>BFBZ01000003.1_pt4 | contig 376666 bp, 328 predicted proteins | sample 1888401 | NCBI WGS metagenome assembly BFBZ01 (sample SAMD00112614, study PRJDB3348) | symbiont metagenome | host: Chara braunii | reverse complement strand
TCCCATGCACCAGCAGGAATGCGATCTCCTCGAACTCGCACGTGTTGGCGATCTCGAGAATGTCATAGCCACGGTAGTGCAGGTCGTTGCCCGTCACTCCGACAGTGGACAGCGCTGTATTTCCGGCGACGACACCGGATAGGGCGACCGATTTCTTGGCTTTGCCGACAGGGGTGGGAGTGCTCATGATTGTTTTCCAAAAAGCTCGTCGAGTTTACGCTCGTAATCGTGGTATCCCAGAACGTCGTATAACTCAGCCCGCGTCTGCATCAGATTCACCACATTCTTTTGCGTGCCGTCTTTGCGTATCGCACCATAGACCGCGAGGGCGGCACGACTCATCGCCCTGAAGGCCGACAGCGGGTATAACACCAACCGGATGCCGGCGGCGCCGAGCTCACTGACAGTAAACAAGGGGGTCTGGCCAAACTCGGTGAGGTTGGCAAGAACGGGGACGCTGATCGTGCTCGTGAACTGCCTGTACTCGTCCATTGTCTTGAGCGCCTCGGCGAAGATCATGTCAGCACCGGCCTCGACATACTTCGCCGCGCGATCGAGCGCAGCTTGCTGTCCCTCGACGGCGTGAGCATCCGTGCGGGCCATGACTACGAAGCTCGGATCGGTTCGCCCGTCCACGGCCGCTTTGATTCGATCCACCATCTCCTCGGCGGGCACCAGCGCCTTACCGGGACGGTGGCCGCAGCGTTTAGCTGAGACTTGGTCCTCGAGGTGCATCCCGCCCGCACCGGCTTTGATGAGATCGGCACACGTCTTGGCGATATTAAATGCGCCGCCCCACCCAGTGTCCGCGTCGACGAGCAATGGCAGGTCGGTGGCGGAACTGATACGCCGTACGTCCTCGCACACGTCATTGAGCGAAGTCATTCCGAGGTCCGGCAGTCCGAACGATGCATTCGCGACGCCTGCGCCCGAGAGGTAGACCGCGCGGAATCCGGTACTTTCGGCCAACAGCGCTGAGTAGGCGTTAACCGTGCCGACGATCTGGAGGGGGCGTTCTGCATCGACGGCGGCTCGGAAGCGGGCGCCGGCGGAAGTCGTGGGGGTGTTCATGGCTCGGGATGTTAAAGGCCGGGGCCGGGGCGAAGAAAATACATTGAACGTGGCATCTCCATATGAGAAAAGTATTGAGATGGAGCTGCGTCATCTACGGTACTTCCTCGCCGTCGCCGAAGAGCTGAATTTCACGCGGGCAGCCAAGCGCCTCAATATCGCCCAGCCCCCGCTGACTCAGCAGATCAAGGCGCTCGAAGCCGAGATGGGAGTGACCCTGTTCGACCGGACGGGCTACCGGGTCGAGCTCACCGACGCGGGGCGGGCGTTCATGCCCCAGGTAGTGCGGGTGCTCGGGGACGTGCGCAATGCGGTCTCGATTGCGCAACGCGCGGCGGCGGGAGAGGTGGGGCAGGTGCGGGTGGGCTTTACAGAGTCGGCGTCATTCAATCCGCTGGTCACGGCGGCCTTCCGAAATTTCAGGGTCAGTTACCCCGAGGTCGAGCTGTCGTTGGAAGAGAGCCCCTCAACGGTTTTGGCCACGGCATTGCGCGACGGACGAATTGATGCCGCGTTTTTGCGGCCGCCAATGAGGACTGACGAGGGCGTCACTCTGCACCTGATCGACGAAGAAGAAATGGTCGTGGCGGTGCCCAGCAGCCATCCGCTGGCGCAGCGGGCGGATCTGGAGATACGGGATCTCGCTGAGGAGACATTTGTTCTGTATCCACGTACGGAGCGACCGGGTCTGGCCGACACCGTTGTCGCGGCGTGCGAAAAGGCCGGATTCGCGCCGAAGGTCAAGCAGTACACGCCGCAGTTGTCATCCACTATCAATCTCGTGGCGGCGTCGTTGGGGATATCGATTGTTCCCCGGAGTATGCGGGGTTTACAACCGGAAGCTGTGATCTACAAGAAGTTGCGCGATCCGAGGCTGACAGCACTTCTGGGCGTCGCGCATCGTTCAGGCGAGACTTCTGCGCCGGTGCTGCGATTCATAGAGACCGCTCGCTCGGGCTAGCGGAGTTGGCTGTCCTTGCTGCCGCGGCGGTTGTACCCGCTGAAGGTGGCTTCTTCCTTGTCCTCAGCCTCCTGACAGGTGATGCAAAGGCGCACGCCGGGCATTGCTTTCTGGCGTGCCTCAGGGATGCTGTTTCCACAGTCGGCGCAATGGGTCAGAGAAGGACCCTGGGACAAACGGCTTTGCGCACGGCTGATCCCATCTTTTACGGTCGCATCGATCTGCTCCTGCACCGCGCCTTCGGCCGCCCAACCCGTCGCCATTGCGTATCCTCTGCGTCGAAAATGCCTCTACTCTTCATAGTTGCGGCCCGGGCCGATTGCAAGTCACCAGAAGACCCTTGCATTGAAAATCAATAGGATACGATGCTGAACACCCTCCAGCTCTTCGTCGGCCTGCTGGTCGTCATCTCGGTCATTGCCTTCATCGCCGTACGCCTGAAAGTACCCGCGTCCATCCTGCTGGTGCTCGGCGGCGTGGCATTGGGCCTCCCGTCCTCCGTCCCGAATGTCGTGCTGTCGCCCGAGGTGGTGTTGCTCCTGGTGCTGCCGCCGATCATCTACTCGGCCTCGGTGGCCATGAGCTGGAACGAATTCAAATCCAACCTGCGCCCCATCTCCCTGCTGGCCATTGGATGTGTCGTATTTACCGCCACCGCCGTCGCGGCCGCCGCGCACTACTGGATGGGGTTCACCTGGCAGCTGGGCTTCGTACTGGGCGCGATCGTCTCGCCGCCCGACGCGGTGGCCCCGCTGTCGATCGCCCGGCGTTTGCATCTGCCCAGGCGGATTGTCGTGATACTCGAAGGAGAGGGACTGGCCAACGACGCGACGGCGTTGATCCTCTATCGCTTCGCCGTCGCCGCGGTGATGGGCGGCAGGTTTTCCCTCGCACATGCCGTCGGCGACTTTCTGCTCATCCTGGTCGGCGAGTTGCTGTGGGGCATGGTGGTGGGTTGGGTGATGTTGCGATTGCGCCGTTGGGTTGGCGATCCGCGTGTTGAGATCATGCTCTCCGTGTTGACTCCCTTCCTGGCCTACTGGCCGCCCGAGCTTCTGGGTGGGTCGGGGGTTCTGGCCACCGTCACCACCGGCTTGTACATCAGTTGGAACGGCCTGCGCCTGATCAGCGCCCCCACGCGCCTGCAAGGCATCTTTTTCTGGAACTTCCTGATCTACGTCGTCGAAGGCCTGATCTTTCTCCTCACCGGTCTGCAGGCCCATGCGCTCGTGGCCGGTCTCAAGACACACGCTCTATCCGAGCTCGCGCTGTCGGGTGCAATTGTCAGCGCTGTGGTGATCGCCACCCGTTTTGTCTGGATGTATCCGGCAACCTACCTGCCGCGCCTGTTGAGTCGCTCCATACGGGTGCGCGATCCGGCGCCGCCCTGGCAGTGGCCGACCATCCTTGCGTTCACCGGTGTCCGGGGGATCGTATCGCTGGCGGCCGCGCTCGCAATTCCCCTTACCGTGGCCGACGGCTCACCGTTCCCCCAGCGCGACTGGATTCTGGTCCTCGCGTTTCTGGTGGTGCTGGTTACATTGGTGGGGCAGGGGCTGACATTGCCGTGGGTAGTGCGTGCTCTCGGGCTCGCCAACGCCGGGCTGCGCGAGCAGGAAGCGCAACGGATCGAGGAAGTTAAGACACGCGAAGAGGCCATCGACGCCGCGGCTCAACGCTTGGACGTGCTCGCCGCCGATCCTGATGTTCCCCTGGATATCATTGCCCGGTTGCGCGCGCAGCAACAATTCCGCAGGCAGCAAGTCGCCATGCGCAACTGTGGCACCGCCGCGGAGCGACATCGCGTGGCACGGGGGGATGATTTCGAGTTGCAGTTGATCGCGGCCGAGCGCGATCTCATCAATGGAAAATACCGCAAAGGAGCGCTCGAGGACGAAACCCGGCGGCGCCTGGAGCATGAGCTGGATTTGCGCGAGGCTCAACTCGCGAGCGTGCGCAACGAGGAGAACTGGAGCTAGCGGCCGAAACCGGTCTATCCTGGGGACTTTGCCGGAAGGATCGACCCGGATGTTGCTTGCGCATCGTGCGGCACTCATCGCCGCCTGTCTGATTGCCCCGTTCATCGCCGGGGCCTGGGCGGCTCCAACACCGAGCCCAAAGTCGCCGCTCACTCACGAGAAACTTTGGCTGATGAAGCGGGTGGGCGCACCCGATGTCAGTCCCGACGGGAAATGGGCGGTTTTCCCGGTGCTCGAGCCCTCCTATGAGCCGGACCAGGATGTCAGCGATCTGTGGCTCGTTGCCACGGATGGCAATTCCCCGCCGCATAGGCTCACCCATACCAAGGCCCCGGAGGGCGGCGTGACGTGGTCGCCGGACAGCCGTTCTGTGGCGTTCACGTCCAAGCGGGAGGGCGATGACGCCGAGCAGATATACCTTCTCGAGCTTTCTTTGGGCGGTGAAGCTCGGCGCTTGACCAATGTTTCAACGGGCGCTTCCAACCCGCAATGGCGTCCCGACGGCAAGGCGATTCTGTTTGAGTCGTCGGTATTTCCGAATGCTCTGGACGATGCGGCCAACAGGAAGGTGGCCGCGGAGCGCAAGGCGCTCAAGTACAACGTTCACGCGTACGAGCATTTCCCGGTCCGCTATTGGAATCGCTGGCTCGACGATAAGCAGCCGACCATCCTGGTGCAGTCGATTCAGGAAGGATCGGCGCCGAAGGATATTCTTTCGCCCACCGCGCTGGCGAAAACCCCGGGCTTTTCCGGTGTGCAGGGTGAAACGAGCATCTCCCTGTCGCCGCTCTGGAGCCCCGACGGCCAGGAAGTTGTATTTGTCGCCACCACCGAGCATTGGAATTCAGCGTTTTCCCATGTTGGTTATCACCTGTACAGGATGCCCGCGGAAGGCGGGGCCGAGCCCAGGCTGATTACGCCCGCCCAGGGTGAGTATTCCGAGGCCGTGTTCGCCCCGGACGGCCAGGCGCTGTTTTTCAAGTACGCGACCCAGGACGACGAGATTTATCACCTGGATCGGCTGCAGCGCGTGGCCTGGCCCGCCGGCGGGGAGGCCGCTCCCATCACTCGCAACTTCGATAAGATCGTGTCGGGCTACGTACTGACCCCGGACAGTCGCACGATCTACATTCGCACACCGGACGCCGGCAAGGAGAGTCTGTACCGCGTGTCCGCCGCCGGCGGTCAGCCGGCGCTGCTCATCGGTCCCGAGGCGGGCGGGTATACCAACCTGGTCAGCGCCCGGAAGTCCCCCAAGCCGGTGCTCATCGGCACATACGGCAGCTCGGTGAGCCCGGCGGAAGTCGTGAGGATCGACCCTGCCACGCGCAGGCATGCCAACCTGACTCACTTCGACACGGCCGTGGCCGCGACCCTCGATTGGCGGCCGCCGGAGCACTTCTACTTTACGAGCACCCGGGGCCGGACCCTGCATAACATGATCGTGTTGCCGCCGGCTTTCGATCCCGCGAAGAAATACCCGGTGTTGGTATTCATCCACGGGGGCGCCGCGAGCTTCAATGCCGACCAGATCGGGCTGCGCTGGAACTATCATCTGCTGGCCGCCCCGGGCTATGTGGTGCTGATGACGGATTACACGGGTTCGGCGAGCTTCGGCGAGAAGTTTGCTCAGGCCATCAAGCTCGATCCGTTGAAGACGCCGGGCGAGGAGATCAACGAAGGCGTGGACCAGGCTTTGAAGAAGTATCCGTTTCTGGACGGCTCCCGTATGTGCGTCGCGGGCGCGAGCTACGGGGGGCACCTCGCCAACTGGATCGAGGCCACCACCACGCGCTACAAGTGCATCGTCAGCCATGCCGGAGAAGTGGACCTGGCCACGCAGTGGGGCGAGAGCGATGCCATGTATGACAGGGAGCTCACGAATGGCGGCCCACCCTGGGCGGGCAACCCGATCTGGCGCGAGCAGAGCCCCATCACCTATGCTGCCAACTGGAAAACACCGATTCTGCTCAGCATCGGTGAGAAGGATTTCCGCGTGCCGATCGGCAACACGTTGGAGAACTGGGCCGCGTTACAGCGCATGCAGGTGCCCAGCCGGCTGCTCGTCTGGCCGGATGCCTGGCACTGGATCGTGAAGGCCGAGGACAGCCGGCACTTCTATGAAGAAGTGCATGCGTGGCTGGCGAAGTACCTGAAGGACGAGCCCGCGCCCACCGCGCACTGACCTTGTCAGCCCCGGCGAAATCGGATTGCTGGCCAAAGCGGCCAGCCGCTCACTCAATCAAGGGCCGCGGAGGCTCACAGGAAGCGCTCATCGACCTCCACATCCAATGCCGTCACCAGTCGGTTGGTTTCGTTGGCGAGCCCCACGATCGCCAGCAGCTCGGAGTATTGGGCTTCGGTCATTCCCTTGTTGCGCGCCGCGGCGCCATGCGAGGCAATGCAGTACCGGCAGCCGTTCGAGGCGCTGACCGCGACATACAGCAGCTCCTTCACGAGCGGATCGAGCGTGCCGGGTCCCATCACCTCCTTGATATTCGACCAGATCCGCCGCAGGGCGACCGGGTCGTGGGCGAGCACTTTCCAGAAGTTGTTGATCCAATCGGTCTTGCGCGTCGTCATGATGTCATCATAGACGGCACGCACCTCGGGCGAGGCGTCCTGGTATTCGATGGGCTGGCGTTTGGTGCTCATGGACGACCTCAGACAGTGAGAATGACCGCCCCGGTCGTTGATCGGGACTCGAGTGCAGTGTGTGCGCGTGCGGCCTCACTCAGGGGCAGCCGCAGGCCGATGCGCGGTGTCAACACGCCTGCCAACACCATTTTGAAAGTCTCCTCGGCCATCGCGTCGCGTTGCGACCGCTCGCGCAGATAGTTGAACACGGTCGGTCGCACAATGGCGTTGGAACGGGCCGCCAGGCGTGAAATGGTGAACGGTGGGATGGGGCCGGAGGACTGGCCAAAGTTCACCAGCGTGCCGAAGTAACCCAGGCACTCGAGTGAGCCGTCGAAGGTGTCGGCCCCTACGGAGTCATACACCACATCGACACCGCGACCATGAGTGAACGCTTTCACCCGCTCCACGAAGCTCTCGTTACGATAGAGAATCACGTCGTCCGCGCCGCAGCCACGCGCAATCTTCGCCTTCTCGCTACTGCCGACAGTGGCAATCACCCGCGCGCCCAGGTGCTTGGCCCAATGAACGAGCAACTGCCCGACACCTCCCGCGGCCGCGTGAACGAGTATCGTCTCTTCCGGCAGCACTCGCCGTGTGTACCGTAGCAGCATGCAGGCCGTGAGCCCCTTCACCGCGAGGCTGGCTCCCGCTTCATCGCTGATTGCATCCGGCAACCTGAAGGCCACCGCGGCGGGCAGCACGCGCCGCTCGCAATAGGCGCCATAACCCTGAGTTACGTAAACAATCCGGTCGCCCGGAATAAATGCCGTGACGTCCGGGCCGATCTTCTCCACCACGCCGGCGGCTTCGACACCCGGGATTCCCGGCAATGTCAGGGTCTTGTAACTGCCGCTGCGAACATAGGTGTCGTGAAAGTTCACGCCAATGGCGGTGTGGCGGACCAGCAGCTCGCCGGGCCCCGGCTCACCGACCGTTACTTCTTCCCACAGCAGCTTTTCCGGGCCGCCCGGCTCGCGCAGAACAATGGCTCGTGTCATGAAACGATTCTTATCCAGTTGAACGGATCCGCGGAGCGCCGCTCCTGGATGGCCAGGAGGGCTTCACGCAGGCGGGCCGCCACCACGTTGGTCTGGTGCGGTTTGAAAAGGTTGTCCGAATCGGCGAGTGCCGAAATGGGCATGATGATTGCGGCGGTACCGCACGCGAAAATCTCACTGCAGCGGCCCGTGCTGATCTGGGTCAACAGCTCGTCGATTTCCATCTGCCGCTCGTGCACCGTGTAGCCCAGGTGTCGCGCCAGTTGTATCAACGAGTCACGCGTAACGCCCGGCAGGATCGCTGTGTCGAGCTCGGGTGTATGCAACTCTCCGTCGATGACGGCCCAGAAATTCATGCCCGACAATTCCTGGATGTAGCGGTGTGATGCGGCATCGAGCCACAGTGCGACCGCATGTCCACCTGCAACCGCGGCCGTTGAGCCACGCAGCGATGCGGCATAATTGGCGGACGTCTTGGCGGCGCCAACTCCGCCCACAGCGGCTCTGACGTCCTTTCGCTCGATAGCCACCGTCGGCGTCCCGGAGGCGTACGCCTCGACTGGGTTGGCAATGACCATGAAGCGAAAAGTATGTGAATTGCGAAGCAGGTAGCCGCTCTCCGTCCCGAACACGAACGGCCGCAGGTACAACGACTGCCCGGAGCTCGCCGGGATGAAGGGCGCACAAGCGCGAGTCACCGTCTCCAGCCCTTCGAAGAACAACGACTCGGGAACCGGCTGCATGGCCAGGCGCTCGGCCGACAGCTTCATGCGTCGGAAATTGGCATCGGGGCGGAACAGGTTCGGCTGCGGCTGCCCGATCCGGTAGGCCTTCAGGCCCTCGAATACCAACTCGCCATACTGCAGGGCCCGGGCCCCCGGCAGGATTTCGATCGGCCCGTACGGCAGCAACCGCCCGGGTCCCCATTGGCCCTCGCGCCATTCGGCGCTGAACATGACCGGTGCATTGACCGCGCCAAAACCCAACTTGTCGGGCAGCGCGAACTGTTTGATCGCTGCCGCGACCTCGGCCGTGTACGTCATCTATTTTCTCAAATAAGCGTCGGTGCCGCTCAGCCAATCCTGCCGCGGGGGATTGAAGACATCGACATCGAGAGTGTCTTCCAGGGCCAGCGCGCGGTGCAAGACGTTGGACGGGATCACCACGACTTCGCCGGCCCGGACGGTGATTTCTTCCTTCCCTTGCGCGCCGAACCAGAAGTGCAGGGCGCCCGAGAGGATGTAGGTCAACTGCTCGTTCTCGTGTTGGTGCAGCGGGACGTCGTCGCCTTTTTTGAAGTAGACGTGCGCGATCATCATGCGGTCGCTCGAGACGAGCTTGCGCGTGATCGTGCCCTTGAGCGGCTCGGCCGTCATCTTGTCCCACACGTAATGTCTGACGCCGCCCGTGGCGGTGGTGGTCGGTTCGTCTTTGACAGGCATTGGATTCTCTCGACTAAGGAGTAATGGCAATGACCCGTGCCGGAAATCCACTGCCTGCTTCAGGCTTGGGGAAGCTCACCATCACCAGTGCGCCCGATTCAGGCACCCGGTCGAGGTGAGCCAGCATCTCGATCTGATAGTGGTTCGTTCCGAGCACATAGGACTCGAGAGAATAATCGTCTTTGGACGTGGCCACACCGGGATCTGTGTCCGTGGTCTCGTGCCCTGAGGCGGCAATGTGTCGATCCTCGTACAGTAGTTTCAGAACTGCCATGCTCCAGCCGGGGTAATGCGCGACCCCTTTGCTGTCCTTGTTCTGCATGCTGCCATTGTTCGGCCAGCGCTTGGACCAGTCGGTCCGCAGGGCGACGAACGCATGCTCCGGAATACGGCCATGCTTCGATTCCCAGGCCTGGATGTCATCCAGCGACGGGACGTAGTCGGGGTTCTTGGCCACCTTCGCGTGAACGTCCAGTACGACCAGGGGCAGCAGCATGTCCTTGGGATCGATCTGGTCCACCGTTTTCAGGCCGTCGTGAAAGTGCGCAGGGGGATCGACATGCGTTCCCCATTGGCCCACGTGACAGAATTCCTCAACGTGAAAGCCGTCCTTCCCGATCGTATAGAGTGTGCGGCGCTTCATTTCACCGAAACCCTTCCAGTGCGGCGTGGTGACGCCGAACGAATGAGTCAGGTCGATGAACTGTTTACTCTCGAGGGCCTTGTAGATACTCATGAGGTCCGGCTGCGCATCGGCCCGGGCCACCGACACGAGGCTGGCACCGATGACAGCGAGGAGTGTGCGTTTCAGCATGACGGGACCTCAAAAGTGGTACAGAACGTGGAGTTTCCACCAGCGAGGATTGCCGGGATAGAGCTGCGCCAATCCATTTACGCCGGTGTTGTCGAAACCCATGACCCCGTAATGCTTGTTGGTGAGGTTTTCCACCGAGGCGCCGACTTCATACCGGGCATCGTTGGGCGTCCAGAACAGCCGCGCGTTGCCGATACCGTACCCGCCTTGCGCCACGACCGGCAGCTCGGTGAGGTTGAACCAGAAGTGCGACAGGTAGTTGCCGTCGATCTGCGCCGCCAGTGAGCCGGGCCCGAGCGGCAGGGTGTAGCGAGCGAGGGCGTTCGCGCTCCAGCGGGGCGCATTCGGGGGGATGTAGTTGCCCCGGACGCCCGTGCCACGCGAGTCGACATTTTCCACGTAGGCATCCACGTACGATCCGCCGAATCCGAAGCGCCAGGCGGAGTTGGGCTGCCACGTAATGTCGGTTTCGATGCCTTTGTGCTTGGCATCGGCGTTGCGGATCACCTGGTTGAGGCTCACCGTGTAGATCAGCGCCTGGTAATCGTGATAGTCGTAGAAGTACGCCGCCGTGTTCACGCGCAATGTGTGATCCAGGAACTCGGACTTCAGGCCGACTTCGTAGGAGGACAGCTTCTCGGGCCTGAACTCGAGGATGCTCAGGTCGCCGATGGTGATCGGGAAGAGGGGAGCGGTGAAGCCGCCGCCTTTCACGCCGCGGTTATAACTCACATAGGCCAGTACGTCGTCCGAGATATGGAAGTCGAGCTGGGCCTTGCCGCTGATCAGCGTGTTCGAAAGGCTGCCGTTGTAAGTCTGCAGTGTCGCATCCGTCGGTCGAGTCAGAAGGTCGACGGCGCCCGAGGGAAATGACTCGTAGGGATACCAACTGAAGTTGAAATCCTTCTGGTCGCGGGTCGCGCGGGCGCCCAGGGTCAGGCCGATGAGGTCCGTGGCGCGATACTCGACCTGCCCGAAGGCGGCGTAGGATTTGGTCAGCAGTGAATACGGTGAACGGGTTCCGGGAGTGCCGCCGTCCGGACCCGGGACACCGCCGTCGCGAAAGTAGTTGCAGGTTCCGTACGGCCATGCACCTTCCGGCGGGTAGCATTGCGGTCCGTTGTTCGGATTGCCCGGCACCGCGAACTCCTGCGCGGCGAAGAACGCGGGACCGGTCCAGCCTTCGTAGTATTTGCCATCGATCCGCAGGCCGTACAGCCCGGCTGTCCAATTGAATATCTTGTCGCCGCCGTTCAGACGGATTTCCAGCGACTCCTGGGTGACCTTGCTGCCATTAAAAAATTGAAACAAGGTAGTGGGGGAGGCGTCGGAGTCCTCTCCATAATCCTTGTTCAGGCGCTGGAAGTCGCCAATGACATTGAGCGTCGCTCCCGCCAGATCCTGGGTGTATTTGGCGCTGATACCGGATGTCTTGATCTTCGCGAAGCCGCTGAAGTTGTCGCGCGTCGTGAAAGGTCCGCTGTTGGGCACGCCACTCGCGTTGCAGCCCGGGCACGTGCCGTATGCATCCACGTTGGCAGGAAGGTATGCGCTCAGGCCCGTGTCCGGGCTTATGTAGGTCGCCCGCTCTTCCCACGAACCCGCATGCACGTCCTGCCTGGCAAACCGTCCCGTGAGGAGCAGTTGTGCATCGGCAGGCAACTTGAACAACAACTCGCCGCGCAGTGCCCAGTCATTGCCGTTTTCGGCATCCGCCGCGCCGCCCGCGACATTCTTGAACAACGGGTCGTAGTGGTTGCTCTCGAAGGCGAAGCGAGCGTTCACACCGTCGACAATCGGCGTGTTGAATGCGCCTTCGATCCGGGTCAGTGAGCGCTCGCCGAAGGTCACGTCCACATAGCCTTCCTGGTTGTCAGTCGGTTTGCGGGTGATGAAGTTGGCAAGACCGCCGGTGGCGTTGCGCCCGAACAGAGTGCCCTGGGGGCCGCGCAGCACTTCCACCCGGTCGATATCGAACAGCGAGAACGCGAGCCCGGCCATCTGGCTGATGTACACCTCGTCGAGGTAGATGGCCGCCGGACTCTCTTGATGGTCGGCGAAATCATTCTGGGTCACGCCGCGGATGGAGAGGGAAAACGAGGAGGGGCCATTCGGTTGCGTCATGACCACACCCGGTACCGAGCGGGTGATGTCCGTCGCCGCGACCGCCCCCATCTGCTGGAGGTCCGAACCGGAAACGGCCGACAGCGAGATGCCTACGTCCTGGGCGTTCTGGGCCCGCTTTTGGGCCGTGACGACCACCTCCTCGAGGCCTCCCGAGGCGGCGGGCTCCTCGGCCGCCTGGGCGGAGGCCGCCAACAGTAAACCCACCACCAGAACCCGCGTGCGCTTCATTTCGATGTCTCCCGGAACAGGATTATGTTTTAGACCTCATTATTTCCGCCGGCGTGGGTTTTTGCCAACATCTTATTCGTACCGTGCATATGCGAATCGGGTATGGTTGGGTGCATGCAAGATCTCAATGTGCGTTATCTCTATGAGGCGGCGCGGCTGGGCTCCATGCGGGCGGCCGCCGATCAGCTCGATGTCGCCGTCTCCTCCATCAGCCGCCAGATCTCGCAGCTGGAGGCGGAGGTAGGGGTTGCCCTGATCGAGCACGGCCGCCGGACGGTGATGCTGACCGAGGCCGGCAAGTTGTTGATCGAGTACTACGCCGAGCAACGCACGCACCGGGAGACCTTCGAGCGGCGGCTGGCGGACCTGAAGGGCTTGAAAGCCGGGCGCGTGCGCCTGGCCATTGGCGAAGGCTTCATCGGCGATCCGCTGTCGGGCCTGCTGGCCCGGTTCGTGGCGAAGCACAAAGGTTTGAACCTCGATGTGCGGGTGACGGCCTCCTCGAGCGAAGTGGCGCGGCTCGTGGTGGAAGACGAGGCGCACCTCGGACTTGCCTTCCAGTCATCCGATGACCCGCGCATCCGGGTGCTTGCATCGGTGCGACATCCGCTTTGTGTGATTCTGCGTCCCTCGCACCCGCTGGCCAGACAGCCGAGCCTGCGGCTCGCGGACCTGCAAGGGTTTCCCCTATGCCTGCCCGAATCTTCGCTGCGGACGCGCCAGCTCCTCAAGGAAGCCGAGCTCGCCGAGCGAATCTGCCTGCAGCCCAGCATTACCTCCAACTCCCTGTTGCTGCTGCGCAATCTGTTGACCTCGAGCGACCTCGTGACCCTGATGCCCATGCTGGCGGTCATGGAGGAGATCGAGCGGGGGGAGCTCGTGGCACGCCAGTTGGTCAGCTCGGTGTTGCAGGAGACCTCGGTGCATGTGATCTGCCGCCTGGGGCGGCACCTGACGCCGGCGCCCCTGCGGCTGATGGAGAAGTTGGTTGCCTACCTGAATGGCTACGAGCGCTGCCTCGAGCGTGCCAACGCCGACGCGGCGGTCGACACCGCCGCGCTGGAACAACAACAACGAGCCCGGCTGCAGATGGCCTGACGGGACGCTCCGGGGCCTGGTTCATTGCCCAAAACGCAACGACCTTCGGCCGGGATGTCATTGAATCGCCGCTCCACACCGGGGCATTCTGCCGGCCGTTGCCCCGGCAGGATGCAAACCCGACGATGGCTGGAATCCCGCGTTATCGACTCACTCCTCATTACGAAATCTCACGTGTCATCAAAGGCGGCTGGCAGCTCGCCGGCGATCACGGGCCGGTGGACTCCGGCAGCGTCGAGCGCGACATGGCCGCCTTTGTCGAGGCCGGCATTACTACTTTCGACTGCGCGGATATCTACACCGGGGTGGAAGAGAAGATCGGCTCCTTCCGATCCCGGTATCCAACCCTGGCGGCCCGGGCCCAGGTGCATACGAAGTTCGTGCCCGACCTCAAAGAGCTTGCGCAGGTGGATGATGCCTACGTGGAGCGCATCATCGACCGCTCGCTGCGGCGGCTGCAGACCGATCGGTTGGATCTCGTTCAGTTCCACTGGTGGGACTATTCCGTGCCTCGCTATGTCGAGGCGGCGCTGGCGCTCGATCGCCTGCGCATCAAGGGCAAGATAGCTCATATCGGCGTGACCAACTTTGACGTTCCGCATCTGATGCACTTGCTCGATGCGGGCGTGCCCGTCATCTCGCACCAATTGCAGTATTCACTTCTCGATGCCCGCGCTCGCAACGGAATGCTCCAGGCCTGCCAGGCCCGTGGCATCGGGCTCCTCTGTTATGGCACGGTCGCGGGGGGCTTTCTCTCGGACCGTTGGCTGGGCCGGGCCGAGCCGGTCGGCGGGCTCACCAACCGCTCCTTGATCAAGTACAAGTTGATCATCGATGATTTCGGCGGTTGGGACCTCTTCCAGGAGCTGCTGCGGGCTCTGCGTGCCGTCGCCGATGCGCACGGCTGCGACATAGCCACTGTGGCCTCACGCGTGATGCTCCAGCGCGAGGGGGTCGCCGCCGTTATTGTTGGTGCAACGAATGCGTCGCACCTGGATGCCAACGCCCGTATTGGTGCGGTCGAGCTCGATTCGGCCGATCTGGCGGCGATTGACGCTGTTGCCCAACGGCATCTCGGCCCGGAAGGAGATGTCTTTACCCTGGAACGCGACCGGCAGGGCCGGCACGGACGCATCATGAAGTACGACCTGAACAAGTGAGCGGCACCGTTGCGCTGAGCGCAACGATTGCGCTCCCGTCCGGTCATTGAATGCGCGTTCCCGCCATTGATAATCAATCGCAAGGTGATTGCCATGACCTCACTGATCAAACGCCGCTGTGTGTCCGCCAGCGCCTGCCTGCTGCTCGGATTGTTGTCATCGGGACTGGATGCCGCCATGCGCCACGATGTTTTGGTTGACATGTTTGTGTGGTGGAACGCCGCCTATAAACAGAAGGACGGGTTCACGGAAGCCGCCTTCTCGAAGTACTTCACCGCGGACGCCATCCTGCGCGTCAACGGGAGCGATCGCAGCAAGGGACTGAAGGATCTCGCGGCTCACTTCCGCGACATCCAGGCTCGCACCGAGGCGGTGGAGATCGAGCTGCCCTTCATCGACGAATTTACTTCCCCGGCGGGTGATCGGATTTTCACTCATCATATCGTCAAGGCCCGCGAGAACGGCCACGACAGCCGCGAGCGCGTCATGGGATATGCCGCCGTGCGCGATGGAAAAATATCACTGATCAACTTCGTCAGCGCGCCCGACGCCGCTGCAAAGTAAACAGCAGGAGAAAGACATGACGGTTCGAAGCAACTGGCCGGCCTCGCGTAAAGTGCAATGCGCGGTTCGTGCTGCGCTGTGCGCGTTGGCGGTTGGCTCGGTCGCGCAGCCCGCGCTGGCCGCCGACGATGAGAGCGACTCCCTGGGCGAAGTGGTCGTGACGGCCCAGCGCCGCGAGCAGAATCAGCGCGACGTTCCGATCAGTCTCACCGCGTTCTCCGGGGATGCGGTCGACAAACAGAACTTCCAGGGCGTCGAAAGCTACTTTGCGCAGACACCGAACGTCAGCTTCACGACTCAGGGTTCGCGTGACCGCAAGGTCTTGGCGCTGCGCGGCGTCAGCGACCTGCTGTCGCCCGATTCAAACATCCGCGAGGGCAGCTTCGCTTTCTATGTCGATGAGTTCGACGTGGCGCCGGGTACGGTCAATCCGGAGCTGGTCGATGTCGATCACATCGAAGTATTGCGCGGACCGCAAGGTACTTATTTCGGCCGCAACTCGGTCGGCGGTGCGATCAACATCGTCACCCGGCAGCCCACCAATGACTGGTTCCTGGAAGGCTCGGCACAGTACTCGAGCTTCAATACCGTCGACTCACACGTCGTTCTGAATGCGCCCCTGATCAACGACTTCGCCGCGTTGCGTGTCGTCGGACGCTACGAGCGCAGTGACGGCAACATCACGAACATCAACCCGATCGGCGGCGGTAACGACAACGAGTACAACTATGGCAAGGCGCAGTTGCGCCTCACCCCGAACGAGCAGCTCACCGTCGATTTCATCGGCGCGATCACCAAGGAGGATGTGGGCATGCGCGATGGCGTGCCATCGGGCGTGCTGGCGAGCTTCTCGCAGTTCCTGTATGGGCAAGCGCCATACAACGGGCAGGCCATCCCGGATGGCGTCGGCTTCTGGCCGAACAACACGAACAAGGTGAATTTCAATCGGCCGCAGGATGTCGGTACCCGCTACGCCTATGGGGAAAACCGGATTCGTTACTCGACTGACTATTTCAACATTACCAATGTCATCGGGTACATCAACTCCAACGAGTTCCTGCAAGGCGATATCGATGGCAGCAGCATCGATTTCTTCTATGAGCACGAGAGCATCCGGCGCGATGCCATGAGCGAGGAGCTGCGCATCTCCTCCAATCCGGGGAAGATGATCGACTGGACCGCCGGCCTGTTCTTCTCGCACGACCGCGGCCATACACGGCAGTTCACGTTCGCGGGCGCGCAGGCTACGTTGGGTTTGCCGGATGGCGCGGAAATCACCTCGTCGTATTCGGATGCGGATGCAAAGAGCTACGCCGGCTTCGCGGAAGCGGTGTGGCATGCCACCCCTGAGCTGGCTGCGACGCTCGGCGGCCGCTTTACGCACGAGCAGGTATCTCAGCTTGCCTACAACACCTCCTCGGGGGTGATCAACAGCCTGGTGGATGCGGGGGCTACGTTCAACAACTTCTCACCGCGCTTCTCGCTCGATTACAAGCTGACCGCCACGCAAAACGTGTATGCCACCCTTTCGCGGGGCTTCAAGTCGGGAGGGGTGCAGCCGGGAACACCGCTCACGACCCAGTCCTATGCCCCGGAAACCCTGTGGAACTACGAGGTCGGTTTCAAGGGCGAGTTCCTGCAGAACCGGTTGCAGGTCAACTCCTCCATCTTCTACATGGACTGGAAGGACATTCAGACCGAATCGGCGTTCGGCCAGACAAACGCTGCCGGTGCGATCGAGTTCACGGGTGTCATCGGCAACGCGGCTTCGGCCAAGAGCTACGGGGCGGAGACCGAGGTCATCGGGCGGGTGCTGAGCGGTCTCACCCTGTCCGCCGGTCTCGGCTACGATCAGGCGAAGTTCGGCGACTACAGGAATGCCTACGTGGAAGGTGCGCTGCGGGATCTCAGCGGTGCGCCGTTGCCCAACGCGCCGCGCTGGACGGGTCACGCGGCGGCCGAGTATTCGCATGCTCTGGGCGCCGACCACGACGGGTTCGTGCGACTGGAATGGAGCTTCAAGGGCGCCATCAAGCCGGACCTGACCTCGGAGGTTCACGCGGGGTTCCCCTACGACGTGCCAGCCTATAATGTCACGAACCTGCGGGTGGGTGTCAGCGCGGGGGACAAGTGGGACATCGTGGCGTTCGCGGAGAACCTGTTCGACCGCAAGTACTTTACCAATGCTTACGAGAAAGCCTTCGCCGGTGGCATGTTCGTCAATCCCTCGTATCGCAGCTTCGGTGTGAAGGTCACCGTGAGGACTCAGTGAGGCTGCTTGCCCGGATGGTGCCGCGGTTGCTCGCCGCGGCGCTCGTCTTCTGTTGTTCGGCTGGGGCCGAGGAAAGCGAGTCACTGCGTTTCCGGGCATTTCTCGATCGTGCTTATGACGGGGTCGTGCAGCGAAGTCCCATCCTCGCCTCCGAGTTCGGCGAGCGCGCCGGCGAGGATCGCTGGGATGATGTATCCGAGGCTGGACTGGCCGCGGATGCCAAGGCGATCCGCGATCAGCTCGATGCAGTCAAATCCCAATTTGCGTATGAGAAGCTGGATGCCTCGGGAAAGCTGCAGTACCGGGTGTTCGTCAATGAGTCGCAGTTGCTGCTCGACCGCTATCGCTGGCGGGATTCGTTCTATCCGCTCAACCAGATTGTCGGATTACAGGTTGAAGTCCCCGACGTCCTGATCAATCAGCAACGCCTCGAATCCGTGGCGGACGCCGAGATCTACATCAGGCGGATAACGGCGACTCGGACGCTGTTCGACCAGTTGACCGCCCGAATGTCCGCGCAGGCGGCCAAGGGCATCTACATGCCGAAGAGCGTCTATCCACTGTTGATTGATGGCGCCCGCAATGTGATCACCGGCGCGCCGTTCGACAAAGGTCCTGATAGCGCGATCTATGCCGATTTCAAACGTCGGGTGAGTCTTCTGTCGGTGCCTGCGCAGCAGAAGCAACGCCTGGTGAATGATTGCCGTGGAGCGTTGCTGCTGCTGCTGGGCCCGGCCTATCAGAACCTGATTGAGCTGCTGCAGAAGCACGCGGCGCTGACGCGGGTGGACGGGGGTGTATGGCAGATCCCCCATGGCGACGAGTTCTACCAGTTTTTGATCCATCAGTTCACCACGACCGACCTGACTCCCGCGGAGGTTCATGCGCTCGGGCTCGAGCAGGTCGCCCAGGTGCATGCCCAGATCGAAGAGGTCATGCGCAAGATCGGCTTTCAGGGCTCGTTGCGAGAATTCATGGACCAGACGCGGGCCGATCCTCGTTTCTACAACGAGAATACCGACGCCGGTCGTGAGGCTCTGCTCAACCGTGCCCGAGGCATTGTCAGCGCCATGCAGGCGCATATCACGGACGAGTTTCTCTCGCCGGCGCCGCTGCCGCTGGAGGTGCGCCGCACGGAAAGCTACAAGGAAGCTTCGTCACCGGCGGCTTTCTACGAGCCTGGCTCGCCCGATGGCCGCCGCCCCGGCGTGGTGAATCTCAATTTGTCGGACATGAAGCTGCAGCCGACCTACGAGTTGGAGGATCTGCTGTACCACGAAGGTCTGCCCGGCCATCACATGCAGATCTCGACGATTCTCATGGATCGGGACATTCCCAAGCTGCGCAAGGTGAATCAGTGGTGGCAGGACACCGCGTTTGTTGAAGGTTGGGGCCTGTATGCCGAGCAACTGGGTAAGGACATGGGGTTCTACCAGGATCCTTACTCGGACCTCGGCCGATTGACCGGCGCATTGTGGCGGGCCTGCCGGTTGGTGGTTGACAGCGGTTTGCACTACAAGCGCTGGTCGCGCGAGCAGGCCATCCACTATCTGGATGAGAATTCAGCAGCGCCTCACGGCACGATCGTGCGTGAGGTGGACCGCTATCTGGCCGTTCCCGGTCAGGCGACGGCGTTCACGGTCGGCATGCTGAAATTCATCTCCGAGCGCGAGCGGGCCCGGCAGGCGCTGGGTCCGAAATTCGACGTGCGCCAGTACCACCACATTGTGCTGGAGAACGGCTATCTGCCGCTGTGGGCGGTGGAGGACCGGGTGAACGAATGGATTGCCGCGCAGCAGTCGCCGTTTCGCGCCCTGCTCGAGAGCTACTGGAAGGACTATCTGCACCTGAATCCCGCGCTGGCCTCGTCGGTGGGCGATTTCTCCTCCGAGGAGCGCTTTGACGAATCACTGACCGACCCCTGGCGTGAGCGGATGCTCGCGTTGCTGCATAGATACTCGGACGCGTTGGCCAAATTCGATCCGGCGCAACTGTCGCAGGACGACCGCACCAGCTACAGCATGCTGCGTTATCGGCTCGACAGTGACCTGGAATTTTACGGCGGCCGGTCTTTCGAGATATCGCGGCTGCTGCCCATCAATCAGTTCCAGGGACTGCACGTTCAATATGCTGTCGAAGCGGCGGGCTCGGGTACGTTCCCTTACAAGACGGTAGCCGACTATGAGAAGGCGCTGATTTTCGCTGATGGCTTCGCGCGCTGGGCCGACGCCGCCATCGCGCGCATGCGCGAGGGTGTTACCGAAAATGTGGTGCTGCCCAAGTTGATTGTCGAGCGGATCCTGCCGCAGTTGCAGGTCCATTTGAATGTGGCCCCCGAGAGCAGTCAGTTCTGGCATCCGATTGAGATCATGCCCGCGACCATTCCGGTGGAGGATCGCAAGCGGCTGGCGGATGCGTATCGCGTCAAGATCGCGCAGGTGATCCAGCCCGCATACCAGCGGCTGTATGACTTCCTGTCCAAAGAGTACGCGCCGCATGCGCGCCAGACGGATGGACTGGGGGCTGTGCCGGGCGGGAAGGATCTGTATCGGTACTACGTGAAGTATCACACGACGACCGAGATGACGCCCCGGGAGATTCATGAGCTGGGGCTGGCCCAGGTTCGGGAGATCTCCGGGCAGTTGGCGGCGATTGCGAAGACCGTGGGGTTCAAGGGGTCGCTGCCCAGGTTCCTCGAGCACGTTCGCGACGATCCCGACCAGCGCTTCGGTAGCCCCGCGGAGGTGTTGCCTGCGTTTCAGGCGGCGCGTGAGCGCATCGTTCCGCTTCTGCCGTCCCTGTTCGGGGTGCTGCCCAAGGCGCCCTATGAGGTCCGCGCATTGCCGGACTCCTATCGTCAGTCGCGGGACAACGGCTACTACTCGGCGGCGGCGGCAGATGGCTCGCGCCCGGGTGTTCTGTGGATCAACATTTACGCCCCGGGTGTCCAGGACAAATTCAACCTCATGACGATTTCGCTGCATGAGGGGCTCCCGGGTCATCACTTCCAGACGTCCATCGCCGCGGAGCGTACCGATCTACCGTCATTCCGCCGATTCGACACGACCAACGCCTATGTCGAAGGCTGGGGACTGTATGCGGAGTCGCTGGGGCGGGAGATGGGGTTCTACGGCGACCCATGGCAGTTCTACGGGCATTTGAATTATGCGATTCTGCGGGCGAACCGGCTGGTCATCGACACCGGCATCCACGCAATGGGTTGGAGCATTCAACAGGGCGTCCGTTGGATGACCGCCCATTCCTCCATGACGCAAGCGCAGGCGGCGGCCGAAGTAGAGCGCTACGCGGCGTACCCGGGCCAGGCGCTGTCCTACAAGCTCGGCGAGCTGAAAATCCTCGAGCTGCGCAAGCGAGCCCAACAGCAACTGGGCAATCGTTTCGACATCAAGGCATTCCACGACCAGATCCTGAAGGGCGGCAGCATGCCGCTGCAGATCCTGCAGGAGAACATGGATCGCTGGCTGGCAGCGGCGCCCGCCCATTGATTGAGGTACACATGATCCGTATGAGAGCTGCATTCGTCTCAATGGCTGCTTGCGTGTGGTGCTCGTTCGCCTTCGCCGCGTCCGCGCAGGCTCAGGATGCGGTCGGCGCGCAGCGGCCAGTGGTAGCGCTGGTGGACGGCACTGTAGTGGCCATCGACGGCGGCCCGGCGTTGCAGAACGCTGTTGTATTGATCGAGGGTGACCGGATCTCGAAGGTCGGGGCGGCGGGGTCCGTCAGCGTGCCTGCCAATGCCAAGGTCATTTCCATGAAGGGCAAATGGCTGATTCCCGGCCTCATGAACATGCACGTTCACCTCGGGTTGCGTTTGCCGGGTGCCGCCGGTGCGGAGTTGGTCAACGAGACGGACCGCGAGCAGGTACTGCGCATGGCGTCCAACGCGCGCCTGTCATTGTTGTCGGGAACCACGACCTTGCGTCTGGTCGGCGAGGATCGGGGTAATGACTTCGTATTGCGGGCGGCGATCGAGAAAGGTGAGGTCATCGGACCGCGTCTGAAGACGGCGGGCGGTGTGATTGTGCCCACGGGTGGGCACGGCGATACCGAAGCTGATGGTCCCTACGGGCTTGCGAAGGCCGTCCGCGAGCAGATCAAGCTGGGCGCCGACTGGATCAAGATTGCGATTTCAGGCGGGATCGCCGATACCCATGGCAGCATCTCAGCCGCTCCCATGACCGATGAGGAAATGAAGACGCTCATCGAAGTCGCCCACCGCAATGGCATCAAGGTGACGGCCCACAATGGGTCGTCCGTGGCCGCGCATCAGGCGATGCAGTTCGGTATCGACGGGTTCGAGCATGGTTATCATCTCGATGAGAGTGTGTTGAAGGAGATGAAGGCCAAGGGCGTGTGGCTGGTCCCGACCATTGTGGTGAGCCAGCCGGGGGCGCGTGAGTTCTACAGGAAGATCGGCTCACCTGCCTGGTATCTGGCGCGTGTGGACAGCACAGGCAAGGATCACTGGGCCATGCTGCAGAATGCAATCAAAATGGGTGTCAATATTGCATTGGGCACGGATCAGTTCCCCTTTGAGCCCAATGGGGGGACCACGGCGACAGTGGCCGAGGCGGAGTTGTACGTCAAAGCGGGTATGACGCCCTTGCAGGCGTTGCAATCGGCGACGATCCAGTGTGCCCGGATGATGGGAGTTGAAGCCGACCTCGGGCGCTTGCAGCCTGGCAAGTACGCCGATGTGGTCGCGGTGGAAGCGGACCCCACGAAGGATATCGGGGCGCTGCGGACAATCGATTTTGTGATGAAGGGTGGGGTGGTGTACCGCAACGATCAGGCGCCGGTGCTGCCGGCCAGTTGAATGTGTCGTTTTCACGCTGGATCCGGGCATCCTGCCCGGCCCAGCGTGAAAACGAGCCAAAAGCGTGGTTTTGGCTCGTTGACAACTGGTTAGCCACGGCGAAGGCGATTCAGTGGACGTCTGCGACGGGTTTCGCAACCGCTACAGCCAAGCCGAACGCGGCGGTGCAGAACAGGGCCGCCACCAACACGGGGATGCCTGGCTGATGCAGCTGTGCATCGTGCCTTACGGCAAACGCCAGCAACGACAAATACAGCAGCGGCCCGAGGATCGCCGTCAGCCCCATGAGCGCCCCGTTGAGCCCCTGCAGTCGCCCCTGCTCATTCCCAGCCACGCGCCTCGACATCAAGCTCTGCAATCCCGGCATGACCAAGGCCCCCAGCGCCCCGGCCGGCACGCCACAGAAAAACCAAAAGGGCGTGGACGCCAACCCATAGGCAATGAACGCGAGCGTCGCGCTGACCAGCCCGATCAACAGCGCACCGCGCTCGCCGGCCGCCTTCACGACCCGTCCCACCACCAGCGTCTGCACCAGAATCTGACTCAACCCCGTCGCCACCAGCATCAGCGAGGCGGCCCGCGGCCCCCACCCGAATCGATATCCCACGAACAGCACGAAGATGCTCGGGAAGACGTTGTGCGCCATCAGGAACAGTCCGTTGATCGAGATCAGCCCCAACAGATGGGTGCGTTCGCGCAGCAGGCGCAACGCGCCGATCGGGTTGGCCTTGCGCCAGTTCAGCGCCGGCGCGCGCCGTTCCGGCGGCAACGACTCGGGCAGCACGAAGTACCCGTACAACCAGTTGATCGCCGCAAGACCCGCGGATACCCAGAACGGCAACCGCAGGTTGATATCGCCCAGGATGCCGCCGATGGCCGGCCCCACGATGAATCCAACTCCGAAAGCCGCGCCCAGCAGACCGAACGCCCTGGCCCGTTCCTGCGGCGGTGTGACATCCGCGACATAGGCGTTGGCCGTGGAAAAGCTGGCCGAAGTGATGCCATTGATCACGCGCCCGACGAACAACCAGCGCAGCGACGGCGCCAGGGCCATGAAGATGTAATCGACTCCGAGCCCGAAGATGGATAACAACAGCACCGGGCGGCGCCCGAACCGATCGGACAACATCCCGACAATGGGGCCGGAGAAAAACTGCATCAGCCCCCAGGTCGTGGCGAAGACGATCGTGTATTGCGCCGCGAGCGCGGTATCGCCGCCGGCAAACTGCTTCACCAGGTTGGGCAACACCGGAATCATGATGCCGAGGCTGATGACATCCATCAGCGCCGTGGCAAAGATGAACAGCACCGCGGCCTTTCGCGGCCCGGCGGGCTCGGCAGGCGTGTTCATGGGCTGCGCGGCGGGGTCGTTCAACAGTGCACTTCGTCTCGCGCCGGGCGGGGCGCGGCGGCGAGGGCCCGGCTCAATGTCTCGAGCAGCTCCTGGGGACTGCTCGGCTTTTGCAGGACCGCGAAGAACAAGTGCCGGTCGCGGTCGAGCGACGCAGGCTGAGCGGTCTGAGCGATTACGGGTATGTGCTCGAGCGTGGCATCGCGTCTCATGTACCGGGTGGCCGTGAGGCCATCCATGATCGGCATGAAGATGTCCATCAAGACCGCGGCCGGCGGTCGCGCACGCGCGCTTGCGAGAGCCTCCGCGCCGTCACGCGCCTGGGCTGTCATGTAACCGGCATGCGCCAGAATCAGAGCCATGATTTCCCGTGAGTCGTCGTTGTCATCGACGATCAGAACGTATCCGGACATCTACGGGATCGCTGTCCGGCCGGCGGGTTGGGCAGTCTGTTCGTCCCGCTGGCGCGGCTGTACCGCCGCATCCAGCGACCTCGCGGACGCCGGCGCAGTGACGGTTTCGAGTAACGAATCCAAATTCAATTTCCTGTATGAGCATACAGTCACGGCCAAGTGACTGTATTCACGTGTAATCGTAGCCTGTCACGCCTTTGTACGGAAAGTGCGCGGCTGGCGGGTTCAACTCAGCTCCGCGTCCCGCGCCTCGCGACCGGCGGCGGTCAGTACGAAGATAGCCAGCGCCGCGGTGACTGCCACGCTCGCCAGCGCGAACGCGTAGTTGCCCCCTTCCTTCCTGGCGATGGCGCCCTGTAAGGGAGCGTTCATGGCTGCGATCAAATTTCCCAATTGATAGACAGTTCCCGGAAAAGTGGCGCGTGCGTCCGCGGGCGACAACTCGTTGAGATGTGCGGGAATGACACCCCACGCGCCCTGCACGCAGACCTGCATCAGGAACGAGCCGCAGGCCAGTGCAACTATCGTCGTGGAAAAAGCCCAGAGGTAGACGACGGGAAGTGACAGCGCCGCGGCGATCATGATCGTGCGCCGGCGTCCGAGGGTCTGACTCCACAGTCCGAACGTCCAACCTCCGATGATGGCGCCAATGTTGTAAATCACAGTGATGGTCGTGGTCTCGTGGACGTTGAACTTGTGCTGTTCACGCAGGAACAGGACGTAGAGGTCCTGTGTGCCGTGACTGAAAAAATTGAACGCCGTCATCAACAGGATGGCGTAGATGGCAATCTTCCAGTGCCGTCTGAGCACTGCCAGAATTTTCCCGTCCTGCGCGCGCTCGAGATTCCACGCGGGGGATTCAGGGACATTTCTGCGGATGAACAGCACGAGGAGGGCGGGCAACGCTCCGACGACGAACATGCCTCGCCAACCGATTGTGGTGTAGGCGATTCCGAAGACCAGCGAGGCGAACAGGTAGCCGCTGGGATAGCCGGACTGCAGCAGGCCGGAAACGAGGCCCCGCGAGCGCGGCGGCACCGTTTCCATGGCGAGCGATGCCCCGATTCCCCACTCACCGCCCATCGCGATGCCGAACAGAGTGCGGATGATGAGGAACGTAATGAGATTCGGAGCGAAGGCCGTCAGGAGACCGAAAAACGAGTACAGACCGACATCGAGCATCAATATCGGACGGCGCCCGAAGCGGTCGGCGAGCCGACCGAAGATGAACGCGCCCAGCGGCCGGAACGCGAGCGTGAGAAACAGCGCCCAGGTGACGAGCTCGCGCTCCACTCCAAAATCGTTGGCGACATCCTGCAGGACGAAGACGAGGAGGAAGAAGTCGAACGCATCGAGTGTCCAGCCCAGATAGCTGGCAATGACCGTGTTTTTCTGTGCCGCGGACCAGCCTCGCAACGCCTCCACCCCCGCCATGCCTACCCCTTTCCGCTGAAGACTTAGTCTTTTTGAAGTCTTAGGATACGCACAAACGCACCGTGCAGTGATGAGGACTCGAGCTATGGCGTACGAATACCGTAAGTTCTATATCGACGGCCAGTGGGTCGACCCGGCCCAGCCCAAGGAATTCCAGGTGATCAATCCGGCCACGGAGGAGCCCGCCGGCGTGATTTCCATGGGTAATGCGGCGGATGTCGATCGCGCGGTCGCCGCCGCCCGGCGCGCATTTGACAGTTTCTCCCAGACCACGCCCGCTGACCGGCGCGCCCTGCTGGAGAAGATCCTCGAGGTGTACAAGAAGCGGTATACCGATGTCGCCAATGCGATCCGCGACGAAATGGGCGCGCCGAACAAGCTCGCCAACGGCTCCCAGGCCGGTATCGGCGTCGGGCACTTGACGGCGATGATCGATGTCTTGAAAAGCTTCAAGTTCGAAGAGCCTCACGGCCCGACCCGCCTGGTGTTGGAGCCGATCGGCGTTTGCGCGCTGATCACGCCCTGGAACTGGCCCATCAATCAGGTGGCTGCCAAGGTGGTTCCGGCACTGGCGGCCGGCTGCACCATGGTTCTGAAGCCCTCGGAATTCTCGCCCTTCAGCGCGATGGTCTGGGCCGAGGTGCTGCACGAGGCCGGTGTGCCCAAGGGCGTGTTCAACCTCATCAACGGGACGGGCGTTGAAGTGGGCGCGGCTCTGGCCTCCCATCCCGAAGTCGACATGGTGTCCTTCACGGGCTCGACCCGCGCGGGCACGGAAGTGGCCCGGCTGGCCGCCGCGACCGTCAAGCGGGTGCACCAGGAGCTTGGCGGCAAGTCTCCCAACATTCTGCTGGATGATGCGGACTTCGAGCGCGCCGTGAAGGCGGGCGTGCTCCACGTGTTTGAAAATTCGGGCCAGTCCTGCAACGCGCCGACGCGCATGCTGGTGCCCGCCGGCCGCCTCGCCGAAGTCGAGGCCATTGCGAGGAAGACCGCCGAGGCGGTGACCGTGGGCGATCCGCGCTCGCCTGACATCCAGGTGGGCCCGGTTGTCTCCAAGATCCAGTTCGAGCGCGTCGAGAGTTATATCTCCAAGGGCATTGCCGAAGGCGCGAAGGTGGTCATCGGGGGCGAGGGTCGGCCGGAAGGCCTGAACAAGGGCTACTACGTGAAGCCCACCATCTTCTCCAACGTCAACAACAACATGTTGATCGCGCGCGAGGAGATCTTCGGCCCGGTGCTGGCGATCCTGCCGTATCAGACCGAAGAGGAGGCGATCAGGATCGCCAATGACACCGAATATGGTCTGCAGGCGTATGTCTGGTCCAACGACCTCGGTCGTGCCAACCGCGTCGGCCGGCGCATCCGGGCGGGCCGCATCACCATCAACGGCAAGTCGGGCGACATGAACACTCCGTTCGGCGGATTCAAGAAGTCGGGCAATGGCCGTGAGTGGGGAGAGCACGGCCTGCGCGACTTCCTCGAGGTCAAGGCGGTGATCGGCGCCGAGGTGGCCTGATCGCTATGTCATTGATGGACAGTCTGCCGGCCGACTGGCGAGACGCCAGGCTGCTGGGCAGGTTGCAGTTGCCGGAGGGTCCCACGCCGGTGCTCGTGGAGAAGGGGCGCGTCTACGACGTGTCGCGATCGGTGCCGACCGTGGCCGACGCGGTCGCGCACGCCGACCGTCTCAGTACCCGCGACGCGCGCGATCTGGGTCCGCTGGAGTTACTGGCCATCGGCACGCCCGAGTCGGGAGGGATCGCGATTCTGTCCCCCATCGACTTGCAGGTCATCAAGGCGGCCGGTGTCACGTTCGCCATTTCGGCGCTCGAGCGGGTGATCGACGAACGATCCCGCGGCAACCTCGCATTGGCCGAGAAGATCCGTTCCAACCTGTCCGCGAAGGTGGGCACCGATGCCTTGTCGGTCGAGCCCGGCTCCGAGGCGGCGCAGTCTAGATGTGTATAAGAGACAGGGTGGGCACCGATGCCTTGTCGGTCGAGCCCGGCTCCGAGGCGGCGCAGCGGTTGAAGGATGCGTTGATTGCCGAGGGACTGTGGTCGCAATACCTGGAAGTGGCGATCGGTCCCGACGCGGAAGTCTTTACCAAGGCTCCCGTGTTGTCGTCGGTGGGCTGGGGATCGAAGGTCGGCATCCGCTCCGATTCCCTTTGGAACAATCCCGAGCCCGAAGTGGTGCTGATCGTCGACCGGCACGGCATGCCCCGGGGCGCGACGCTGGGCAACGACGTCAATCTGCGCGACTTTGAGGGGCGCAGCGCCCTGCTGCTCGGCAAGGCGAAGGACAACACGGCGTCGTGCGCAATCGGCCCCTTCATCCGTCTATTCGACAGCACGTTCACGCTCGATCACGTGCGTGAGGCGGTGGTAGAGCTGAAGATCGAGGGACCGGAGGGCTTCCAATTGAGCGGCCGCAGTACAATGAAGGATATCAGCCGCGATCCGCTGGACCTGGTGGCCCAGACACTGAACAGTCAGCACCAGTATCCGGATGGCTTCGTGTTGTTTCTCGGCACGCTGTTCGCTCCCGTCGAGGATCGCGATGAGCCCGGCCGAGGGTTCACGCACAAGGTCGGCGACGTCGTACGAGTGTCGTCCACCCAGCTCGGCACACTGGTAAACACGGTCGTGACGTGCGATGCCGCTCCACCGTGGGTCATGGGGATTGCCGCGCTCATGCGCAATCTTGCATCGCGAGGCCTACTATCCTGAGTAGCTGCTCATGAAGTTGGCCCGGGTCGGGGCGCTGGGGGCGGAACGTCCCGTGCTCATCGACGATAAGGGCAAGCTGCGGGACCTGTCCGGCTGGGTGCCGGACATTGCCGGCAACGTCCTGAATCGCGAGAGCCTGGACAACCTGCGCCGCCTCGACAGCAACTCCCTGCCGCTGCTGCCGCAGGGTATGCGCTTTGGCGCCGCGGTGGGCCAGGTTGGAAAGATGGTCTGTGTAGGCCTGAATTTCAAGGATCATGCCAGGGAGTCCGGCATGGCCTTGCCCGAGCAGCCGATTCTCTTCATGAAGGCGACCACGGCCCTCTGCGGTCCCAACGACGATGTCATCATTCCGTGGGGATCGAAGAAGACGGATTGGGAAGTCGAGCTCGGTGTCGTGATCGGCGATGTTGCGCGCCGTGTGCCGCAAGAGCGTGCGCTCGATTACGTCGCCGGCTACCTCGTGGTGAATGACCTGTCCGAGCGTGAGTTCCAACTGGAGCAGGGCGGTCAGTGGGTCAAGGGTAAGAGCTGTGACACGTTCGGTCCCATCGGACCCATGATCGTGACCACCGATGAGATCCCGGATCCGCAGAAGTTGTCGATGTGGCTGGAAGTGAACGGCCGTCGCTACCAGAACGGTTCCACGGCTGACATGATATTCGGTGTGGCTCACCTGGTGAGTTATATCAGTCGCTACATGACCCTCATGCCCGGAGACATCATCAGCACGGGAACCCCGGCGGGTGTAGGTTTGGGACAGCGGCCACCGACCTATCTCAAATCCGGTGACGTCGTCGAATTGGGCATCGACGGGCTGGGACGCCAGCGTCAGTTGCTCGTCGCGGAGCCTTGCACGGTGCGCGCGAACCCTGTCATCGACAGCGCAAGGTCAAACGGATGATCATCTCCTCGACACTGGATTTCCGCGAAGCGGCCCGCCGCCGTGTGCCACGCTTCCTGTTCGACTACGCCGATGGCGGGGCCAACAGCGAGTACACGATGCGGCGCAATGTACAGGATCTGGGCGATGTGGCGCTCAGGCAGAGAGTGCTGGTAGGTGGCGGCGCCGTCGACCTCGCCACGACGCTGTTTGGGCAACAACGCCCGTTGCCGGTGATGTTGGGCCCGGTCGGAATCGCCGGGATGTTCCGGCGTCGCGGGGAGACCCAGGCCGCGCGGGCGGCCCGGGCGGCCGGCATTCCCTTCTGCCTCTCGACAGTATCGCTGTGCTCATTACGCGAAGTGGTCGAGGCAGCCGGCAATGAGCATGTCTGGTTTCAACTCTACGTGCTGCGCGACCGTGAGTTCATGCGGGACGTGCTGTCAACGGCGCAGGGTCTGGGCGTCAAGACGCTCGTCTTCACTGTCGATATGCCGATCCCCGGCTCACGATATCGGGATGCGCATTCGGGCATGTCAGGACCGAATGCGCCGCTGCGCCGGGTCTTGCAAGCGATGGCCAAGCCGGCCTGGGCGTGGGATGTGGGCCTGCAGGGCCGCCCGCACCGGCTCGGAAACCTGGAGCCGGTGCTGGGCAAGGCGAGCGGCCTGAATGACTACATCGGCTGGTTGGGGGCCAACTTCGATCCGACCATCATGTGGAAGGATCTCGACTGGATCCGCTCCCGCTGGACCGGACCGCTCATTCTGAAGGGTATCCTCGATCCCGAAGATGCCCGCGCCGCGGTGGACATCGGCGCGGACGGGATCGTCGTGTCAAATCACGGCGGTCGCCAGCTCGACGGTGTGTTGTCGAGCACGCGCGCCCTGCCGGCAATCGTGGATGCGGTCGGGGACAAGACCACGGTGCTGGCCGACTCGGGCGTCCGATCGGGCCTGGATGTCGTGCGGATGTTGGCTCTGGGGGCGAGGGGCGTGTTGCTCGGCCGGGCCTGGTTGTATGCGCTGGCCGCGAGAGGCGAGGCGGGTGTGGCCCAGTTGCTCGAGCTGATTTCCAAGGAAATGCGCGTGGCCATGACCTTGACCGGCGCTCACGATATCGCCGGTATCAGCCGCAAGAACCTGGCCGGCTACGACTGACGATCCAGGGCGATGGTGGCGCCCGATGGCTGAGTCGTCGCGCGCAGCCGTCTGGAAACCGCTTCGGCCTCCTTCATCACTCGCAACAAGTTGCCGCCCGTGAGCCGCGTCAGGTCATCGTGCGTCCAACCCCGGCGCGCCAGCTCCGCCAGCAGCGCGGGATACTTGTCGACCGCGTCGAGCCCTTGCGGCCCTTCGGGTATCCCGTCGAAATCCGACCCGAGCCCGACACAGTCCTTGCCCGCAACCTTTGCCACGTGTTCCACATGATCCGCCACCATGGCAAGGGTGACGACCGGCTTCGGATGCGCCGCCAGCCATTGATCGAAGGCGGACCTGGCCCGATCCGGCTGACCGATATACAACCCGCCGAACGGGGGCGTTTGCTCCCGCGCCTTCTCCGCGACAACCTCGGCATCCCAGCGCGCGCGTTCCTGCGACACATATCCCGGGAAGAAATTGATCATCACGATGCCGCGATTCCTGGCGACCCGCGCGAGCACCTCATCCGGCACATCGCGCGGATGATCGATCAAGGCGCGCGCGCCCGAATGCGAGAAGATGACCGGCGCCTGTGTGACTTGCAGGGCGTCGGTCATCGTCTTGGGCGACACGTGGCTCAAGTCGACCAACATGCCGAGGCGATTCATTTCAGCCACCACGACCCGGCCGAATGGAGTCAGTCCATTGTGCGCGGGTGCCTCGGTGGCTGCGTCCGCCCAGTCGGTATTCAATGAATGGGTCAGGGTCATGTACCGCGCGCCCAGGTCGTAGAACTGCCGCAGGGCGGCCAGCGAGTTGCCGATCTGGTGCCCACCCTCGACCCCGATCAGCGAGGCGATGCGGTGTGCATGCTCGATACGCACGATATCCGCGGCCGTGTAGGCCATCTCGAAGTCGTTCGGGTAGCGGGCGGCCATGCGTTTGACCAGATCGATCTGCTCGACCGTCATTTCCACGGTCGGGGCGCCTTTGAGGTCGCTGGGAATCCACACTGACCAGAATTGCGCGCCGACGCCGCCGGCCCGCAGCCGAGGAATATCGGTCATGAGCGGCACCTGATCCGCAGGTCCGTTCGGGCCCGGTGGCAAGTGCGAGGTGTCCTTGCTCAGGTCGACCGCGCCGAGGTCGGAGCCCCAGCGCTCGCGAATCTCCCAGGGCAGATCGTTGTGCCCGTCGATGACCGGCATGTCCGCCAGCACCCGGGTAACCAGCGGAGGGACGTTGGGGGCTTCAGCCGCGGCGGCGATCGAGCATGAGGCGGCGAGGAGGACGGAGAGTTTGAGGTGCGTCATCCACCCAGAGTAATGGAACTTCGCAGGCGAATGTAGACGCTTGCGTAACTCGCCCAGGCACCGACCGCAAACAGGGCGACGACGCCCAGCATTTGGGCGAAGCCCATCCGCTGCTCGAGCAACGTGCCGGCAAGAAAGGGTCCGGCACTTTGCCCGATCCCCTGGGCGGCGGGAATCAACGCCACGTGGCGGCCGGACGGATCGATTTCCGTCAAGGTGCTGAGCTGATACACGCTCGCCATGGACCACACCTCGAAGAATATCAATACGCCGCTCATGTAGGCGGGCACCGAGAGACTGACAGCCCACGCCGCGTAAACGCCGATCATGACCAGGATGGCCCCGAGCTGCGGGCGGTGCTGCCCCCAGCGCCGCCCCAACGCATAGGCGAGCATGGAGCCGGTGAGGCTGAACAGGTTGCACAGTGTCAGGGTGTTCGAAATGCTGGTTTCGCTCATTCCGACCGACAGGCCGATCCGCTCCGCGTACGCGTAGAACGCACTGGCCGCCACACAAAACAACACGACCCCGAGCAGACAGGCCCATGGCAGGAACGACCGGTGCGCGGCTCGCGCGGGTGCGTTATCGGCTGTTTCCGCCAGCCCCTGGGGGATGAATCCGATCAGCAGCGCCGGTGGCAGAAACAACGCGCCGAGCGCCGCGTAGATCCCGCGCGCGTGCCATAGAGTGACCACAGCGGGAATCAGCCACAGCTCCAGCGAATTGGCGATGACCAGGATGACCACAAAGAGGCTGAAGTTGCGCGCCGACTGTTTTGTGAGGGACAGGGCCGCGATGGCCGCGGAATAGCAGATTCCGCTGCCGATTCCGGTCCACAGGCGTACGCCGCAAAACGCCGCGAACGAGGTCGTACCGAGCGTAATGCCGTTACCAGCCAGCGCTATGGCAATGCCCGCGGCCGTCAGCAACCGATAGGATGCCCACCTGCCCAGCACGGATACGCTGATCGAACCCAACAACATCCCGGCGTTCTCGGCGGCCCCGATCCAGCCGATCTGCGGGTTGCTGAACCCGTACTCATCGGCGAGTGCGCCGAGAATCAGCGGCAGCCCGAGATACACGCCGTAAGCGGCAACGCAGGCCACCATGCAAGCCCCGACAGCCACGGGGCTCTCGCGAGCGGCGATGTCAGAACTCCCGCTTCAACTCCAGGCCGAGGGTCCGCGGTCGAGTGACGAACAGCCGCGGGCGGTCGGCCAGCTCCGCGCCCTCGGGAATCAGGTCGCCGATGACACCCAGCTTATTGAACACGTTGCGCGCCGAGAGAGTCAGCTCCCAGGGACCCTGGTTGAACCCGGTTCGCAGGTTCAACAATCCGTAGGAGCTCAGCGGGCGGCCGCCGTCAATCGGCGCCACATTGTTGAAGCTGGTGCGCGCCCCGGTGAATTCGTACTGCGCACGCAGGAAGGCCGAGCGCTCGCCCAGCGGCACCACGTATTGCGCGGTTGCCGAGCCGGACCACTTGGGCACGCCGGTCAGCGGCTGACCCACAATGGTTCGCGAAGCCTCGGTGGCCTCGGTGATCTTGGCGTCCTCGTAGCCGACCGACAGGTTGACGGTGAGGTGATCGACGACAGCCATGTCCATCTCGAGCTCGGCGCCCGTGCTGCGGGCCGCTCCGGAGTTGGCCACCACGTTGAATGTGCAGGGCAGGTACACCGACTGTTGAATGCCCTTCCAGTCGATCCGATAGGCGGCCGCGCGGGTGCGGATGCGGTCGTCCAAGAACGAGTTCTTGGAGCCGATCTCATAGCTCCACAGCGAGTCCGAGTTGAATGCCGCGCCGTTCTTCAGTCCGAGGCCCGCGAGGTCCGCATCGCAGATCGGCGGCAGCACGGAATTCGTGCCGCCGATGCGAAAGCCCTTGGCCGCCGAGGCGTACACCATCTGGTTGGGGGCATATTGATACTTGCCCGTATACCGCGGGGCTGTCGTGTTCTGGTGCGCCTCCGAGTAGGTGTCCGGCGGCCCCGATGTGCCGCCGTTCAGCGGGCCGTCGGCTGTATACGCGGCCTCGTGAGCCAGATAGGCACGGCGCACGCCCGCCGAGAGCTCCAACTGCTCGACGGGCTTGTAGGTGAGGTCGATGAATTCCGCGCGCTCGCGGTCGGCGTTCGGTGTGTTCTGCGTGTATTCCAGGTCGGTCCCGATAGGATTGCCCGTAAGCGCGGTGGCATCGGCGAGTCCGGGCGCCAGATAGTGTTCCCGGAATCGACGCTCCGAGGTGGAATCGAAGAATCCGACTACAAAATTGAGGGGGCCCTTGAACGTCGACTCGAAACGCACCTCGCCGTTCCACGTGCGGGTATTGAGGACGTTGGGTAACGGGGCCGGAACGTAGTAGGGTATTGCCCAGAAGGTGATAGCGTTGATATCGGTGGTGTCTTCCAGGTCATACGCACGGCGATAAAAATAAGTCCCGGTCAGGATGACTCGGCCGAACGATGACTCATGTTTGACGGTGAGGCTGCTGAAGCTCCAGGTGTCCTCGACGGCTTCCGGCACGTCCAGGGGTCGGGTCTGTGTGAAGTTGTCGGCCGTGTAGTCCGCAAGCGGATACCCGTTGGTATTCGTGTGCTGATACATGAACATCGGGGTAATGCTCAGCCCGGGAACCGCTGCCGGTGCGATCTTCAAGGTCGCGGAGAAACCCTCGCCTTGCTCGGCGCCGACATGATCTTTGCGGCCGACAGGCGCGCCTCCCGGCGGGTAGTCTATGCTGGGCGAGCGCGGATCCAACGGACCGCCCCAGGTTCGCGTGAACAGACCCGGATCAAACGCGCTGTAGCCGCTGACCCGCAGCCCGACGTTGCCCGCGATGACCGGCACGTTGAGAGTGCCTTGGGTCGAGTAGCCGCCTCCACCATGATCGACGTAGGTGCCCTCGACATCCACCTTGCCCGAGAAGTTGCCCAGTCCGGGCTCCCGCGTAACCAGGCGCACCGTGCCGCCCATCGAGCCTTGCCCGAACAGTGTCCCTTGCGGGCCGCGCAGTACTTCGAGGTGGTCGATGTCGACGACCCGTGGATCCAAGGACATTGGCACGGGCGTATCGTTCAGATAGAAGCCGGTGGTGTTGTTGCCGAACACGCCGCGTATGGCGACCGCGCGAGTGGAAGAGACGCCGAATGCGTTTCCGTTACCGCCGGCGCCGGCGCCCGTGCTCTGCGCGAGGTTGGGAATGCTGGCCGCGTAGTCGGTGAATGACCTGTCGCCGAAGTTCTCGAGCGTCGCGCCCGTCACGGCGGTCATGGAGATGGGCACGTCCTGCAGCTTTTCCGTGCGGCGCTGCGCCGTGACGACTACATCCTCCAGCTGATCGCCGGCGGGTGCCGCGGCCGTTTGCGCCCAGGCGGGCAGGCTCGCGGAGCAGATGGATACAACAGTTGCATAAACGGTGGAGTGCGGGACGGGCCGGGACATGAGTCCTCCAGGTTATTGTGCGCACCGAGTCCCCCAGCGTGAGCTGCAGGCAGCAGCCCCCGCGACTCGTTTTCATAAGATGCTAGCAGACATGATCATGGGTGTAAATCGTGATCACAGATGAGAATTTGGGTCACGGCACGCGTGTTGGATGTGCGTGATCAAATAGTGGGTGTATGATCACGAGATGGAAACGACGACTCGACAGACGGGCGCCGGCGGCTACCGTATCGGCATCGACACCGGGGGTACCTTCACCGATGTAGTGGTGGGCGATGCCACCGGCATTCTGAGTGTGGGCAAGGCGCTAACCACGCGCGAGCGCATTTCCAAGGGCCTGCTCGAAGGGCTGGCGGTCGCCGCGAGACCCCTCGGCATGGATGTACGAACGCTGCTGCGGCAGACAGCCGTATTCATCTATGGCTCCACTCGCGCGACCAACGCAATCCTCGAGGGCAAGACGGCGCGCACGGCGCTGCTGGTCACCGCCGGATTCCCGGACATTCTCGTCCGTCGCGAAGGCGGTAAGAGCAATCCCTGGGACTACTCGAAGGACTACCCGGAGCCCTACGTACCTCGGCAGTTGACCTTCGAGATCAAGGAGCGCATGACCGCCGAGGGACAGGTCGCGGTTGCCTTCGATGCGGTTGCGGCGCTCGAGGTGATCCGCACACTGAAAGCGCGGCGAATCGAGGCCGTCGCGGTCTGTTTCCTGTGGTCCATCGCCAATCCGGCGCATGAGCTGGCGATCGGTGAGTTGCTGGAACGGGAGTTGCCCGGCGTTCCTTACACTCTGTCACACCAGGTGAACCCGATCGTGCGTGAGTATCGGCGTGCCTCGTCTGCTGCAATCGATGCATCGTTGAAGCCGCTGATGCAGCACCACCTGCGTGAGATGGAAACCGACTTGCGCGCGGCGGGCCTCGAGGGCGAATTGCTGCCCGCCATCTCGCTGGGTGGCGTGATGCACATAGAAGGTGTGATCAGCCGGCCGATTCACATGGTGCGCTCGGGCCCCTCGCTCGCGCCCATTTTGGGACAGGTCACCGCAGCTGCGGAGACCGGGGCGAGCGAGGTGATCGTCTGCGACACGGGCGGCACCAGTTTCGACGTCAGCCTCGTGCGCGACGGCCGGCCCGTATTTGGACGAGATACCTGGCTCGGCCCGCGCTATACGGGACATTTGACCGGCTTATCGTCGGTCGACGCACGCAGCATCGGCTCCGGAGGCGGATCCATTGCGCGGATCGACTCCGGCGGGCTGCTGTGTGTCGGCCCGGAGAGCGCGGGGGCCGATCCGGGGCCTGCCTGCTATGGCCGGGGCGGTGCCCAGCCGACGGTGACCGATGCCGCGCTCGTGTTGGGCTATCTCGATGCGGACTATTTCAACGGCGGCCGGATGAAGTTGGATGCCGCGGCCGCCCGCAAGGTCATCGGCCGGCTCGCGGAGCAACTCGGCAAGAGTGTCGAAGACACGGCCGCCGGGATCCTGACGGTCGCCAGCGAGCACATGGTCGGCGCCATCAAGGAAATCACCATCAACGAGGGAGTCGATCCGCGCGACAGCCTGTTGATGGCTGGAGGAGGTGCCGCGGGGCTCAACATCGTGCCGATCGCCCATGAATTGGGATGCGCGCAGGTGCTGGTACCGCGCATGGCCGGTGCCCTGAGCGCCTGCGGAGCGCAGTACACCGACGTAGTGACCGAGTTCAGCGCCAACCAGGTCACGCAGTCCGGGCAGTTCGATTTCGACAAGGTCAACCGAGCCCTGGCCGGGCTCGAAGCCTCCATGGCGGATTTCGCGGCGAGCCTGCGGGCCAAGGGAATCGAAAGATTCCGCTTTGAGTATTTTGTGGAGGCGCGTTATCAGTACCAGGTGTGGGAGCTGGAGGTGCCGCTATCCGGTCCGCGGTTCGGATCGGCGGCCGACGTCGCCGCGGTCGTCGCGGCGTTTCACACCACTCACGAATCGATCTTCGCGGTGTCCGAGGCCGAGCGCCACATTGAGTTCATCCAATGGAAGGGACGGGTCACCGGCGAGCTCAGTCGCCCGCCGATGACCGCGGCGCCCAGGACGGTGTCGGCCGCGCCGGTCCCGAGCCGTAAGGCCCCGGCTTACTTCACGGCTACGGGTAAAGTCGACATCCCGCTGTACCGCGGGGAGACGCTGGGACCGGGGGCGCAGATCGCGGGTCCCGCGTTGATCGTCGAGCCGATTACAACCCTCGTGTTGTATCCGGGCAGTCGCGCTACGGTGACCCAGTTCAACAACTACAGGGTGGATGTGCCGGCATGAGCGTGCAACCCAGGGCCCCGCAACGCGCGCTCGACCAGGTCGTGCTCGCCGTGCTCGCCAATCGACTCGATTCCATCGTGCGCGAGATGACCAACACTCTGTTCAGAACCGGCCGTTCGGCCATTCTCAACACGGCCAAGGACTTCTCGTGCTCCATTGTCACGGCGGACAATCAACTGTTGTCGTCGGCCGATGGCCTGCCCATTCACGTGCTGGGCGGCGGTCGCCAGACCGAGTCCATGCAGGAATTTCATTCCGACCTCGCGCCGGGCGATGCCTACCTGCACAACGATCCTTACCTGGGCAACACCCACACCGCGGATCATACGATCCTCGTGCCGGTGTTTGTCGGCGACGCGCACCTGTTTACGGTGGCCGCGAAGGCGCACCAGGCCGACTGCGGCAACTCCGATCCGTCAACCTACATGCCGTTCGCCAAGGATGTGTACCAGGAAGGCGGGTTGAATTTTCCGTGTGTGCGCATCCAACGCAACTACGAGGATGTCGGGGACATCATCCGCATGTGCCGCCGCCGGATTCGAGTGCCCGAGGTCTGGTACGGCGACTACCTGGCCGCGCTGGGCGCCGCGCGGATCGGAGAGCGCCGGCTGCAGGCGCTCGTGGAGAGATATGGCGCCGAGACGATCGCCACGTTCGTGCGCGAATGGCTGGACTATTCGGAACGGCGCATGACCCATGCGATCAAGAGCCTGCCCGCGGGCACACTCGAGGCGAGCGGTCGCCACGACTCGCTGCCCGGACTGCCGGACGGCGTGCCGGTCAAGGTCAAAGTGCAAGTCGATCCGGCGGCGGGCCTCGTGACGGTCGACCTGCGCGACAACATCGACTGCGTGGCGGTCGGAGTCAACTTGTCGCAGACCTGCGCGACCGCCGGAGCTCTCATCGGGGTGCTCAATTGCATAGATCCGTCGGTGCCGCGGAATGAGGGCAGCTTCCGGCGGATCCGGATTCTCTTGCGGGAAAACTGTGTCGTCGGGATTCCGAAGTTTCCGGCGTCGACTTCGATGGCGACTTCCAATGTGACCAACCGGCTGATCAACGCGACGCAGCGCGCCTTCAGCATGCTCGGCGACGGCTACGGCCTTGCGGAGGGAGCGGCTTCCATGGGAGCCGGCTTCGGCGTGGTGTCCGGAGTAGACCGTCGTCATGGCAACGAGGCCTATGTCAACCAGATGGTCATCGGCAACAATGGTGGCCCAGGCGCGCCCGGATGCGACGGCTGGGTTACCTACTGCATGCCGGATGCGGCGGCCTCAGTGATGGTGGATAGCGCTGAGATCATTGAGCAAAAATATCCGCTCATCATCCGATCGCTGCGCCTGGTGGAGGACACGGGCGGCGCGGGGCGCTTTCGGGGTGGACCCGCGGGGGAGATTGTCTACGGTCCGTTGCATGATCCCATGACGGTTGCGTACTTCGCGGAGATGCACGAAGACCCGCCTAAGGGCGCACGCGGGGGTGGCGAAGGGTGTCGATCCCGGGTTTCGAAGATCCGCCCGGACGGCGTCGAGGAGCCGTTGCCGCCGATCGGGCTCGTTGAGCTGCAGCCCGGGGAATTCATCCGCGGCCTCGAATCCGGCGGCGGCGGGTATGGCAACCCCCTCGAGCGCGATCCCAACAGAGTGCGTCATGATGTACTGGAGGGTTGGATCACCTTGCCGGCGGCGCGCGCTACCTACGGAGTGGTCCTCGAGGGCAAGACTGACGATGGCAGTCTCGCGGTGGACGGCGCGGCCACGATTGCCTTGCGTCGCGAGCTGGCTGGGCGGCGGCCCTGAAGAAGACGCTCAAACGCCGGCATCTATTTACGCTCGGCGTCGGGACGATCGTCGGCGTCGCGTGGTTGATGGTACTCGGGTCGGTGCTCGTTTCCGCGGGGCCTCTCGGTGCGGCGATCGGGTTTGTCGTCGGTGCGGGGGTGATGATTCCGATCGGATTGTGTTATGCGGAGTTGACCGGCGCACTTCCATACGCCGGCGGCGAGATCGTCTATGCATACACGCTGTTCGGTATCAGGTGGGCCTACGTAGCGGGCGTGTGTCTTGCATTGATCTACGTGATCAACTGCGTGTTCTTCGCTATTTCCGTCGGATGGCTGCTCAATGCGCTGCTTCCGGGAATAGAAGGATCCGCGCTGTATACCGTGCTGGGTGCGACGGTACACACCGGTGACATCATCGTCGGCGTCGCCGGCACGCTCGTCCTGTTGGTTGCACACTGGCGTGGTGCGAAGGATGCGGCGCGATTGCAGGATCTCTCGACTTACCTGCTGCTCGCGGCCACGTGCATTTTTGTTGCGATCGGCATAGGGCAGGGGCACTCGGCCAATCTGCATCCCCTGGTTGCACCGTCGGACTGGGCTGGGGGCTGCGGCGGAATTCTCTCCGTCCTGGCGGTCACACCGTACTTCTTCGGCGGCTTCAACACGATTCCGCAGGCGGTCGCCGAATTGGAGGACGAGCGGGACCGCCGCCGGATCGCCAGCATGCTCGCGGCCTGCATCGTGACTTCGCTGGTCTTCTATTGCCTGGTCCTGCTGGCGGTTTCCATGGTCCTGTCACGCGATCAGTTGTTGAAGTTCGAGCTGCCGGTGGCGGAGGCGTTCCGGGTCGCCTTCCACTCCGAGCTCATTACCGACATCGTGCTCATCGGCGGTTTGCTGGGGCTCGTCGCAGTGTGGAATGCGCTGTTTTTTGCGGCGACACGCGTGCTGTACGCATTGGGCCGGGCTCGCCTGCTACATCCCGCACTCGGCAGCCTCGGCGCGCGCGGCAACGCTCCGACGACAGCGATTACCTGGGTCACGGCATTCAGCATTGCGGGGCTGTTTCTCGGCAAGGGGGCGCTTCTGCCGGTGGTCAACGTCACGTCGACTTTGTTTGCGTTGATGTACGTGATGGTGAGCCTGGGGGTGCTGCGGCGCAGGCGGCTGGCGGCGCCTGCGGCAACGAGCTATCGCGTGCCGGGCGGTGCCGCGTTGGTGTGGGCCGCGGTGCTGTTTTCCTGCTACCTGCTGGTGTTGTCCCTGGTTCAGCAATGGATGGATGCCGGGCGCCATCTGCCCACCGAATGGCTGCTGCTGGTTGGTTTCGGCTCGTTGTCCTGGGTGCTGTGGCTCGCTCTGCGAAAATCCCGTGACCGTCTCGGCAGTGAAGAACGACGGCGTATCATCTTGACGTGATCATAATTAGATGTTGTGATCACACCGGAGATAACAACATGGCAAACCTGACCTGGCGCTACGCCGATACCTTCGAATACATGGAGCACACGCGGGCGGGCTTGCCGCCGGCCATGATCGTCGTGGCGTGTAACGGCGGAATTCAAGGTAAGGAATCGCACGCGGCGCTGCCCGAAACGCCGCAAGAAATCGCGGAGTCGGTGCAGGCCGCGTATGCAGCCGGCGCGAGCATGGTGCACGTGCATGCTCGGGATTCACGCGACTTTACCCAGGGCGCGCGCCGTATCGACGAGTGGCTCGAAGTCAACAGCCGGATCCGCGCCCTGTGCCCCGATATCATCATCAACAATACGACCGGCGGCGATCTCACCATGAGCATGGAGGAGCGGCTGTCCTGCCTGGATGCCGGTCCCGAGATCGCCTCGCTCAATCTGACTCCGGACATGAGCCGCTTCACCATGAAGGCACGGCTCGCCCCGTTGCCGCATCCTCGGCCGCAGACGGAGGTGGATGCCTGTATTCCCTTCACCTACGGGCTCGTCGAGAAGTTTGCCGCGGAAATGCAACGCCGCGGCATCAAACCGGAAATGGAGACGTATCACACGGGTGGGGCCTGGGTGATGCGCAGCCTCATCGACAAAAAGCTGGTCGAGCCGCCTTACCTCATACAGACGGTAATGGGCGCGCAGACGGCCAGTTATCCGACACCGGAGCACGTCATCAACCTGCTGCGGGAGATGCCTGACCAGACTGTGTGGCTGTGCTCGGGAATCGGACCCTTCCAACTGCCGTTGACCACGATGGCTTTGCTGATGGGCGGCCACGCACGTGTCGGTCTCGAAGACAATCTTTACTACAGCCGCGGACGTCGGTTCAAAGACAACGCCGAAGCTGTGAAGCGGGTAGTGCGGATCGCGGGCGAGCTCAATCGCTCGATCGCCACACCCGCTGAAGCGCGCGCTTTACTCGGCTTGCCGGCCAGGCCGGCCTAAAGAGAATGACTATGACTACCTCCGACACCCCGAGCCTGGAGGCTGCCGTTGCGGCTGCCGAGGCGCGGTTCATCGCAGCGAATCCCAAAAGCCAGGCGCGCCATGAGCGGGCCTGCGCCGTGTTGCCGGGAGGACATTCGCGTCAAACGCTGTTTTTCGCGCCGTTTCCGCTGATCATGCAAAGTGGTCGCGGCGCGCGGGTCACCGACCTCGATCAGCACGAATACCTCAACCTGGTGGGAGATTTCGCGGCGGGTGTATTCGGTAGCACCTGTGAGCCGATTCAGAAGACGGTGTTTGAGACGCTGCGAACGGGAATCTCCCTCAGCGGCCTCAACCTGCCGGAGCTCGAGCTCGCGACGCTGATTTCGCGACGGATTCCGTCGATTCAACAGGTCAGGTTCTGTAACTCCGGGTCGGAGGCATGCCTGTATGCCGCCCAAATTGCGCGTCACGCGAGCGGCCGGGCGAAGTTGCTGGTCTTCAACGGATGCTATCACGGCGGATTCATGATCTACGGGGAGAAGGACCCCCCGCTGAGCGTGCCGTTCCCGCTCGTCAAGGCCACGTACAACGATGTTGAGGGAACGCGAAGGTTGATTCGCGCCAATGCATCCGAGCTTGCCGCGGTATTCGTTGAGCCGGTGATGGGATCGGGCGGTGCGATTCCGGGGTCGCGCGAGTTTCTGCGGATGCTGCGCGAGGAGACTCGCAATGCCGGCATCGTGTTGGTGTTCGATGAGGTGATGACCTCGCGGCTCGGGCCGGGCGGCGTGCAGGGACTGCTGGGGATTCAGCCCGACCTGACCACGCTGGGTAAATTCTGGGGTGGTGGGTTCGCGTTCGGGGCCTTCGGCGGCCGGGCGGACTTGATGCGGCACATGGATATGCGTACCGGCGGGTTGTTGTCCCAGGGCGGTACGTTCAACAACAACGTGGTGACGATGGCCGCGGGCCTCGTCGGCGCGCGCGATGTCTACACGGAAGAGGCCTGTCGCTCGCTCAATGCCAGAGGGGACTGGCTGCGCGATCAGTTGAATGCGTTGGGGGAGAAAACGGGAATCGCGTTTCAGGCCACCGGCGTGGGTGGGGTGCTCAACACGCACTGGACTGCCGGGCCGATCACTCATCCCGGACAGGTCGTGCCGATCGGGGCGCCCGTGCGCCGGCTGTTCCAACTGGAGATGATTGAGAAGGGCTATTTCGTCGCGCAGCGCGGGATGATCAACCTGTCGCTGCCGGTCGGACAGGATGATCTCACCGGCTTCGTGCAGGCCGCCGGGGACTTCCTGGCCCGCCACCGTGACAGGCTGCCCCGGGCAGGGGTGCACTGAGCAGCCAATGACTGCGATCGATACGCCCCGCCTGCGTGGCAACATCGGTCGGTTTCAGTATCTGGCACTGGGCTTTGGCACCATGATCGGCTCGGCCTGGGTCATCCTCCTGGGCGATTGGCTGGGTAAGGCCGGGCCGGGCGGGGCGGTGTTGGGATTCCTCGCCGGCGGCGTGGTAGTGGTGCTCGTGGGGACTTGCTACGCGGAGCTGGTGGGCTATCTGCCGGAGGCGGGCAGTGAGTTTGTGTATGCCCGCCGGCTTTACGGCCGCGGGCTTGCCTTCACCGTCGGCTGGTTCCTGGTCCTCTACCTCCTGAGCGTCACCGTGTTTGAGGCCCTGGCCTTCGCCTGGATCCTCGATACCATGCTGCCCGGCACTCCAGCGTTACCCGTCGGCATTGCCGGTGCCGTGATGATCGCGGCGCTCAATCTGCGCGGTGCCCGGTTGACGGTAATATCCCATACGCTGCTCACCTACAGCTTCTTCGTGGTAGTGGCGTGCATCCTCCTGTTACTCCTGATGAGCGGCAGCGCGCGCAATACAGCTCCGTTGTTTGCGGCCACGAATGGGCGCGACTGGTGGCTCGGCAGCGGCGCCATCTTCGCTTTCTGCGCGTACGCGCTGAATGGCTTTCAGGCCATTCCGCATGCGGTCGAGGAGCGTTCCGGCAACACGAGTCTGCGTGCCATCGGCTGGATCATCGTGGGGTCGATCTGCGCAGCGGCGCTGTTTTATTGCCTGGTAGTCATCGCCGCGAGCGTGATCGTTCCTTGGCAGGGGCTGGTGTCCGCGCCGCTGCCGATGGTGGCTGCGGTACGGAACCTGCCGCACGGCGCGGCGTTTGCCATGATGTTGCTCGTCGCAACCGCCGCGTCGTTGCTGAAGGCATGGAATGGAGTTTTCATGATGGCGGTGCGATTGTTGGTGGCCATGGCGCGAGCTGGCTGTGTCCCGGCCCTGTTCGCTCGGCTGCACCCACGATGGCAGTCGCCGGCGCCCGCGGTCCTCGCGGCCGGCGCATGCAACATCGGCGGCATCTTCCTGGGAAAGGCCGCTATCGAACCCATCACCGACATGAGCGCCATGGTGTTGACCCTCACCTACGGTATGTGTTGCTGGTCGGTTCTGCGAGTCCGCCGCCGCGGGCTCCGCGCGGGTGGCGGCGCCCGCGCAATCGCGGATCGGCGGGGTGTGGCCACCTGGCTCGTCTGGTTGGCGCTCATCGGCAGTGCGCTGATGGCGGCCTGCGCTTTCCTCACTCCCTTCTGGCAGCAACCCGGCTTCCCCCTGGAATACCGGTTGCTCCTCGCCTGGGGCCTGATCGGCTACGGGGTGTGGCGCTTCGCGCTCACTCGGCAGTCAGATCCAGGCTCTCCCAATACCCGGGAAGCTTCGTGAGCCCCATCAGATCCTTGCTCATCGCCTCCTGCGCCGCCACCGGATCGCGCGCCTGGAAGGCCGCGAGCAGGCGATCGTGATTCTCGGCGGCGACCTTGCGAAATACGCCGCCCTTGCCCGTCAGGAAGGGGACCATGTTGGCCACCAGGGGCGCCATCCGCAGCCACAGCATCTGAATGAGGGGGATCAGCATCGGATTGTCGGCGATGCGATAGATCTCGAAGTGAAACGCCATGTTGAGTGACAAGTGCGTGCGCGTGTCGCCCTTGGCGACGCTTTGCTCCATTCCCTGCTGGAGCGCTCGCAGATGCTCGATCTGTACCAACGTGATGTTGCGCGCGGCGAGGGCGGCTGCCTTGCCTTCCAGATCCTCGCGCAACTCGAGTATCTGCTCCACCTGCCGCCGCGTGAGCATGGGTACGCGCGCTGACCGGTTGGGCAGCGACTCGAATGCGCCCTCGGACGTCAAGCGCCGCAGCGCTTCGCGTACCGGCATCTCGCCGATCGCAAGCTGCTTCGCCAGCGAGCGCAGCGTCACGACCTCGCCGGGCCGGAACTGGCCCGCGAGCACGGCTTCCTTCAAGACGCCGTATGCACGTATGTGGGCGGCTTCTCCCGGAGCGCTCCGATCCGCGCTCACCGGCGCGGGCCGGCGTGCAGGTGCTTTTCTTCCCGCGGTGTTTTTTCGGGTCTTAGTCGCTTGCATGTGGGGTGCATTTTACTCGGCCGGGTGGCGCAAGCCTATGCTGCGCGCCCCCGGACACACAACTGTTTTCCGGCGTGATTCTGATCACAGTATGATGTTATGATCACATTATGAGCACTCCCTCGGCCGCGCGTGTCGTCGTCATCGGTGGTGGTATCGCCGGCTGCAGTGCCGCCTATCACCTGGCGTTGCTGGGAGTGACCGACGTTGTGCTGCTGGAGAGAGCGTCCCTGAGCTCCGGCACCACCTGGCATTCCACCGGGAACATGGAGACGTACCGGCCGGACCCGGTGATCTTCGAGATGGTCCGATATGCGCTGCAGATGTACCCCCGGATCCGCGAGCAGAGCGGCCAGGACATCGGTTGGCGCAGCGTCGGGCGCGTCATGTATACGGACCGGGAAGAGCGTTGGGAGTCGATGCGCTCGCTGCCCGAGCTGGGCAAGGCTCGCGGAATCGAGCTCGAGCTGTTGTCGCCCGCCGAGGTCCAACAACGGCTGCCCATCATTGCGACCGATCAACTGCTGGGTGGCGTCTGGGTGCCCAGCGACTCCCGCGTCAATCCAACCGATGCGGTGATGGCATTCGCGGCCGCGGCCCGGGCGCGCGGTGTAGCCATCTTCCAGGACCTACCCGTCAGCGAGATCATTTTGCGCAACGGAGCGGTGCAGGGCGTCGTGACTCCCAACGGTACAATCAGTTGCGAGACCGTCATCCTCGCGGCGGGATTGTGGTCCGGCGAGCTGGTGAAAAGCTGCGGACTCAGTCTGCCTCTGCATGCGCTCGAGCATCAGTATCTGATCACGCAGCCGCTCGGCATCGACCGCGACCTGCCGCTGTTTCTGTCGTTGGATGACCAGCTCTATGGCCGTGAAGAGGTGGGTGGGATCATGGTCGGCAGCCTGGACGACGGCGCGATTGCGCTCGCCACCGGACAACTGCCGCAGAATTTCTCCTTCTCGCTGTTGAGTGAGCGGTGGCCGCAGTTCGAGCCTTACATGGCCACCGCGATGCGCCGCTTTCCCGTGTTGCAGACGGCTGGCATCAAGATGCTGCTGAACGGCCCCGAGAGTTTCACGCCGGACGGCCAGATGCTGTTGGGCCCGGTGCCGGGCGCCACGGGTTTGTACAGCGCCTGCGGATTCAACTCGAACGGCATGGCATTGGCCCCGGCCGCGGGCCGCCTTGTCGCCGAGTGGATTGTCGAAGGAGCTCCCAGTGTCGAGGTAGCCCAGCTCGATGTCCGCCGGTTCGGCGCCGCGCAAGGCGAGGAAGCTTACCTGCGGGAGCGAGTCACCGAGATACCCGGCTATCACTGTAAGATTCATGCGCCGGATGCGGATTACGCGACCTCCCGCGACGTGTTGCGATCGCCGTTGCACGATCAATTGGCAATGGCAGGGGCCCGGTTCGCAGCGGTGAACGCTTGGGAGCGACCTCTGTGGATCGCCAGGTCGTCGACACCGGACTGGGCGAGCGCAGTTGCCGCAGAGGCGCAGGCGGCTGAAGAGTCGGTGCTGCTGGTGGACCGTTCCGCCGATGCGAAATACCTGCTGAGCGGGTCGTTGGATGAGTGGTTGCCGGGCAACCTCACGGCCTCGTTGCCGACTGTCAAGGCGGCTGCGGTCCTTGCCCCGCTGTTGGGTGAACGCGGACAGATCGAAGCGCTCACGCGGACTGTGCGTTGGGAGCAGGATTCGGTGCTGCTGCTGGCGGGTCCGGAGCAGGCAACGCGAGTAGCGGAGTGGCTGCGGGTCGCGGGCGTGCCGCGTGGCATTCATTGCGAGGACGTTACCGGCAATCATGCCATGTTGGAGCTGCATGGAATGCGCCGCGCCGCGTTGCTCAACGCACTGGGGGTTCGGCCCAGGAGCTCCGCTGCCTGTTGGATTGGGGGCGTTTCGGTCACGGTGCGCGAAGACCCGACGAACGACTCGACGCTTCTGATTACGTCCGCAGAAGGAGCTGCGCTGCTGTGGCAGAACCTGCTTTCAGTGGGCGAGGCGTTCGGATTGCAGGTGGGCGGACACTGGGCACAGGAGGCGGTGCGTATCCTGCGCGGGATTCCCGGCTTCGGCAGGGAGGCCACACCAAACCGCCTGGTCGCTGAGCTGGGTGCGCAGATGTTGGCCGCGAGCGCGTCCGCGCGTGTCAATGTGAGTCCGGCCGGGACTCATCGCAAGCGAGTGCTGCGAGCGTTTTCGAGCCCGATTCCCCTGGTGGGCTTTGGGACGCAGGAAGTCGTTCTGCAGAAGGGCCGAACCGTGGGTGAGCTGACATCGCGGGTGCGACTGGCCGGCTGGTCCGGCGCGCTGGTGCTCGCGTTGCTCGACCCCGACAGTTGGAACGGCAATTCCGTTGAAACCGTCGCGGCCGGCCGGCGATGGCCGCTCGTTCCCCGGCCGACGCCGTGGTCAGCGAGGTTGACATGATCCCTCACTGGAGGATACCGCGCTGAACAACCCCCCGAGTCCGTCCACGCTGACTCGGGCCGTTGGCTTGTGGGGACTGGCGGCTTCGATCGTCAACATAACGATTGGCGGCAGCATCTTCGCGCTGCCCGGCACGCTGTACCTGGCACTGGGGCCCGCGGCTCCGCTTGCCTACATACTCGGCGCCGCCTTGTTCGCCCCGATCGTCCTGTGCTTCGCGGCGGCAGGCAGCCGTTTCACAACCACGGGCGGCGCGTATCGCTACGTCGAGGCGGCTTTCGGGAAATTCGCCGGCGTGTCGATAGCCGGCCTGTTCTGGATCTCCAACGTAACTGGCAGCGGAGGCATGGCCGCCATCCTCGTCAACCAGGCAATCCACGTTCTTCCCGCCCTGCGACAACCCGTGCCGCGCGGCCTGTTTCTGGCGGCCGTTTACGCGATCCTCTTCACCCTCAACGCGCGCGGCGTCAGATTGGGTGCACGGGCGATCATCGCGTTCGCCGCGGCGAAGATGATCCCGCTCCTGTTGCTTTCCCTGGCCGGCCTGCTGTTCGTGCATCCAGAGAATCTGCTGATCGTCACGCCCCCGAACGTGCAGTCGCTCGGCAAGGCCCTCGTGGTGGCCGTGTTTGCCTACTCCGGCATCGAGACTGCGCTCGCGCCGTCAGGCGAGGTGCGCGACCCCGCCAGAGTCGTTCCAGGAGCCGCACTGCTCGGAGTCGGAATCGTCGTTGTGTTGTACGTGAGCCTGCAGATCGTCTCCCAGGGCATCCTGGGTCCTGCGCTGTCCGGCAACGATGCACCGCTCTCGTCGGCAGCCGAGGCAATGGTTCCGGGCACCGCGGGCCTCGTGATCGTCACCGCATCGGTCTCTCTGATCGGAGTACTTCTAGGGGATCTGCTGGGTTCGTCGCGAGTGCTCTATGCACTTGCCGCGGACGGTTTTCTGCCATCGCTTCTGGCGCGAGTTTCGGCAAAGCACCGTGTTCCCACCTGGGCGATCCTGACGCACGCGGCTGCCGCTTGGGTGCTGGCGGCTTCCGGCACCTTCGACACCCTCGCCGTGGTTTCAGGGGCCGCGTTCTGTATCGTATACATCGCATGCTGCGCAGCCGCATGGCGACTCCAGAAAACGGGGTTCTCCGAAACATCAGCCCCATTGCGGCTCGCGGGGGGAGGCCTGATCCCTGCGATCGGCATCACCTGTCTGATTCTCGTACTGGTGGCCGTCGGATAATTCCGCACGGCGAGAACCAGGTCACGCGCCCCGAACATTTCGAGGGCGTGGGATTCGACACCGACCTCAGATTCAGGGGGATGTGGCCGATAAGATACCAACGGCTCATTGTCTGCCGCACTGCACCAAATGCGCCCAACCGTGCCAACAGAAGCTCCCCCCGTTCAATCCAAGACCTCGGTCTCGGCGCCGCGCTGGGTGGATTCGCTGTTCATCGGACTCCTGATCTACGCGAGCGTCTGCGCGGTGTGGATGCTCGCGGGAATCGGCGGTTCATCGGTGACCCACCTCATCGGACTGGTATCGGATTCGCCGGCCTGCTTCACAGCCACGCTGATCGCGGCGGCCGCCGCTCGCCGCAGCCGCTCGCTCCTGCTGCGGCGAGCCTGGACCTGCATGGCAGCAGCGCTGGGCATCTACTTGATCGGCACATTGATTTCCCTTACGGACTGGCTGCGCCACGTGGATCCGTTTCCGGGTCCGGCGGATATCTTCTACACCGCTTTCTACCCGGCCATGTTGGTCGCGACGCTGCTCCTCATCCGGGCAGCCGCCATCCGCATCCCCTGGATGCAACTTGCCCTGGACGCGACCATCTTCGTGGTCGGTTTCGGCACCTTCTTCTGGTTTCTCGTCGTCCGCCCCTCCGCCGCGCACACCGGCGTCGATGCGCTGAAGCAGGGCTTGAGTCAAGCGTACGCCGGGCTCGACTGTGTCGTGCTTCTCTTGTTGGGCGTCCTGTTGCTGACCGGAGCGGAAGGACGGCGCGTGCCGTTGTTGCTGATGGCCGGCTTTGCAATCATGTTTCTCGCCGACATCCTGTGGTCGCTCGCCAAGCTCGGCGGCTACTACATGCCGGGCGAGCTTCAGGATGTGTTGTATCTGATGTGCTACGTTCCGATGGCCGCCGCCGGGCGCCAACAGATGCGGATCAATCGACGCCCGGCATGGGTCCGATCCTACAATTCCGACGCATTGACGCGCGCCTTGCCGTATGCGGCGATGCTCACAGCCTTCCTGGTTCTGGTCTTTTTCACCCGCAGCGAGACCGGTGGGTCGGCCGGCCTGATGACCATGGTCGTGTTCGCCCTGACTCTTCTGCTGATGGTGCGGCAGAGCCTGGTCCTGCGCGGCGACGCGCTGGTGCGCGAGAAGCGCGCCGCACGGATGGTCGAGGATCGCTTTGCATCGCTCATCGCCAATGCCTCCGATGTCATCATGATCGTCGACCCGGATGGTGTGTTGCGTTTTGTGTCTCCCGCATGTGAGCGCACGTTGGGATTCAGACCCGAGGAGGCTCTGGGCAGGAATCTGCTCGACATGTGGGGTGGCCTGGACGCCGAGCGCTTGCGAGCGCTGCTGACGGAGATCGCCTCCAGCAGCCACGGTACCGTCGGCCCGATGGAGCTCGAAATCGATCGCGGCAAGACCCGCCACGTGCTCGAGGCGGTCGGCAGCAATCTGACGGCGGATCCGGCCGTGCAGGGCCTGGCCCTGAACTTCCGGGATATCAGCGAGCGCAAGGCCCTGGAGGAGCAGTTGCGCCAGCAGGCCTTCCACGATCCGCTGACTCTGCTGGCCAATCGCACGCTGTTCAAGGACCGTGTGCAGCACGCGCTGACATTGACTCAACGCGGCAGCAGGACCGTGGCCGTGCTGTTCCTGGACCTCGACAACTTCAAGACTATCAACGATTCGCTAGGCCACGACGCGGGAGATCGTCTGCTGCAGGCAGTCGCGCAGCGAATCGTGAAGAGTACGCGCTCGTCGGACACCGTTGCCCGACTGGGCGGCGATGAGTTCGCCATTCTGCTCGAGCGGGTGTCGAGCTCGACCGAGGTCGAGACGGTCGCCGCCGCGCTCATTGAAACACTGGCTCAGCCGTTCGCCTTGAATGCGATAGCGGTCCGAGTGGCTGCCAGCATCGGCATTGCCTACTCGAACGAGGCGGCCGGCACCGAGTCGTTGCTCGGCAATGCGGACATCGCCATGTATCACGCGAAGGCGGCCGGCAGGAGCCGGTATGCGGTGTTCGAGCCGCAGATGCAGGATGTGTTGCACGAGCGGTTGCGCCTGGAAGCGGACATCGGACGTGCCCTCGACCAGCAGGAGTTCTTTCTCGAATACCAGCCGATCGTGGATCTGGGCACCGGGAGCCTCCTGGGCGTGGAAGCGCTGGTCCGCTGGCGCCACCCGGAAGCCGGGGTGCTGATGCCCAATCGCTTCATTCCGGTGGCGGAAGACTGCGGTCAGATCGTGCGGCTGGGGCGCTGGGTATTGTTGGAAGCCTGCCGGGAACTACGCGCCTGGCGCGGCTGCGTCGCAGGCGGTCACGGGCTGCGAGTCTCGGTCAACATTTCCGGCCGGCATCTGCAACATGGCGAGCTGCTGCAGGATGTGGCGACGGCCTTGGAGAAATCCGGCCTCGAGCCGCAGAACCTGGTCATCGAGCTGACCGAAAGCACGATCATGTACAACACCGAGGCGACCCTCGAGCATCTCGAACGGCTGAAGGCGCTGGGGGTGCGGTTGGCCATCGATGACTTCGGCACCGGCTATTCGTCGCTGTCCTATCTGCACCGCTTCCCCATCGACATTCTCAAGATCGACCGCTCGTTCGTCAGCCGGCTCACCAACTCCGAAAACGGACCGGAGCTGGCGCGCGCCGTGATCACCCTGGGCGACACGCTCGGCCTGGACACCGTGGCCGAGGGGATCGAGCTCGAGCCCCAGGTGGCGGCCCTTCTCGAGCTGGGTTGCGTGGCCGGGCAAGGCTTCCTGTTTGCGAAAGCGGGATCCCTGGAGTCGCTGTCGCAAAGCTCCTTCGTCAAGCGCCGCTCCGAGCATTGGACGGCGCAATCGGCCGATGAAACGCTCTCCGCCAGCGGGCGCTTCAACGCCTTGAAGGTCCAGCGGGCGTGAGTCTCCCGTGATCCCGAAGCTCTGCCGCCGGTCGGAGCACGGCTTCAACGCCTCGAAGGTCCAGCGGGCGTGAGCCTCGGCGGCCGGCGCTGCGGCCGGAGGTGTGCCGACTGTTCTCGGCGGGCTGCGTGCCGTTGCCGGCTTCAAGCTCGGGCACGCAGCCCTCTGTGTGGGTGTCAGCTTTGCTTCATGCCCAGGGTGTGCATGAGCTCGGTCGCCTTATCCTTCACGGCCTGGCCCTTCGTGACCGCGCCGGCGTAGTCGCCGGTGGACTCGGTGTTGCTCGCATCCGCCCACAGTGTATCGAGGGAGGCAACACCGTCCTTGATCGTTGCAAGGGAGGCCTTCGTAACTCCCCTCGGCAGGGCGTGCCCGTTCGACAAGCTGTCGAGCTGTGTGTGCAGGCCGGCGACCAGTTTCGGAACTTCCGCCGACAGGGTGCGCCATTGCTGTTTGACCTTGGCCTGCTCGGCCTCCGCGGCGGCCTGCTTCGTGCCCGCGTCCGATCTCAGGTTCGAGACCGCTGTATTCACGGCCGGCACCTGAGCCAGCACCCCCGCATAATCCCCCTTCGCGAAGGTCTGATGGATGGCGGTGACCTGCGCCTGCACCCCCGGCAGGGCATCCGGCGAGTACTTCTGCGCCGAATCGTGGATCATCGCCATGGTGTTATCGATTCTCTCGAGCGCCTTCGCGGCGGGGTCCTTCTGACTCGAGCAGGCGGACACGAGCAGGATGGCGAATCCGGCTGTGATCCAGATGGATCTGTTCATCATGAGCAACTCCTGATGTGACTGGGCGGTTCCGCAGTCACGCCGCCCCTGGCACACGAGTCTCGATATCCGGCAATGTTCTAATTGGAAATGGCGCGGCGAGCCTGCGGCGCACAAGGTAAACCCGTATGACACTAATGACAATTGTGTGGCATCGATGCCATGCTCGGGACCGGCGTTCGCGCCTCCAACCCAGGTCTCTGGCACAGCGTATGCATTACCTGACCGGCCTATTTCTGTCTCTCACGCTGGCGCCAGCGGCGGCCCACGCGCAGGCAGCGACCTGCCGGGATATCAGTTTTCCGCGTCACCTGCAGGTCAACGGCAGCGATCTGACACTCAACGGGCTCGGCGTCCGCAAGGCGACATTTCTGAAGGTTAACGTCTATGTTGCCGCCTACTATGTAGGCACACCCGGGCACGATCCGAAACCGCTCATCGAAGCAGGCGGCCCCCAACAATTGACCCTGCAGTTCGTGCGTAACGTGGGCGTCGACGATCTCAGGAAGGCGTTCTTGGAGGGGTTCGAGCGCGCGCAGGAGCCCGGACTGGGGGAGCGGGTGGCCCGGCTCAACAGCTGGATGACGGATATGAAGAGCGGGCAGCGTCTCACGTTTGTGCGGCTACCGAGCTCCGGGGTACAGATTACCGTCAACGAGGTTCAGAAGGGTGTCATCGAGGGGGTGGACTTCTCGCGCGCCCTGATTTCCATCTGGCTGGGGCCGACGCCACCGAACCCCGAGCTGAAAGCCGGGTTGCTCGGCGGCCCGTGTGGATGATGGGCAACCTTGGGCGCGGCCTCCGGCACCCACAGCTTCAGGACCCATAGCGAATGTGAAGTAACCCCTGTGGATTCTTTGGGCTTCCTCTAATTGTCAACCCAACTTGGTGGCGGTGCCGTGAAGGTCACCGTCTGTTTGTCCAACGGATGCAGCAAGCTGATGCGCCAGGCGTGCAGGCACAGAGGCGCATCGTCTACGGCTAGAGTCTGGCTCTCGCCCAGAGTGTTGCCCGCCTGATAGGCCGGATCGCCGCAGACCGGATAGCCCAGGTGTGCCAAGTGGATCCGAATCTGGTTGGTACGACCGGTCAGAGGCCGTGCTTGCAGCAGCGTCGTACCGTCGCTCAGTCGGCGCTCGACGCGAAACCCGGTGACCGCCGGAAGTCCCGATTCTTCGTCAACCGTTCGTGAACCCAGCTTGCCGGCCGAGCTGCTGATGGGCGCATCGCAAGTGATCTCATCCCAGGCAGGATGACCGCTGATGCGCACCAGGTACACTTTCTCGACGCCGGCCTCGGCGAATTGAGGTTGGATCAGGCCGGCGAAGTGCCGGGTTCGGGCCACGACGACGACACCTGTCGTGTTGGCATCCAGTCGATGAGAAGGGCGCGGCTTCTGCGGTGCGTAAACCGTGTCGAGCACGTACTGCAGGGTATTGCGAAAGAAGCGTCCACCCGGATGCATCGGCAAGGGCGCCGGCTTATTCAGCACTATGATCGCCTCATCCTCATACAACACCGTGACGCGCATGTTGACCTTCGGCTCGACTACCGCCGGTACCCGGTGCAAATACCGCTCGCCGGCCCGCGCAATCTGACTCGGAGCGACCGCCCGACCATCCGCATCCAACATGGCGCCCTCGGCGAAACGCCGCTCCCAGGTCTCGGTGGAAACGTGAGGGAAGATGCCACTGAGTGTTTCCAGCAGGCTGCGGCCGTCAAACGCCGCGGGAACGTTGACGGGCTTGAGATGATCGTAAGGCTCGCTTCCGGGCAGGGCGTTGGCCAGCTCGAGGATCTGCTCCTGGCGTCGGGCAATGGTCGAAGCCCGGAGCTCGGCCGGTGTTTTAAAACAGTAGGGACAGGCCTTGCCCGGCTCGTAGTGCGGGTGTTCCTGGTCAGCCACGCTCAGTGGTGATTGACAGTTGAAACATTGCGAGGATCCGGTCTCGTGCAGGCTGGGGTCGAGACCGACCCGCTGATCGAAAACGAAACACTCCCCGTCGTAATGTTCGCCGCCCACTTCCTCGAAATACTTGAGGATGCCGCCATCGAGTTGGAACACGGACTCGAACCCTTCACGCTCCATGTAGGGGCCCGCCTTCTCGCAGCGGATGCCGCCCGTGCAGAACATCACTATGGGTTGTTTCTTCAGCTCCGGCGCCAGCCGCGCGACGCCCTGCGGGAAGTCGCGGAAGTGATCGATGCCGATCGGCAACGCATTCCTGAAGGTACCGAGCTTTACTTCATAGTCATTGCGTGTGTCCAGCAGTGTGACGGGCCGGCCTTCATCGAGCCAGCGCTTCAGCTCCTTCGCCGGCAACTTGGGCGAGGTGCGGCGCGCGGGATCGATTCCTTCCACACCGAAGGCAATGATCTCTTTCTTCAGGCGGACCAACATCCGCCGGAACGGCTGGTGATCGGTTTCACTGAGCTTCGGCTGCAGGTCCCCGAGCCCGGGCCAACCGTGCAAGTGCGCCAGCAGTTGCTCGATGGAGTGCGCCTCGCCGGCGACAAACAGATTGATTCCTTCCGGGCTCAGAAGGATGGTGCCCTTGAGGTCTGCGTCCTTGCACAGCGCCTGCAGGCGGGTACGCCGCGATCTCAGGTCGTTGAGCGGCAGGAACTTGTACGCCGCGATGTTTACAATCTTCACGATCCGAAGTCTACCGTGACCTGATGAGGGCCCGGCGGGCCTTTCACGGTGAAGTGCCCATCGGGCGTAAAGTCGGCGCCGTGGGCCCCGGCGATTTTCCAGGCCGTGCGCAGCTCGAAGTGCGCTTCATCCGCCGAGACCCGATCCAGTTCCAGTGTGAGCGTGCGATCGCGCAGGTGCATCCCGGTCAATTTGAATCCCCGACTCGACTCGCCCACGAGCGGCCGCGGGCCGGGCGCGACCAGGCAGACGCCCCCGGAAAAACGCACCGAATGGGTCGATTCGCCTGCCGGAACAGCCAGATCCAGGCGTGCGTGGGTGTCCTGCGGATGCTGCTCGACCCCCGGCCCCGTTGCTCCGAGCGGCAATTGCGGGTTGAACTCCAAAGTCACCGGGGCGCCTCGATTTTCGATCTGGAGTTGAATCTCGGCAGGCCGTTGCGTCATCTTCAGTGTCAGCTCGCTGTTTGCCACATGGATGTGGCGCACGACGACTGAGTCCCAGTCGGCGGGCAGGTGCGGGGCAAACACCACCCGCCGCGATACCCCGTCGACCTTCAGTCCCAACAATCCGTGGACGGTCGCGGTAAGGAAGGACGCGGACGACCAGGTCTGCTCGGGCACGGACTCCATTTCTTCGTGATAGAGATCTCCCGCCAGGGTCTCGTGGATGTGTCCCGGCGAGTCGAGGCTGCTCCACGGAACGAGCGATTTCCAGATGGGCAATGCGGTGGCGGGGCGATGCTCGAACCAGAACGCCGCGGCCACGTCCGCCGAGCCGATGGCCCAGACACTGCCGCTCGCATATGCATTGGGGTCGTACCTCGCATCAGTCGAGGGCCTGCCCCGGGTGCCCCAGTCGGTCTGAAAATCCGCCGCGGCGAGTTGATTCAGTGCGGCCTCACGTTGTTGCAGCGAGAACAGTCCCTGTAGAACCGTTCCTGACGAGCGGCTTTCACGGTCGCTCGTGGCCGCGCCCGAACGAGTATGGCCACTGATCCAATACTGCCGTTGCTCGTTCCAGTAGCGCTTGGCGATGCCATCGCGCGCCAGTCGCGCCGCGTTCCTGGCCTCTTTTTCCAGAGCGTCATGCCCAGTGCCACTCGCCAGATCGGCGAATGCTTCCGCTGCGCCGACCCAGCCGGCGGACAGCGACAATTCATCTGCGAGGGCATCTTGCTCGTTGGCTCCCTGCTTGTCGGCCGGAATTTCCGGCAGACCGCGTGCATCGAGCAGCGAACGGCTGTATCGATAGGCCTGTTGGAGCGCGGTCCAATGCTTCTTCACAAAGCCGACATCGCCGCTCGCCCGGTAGTAGGCGGCCACCGAGGCCAGGAAGTCGGCGGTCAATCCAACATGCACGTACATGTACGGATACTCTTTCCAATTGAGGCTGCCCGCGCTCTGGGAGATCTCGTGCCAGATCATCCCGCTCTTGCGGTCCTGGTAGCGCAGAATGAATTCCAACTCATCGCGCGCCGCGCTGTATTGCCCTGATGCGAGCAGCGCTTCGGTGGAAACCAGGCCGTCGCCTGCGAAGAACCAGTCATATTGCGGACGCCGTCCGCGACGCGAGGGCCCATACCCACCGACTTGCCCGCAGCCGAAGTCGGGATTGCACACCCAGGCCTGATCAACGGCAATCTCGGACCATGCGAGTGCGCGATTGACCTCGGCGTCAGGCGTTTCTATCCGCAACGCCTGACCCAGCAGCTTTTGATAGTGATCGCGGGCCGCTTGCTCCAGCGCGACTGCGTCACCGAGCTCGGCGCCCGGAGCCGAAATGGACACCCGAGCACTGCGTTGCGCGTCCGGTCGAATCACAAAAGCCAGCCCCGGGCCGCCGGTCCTGTTGGTGTTTCGGACCTCGTCGTGCGCCACGATTTGCGGTGACGCGATCAGCGCCGTGTACCGATGGCTGCCCTCCGATAAGAGATAGCCCGATCGAGCCGCATCCCAACGGACCTCTTGGCCACCGAGAGCCGCCGGCCACATCAGGTCCAACACGGGCGTGAAGTGCACCACGATGTCGACGGGTTGCTGGCCTTCGACCTCGTAGCTCACCTGCGTGCCGGGCTGTTCCAAGGGTACGAAGATCTTCTCGCGGACCACGAAATCCGGCCCAACGTAAATCCGGGTGACTGCTTCGGGGCTGTATACGATGCGGCGCAGGAGCGGCAGCCCGGCGATCGGGTCGGTGGCCCGCGTTCGGCGGAACGACACGGTGTATCCGCTCAGGATCTGCACCGGATACGCCCAGCTTTCCAGTCCCTCCTGTGAGTAGCCGAACGTCGCGGCACGTCGTCCGTGAGCAGCCAGGAAACGACTGCTCGGGTTCGCATCGGTGGGCCAGTCCAGTCCGGAGCTCTCCTGCGCGGCGCACGGCCATCCCTGGAGGGCGCAGATTACAAGCAACAGCCAGCGTGATCGGCAAACTAAGGGCAATGGACGGGCCTCCCGGGCGCGAGATCAGGCGCGGGATTATAGAGGCCTGTGGTGTCAACAGAACTGGACAACTAAAAGTGTAAGGCGTAATTTCCGAAGTCATGGCTTTCCCATTTGCCGCGATCGTTGCCCAGGAGGAGACCAAGCAGGCGCTGCTGGTGGCGGCTGTCGATCCGGGCATCGGGGGCGTATTGCTGTTCGGGGACCGGGGAACCGGCAAGTCCACGACGATCCGTGGCTTGGCCGAGCTGCTGCCCCCCATGAGGGTGGTGAAGGAGTGTAAATATGGCTGCGATCCGAAGAACCTGGCGGCGCTGTGCTCGGATTGCAGAGATCGCCGGCGCAACGGTGCACTCGCGAGTCATGTGGTACCCGTCCCCGTGGTCGATCTACCTCTAGGAGCCACGGAAGACCGGGTGGTCGGCTCCCTGGACCTGGAGCAGGCACTGACCGCCGGTAACAAGTGTTTCGAAGCCGGGCTGCTCGCCCGCGCCAATCGCGGCTTCCTCTACGTAGATGAAGTCAACCTGCTCGAAGATCATCTCGTTGACCTGCTGCTGGATGTGGCGGCGTCGGGGGAAAATGTCATCGAGCGGGAGGGGCTGAGCGTGCGCCATCCGGCACGCTTCGTACTCGTGGGCAGTGGCAATCCGGAGGAGGGTGAGCTGCGGCCGCAATTGCTGGATCGTTTCGGGCTGTCGGTCGAAATCCGCACTCCGGGGGACTTGCAGACCCGGATCGAGGTCATTCGGCGCCGGGATGCGTTCGAGCGTGCGCCGGAGTCCTTCGCGAACGAGTGGGTCCCCGCGAATAACCAGTTGAGAAAGAAGATCAAGACCGCGCGCGCCGCCTTGCCGGACGTGGTCGTCCGGGATGCCATTCTCGAGCGCGCTGCGACGTTGTGCATGCAGCTCGGAACGGATGGAATGCGCGGTGAGCTGACATTGATTCGCGCAGCGCGCGCCCTTGCCGCACTCGACGGCGAAGAGGAGGTCATGGATACGCATTTGCGGCGAATCGCTCCAGCGGCGCTGCGCCATCGGCTGAGGCGCAACCCCTTGGATGAGTCGGGATCGACGGTCCGTGTCGAGCGAAGCCTGCACGAGCTGTTTGGTCACTGATGCGCTATGGCTACGGCGCGCTCATCCGGGTGGGACGATGCGTGTATTGCCGCTGCCGTTCTCGCCGTCGATCCAACTGGGGTCGCCGGGATATGCCTGCGCTGTGCCGCGGGTCCGGTGCGGGATGCCTGGCTCGACTCGTGTCGGCGGATGTTTCCGGCCTCATCCAAATGGCTTCGAGTACCCGTCAATGTCGGCGATGACCGGCTGCTCGGGGGGCTGGATCTGTCCGCCACACTGAAGGCGGGCAGGCCCGTGGCGGAGGAGGGGATTCTGGTCAGCGCCGACGGTGGAGTGGTCACACTCTCCATGGCCGAGAGGCTGGCGCCGGGCACCGCCGCCAGGATCGGATGCGTGATGGACCGGCACGAAGTTCTCCTCGAGCGAGATAGTTTCGGTCGCCGGGCGCCGGCTCGCTTTGCAGTGATTGCACTGGATGAAGGCATAGAGTCCGACGAGAGGCCCCCCGGCTCGCTGCTGGAGAGGCTCGGACTGCACGTGGATCTGAATGACTTGCGGCTGTCCGCCGACGTTGCGGTGTGCAGGTACGATATCTCGCGTGCCAGAGAACACCTGACCGACGTACGAGCGACGGACGAGACGCTCGGCGCGCTCTGCCAGGTGTCACTTGCATTCGGCGTGAGCTCGGCGCGAGCGACCTGGTTTGCCCTGCGAGTAGCCCGAGCCGTAGCCGCGCTGGGGCAGCGAGATGAGGTTGCCGAAGAGGATATCGCGGTAGCGGCCCGGTTGGTGTTGATTCCGCGTGCGACAGCAATCCCCGCAGCGCCGCGCGAATCGCTCGAGCCAGCGCCCGCACGGGACTCGATTGAGCCACAGCAGGAGCGGCTCAGCAGCTCGGTTGCAAGCGATGCGCCGCTGCCGGCCGAGCGTTCTGACGAGGCGCCCGCTGAACAGTCGCAGTGCACCTCGGCGCAGCGGCCAGACAATCAGCAGCCTGCCGGCTCGCTCGGCGAGCGTGTAGTGGCGGCGACCAAGGCGTCGTTGCCGGTCAATTTTTTGAGTCAACATCACCTGACCGGCCCGCAAGACTCCCACGCCCGCCATGCAGGCCGAAGTGGTGGCGAACACCGCTGCGCGTCCCGCGGGCGACCGACGGGCACGAGCGCCGGTGAATTGAGGCCGGGTGCACGCGTCAATATAGTGGAGACACTGCGCGCCGCCGCGCCGTGGCAGCGGGTCCGCCGGTTGGCGAACCAGCGCCCCGCCGCGAGCCAACCTCAGCTCGGTGTGCCCCTAATTCGGGTCATCAAGGATGACATTCGCTTGATCCGGTTCATCCGTCGCAGCAGGTCCACGACGATCTTCCTCGTGGACGCCTCGGGTTCCGCGGCGCTTCACAGACTCGCGGAAGTGAAAGGCGCCGTTGAATTGATGCTCGCCGAGAGTTATGTGCGCCGCGATCGGGTCGCATTGATCAGCTTCAGGGGCGCCACCGCGCAGTTGCTGTTGCCCCCGACCAACTCATTGGTACGCGCGAAGCGCGAATTGGCGAGCCTGCCGGGTGGGGGTGGAACGCCTCTGGCCATCGGTATCGACACGGCGCGCGTTCTAGCCGATTCACTCAAGCGGCGCGGAGAGTCGCCGGTCGTGGTGGTGTTGACCGACGGGCGTCCAAACATTACCCGCGACGGTAAGGGCAACCGGGTCCGTGCGGAAGCGGACGCTGTCAACGCAGCCAGAATGATGAAAATAAACTCGATTGCCTCATTGATGGTGGACACGGCACCCCAGCCGCGCGTGTCAACTGCACAGTTCGCGCGCGAAATGGGCGCGAGATACGTCCCGTTGCCCTATGCGGACGCGGGCAAACTTGCATCCGTCGTGTCTCAGTGTGGCCGATCAGCCCATGTCTAGCGCGGCCAACGCTCCCGATGTGGGTGCAACGTCCTCAGGTCAACCGGCCCGGTCGCCGAGCGGTAACGTGACCAGCTCATCGCGTCGCGGCTCGTTCGAGGCAAGCGGCCGCGATTGGCCCAACAGGGGCTTCAGTCGCTTCGTGGTAGCGGGCGGCCTGGACTGGCATCTCCAGGAGCTGGGCGAGGGTCCGGATTTGTTGCTCGTGCATGGCACGGGCGCGTCGTGCCACTCGTGGCGCGATGTCGCGCCGCAGCTGGCGGCGCGGTTCAGAGTCATTGCTCCGGATCTGCCGGGGCACGGATTTACCTCCACTCCTGCCTCCGGCGGCTTCACGCTGCCGGCAATGGCCCAAGCGCTGGCCGCGCTGTTGGGGGCCACGCGGGTCGATCCGGCGATTGTAGTCGGCCACTCGGCCGGTGCCGCCGTGTTGGTCCGGATGGTCCTCGACGGCCTGATCGCGCCAGAGTCGATCATCGGCATCAACGCTGCGTTGCTGCCGCTCACCGGAATTCCCAGGTGGATTTTCGCACCGCTGGCCAAAGTTCTGGCTGGCACACCGTTGATCCCACGGCTGGTTGCGCGCAGGGCCGCTCAACCCGGCGCGGTTGAGAAGCTGATCGCCGGAACGGGCTCCAGGCTCGACCAGACCGGCATTCTCCTCTATCGACAACTGGTTCAGAATCCGCAGCACGTGGCCGGTGCGCTGTCCATGATGGCTGACTGGGACCTGATGTCACTGTCACAGGATCTCGCGGACCTGCGTACCCCCTTGCAGCTGTTGACCGCGAGCGGCGATCGGACTGTCTCGCCGGCGGAAGCAGAACGCGTCTGTGCCTCGACAGACTGCGCGCGTATCTGCTCCCTTGGCCGGCTGGGCCATCTGGCCCACGAGGAGCGTCCTCGAATCGTGTCGCGTGAGATCATCCGTCTGGCCATTGAGGCTGGCGTGCTGCACGGGGCCTAGCGTGGCGGCACAACCGCATGCAATTGTTGTTGGTAGTGGCTTCGGAGGGCTTGCTGCGGCGATTCGCCTCGGCGCCCGCGGATATCGGGTCAGTGTACTGGAGCGCCTGGATGCTCCCGGCGGGCGCGCATACGTATACCGGCAAGACGGATTTACGTTCGATGCCGGCCCGACCATCATCACCGCGCCGTTCCTGCTCGAGGAATTGTGGCGCTTGTGCGGGCGGGAGATGGCCGACGATGTCGACTTGCAGCCCGTCTCGCCCTTCTACCGGATCCGCTTCGCCGATGGATCGACTTTCGACTACAGCGGCGATCCGCGCGCGATGCGTGCCGAAGTGGCCCGATTCCAGCCGCACGATGTGGCCGGATACGATCGATTCATGGACATCAGCGAGTCCATCTACAAAGTGGGCTTCGAGCAACTCGGGCACGTCCCTTTCAGCTCCTGGCGTGACATGGTGCGCATCCTTCCCAAGATGTTGCGGCTGCGCAGCCACTTGTCCGTCTATGACCTGGTGGCGCGGGAAATCGAGGATCCGCGCCTGCGCGTGGTCTTTTCGTTCCACCCGCTGTTGATCGGCGGCAATCCTTTCACGGCGACGTGCATCTATTCGCTGATCGCCTTCCTGGAGAGGCGTTTCGGCGTTCATTTCGTAATGGGCGGCACGGGGAGGCTGATCCAGGGTCTGGTGCGTCTACTGGAGGGGCAGAGGGGGCAACTGCTTCTCAACCACGATGTTGAATCCATTGTTGTGCGTAACGGCGCGGCGGCTGGAGTGCGCCTCACCGACGGGCGCGAGATCGAGTCTGACATCGTTGTTTCAAACGCTGATCCCGCGTGGACCTATCGCCACCTGTTGCCGCAGCCGCAGCGGCGGCGTTGGTCGAGCCGCAAGCTCGATCGCGCCCGCTATTCCATGAGCCTGTTTGTATGGTATTTCGGGACCCGGCGCCGGTATGACGAAGTGAATCACCACACCATCCTGCTCGGTCCACGCTACGAGGATCTGCTCAGAGATATTTTCGACCGCAAGGTGCTGGCGGAGGATTTCAGCCTCTACCTGCATCGACCGACCGCGACGGACCCCTCGCTGGCGCCTCCCGGCTGTGACACTTTCTATGTCCTGTCACCCGTACCGCATCTGCAAAGCGGCATCGACTGGCGCCGCGAGGCGGAAAAATATCGGCAGGCGATCGCCAGGCACTTGCAGGCGACCCTGCTGCCCGACCTCGAGTCCAACATCGTGACCTCGAGGATGCTCACCCCATTGGATTTCCAGAACCGCCTGCAGTCCTTGCACGGCGCCGCATTCGGTATGGAGCCGGTACTTTCGCAGAGTGCCTGGTTCCGGCCTCACAATCGCAGCGAGGAGGTCGAAGGTTTGTATCTCGTCGGCGCTGGAACTCATCCAGGAGCGGGAGTGCCCGGGGTATTGTCCTCCGCCAAGGTGTTGGACTCGATTGTCCCGCACGGCTGCAGGTTATCCTGACATGGTGACATCCGCCGACCTTGCGGCCTGCGGTGCCGCCATTCGTGCCGGCTCGAAGACGTTCTTTGCAGCCTCGTTGCTGCTGCCGCGCAGGGTCCGGACGCCCGCGCTGGCGCTGTACGCCTTTTGTCGCCTGGCCGACGATGCGGTCGACAATGGGGGTCAGGTGGTGTCGCTGGCTCGGCTGCGGGAGCGGTTGGCGGGCATTTACGCCGGCTGCCCGGCGGATCATCCGGCCGATCGCGCCCTGACAGACGTTGTTGCTGAGCATGAAATTCCCAGGGAACTGCCTGAGGCGCTACTGGAAGGTTTCCAGTGGGACCTCGAGGGCCGCCGCTACGCTGACGGTGAGCAACTCAACGCGTACGCCGCACGCGTTGCCGGCGCGGTTGGGGAAATGATGGCTCATCTGATGGACGCGCGCTGCGTGGACGCGCTGGCGCGTGCTCGCGATCTCGGGATTGCCATGCAACTGACCAACATCGCGCGGGATGTTGGCGAAGACGCGCGGGCGGGGCGGCTTTATCTTCCGGCGGATTGGCTGCGGGAAGCAGGGATCGAGCCGCAAGAGTGGCTCGCATGTCCCGTGTTTTCCTGTCAGATCCGGTCGGTGATCGAGCGGCTGCTGACCGCGGCCGAGGTGTTGTACGAGCGTGCGGACCTGGGGATCAGGCTGCTCCCGCGGGACTGCCGCCCGGGTATCGCGGCAGCCCGGCATCTCTACGCTGAGATCGGGCATCAACTGTTGCGTAAAGGGTGCGATTCGGTGTCGCACAGGACGGTCGTGCCGGCGGCTCGCAAAATATGGATTGTTGCAAGCGCGGCGGCGCGCGCCATGGCGCCGGAGCCGCGGGTCAGCGTGAGTGAGCGCGCCGAGTGGCTCGTGGATTTGTTCGAGCGCCTCGAGCGCCGCGACCGCGCGATCCCCGCCGAGCCCGAATAGCCGGACTGTGCACTCCAAAGGACTCATTGAGCTTCTGGTGGTTTTTGGGTCGGTACTCGCCCTGGCGGGCTACGAGCTGGTGTCGATCGTTCGCTCTCAACGCCGCGACCGGCGCATTCGGAACGGCAGCAGCGTTCGAACCCAGGAGGATCGGAATCGCTCGAGCGACAGGCTTTCATGAACGGCCTGCATTCGCTCACCTTCGATCTGAGTGATCAACAGGCTGCGCGCGTAGAACGGGGCGTCCTCCAGGGTGCTCGTCACTGTGGGCAGGAAACCGGAATCGGCATGCGTTTCGCGCTGGATCCTCCAGCCGGTAGCCGGCAAAGCGACACGCGGCGGCGGCGCCAATTCATGCGTCCGCCCGGACGGACTGATGTTCAGCTGTCTCTTATACACATCTAGATGTGTATAAGAGACAGCCTCCAGGGTGCTCGTCACTGTGGGCAGGAAACCGGAATCGGCATGCGTTTCGCGCTGGATCCTCCAGCCGGTAGCCGGCAAAGCGACACGCGGCGGCGGCGCCAATTCATGCGTCCGCCCGGACGGACTGATGTTCAGCGCGTGCAACTTGGGGTTTTCGCCAGTGGGAGCCACATCGTAGATCACTGTCGTGCCGCTGCAGCCGTGGGCACGCAGCCAACTCCACCTGCGCATCCCTTCATCCAGCGGCGCTGCGCCGTGGTTGGTATCCAGATAACCTGTGCCGCTCCAGCGCAAGGCGGGTCTCTCCATGTCAACCACTATCCTGCCGCGGGGAACGAGCGGCTGCCACCAATGCTGCATCTGACGATCGAGTGCCAGCGCAAGACTCGTCGAGGTCTGTGGGTACAAGCGCACGGTCCCGCGAATGGGCGCAGGTAATGGCGCGGCTTTCTCATCGATTCGGCACTCGAGCTCGTGTCCGTCCCAGCTAACCTGGTTGCGGCCGATAACGAGCGAGTCCGAATGGCACTCCATGGCGCTGTGCGGATACTCGGTAAAAGCCCATTTGCCACGACCGCTGCCGTACAGGGCCACGTTCATGGCACAGTGATCGTACGGAATCGTCGCCTGCCGATCGCGCGACGCGAAATAATACGGCGAGAAGACACTGCCCAGAAACGCAATCACCGTGATGGCGTGACGGCCGTCATCACTCAATCCATCGAGGTACCACCAGGCATAACCCCTCGCGTTGATCGGCGAGTCGAAGACAGGTCCTCCAGCAGACTGGCGGCGGCCAGGCGGCCCGACAGGGCTGCCATCGGAACGCCCGGTCCAGGGTGAACGCTGCCCCCCGCCAGGTATAGACCTGGAAGATGGGTCCGTGCCCCCGGACGGCGGAACGAGGCCTGCCATCCATGAGTGGCCTGCCCATAAAGGCCCCCCCCCGTGCCCGGAAACAGTCTCTCGAACTGGGCCGGTGTCGTGATGATCGTGTTGTCGCGTTGGCGCTGAACAGTCAGGCCGTAGCGCTCCAGGAGGTTGAATGTCTGTTGCTCGCATTGATCGATCTCCGCGGGTCCGAACGTGTTGGAGTCGCCGCTGGCGGGTGCATTGACGAGGCACAGAAGCCGTTCGGGCCCTGACAGGGTTGGGCTGTCGCTGGCATCGCGATCCTGGGCACAAACATAGACAGTGGGGCTCGTTGGCAATTGCCGCTGGCGGAATATTTGCTCAAACTCCGCGGCGTAATTGTGTGAGAAGAATACGCTGTGCCGTACCAGGGGAAACCCCGTGGTGCGGGCGACGAGTGCCCAGGTGACTGCAGACAGCGATCTGCGCCGGCGCGATGGAAGCGGAACCGTGCGCGCGATGTCGTCTCCCAGCAAGCCGCTGGCGATTGCGCCGTAGTCCGCGTTGACCACGACTGCATCGGACGGAACGAATTCGCCGGTTGTCAGCTGCACGCCGGATACGCGCCCGGCCTTGGTCAGTACCGCTTCTGCCTCTGTGTCGAAGCGGAATTCAACTCCACGGTTGCGGGCGAGGTCGCTCAGGGCCGTCGCCAACCGCTGCATCCCCTCTGCAATGATCCATACCCCCTCCTGTTCGACGTGTGCGATCAGCATCATGGTGGCTGGAGCCGCGAACGGCGAGGAACCGCAGTAGGTCGAGTAGCGAGCGAACAGCTGGCGCAACCGCGGGTCGCGAAAGTAGCTTCCGAGCGCGCGCCAGAGTGTCTGGAACGGCCGGATTCGGAGCAACTCCGGCAGGCGATTGAGTCCGACTCTGCGCACCAGCTCCAACAGCCCGGGGCGTTGCGCCTGCATGAACGTGCGGTCGAGCGTCTGATAGATCCGGCGTGCGTCTTGTGCGAAGCGAGCGTAGTTGCGCGCATCCCGGCTACCCGCAAACTCTCCGATTGCCTCCATGTTCCGATGCCAATCGGCAACCAGATCCAGCCGATCGCGCTCATTCCACGCGTGGCGAGCGAGGATTTCGGCCCGGGTCATCGGTACGCAGTCATCGAGACGGGCGCCCGCCGCGCGGAACAACTCTTCGAACACCGGCCGCAGCGTGAAGACAGTGGGGCCGGCATCGATCCGGGCGCCGCCCACCTCGATCTGGCGAAGCTTTCCGCCGGCGGAGGTCCCTCGCTCGAGCACTACTACGCGCGCACCTCCCACTGCCAGGTCGAGGGCCGCGGACAGCCCGGCCAGGCCGGCACCTACTATTGCGACACGGGGGGCGGACATACCGGCGCTGACTCCTGAGCATTTGACTCACCCCGAACTGCTGTCTATATTAGATTACATTCGTGAGTGACAAGCAAACCTTACACAAATAACCGGAGCGCCCCATGGACGCCATGGTTCGGGTCGAGACTGAGTTGGACACGATTCTGTCTGTGAATGTCCCGCTCGACGGGGCGCCCGCCGCGGGGCCGCCGGGTCTGGCAAATGCGCTGAGGTATGCAGTGTTTCCCGGCGGCGCGCGCATCCGGCCGCGACTTTGCCTGGGAGTGGCGCGGGCCTGTGGCGACGACCAACCCGCGACCGCCAACCACGCTGCCGCGGCTATCGAGCTTCTCCATTGTGCTTCCCTGGTTCACGATGACTTACCGTGTTTTGATGATGCGCCGCTGCGCAGGGGCAAACCGTCCGTTCATGCCGCATTCGGCGAGCGACTTGCCGTGCTCGCCGGCGATGGCCTGATTGCTTTGGCGTTTGAAGCGCTCGGGCGCGCGGGTGACCGCGCGCCCCGGCGCGCACTGCAGCTGTTATCAATCATGGGCCGCGCAATCGCGGGGCCCGAGGGCATTGTTGCGGGTCAGGCATGGGAATGTGAGCGGGAAATCGATCTGGGGGAATACCAACGCGCCAAGACCGGAGCGCTGTTCGCGGCTGCGACGATGGCGGGTGCCGCTGCCGCCGGCCACGACCACCAGCCCTGGAGCGCCCTGGGCTACCGGCTCGGTCAGGCATTTCAGGTGGCGGATGACATTCGCGACGTGGTGGCCGATGTTGCCGAGTTGGGCAAGCCGACGGGCCAGGACGCCGCATTGGGGCGCCCGAGCGCGGTGGCTCGATATGGACTCGACGGTGCCATCGCGCACTTGGATCGATTGATCGCGGAGGCGGCTGAGGTGGTTCCGGACTGTCCGGGCGCCGCGGGAATCCGGGCACTGATCGCCGCGGAAGCCGCGGGACTGCTGCCGCAGAAAGTTGCACGTCGCGCTGCCTGATAACTGGCTGCGAGCCCGCGACCGGCTGCTCGCGAGCAACCGGTTTCAACACTGGGCGTTGCGATTTCCGCTGACCCGGCGCATCGCGCGGCGGCGGGCGGCGGCGTTGTTCGATATCTGCGCGGGCTTTGTCTACTCGCAGGTGTTGCTGGCCTGCGTCAGGTTGAATCTGTTTGAGCGGCTGCGGGCGGGACCGCGCTCGCTGCGCGATCTCGAGTCCGAGCTCGGTCTGGGTCGTGAGGCGCTGTTGACGTTGCTCGAGGCAGCACAGGCGCTCCAGCTCATTCGCTGGTGTCGGGGCGGCGGCGAGTGCTGCGGCCTCGGCCAACACGGCGCGGCCCTGCTCGGTAACCCCGGGCTGCTGCCCATGATCGAACATCATGCACTTTTCTATTCCGACCTGCGCGATCCGGTGGCGCTGCTGCGCCGGGGCGGCGGTGCGCCCAATCTGGGCTCGTACTGGTCCTACGCGCGGGCCGACCGGCCGAGCAACGCCTCTGCCGGTCAGGTAGCCGACTATACAGCGCTGATGTCGGCGTCCCAATCGCTCATCGGCTGCGAAATCCTCGGTGCCTACGATTTGCGGCGGCATCGCGCTCTTCTGGATGTGGGTGGCGGCGACGGCACGTTTTGCATGGCCGCCGCGCGGGCGGCTCCCGAGTTGCAGGTCCGTTGTTTTGATTTGCCGGCCGTCGCCGAACGGGCCCGGATCCGGTTCGCCAATGCGCAGCTCGGCGTGCGGGCCCAGGCGAGCGGAGGAAGTTTTCTGACAGACCCACTGCCTGCCGGATGCGACCTCATTTCCCTGGTCCGCGTTCTCCACGACCACGACGACGCGGATGCGTTGCGGATCCTGAAGGGCATTCGGCGCGCGATCGCGCACGACGGCGCCTTGCTGATCGCCGAGCCCTTGGCGGGTACTGCCGGAGGCGCCCACGTGGCCGAGGCGTACTTTGGCTTTTACCTGCTCGCCATGGGGAGCGGCAAGCCGCGCACCGTGCGCGCGGTCGGCGATCTCCTGCGGAACGCAGGCTTTACCAGACCAACAGTGCGCCCCACGCACCTGCCCATGAATGTAAGGGTGCTGCTCTCCAGGCCGTGCTGATCATCAATATGTGAATCTAGATTGACACTTTCAAATGTAATAGTAGACTTACACCAATCAGTTTCACTTCCCCGCCTGCGATGAACACCGTCGCCGTAGTAATTGAAGGACCGGAGCGGCTCGCGCTGAGCCGCCTGGAGCTTGCCGCCCCGGGGGATGACGACGTGGTCGTTGATGTTGAATACAGCGGCATCAGCACCGGCACGGAAAAACTTCTCTGGACGGGCCGCATGCCGCAGTTTCCCGGGATGGGCTATCCACTCGTGCCCGGCTATGAATCCGTCGGCCGCGTCAGCGCAGCCGGTCCCCGTGCCGCGAGCCGGGTCGGTGACTGGGTGTTTGTTCCCGGTGCGCGATGTTTCGGGGCAATCAGGGGGTTGTTCGGAGGAGCCGCGTCACGGTTGATCGTCCCCGGCGCGCGTGCGAGCTCCATAGATGCCGGCCTCGGTGCCGAAGGAATTCTGCTCGCACTGGCGGCAACGGCCTTTCACGCAATTTCCGTACTGAGAGGCCCGCAGCCGGATCTGATTGTTGGGCATGGTGTGCTCGGCAGGCTCATTGCACGCATCGCTTCCCTGCAGGGAGGCAATCCAGTGGTCTGGGAGCGCAGCCCCCAACGCCGCGAGGAGGGCCTCGGGTATCGGGTGATACACCCCGATGAAGATGAGCGCCGCGACTATCGCGCCATCTGCGATGTGAGCGGCGACTCATCGGTGCTCGATACGCTGATAGCGCACCTCGCGCGCGGCGGTGAGATCGTCCTCGCCGGTTTCTATGACCAGCCGCTGTCGTTCGTGTTTCCTCCGGCGTTCATGCGAGAGGCCAGCCTGCGCATTGCCTCGGAGTGGCGTCCGTCCGATCTCGATTCAGTGCAGTCCCTGGTTTCGGCCGGCCGCCTGTCCCTGAGCGGGCTGATTACCCACCGTCACGAAGCGCGACAGGCCGGGGCGGCCTACGCCCAGGCTTTCAACGATCCAACCTGTCTGAAGATGATTCTCGACTGGAGAGGCTGCGCATGACTCAGTTGAATGAAACCGCGGTGCGAGTCGACAACATCCATGTGCGGCTGCGCGCGGAAGCGGCGATCGAGCCGGACCCGCCGTCCGGCGCCGCGCCGTCGCGCACAACTCAGATCATCGCCATCTACGGAAAGGGCGGTATCGGCAAGAGTTTCACGCTCGCCAACTTGTCGTACATGATGGCTCAGCAGGGCAAGCGAGTGCTGCTCATCGGCTGCGACCCGAAGAGCGATACCACGTCGCTGCTCTTCGGCGGGCGCGCCTGCCCGACCATCATCGAGACATCCGCAAAAAAGAAGCTCGCGGGCGAGCAGGTCCGCATCGGGGACGTGTGCTTCAAACGGGACGGGGTGTTCGCGATGGAGCTCGGCGGCCCGGAAGTGGGCCGTGGCTGTGGCGGTCGCGGAATCATTCACGGCTTCGAGCTTCTGGAGAAGCTCGGGTTTCATGACTGGGGGTTCGACTACGTGTTGCTCGACTTTCTGGGCGATGTGGTGTGCGGCGGATTCGGTCTGCCGATTGCGCGCGACATGTGTCAGAAAGTGATCGTCGTAGGGTCCAACGATCTGCAGTCTCTGTACGTGGCCAACAACGTGTGCTCGGCGGTGGAGTATTTCCGCAAGCTCGGTGGAAATGTCGGTGTCGCGGGACTCGTCATCAACAAAGATGACGGCACCGGCGAAGCACAAGCGTTCGCTGCGGCCGTCGGCATCCCCGTTCTGGCGGCGATCCCGGCCAATGAAGACATCCGCCGCAAGAGCGCGAATTACGAAATCATCGGCCGGCCCGGCGGGCGCTGGGGAGATCTGTTCGGCCGCTTGGCCGGCAACATCGCCGAGTCGCAGCCCATGCATCCACACCCGTTGCAACAGGAAGGCCTGCTGGGTCTGTTCAAGGGCGATGCGGTGGGGCGCGACATCGTTCTGGATCCGGCGAGCAGCGAAGACATGTGCGGCGGGTCGATCGTTGAGAAGAAGTCACTCGAAGTGATCTACGACACAGTCTGATGGATACGCGCGACATACCCGATCCTCAGGACATCGCCATCAACGCAGCGGCGACGGCGGGCGACGGTCTCGGTTGTCACTCCGGCAAACAGCAGCTTCGCGCTGCCGCCGCGGCGGCCGGCAAGAGCACCACGCTCGAGCAATACGCGCGGGACTATCCAGCCGGGCCGCACGATCAGCCGCAAAGCATGTGTCCCGCGTTCGGCTCGCTTCGTGTTGGACTGAGAATGCGCCGCACCGCCACCGTGCTATCAGGGTCCGCCTGTTGTGTGTACGGGCTGACATTCACCTCACACTTTTACGGCGCTCGCCGCCCGGTCAACTACGTCCCGTTCAATTCAGAGACACTCGTCACCGGCAAGCTGTTCGAAGACATCCGGGAAGCCGTTTTCAAGCTGGCTGACCCGGCGCTGTACGATGCGGTAGTCATCATCAACTTGTGTGTTCCGACCGCTTCAGGCGTCCCGTTGCAACTGCTGCCGAAGAGCATCAACGGTGTGCGTGTCATCGGGATCGACGTGCCGGGCTTCGGAGTGCCAACTCACGCGGAAGCAAAAGACGTGCTTGCGGGAGCGATGCTGCGGTATGCACGCGGGGAAGTGGAGCAGGGGCCTGTTCAGGCGCCACGCGCCGGCCGCGCCGCAATGCCGACTGTCGCTCTGCTGGGTGAAATCTTCCCGGCCGACCCCATGGGCATCGGTGCGATGCTCGAGCCGCTCGGTCTGGCCGCGGGGCCTGTGGTCCCAACACGGGAGTGGCGCGAGCTATATGCGGCGCTCGACTGCACGGTGGCGGCGGCTTTGCATCCATTCTACACAGCGGCCATCCGGGAGTTCGAGACGAGCGGTCGGCAGGTGGTTGGCTCGGCGCCGGTCGGCTACGACGGCACGGCAACGTGGCTGCAGGCCATCGGCACGGCCGCCGGTGTTCCGAAGGAAGCGATCGGTGCCGCCCAGAATCGGTTCCTGCCTGCCATTCGCGCGGGATTGGAACGCGCGCCCATCAATGCGCGTATCACGCTGTCGGGCTATGAGGGCTCCGAGCTGTTGGTCGCCCGGCTGTTGGTTGACAGCGGCGCGGATGTTCGTTACGTCGGCACCGCCTGTCCCCGAACTCATTGGTCCGACCTGGATCGAGAATGGCTCGAAGCCAGGGGCGTTCGCGTTCAGTACCGGGCCTCGCTGCAGCACGATCTCGCCGCGCTGGAGGAATTCGAACCCCAGCTCGCAATCGGCACCACCCCGGTGGTCCAGAAGGCGAAGGAGAAGGCCATTCCGGGGTTGTATTTCACCAATCTCATTGCGGCGCGACCGCTCATGGGACCGGCGGGCGCCGGCACCCTGTCACAGGTGGTGAACGCTGCCCTGGGAAACACGCAGCGGTTTGCAGCCATGCAGGATTTTTTCACCGGCGTGGGTAGCGGTCCTGCGGCCGGGATCTGGAACGAGCAACCGCACGACCGCCCTGAATTTCGTGAGCGCTACCGTGGCCAGTTGGCCAAGCTCGCCAAGTCCCGCAAGAGCGAGGAGATGATCTGATGTTGATCATCGATCTGGATCGCGCGGGCGGTTACTGGGGCGCGGTGTACATGTTCACCGCGATTAAGGGACTGCAGGTGATCATCGACGGTCCCGTTGGCTGCGAGAACCTGCCTGTCACCTCCGTTTTGCATTATACGGATGCGCTTCCGCCTCACGAGCTGCCCATCGTTGTGACCGGCCTCGGCGAGGAGGAGCTGGGTCAGCACGGTACGGAAGGCGCGATGAAGCGCGCGCACAAGACCCTCGATCCTGGACTACCCAGCGTCGTGGTCACGGGCTCCATCGCCGAGATGATCGGCGGCGGCGTGACCCCCGAAGGCACCAACATCAAGCGCTTTCTGCCGAGAACCATCGATGAGGATCAGTGGCAGAGCGCCAACCGGGCGCTCAACTGGCTGTGGACCGAGTACGGCGCTCGCAAGGTCGCGGCGCGCAAGCCGCGAGCCGCTGGGGAAAAGCCAAGAGTCAACATCATCGGACCCGCCTACGGATATTTCAACACGCCGTCGGACCTCGCGGAGATCAGGCGGCTGATCGAAGGGATCGGTGCCGAAATCAATCTGACTTTTCCGCTCGGCAGTCATCTTGCGGACATTCCGAGACTGGTGGAGGCGGACGCCAACGTCTGCATGTACCGTGAGTACGGTCGTCTGTTGTGCGAGACGTTGGACCGGCCCTATCTGCAGGCTCCCGTCGGTATGCACAGCACGACGCTGTTTCTGCGCAAACTGGGTGAGCTGCTCGGATTGGATCCGGAGCCGTTCATCGAGCGCGAGAAGCACACGACCCTGAAGCCGCTATGGGACCTGTGGCGCTCCGTGACCCAGGATTTCTTCGGCACCGCCAGTTTCGCAATCGTAGCCAATGAGACCCATGCGCGCGGCATACGTTACTTCCTCGAGCAGGAGATGGGTTTGCCTTGCACCTTCAGCTTTGCGCGCAAGCCCGGTGAAAAGCCGGACAACCAGGCCGTACGGCAGGCGGTGCGCGAGAGGACACCACTCGTTCTGTTCGGCAGTTACAACGAACGCATGTATCTGGCGGAAGCCGGGGGGCGGGCGATCTACATTCCGGCGTCGTTCCCCGGCGCGATCATTCGCCGTCACACCGGCACTCCGTTCATGGGTTACTCGGGCGCGACCTATCTCATCCAGGAAGTGTGCAATGCACTGTTCGATGCGTTGTTCAACATTCTGCCCCTGGGTGCCGAGCTCGACCGGATCGAATCGACTCCGGCGCGAGTCGCGCGAGAGGAAGTCAGTGCGTGGGACCTCGATGCGCAGCGAGAGTTCTGTCTCTTATACACATCTAGATGTGTATAAGAGACAGGTTCAACATTCTGCCCCTGGGTGCCGAGCTCGACCGGATCGAATCGACTCCGGCGCGAGTCGCGCGAGAGGAAGTCAGTGCGTGGGACCTCGATGCGCAGCGAGAGTTGGAACTGTATCTGCAGACACAACCCTTTCTGGTGCGCATCTCGGCCGCGAAGCAACTTCGCGACCTCGCGGAGCGTGACGCACGGGATGCAGGCGAACAGGTTGTAACCGCGGCGCGGGTTGCCCGCAGTCGCGCGGCGCTCGCGGCAGGCAGGGCGGCATGACAGCTCAGAATTTTCCACGCCGCCGGACATTGCAATGCCCGACGTCATGGAGATCCCGGCCGCGCGGGCTGCGCGGCGCTGGCCCACGGGCCTTTTTGGAGGTGAGGTTATGTCTTTATCAGGTTTGAGCGAGCAGGAGGCCAAGGAGTTCCACAAGATCTTCATGACGAGCTTCATCATCTTCACGGTGATTGCGATTGTCGCTCACATACTCGTGTGGCAGTGGCGCCCCTGGCTGCCGGGGCCGAACGGTTACACGGGAATGATCGACACGTTGCAGGGCGCGGCGGGCGCCGTGCGGCACTTCGTAAGCTGAACGGGGGAGAATGAACATGTGGAGAATCTGGCTATTGTTCGATCCGCGCCGCGCGCTGATCGGACTGTTCACGTTTCTGTTCGTACTGGCGCTGGTGATTCATTTCATCCTGCTCAGTACCAACAGATTCAACTGGCTGGACGGACCGCGCTCGGCGGCTCCGGCTGTTACGACGGCGGCACCGCAGTAGCAAGGCGGTTGCCGGAGTAACGGTGGATGCAGCCATCCGACGGCTGCGTCCACCGCGACTCACCATGGCCGGGGCGACGGCCAGCGCTGGAGGGGAAAGACGATGTCGATGCTCAGCTTTGAAAAAAAATACCGGGTACCGGGGGGCACGCTGGTCGGCGGCAGTCTGTTCGACTTCTGGGTCGGGCCGTTCTACGTGGGCTTCTTCGGCGTGACGACGATTTTCTTCACCTTTCTCGGCACGGCGTTGCTGGCCTACGGCGCCTCCCTGGGACACAACTGGAATCTGTGGCAGATCAACATCGCGCCGCCCGACTTGCGTTACGGCCTGGCCCTCGCACCCCTGCGCGAGGGGGGGCTGTGGCAGATAGTGACGATCTGCGCCGTGGGCGCGTTTGTCTCCTGGGCCCTGCGCGAGGTGGAGATCTGCCGCAAGTTGGGAATGGGATACCACGTACCTGCCGCCTTCGGCGTCGCGATCCTCGCGTACGTGACCCTGGTGGTGATCAGGCCCTTTCTGCTGGGTGCGTGGGGGCACGGCTTTCCCTATGGAATCATTTCCCACCTGGACTGGGTATCCAACGTCGGCTACCAGTACCTGCACTTTCACTACAACCCCGCCCACATGCTCGCGGTGTCGTTTTTCTTCACCACGACAATGGCGCTCGCGCTGCATGGCGGGCTGATCCTGTCCGCCGTCAATCCAAAGCCGGGCGAGGAGGTCAAGACCGCGGAGCACGAGAATACCTTCTTCCGCGACACACTCGGTTACTCCATCGGGACGCTGGGAATTCACCGGCTCGGCTTGTTCCTGGCGTTGTCCGCGGGCTTCTGGAGCGCCGTGTGCATCGTCATCAGCGGCCCATTCTGGACGCGGGGCTGGCCGGAGTGGTGGAGCTGGTGGCTCAACCTGCCCATCTGGGGAAAGTGAGTTAAGGAGAGTCAACGTGGCCGAATATCAAAACATTTTCACCAGTGTCCAGATCCGTGCACCCGCCTACGTCGGAGTACCCCTGAAGGACGGGAGCTGGGTCCGCCAGGGGCGGCCCGGGTTCAGTCACCTGCTCGGCCGCTTCGGGGATGCGCAGATCGGCCCCATCTACCTGGGTTTCCTCGGCGTGGCCTCGCTGCTGTGCGGGTTCATCGCCTTTGAGATCATCGGGCTGAACATGCTTGCCTCGGTGAACTGGGATCCGATCCAATTTGTCCGCCAGTTGCCGTGGCTCGCGCTCGAGCCGCCCGCGCCGAAGTACGGCCTGCACTTTCCACCCATGAACGAAGGCGGCTGGTGGCTGATGGCCGGCTTCTTCATGACCAGCTCGGTGCTGTTGTGGTGGGTCCGGGTCTATCGCCGGGCCCGCGCGCTCGGCATGGGCACGCACGTCGCCTGGGCGTTTGCGGCGGCCATCTGGCTGATGTTGGTTCTGGGGTTCATCCGTCCGCTGCTGCTGGGGCACTTCAGCGAGGCGGTGCCATTCGGCATATTCCCACACCTGGATTGGACCGCGGCCTTTTCGATCCGCTACGGCAATCTCTTCTACTGTCCATTCCACATGCTGTCGATCGCCTTTCTCTACGGTTCGACGCTGTTGTTTGCAATGCATGGTGCCACGATTCTCGCGGTCAGCCGTTTCGGCACCGACCGGGAAATCGAGCAGATCGTGGATCGGGGCACGGGCGCGGAGCGGGCGGCGCTGTTCTGGCGCTGGACCATGGGGTTCAATGCCACTGTCGAGTCCATCCATCGCTGGGCCTGGTGGTTCGCTGTGTTGTGTCCACTCGTGGGCGGTATCGGCATCCTGTTGAGTGGCACGGTGGTGGACAACTGGTATCTCTGGGCCGTCAAGCACGGAGTCGCGCCTATGTATCCGCAGGTGTATCCGCATGTAACGCAACCCACGATGACGGGAGTGCCGCAATGAAACTGCGCATCCGCGACGTTCTGGTTCCACTGTCAACCGGTCTGGTACTGACCTCCGGCACGCTGCTGTCAGGTTGCGAGCCGGCCGTCACCCAATCCTATCAGGCCGGCTTCCGCGGCACGGGCATGGTCCAGGTCAAGAATCCCAAACGCACTCAGGCCCAGTTGGCCAACAACGCGGTGCCGGCTCCCGCGCCCCGGCCGCCGCTGGCTCCGGGCACGCCCCTGGCGGGAGACACGTTCAAGAACGTGCAGGTCCTGAAAGACGTCCCGGTTCCCGAGTTTACCCGGCTGATGGTTGCCGTGACCGGCTGGGTAGCTCCGCAACAGGGCTGTCCCTACTGCCACAACGCGGCCGATCTCTCGTCCGACGCGCTTTACACAAAGCGGGTCGCACGCCGCATGTTTGAGATGACCCGTCACATCAACACCGACTGGCATCAACATGTGGCCGACACCGGGGTGACCTGCTTTACCTGCCATCGTGGTCACAACGTGCCGGCGGCGATCTGGTATCAGAACCCGGGTCCCGAGCACGCATCGTTCTATGCTGGCTGGAAGGACGGTCAGAATGCCCCGGCGCAGTCGGTACGCCTGGCCTCGCTCCCCAATGATCCTTTCACAGCCTATCTGGAGAAGCCGCGCGAGATCCGGGTCATCGGCGAGTCGGCGCTGCGCCAGGATGGAATGGGATCATCCATCAAGACGACGGAGCAGACGTACGGTTTGATGATGCATTTCACCCAGGCGCTGGGCGTGAACTGCACCTACTGCCATAACAGCAGGTCGTTCTTCAGTTGGGATCAAAGCACGCCGCAACGGGCGACCGCGTGGTACGGGATCCGCCTGGTCCGCGACCTCAACTATCACTACCTGGCCCCGTTGGGCTCGATCTTTCCGCCCGTTCGCAAGGGGGTCGCGGGCGATGCCCCCAAGCTCAATTGCGCAACCTGTCACCAGGGCGCGTTCAAACCCCTGAATGGGGTGAGCATGGTGCCGGATTATCCGGAATTGAAAGGACCCATGCCCGCGGCGGCGCAACCCTGACAGCGCGCTACGCGCTGTGGGGCGCTACGCGCTGTGGGCCTGGCGGGACTTCAAACCCCAGCTCCACAGCGCCGCTGCTGGAAACGGCAGCACCAGCATCCAATGCTCCAGCACGCCCAGTATGGCCAGGGTAGCCAGCAAAGCCTGACCCGTCTGTGCAAACTCCGGGACGCCCGTCGTCAGCAGTTTCGACACATAGTGAGCTGCCAGCACGGTTCCGCCGGTCACGGACACCGGAAACAGAAAGTTCATGGGCTGCTTGCGGAAGAAACTGCCCAGGTAGGCCAGGTGCGCCGGCAGCAGCTCGGTGCTGAGATTGCGAACCCCGAGAAACAGGTTGAGCTTCGCGCTGGCTCGCATGGCCCACAGGATCGCGATGCAGTGCGCGGCGATCCGATTGCCGCCACGCCAGCTCAAAGCAAACACCAACACACCGAGAGCGATGATGGCGAGCTCATGGTAGAGGATCGCCTGGATTGCATGCAGAAAATGGCGCCAGCCACGGCAGTGCAGCAGGCAGGCTCGGCGGCGCGGGCCCGTCAGAAAGCCCATCAGGAAGCTCATCTCGAGCCAACCCCAGACGACGATCCCGCTCGCAAATCCCAGATAGGCGCCCGCGGGCGATACGTCCTCACGAACGTAGCTGACCCCGACAAGCGCCACGGCCAACAGCACTGTTGCTCCCGTCATGCTGACGGGATACGTGCGCCGCGGCAGACCGTCCAGTATGAGGATGAGACCGGTGCTCAGCCACCAGATCGAAAGGGCGACGAGGACGGCGGCCGCGACGTTGAGCACCGGTCGCGCACTACCAGGCCGGGAGCATGCGGATATTCTCCGGCAAGGGGTTCCTGCGCACCGGCAATAGGAATAGCTGGGCGAAAGTGGCCGCCGCCGCCGCCGCGTACCCGGCGCGTTTCAACAGCGACAGTACTCCGCCACGGCTTCGTGCTGCATCGTTGGCCTGCGCGATCCGCCGAAGTCGTTCGAGTCCCGCGCGAAAGGCCGGGTGCTCGAGGTTGAGAGTGAGCGGAAATACCTGGCGTGAGATCTCGGATGTGATCTGGAAGACCGTGTAGTCATATTCGGTGGGGTCGAGGCCCAATGCCGCATTCAGTGCGGGCCGGGTGTGATCGCGCACGTACATGGTCGCGAACACCGCGAGGCAGAAGAAACGAATCCACAGTCGGTTCACCCCGCGCAGCAGAGCCGGATCCGCACGCATCAGCAGCGCGAACGCCTCGCCATGGCGGAATTCGTCATTACACCACTTATCGAACCAGCGAAAAATCGGATGGAAGCGGTGCTCCGGATGCCGCTCGAGGGCGCGGAACATGGTGATGTAGCGGGCGTAACCGATCTTCTCCGACAGGTAGGTCGCGTAGAAGATGAATTTCGGTTTGAAGTAGGTGTATTTCTTGGCGCGCTTGAGGAAGCTCAGGTCCACCGCGATACCGAAATCCTTGAGCGCTTGATTGATGAAGCCGGCGTGGCGTGCCTCATCGCGGGCCATGTAGGCAAACAGGGCGCGGATCTGCTCGTTGCGCGCCTGTCGCTTGACCTCGCTGTACAGCAGGCATCCGGAATATTCCGCGGTGAGGGAGCTCGTGAGGAACTCGATGAACTCGCGGCGCAAGGGCTCGGGCAGCTCGCGCAACTCGGCCGCGAATTCCGCGGTGCGCTCGAAGTGGCCCTTGTTGGCATCGAGCCGGAATTCCTCCAGCAGGATGTCCCATTGCTGGCGGATAGGTTGCACGTCGATCCGATCCAGGGCCGCGAAATCGGTCGTATAAAATCGCGGGCTGAGGAGACTGTCGGTCTGGGCGCTGCGCGTCGTTACGTTCGGCTGCCGTTCGGGCACGATTTCCGTCATGGTGATCTCCGGGGTGCTGCTGTCGCGAGAAAGCCTGCGAATACGCCGGCGTTGGTTTGACCGAATGCTTCCAGATCGATCTGCCGTCCGGTGGCCGGGTCCTTCAGTACGAGCCGGCCTTCCTGGCTGGCGATGAGCTCGAATGGAATGTCCGCTCCGACCGAGTCGCTGCGGCGCTCACGTGCGAAATTGCGCATGGTGGCCCGAACAAACCCGTTGGTGCCGGGGGGCAACGCTCGGATCTGCTCATGGCTGTGCGCGTCGTAGACGAGCACCGCGCCGTCGGGCGCATCCACAAATTGCAGTGACCGGGAAATCAATGGGCGGGGCGCGGGCATGGAGCTGATGTCCGCGCCCGACAGCCGGACTATCGTCGCCAGCGCCAGCGAAAAGCCGACCATCAGGGCGCCTCCCAACAGTGCGCCGCGTGGAAACGGGTCGTGTGTCATCTCGGTCACGGTGTTGCCCGTCCCAATGCGACAGCGAGAATTCCGGCGGCCGAGACTGCCTGGGATACACCGCGCAGCATCGGCTCTGGATTTCTCACGAGCCAGGGTCGCGCATGCGGCCACAGGTGGGGGTAGGCGATCCGGCCGTTGCCGCCGATCTGGATCGGGATGTCGCCCGTGCCGTCCGGGTACGTCCGCAGCCCCGCCGAGCGCACGATCGCGAACGGTATGTTGATAGTCATCGGAACCACTATTCCAAACCGCATGACGATCCGGCGGCTGGTCACCGAGTAGAGGGTGCCGGAGGCAATCATTCGCGCAACCCACGCAAGGAAGGCAATGATGGCGATGCCGAATGCCGCGAGCCACAGCATGGAGACTGCGATCGTGTGCCAGTCCTGTTGCGACAACCGGCCGCCCACCAGGCGTATCAACAGGATGACGGCGAAATACCCGCTGACGGCGCGAATGTGCAACACCCGCGATGCGGTCGCGCTCCACGTGGGCGAGCCTTGCCACAGCAGCTTCTCCCCTGGCGGCAGCCGCGCGGGCAGGCCCGGTATGGGCTCGAAATCAAACTCGTCGTGGCTCATAGGATCGGTCCGAAGCGGGACGGCTCGGCATACAGATGGCCGCCCGCGTAATAGCCCATGATCCGGTCTTCCTCCTGCAAGGTCACCAGGTCCGGTTGCGCCGTGCCGGGCACCCCCGCGAATTGACTTGCGAGGATCGATGCGACCTGCACGATCCGCCGGCTCTTGTTGAACTTGAGGTACCCGATGGGCAACAGCACGGTGCGTGCGGCGATGGCCGGATCGAGTTGCACCTCCAGGTAGCGGATCTGCGGCTCGGCCCGATCCACCCAGATGTCCGACACCTTCCCGGCCGGCAGAGCGTCGGCCCCCATGACCACCATGCCACGCGGGTCCGGGTCTTCCGCGGCGACTGTGAAGCCAGGGGCGAGCCGCATCGGAACGATCATCGGCTCGCCGTCCAAGGTCAGATCCGGCCGGTCCTCGCGTTCAGCATAGGAAGCAGGTCCTACCGCGTCTGTCATCGGGTTGCCCGTGGGTAGCTGCGGGGAGCCGTTCCAAGGCTGCGCGGCGGCGGCACGGATTTCGCGAGTCTCGGGGTTGCCGGGCGGCGCCGTGTAGGTTGCTCCATCGCGCAGCCTGAAAACCTTGGGCGATGGCATGCGCGGAAAGCCCTCGATGCGAATCGATCGGCTGCGATCCGATTCGAGCGGGTAGCCTTCCCGTTTGTCCTCGCGGCGCAGATACCACAGCAGCCCCGCGAAGAAGATCCAGAACAGGTACAACACGACCTGCGGTATGTCGATGTAGCGAGTGATTGCGCCGAAACCCATAAACAACTCCTCCGCCGCGCTAGCCGGGAAATTCCGCGAGACCGAATCGAGATGAGGTGACCGCCGGATGCCTCTGGCGCACCAGCGGGCCAATGGCAATCAGCGTTGCAAACAACAGCAGCAACTCAATGTGATAAACGGCGCCGTATCCCACGGCTGGGCCGGTCAACGCCGGTCCGAGCGCCCCGTGCGATGCCAGAGCCGCGAAGCCATCGCGAAGCACGCCGCTCAGCGCAATCGACATCCCGGCAGCCGAGGCTTGCACGGCTCCCCAGGCGCCCAATGCCAGCCCGTTCTGCGCGCTGCCGTCCAAGCTCATCGCCGCCGTCAGGGTGCCGACCGAAAACAGACCGCTGCTGAAGCCGATCGCGGCGCTGCCGCAACGGAACAACAGCGCCGAGTCGAGCGGTGCCGCGAGGATGACCGCCGCGAACGCCAACAGTCCGGCAGTGGCCCCATAAGCCGCGAGCCGATAGGGGTCCGAGTTGCGCGCCAGGCGTCGCGCTGACAGCCCGAAAGCAAGCAATGATCCCACTGCAATGATCGCGGTCAGCTGCGTCGTTGCGCCCACCGGCAGCCGCAGAATCTGTCCCCCATACGGCTCCAGCAGAATGTCCTGCATGCTGAAGGCGGCGCTTCCCAGGCCCACGGTCATGAGAAAGCGCCTGGATCCCGTGTGGGCGGTGAATATCCGCCAGGAATCGAGAAATCGGGCCGGCGGCAGATCCGCCGAGGTGCGGGCCGGATCGCGGGCTTCCTGCTTCCACAAGGCCACACAGTTCAGGATCAGGGTGAGCAGGCCGGCTCCCTGCACCACCTGGATCAAGCGCAGCTCGCTGAAATGCGCGAGCAGCAGCCCGAAGCACACGGAGCTGGCGACCATCCCGAGCAGCAACATGACATACATCAATGCCACGACGCGGGGTCGAAGCTCGGGTGGGGCGAGATCGGTCGCCAGCGCGAGTCCGGTGGTCTGGGTGGTATGGAATCCCGCCCCGACCAGCAGGAATGCCAGCACGGCGCCGATCTGGCCGATGATCGCCGGCCCATGGGTATCGCCAGAGAGAATCAGCAGCGCGAACGGCATGATGGCGAGACCGCCGAACTGCAGCAGGGTCCCCATCCAGATAAAGGGAACACGGCGCCAGCCCAACACCGAACGGTAGGTGTCCGAGCGAAATCCCACGAGCGCCCGGAAAGGTGCGAACAACAAAGGCAGCGCCACCATGGTGGACACCAGCCAGGCGGGCACACCCAGCTCCACGATCATGACGCGGTTCAACGTGCCGTTCAGCAGCACCACCGCCATTCCCACCGTGATCTGGAACAGCGACAATCGCAGCAACCTCGACAGTGGCAATCCAGCGCAGGCCGCGTCGGCGAACGGGAGAAGGCTGGGCGCCAGGCGCGTCCATTGGCGCGCGATCCTGTCTGAGACGCGGATCATCGGCGTACCAACTCCAACGCCTGCGATGTGTAGAAGCCGCTGGCGATTCTCTCCATACGTTGAATCTTCCATTGCCGCAGCTCGGGTGCCGCTGCAATGCGCTTGCGCAAGCCGTTCTCACTGACCGGCTCGATCGCTGGAGCCCGATCGCCGCGCGGGAAGAGCTTCCCGGCGGCATGCATGACGGACAACGCCGCGGTTCGAGGCGCGAACGTCAGCAGAATGGATCTGTCGGTACGCCGGGCGAGATCGGAAATCATGCGCACGATATCGCCCGCCGCGTAATGGATCATGGAGTCCATCGCAACCACGTGGTCGAACCGACCGAGCGTCTCTGACAACATGTCGCCCACGAGAAACGTCACGCGGTCCGCGTCAACGTCCGCGGGTTTGCGCTCCCGGGCAATCTCCACGAGCGTTGCGGCTACATCGACGGCCACCACCCGCGCTCCGCGCCGCGCCGCTTCCATCGCAAACGCTCCCGTCCCACAGCCGGCATCGAGAATGCGGCTGCCGTCCAGGTTCTGCGGCAGCCAGCTCAGCAACGTGGCGCGCATTCGGTCGCGGCCCGCCCTGACGGTCGCGCGGATCTTGCTGACCGGCGCATCCGATGTGAGTCGTGACCAGGCTTCGGCCGCTGTCCGGTCGAAATACAGTTCCAACTGCGTCCGGCGCAGGTCATACGGGGTGCCATTCATGAGTTGAACCTCCGCATCAATCGAATCCCAGCAGGTCGAAGATCTCCCGATCCTTGAGCGGCTCCACCACCAGCGGCTCCGTGCCGGCCCACAGCGCCGCGGCGAGCCGCAGGTACTCCGCCTGCACCGCCTCCAGCTCCGCCGAGCCCTCCATTTCAAACAGGGTGGACTTCTTGAGGCGGCTGCGGCGGATCAGATCCAGGTCGGGGAAGTGCGCCATCGTTTTCAGTCCGACGCGGGTGTTGAAGCGCTCGATCTGCTCGGTGGCGGCACTGCGGTTGGCGATGACACCGCCCAGGCGGACCGCGTAGTTCCTGGACTTCGCGAGAATGGCCGCCACGATCCGGTTCATTGCGAAGATCGAATCGAAGTCATTGGCGGTGACGATCAGGGCGCGGTCCGCGTGCTGCAGCGGCGCCGCGAATCCGCCACACACCACATCGCCGAGCACATCGAATATGACCACGTCCGCATCGTCGAGCAGGTGATGTTCCTTCAGCAGCTTCACTGTCTGGCCGACGACATAGCCACCGCAACCGGTCCCGGCGGGGGGGCCGCCCGCTTCGATGCACATCACCCCGTTGTAGCCTTCGAAGACGAAATCCTCGACCCGCACTTCCTCCGGATGAAAGTTCGCGGTTTCCAACACGTCGATGACGGTCGGGACCAGGCGCTTGGTCAGCGTGAAGGTCGAATCGTGCTTGGGATCGCAGCCGATCTGCAGGACGCGCTTGCCGAGCTTGGTAAAGGCAACCGACAGGTTGGATGAGGTCGTGCTCTTGCCGATCCCGCCCTTGCCGTAGACGGCGAACACCTTGGCCTTGCCGATCCGCAGGGTCGGATCCATTTCCACCTGGACGCTTCCCTCGCCGTCGGTCACGGCGCGGCGCTTGGTGGAAGTGGGGAAGGGGGCTGTTGCGATCATCATGCGGCGACCTCTTCTTCGACTACGCCTTCCAACCTGTCTTCGAGCTCCTCGCCGGCGCGATGCAGGGCGTCCAGCATGTCGTCATCCGGCGTCCAGTAGTGGCGGGCATGCGCCTCCAGCAGCCGGTTCGCGATCTTCGCGGAGGCGCTCGGATTGAGGCTCGCGATGCGCTTTCTCATCTCGGGATCCAACACGAAGGTTTCCGTGATCCGTTGATAGACCCAGGGTGCCACTTTTCCGGTGGTGGCCGACCAGCCCAATGTGTTTGTTACGTGCTCCTCGATCTGGCGGACGCCTTCGTAGCCGTTCTCGAGCATTCCCTCGTACCACTTCGGATTCAGCGTGCGCGTGCGGGTTTCGAGTGAGACCTGCTCGCTCAAGGTCCGTACGACCGACTTCCCCCGGGTCTGATCGCCGATGTAGACGGGCACGGATGCGCCGGTAGCCCGCTTTGCCGCGGTGGTAATGCCACCGAGGGTGTCAAAGTAGACATCGATGCTGGTCACTCCAACTTCCACCGAGTCGAGGTTCTGGTAGGTCAGCTCGACATCCTGGAGAACACTGCGCAACAGCGCGGCGTTCTTCATCGGTTGGCCGCTGCGCCCGTATGCGAAGCACTTGCGGCGCGTGTAGGTTTCCGCGATTTCTTCCTCATCGCTCCAGCGACTGCTTTCCACGAGGTTGCCGACATTCGCGCCGTAGGCGCCGTCCGCGTTGCCGAAAACTCGCAGCGCGGCGATTTCCAGATCGCAGTTATGAGCGCGTTGATATTCGAGGGTATGCTTGCGGACGAAATTCATGTGGGGCGGCTCGTCGGCCTGCGCCGCCAGCAGCGCCGCTTCGGCGAGCAGCCGCAGTTGCAGCGGCAGCAGGTCGCGGAATATTCCCGACACCGTGATCAACACGTCGACCCGGGGGCGTCCCAGTTGCTCCAGCGGGATGAGAGTGGCGCCGGCCAGTCGGCCGTAAGCATCGAAGCGGGGTGTGGCGCCCATCAGAGCGAGTGCCTGCGCGATCGGCGCGCCCTCCGTTTTGAGATTGTCGGTGCCCCACAACACAATGGCGACCGTGGCGGGTATTTCGTGACCGTCGGCTACGTACTTCTCCAGCAGCACCCTTGCATGGCGATTGCCTTCCTGGATGGCGAAGGTGCTCGGGATCCGGAAAGGATCGAATCCGTGGACATTGCGTCCTGTGGGCAGTATCGCGGGAGTGCGTAGCAGGTCTCCGCCGGGCGCGGGCCGGATGTAGCCGGTATCGAGGGCCCGGATGATGGCCGCGAGCTCATGATCCTGCGCCATGAGTTGATTGGCCCGGCCCAGCTCCTGCAGCCGCGGCTCCAGCTTTGCGCGCTCGGTCGGCTCGCACAGGGCGAGTGACACACTGAGCGGATTTCCTCGCACGAGGGCCTCTATGGCGCCGCGCGGCGGCTGCGGCCCGCCGCCGGCCTCGGCCATCGCCGACAACATGTCGATTCGCTGTTCTTCCGAAGGAGGCCTGCCGACCTCATGCAGCCCATACGGAACCAGGGTGTATTCCAGCTCCAGCACGGCCGACTGCAGTTTGACTATCTGTTGTTGCGCGTTCGTTTCCCAGAGCGGTTCGGCCTCGGCCAGGTCCAACTCCGCGGCCTGGGTCTGGATCAACTCGCCGAGTGCCCGTGCTTCAGGCGCGCCGGGCTCGAGTGTCCGCCAGCGTTCGATGGAGGACTTCAGGTCGATGAGGCCCCGGTACAGCCCGGCGTTCGTAAGGGGAGGGGTCATGTAGCTCACGAGCGTCGCCGCCGAGCGGCGCTTGGCAAGCATCCCCTCCGAGGGGTTGTTGGCCGCGTACAGGTAGATGTTGGGCAAATCGCCTATGAGCCGATCCGGCCAGCATTTCTCCGACAGCCCGACCTGTTTGCCGGGCATGAATTCGAGCGCCCCGTGCGTGCCGAAGTGCAGGACCGCGTCCGCACCGAAATCTTCACGCAGGTAGCGGTAGAATGCGCAAAACGCGTGAGTGGGCGCGAAGCCCTTTTCGAACAGCAGGCGCATGGGGTCTCCCTCGTACCCGAAGGCCGGCTGGATTCCCACAAAGACACTGCCGAACCGGGCTCCGAGCACGAAGATGGACTGGCCATCGCTTTGCTGGCGTCCGGGGGCCGGGCCCCATTGGGCCTCGATTTCCCGCAGCCATCGTTCGCGCCGCACGTGCTCATTCGCGTTGATCCGAACATGAACATTGGCGTGGGCACCGAATTGCCCTGCGTTGCCTTCAATGATCCTGCTGCGCAAGCTGTCCACGTCCGGCGGTACATCCACCGCATAGCCGCTCCTGGCGAGCTCGAGCAAAGTCCGATGCAAGGACGCAAACACGGAAAGAAAGGCGGCCGTGCCGGTGTTGCCCGCGTTCGGCGGGAAGTTGAACAGAACGATGGCAATCTTGCGGTCCGAGCGGGGTGTCCGGCGCAATGCCACGAGTCGGTCCACGCGAGCGGCCAGCATGGTGGCGCGCTCCTCGTGGCACACCATGTCGCGACCCGCGCTCGCGCCGGGTTCGCCGGAGCGGCCGCCATATACTATGGGTCCTACAGAGCCATCGAGCTCCGGAATGGCCACCATCATCGTCGTCTCGACCGGCATCAGACCGCGGTCGCCCGCCTGCCATTGCGCCAGTGACTGGAATTCGAGCGGATGCGCGGCGATGTGCGGAACATCGAGCTCGGCCAGCAACTCCTCGGCTGCGCGCGAGTCGTTATATGCGGGACCGCCGACCAGGGAAAAGCCGGTCAATGACACGAAGGCGTCGATGCACGGACGCCCGCCAGCGTAGAAGAACCTCTTCACGGCCGGGCGGCAATCCAGGCCGGTGGCGAATGTTGGAATCACGCGCAGGCCGCGGGCTTCGAGCGCTGCTATGACACCGTCATAGTGGGCGGTATTTCCCGCGAGCACGTACGAGCGCATGACCAGCATCCCCACGGTGCCGCGGCACTCCTTCGGTGTCGGCAGCTTCTCGAGCCGCTCCGTCATCCGGCCCTTGATGCGAGGATGGTAGAGCCCTGTTTCCGGATATTCGGCGGGGGCGGCCGGGTGCAGTGTGCCCCGCAATCCTCTGCGCGGCCCGTCCGCGTACCGGTCCAACAGGAAACGGACCATGTTGATCACATTCTCTTCGGAGCCCGCCAGCCAATACTGAAGCGTGAGGAAGTAGGCGCGCACATCCTGGGCCGGGCCCGGAATGAAACGCAGTATCTGCGGGAGACGCCGCAGCATCTTCATCTGTTGTGCGCCGGCCGTGGCGCCGTGCTTCTTGCCGCCGCGCAGCCGCTTGAGCAATCCAATGGCGCCGCCGGACGAACCGTTCATGCTGAAACGGCCGAGACGGGTGAGCTTGATGACATCGCCGGCCGACATGCACCCGACCATGGCATCGCACTGATCGCGGCGGGCGCTCAGCCAGGGCAGCACCGCCTTGAAGTGGTCCTCGAGAAACAACATCGACGCAAAAACAATGTCACCTTTGTCGATGTCCTCGCGGCAGCGCGCCAGTGTGGAGGGATCGTGATCCCACTCGGAGGCGGCGTGGACGTTCAGTATCAGCCCGGGGATCTGCTTGACGAGGGTCTCCCGCGCACGCTCCGCGGCACTCGCGAGGTGAGTGTCGAGCGTGACAATCACCACGCGCACCGACACCGGAGTGTCAGCGTGAGAAGTGAGATTTTGCGTCATAGAGAGTCTCCACCGTTATCGTCGGTAGCCCACGGTCGCGAGCAAAGCGCTCGGTGTTGCGGCGGGCCTTGCCGCGAACGAAGAAAGGGATCTTGGTGAGCTCCCGCTCGGCCTCGGCGGCCCATGTCGGATCGTGCATCTTCGCAGACGCCGGAACATCGGGCGCCACGGGCCGCGCGGCTCCCAAATGCGAAGCGCCTGCCTCGGCGTGAAACTCAAAGTCATCGCTGAACATGGTCAACAGGTGTTCTTCCAACCCCATCATCAGCGGTTGCACCCATGTATCGAACAACACGTTGGCTCCCTCGAATCCCATTTGCGGGGAGTAGCGTGCGGGGAAGTCCTGAACGTGCACCGGTGCCGAGATCACGGCGCACGCGATCCGATTGCGCTTCGCGATGTGGCGCTCCATCTGGGTCCCCAGAACCAACTCGGGTTGCAGGGCGGCGATGCTCGCCTCGACTTCGAGGTAATCATCGGTAATCAGCGCTTCCAGGCCGTAGAGTTTCGCGGCATCGCGCACCTCACGCGCGAATTCGCGGCTGTAGGTACCCAAGCCGACAACCTCGAAGCCGATCTCATCGCGCGCCACGCGGGCGGCAGCGACCGCATGGGTCGCATCCCCGAAAATAAACACGCGCTTGCCTGTCAGGTAAGTCGAGTCGACCGATTTGGAATACCAGGACAGTCGGGCAGTCTCCGCGGCCAGTATCGCCTCGACATCGACACGGTCGCCCGTCAGCGCGGCGACCTCACTTATGAAATCGCGCGTGGCTCCAACCCCGATGGGCACGGTTCGGGTGTAGGGCATCTTGAAATTTCGCTGCAGCCATTGCGCTGTGACGCCGGCAATTTCCGGGTACATCACCACGTTGAAGTCTGCATCGGTGAGGCGTGCCAGATCCGCGGGAGCGGCCGCGGCCGGCGCGATGACGTTGATATCTACTTGCATCCGCCCGAGCAGTTTGCGGATCTCCTCGAGGTCATCTCGATGCCGGAAGCCCAATGCGGTCGGCCCGAGGATGTTGCAAACGGGCCGAGGGTCATTGCCCCGTCCCGCCACCCTGGCCGGAGCGTCGGCGGCGGGCCGCGCGGCCGTGAGGATTTCCCGGGTTATACGGTAGAACGTCTCGGCGGCACCCCAGTTTTCCTTGCGCTGATACGCGGGCAGCTCGAGTCCGATCACGGGGACGGGCAGCGAGAGCGCCCGCGCGAGACCCGCCGGGTCGTCCTGGATCAATTCGGCGGTGCAGGAAGCGCCGACCAGCAGCGCCTGGGGCTGGAATCGCTCGTAGGCTTCGCGGGCGGTCTGCTGAAACAGCTCCGCGGTGTCCTTGCCGAGATCCCGAGCTTGAAAGGTGGTGTAGGTCACCGGCGGGCGCGCGCCCCGCCGTTCGATCATCGTAAATAGAAGATCGGCGTAGGTGTCGCCTTGAGGAGCGTGCAGAACGTAGTGCACGGCCTGCATCGCCGTAGCGATTCTCATGGCACCGATGTGCGGAGGGCCTTCATACGTCCAGAGCGTGAGTTGCATGTCAGGCCACCAGACGGGCGCGCCGTTCCAGCGGGCGGGCAAACAGCGCGGCCAGGTCGCCCGCCTGCTCGTAGCCCTGGATCGGGGTGAAAACCAACTCAATCGACCACTTTGTTGTCAGGCCTTGCGCCTCCAATGGGTTCGCCAATCCGAGCCCGCACACGGTCAGATCCGGCCTGGCTTGCCGGCAGCGCTCGATCTGGCGGTCCACGTGTTGCCCCTCCGTGAGCGCGGTTCCCGGCGGCAACATTTCCAACTCCTCCGCCAGGTGCTCACGGTGCAGAAAGGGTGTGCCGACCTCGATCAGGCGCATTCCCAGCTCCCGGTGCAGGAAGCGGGCAAGCGGCACCTCGAGCTGCGAGTCCGGGAACAGGAAGACACTGCGATCGGCGAGCTCGGCTCGACAGCGCGCGAGCGCCTGCGCGGCGCGTTCCCTGGGAGCCGCGACGGTGGCGGCAAAATGTGCGGGGGACACCCCCCATTCGATCGCGGCCGCCTGCAGCCACCGGGTCGTGCCTTCGACTCCCAGCGGAAATGGGGCGCGCAGGCGTTGGGCCCCCCTTTCCTGGAGCGCACGCGCCGTCTCGGCCAGAAACGGCTGGGCCAGCAGCAGTCGCGTCTCGGGTCCGACCGCGGGCAACTCGGATGAGTCGCGGGGTGGCAGGAACTGGACAGGGCCGATCCCGAGCGCGGCAAGCAACCGTCGGAGTTGGTCCTCGACTATGTCCGCCAACGCGCCGACCACCAGCAATGAGCGGCCGCTCGTTGCGGGCAGCTCCCTCACCAGTGACTCGAGACAGGCGTCCTCCCCCTGGGTGAACGTGGTTTCAATGCCGCTGCCCGAGTAATTCAACACCCGCACGCGCGGTGCGAAGCTTCTTGACAGGCGCGCGGCTGCGCGTGACAGGTCGAGCTTGATGACTTCCGACGGACAGGAGCCGACGAGAAACAGCAGACGGATATCGGGACGGCGCTCGAGAAGGCGGGCGACCAGTCGGTCCAGCTCATCGTTGGCGTCCGCGAGCCCCGCTAGATCCCGCTCATCCAGGATGGCCGTAGCAAAGCGGGGCTCTGCAAAAATCATGACACCGGCGGCCGATTGGATCAGGTGCGCGCAGGTGCGCGATCCGACGACGAGAAAGAAGGCGTCCTGGATCTTGCGATGGAGCCAGATGATACCCGTAAGCCCGCAGAAAACCTCACGTTGGCCGCGTTCGTGCCGCACTTCGGGTCCGGGCTGCGCTGCGGGTTGCGCTGAGGTGTTGAGGCAGCTCATGGCTGTGTGGCCAAGGTCACGCTGCCCGAAGAATCGGCGGCGCCGCGTTCGCGCCGCGCCGCCCGCAACTTCAGGAGGAACTGCGTTGCGTTGGTTATGTAAGCCGCGTAGGCTGCCAGCGCGATGTACATCTGGTAACGCAGCTCCACCAACCCCGAAAGGAGTGCCGCCAGGTAGGCGAGGTGGAGCGCGATCACGACCATGCTGACTACGTCCTCCCAGAAGAACGGTCGAGCGAACAGGTAACAGCCGAAGACATCACGCTCCCACAAGCACCCTGTGATCATGATTGCTGCCAAAAACACCGTTTTCGCGATGACCGACAGCGTCGCCGCGGTGGCGCCTGTGCCGGTCAGCAGAAGGTGCAGCACCAGCGCCAGGCTGATTACAAACACGATGAATTGGGCGGGAGCGAGGATTGCCTGGGTCAATGTCCAGCGCGAGGCATCGCGGCGGCGGCGCTCGTCCGCGCTGTACAGAGGGTGTGGGCTCAAATTGAATCCCCGGTTCGGCACTGTGTTGCTCCATGCCTGCGGCGGGGAATCTAGAACGATGCGATCACACTGTCAATCAAATGGTACGTCAAGTGAACTTGACACTGGTAGGCGGCGAGAGTGTAGTTGAGGCCGTGAGAGGTAGTGCTGACCGGGAAGTCACGCGGCCCGCATAAAAAGGGGGAAACATGGTGGACGCAACTGTGTGGGATGAGGGGGAGCGGCGGACAGCGGATTTCGGCTGCGTGACTCAGTCCGTGCCGAGGCGTGCGTCGGGGGGGCAGCACCCCATGTCGCGGCTGGTCAAGACGATCGAAGGGGAGATCATTCCCCGGCTGCTGTTGGCGCTCCAGTCCGCGCCGCAGGCGGCTGCCGCGGAGGGCGTCGCTCGTGGCGAGACGAGCGCGGATGACGTCGCCGAGTTCGCAAGGCTCGTGGCTACCCACGATGTGAGCGTGGCGACTGCTTATATCAACGCTCTGTTGAACCGCGGCGTGTCGCTGGAGAAGATTTATCTGGAGCTGCTGGCGCCCGCGGCGCGGCTGTTGGGGGAGTGGTGGAAGGCCGATTTGCGCGACTTCACGGAAGTGACCAGCGGCTTGTGCCGCATGCATCAGCTCCTCCATGAATTCAGTGCGTCTTTCCTGCATGACGCCCAGGCAGCGACGCCCGGCAAGTGCGTGCTGCTCATCCCGATGCCGGGCGAGCAGCACTCGTTCGGCCTGATCATGGTGGCGGAGTTCTTCAGGCGCGACGGTTGGGATGTGTGGGACCTTCACCCCTCGACCTCGGAGGATGTCTTCGGTGTCGTGCGCAGGCATTCTTTTGGGCTCGTCGGCGTTTCGTTGAGCTGCCTGTCGAGAATCGACGAGCTGAAGCCGCTCATCAGCTCGATCCGCGCAAAATCCTGCAACCCGGCGGTGGGCGTGATGGTGGGCGGGCAGCCGTTTATCGAGAATCCGGAACGGGTGGCGCAGGTGGGAGCGGATTGCACCGCGCTGGATGGCCGCCAAGCGACCCTGGAGGCGGCTCGATTACTGGATTCGGTGAGCCGTCCCACCTAGGCGGATGCGGCGCCAGCGGCGGTTCAGGTTGAGGCAAGTGCCAAAACAGCGATAATTGACGCCACCCTGCTGCCGCCGCGGTGGGTCACGAAGGTATTTTTCTTGTTGAAGAAGTTCAGAGCGCCAAAGAAGTCCCTGGGGAATCTGGATGCCGAAGTCGCGGGAGAGCTGATCACGGCGGCCGCCGATGTGACTTTGCTGGTCGACAGGAAGGGAATCATCCGCGACGTTGCCTTCGGCAGCGAGGACTTGGCCCGCGACATTCACAGTGACTGGCTCGGACAGCCCTGGGAGCAGACGGTCACCGTGGAAAGCCGTCCCAAGATCCGGGAAATGCTGCAGGACGCGGCGGGCAATGCGGAACCGCGCTGGCGCCAGGTGAACTACGCGGGGATTCGCGGTCCCGATGTGCCGATTCTGTACCGTGCGAGCCGCGTTGGGGAGGAGGGACGCATCGTGGCCCTGGGACGCGACCTGCGCGCCATGGAGAAGCTGCAGCAGCGCCTGATGGAAGTCGAACAGTCGATGGAGCGGGAATATTCCCGCGTGCGGCACGCTGAAACACGCTATCGGCTGCTTTTTCAGATCGCCTCCGAGGCGGTTCTGATCGTGGATGCCGCGACGCTGCGCGTGGTGGAGGCCAATCCCGCGGCTCTGCAGTTGCTGGGGGGGACTGCCAAGCGGCTGGTCGGCCGGCCCTTCCCGGAGGGTTTCGAAGCGGCGGGCGAGCGCGCCATCGAAGGAATGTTGGCAGCGGTGCGGGCGACCGGGCGTGCCGAGGAGGTCCGTGCCGCGCTGAAGGGCTCGGACCCGTCGTTTCAGATTTCCGCCTCCCTCTTCCGGCAGGACGACTCTTCGCACTTCCTCGTTCGGGTGCGCTCGCAGAGCCAGGAGAACGGGCGGTCCGATTCGGCGGAGGAGCGCTCGAAGCTGCTCGAGGTGCTGGAGAGCTCGCCGGACGGCCTGGTGGTAACCACTCCGGAAGGGCAGATCCTGACGGCCAATCGAGCATTCCTGGACATCGCGCAACTGGCAACCATCGAGCAGGCGCGCGGGCAGTCTCTGGATCGCTGGCTGGGGCGGCCTGGAGTGGATATGCGCGTGCTGATCGGCAATCTGCGCCAACACGGCTCGGTGCGGCTGTTCGCCACCACATTGCGCGGGGAGTACGGCACCGCATCGGATGTTGAGATCTCGGCGGTCTCGGTCGCCAACGGCGAGGAGCCCTGCCTGGGCTTCACGGTGCGCAATGTTGACAAGCGCGCGGCCGGGGAGGCCCGTACCGGCCGTGAGCTGCCGCGTTCCGCGGAGGAGCTCACGGAGTTGATTGGTCGCGTCTCACTGAAGGACTTGGTGCGTGAGACCACCGATGTCATCGAGCGATTGTGCATCGAGGCTGCCTTGCAGATCACCGGCGACAATCGGGCCACGGCGGCCGAGATGTTGGGGCTGTCGCGCCAGAGCCTGTATGCCAAATTGCGCCGTCACGGCCTGGGGGACCTCTCCGACGAGGAGTAGCCCGGCGGCCGCGCGCTCGGCGGATTCCCCTGGTGTCAAGTAAACTGGACGATTCCTGATGTCCAGGTGTATTGTCGGCGCATGTCGCATCCCGCGCCACGAGCCGTCGTCGAGCTGCTCAAGCCCATCACCTGGTTCGCCCCCATGTGGGCCTTCGCCTGCGGTCTCATTTCGGCTCGCTCCAACTCCGACTCCCAGTGGCCGATCGTGTTGGCGGGAGTGCTGGTCGCCGGCCCCCTGGTGTGCGCCACCAGCCAGGCGGTCAATGACTGGTTCGATCGGCACGTGGACGCCATCAACGAGCCCGGACGGCCCATTCCCTCGGGTCGGGTTCCCGGTCGCTGGGGCTTGTACATCGCCATCGCGTGGACGGCGTTGTCATTGTTGGTGGCGTCGACGCTCGGAAGGTGGGGATTCTGCGCAGCCGTGTTCGGGCTCGTGCTGGCCTGGGCCTACAGCGCTCCTCCCTTGCGACTGAAGCAAAACGGCTGGCTCGGCAACACCGCAGTGGCGATCTGCTATGAGGGCGTGCCGTGGGTCACGGGCGCGGCCATCGTCTCCTCCGATGCGATTGCCGATCTGCGCATTCTGCTGATCGCCGCGCTCTACAGCGCCGGCGCCCACGGAATCATGACACTCAACGACTTCAAATCCGTCGAGGGCGATCGGCGCATGGGCATCCGCTCGCTGCCGGTCAGCCTGGGTGTCGATAACGCGGGGCGCGTTGCCTGTGCCGTAATGGCGCTCGCGCAAGGCGTCGTTGTCGCCCTGTTGTTGCAGTGGGGAAAGCCGGTTCACGCGGCGATTGTCGCGTTGTTGGTTGCAGTGCAGCTCGTGCTCATGATCCGACTCGTGCAGAGTCCGCGAGAGCGCGCTCCCTGGTATAACGCCACGGGGACCAGCCTGTATGTGCTCGGAATGCTGGTTGGCGCGTTCGCGCTGCGATCCGACCTGTTGTCACACCCATGAGCAGCTCGCTCGGCTGGGGCGGTGTCGCGCGACTGGGCCTGGTCCAGGCGGCCATCGGCTCCGTCGTGGTGCTGGCCACGTCGACTCTGAATCGGGTAATGGTGGTCGAGCTGGCGTTGCCGGCGGTCTTTCCAGGATTACTGGTCGCTTTGCACTATGCAGTGCAATTGTCCCGTGCCCGCGTAGGGCACGGCTCGGATGTGGGGGGGCGACTGACCGGGTGGATTCTCGGCGGGATGAGTGTTCTGGCCCTCGGCGGGGTCGGCGCCGCGGCGTCCGTGGCTGTGCTGGCAACGAGCCACACCGCCGGCATGATTGCGGCAATCGCGGCCTATACGCTCATCGGCGCGGGCGTCGGGGCCTGCGGCACCTCGCTGCTCATTCTGTTGGCGAAGTCAGTCGACATGTCGCGTCGCCCGGCGGCGGCCACCATTACCTGGGTAATGATGTTTGTCGGCTTTGTCATCACGACGGCCGTGGCGGGACAACTGCTGGACCCGTATTCGCACTCCCGGCTCATCGCGGTGGTTGCGTCAATATGTCTGGCGGACGTGGCGGTGACAGCGCTCGCGATCTGGAACGTCGAGGCGCGGCTGAGCAGCGGATCGCAGCCTCCGCAAGCACCGGCGTCCCGGACCTCCGCGGTCCGTACTTCCCGTTCCGGTTTTCGCCCCGCGCTCGCGCAGGTCTGGCGCGAGCGGACCGCGCGGCACTTCACCATCTTCATCTTCGTTTCGATGTTGGCCTACAGCGGCCAGGAGTTGTTGCTCGAGCCCTTTGCCGCCCGCGTTTTCGGATTGTCCCCGGGGCAGTCCGCCCGTTTCGCCGCGCTTCAACATGGTGGGGCACTGCTGGGCATGCTGTTGGTTGCCGTCCTGGGGACCCTGTTGATCCGCTTGCGCGGCTCGCGGGTTGCCACGGCCTCGATCAGGGGTTGGACCGTCGGCGGTTGCATGGCATCGGCAGTAGCGCTGGCCGGGTTGGTCCTCGCGGCCGCGAGTCCGGCAGCATGGCCGGTGCGCGAGAATGTTTTCGTGCTCGGTGTGGCGAACGGCGTGTTTGCCGTTGCCGCGATCGGCTCGATGATGACTCTGGTGTCGGCTGACGGGCCTGATCGGCAGGGCATCAGAATGGGGCTGTGGGGCGCGGCGCAGGCGATTGCCTTCGCGGCGGGCGGCGCGCTGAGCTCCGGCGCGGTGGATCTGGCCACGCATCTGCTCGGCGCCAGGCCACCGGCGTATGCCATCGTATTCGCTGTGCAGGCTGCGCTTTTCATCATGGCGGCCATGGTGGCCGCCGGGGTGGGCGCTGGCACGGCCGCGCAGTCATTTCGTGAATCACCTATATCCGCGGATGGATGACTATGCACGCGATGCCGTTGTTTGACGTTGTCGTGGTCGGCGGCGGACCCGCGGGCTCGACTGCCGCCTCGGATCTGGCTCGCCGCGGCCATTCAGTGCTGCTGCTCGATCGCGCCGGTCGTATCAAACCCTGCGGTGGCGCCGTTCCGCCGAAGCTCGTGGAGGAGTTTGAAATTCCGCAGTCCTTACTCGTAGCGCGGGTCACCAGCGCACGCATGATCTCGCCCGCTTCGCAGCGCGTGGACATGCCGATCGACGGCGGCTATGTCGGAATGGTCGACCGCGAGGTCTTCGACGAATGGCTGCGGGAGCGTGCTCGAACAGCGGGGTGCGAGCGCCGCTGCGGTATTTTTGAGACCCTGACTTACGATTGCGAAGGCATGGCCATTGTCAAATTGAAGGGCGATGAGCGTGTAATTCGGGCACGCGTGGTGATTGGTGCGGACGGGGCGCAGTCGGCGGTTGCTCGCCAGTGCATGCCACGGGTCCCGCGCCCCAAATATGTCGCTGCCTACCACGAGATCGTTCGCAGCCCAGTCGGAAAATCCGCGGACTACGATGCTTCACGGTGCGATGTGTTTTATCAGGGTGAGTTGTCGCCCGACTTTTACGCATGGATCTTTCCCCATGGCGACACGTTGAGTGTAGGTGTTGGCAGCGCGCGTAAGGGATGCTCCCTGCGCCGCGCTGTCGAGCTCCTTCGGCAGCGAACCGGCCTGGATGTCGGAGAGACGATCCGCTGCGAGGGCGCTCCCATTCCGTTGCGCCCACTTCGCCGTTGGGATGATGGCAAGCGTGTAGTGTTGGCTGGAGATGCGGCAGGGGTGGTTGCCCCGGCGTCCGGCGAAGGCATCTACTATGCGATGGCGGGCGGCCGATACGCGGCGGATGCTGCCGATCGCTTCCTCGCAACGGGTCAGCTGTCGGCGTTGCGGAGCGCACGCCGACGCTTCCTGCGGGCTCATGGCAGGGTATTCTTCGTATTGGGTGTCATGCAGCGGTTCTGGTATTCGAGCGACCGCCGGCGTGAACGGTTCGTGAGTATCTGTAAGGACCCTGACGTTCAGCGATTGACCTGGGAAGCCTATATGCACAAACGACTGACCCGCTCCCGGCCGCTCGCACACTTGCGCATCTTCTTCAAAGACCTGCTGCATCTGGCCGGCATGGCGCGGATATGAGCGCGGTCATGGCAAGCGAAAAGAGCCGTGCCATCCTCCTCGCGGCAGTGGCCGCGATGGTCGTTGCGGCCCTGGGGGCGCTGATAACGGACCTCGGACCTTGGTACTACGGCTTGCGGGTGCCGTCCTGGAAACCGCCGGACTGGCTGTTCGGTCCGGCCTGGACGCTCATCTTCACTCTGGCCGCGCTCTCCGGCTATCTGTCCTGGAGCCGGGCGCCGCGCTATAGCCCGAATTCGGCCCGGGTGCTGGCTCTGTTTGCCGTCAATGGACTGTTAAATATGGCCTGGAGCGCGTTGTTCTTTCGCCTGCATCGACTCGACTGGGCGCTGCTGGAGGTGGTGCTGCTGTGGCTGTCGATTGCGGCGTTGATGTATTTCACCGCGCGCAGCTCCCGATTGGCCAGCCTGCTGCTGCTGCCGTACCTGCTGTGGGTCAGCTTCGCGGGCTGTCTGAATTTCGTGCTGCTGCGACTGAATGGCGCCGCCGGTACAGGTTGAATGGTGGGCTACTGATGGCGGCGCTGCTCACGTGGACCGGGAATGGGACTGCCATCGACTGGATACTCGGTGTGCTCGTCCTGGAAGGCGTGCTGCTGGTGGCGTATCGGCGAGTTACTCAGCAGGGCCTCGGGATAGGCCCCGTTCTCAGTCTCTTGCTGCCGGGCGCCTGTTTGCTGCTCGCACTGCGATGCGCTCTGACGGGCGCCGCGCCTGTGTGGATCGCCGCCTGGCTGCTGGCCGCTTTCTTTACGCATCTGGCGGATATCGCGCTGCGCTGGCGCGCCGCGGCCGAAAGTCAGGTCTGAAGCACGCGTCAGTGGATTATCCGCCGGACAGCCATTGCGGCGGTTGCGCGAAAATGTCATCTTGGCGCGACCATGGGGAGCGTAAATCGGGCACGACCCGGCGGCGGGGCATTGGAGCAGCTGCGCGAAGCGACCTCCCATTGTCATCGCAGATTGGAAAGACGCCTGGACGTCGGCCGGCGGCTTGCCGGGCGAGAGGCGTACCGGACCCATCTGGAGTGTTTGTTTGGGTACTATGCGCCTTTCGAGCAGTCGCTGCGGCAGCATCCCGTCACGCGAGTGCTGTCCGACTGTGAGGCGCGGCGCAAAGCCGATCTGCTGGCGGCCGACCTGGTGGTCCTGGGCGCGACCGTTGAATCCATTGCCGCCCTGGAGCAGTGTCCGAGTATTCCGCTAGGGCGGGACGAAGCGGCTGCCTTCGGCAGCCTGTACGTACTGGAAGGCGCAACGCTCGGCGGGCAGGTGCTGCTGCCGATCGTCGAGCAGCGATTGCAACTGACCAGCCGCTCGGGCGCCGGCTACCTCGGCAGTTATGGCGCGAACGTGCAGGCCATGTGGCAGCGATTCTGTTCCGTGCTCGAGGGCTGGTGTAACGACAGTGCGCGGCGCGCAGTAGCCGCCGCCGCCGCGGTCGCAACTTTCGAATCGCTGGAAGAGTGGCTCTGTGGGGAACCGGCGTGAGTGCGGCCGAGGTGCGCTTCGGGGAGGCGGACCTCACAACCTGTGACCGCGAGCCCATCCACATTCCCGGGTCCATCCAGCCGCATGGCGTGCTGCTGGTCATCAATCGCGGCTCGCGCACGATTGAGCAGAGTGCCGGTGACACCTGGAAACTGCTGGGCCGAGCCGGCGAAGATATCCTCACTCGTTCCATAGACGAATTGCTAGATGCGGATGCGGGTGAGTTTGTTCGCGTCCAACTGTCGGCGCCGGCCTCGTTTGTAGCGCCCATAGTGCGTCTCGGTGTGCTCGCGGGCACTCCTGGTCGGCCGCTCGATCTGACACTGCATGCCACCGGCGATACCGCCGTGTTGGAATTCGAGCCCTCGAACCGAACCACCACCGTGGCTGGCGACCCGATCGCGCAGTTGAAGACCCTGGTCGCGGCCGTTCAGCGCACGACCAGCCTCGCGGAGTGTTGTGCGGCGGCGGCGCTGACCATGCGCAGCGCCACGGGATTCGACCGGGCGATGGTGTACCAGTTCCAGCCCGATGAGAGCGGCGAGGTCGTGGCTGAAGCCGCGGTACCCGGATTGGAATCGTTCCTGGGGCTGCATTACCCGGCTTCGGATATTCCCAAACAGGCGCGGGAGCTGTACCGGCGCAACTGGCTGCGCGCCATATCCGATATCGCCTACGTGCCCGCGCCTTTGCAACCCGTGTTGAATCCGCGCACTCTGCGGCCGATCGACATGAGTCACTGCGGCTTGCGCAGCGTCTCCCCGATCCACTTGGAATACCTGCGCAACATGGGTGTCCGTGCCTCGCTATCGGCCTCCATAGTCTGTCAGGACAAGCTGTGGGGCATGCTGGTGCTTCACCATTATTCCCCTCGGTATCTGTCCGCGGATATCCGTGTGGCCTGCGAGACATTCGCGCAGATCCTGTCGCTGCACGTGGAGACACGGGTGGCCGCGGAAAAAGCGCGGCTACGCGCCAATTCCCAGCGGATCCTGACCGAGCTGGTCGGTAACCTGAAGGACACCACGGATATCGGCGGAACGCTGGCTTGCGAGCAGTTGCTCAGCTACGTGGGCGCAACCGGCGCGGCGGTGTATTTCGAAGGCAAATTGCATCCGGTGGGCGACACGCCGGCCGCCGGCGACATGTTGGCCATCGTCGACTGGCTCAACTCCGTAAACCGTCCGCTGTTCAACACGAACCACCTGGCCGACCAGTATCCCGCCGGGGAACGGATTGCCGGCAATGCAAGTGGCCTGTTGGCCGTAGGACTGTCGCGTGTGCCACGGGACTATGTGCTGTGGTTCCGCCCGGAGATCGGGCGCACTGTGCGCTGGGCCGGTCAGCCTGCGAAGGCGACACGTCTCGATGAGCACGGCGTGCGCCTGACGCCGCGCGGCTCGTTCGCGGAGTGGCTCGAGGTCACCAGACATCAGTCATCGCCTTGGGCCGAGGCGGACCTGGAGGCCGCCGAGGCATTGCGGGTCGTGTTTCTCGAAACGGTATTGAAGGGGTTGGATCTGGCGCGGCGCGAAGCTGCATTCGAGTCGGCGCGGCTGGCGGCACAGGAGCTCGAGCAGCGGGTGCAGGAACGGACCGAGCAGCTGCGTTCGCTCGCCGCGGACTTGGAGGCCGCGGAGGACAACGAGCGGCGGCAGATTGCGCGCGACCTGCACGACGATCTGGGGCAGACGCTGGCCGCCGCTCAGATCCGGCTGGCTGCCCTGTGCAACGACGACAGCGGCGATGTTCGGGCCAAGGCGACGGAGGTCGGCGCTCTCATCGACCGGGCGAACAATGCGGTTCGCTCGCTCGCGGCTCAGCTGGCGCCCGCGGTCCTGCACGAGTTGGGTCTGTTGGCCGCGCTCGAATGGCTGGCCGAAGAGATCCAGCGCTCTTTCGGGCTCCGGGTGACGATCATCGACGACGGGGAAGTGAAGCCGCTGTCACAGGAGGCACGCTCGATACTCTACCGCGCGGTGCGCGAGCTCCTCATCAATGTCGCCAAGCACGCCCAGACGGATTGCGCTCTCGTGGAATGCGACCGTGTGCAGGAACGGATCGTCATTCGAGTGTCCGACACCGGTGTTGGTTACGATCTCAACGCCAGCCGCAAGGCACGCGGTCTCGGCCTGATCTCGGTGCGCGAGCGGCTATCCAACATCGGCGGCACCGCGCAGGTTCAGTCGGCGCCCGGCGAGGGCACGTCCGTCACCCTCACGGCGGCGCTCAGCGAGAGCGGGGGAACATGACCACGCGCGTGTTTCTCATCGAGGACCATCGCATGGTGCGCGAGGCTCTGTGTGAAGTGCTCGCCAAGGAACCTGACATCGAAGTCGTCGGACAGGCTGGCGATGCCGCCGGCGGCCTGGAGTGCGTGGGCGCTGCGCGGCCGGATGTCATCGTCCTCGACATCCGGTTGCCGGATCTAAACGGAATGGAAGTGGCGGCTCGTCTGCGGGACGCCGGAATCCACTCGCGGATCCTCGCTCTTTCGGCCTTCTCCGATAAGCGATTTGTCACGGCCATGCTGCGAGCGGGAGCCGCGGGCTACGTGACCAAATCGGCAGCGGGAACTGAGTTGGTGCGCGCGATCAGGGCGGTTGCGGGCGGAGAAGGTTATTTTTCCCCCGAAATTGCCAAGGCGTTGGCCTCGGAGGTTCGTGATGGCTCCCAAGCGATGGACGCGGCGCCGCTGGGGCGCCGTGAGCGCGAGGTCTTGCGGTTGATCGCGGACGGAGTGCGCTCGCCCGGGATTGCCATTCAATTGCATGTGTCCGTGGCCACAGTAGAGGTCCATCGTCGCAATATCATGCGTAAGCTGGGCTTGCGCACGGTGGCCGACCTGACGAAGTACGCGATCCGGGAAGGCATCGTCTCGCTGTAACCCGGCCGCCCTTGCGCACTACGGGTTTTCCGGTACTCAGACATCCGGGGAACCGGGATGTCCCGTCCGCAATCCGCTCGATACTCTTGAGCGAGGTTTTCCCGCGGGCGGAGGTCGAGCTCGATGCCGAATGGGGCAGGGGCCATTGAGGAGCCCTCGTTCGAGAGTCTGTTCGCTGCAACGGCGGACCCCACGGTCATCGTCCATGCGCAGTGCGGATCGGTCATCAGCGCCAATGCGGCGGCTGCCCGACTCCTCGGCATCCCGCGCAGCGCGCTGACCGGAATTCCCCTGCCGGACTTGCTGGATACGAGCAGCGCGGCGGATTTGCGGGAGGCTCTCGGCACCGCGCGGGAAGAAGGCGTTTCGCGGATCGAGACGGTGCGTTTTCGCGGCAGCGGCGTGCCCTCGAGCGTCCGCCTGTCATTGGTCCGGTCCGGTGCCACGAGTTATGTTCTGACTCACTTCGCCGGCGAAGGGATCGACATGGCGGTGCGCTCGCTCGTCTACGACGCGATCGACAGCGGCGCGATGATGCTGGCCGTCACCGACGCGGATCTCAACTTGTTGTATGCCAATCGTGCCTGCCTGCGCCTGCTGGAAGTTGAATCGCTGCAGGCGGTGTGCGGCCGGCCCTTGTCCGACTGGATGGAGCTTGCGGCGGTGGACCGCGAGCGGCTGCACGTCCAGATGGCCGCCCGCCAAATGGCCAGCGTAGTGGCCGCAACCCTGGTCGGCCGCCGCCGGTCGCTCACGGCCCTGGCCCTGGCCGTGCCGGACGAAACTCGCCCCCTGTGGGCGCTCGTCATCAGCGAACGCTCCCGCATCAATTGAAAGGCGCTCGTCGCTGCTCCGGCGCCTCATCGATCAGAGACTGTCTTGCGCAGGGGCTCGCTGTCGCTGAAGCCCGTACGCGCATCCAGATCGATGTGCATGGCAATCAGCCGCCGTTCGAGCTCGATCCGCACCGCCTCGGTCTGCTGCTCGTCCATCTTGGCCGGCAACTCCATGGGCTCGCCGATCGAAATGTTGATCCGCGCGCCGGGCTGGGGAATCACCGTTCGATCCCAGGAGCCGAGGATCCAGGACTTCGACGCCGATGCCGCCACTGGCAGCAGCACGCCGGCACTCTTGCGTGCCAGAGTCAGAATCCCCAATTGCGCCACGCCGCGCGGACCGCGCGATCCATCGACCGCCAGGCACGAGTGCAAGTGGCGGTCTTCACGTTGAGCTTTGATCATCTCGGCCAGCGCGCGTGCGCCGCCTGAACCGGAGGAGCCGCGCGCGACGCGATAGCCCAATCCTTTCTCGACCTTCGTCATCAGGTCGCCGTCGCTGCTGCGCGAGCACATCAACATCCAACGCCCGCGCTGCGGCCGGCTGAAGTAATACAGGAGTTGGAATGTGCGGGCGTGGAGGAAAGCGCCGACGATCGGCTTGTCTCCGGCGAGCAGCCCCGTGAGCACCGACTCGTTCTCAGTCGTGTAGTGCCAGGAGCGCGCCATAGCGCCATATACGGTGCGCGCGATCGGCGGAAGAATGTGGCGGACGACGAATTGCTTTACAGGCTTCTTGCGCTTGAGGGGTGTGGTCGGCGCTGCAACCGGGTCGATGGCCCGCGAGTCGCTCACGATTCGTGTCTTCCGTTGCCATTGGCGGCGGCTTCCGCTCCCTTGCGACCGCCAGCCGCATGCGCCGCTGCGAACTGCCCGCTCGCCATCGCGCCCACAATTGCCAACTCGCCGGCCAACGCGACAGCCGCGCAGATCTCCGCGAATTTGCGCGCATGGCCGCCCCCGGCGCAGCCGAGCATCGACAGGCATTCATGCGCGGTTGGCAGATAGGTGCCGCCGCCGACGGTGCCCACGATCAGGTTCGGCAAAGTGACCGATGCGTACACCTCGTTCGCCGCGGTGCACTCGACACGAGTCAGTGCAGTGGTCGCCTCGGCGACGCACGCCACATCCTGGCCGCAGGCAATGAACATCGCCGCGAGCGCATTTGCGACATTGCCCTGCAAGCCAACAGCTCCGGTCTGGGAGGCTCCGTTGACTGCCTGGCGCCACGCGCGCTGCATTTGGGCCGGGTCGGTGCGCCAGTAGCGCTCCACCTGCCTGGGCGGCAGGACGATTTCCGCGCTGACATTCCAGCCGCGCGCGCAACGGAACGCCAGGGGTGTTGCCCGCTTGTCACCCGACATCATCGACTCGACGAGCCAGGACCGCGGCGGCGCCGGCATGTGCGCAATCAGGTGAGCGCAGATCGCCTGGGTGGCCAGTGTCACCATGTTCTGGCCGGCGGCGTCTCCCGTCGAGAACTCAAACAGTGTGTATACCGTGTTGCCGGCGATGGACGCCGTCGCCGACACGAGCCGGCAGAATCGAGACGTGCCGGACGTAACTTCCTGCAACGCGGGTACCCGTGAGGCAAGCCAACGTGCAAACTCGGCGGCCTGCGGCAGGCTGGCGAATTCGAAACAGGGAGCACGGCCGACACGTTGATCGCTGCACAGCGCGATAGCGCCGCCGGAGCGATTCATCGCATTGAATGCGTGTTGAAAAGAGGCTACGAGCGTGCCTTCACTCGTGGCGAAGGGTACGAAGAACTCGCCGTTGGCCGCCGTTCCGACGATGCGGATCGGCCCGGCCACTCCCAGGGGTATGCGCGCGAAGCCGATGAAACCCTCGATGCTGCCCGCCAGTTTTTCCGGGTCGATTTCGAGCCCGGCGCCGCTGATCTGCGTTATTTCATAGCCCGCGGCGCGCAATCGGCGCCGCCGTTCCAGCACAGCTTCCTTCGACGGGTCGGTGGTTGCCGGCAATCGCTGGCAGGGGGAGGTTCCGCCGACGGAAATATCGTGCGCGGCCTGTGCAGGCTGCACAGCCCTCGTAGGCTGGACAGCCCTCGCAGGCTGCAAAGCCCTCGCAGGCTGCACAGCCTCATCCGCTGTATGGAGGCCCAGGTCCCCAGCGCCGACGTCATTCACTATGCCTCATCCGGAACTCGTCCCGCGGACGAATCTAGCCCTAATTAGGTAGGGGATGGTACTCCGGTCGAGGACCGCTCAAAAGTAATAGTTGACAGTCAGCAGCGGCGCGAACGACGGGCGATCGGAACCTGTTGTGTCGTCGATTGCGAACCGGCCGTTAATCGGCGGTCCCAGATCCTGCAGGATGCGCACCTGGAAATCATTCAGTCCGAGGCGCTGTGCCTGTCTCATCAGATCGGTGACATCGATCGGGACATACTTGTGCAGATCCGACGGCCCCAGTGGCGGTGACAAGGTTGTGTAGGTGATAGCCGGCTGCGCGGTGCGGTCGAAGTCCGTTGCCACCATCGGTTGCGGGAAGCTCACCAACTCGACGCGGACCGGAATCACGGCATCCGGCGGCTCGATGTCGGCGATGTAGATCTCGAGGAATGCGGAGTCGATGTGTGCCTGGCCCGGGACCGTGCTCAGCGGGAAATCCAGGAACGCCCTGAATTCATCCCCCGTGGACGGATCGATCCCGGCGAACACGCTCTGCACCTGGGGGCTCATGCCTTGAGTGACGATCGCGCTGTCCGGTCCGGTCTGTTCGATGTCCCCGTCCAATCCCGAGTCACTGAGGATCTGAGTCTGGATGATGTCCGGCGGATGGTCACCGCCGCCGCCACAGGCGGCGACAACTAAAGGAAGAAATGCAGCAACGAGACGTAAGGCTTTGAAATTCATAGCTTGATCTAGACTATAAGAACTCTCGAGAAGTGTATCAGATTATTGCGCCTGCGCTGCGATCAGCGCCGGCCCCCGGGAGCCTCGCGGTGCCGATATTCGCCGCCTTTGCGCTCCGAGCTTCAGCCGGGCAGCATCCTCCGAGGCGCGAAAGACTGTTGTGCCGACGGCGTGGGTCACCGTGGCGAGCGCAATCCCTCTCGCAGCCGGCGCCGCGGCTGCCGTCCAACTCTCATGCGCTAAGATGCGCGGCCTATGAGTCAGCCCCTCGATCTGTTTGCCGGCGGCCCGCCATTGTTGTGGCGAGGCGTGGAGTTTGTGTTGATGGACGGCCGCGTGCCCCGCTGCGGGTTGCTTACGCGGGTGCAGTCATTCCGGGAGGTGCTGAGTTGAGTCGCTGGGGTCAGGTTGAGCAATTCGGGCGATCGGACCAGCCGCCGGTCCTGTTGATGCATTCGCTGGCCACGCACGGTGCGCTGTGGTCGGCGCAGATCCCGTTATGGGCGCGCTCCTTCCGTTTGATCGTGCCCGATCTGCCCGGTCATGGCGGGACCGCCGCCGATCGCAGCCTGCATCGCTTCGACGACTTTGCCAGCAGCATGCTCAGGCTGCTCGATTCGCTGGGAATCGAGCGGACCGCGTTGGTGGGTGTGTCATTGGGCGGCATGATCGCCATGGCGCTCGCGCTGCGCCGCCCCGATCGAGTCAGCTCCATCGTGCTGGCACATACCTTCGCGCGCGTCGGCGCGCCGACGATTCCCGTTTGGCAGCAACGGCGGCAGGCAGTTGAATCGCAGGGTATGGAGAGTCAGGTGACGCCGACCCTGGAACGCTGGTTCACCGCGGAATTTCGTGCCTCGGCACCGCTGACCGTGGATTGGGTCGCCGCGATGATCCGGGCCACGCAGCCGGCCGGGTATGACGCAGTCGCCGAATCCATTCAACATCTGGACTACCTGGAGCAGCTCGCCGCGATTCAGCACCCGACGCTCGTGGTGGCGGGGTCCGAGGACAAAGGCGCCACGCCGGAGGTTGCCATGCAGATGTGCTCCCGGCTGCCGCGGGGTCGGCTGTTGATCCTGCCCAATGCCGGGCACCTCGGTTGTGTCGACCAACCCGTCGCGTTCACTGAAAGAGTAGGGGAGTTTCTCCAGGAAACCCGCTACACTGGCGCGTCACTCCCCACCGGGGCATGCCAATGAAGTCTCGATCCTGAAATCCGACCGGCCCCCGGTCTAGTCTTTCCAGGCGTAGTCACGAGCTGAACGCTCGGCATCCGGCCCTTTCCGGAGCATTTTCATGTTTGCGATTTTTGAACGCTGGGTAAACCCGTTTCCCGCCGATGTGCCCGTGCTGCCACGGCGGTTTCTGAGCTTCCTGTGGATCTGCTCGCGCGGCATGCGGCGTTACATAGTGGCAATGATGCTGCTCACCGCCGTTTTCGGCGCGTTTGAAGCCTGGTTGTTCAGTGCATTGGGCGAAGTGGTGGACTGGCTCGCGAAGACACCTCCACAGCAGCTGTGGGCGCGCGAGGGCGGTCACCTCATGCTCCTCGCGGGCATTCTCGTCGCGAGCATCCTGCTGGCGGGTGCGCAATCCCTGCTGAAGCAGCAGACACTCGCGGCCAACTTCGCCATGCGGTTGCGATGGATTTTCCATCGCAACATGCTGGCGCAGAGCCTGAGTTTCTACCAGGACGAGTTTGCCGGCCGCGTGGCCACCAAGGTGATGCAGACCGCGCTGGCGGTGCGTGACACGTGGATGATCCTGACCGACATCCTCGTGTACCTGGTCATTTATTTCGTGACCATCGGCCTGGTGGTGGGTAGCTTCAATGCCCGGTTGCTGGCGCCGTTCGGCATCTGGTTGGTCGCCTACCTGCTGTTCTGCCGCTTCTTTGTCCCGCGCCTGGCGAAGCTCGGCAAGGCACAGGCGGATGCGCGCTCCATGATGACCGGGCGCATCACGGATGCCTACACCAACATCACGACGGTCAAGTTGTTCTCCCACTCGAACCGCGAGTCCGGCTATGCGCAGGGCGCGATGGCCGAATTCCTGCGGACCGTGTACAGACAGATGCGGATGGTCACGGGCTTCGAGGTCGTCAACCAGCTGCTGACGGTGTTCATGATCGGCAGCATGGGCGGATTGACCTTGCTCATGTGGACCCGAGGGCAGCTCGGCGTGGGCGCCGTGGCCGCCGCGATTGCCATGGCAATGCGTCTCAGCGGCATATCCCATTGGATGATGTGGGAAATGTCGAACCTGTTTGAACAGGTGGGCGTCGTCCAGGACGGTCTGAACACCTTGTCCCACAGTCCCAGTGTCGTCGACCGGCCGGATGCGAAGGCATTGATCGCCGCTCGCGGTGACATCCGTTTCGAGGATGTCAGCTTTTCATACGCGGCGGGCGTGGAACACAAGCAGGTCATTCGTGACTTCAATCTGCACATCCGGCCGGGTGAGAAGATCGGGCTGGTGGGCCGTTCGGGCGCGGGCAAGAGCACGCTCGTGAACCTGTTGTTGAGGTTCTACGATCTGACCGGCGGACGGATTCTGATTGACGGGACCGACATTGCCTCGGTCACCCAGGAGAGCCTGCGGTCGCAGATCGGCATGGTGACGCAGGACACTTCGTTGCTGCATCGATCCGTGCGCGAGAACATCCTGTACGGACGCCCGGATGCATCCGAAACGCAAATGCTGGCTGCGGCGAATCGCGCGGAAGCCATGGATTTCATCCTCGGGCTCACCGATCCCGACGGTCGCGCGGGCTTCGAGGCCCGCGTCGGCGAGCGTGGCGTGAAATTGAGCGGCGGTCAGCGCCAGCGAATTGCGATTGCCCGCGTGATGTTGAAGGATGCGCCCATCCTGCTGTTGGATGAGGCCACCAGCGCGCTCGACAGCGAGGTCGAGTCAGCGATCCAACAGAGCCTGTACCGGTTGATGGAGGGCAAGACGGTGGTCGCCATCGCCCACCGGCTGTCCACCATCGCCGCCATGGATCGGTTGATTGTGATCGAGAAGGGGCAGATCGTCGAGGAGGGCAGCCACCAATCCCTGCTGGCGCGCGAGGGTCTGTACGCGCGGCTGTGGGCACACCAAAGCGGCGGCTTCCTGGGCGAGTCGACTCATCCCGCCGTCCCGAGCGCGCTGGAGATTTCATGACGCGAGCCACGCGGCGGGACTGTCCGAACGCCGTTGGGTGACCTGCCGGAGATGCGGTACCGCGAGCTTTCAGTGCCCCCGAGTCGCGGGGACATCCACCGGCGCGCTGGGGCAGGTGCTGTGAACGCCTTTCCCGCAGGACCGGGGGGCCAACTCGCGTGTCAGACAAACGTGGACTTCGGATAGCTCGCCCCGACTGCAGGCAACGGTCAATCCATCCGCGGCAATGGCGGGATTGGCCTTACGGAATGCGGCGGCGATCTGCTCCCCTGTCACGGTCAGACTGCGGGCGGGGGCTTCAAAGTCCGCCGGTACGCGCACCGCGGCCAGCGCCCGGTCGGCCGTCTTGAAGTAGGAAACCGCATCCAGTCCGCTGCAGGTGCCGTGACGCTGCCATTCGTGTTCCATGAGCCGGGGACTCGGGAACAGCCGCATGCCGAGCTGTTCCGCGGCCGGGCTGAGTCGCTCGCTCGAGCAGAATTCCGGCCAGTTGCCCCCGTCAAACTGCGGCCACAGCCCGTGCAGCACAAATCCATAGCCCTTGCCGCTGCATTGATTGGAGTCCTGCGGATGAGTGAGGCAATAGGTCGGAGACCAGGACAATGTCAGCAGATAGTAATCAAACTGCCCGGGCTCACCCGTTGCCGGCTTTGCATGGTGATGGCGGGCGTAACTCACGGCGCAAGCGAGTGCCAGCACAATGGCGCAGACGGAGCGGAACTGAACGGTTCGTTGCGTTTTCATACCATGCCCTCCCAATATGGCAGATGATAATGGCAGACGCGGATGGACGCATTGCTGTCGCCAGCACCAACAACCAGGTGGGCCGTGCCGGCGTTGTTGTTGGGTTCCGGTCGCCGTTGTGCAACTCGAGCGGCGGCGACAATATAGGTATCGCATGGGGGATGCCGTCAAATATCTGAACGCGCTGGGTCTCGCGGCGGCAGCCGTCGCCATGCGCTGGCTTCTGATCCCACTCGTGGGGCCGGACGCCCCTTACGCCACGGTCCTGGGTACCGTCGCTTTGACAGTATGGCTTTGGGGCTGGGGACCCGCGGTTCTCACAGCAGGGGCGGGACTCATCGGCACGGCTCTCGTCATCGCCCGTCCCCTGGGGACTTCGCCGCCGGACTATCTGCATACGCTGGTCGGGTTCGCGCTCTACGCACTCACCTGCGGTCTGATCATCGGTCTGGGAGAAGAGATGCGCCGGACGCGGGACGCGTATCGCCGTTCGCAGGAGCGATTCCTGGGGTCGCAGGAGGCGGCCATTCAAGGTTATTGCTGGTTGAATCCACAGCGCACCGACAGCGGCTCGGTCGTCGATTTCGACATCGAATACCTGAACCCGCTGGGCGCGAAGATCTGCGGGTCGAGCCCTCATCGGGCCGTGGCGCAACGCATCACGGCGGTCATGCCGGGTGTGTGTGAAGCCGGCCTCCTCGAGGCGCTGCAACGCGTCATGACCCGCGGCGAGCCTGCCGACATCGAGCTGGCCGATCCGACCACCTCACCGCGCAAATGGCTGCGATTCATGATAGTGAAAGTGGACGACGGGCTGGCGATGTCCTTCTCGGACATCACGCCGACCAAGCAACTCGCCCTGGAGCTGAAACAACGCGCCGCGGATTTGCAGCGCGCCAACGCGGTCAAAAGCCAGTTTCTCGCGACCTTGTCCCACGAGCTGCGCAACCCCCTGGCGCCGATTCGCAACGGACTGGCCATCATCCAGGAACGCAACCCGCCGGGCCTCGGCGAAATTGCCGCCATGATGGAGCGGCAGGTCGGGATCGCCACCCGACTGATCGACGATCTGCTCGATGCCAGCCGCATCGATCGCGGCAAGCTGGGGATCCGGCGCGAGACGATACGGCTCGCCACTGTTGTGGATGCCGCTGTCGAGACTTCACGGCCCAACATCGTGGCGAAGTCCCACGAGCTGGTGGTGAATCACGCTCCCGAGGACGTGTACATCGAGGCAGATCCGATCCGCCTCGCGCAGGTAGTTTCCAACCTGTTGAACAACGCCGCGAAGTTCACTCCGGCCGGGGGTCGCATCGTGCTGTCCGCGCGGGCGAAGGCCGGTTACTTGACGCTTCGTGTGCAGGACTCGGGTGTCGGCATTGCCGAGACCGACCTGGAAAGCATTTTTGAGATGTTCGTGCAGCTCGACGCGGGCAAGTCGGGGTCGGGTGAAGGGCTGGGGCTCGGGTTGCCGCTGGCGCGCTCGCTGATCAGCCTGCACGGCGGTGAGATCACGGCGCACAGTGCGGGGCAGGGCAAGGGGAGTGAGTTCAGGGTGCGCCTGCCGCTGACTTCCCCAACTCTCGCTCAGCCGGTCAGGTTGCCGACGACGGTGCTGCGCCGTGACAGTCGCCGCATTCTCGTGGTGGATGACAACGTCGATGCCGCCAACAGCCTCGCCACTCTGTTGGAGTTACGCGGCCATCGCGTGCGCACCTGTTTTGACGGCTCGGCCGCTTTCGAGGCGGCCTCGAGCTCCAATCCCGACGTGGCTTTCATCGACCTCAACATGCCGCACCTGAACGGGATCGAGCTGTCGCGGATGATCCGTGGCCAGCCCTGGGGACGGCGGTTGCGGCTGATTGCGTTAACGGGAATGGGGCAGCCGGAAGATCACGCGCGCAGCCGCGCGGCCGGGTTCGATCAACATCTCACCAAACCGGTCGATCCCGAAGAGCTGGCGAGCGCGATCGACACTAACGGCACGCCGTCGGGGGCGAGTGGCAAGTCGGCCACCGATTGAACCGTGGAAACCCGCAGGACCCCGTAGAGATGCGGAAATAATGCCCCGCCGCGCGAGGCCTCCCAACGCAGCTCCGCGCCAAGCGCGTTCGCATCTACAGTCAGCAAAACCAATCCTGCCTGACCGGCGCGATGGCGCCGGGCACTCTCGGACAACTGCACCGCGGTTGAGAAATGAATAAAACCGTCCGCGCGATCCTGCGAGGATCCCGGGTAAACTCCGGACTGTACAGCTCGTTCCCATTCCTGCCGCAGGCACATGTGATAAATCAACACAGGCGGATCGGGCACGGTCATTTCTGGGGTCAACAACGAGGCGAGGGTCGCGGGGCGGTCATGTACTAACGCTTGGGAAAGAACCGCTGCGTCGCGATTCTGGCTCCCTCGGCCAAAGAAGTCAGCTTGGCCCAGACGACGTCGGGATCGACCCCGCCGGAGCCGACGTGGATGCTGAAGCCACAGTCGGTTCCCGCCATGACGTTGTCCCGGCCGGCCAAGTTGGCGTAGCGACCGATTCGTTGCGCCACCAGGTCAGGGTGCTCGATATAGTTTGATTGGACCTCGATGACGCCCGGGATCAACACCTTGCCTTCGGGGAGCGGAACGTCCTCGAACATGGCCCATTCGTGGGCATGGCGGGGATTCGCGGCTTCGAATTGTACGGCGTGGGGCTTGGCCTTCCAGATCAGGTCGACGATGTCCTTGAAAGGAACATCGCAGTGATGGGGGCCCGGATAATTTCCCCAGCATAAATGCATCCGTACTTTCTCGGCCGGGATGTTGACGAGGGCGTGGTTCAGGACCGCGATGTGCAGCTCCATCCGTTCGCGGAACTGCGCGAGGCTCAGGTTCGCGTACTGTGAGTGCCGCCCCATCGCAAGGTCGGGGCAGTCGATCTGCAGCAGGACGCCGGCGTTGACGATCGCTTCGTACTCGGGGCGCAGCCCCTCGGCGAGAGCAAAAAGGTAAGCCTCCTGACTGGGATAGTACTCATTACGGAAGAAGTAGCCGGTGACCCCAGGGGAAGCCGCGCTCATGAACGCACCGGTCGCTCCGTGCTTCTCAGCGGATGCCTTCAGCATCCGCAGGTCCTCGGTCGGGCCTGCGAGATCCTTCACCGTGATGGGACCATTGCACGCGGGTGTCTTGCGGTGCTTGCGACCGGGATCGGCGGCTACCCGGGCCTTGGTGCGCGGGAAGTCCTCGATGTCCTGGAAGGTGAATGCATTGCCGGTGCCGCCGAAGCCGTTCAGGCGGTCCTTGATATAGGTCGCGTAGCTAGGCTTCGGCCATTCGCCGTCATTGATAATGTCGATGCCGGCCCCGACCTGACGGGCGACAGCCTCATCGACCGCGCTTTCGACGCGCGCGGCCAGGGCGCTGCGGTCGATGGGGATGCCCTCTTCACGGGCAAACATGATCTCAATGAGATCGTCGGGCCGTGGCAGGCTGCCTACGTGCGTGGTCAGAAACCGATTGGCCATAAAGTCCCCCTGCCCCGGTGTCGCTCGACGGGCGAACGATACCACGGGGAGAGTGGTTCGTAGGAATTCGCGCACGACATCGACAACGTGCGGCATGGGAGCTGCGCGCCCGCCTGCAGGAGCTCGAATCGCCGCTCTGAAGCGTCCCGGCTCAGCATCGATTTACCCGCCGGCCCTCGGGTAAAGCTGCGCGGCGCCGGTCTCGAGCCCATGCGTGGCCATGGCCGGCTTGCGACGCCCCCTGTTGGAAAATTCCGGCGGCAGCGTGGAAGCCGCGATCGGCGGCGACTTGATCCGTGTTAGTGCCGTGATGGTCGCGAACTGACATTATGATTTCTCCCGCCCACCGGATGAAGTCGCCGGCGTCGTTGCCGACGGCACGCCGGTGCACGTGTCTGCCTGCGTGTCGCGCGGGCCGCCGAACGCTTGCCGCGGGTACGCCATGTGCTCGCATCACTGCATGTGATCAGCTGCGAGCCAGCAGCCAACACCAGCAATACTTTTGGGAGGCTACTCCCAACCCAACCCCAGGCTCTTTTGCAGCGAGGCGTAGTTCTGCGCCAGTTGGGCCCTTCCCTGGATCTCGTTCTGCTGTGCCTCCAGGCGGGTACGCTCGCTGTCGAGCAGGTCGATCATGCTGGCGACGCCCGCCTTGTACCGTTGTTCCGTCAATGAGTACGATCGTTCGGCGGAAGTGGTGATCCGCAGGAGGCTCACGACGGCATCGCGCTGTCGCCCGAACCGCGAAAGCGAGGTTTCGGCATCTTCCAGTGCGCTCAGCACCGTCTGCTCATACTTTGCGGCATCCTCGTCGCGTGCGCCTTCCGCCTGTACTATGCGAGCGCGCGTGCGCCCGAAATCGAGGACGTTCCACTGCAGGTAGGGAGCGGCGACGAGTGTCAGGTTACGGGAATCGAGTAGCCCGCCGCGATTGGTGGAGCCCCAGCCGATGTCGCCCAGGAAATTCACCTTCGGGAAGAAGTTGGCCACCTCGGTTCCAATCCGGGCGTTGGAGGCGGCGAGAGCGCGTTCGGCCGCACGGATATCCGGACGACGCCGCAACATCGAAGCCGGATCGCCGATCGCCACGGCCGCCGGCACCTCCGGGATGGCACCGGAGGCGGACAGCTCCGCATCCAGCGCCCCCGGCTCGGCGCCTGTGAGCACGGCGAGGGAATTCAGGCTCGCCTCGATCTGGGCCTGCAGTGGAATCAATGTGCCGCGAGTCGTTTCCAACTGGACGACCAGCTTCTCGATATCGTCATCGGATGCGGCGCCACGCGCGCGCCTCTGGCGCATGAAGTCGAGGATCTGGCTTTCGACCTCGGCGGAGCGCCTCGACGAGGACAATCGCTGTTGTTGGTCGCGCAGCTCGATGTAGGCCAGTGCAACCTCGGCCGCCAACGAAACATGCAGATCGTCCAAGTCCGCCTGGGATGCATCCGCCCGGGCGCGCGCGGCTTCGATGGCTCGGCGGGTGCCGCCGAAGATGTCCAATTCCCACGTAGCGTCGAATCCGACGTTGTAGAAGTTGAAAGTGGAATGGCCGCTGCCGCCGTTCAGGTCGGGTGTCCGTGCCTTCAGGTAGGCCGCCGTCGCGGAGGAGGTTGGCAACTCCTTACCCTGCTGTTCGCGCAGCGCCGCCCGCGCCTGGCGCAATCGCGATTGCGCCGCGTGTACGTTGGGGCTGTTGCGGAACGCTGTGTCAATTAGATGATTGAGCTCGGTATCGTTGAGCGCGAGCCACCACTTGGCCGCCGGCGGTTGAGCCGGCTCCGCCGGTATGGCTCCCACACGCCGAAACGCGGGTGGCTGCTCGGCGTGAGCAATGGCAGCGGACGGGCCTTTGTAGTCCGGGCCTACCGTGCAGGCACTGAGCGCGCCCAGACAGCCGATCATGACACCTGTAAAGCACTTCATATCTGTTTCAGCCATCAGTGCGCAGCCGCGGACGGACCGCCGCGTCCGCGCGGCTTACGCAGCAGCAGGACCAACGGAGTTGCTGCCAGCAAAATGATTCCCAGTGCCCAGAAGCAGTCGCCGTAGGTGATCACGAGCGCCTGCAGGTCAATCTGCGCTGCCAATTGTCGCAACGCCTGTTGCCGGCCGAGCGCCAGGTCGCCGTGTTGGGCGGCAAACCCGGCCGCGTTCGCGGCGATCCGGGCCTGCGTGAGCAGCGAGTTCTGGGTGACGGATTCGCGGATCACATCGCCGTGGAATTCGTTCTGCCGGTCGATGAACACACCCAGCAGTGCCAGCCCCAGCGAGCCACCCAGGTTACGCGCCATGTTGTAGAGCCCGGCGGCATCCCCCGTGTCTTTGCGATCGACGGCCCCCACCGAGGCCTGGTTGAGCGGCATCATGGCCAGCATCTGCCCGAAGCCGCGCAGGATCTGCGACCAGACAAAGTCGCCGCCATCGCTGACCGGGCTCAGGGTCGTGTCCACGAAGGCACTGGCGGACAGCAGGCACAGTCCGCAGACGATGACCAGCTTGGCATTCACGCTCCCCAGAATGCGCGGCAGGAACGGCACAATGAGAAAGGCCGGCACGCCGGATATCAGCAGTATCTTGCCCGACTGGTACGAGTTGTAGTGGGACACATTGCTGAGAAACTGCGGCAGTATGTATAACACGCCATAGAGCACGGCGCCCACGACGACGACGATCACGATGACGCTCGCGTAGCTTGGGTTGCGCAGCAGGGACAGCTTGATGACCGGTTCCTTCGAGCGCAGCTGCGAGCTCATCAGCACGATGAATCCCGTCAGCGAGGCCAGGGCGAGGACGATGATGAGATCGGATTCGAACCAGCGCTCGCGCTGGCCTTCCTCCAACACGGTGGTCAGGCAGCTGAGAAACACGGTCATGCCCAGTATGCCGCTCCAGTCGGCCCGTTTGAGCATCTCGAGCTTCGGGCTCGCGTAGGGGAGGCCCAGCAGGAGCAGGGTGGCGAGGCCGAAGAACACGGGTACGTTGAGGAAGAAGCACCAACGCCAGGTCGAGGTCTCGGTGAGCCAGCCGCCGAGCACCGGCCCCACCAGCGGCCCCAGGATCACAATGAGACCGAACAAGGTCATGCCGATCGGCAACTGGCGCCGGTTGAGCCTGGTGGCGACGATGGTCTGCGCTGTCGGAATCAACGCCCCCCCGGTGAAACCCTGTCCCACCCGGCCGAAGATCATTCCCGGCAAGGTCGTGCAAACGCCGCACACGATCGAGAAGAGTGTAAACAGCGATGCGCAGGCGAGGAGAAAGTTGCGCAGGCCGAAGACCCGGGTGAACCAGGCGGCGAGCGGAATCATGACCACTTCGGAAATCAGGTAGCCGGTGCTGATCCACGTGCCTTCGGTGCCGCTCGCGCCGATCTCACCCTGGATCTGGGGCAATGCCGAGTTGACGATCGAAATATCGAGCGTGGCCATCAATGCGCCGAGCGAGCCGGCGGCGATCGCAATCCAGTCACCCAGGGTGGCATCCGGGTGATCGTCGTGGTGGTCCTGGCTCATTGCACGTCCGCCGCGCCCCGCGTATCCACGGTCACCACGACCGACAATCCAGGCACCAACACCGCGCGTACTGCATCGCTGGCTTGCACGGTCGTGCGGACCGGCACACGCTGCACGATCTTCGTGAAGTTGCCTGTTGCATTCTCCGGCGGCAGGAGCGCGAACTGAGCGCCCGTCCCCGGTGCAAAGCTCTCTACCTTGCCGATCACATCGGCGTGGGGAAGCGCATCGACCTTGATGTGCACCGTCTGACCGATCCGCATGCGGCCGATCTGGTTCTCCTTGAAGTTGGCGGTCACATACAACTTGCCGACCGGAACCACCGACATCAGCCGGGTGCCCGGCTGTACGTACTGACCGACGCGCACGCTGTTGTCGCCCACGCGACCGTCGATGCTGCTGCGGACGATTGTATGATCGAGATCGATTTGCGACTGGCGGACCGTGGCCTGCGCGGATTGCAGTTGCGCCTCGGCTTGCGCAATGGAAGCTTGGAGGGAGGGAATCTGTCGTTGCGCGGAATCGAGCGCAGCCGCATCGGAGCGCTCGCGCGCGTGGCTCTGGTCACGCTGGTCACGCAGCTGCTCGAGCCGCTCGCCGGTCTCGGCGCCGCTTTCCGCCAACGGCTGGTAGCGGACCACCTGTTTGTCCGCAAACTCCGCGGCCAGTCGCGATGCGGCCAAGGTTGCCTGCGCCTGTCGAATCGTCGCCTGTTGTTGGACGAGGGCCGCTTGCGCACGCTCGATATCCGCCTTGCGCGCCGCGACCGTCGCGTTGGCCTGTTCCAGCGCGGCCTCGTAGGTGCGCGCATCCACTTTGACCAGCGGGTCGCCGGACTTCACCGCCTGGTTGTCGATTACGTAAACACGTTCAACGAGACCGGTCACGTTCGGGGCTATGGTGACGGCGTCCGCATGCAGATAGGCGTCGTCCGTACTTTGCATGAAACGGCCGGTCAGCCACCAGCGCAGCCCCCATATGACCCCGGCGATGACGATCAGCGCGGCGACTGCCAGCAGGAGCGTCCGGACGTGGTTCTTCTTCCCGGTGCCGTTGTTGTCTGGGTTTTCCGCCATGCAGGAGCCTCAATTTTACCAGGTGATCAATATCTACCGAGTGGTATAATTCTGTCAATGAAAGTGTCTCCCCCTTCCGAGGGATACAAGAACAGCGCTGGCCGGCGCCGTCCCGCGGGCGGTTATGCCCGCGGCGAGGAAACGCGCTTGCGCATCATCCGCGCGGCGGTCGAATTGTTCGGCAACCGGGGCTTTGATGGCGTCTCGACGCGCGATATTGCCGCGCGTGCGCGGGTCAACGCGCCGGTGTTGCAATACTATTTCGAGGGGAAGGAAGGTCTGTACCTGGCATGTGTAGAGTACATGCAGATACATATCACGAAGCTGCTGCGCCCCGTAATCGATACGCTGCGTCAGCGTCTCGCAGGAAAAATGACGCGGGAGGGGCTGATCGACTGCGTCTGTTACATCCATGAGCGGACGGCCGACTTTCTCCTGGCTCATTCGGAAATCGACGCTTGGAAGCGCTTCGCGGCCTGGGATCTGGTCGATCGGGACAAGGTTCCCGCCGCGGCGCGCGAGATGTTGAATACGGGTATCCGGCGCGAGTTCCTGCAGTTGAAGTGCGAGCTGGTGGGCCGGATCATCGGCAGGCCGCCGAATGACGAACAGACCCGGATCCGGGTGGTGACCCTCGGCAGCCAGTTATCGTGTTTTCACGACGCCCGCCGCAGGGCGCTGGGCGATCTCGGTTGGGCGGAAGTCAACGAGCGGGAGTTGCGGCTGCTGAAGGAAGTGGTCCGCGAGCAGACGGCGGCGGCCCTGCGCGCCGCCGCAACCAACATGGCGACGAAGTCCTGAAAGATGCTTTGCCGGTGCGGCGCCCGCGATGCAGGTCCGCGGGGCCGGGGTGCGGCCGGCGGCCTCAGGCCGCCGGCCAGGTCCAATTGCGGATGGACTCCCGGTCGATGCCGTTGGCGTGGGCGTAGTCCAGATGCTCGACGATCTGCGCCTTCAGCCAGTCCTTGACGTGGGCCGCGGTTCTCTGTAGCCGCGCAACACGGTCGATGACATCGATGGCCAGGTTGAAACGATCCACCTGGTTGATGATGGCGAGCTCCAGCGGCGTGTTGATGTTGCCTTTCTCCTTATAGCCGCGGACATGCAGGTTGGAGTGGTTGCGGCGCCGGTAGGCGAGCTTGTGGATCAGGGATGCGTAGCCGTGAAAGTTGAAGATAATGGGCTTGTCGAGCGTGAACAGCGAATCGAAGTCGCGATCCGTGAGGCCATGCGGGTGTTCCGTGTCGGGCATCAGCCGGAACAGGTCGACAACGTTGACGAAGCGGACCGCGAGCTGCGGACAGTACTTGCGCAGCAGGGCGGTGGCGGCGAGCGCTTCCATGGTCGCAATGTCGCCGGCGCAGGCTATCACCACCTCTGGCTCCACTGCCGCATCGGTGCACGCCCAGTCCCAGATGCCGATGCCCCGGGAACAGTGATTCGCCGCCGCATCCATGTCGAGAAAGCTCAAGTGCGGCTGCTTGTCCGCGACGATCACATTGTAGTAGTCCTTGGACCGCAGGCAGTGATCGGCGACGCTCAGCAGGCAGTTCGCATCCGGGGGCAGGTAGATGCGTACCACGTCCGGGCTCTTGTTGGTCACCACATCGAGAAAGCCCGGATCCTGGTGAGTGAAGCCATTGTGGTCCTGGCGCCAGACCAGCGACGTGATCAACAGGTTGATGGAGGCAATCGGCGCGCGCCAGCCGAGCTCGCTCTTTGACTTCTCCAGCCACTTGGCGTGCTGGTTGAACATCGAGTCGATGACGTGTACGAAGGATTCGTAGGTCGAGAAAAAGCCGTGCCGTCCGGTGAGCACATAGCCTTCGAACCAGCCCTCCAGCGTATGCTCACTTAGCATCTCCATGACGCGGCCGTCGGGAGCGATCTCGGTGCCGTCGCTGTCCTCGGGCAGATAACCCGAAACCCAGGTCTTCGGGGAGGCTGCGTAGATCCCGTCCAGCTTGTTGGAGGCGGTTTCATCGGGACCGAACACGCGGAAGTTCGTCGTATTGCGCCGCATGACATCGCGCAGAAACGTCGCAAGCGTCGCGGTCGGCGAGACATATTCCAACGCCGGACCCTTCACGGCGACCGCGTAATCCCGGAAGGCGGGCAGGTCCAGAGGCTTGCGCAGGAGGCCGCCGTTGGCGTGTGGATTCGCGCTCATGCGCCGTGCGCCCTGCGGCGGCAGGTTGCGCAACTGCGCCACGGGGCGGCCGCTCGAATCAAACAGCTCCTCCGGCCGGTAACTGCGCAGCCAGCTCTCCAGCAGCTTCAGGCTGGCGGGGTTGGTGGCCGGGTCGAGAATGGGAACCTGATGCGCACGCCAGAAATCCTCGACCTTGTGGCCGTTGACTGCGCGCGGGCCGGTCCAGCCTTTCGGTGACCGCAGCACGAGCATCGGCCAGCGCGGCCGCTCGACATGGCCGGTTTCGCGCGCGTTGTGCTGAATCGCGCGGATCTCGAGGATGCATTTCTCGAGCGTCGCGGCCATCTGCCGGTGCATCGTGTCCGGATCGCTGCCCTCGACGAAATACGGCGTATAGCCGTAGCCGCGAAACAACCATTCCAACTCCTCGTGCGGGATGCGCGCGAGAATGCTCGGATTGGCGATCTTGTAGCCGTTCAGGTGCAGGATCGGCAGCACCGCGCCGTCGCGGATGGGATTGAGAAACTTGTTGGAATGCCAGGCGGTCGCCAGCGGCCCGGTCTCCGCCTCGCCGTCGCCCACCATGCAGGCGACGATCAGCTGCGGATTGTCGAAGGCCGCGCCGTATGCATGTGACAGGCTGTAACCGAGCTCGCCGCCTTCGTGAATGGAGCCGGGTGTTTCCGGCGTGCAGTGACTGCCGATCCCGCCCGGAAACGAGAAGCGCTGGAACAGCCGCAGCATGCCGGCGGCATCCAGGCTGCATTCCGGATAGATCTCCGAGTAGTGTCCTTCGAGGTATGCGTTTGCCAGGGTGGCCGGTGCACCGTGACCGGGCCCGGAAATGAAGAGGGTGTCCAGCTCGTACTTGCGGATCAGCCGGTTCAGGTGAATCCAGGTGAACGACTGACCCGGGTCCGAGCCCCAATGTCCCAGCAGGCGGTTCTTGATGTGCTCGGGTTTCAAGGGCTCGCGCAGGAGGGGATTGCCGCGCAGGTAGATCATTCCCGCGCTCAGATAGTTACAGGCGCGCCAGTAGGCGTTCAGCTCCTCGAGCTCGGAATGCGAGAGGGATCCGTCGGTCATTGCAGGGGTCACGTGTTGCGGCGGGCGCACGGATTCTGGCAACCTCGAGTGCCCGGTGGCGTCCGTATTTACCCGTAGTGCGGCCATGGCGCGGCGCACTTAACATGCGGAACGTGAAGCCGCACTCGCATCATTCGCAGGGTTCGCAGATCGATGTCGGCGCTCTCATCGCCGAGTTGTCAATCGAGTTGGACGTCTCGCGGGAGCAGGCCGGCGAGATCTTTCGCGCCCAACTGAGCCGCCTGTCCGCCGAGGCGCGGATCCGCGACTTCTTGCCGGTCCTGGCGCTGCGAAACACCAAAGCCATTCTCAGGGGATCCCGTCGTGTCTGACTCGGAAGCGCTGTCCGTCTGTTTTCGAATTCTGAATGACATGGTCAACGAGCTGGCGGCCCGCTACGGTGTCGAGCCGGTCGCGCTGGCGCTCACGGAAATCGTCGGTTGCGAGTTGTGCGTGAACGAGGCGGCGCGCGGTGCGAACCTCCACGAGCTGGTCAAAAAGCTGGTCAACCCCCCGCGGCGATCGGACTGAAAGTCTCACGGCGACACTTTCATCCTGGACAGATAATCCGCGATGCTCTTCTGCTCCTCATCCGACAGGCCGGCGATGATCTGCATCACCGGCGTGTTGACCCGGCCGCGATGTCCTCTCGCGAAGCTCTTCAGTTGAATCAGCGTATAGTCGTAATGTTGACCTGCCAGGGCGGGGATGGGGTCCTGGCTGCTGCCCCGGGCGGTGCGGCCATGGCACGGTGCGCAGTTGTGTTGAAACAGGTTCTCGCCGCCGGGGGACACTGTGTCTTCGGCGTGTTCGGGATCGGGATTGGCCGGCAGCCGGCTGAGAAAGGCCGCCAGGTTGCGGATCGCCTGAGGATGATTGACGTCCGCGCTGCTCGTCGCAGCGTGCATCGCCGATCCGCTGCGCGCCCGCGTGGCGAACTGAGCGAGTTGGGTCACGAGATACCGCTCGCGCTGACCCGCGATTGAAGGAATGTCCTCCAAGCCATCACCCCAGCCGTTCTGGCCGTGACAACTTGCGCAGCGCTTTTCATACAGCGCCCGTCCATGCGAGACGTCCGGCTGCGCAGCGAGTGCCTTGCCGACCACGGCCGAGATGGCCGGGTCCTGTGCAACTGCCACGCTGCTCAGGGCACAGAACAGCGCAATGAGAGTCGATCGATGTAACACGGACAGCTCCCTCGTGCATTGCCTCCACGGTTGCCATACTCCGGATGAGCATCAGCCGTGGGTATAGGGACTATTGCGGATTGAGAGCGCGGCCGGCGGCTGTCACTGTGACCGCCACGAGGGATGCTGGAGAGCGCAGTCATGCAGCCGGTCAAGTCGATTCTCGTCGTCGTCGATCTCAGCTCCACGGCCGCGGATGCGGTCGCGAAGGCGGTCGTGCTGGCGCGCCGGTTCGGGGCGAGCATCGACCTGTTCATGTGCGATGCGGAGCGCGCATTCATGCTGTCGCAGGCGTATATTCCGACAGGAGTGCAGGAAGCGCGCAAGTCCTGCATGTTCCAGGCCCGCCGTTACCTCGAATCGCTGAAGGAGCTGGCGAACGCACCGGACCTCACCATCACGGTGGACTCGGCCTGCGAGAGCCCCCTCTACGAAAGTATCGTGCGCAAGGTCCTGCGGGATCATCCCGATCTCGTCATCAAGAACGTCGCGCGGATCAACGGCCAACGCATGGCCGAGTTCGATGCCACCGACTGGCAGTTGATGCGGACCTGTCCCGCCGCTCTCATGTTGACTCGCGGCCGCCCCTGGCAGCCAAAACCCCGAATCGCGGCGGCTATCGATGTCTCCGCGGCTGAAAGCACAGGTCTCGCGCAGGGGATACTCAACACCGCCCACGATGTGGTGCACTCGCTCGGCGGGGAGCTCGAGGTTCTGTATGCCGAGCCCGTTGAGCTGCAGGACGCGGACCGCGAAAAGGGCGCTCGCGCGCTGCAGGGGCTGGTGGACCAGGTGCCGGGCCTGAGTCTCCACGTACATGTGCTCGCCGGCAAGCCGGAGGTGAGCCTGCCGCGTTTTGCCCAACATCGCGGCTACGATGCGATTCTCCTCGGTGCATTGACCCACCGGCCGGGTTACACCGCACAGGTGGGGACGCTGACATCGAAGTTGATGGATGCGCTGGAATGCGATTTCATCCTGTTGAAACCCAGCGCCTATCGCAGTCCCATCGCCGCTTCTACGGCACAGGTTGCGAGCCTCTGATTCGCAGAAAGCTCACGGCACGAGGCCGTGGGGCGGATCGCCAGGAGTGGGGGTCTCTCATTGTGGCCATCCGTGAACTCGTGCCGTGAGCTGAACCAACCCTTTAACCGTACGCCCGACGCCGGGTGTTTGTCATACGCATTTCTACCTACGCGTGTCGGAGCGCGGCATGCTGCGATGCGTCCGGTCCCTGATCAACTTCGCCAGCTCGTGGAGCTCCGAGGCCACCGCGGGCAGCAGGTCGTCCAGAGTGACTATCCCCACCAGCGTGCCGTCGCGGTCTATTACCGGAGCGCGACGGACCGCCCGCGCGTTCAGCGCTTCGATCCCTTCCGCAAGTGCGATGTCGACGCTCAGGCACAATGGCTCATTCGACATGACATCACCGACTGTCAGGCAGTGCAGATCGGCGTTCCGTGCGAGCTGGCCCCTCACTATGTCGCGATCGGTCAACATGCCAACCGGGCGGCGTTGCGGATCGTGCGGGTCGAGCACCACTACCGCACCAACCTTGTGCTGGCGCATCAGGCGAGCTGCCGCGGCCAGCGGCTCGGCCGGGTGCGTAACGACCACGTGGGTTGTTCTGATGTCACCGATATTCACGAGCTCGCCCTCCACTGGATTGCGACGCTAGTGATAGCTTGCGGCAACGACCTGAGCCATTCGCATAGATACGGATGGCGGAAGCAGCCCGGAGCTGTCTGAATGCAGACCTCATCACCCGTTGGAGGTCTTTCACATGAATGTCGGACAAATCTGTGCCGGCCGGCTCGTGAAAGTTGCACAGCACACTCCAGTATCCGAGGTTGCACGACTCATGACGACGCAGCGCGTCGGAGCTGTCATCGTCACCGAGGCGGGGGAGGAGCATTCGCCATTGGTCGGCATCATCACCGACCGCGACATCGTCAACGCTCAGTTGGATCAGGCACGGGATCTTGGCAGTCTCAACGCCGGGGCAGTCATGACGCGAAAAGTGATGACATTGGCTCCGCAGGAGTCGATTGATGGTGCCATTGCGCACATGCGCGCCAGAGGCGTACGGCGCGCGCCGGTGGTCACTGCGGGCAACGTCCCTGTTGGAATGATCTCGACGGACGATCTGATCGCGCAGATGTCATTCGAGCTGTTCAGCATCGCTGGAATCGTGGCGAAGCAGGCGGCAAGGGAGGCATGAGTGTCCGCATCAGCCGCGCCCGTCCAGGCGGGTCCGTTGTCGACTGCCGCCGCGGATTCGCGACTCGCTCCTGATCTGCATCCCATCCCAGTCGTTGAAACTCCCGCCGCGCTGCCGGCGACCCCACGCCGGCGCGGCGCGTTGCAAGGGCTCGGGCTCGTGCTCGTGTTGGCGGTGGTGGTGGGTGTCTACTACTGGACGCATCGCTCCGCTCAGCCGTTGCCAGCCGGCATCGTGGCTTCGAACGGCCGACTGGAAGCGACGGAAATCGACATCGCCACCAAGCTGGCCGGCCGCATCGAAGCCGTGTTGGTTCGAGAGGGTGATTTCGTAGAGCGAGGACAGGTTGTGGCGCGTATGGATACCAGCGTGCTGCGTGCGCAGCTGCGCGAGGCGCAGGCAGACGCAAATCGCGCGCGGATGGCACTGGGTACCGCCGCAGCGCTCGTCGATCAGAGGCGTAACGAGCTGAGGCTCGCGCAGAGCATTCTGCGCCGCTCGCAGCAGCTCGTGGACGGGCATTTTATCAGTGTCGAGAAGCTGGATAGTGACCAGGCCCAGTTCAACGTGGCGACTGCCACGCTCACCGCGGCCGTTTCGCAGGTCGCCGTCGCAAAAGCTGCCGTGCAGGCGGCAGGGGCTACTATCGAACGGATTCAGGCCGACATCGACGACAGCGTTCTGCGTGCACCCACCGCCGGGCGTGCCCAGTACCGCCTCGCGCAGCCGGGCGAGGTTCTTCCGGCCGGCGGCAAGGTCATCGGCATGCTCGATCTGGCCGACGTGTACATGACCTTGTTCCTGCCTGAGAACCAGGCCGGCAGGCTCGCTATCGGTTCGGAAGCGCGGCTCGTGTTTGATGCGGCGCCCCAGTATGTGGTGCCCGCGCGCGTCACATTCGTGGCAACGGAGGCGCAGTTTACACCGAAGACGGTCGAAACCTCGACCGAAAGGCAGAAGCTGGTGTTCCGGATCAAGGCACAGTTGGATCCTCAGTTGCTGCGCGAACACTGGACCCAGGTGAAGGCCGGCGTGCCTGGCATCGGCTATGTGAAGGTTGATTCCAACGCCACCTGGCCGCCGACGCTGGCGATCCGCGTGCCGGCCCCATGAACGAGCCGGCCGTCCGGGTCGTGAACGCCGGTCTGCGCTATAAACGAACCACGGCCCTGCAGGATGTCAGTCTGGTCATTCCGGCCGGTCGGCTGGTTGGATTCATCGGTCCGGACGGCGTGGGTAAATCGAGCCTGCTCGGTCTGATCGCGGGGGCGCGCAGGATTCAGGCCGGTACCGTGGAAGCGCTCGGCGCGGACATGGCACGGGCAGAGCACCGGGAGCGAGTCTGCTCGCGGATCGCCTATATGCCGCAGGGTCTCGGCCGCAATCTGTATCCGAGTCTATCGGTGTTCGAGAATGTCGACTTCTTCGGCCGCTTGTTCGGGCTCGACAGCGCCGCGCGCCGGCGTCGCATCGGCGCGTTGCTCCAGGCGGTGGGTATCGGCGAGTTTCCGGACCGCCTGGCCGGGGCGCTCTCCGGCGGGATGAAGCAAAAGCTCGGTTTGTGCTGCGCGCTCATCCACGATCCGGACCTGCTCATTCTGGATGAGCCCACGACCGGAATCGATCCGCTGTCGCGCCGCCAGTTCTGGCAGCTGATCGCGAGCATCAGACAGCGGCGGCCACACCTGACCGTGCTGGTGGCCACGGCCTATTTCGATGAGGCTGAGAGTTTCGAGGAGCTCGTCGTCATGAGTGGCGGGCGGATTCTGACGACCGGCGAGCCGGCGGCCCTCAAACAACAACACGCCGCTGTCAGTCTCGAAGACCTGTACGCGCGCGTGCTCGGCTCCTCGCTCGATGACTGGTCGAATGTGACTGCGCGCGCACGACCGATCGACAGCGCCGCCCTGGCCATCGAAGCCCATGAGCTGACGCGCAAATTCGGCAGCTTCGTGGCCGTGGACCAGGTTGAGTTGCGGATTCGCCGTGGCGAGATTTTCGGTTTTGTCGGCCCGAACGGCTGCGGCAAGACCACCACCATGAAGATGTTGACCGGCCTGTTGCCGGCTTCCGGCGGCACGACCCGGCTGTTGGGTCAACCCGTCGATGTGCGCGACCTCGGCCTGCGGCGCCGGGTCGGTTTCATGTCGCAGTCATTTTCGCTCTATTCCGAGCTCACGGTCCGCCAGAACCTGGATCTGCATGCCCGCCTGTTCCACCTCGAAGCTCGGCTGGCCGCGCATAGGACGCAGTACCTCGTGGAGCGCTTCGGACTGCGCTCGTACCTCGATGAGGGTGCGGAGAATCTGCCGCTCGGAGTCCGCCAGCGCCTTTCCCTGGCGGTGGCTCTCATCCACGAGCCGGAGCTGCTGATTCTCGATGAGCCTACCTCGGGCGTGGATCCCATGGCACGGGATGAGTTCTGGCGACTGCTGCTCGAGCTCGCGCGGGACCGCGGCATCACGATCTTCATTTCGACGCATTTCATGAACGAAGCCGCGCGGTGCGACCGGATCGCGCTCATGTACGAGGGGAGAATCCTCACAACGGGTGCTCCCGCCGACATCGTGCGTAATGCCGGGGCCGCCACGCTGGAAGAGGCTTTCATCGCACGGCTCGACGAGGTGGTGCCGCCTCAGCAATCGGCGGCCCTCATTGATCCCGACCGCGCGGCACAGACCGTGCCCCACTCGCGTGCCTGCACCGGCTTCACACCGCAGCGGCTCTGGACCTACGCCCGCCGCGAATGGATGGAGATACGGCGCGATCCGATCCGTCTCGCGTTCGCTCTCGTGGGTCCGATCGTTCTCATGATTGTGTTTGGATACGGAATTACCTTCGATGTCGAGCGCCTGTCATACGCGCCTCTCGACTACGATCGCTCGCCTGACAGCAGGGCGTACCTGGAGGGGTACTCCAGCTCCCGCTACTTTGCCCTGCATCGGGAAGCTCGCGATGCGGGTGATCTCGAGACCCGCATGCGCAACGGGGAATTGCGATTTGCCATCGAAATCCCTCCCGGCTTCGGGCGTGACCTGCGTGCCGGGCGATCGCCCGAGGTGGGTGTGTGGGTCGATGGTGCATTTCCGTTTCGCGCCGAGACGACCCGCGCGTACGTCGAGGGTGTGCACCAGATGTACCTGGATCGGTTGCTCAGTACTCAGCCTAGCGCGGCTCCAGCACGCATCGAAGCACGATTCAGATACAACCAGGATTTCCGCAGTGTGTATGCGGTCGTTCCCGGCACCATCATGATGCTGCTGCTGTTCATGCCGGCGATCATGACGGCACTGGGCGTGGTCAGGGAGAAGGAGCTCGGCTCGATCGTCAACTTTCACGTCACTCCGACCACGAAGCTCGAGTTTCTGTTAGGTAAGCAACTGCCCTACGTCGCATTGGGACTGGTCAACTTCGCGATCCTGCTGGCGCTCGCGGTGGGGTTGTTCGCCGTGCCCGTGAAAGGCAGTCTGCTGGCGCTCGTGCTGGGTGCAGTCATCTACGTCTTCTCGAGCACGGCCTTCGGGCTGCTGATCTCCAATTTCGTCAAAACCCAGATCGCTGCCATCTTCGCGACGGCCATCATCACAACCATGCCCGCTATCGAGTACTCCGGGTTCATCACCCCGGTCTCCTCGCTGTCCGCGGATGCGCACCTCATCGGGGGCGCATTCGCGAGCACCTATTTTCTGCACCTGAGCCTGGGAACATTCACAAAAGCACTCGACCTGCCGGGTGTGATCCTGGATCTGCTGGCGCTGGGCCTCATTGCCATGGTCATCATCGCGGCAGCGCGCGCGGCGCTACCGGCGCAGGAAGCCTGAGCGTGGAGCGTCTGAGCGGCATCTATCGGCTGGCTGTGAAAGAGTTGGCCAGCCTGTCGCGCGATGTGGCGTTGGTTGGCCTGATCGTCTATGCCTTCACTTATGCCGTCTATGGACCCGCCAAGGGGGCGCGCATGGAGTTGCGCGATGCCTCCGTTGCGATCGTGGACGAAGATCGCTCCGCTCTGTCGGCTCGCCTGGGGGATGCGCTGTTGCCGCCCTCATTCCGGACCCCGCGCTACCTCGATCGCGCGCAAATCGATGCCGCCATGGATGCGGGTCGCTACACTTTCATAGTGGACATTCCACCTCGTTTTCAGGCGGATGTCCTGGCAGGGCGCCAGCCGGCTCTGCAAGTCAATGTCGATGCCACTGCAATGAGCCAGGCGGGCCGGGGAGCCGGGTATATCGGTGAGATTTTCGCCGAGGAGATCGTAAGATTCGCCCACGCGCCGATGACGCGGCAACCGCCGGTACGACTGGTTGTGCGCTCCAAGTTCAACGCCAATCTGTCCGACACCTGGTTTCTCGGCGTGTCGCAAATCATCAGCAACATCACGCTGCTCGCCGTGATCCTGTCCGGTGCAGCGGTCGTCCGTGAGCGTGAACACGGAACGATAGAACATCTCCTCGTGCTGCCTCTGCGTCCCAGCGACATCATGTTGGCCAAGATTGCCGCCAATGGCTTCACGATCGTCACGGTCGCCACGGTATCCTTGTACGTTATCGTGCAGGGGCTGCTGCAGGTCCCGATTGCAGGTTCCATACCGCTGTTCATACTGAACGCGGTCATCTATCTATTCTCGGTTACGTCGCTCGGGATCCTGCTTGCCACTGTCGCACGCTCGATGCCCCAGTTCGGTCTGCTGGCGTTTCTGGTCTTCCTGGTGCTCAACATGCTGTCCGGGGGCGCTACGCCCCTCGACAGCATGCCGGATTGGCTGCAGTCGGTGATTCAACTGTCGCCGGCCGTGCATTTTGTCAACACGGCGTTGGCCATTCTGTATCGGGGCGCCGATCTTGGGGCAGTCGGCGAGGAGATGCTGCTCACCGCCGGCATCGGTGTGCTGTTCTTTGCGATTGCGCTCAGCCGTTTCCGCAAGATGATCGCCATCGTGCAACTGCGGGGTGTGTGATGCTGGGGGAGTTTCTCCGGGAGGCGCGCGTCGCTTACTTCTCGATGGAAATTGCGCTGCGCAACGAGATTCCAACCTACGCCGGCGGTCTGGGCGTGCTGGCCGGCGACACGCTGCGATCCTGCGCCGACTTGAGGTTGCCGCTCGTGGGAGTCACGTTGGTGAGCCGCGCGGGCTATTTTCATCAGGAGCTCGATTCCTCGGGAAATCAACATGAGCGTCCCGAGAGCTGGGATCCCTCCCGGTGGGCCCGACGGATGGACGCCAAGGTGGCTGTCCGGATCGAGGGGCGGGCGGTCTGGGTTGGAGCCTGGCTGTACGTCATAGAAAGCCACCTGGGCGGGCGGACGCCGGTGATCCTGCTGGATACGGATCTGCCGGAAAACGACCCGCGGGACATGCGGATTACGGATGTGCTCTATGGCGGTGATGATGAGAATCGTCTGCAGCAGGAGATGGTGCTCGGAATGGGCGGTACGCGCATCCTGCACGCGCTGCGCTTCGTGATCAGCGCGTATCACATGAACGAGGGGCATTCGTCGCTGCTCGGTGTCGAGCTGTTGCATACCCATACGTTTCCGCCGGATGATCTGCGCGCGGGAGAGTCCCCATATGACTTGCCGCGGGTCCGCGAGTTGTGTCGATTCACGACGCACACGCCAGTTGAAGCGGGCCACGATCGCTTCCCTTACGAGCTCGTGGAGCGGCTGTTCACGAGCGCGACGTATGTGAATCACAATGGCCGCGCCGGTCCGATTGATTTTGGGTTGCTGCGGGAGCTGGCCGGGCAGGATTGCCTGAACATGACCCGGCTGGCCTTGTCGGTCAGCGATTTCGTGAACGGTGTCGCCAAGCGTCACGCGGAGGTCTCCGCGAAGATGTTCCCGGGCTATCGGGTGCGGGCGATTACCAATGGCGTGCATCCCTACACCTGGGCCGCGGCCAGCTTCCGCGCACTGTTTGATCGGTACGTTCCCGGTTGGGCTCACGAACCGGAGCTGCTGAGCAGGGCCGATACCATTCCCGATGAGGAGATATCAGGCGCCCACGCCGAGGCGAAGCGAGCCTTGGTAGAGCGGGTCGGAACCCTTACCGGGGTAGCGTTGAAACCGAACGTGGCCACGCTGGGATTCGCCAGGCGCATGACCGCGTACAAACGACCGGACCTGCTGTTTACGGATCCCGAGCGATTGCGCGCGATCGCGCGCGCACAACCCTTTCAGATCGTGCTGGCGGGCAAGGCACATCCGCGCGACGCGGAGGGAAAGCGGCTGATCCGGGTCCTGCACGAGCACTCACGCTCGCTGGCGCCGGACATTCCGGTCGTGTTCCTGCCCAACTACGACCTGGCGCTGGCCCAGCTGCTGGTTGCCGGTTGCGATATCTGGGTCAACACGCCCCTGCCGCCGATGGAGGCCTCGGGCACCAGCGGGATGAAAGCCGCGTTCAACGGCATACCGAGCTTGTCGGTGCTCGACGGATGGTGGATCGAAGGTTGTATCGAGGGCGTGACCGGCTGGTCGGTCGGCGATGCTCACTCCTTGTATGACCGGCTGCAGAACACGGTGTTGCCCTCGTTCTACGGGGCCAATTGGCTCGCCGTCATGAAAGGCACCCTCAGCAAGAATCCGATGTACTTCAACACACACAGGATGATGCGCCGCTACGCGACAGAGGCGTACCTGCGCTGACAGGTTCAACAGGGACAGCCGGCGGAGAACCGTTGGCCGTAGCTGGCAACTGCGATGAATTCCTCGCGCGGCGCTGCGCCGGTCACCGCCACGAACGCCATCTCGTGCTCGTAGTCGACGGCGACGAACTGCCGCAGCAGCTCGGATAGGGCGCGGGAGTCAATCAGTGCGCCGCCAGAGCTCGAGTCATCTTCACCAGGTGAGCGAGCGACGGCGCGTGCATCTTCTCCATCAGTCTGGCTCGGTGAATCTCCACGGTGCGCCGGCTGATGTGCAGGTCATAGGCGACGATCTTGTTGGACGAACCGCGGGCGACGTGCTCGAGGACCTCCCGTTCCCGCGGAGTCAGCGACTCGTACCGGTGGCGGAGGGTGCGTATTTCGAACAGTGCACTGCGGGCTCGTGCGTTGTCCTTTATGGCTCGTTGGACGCGTTCGATCAGAGCTTGGTCGTGAAACGGCTTTTCCACGAAGTCATACGCGCCGTGTTGCATGGCTTCCACGGCCATTGAGACATCACCGTGTCCGGTGATGAAAATAACCGGTAGCAGAGAGTCGCGTGCGATGAGCGCGCGGTGCAATTCGGGGCCGCTCAATCCAGGCATGCGTACATCCAGGAGCACACATCCAGCGCCACACTGGGACAGACCGAGAAGAAAGTCCTCGGCTGAGTCGAAGGTGACGACGCGTAATCCGACTGACTTGAACAGCAGCTTCAGCGCGCTGCGGATCGCGCTGTCATCGTCGACCACGTAGACCGTAGCGGGGTGCATATCCATGGCGTGTCTCCCATTCGCTTCGTGTGCGCAGTCTCACCGCGCAGCGGACACGGGGAAATACGTACTACGCGGAAGCGATGTAGGTGTTTTCCGCAGCCCGGATCGGTCGCTCACAGCGCGAGCGTTTGCGCAAGATCGAACAGTTGTCGGTCGAGCGGTTTGATGGCTCCGGCAAGCGATGCCAGCGGCGTGCTCTTCACAGCCCCGTTTACGATCCCGAGGGTCAGCCCGTGTTCGCCGGCGACCGCATGACTGGCGGCGGCGGCGCCCAGTCGGCTTGCCATGACCCGATCGTACACGCCCGGCTTTCCGCCACGTTGAATGTGACCGAGCTTGGTCACCCGCAGCTCAAATCCCAGGCGGGCGCGGTGCGTGTGAAAGTGGTCCGCAAGCGCGTCCGCATTGTGCCGAGCGCCCTCGGCTACAACGACGATGGCGTGGCTTTTGCCTCGCTCGTAGGCCGCGACAATCTGTGCGGCAATGTGCTCCGGGTCCTGCTCGATTTCGGGCAGGGCAATGGCTTCGGCACCACCGGCGACGCCTGCCGCGAGCGCCAGGTGGCCACTGTCCCTACCCATGACCTCGACGAGAAATACCCGCCGATGTGCCGAGGCCGTCACGCGAAGCCGGTCGATGGCCTCGACAGCCGTATCCACAGCCGTCGTCGCGCCAATCGCGACTTCGCTGCTCGGCAGATCGTTGTCGATAGTTGAAGCGATGCCGATGACATGCGCGCCCCGCTGAGCCAACTTGCGTGCACCCTCGTGCGTGCCGTTTCCGCCGATGACGATCAGAGTGTCGAGGCGAAGTGCAGTGATACGTTGCAACGCGGCTGAACAGCCTTCCTCGCTCTTCAGTCGCTCGCAGCGCGACGTACCTAGAACAGTACCGCCGCGGTCGATGATTCCACCGACAGCGCGTGCATCCATCGGCACGAAATCGCCGTCTATCAGGCCGCTGTAGCCATGCGGAATACCGAGAACTTCGTAGCCGTGGGCGATCGCCGACCGCACGACCGCCCGGACAGCGGCGTTCATACCGGGCGCATCCCCGCCACTGGTGAGCACGGCAATTCGTTTGAGCCCTACGGTAGCCATTTACTGTCTCCCGTTCATGGCGGATCGAGCGACGGCCTGGGCGGGTAATCCCAACAAGCTCTCGAGCCTGCGATCGTGCCCATAGATGTCGTCAAAGAAGAGCACGGACCCGTCTTCCTGTGCCAGCGCCGTGGCATAGACGATCATTACGCGAATGGGTGTCTCGAGGTTGACGCGGAGCGTCTGGGGACCGTTCATGGCCGCGAGGATGGCTCGCGGGGTCCAGTCTCCGCTGGCGTTGCGCAAGACCTGTTCCGCCAAGGCGACAGGGTCACTGACGCGGATACAACCGTGACTGAAGGCCCGACGCGGGCTGGCGAACAGATGACGCGCCGGCGTCGAGTGCAGATAGACATTGTAGGGATTGGGCAGCATGAACTTGATCAGGCCGAGGGCATTGTCCGCGCCCGGCTGCTGCCGCAGGCGCAACTTGCCAGCTGACAAGGCGTCCAGATTGGCCGCCGTGAAGGGCACTACCGGGGCGTTGTCGCCCTCACCATCCACCAGCTCGAGATGCTGTTTTTGCCAGAACTCGTGCTGGCGCCGCAGCTGCGGCAGCATCTCCTTCTCAGTGATGCTGTACGGGATGTCCCAGTAGGGGCGAAACACGACGTATTTCAGGTCCGCCGCGAAAACCGGTGTCTGCAGTTTGGGAAACGAGCGACCGACGATGACGTCCATTTGCAGGATCTGCGCCCGCAGATCGCGCGTGGATTGGAAGGCAAACAGGCGAAACTGCGGGATGTTGACAATGATCGGCGGAGTGTTGAATTCGGGCAGCCAGCGCCAGCGCTCCAGCGTCAGCTCGATCTGACGGATCCGCGCTGCGTACGGCCCGCCGCGCAGCTCGGCCCGACTCGGAACCGCCTGTCCGGATTCCAACGCCCGGTAGCGCGCCAGCGCCTGCTTCAACAGGCGATAATGCTCAAACTGCGGTTCCACCGAGGCCAGCACCGACCCGGTGTCGTTCGTCGTGGCAAGCTCGTTGAGAATTGCTGCGTAGGCCAGCGGCGCACGCGGCGCGCCGAGGTCGAATCCCGCTTTCCGCGGGTCCACTCGTCCGAAATGCAGGTCATTGAGAAAGCGCATCGCGGCCGCCGTCAGCGCGATGTCGGTCCCGGTATTGAGCAGCGCTGTTTGCGCGCCCGCGGGCAGTGTCTCGGTCATTCTGGCCAGACCCGCGCAATCCACGTACTCGATGGACTTCAACCCATAGCTGTCCGCCGCACACAGGCTGTGCAGCAGCGCGATCGCCTGGGGCGTGGTTGCTTCATCTAGAATCCACAACGGCGCAAACCCACGGCTGGCGTAGACCTGCCAGGTCGGATCGCCTTGCGCCAGGTGAGAGCGGATCTCCTGCGCGTATACCTGTTGCGACAACGCGGGATCGCTGCGCGAGCTCAGGGAAAGCAGACACCACAGAAGCCCTGCGAACTGTCGGAGGCAACCCATTGTCATGCCCGAAAGAGTGCCGCGCGGCCGACTCCGCGGCATCGGGGCAAACACCTACGAGCCGGCGGTCTCCGCTCGTTTGAAACGCTGGATCCGGGCATCCTGCCCGGCCCAGCGTGCAAACGAGCCAAAAGCGGGGTTTTGACTCGTTTTTTCCGCCGCCTGCGGCGCCGGGGCACGTCCCTGTGCCTGGGTGCGCGCTGGGGCCCCAACTAGGTAGAAGTACCGATTCGCGCCTCGGCAGCCACGCAGCAGAGTGGGCGCACCCGCCAGTGCACGGCCTGCGTATGTCCAAGCGAGTCCTGATCATCGATGGTCACCCCGATTCACGGGCGGACCGTTACGTGCATGCGCTGTCGAAGTCCTACTGCGATGGCGCGAAGTCGGGCGGCCACGAGGTTCGTACCCTCCTCGTGAGCGAGGTTGAATTTTCCTTGCTGCGCACGAACGAGGACTTCCGGGCCGGCGAGCCAGCGCCGGCCATCCGCCAATGTCAGGAACTGCTGAGGTGGGCGGACCACGTAGTCATTCTGTTTCCACTCTGGCTCGGCTCCATGCCGGCGTTGTTGAAGGGCTTTCTCGAGCAGGTCCTGCGCCCGGGGTTTGCCTTCGAGGACTCCGCGCGCCACGGATTTCCCAACAGGCTGTTACGGGGCCGCAGCGCCCGGATCATTGTCACGATGGGCATGCCAGCGCTGTTTTACCGGTGGCATTTCCGTGCTCACAGCTTGAAAAGCCTGCAACGTAACATCCTGCGCTTTTGCGGTTTTAGACCGGTCGATTCCTGTGTCATCGGCCGGGTCGAGGGCATGCCCCCGCGGCAACGAGTCAAATGGCTCGCCAGGGTCCACGATCTGGGCGTGCGCGCTGCCTGAGCCTGAGTCAGGGCATCAGTGAGTCTGCGGGGATTCGGCTCGGGTTGCCGGTAGTTTCACCCTGAAACAGGCGCCGCGGGGCTCGTTGGGTACGTATTCGACGGCACCGGAATGGGCCCGCACCAGGGTGCGGCTGATGGGCAGGCCGAGGCCGGTGCCGGTCGGCTTCGTGGAGCAGAACGGATCGAAGAGCCGCTTGGCCACCGATTCGGGCACGCCGACCCCATTGTCACAGACGGAAATCTCGACATCGCCGCTGGCCGTGCCGCAGGTCTTGATGACCAGTTCCCGCGCTTCGATCTGTGCCAGCGCCAGGGAGTCCAATGCATTGTGCACCAGATTCATGAGCACCTGTTGGATCTGGGAGCGGTCGAGAAGCACCAGGGGCAGATCGGGTTGCAGATCGCGCCGATAGGCAACGCCATGCGACCTGGCGTCTGCTTCAATCAGATCGGTCAGCTCGCCGACTACAGCGTTCACGTCGGTGGGCACCTGGGTACCCGGCTCGCTCTTCGCCAGCCCCCGAAGCTTGCGGATGATTTCACCGGCCCGCACCGCCTGTCCGGCGATCTGCTGCAGGGCGCTGCGGACTTCTTCGATCTCAGGGTCGGGTAGACCCAGCAGCCGGTCGCAGGCGTGCGCGTAAGTGGCAATTGCCGCGAGCGGCTGATTGAGCTCGTGAGCGATGCCCGATGCCATCTCCCCGACGGTCGCCAGCCGCGCGACGTGCATGAGTCGCTCCTGCAATTGATGCGCATCGGCATCCGCCTGCTGCTGTGCCGTGTTGTCGTGCACAAAGCCGACGAACCGCGGCGGGCTGGACTGCGGTATTTCCCCTACCGACACGTACGCCGGAAAGGCGGTGCCATCCTTGCGCTTCGCGGCGACTTCACGACCGATGCCGACGATGTGCGCAACCCACGTGGTCCTGTATCGCGCCAAGTGCCCATCATGCGATTTGAGATCCACGTCGTGCATCAGCCTGTCGATGTTGGATCCGAGTACCTCGCTCGCCGCATAACCGAACAAACGCTCCGCGGCGTGGTTGAATGTCTGGATCGTACCGAGGTGGTCGATTACGACGATGCCGTCGACCGCGGCGTCCAGCAGCGCCTGCAGCTCCAACGAAGAATTGGGTTGCGTCACGGGAGAACCGCCGTTTCCATCGAACATGGGCAATTCTGTCCCCGGGGGCGGCGTCAATCTGTAAGTACCTTCCGAATCCAGTCCTGATGGACGTGCTGCACAAAGGCCGGGCCTGACGCGCGCACGCGGGCGCGGTTGTTGGGAAGCTCGCGAGCTTTCCACCGCTCAGCGAAGGTACGCAGCATTACGGATAGCGCCGGCGATGGCGCCAAGCATACTGCACGAGGCAGTGGCAGAAAGAGCGCTGCATCCGGGACAACGAGGCGTTGCCCGAATCCGACATCAGCCCGTCGCAGTCATCGATTCGGGCGGCGGTTGCCGCCGTGTTGAAGCACCTTTCACCGCATTGACCCGAGGAGCACTCGCCATGTCAGGTCGTATATTCGTAATCGGCGCCTCGCATGGTGGGCTTCAGGCGCTGTGCACCCTCGTCGCCGCGTTACCGAAGGATTTTCCGGCACCCCTGTTCATAGTGCAGCACACCACCCCGGAGGGCCGCAGCCATCTGCCGGAGATTCTGGCAGCCGCAGGTCCGCTGCCCGCAAGTCATGCCAGGGCGGGCGAGTCCATCCGCTGCGGTCACATCTACGTGGCGCCGCCCGACTTCCACATGTTGATTCGTCCGAGATACGTGTGGCTGTCGCGCGGCCCACGTGAGAATCATACGCGTCCCGCGGTGGATCCCCTGTTTCGGTCGGCTGCCCTCGCTTATGGGGCCGCCGTGGTCGGAGTCGTGCTCACCGGACATTTGGATGATGGAACCGCAGGTGCGTTATCCATCAAGGCGCGGGGTGGAGCGCTCCTCGTGCAGGATCCCGCGGAAGCAACCGCGCCCTCCATGCCTACCAGTGCGCTCAGACATGTGCCCGAGGTGGATCACTGCGGCACGGTTCAGCAGATCGCAGCACTGCTCGTAACCCTTGCGAAGGATGATCCACCGAGGCTCACCTCGCTCGCAGGCAGGTCGCTCCTGGAGATCGAGGATCGGTACGCGCAGGGCAAGTGCGCCGCCGCGGATTGGCAGATGTTGCTTGCGGCCGGGAACCTGACCGCCATCGGTTGTCCCGAGTGTCATGGCCCCTTGCTGCAGATGCCGGCGGTCACGATGTTGCGTTTCCGTTGCCACTCGGGACATGCCTACTCCGCGCAGACACTGGTGAGTGCGAAGTCCGAAGAGCGGGAGGCCATCCAGTCGGCTTTGCATGCGGCTTTGATGGAAGAGCTGACACTGGGCGAGCAAATCCTGGCGGAGCCCACGTATCGTGAAGAGACCGAATTTGCCGGCGAGTTGGGACGAAGGGTGGGGCGCCTGATGCAGGAGGCTCATCAGATACAACGATGGTCCAGCGCAATGCTGGTCGGCAGCGGCATCGAGGCGCCGGTAACGCCGCTACTGAGCTGACTCGGTTGCCTCCGGCGTTCCCCGACGTCCGGTAACGCAGTTGATGTGAATTCGATAGAAGACGATTGACCGCCGTTGTTGGTGCTCCGCTGGAACACACGCCGGTTCCCACCACATCGTGCGTTTGCCGAGAAGCTCCAGAGCGTGGCCGCGTGCGCGCCCGAATTCCGGCACATCGGGCAACTCTTCATAGCGACCGAGCACGATGATACTCATCCAGTCAGTGTGCGACTGTCGCTCCTCCACTTCCAGGCACACGAGTGGGTTGGAGCGCATCCACGAGATCTTCTGACCCTCCGTGGTGATCCCATACAGGTGCTGGCCGTCAAATGCAAAATGGACGGGAACGATGTAGGGCTGATTGTCGCGCACGCAGGCCAGACGGCCGAGGTCGATCCTGCCGAGCGCGACGTGACATTGCTGCGCGGTCATATCGTGGATCTTCATGAAGTGAATTATCGGCCATCGGTGGGTTCCGGTGGTTAGGTAGATTCCACGATGCCCGCGGCACGCCCCGGTGCTAGATTGCCGTGCATATGAAGCGTAATCCCCAAGTGATCGCGTTCATGACGCCGTTTCCACATTCGGTGGATGTCATGGATTCGCTCGAGGCCGCTCGCCAGAGGATGGTGGAGCACAACTTCCGGCATCTGCCCGTGATGTCCGCCGGGGCCCTCGTCGGCGTGCTCACCGATCGGGACATCAAGCTGCTTCTGGGGTCGCGTTATCCGCACCCGCGAGCAGATCAGCTGAAGGTATGCGATGCCTGCGTCGAGCAGCCGTTCGTTGTGCCCGCATCCAGTCCGGTGGCGGAAGTTGCCCGCCTCATGGCCGAGAAGCACATCGGATGTACGCTCATAACCAAACATGACAAGCTCGTGGGCATCTTCACCGTGACCGATGCCTGTCGGGCACTCGCGGAGATTCTCGGTGAGCCGAGCGCAAACATCGAAGACGTCGTCGCTTGAAGGAGACTGGTCATATGAATGCCGCGAGTGAGCACACAACAATTTCCGGACAGGTGGTCACGATCAGGCCTTTGAGCCCGGCCGATGCGCGGATCGAGGCGGAGTTTGTCCGCAATCTGTCCGCTGAAACGCGCCATTTTCGCTTCCTCGGCGGCGTCAAGGAGCTGTCGGCGGCCGAGATCAAGAGGCTGTGCGACATCGATGGTGAACACAACATGGCGTTCGTGGCGACCGTGGAGGAATCCGGTCGGGAGCGGGAGATCGGAGTCAGTCGCTATGCCCATGGATCGAAGGAGGGCGCCAGTGAAATGGCGGTGACGATCGCGGATGCCTGGCAGCACAAGGGCCTGGGTTCGCTGCTCGCGCGGCATCTGATCGACTACGCCCGCGGTCACGGCGTGAGGCAGCTGTATTCCGTGGATCTCGCGGAAAACACGGCCATGCGACACCTTGCGCAGGATCTCGGCATGCAGGCAAGCCGATCCGCGGACGATCCGAGCGAAGTCATCTATTCGTTGCCGTTGTGAGCGCGGCCGCCGTGCTCACGCGGACCTGCGCAGCAGGAGAGTGAGCTCCGCCCGGTCAATTGTGTACATCCAGTTGATTCATTACGCGGGTGACCCCCGGCGCCGACCAGGCGCTGCGTTCCGCCGCGTCGCGTTCGGCCCAGGATCGGACCGTGCCGCGCAGGGTCACCTGGCTGCCACGGGTGTTGATTGTAATCTGACTCACATCGACGTCCGCCATGCGCCGGAAGGATTCCTGGATGCGGGTTTTGACACACTGAGCCGGCAACGACGGTTTCACAGCGATGTCGTTGCAGACGTTGGTGACCCCCTGCAACCGCCGAATCGCGGTTTCAGCGGCGACCCTCTCGTAGTGCCATTCGACGTTACCTTCAAGGGATACTGTGCCGTGCTTGACCGTTGGTTTGATGTTCTCCCAAGCGGTGGGCAGAGTGCGTCTCAGCGTGGCCACCGCTGATCGTGCAATCTCCGGGTCGGACGGAGGCGATGACAGAAAGTTGACCTCGATGTCGTTCGCCACGGCGGTGACGCCCTTGATGGCCTTTACCGCGACCTCGGCAAGATACTTCTGATGATAGTCATGCACGAAACCCGTCAGCGTGACCGTGCCTTCGTTTACCTTCACGGCGATGTCCTTCTCGTGCACCTCGGGTGTCCAACGCAGTTCCGCTTCAACGTTCTGCTTGATTTCGCTGTCGGATCTCATGGTGGTCTCACTCCTGTGACACGGCTCTGACCAATAGCACGGGGACGGGGCTGTGACGCACCAGATATTCGGCGTCGCTGCCGAGAAGGATCCGGCGCACCCCGCGGCGTCCGTGAGTACCGCACACGATGATGTCCGCAGGCCATTTCTGAGCTGCCTCCACGATGTGTCCGCCGGCCGCCGATCCGAATGCCTCCAGCAACTGAGTGTCGACCGCTATTCCCGCATCCTGTACCTTCTTTTGTGCATCGACCAGGATGGCCTTGCCGGCTGTACGCAACTCTTCAATGACACTGTCCGGGAGCACCGCGTATGGCGAGACCATGACGAATTCATCCACGACGTGAATGAGTCGGATTTGAGCGCGTTGGTCCTTCGCCAGCTTGATGGCTTCCTCGAGACCGCAGACGGCCGTGGGGCTGCCGTCGGTTGGAACCAGGATCTTGTGGTACATGGTGGTTCTCCTGAGTGGGTGATTAAACGCCGGGTAGATAGGTGCTCGCGCCGTACCTCACTCCGCGGATGCGCCTTTGCACCCGAGGCGCGAAGCCGGGTGGTTTGACAATCAGCATGTCGCAACTGAGGACGTCCAACAGGACCTCCGCCGTATTACCGAAGAAGAACCGCCGTACGCCCGAACGTGCAATCGCGCCCATGACGACGATGCTGCTGCGGGTCTTGCGCGCTGTGTGCTCGATTGCATCGATTGGAGGGCGGCCGAGCAGGTGGCACTGGTTCTTCGGAATTCTCGCGGCTCTTGTGACACGCTCGAACGAACGCTTCGCATTGCGCCGGCTATCGGCGGTCAGTTGACGCAGGGCGGCATCACTCAGATGACGGGTTTGCGGGAGCGGAGTATAGGCGTTGACCGCATGTAGACTGCCGCGCAGCGCGCGGGTGATGGTTCTGGCCGCATCGACGATCTCGCGGTCCAATGTCTCCGGCTTCGCGAAAGAGTGGTTCGGGTCCACCGCGGCCAACACGACCGGGCGTTGGTAGCGCTCCGTCGTCTTGACCAGCAACACCGGAACGGTACTCGTGCGCAGCAGCTCCCAGTCGGTGAGTCGAAGGAGCCCGGGCATTATGTGCGGCTTCGCATGCCGCTCGGCTACGATCAGGTCCGCGGCACCGCGCGTTGCACGGCGCACGATGGCCTCGTAAGTCGGAAAATCCCAAGTGGCCGACACATCGACCGCCAGTCCCCGGGCCCGCAACGGCGCCGCGACTTTTTCCAGCATCCCGATGCGTTGGTCGCGGGTGTTTTTCTCGATCTGCTGAAGGGAGATCTCGGGAGAATACGCATCAACATACAGCGGCGTCGCTATTGCATGGAACAATTCCACCTGGGCGCCCAGTGCCTGCGCCAGTTGCGCTCCCTTGTCCACCGCTGGCAGGGACTGCGCGGACGGGTCCTTGACGGCAATCAGAATGCGGCGAATCGTGCGCATGAACGGCTCCGGTCGGCCATTTCGATGAGCTGATCATGCATCCGCCGGCGCTCGCGAACAGTCAGGAAAAGCACGTACCTGCGCTAAGCAGTCACGGTCTGACCATCGGCGGGGATGGCTGCGGACCAGCCGAGGCGCGCACGGATGGCCGCTGCGAGCGATTCGCAGGCTCTGGGCTCACCGTGGACCAGAAACAGGTGGCGCGGGGGCGCCCGCAAATGGGACAGCCACCCGAGCAGCGCTGTTTGATCGGCGTGTGCCGAGAATCCACCCAGCGTGGCGATTCGCGCGCGTACTGGAATTTCCTCGCCGAACAGGCGCACCTGCGATGCGCCATCGACCAGTGTGCGACCCAGCGTTCCGGCGGCCTGGAATCCAACTATCAGCACGGTCGTGTGCGGGTTGCTGAGTCGATGGCGCAGATGATGACGGTTGCGTCCCCCGTCGCACATGCCGCTGCCAGCTAGAATGATGGCTCCCGACTCTATCCGGTTGAGCGCAATGGAGTCCTGCACTCGCTCTGTGAATCGCACATGCAGGCTGGGCCCGCTCGCGCAAGAGCTGCCCGCCAGGCGCCGCGCTTCGTCGTTCAGCAGCTCCAGGTGTTGTGCGGTAATCCGGGTCACCTGCTCGGCCATGGGCGAATCCACGAACACGGTCAGATCCCGCAGTCGCCGCTCGCGGGTCAGCCGATTCAGGTGGTAAAGCAACTCCTGGGCCCGTCCGACGGCAAACGAAGGCACGAGCACCACTCCCCCAGGCAGCGCGGTGTCCAGAATCGCTGTCAGCTCCTCGATGGTTGCCGGCAGTGACTTGTGATTGCGGTCGCCGTACGTTGACTCGAGGAGCAGCACCTCGGCTTCGTCAATCAGGGTCGGGTCTCTGAGAATGGGCCGTCCAGGCTGGCCAATATCCCCTGATACAACGACTTTCCGCGGTCGCCCATTATCCGCGATCAACAATTCCACGATCGCGGACCCGAGGATGTGTCCTGCGTCGCGCAGACAGACCTGTACGCCCGGCGCGAGCTCGACACCGACATCATAGGGAATCGGCCGTACCTGCTTCATGACGGCAGCGACGTCGTCCATGCCGTATGCAGGTGTAAATGCCCTGTTTCTGCGGCTCGCCCGTTCGGCCTCCGATTGCTGAAGATGGGCACTGTCCAGCAGGAGCACCAACATCAGATCGCGTGTCGCGGCGGTCGTATAGACAGGTCCCTTGAACCCTTGAGAGGACAACCGTGGAAGCAGCCCACTGTGGTCCAGATGTGCGTGCGTCAGTACGACGAAATCGATGGCGCCGGGGTCGAAAGGAAAGGGCGAGATGTTGCGCGCGCGCGTCGCGGCGGGGCCCTGGAACAGGCCGCAGTCGACCAGAAAACGACGGCCGCAGGCTTCAAAGAGAAAGCACGAGCCGGTCACTTGCCGGGCCGCTCCGCAGAAGGTGAGGTGCATTCTTCAGCCCGCCACGGGCCATTGCGTGAGCAGTGGCGCAAGCGGCTCGCCGCGGCCGATACGGCGCAGCGCTTCTCCAAACAGGGGCGCGATCGATAACGTCAAAACCTTTTCAACATCCCGTCGCACGCCGACGCTGTCTGTCGTTACAACGTCCGTGATCGAGGGAGCCGATGCGATAGCCTCGATTCCAGTGAGCAACGGTGCGTGGGACACCGCCGCATGAACCGCGATCGCACCGGCTTCCCTGCATCTGTCGGCTGCCCGGATGAGCGTGCCGCCACTGGCGCACAGGTCATCGATGATCAGGGCGATGCGGCCTTGCATTTCGCCCACGATGCGACCTGTATGGGCCTCTCCCAGGGCCCGTCTTTTTTCCAGGAAGGCCAACTCCACCGGCCGGCCGCAACGCCTTGCGAGCATTTCCTGAAACAACTGCGCGCGCTTGATGCCGCCGACATCCGGTGAGACTACCGTGATGGGGAGCGAACCCAGGCGCTCCGAGAAATGCGCGGCCAACATGGGCAGCGCGCTCAGGTGGTCGGTGGGAATACCGAAAGCGTTATCGAAGGCAGCCGGGCTGTGGACATCGAGAGCCATGATGCGGTCGGCACCGGAGGCCTCGAGCAAACGGGCGACGTACCGGCTGTTGACCGGATCGCGGGGTTGGGTCCTGCGCTCCTTGCGGGCGTACGCCAGATAGGGGATCAGCACATTGAGCTCGCTGGCCCCGGCATCGCGCAAGCCGTTCAGGAGAAACAGCAGCCGGATGAACCGGTCGCCGACGGACTGGGTCTGCGCCGATGCGAGCGACTGCATGACGTAGACGGGGCGCCCCCTGACCGACTCGAGCGGCCGTAGTTTGAATTCGCCATCCTCGAATGCGCGCTCTTCGAGCGCAGCGAGGCGGACGCCTGCCGTGCGGCACGTGGCGGCGGCTAGGTCACGGCTTTCACTGAGGGCGAAGCACAGAGGTTGCATGGCGGACCGATCAGGCAGCCCTTTCCCTGTGCGCCGCGAGCTCTGCTTCGATCTCGAGAACGCGGCGCGTGACGCTCAGTACGCTGTCCGGATTCAGGCTGATGGAGTCGATACCGAGACTCACCAGGAAGTCCGCGAACTCGGGAAAATCCGAGGGCGCCTGCCCGCACAGTCCCGAATGGCGTCCATTGCGGCGGCTGCCCTCGACCGCGAGGCGGATCATCTGTTTGACGCCGGGGTCGCGCTCATCGAAATCGAAGGCCACGATGGAGGAGTCCCGGTCGACACCCAGTGTCAGTTGGGTGAGATCGTTGGAGCCGATGGAGAAGCCGTCGAAGATCCGGCTGAACTCATCGATCAACATCACGTTGTTGGGGATCTCGCACATGACGTAGATCTCGAGCCCGTTGCGGCCCCGCTCGAGGCCCAGGGAGCGCATGCGCTCGATGACCTTGGCTCCTTCCTCGACGCGGCGGCAGAACGGAATCATCAGCTTGATGTTGGTGAAGCCCATGGTATCCCGGACCCGTTTCATGGCGGCACATTCCAGGGCAAACCCTTCCGCGTAGGCGGGATGCGCGTACCGCGAGGCACCGCGGAACCCCAGCATCGGGTTGCCCTCGACGGGCTCGAACCAATGCCCGCCCAGCAGTCCGGCGTACTCGTTGGTTTTGAAGTCCGACATCCGCACGATCACCGGCTTTGGATAGAACGCGGCGGCGATGGTCGCAATGCCCTCCGAGAGCTGCCGCACAAAGAAATCGGCCGGGGTGGCATCGTTTGCGGCAAGCTCCAGCAGGGCACCCCGTTCCCGCTCGTCCCCGACCCGCTGGGGATATAGACACGCCATGGGATGGGCCTTGATGTGCTCGGCGATGACAAACTCCATGCGCGCGAGTCCGACGCCGTCGTTGGGCAGGAAGCTACTCTGCAGCGCCATCTCCGGGTTGCCCAGAATCAGCATCATCTTCGTCCGGGGGCGGGGCAGGGAGCTGACATCCGTGCGCTGTACTTCGAAGGGCAGGCGGCCCTCATACACCTTCCCGGCCGTGCCTTCCGCGCAGGACACGGTCACCGCCTGGCCGTCGCGCAGCTTGTCGGTCGCATCCTCGCACCCGATCACCGCCGGAATCCCAAACTCCCGCGCGACGATCGCCGCATGACAGGTGCGCCCACCGCGATTGGTCACAATGCCCGCCGCGAGCTTCATGATGGGTTCCCAATCGGGCGTCGTGGTGTCGGTTACCAACACCTCGCCGGGCTTGAAGTCGGCGATGCTGGCTGCGTTCGGGATGACGTGGACGATGCCGGCACCCACGCGCGAGCCGACGGCGCGGCCCGTGACCAGCACCGGGGCGGTGCCCTGCAGGCGGAACTCCTCGAGCAGCCCGCTGCGCCGATTGGCGGCCGCGGTCTCCGGGCGTGCCTGAACGATATAGAGCTGTTGATCGGATCCGTCCTTGACCCACTCGATATCCATCGGCAGCGGATGTCCGGCCTTACTGCTGTAGTGCTGTTCGATCTTCAAGGCGTAATCGGCAAGCGTGCAGACATCCGAATCGTCCAGACAGAACTGGCTTCTTTCGGATTGCGGTGTCGGCACGTTGCGGGTGCCGGTTTCGGCGTAGATCATCTTGATCTTCTTGCTGCCCAACGACCTCTTGAGCACCGTGCGGCAACCGCGCTGGAACGTGGGCTTGAAGACCATGAATTCGTCCGGTTCCAGAGCGCCCTGGACTATGTTTTCTCCGAGTCCGTACGCGGCGCTGATCAACACGACGTCGCGAAAGCCCGTCTCGGTGTCCAACGTAAACAGGATGCCGCTGGCGCCGAGGTCGGCGCGCACCATCTTCATGACGCCGATCGACAGTGCCACCTTGAAGTGATCGAAACCCTGATCGATGCGGTAATGGATGGCTCGATCGGTAAACAGGCTGGCGAAACAGCGCTTGCAGGCGTCCAGCAGCTCTCGCTCGCCCTGGACGTTGAGATAGGTCTCCTGCTGACCGGCAAAGCTCGCGCTTGGCAGGTCCTCCGCCGTGGCGGAGCTGCGCACCGCCACGCTCAACGAATCGCCGTACTCGGCACGCAGCTGGTGATAGGCCGCGAGGATTTCAGCTTCCAGATCCGCGGGAAGGTTAGCGCCGTAGACAATGTCGCGGGCGCGCTTGCCGCGCGCAGCGAGATCTTCCAGGTCATCCGGCCGGAGGCCATCCAGCGTCCGGCGCAGCCGCTGCCAGCAGCCCGAGTGCTCGAGCATGTAGCGATACGCTTCGGCAGTGATGGCGAAGCCGTTGGGCACCTTCACTCCCTGCGGGCTCAGATTCCGGTACATCTCACCTAGCGAGGCATTCTTGCCGCCCACCGTGGCGAGGTCCTCGACCCCGATTTCGCTGAAGAAGCGGATATAGCGTGCCTGTGACATGGATATCTCCTACGTCGGCTCGGGGTCTCATCTGCAATGATGAAAAGTCAGGGCGAGGCAGAATCCCTCGCCCTGTCACGGGGTTCAACTTCTGACGGTCAGCTCGTTTCTGACGCTGGTGACGCCCGGAGCCGACCAGGCCGAGCGTTGCGCCTGATCGCGCTCCGACCACGATCGAACCTCGCCGCGCAAGGACACCTCCGACCCACTGGTGTCGACCACGATGCGATCCGCATCGACCTGGGCCAGGCGCCGGAACGCCTCTTCGATGCGATGTTTGATGTTTTCCGGGGCCAACTCGGCGGGGCGGATCTTGATCGAGTTGCGGACACTGATGACCCCGGGCAGCGCCCGAACGGCGCCCTCGGCTCTCTCGCGCTGATAGTGCCACTCCACCGTGCCTTCCAGGCCGACGTGCCCGTCTTTCACGACCGGCTCGATGAATTCCCAAGCCACCGGCAGCTCCGCCTTCAGTGCCTCGACGACCGCTTGGGCTATTTCCTCATCGGTGGGAACCGCCGCAAGCGGCCTGACGACGATGTCGTTGGCTACAGCGAGGACGCCCTTGACGCGTCGCGCCGCGATCTCAGCATGATACTTCGACAGATAGCTGTTCGCGAAACCGCTCAAGGTGACTTCACCGGCATTGACCTTCACCGCGATGTCAGTGTCGTCAATGTCCGGGCTCCATCGCAACTCGGCTTCGACGTCCTTCTTGATATCGATATCCGATGTCATGGGAACCTCCGATGTGTTGGACGTTTTGAGGGGCGTCACTGCACGCTGATCTGCTTCGGTTGCGACTTCTGTGGCTGCGTCTTGGGAATGTGGACCGTCAGGATGCCGTCCTTGCTCTCGCAACGGATCGCATCGGAGTTGACGTTCTCAGGCAGGCTGAAGCTGCGTTCGAACGAGCCGTAGAAGCTCTCGACGCGATGAAACTTCTCCGATTTGTTTTCGGTCTGTTGTTTGCGCTCGCCCTTGATCGTGATGATTCCGGCGTCGACCGTCACGTTGACGTCCTCCTTCTTGACCGCGGGCAGCGATGCGCGGATGACATACTCCTGGTCGGTCTCGCTGATGTCGGCGGTCGGCGCCCATTCCGACTTGCCGTTGTCGGACGACAACTGCGGCCAGCGCGCAAAGGTCGCCGGCATCAGGCGGTTGAACACTCTGTCCATATCTGCGAACGGGTCCCAGCGTACGAGGCTCATGAGTATCTCCTTCGGAAGTGAGTGAGAGTTGACGCTGTAAGATTCCCGCATCGGAATGCAGGTCGCGATTCGGAAATGTACTTACGAACGGGCCGCCGCGGTGTTGCGCGAGTGGGCGAAGTCCGGGCTGGCTGCGGATGCTGCGGTTTGCAATTGGACCTGCAGCATTCGCAGGGCCGATCCGGGGTCATCGACGAATTGAAACAACTCCAGGTCGCGCGCCGCGATCACGCCATAGCGCACCATTGCCTCGAAGTTGAGGATCTCCTTCCAGTAAGCGGATCCGTACAACAGAACCGGGATCCGGCGCGCCAGCTTCTGCGTCTGCGCGAGCGTCAGAATCTCCAGAATCTCATCCAAAGTGCCGAAGCCACCCGGAAAGGCAATGAGGGCACGGGCCAGATGCGCGAACCACAGCTTGCGCATGAAAAAGTAATGAAATTCAAACGACAGGCCGTGAGTGATGTATGCATTCGGCCGCTGCTCGTGCGGCAGGCCGATGTTCAGTCCGATCGAGCTGCCGGCCGCCTCCGCGGCGCCCCGGTTGGCTGCTTCCATGATTCCACTGCCTCCACCAGTGCATACAACGTAGCGGTGTGCGTGCGAGGGTAGCGACTTGGACCAGAGTGTGATCTCGCGCGCCAACACGCGTGCGTCTTCGTAGTATTGCGCCAGCGGGGAGCCGGCATTCACGCGGGCCGAGCCGAAGAACACGATCGTGTCGTGGATTCCCGCGTGCCGGAAGCGCTCGAGCGGGGCGAGATATTCGGCGAGAATGCGTAGCGGGCGCGCTTCGTCACCCCTCAGAAAGTCGCCGTTTTCATAGACTGGACCGTTCATGAGACCGATTGTCGGCGCAGCGTTCGCGGCGTGAGGTCCGTATTTGTACTGACCGCGCGCCGCTAGGTATAACTGCGGATCAACGCGGCCGGCAAAACCGCTCATAATGGCGGCAATCATTCATTCCGAGGGCTGCGATCATGGAAGTCGGTGACATCTGCAATCGAAACATGGTGACCATTGCCGCCCGCGAAAGCGTGGTGGATGCGGCGCTTTTGATGCGGAAGGCACATGTGGGACTTTTGGTCGTCACAGAGCCGATGGCGGGCGGCAATGACGCGAAGGTCTTGGGTGTACTGACGGATCGCGACATCGTTACCGCGGTGATTGCCAAGGCGGCCGACCCTAATGTGCTCACCGTGGGGGACATCATGACACCCAATCCCGTGATGGCGAGTGACATGCATTCCCTGCGACACGGCCTGCGTTTGATGCGCGAGGCGGGCGTGCGGCGTATGCCCGTTCTCGGAAATCGTGATCAGCTGGTGGGTGTGTTGTCTCTCGATGATGTGCTGGAGGCATTGGCCACCGAATTGGATGATGTCTCGCACACGATCCGCAGCGGTCAGAACATAGAGCGCCACACTCGCCCCTGACAGGCGGCTCGGCCAATCGCGGCCCGCGGTGAGCGGGCCGCGGTGAGCGGGCCGCGAGTCATTCACCCGGGCATGTCCACCACGATTCGCCCGTCCACCTTGCCTTGCTTCAAAGCGGCGAAGATCTGATTGATGTTGCCCAGCCGGGAACGGTGGATGTGGGCCTTGACCTTGCCTTCGGCGGCAAACGCCAGCGCCTCGGCGAGGTCTTGCCGGCCGCCGACGATGGAGCCCCGAATCGTAATGCGCTTCAGCACGACATCGAATATCGGTGTCGCGAAGGTGCCGGGCGGCAGGCCGACCAGGCTGATCGTACCTTTGCGCCGTACAAGCTGAAATGCCTGCGAAAAGGCCTGATTGGAGACCGCGGTGACCAACACGCCGTGGGCGCCGCCGCCGGTGTGCTTGCGCAGGAGGGCGGCCGCATCCGTTTGCCTGGCGTCGAGGGCGATGTCGGCGCCGAGGCTGCGTGCCAGAGCCAACTTGTCCTCCGCGACGTCCAGAGCCGCCACATGCAGGCCCATTGCCTTGGCATATTGGATGGCGATGTGCCCGAGGCCCCCAATACCGGAGATCGCGATCCATTCGCCCGCTCGCACCTCCGTTTCCTTGATGCCTTTGTAGGTTGTGACCCCGGCACACAGGATTGGGGCGAGCTCGCCCAGATCGCCTGTACGTGGCAACCGCGCTACATGGGTCGCAGCGCCGAGCGCATATTCGGCAAAGCTTCCGTTGACGCTGTAGCCGCTGTCGTGTTGGCTCTCGCACAGGGTTTCCCACCCGGTGTTACACCACTCGCAGCAGCCGCAGGCATCATGCAGCCACGCAATTCCGACTCGGTCGCCTTCCTTCAGGCCCGTCACGCCGGTGCCGACGGCGGCGACGATGCCCGCTCCTTCGTGACCGGGGATGAACGGCAGTGACGGCTTCACAGGCCAGTCGCCGTCCGCCGCGTGCAGATCCGTATGGCAGACGCCGGTCGAGACGACTTTGACCAGCACCTGGCCCGCCGCCGGTTCGGGCACCGGAACTTCATCGATCGTGAGAGGTTGACCAAACTCGCGGACCACCGCCGCCTGCATCGTTCGCATGACTCAACTCCTAGCGGCGGGCCCGCTGTTCCTGATTCTGTTCCTTGCTGACGATCTCCGTGAGCATGTGCGCATCGGCCGCGAGGCGCTTCAGCATGTCATCGGCCGTTACGATGCCGACGAGCCAGCCGTCTTCTCCTACGACGGGAATCCGCCGCACTCCGTGAGCGCGCATACGCTCGAGGACGGCGGAGGAATCTTCTTGTGCATTCGCGATTACAACTGGAGTACGCATGACCTGGCTCACCAGCGTGCGAGCCGGATCCGCCCCTCGAGCGAGAACTTCCACCACGATGTCGCGGTCGGTTATGACGCCGAGAGGCGTTTGCCTTTCCTCACCGCCGTCATCGTCTACAACGACGAGGTCACCGGTGTGATGATGCCGCATCAGGTGTGCGGCCTCGAGCACCGTCGTACGGGGGCTACAGCGCGCGACATCCAACATGCAGAACGTGTTGAGGAGCATGTGTATTCTCCATGAATGGTGCAGGCACTTTAGGCTGGCGGGTACTGCGGACAATACGAACATCTACATATAGGTACTTGCCACGATGGAATACGTATACCGCCGCATTGGCCACAGTCGCGGCTGGGGGTAGAAGAGGACTGTTTCGCGGGGAAATTTCGACGTATCTGCAAGCCATTCAACGCAAACCGTGTAGGTAGCGATCCATGGACGAGCTCAAATCCATTCTGGTCGTGGCCAACCGGACCTCATCGGATCCCGGACTGCTCGAGAAGGCCGCCCGCCTGGCCCGCGGCTGCGGGGCGCGCATCTACCTCTTCTACATCGATGTTCATGCGGGCGGCACCCTCGGCCTCGAAAAAGAGCCGGAGCGGGCGGAGCGGCTCTGGCAGCAGCACATGGACGATCACCTGACCTACCTCGAGGCTCTCATAGCCGGTTTGCCGGCGCGGCCGGTTGCGATGACCGCTCATGTCAGATGCGCGCGCCCGCTGAGCGATGCGATTCTGGCGACGGTGGCCGAGCTGCAACCGCAGCTCATCATGAAGGCGCCCGAGGGGGCCCATCCGCTGCGCTTGTTGACTGTGAGCTCGAATGACTGGCGACTCGCGCGCCGCTGCCCGGCGGCGTTGCTGCTCGTCGCCGGGCAGCCCTGGAGCCCGGTGCCTCGCTTCGGTGCGCTGATCAATGTCAGCGCAGCGGCCATCGCGCGGTTACCCGCCGCGGTGTTGCATGCCTGCGAGTATCTTGCTCTGGGCTGCGGCGGCCAGGTGGAAGCAGCGTACTGCGAGTCCGGTCACGAGCCCGATGAGGTCGCGGAGGGCGCTGCTGCTTTCCACAGTCTCGTGCGGGAATTTCACCTGCCGGCCGACCGTGTATTCGCTCTCGAGGGCGATCCCGATTCGCAGTTGCCGGCATTCGCGGCCCGGCAGCGTTACGACGTGGTGGCTATGGGAGCCCCGTCGCATCGCCATGGGCTGGTGGCACTGGCAGGCGGGCTCGGCAGCAAGCTCGTGGATGCCGTTGACTGCGATCTGCTGTTGGTTCGGCTGCCGGACGGGGCGGCGGCGCGCCGGATCAGCGCGCGAGCAGCTCCCGAATCATTGCCAACAGCTCATCGGCCTTGATGGGTTTGCTGGCGACGCGAACCCAGTCGTCGACGGACATCTCGCGCACCGCGGAGGAGGTGTCCCCGGTGATCAACACGGCCTTCAGGGGCCGCGCCAGCTGCTCGCGCAGGCAAGCGAGCACCTGCGTGCCGGTTTCCGATCCGCCCAGGTGGTAGTCGGTCACGAGCAGATCGATGTCGGGATTTTCCCGGGCACTCTGTTGCGCTTCCGCGAATGAGCTCACCGCGCTCACCCTGAAGCCTTCCACCCGCAGCAACATCCGGGTTGCGTCCCGTACGCTGCGATCGTCTTCCACCAGCAGCACATGAGTCCTGCCCGCCGGCGGGCGCGGCTTGGCCGCGGTCGGGCCGGAGCTCGTGGCCGCGGCGGGCGCGGGTTGCATCATGCTCCCCGGAAGCACCAGCGAGAAGGCGGAGCCTTTGCCGGGCTCCGAGCGCACGTCGAATCCCAGATCGAGCAGCTTGACGAGCCGGTGCACGATGCTCAGCCCCAAACCGTAACCGTCGCGCGTGCTGTTGGCGGGCACCCCGATCTGGTAGAACTCATCGTAGATGTAGGGAAGTTGGTCGGGGGCAATGCCAATTCCCGTATCCTTCACTTCGATCCTGACCTGCGAATCGTTCTCCTGCGTACAGTGGAGGATGACGCGCCCGGCGCGGGTGTATTTGATGGCATTGGACAGCAGGTTGCGCAGTATCTGCTCGACCAGCGAAGGATCGCTGTAGACATGTTGGCCGCTGCTTTGAATCTGCAGATCGAGGCCCTTGCGCGCGGCGATGGTCGCAAACTCGTTGCGCAGCTCCTCGAAGATGGCCGCGACCTTGAAATCGGTCAGCTCGGGCTGGATGGCGCCGGACTCGAGCTTGCTGATGTCCAACAGTGCGTTCAGCAGGCGCGACATGGCGCTGATGGCCAGCTCTTGTTGGCTGACGGCCGCGATCGCGTCGGGATCGCTGACCAGGCGCAGCAACGTACCGTTCAGCAACGCAAGGGTCTGCAGCGGCTGGCGCAGGTCATGACTGGCCGTGGCCAGAAAGCGGCTCTTGGCGAGATTGGCGCGATCGGCGATGTCACGCGCCTCGTCCGCCACTTCGCGCGCATGCTCGGCGGCCTCGCGGGCGACAATCAACTCCGCCTTGACGCGATTGCGCTCGGTGATGTCGCGAATCGCCGCCGCGATCAGTGCCTGCTCACCGTCCTGAAGCGGGCTGAGACTCACCTCGACCGGAAATTCCGTGCCGTCCCGCCTCAATGCGTACAGGTCGAGATTCGCCCCCATCGGCCGTAGCCGCATGCTGCGCGTATAGGCTTGCCGATGCCCCAGATGCGCCTGGCGAAAGCGCTCCGGCAGCAGTTGCTCGATCTGCAGTCCGATGATGGCATCGTGCTCATAGCCGAACAAAACCGAGACCTGGCGGTTGGCGAACCGGACCAGGCCCGAGGCATCGATGATGATCATCGCATCGGGCGCCGCATCCAGGGCGCTGCGCGCAAGTTCCGGCGGGGTGGAGCGCATGAGCGACGACGATTCCCGAATTGATCCGTGGGAGCGAACTACAGTCAGCGTAGGTTAACTCAATTCGTCCCACGGCACACCGCGCAGGCACTACCGGTTTCCGGGTAAAAAAGGGGCGGCCTCGATGCCGCCCGGATGCGAGGAATCGGCACCGGCTTTACAACGGGGGCATCGTGGCGAGCGCCGAAATGCGCGCACCACGCCGCCGACGGTGCACGGGTGATCGAAATTGCTCGGGCTTCACGATCAGGAAATCGCAGGACAGCGAATCCAACAAGGATTCGGCGGTATTGCCGATGAACAGGCGTTTCAGGCCGGAGCGCGACAGCGCGCCCATGACTACGATCGCACTGTTCAGCTTGCGGGCGGTGTCCTCGATGGCGTTGATCGGATGCTGCGCGCGCAGATGGCGCCGGGCCTTGGGCAGCTCGTAGGAGCTCAGCACGCGCTCAAACCGGCGCCGCGCCTTGGCTTCGATGTCCGCGGACAGTGCTCTTACGGCCCCTGCTGTGAGCAGATCGCTCGGAAATGGCGTTGGCAGGGGAATGTACGCGTGCACCGCATGCAGGCTGCCATGCAGGCTCTTACCCAGCAGCGCGCCGGTTGCCAGAATGTGAGCGTCCAGATTGCCGGGTTTGGCATGGGCGTGCGCTGGATCGACGGCGGCCAGCACGAGGGGCTTTCGATAGGTGCCCGCCGTCTTCACCAGCAGTACCGGCACCGGGCAGGTGCGCAGCAGCTCCCAGTCGGTCAGTTGCAATAATCCCGGTGCAATGTGTCGACCCGCATGTCTTTCGGCGACCACGAGATCGGCGCGGCACTCCGCGGCACGCCGCACGATCGCCTCGAATACCGGGTAATCCCATGCGACCTGGGCGGACACCGCGAGGCCGCCGGCCCGCAGCTTGTGCGCGAGCCGTTCGAGGCGCAGCCGCTGTTGTTTGAGCGCCGCCTGCTCGAAGCCCTCCAGCGTGCCATTCGACGAGTAGGCATCCACGAACAGCGGCGTGGAGATGCAGTGAAAGAGCTCCAGGTGAGCATCGCACGCCTCGGCGAGTTGCGCGGCCTTGGCCACTGCCGGCAGGCTACGGGCGCCGGGATCCTTCACGGCCACGAGAATGCGCCGAAACGTCTGCATGCGTTGTTTCCGATGCGTTGATGCGAGCGCATGTTGATGCAGGCGGGCAGGCCCGACCATACGCAATTGCACGGATAGGAGCCGGCGCGAAGCGTCCGTCAGACTGGGGCGTGAAACGAGACTCCGCGCACCCGGAAGGACTGCCGCCGCAGTTGCTGGAACTAGTCGCTTGCCCCGCCGAGCAGGTGTTGCAGCGGCTGGGGGTGTCCGCGTGCGGGCTGAATCCGCTGGAGATCCAGTCGCGCCGCGAGCGCTTCGGCTCGAACCGCGTGGCCCGCGAGGAGCCGGACACCCTGTTCGCGCAGCTTCTGCAGCGGCTGTTGAATCCCCTCAATATTCTCCTGTTGATTCTGGCCGCCATCTCGACCCTCATGGGGGATCATGAGGCCGCGGCTCTCATTGCGGTGATGGTCGTTCTGAGCCTGTCACTGTCGATCGCGCAGGAGCGCAAGTCCGATGCGGCGGCCGGTAAATTGCGGGCAATGGTGCATACGACCGCCGCGGTGCTGCGCGCGGACGGCAAGGGTCAACCGCGGGAGATTCCTATCGAGGAGTTGGTTCCCGGGGATCTCGTGCACCTGAGCGCGGGTGACATGGTTCCCGCGGACCTGCGCGTGATTGCGGCGAAGGACCTGTTTGTCAACCAGGCTGCGTTGACCGGTGAGCCGTTGCCGGCGGAGAAGCACAGCGCTGCGCAAACGCTCAGCGATACCAGCCTCGGATCCTTCAACAATCTGTGTTTCATGGGTACCACGGTGGTCAGTGGAACGGCGACTGGTGTCGTCGTGTTGAGCGGCGCACGTGCCTATTTCGGACGGGTTGCGGCCGTGATCGGTGCCCAGCGGGTCGAAACGAGCTTCGACCGGGGAACGACGCGATTTGCATGGTTGATGATCCGGTTCATTCTGGTGATGACGCCGTTGGTATTCCTGATCAACTGGCTCACCAAGGGCGATTGGCTCGAGGCTCTGCTGTTCGCGAGCGCGGTGGCCGTCGGCCTCACCCCCGAGATGCTGCCGATGATCGTGACCGTCAATCTGGCGAAAGGGGCGCTGGCGATGTCACACCGCAAGGTCATCGTGAAGCGCCTGAATTCGATTCAGAACTTCGGGGCCATGGATGTGCTGTGCACCGACAAGACCGGGACCCTGACGCAGAACAGAGTCATTCTGCAGAAGCATGTCGACCTGTTCGCCCGCGAAAGCGAGGAGGTGCTCGAATATGCCTATCTCAACAGCTCGCAGCAGTCGGGGCTGCGCAATCTGCTGGATGTGGCGGTCATGGAGCATCCCGCCGCCCAGGCGCTGGCGCGCCTGGCCACCGAGTTCCGCAAGCTCGATGAAGTGCCGTTCGACTTCGAGCGACGCCGGATGTCGGTTGCCGTTGAGGGGCGCGGCCGCCGGCAGTTGATCTGTAAGGGCGCGGTGGAGGAGGTGCTGTCGGTCTGCGCCACGGGGCGGGCGGCTGGGGAAACGTTTGTGCTCGATAGCGCCCACTTGGAGCAACTGCGCGAGACCGTCGATCATCTGAATTCGGACGGCTTTCGCGTGATCGCCATCGCGATAAAGGACCTGGCTGCCGATCGCGATACGTGTGCCCTGGAGGATGAGAGCGAGATGACCCTGTTGGGCTACATCGCGTTTCTGGACCCACCGAAGGAATCGGCGAGCCGGGCCATCGCGGCGTTGGCTTCACACGGCGTCGGCGTGAAGGTGCTGACCGGGGACAACGAGATCATCACTCGCAAGATCTGCCGTGAGGTCAATCTGCCGGTGGAGCGCGTCATGCTGGGAACCGAGGTGGAGTCGCTCACGCCCGATCAACTGAAGGAGGCGGTGGAGCGAGCTCAGGTGTTCGCCAAATTGTCACCGATGCAGAAGGCTCGTGTGATTACTGCTCTGCAAGCGCGCGGGCACGTGGTCGGATTTCTCGGCGACGGCATCAACGATGGCCCCGCGCTGAAGGCCGCGGACGTGGGTATCTCCGTGGATACCGCCGTAGACATTGCCAAGGAGTCCGCCGATATCATCCTGATGGAGAAAAGCCTTCTGGTTCTCGACCAAGGCGTCACTGAAGGGCGCAAGGTGTTCGGCAACGTCGTCAAGTACATCAGGATGGGCGCCAGCTCCAACTTCGGGAACATGTTCAGCATACTGGGCGCCAGCGCCTGGCTGCCGTTTCTGCCCATGCTGCCCGTGCAAGTGTTGAGCAACAATCTGTTGTACGATTTCTCCCAGACCGGCATACCGACCGACACGGTGGACGAGGAGTATCTGCAGCGGCCGCGACGCTGGGAAATCGGCAACATCGCCCGCTACATGCTGTGCATAGGTCCGATCAGCTCCCTGTTCGACTACGCGACGTTCCTGATGTTGTTTTTCATTTTCGATGCGCGGACGCCCGCGCAGTCCGCGTTGTTTCAGACAGGCTGGTTCGTGGAGTCGATTCTGTCGCAGACGTTGATCATCCACGTGCTGCGGACGCGTCATCTGGCGTTCATCCGCAGCCGAGCCAGCTTCCCCCTCACCTTGACTACCGCACTTGCATGCGTCCTCGCAATCGTGATGGTTTATTCACCACTGGCACCGGCCCTGGGCTTCGTGCCGCTTCCACCTCTGTACTGGCCGTTGCTGGCCGCGTTGTTGATTGCCTATTTCGTCCTGACCCACCTCGTGAAATTGTGGCTGCAGCGGCGTCTTGGGTTGGAGTGATCATTATGGGATATGACGCTTTGCTGACTGCCTGTCGAGACCTGCCGCCGTTGCGGACGGCAGTGGTTTATCCATGCGATCGCCTGTCTCTGCAGGGTGCGCACGAAGCGAGCCGGGCCGGGCTGATCGAGCCGGTCCTGTTGGGAGCGGAGCGGGAAATCCGCGATCTTGCCGGCTCCATCGATTGGGATCTGCGGCACGTTCAGATCACCGACATTTCGCAACCGCGGGCCGCGGCCGCGCAGGCGGTGGCTTTGGCCCGGACGGCCCAGGTCGAGGCGCTGATGAAGGGCAGCCTGCATACCGACGATCTCATGGCGGAAGTCGTCAGAGCCGATGTTGGAATTCGCACCGAGCGTCGGGTGAGTCATGTGTTTGTGATGGACGTGCCCCGCTATCCGAAGCTGCTGCTCATCACCGATGCAGCCGTCAACATTGCGCCCAGCCTGGAGGAAAAGGTCGATATCGTGCAGAACGCCATCGACCTGGCGCAGTCGCTCGGAGTGAGTCGACCGAAGGTCGCGATCCTGTCGGCCGTGGAGACGGTGACCGCGAAGATTCCCTCGACCATCGAGGCGGCGGCGCTCTGCAAGATGGCGGATCGCCACCAGATTACCGGTGCCATCCTCGACGGCCCCCTGGCGCTGGACAATGCAATCAATCATGAATCGGCGCTGGTCAAACATATCGATTCGCCGGTGGCCGGCGATGCCGATATCCTGCTGGTGCCCGATCTGGAAGCGGGCAATATGCTGGCCAAGGAACTGACCTATCTGGCAGGCGCGGAGGCGGCCGGTATCGTGTTAGGTGCTCAGGTGCCGATCATGCTGACCAGCCGGGCGGACAATCCACGCGCGCGCCTCGCCAGTTGCGCAGTGGCGGTCCTCTACAGCCGCTTCGCGCACACCTCGTCGATTTCCCGCTCCGCGGCCAGCCAGTCCTCCATCTCCTTTCCGGGGCCAGGGGCGCGCCGCAGCGAGCGAAAATAGGCGGCGTCCCGGATGCGCTTCTCGCGCCAGGCATGTTCCACGTCCGGGTGTGTGCAACCGGCATCCGGCAGGTCGGGCGCGTGTTGCGCGGCCAGCTGGGCGTCGAACAATGAGATCCTCATGGCAGCCATGGGCCGGCTCCTCGCGGTGGATGTCGCCGGACTATGACCCTGCGGGGCTCCCCCCGGCGATACGTACTTGTCCAAGTGGCCGACGCGGCCGCCTTGCGGCTAGGCTGCCAACATGAAAGCTCCCGAGCCGGTTGAGGTTTCCACGCGCCGCAAACTGGCCTTCCTGCGCCGGGCCGGCGTTGAGGTCATCGAGACGCATTTCGCATGGATCTTTCTCACGTCCACCCATGCGTACAAAATGAAGAAGCCCGACCGCCATGTCTGGGACTACCGGTTGCTCGAGGTCAGGGAGCAGGGATGCCGCACCGAGCTGCGTTTGAATCGACGGTTGGCGCCTTCCATCTACCTGGAGGTGGTGCCGTTGAGTTGCACTCCCGACGGCCATCTCGTGTTGGGTCGAGGGGGGCGAGTGGTTGATTGGCTGATCAAGATGCGCCGTCTGCCCGCCGAGCGGGCTCTCGATGTGACCTTGCGTGCGACGGCCAGGATCGGTTCCCGGGAACAGCACGGCCTGATCGAGCTGTTGGCAGGATTTTATCGCGCGGCAGCCAGGGAGCCCCTGACCGCGAATGGGTATCTGCGCAGCCTGCGCTCGCGCATTGCCGGCAATGGCGCGGATCTCAGTGCACCCGAGCTGCGTGTGAATTCCATGTGGTTGCAACAGATCCTGCGCCGGCAGCGGCAATTCGTCAGCGAGCACGAGTCGCTGCTCGGTGAGCGCGCCGCTCGCCTCGTGGATGCACACGGCGATCTGCGTCCCGAACACATCTTCCTGGGAAGTCCCGCCGGTGCTCCCTGCATCATCGATTGCCTCGAGTTCGATGCGCGCCTGCGGCGCTTGGATCCGGCGGAGGAGATGGCGTTTCTGATGCTGGAGTGCAGGCGACTGGATGCCGGCGAGCTTGCCGAGCAGTTGGGAGCCGGTGTGATGGCGGCCCTGGGGGATCTCGTGCCGCCCGAGCTGATTCACTTCTACATGAGCTGCCAGGCGTTGAATCGGGCGAAAGTGGCGGCCTGGCACCTGCGCGACAAGCGCGGCCCGCGGCGTGCGCGCCACTGGAAAGCCAAGACAGAATCCTATCTCAGCGACGCCGATCACTATGCGCGCTGGGCGCTGCAATCGGCGCACGCCTTCAGGACTGGGGCGCGCTGTGCTCCCGATGTGTCCCCAGCCTGCTGATCAGGTCCAGTGCGTTTCTGATCCGTCCCTCGCCCGACAGGATCCGCGCCATGACCGGGTCCTGCAACAACTGCAACAGCGGCTGCGGCTTGCCGTTGACGTACGCTGTATCGCTGACCAACCGTACACCGTGACTGTAGTCGGCGTAACGCCAACCGTGCACGGTGCTGAGGGGCTGAATCGGGCTGCCGTCGGGTCGGTGCCAGCCATAGATGGCGACGCGATCCGGGAAGCTCCACAGCCTGTTGGTGATCACCAGGTCCTTCTTGTCGCCTGCCGTCAAATCGCCCAACACCGAGCCGACATCGGCGCGCTGTACCTGAACCAGTCGGTTGTGTTCCCAGTAATAGGCGGTCGTGCGCATCGTGTCGCCGGCCGGCAGCGGCCGCGGGGCGAGTCGCGTGCCCGCCTGTGCATAGATCGCGTCCACCATTTTCGGGGTCGGCAACATGGCATGGAAGCGCGAAGCGACGGCCAGCGCGGTCTGCAGTCTCATGGGGGCCAGGAAATAACTCTGATCCGAGCCGACGGCGAGGTAGTCAGGGGTCACGCAGACGACCACCTGCGTTGCGCCGCTGTCATTGCTCGGACCATTCAGCAGCACCGCATGCAGTTGGCGCAGGAACGATGGCAGGTTTCCTGACAGCAGGGCCGCCTGAATCGCCTGCTCGCGCTCGTCGTCTGTCAGTCCGGCGAGACGGCGGACGAACTCGCTTCCATCCGGAGCTTCCGCGTGCCGCACGGGCATGTTGCGGGCGAGATCCTTGCTACACGAATCCTGCGTGGTTTGTGCGCAACATTGGCCTGCGTACAGTAATGCGAACACGAAGGTCCGTATCGAAGGTTTGATCAGCATCGGTCCATTCTACCTAGTCGAGCATGACCATGGCACTCCCGGCGAATCTGCAATCCCTCCTGCGTCCCGAGGCCTTTGCGCATCCCGTGACTGAAGTCAGGCTGGTGGAGACTCCTATCTCCTGGCTGTTGCTGACCGGGAGCGTGGTCTACAAGATCAAGCGGCCGGTGCATTTTGCATTCATTGACCTGCGCTCGCAGGAGCGGCGGGCGTTCCTGTGTGCGGAGGAAGTGCGGTTGAATCGCCGCTTTGCGCCTGGGATCTACCTCGGCGTGTCTCACATAACAGCGGATGTGGGAGGAACATGCATCGACGGAGCGGGCTCCGCAATAGAGTCGTGCGTGCGAATGCGCCAGTTCGATGCGAACTGTGAGTTGGATCACCTTCTGGAGCGAGGCGCAATCGTGGCCGGCGAGTTGTTCGCATTCGGTCGGGAGCTCGCGCGGCTGCATGCGAGCTTGCCGGTGGCCGGCTCCGAGCACGAGTGGGGCCGGCCGGCCGCCGTGCGCGCCGCGTTACTGCGTAACTTCGATGAGTGCGTCGAATTGCTCGGCGACCTGCTTCCGGCAGCGGATCCTGTTCGGTTGCGTGTTGAGCTCGGGAATGCGGCCGACCGCGCGACTGCGTGGATGGCCGAACGGCGGCGGGGCGGCCGAGTGCGCGAGTGCCATGGGGATCTGCACTGCAGCAATATTGTGCGGCTCGACGGCCGGCTGTGCGCCTTCGATTGCCTCGAATTCGATCCGGCGCTGCGCTGGATCGATGTGGCGGATGAGATCTCCTTCCTGCTGGCCGACCTGACACCCTACGAGCCCGCGGCCCTGCGGCAGGCGTTCCTGGATGGCTACCTGTTGGAAAGCGGCGACTTCGAGGCCTGCCGGTTCCTGCTTCTTTATCAGGCGCACCGCTGCCTGGTCCGCGCCAAGGTGCTCGCGCTGAGTGGGGCAGGCGAGGCAGCGTGTCGCTTCATCGAGGCCGCCGGCGTGGCACTGGCTCCAGGACGACCCGTGCTGATTCTCATGTCGGGATTGTCAGGCTCGGGCAAATCCTGGTTGGCCGAGCGGCTTGCTCCGAGCCTGGGTGCCGTTCACGTGCGCTCCGATATCGAGCGTAAACGGCTCGCCGGAATAGACATCGAAGCACGCGCGTCCGCGCAGCCGGGCAAGGGGCTGTACACGAGCGAGATCAGCCAACATTTGCAGGAGCACCTGCTGAAGGCCGCGGATTCGCTCGTTGCCGGCGGCTTCACGACCGTGATCGATGCGACTTTCATTCATCGCGAGTATCGCCGGGCTTTCCTGGACTGGGCGGCGCGACTCAACGTGACTGTGAAGATCGTGCGCTGCGAGGCTCCGGAATCAATCTTGAGAGCGCGTATCGAAGAACGCGCCAGACGCGGTGGTGATCCGTCCGACGCAGACCTCTCAGTGCTGCAGTGGCAAATCAGCCACGATGAGGCATTCGAGCCGGCGGAGGCGGCCTGCTTGCTACGGGTGAACACGGCGGATGAGGGAGCACTCGAGCAGGTCCGGCGACACCTGATGCTCGACTCAGTGTGATGCCGAAAGCGTCTTGCAGCAGCGGAAGCCAAGGTGATAGTTGGCGTGGCTATGTGCGTCCATTACACGGGTTCCATGCCAGAAGGGTGCCCGCCACCGACACCAGTCCTCGTGGGCGCGGTAGGTGTCGAAGATGAACCAACTACCTTTCATCTCCGTGTAGCCCAGGGTCGTGCTGCCCCGGCTCGCCATCTGATCCGGGCTGATGGGCAGGTTCATGTGTTCCGCGGCATTGCCGTTCAGATCAAACACCTGCAGCGGGCTGTGGCAAGCGGGAAAATCGCCGGCCGGATAGGTGTTGGAACCGCATTGGCTCCAGTTGCCGCCGTTGCAGCCGGGCGACTTGAAGCTGCCGGTCGCGCAGATGTGCTGCTGGTATTCGCGACCGTAACTCCAGCGTTTGTCGGATGAATGGGCCAGATTGTGCGCGGCGCGCATACGGTGAATCGCATCCGGCGCGCCCAGGCCCTGGGCGAGGTCGAACCGGTAATCGGCCGGCTCGGTCGCGCCCTGACACGCATCCTCCCACTCATTCGCATCGCACAGCCGCTTGCCCTCGGCCGCGCACAACTCGGCTGCCTCCCGCGCCTTTACCCAGACAACCGGGTAGGCGCAGGGAATATCGGGGAACTCGAACTGATCGATACACGCGCTGGCCCCTTCCGGTTGTTGTTTCTTCGGGTCGTACAGCGGCGCCATGTACTTGGCGTGGCAGACGTCCTGGAACCGGGGATTCGCATATACGATGCCGGCATCATCGAGCTTCTTCTGGCAACCCTGCGGTGTGTCGGGATGTTGTGTGATCGCTGGGTTGCCTTGTCCGATGATGGGCGAGGCGGCGAATATCGCCCGGATGCGTTCCACCTGGGTCGGATTCAGATCGTGGACCGAACGCAATTGCTCGAGCAGTTGCGAGTTGTTGGCGGCCAGGCTGGACTGTGCGATCACGAGCAAAACGGACCAATTCAAGGCGCATGCCCCTTGCGGGTCAGGTAGAAGAAATCCCGATCATCGGGAAAGCCCAGAAAACGCGGCGAAAACCGGTCGCCGCTGTGGCGATCCACTTCCTCCATCCCCTCCACGAGATGCTCGACCGTCAGCTGATGTCCGTCGCGAACATACAGCGCGAGATACGTGTGCTCGAGGGCATTCATATCGAGATGCAGCGCGTATGAGCAGCGATACGCCTGAAAGACTCGTGCCATCGCGGAGGGCGTCGCCGCCGAGAAATAACCGAACAGAAGATAGCGGTGCCCGGCCTCATTCTGCAGGCACAGTCCCGCGCGCACGGTCCGCAGATCCTCGTTGGCCGATCCGGACCAGTTGCCCGGACCCCATAGATTCACCATCTCCCCGGGGACTCCCCGCCCGCTTCGGGGGTCGTATTCGATCAGGGGCACGCCGTTCTGCCGCGCGTACCGGATGTGCTCCAGGAGGAGATTGTCGGCGGGCGTCCAGGTTTTCAACTCGGTGTGTCCGTCACCTGCGACCCACACAGTGGCGAGGCCCGGCTGCAGCTTGCTGAAAACGACGCCCTCCTGGATGAAACCGTAGTGACTGCCATGGTTCTTTTCCGACAGCGGGCCGAACTTGAATGCGCCGTGCGAGCGTTTGAATCCGCCTGCGAACGCGGCAACGGTTCGGACCGCATCCGCCGGGCTCACCATCCCGTTCGCCACCAGCGGCGCGGGGCTCGCAATGCCATCCGGCCCGGGCAGCCGCGGGTCCCGGGCGGAGGCCGGGGGCCGATCGGACCAATCCAGGCGCGGATGATCCGTGCCGAGCGCGAAGTGCAGATCGAGCGCATTCAGGTCGAATGCGACCAGGTAGACGAGGGCTTGCGATTCGAGCGTGGACAGCGGATTCACGCTCGCCTCGTGGCCGGTCAGGATGGAGCGCTGGATCGCCTGCGGTTGGATCACACTGACCGTGACACCTTCCAGGCCATGGACCGCATACCATTGACCGGGCAGCAGCCCGCCGTCCCCCTCCAGGTCGATTGCGAGGCGCTGCGGCAGGATGGGTTCATCCGCGAGCTCGGGTGCTACCAGGGCTGCGGCCGGCGTGGTACCGACCGCGGAGGGAGCCGCCGCGGACGCCGGCTGGCCCCGCTCGAGATAACGGTCCCGGTAGAGCTCTTTCTTCACGAAGGAGATGACCCGGTCGCCCTCCCAGATGTGATCGCGCAGGAAGTCGGTGATCCGCTCGAGCGAGGTTCGATGACCGACAACGGAGTTGCGGACGTAGAGCAGTCCTGTGCATACAGGTGCGTACGGCAGGCCGCTCGCGCCGGCTTCGTCCAAGGGACGCGGCCCGATACTGTTCCAGAGCGTGCAGGTGAATCCGTTGGCGGCGCTGATGTTGAGCGCGGCAGGGTCCGCCGCGACCAATCGCAGAGACCCGATCGAGGCGAGCGGATTTTCCAGGTGATACTGCACGCGCCCTTCGTTGTTCGACCACGCGATACTCAACAGATACCAGCTGTTGATTGCCGGGTTCAGGTTGATGAGCGTGGCGGTTCCGCCGACACCGTCGGCCCGCTTCAGGGTCACCCGGCTCGAGGTCCGAAAGCGCTGCAGCTCGATGCTGCTCTTCGGTGCGTCATCGTCATATTGGATGCGTTGCTCGACCAGATCCTCCTGGGACCCGGCGGGCGGCTCGAGCGCGTTGCCGCTCAACACGACCCAGGCCAGCGACCCCAACGCGATCAGGTAGCGAGCCACGCGCTGATTCCCGTGAGTGTCAGCAGGCACAGGCCCGCCTTGTCGGTGATGACAAAGACCAACGGGTCATCCGTCATGTGCCCCCGGTGAGCCGTCAACCACATCCGACTGATCCAATAGAGCGCCAATACGCACGCGATCCAGATCAGCAGGTCCCGTGCTCCCGGATGATGAGCGGCCTCGCTCAGATACAGACCGAACAGCTGAACCGCGAGCAGGCCGCTCGCGACTCCCAGCGCCAGAACGAAATCGAGATCTTCCAACAGATAGGCTCGGGCGTGGGCCGCGGCGCCGTCGCGTGTGCGGAGCAGGGACAACTCGGTGTAGCGCTTGAGGAGAGCCAGACTGAGGAACAACAGCGCACACAGCAGCAGAAGCTCGAACGGGGGTGCGAGCCCGGTGGCTATCTCGCCCGCGTATACACGCAGCGTATATCCCGTGGCCAGCACGAAGGCATCCAACAGGATTACCTGCTTCAACCGCAAGGAATATGCCGCCTGCAGGCTCGTATATAGCAACAGCACCAGCGGCAGGCCCGGGTGGACACCGATCGCGATGGCACTTGCCAACGCAAGCAAACCCGGAATGCTGGCGAACGCCAGCCACAGCGGCAGCCGTCCCGAGGCAATCGGGCGCAAGCGCTTGTGCGGGTGTTGCCGATCCGCTTCGCGATCATGGATGTCGTTGAAGACATAAACGGCGGATGCGCACAGGCTGAATGCCAGAAACGCGCGCGCCGCGAGCGCCAGAAGATGTGGGTCGCCGAAGCGGTGCGCGGCGCAAAGGGGAACGAATACCAACAGATTCTTCAGCCATTGGTACGGGCGCAGGCTCTCGATCCAGGCGCCGGCAATGGCCGCCGGCCCGGCGGCGCGCGGCGCGGGAACGGGCTCAAAACGCATACTTCGCAAGTTGCAACGCTCCCTTTTTCCAGGGCACCCGATGCGTGACCCCGGTGCGCGCCTGGATCCGGTCACGGTTCTCGACATACCAGTCATAATTGCGCAGCAGGGCGGCGCGATTGGAGAAGCGGGGCGCGAACCCGAGTTGGGTTCTAATCCGGTCTATGGACACGAAGCTGTCCCGCGCGGCCGTGTCGTAGATCCACGGATACAAAGGGGAGAGGTGCAGCCGGCTGAGGGTCCGGAGCAGCGCTCGGGCGGGAGCGGCCGGCAGACCGATCACGTGTCTGCCGTGTCCGGCTTCATCCAACACGGCCTGAAAGTTCTCGCGCATGGTGCCGAAGTCGCTCGCGCCCACATTGAAGGTATCGTTGGCCTTGTCAGCCTCCGCAGTCGCGCACAGGTAAATGGCCTGACACAAGTCCTCGACGTCGAGTAACTGGTAGCGATTCGCGCCATTGCCCAACACAGGAAAAGCGCGCCCCTCAAAGGCCCAACTGTACAGGAGCTCGAACGCGCCCAGGCGCTCGGGCCCGACGAAGCTTTTTGGCCGCAGCACGCTCACGCATAGACCGTCAGCACGCGCCGCTTCGCACAGCCGCTCGGCCTCGATCTTCGACTCTCCATAGGGTCCGACGCCCGACAGTGGGTCGGACTCGACGATCGGGTGATGATCCGGAATGCCGTAAACGGCCGTGGATGAAGTGAAGATGAAGCGTTGGATGCGATGCGCGAGAGCCCGTTTCAACAGCAGCCGTGTACCGTCCACGGCGGTGGAAAAAATGTCCGCCGGCGGCGCCAACGGCAGTGCCGCGGCGGCGTGCACGACGATATCGATCCCGTCGAGCGCGCGCTCCACGTCATCCTGCAAACGCACATCGCCGTCGATCGCATCGACCTGCGGGCGCTCCGGATACAGGAACGGCGCGATATCCAAGGTGCGCACAAAATGCTTGCGCAGCAGCAGGTAGCGGCACAGGTTGATGCCGAGAAACCCGGCGCCACCGGTGATGAGATAACGTGCGGACATGGAATCTTAAGGAGCAGGCACCACCGCGATCGCGTTGGTGATGCCCTTGACGCCCTCCAGGTTCGACAGAATCGATTGAGCCTGCTCCCGTTGGAAGTACAAGGGAGCGCGGCCCTCCAAAGTCAGATGTCCCTGGTGGACGATGACTTTCAAACTGTCGCGCAGGCTGGGCAGGATCCGCGAAAGGGTCGCTACCGCCTGCCGCGCGATCTCCGGGTCGGTCGGATCGCCTTCCAGGCAATCGCGCACTTCGATTTCGTTGGCGACTCCCCGGATACCGGCGATGCTTTTGGCGGCAGCCTCCACCGCCAGCTTGTCCCGATAGGCATGGGCATACCCCGTCAGCGTCACGACGCCGGAGTGGACCTTGAGCGCGATGTCGGTGGTATCGAGTCCCGGAGTCGCACTCAGCTCCGACAGCAGTTCCTGCTCGAGCTCACCGTCGGTCTTCATGATGAACCTGCCGATCAATCCAGGGCTGCCTGCGAGGGTATTCATCATCCGCGCGGCCGGTCGGGGGCTGAATTCGCACATATACTTATTATCTCGGCGCCCTAAATGAGCTCGAATGCTGGAACGGACAATCTCATCCAGGAGTGTGTGCCATGAGCCCTGATATCGCCGTCAACATCGGTCGCTGGTACCTGCGTTGGGATAAGGGCGAGATCTTTCAGGTGACCGAGCAGGATCCCGACAGCGGCCAGATTACGATCCGCACGTACGACGGCAGCGTCGATCACTTGTCCCTGGACGAATGGCGGGACCTTCAGCCCGGGCTCGCGGATCCCCCGTCTGACTGGAGCGGCCCCGTCGAGATCGTGGATGAGATAGAGCCGAGCGCAGCGTTGCCGCCCGGTTTCACCGCTCCGACGAGCGCCGCCGGCCCGATCAAGCGCATCCTGGTGGCGATCAAGGAGCTCGGGGATAACTGGTCGCCGGCCGTGGCCAAGGCCACGCAGATTGCCCGCGCCACGGGCGCGCAGATCGAGTTGTTTCACTGTGTGGACGCCGGAGTGACCGTGCAGGAGCTGGCAAGCTACAACGACGGCATCGAAGGTTTTGAAGGAGGCCAGCGGCGCCCCTGGGAACAGGGCCTCGAACGCCTGGCTACGCAGGTTCGCCGCCACGGCGTGCAGGTGTCATTTTCGGCGCCCGTCGACTATCCAATTCACGAGGCCATAGTGAGACAGGCGCGGCGTTATCACGCGGATCTGATCGTCACCGATGCACACGCAGGCCGTAACTTCGCGCCCGCGGTGATGCAGGAGGTTGATTGGGAGCTCATTCGACTGAGCGCGGTGCCGGTGCTCATCGTCAGACAGGCCCAACCGTATCACCAGCCAATTGTCCTGGCTGCGTTGGACCCGCGGCGCAGGCACTCCAAGCCCGCGGCCCTCGATGACAAGATTCTCAACGTATCGCAGCACATGGGCAACGTTCTGCACGGCGAGCTGCACGCAATCCATTCATACACGGTGCCGGCGGCGTATGCGGAAGCTTCGGCGGTTTCTGGCGGCAGTGTCGCCGCCGAATTGCAGGCGATCGATGCCGAGTCCGCTCAGGCGGCGCTCGACCGGCTTCTGACGCAGAGCGGTGTGCTTCCCGAGCGGCGCCATGTGTTGCAGGGATCGCCCGCGGACGCGATCGTGCGCTCGGCCAGGGACATGAATGCGTCGCTCGTGGTGATGGGCAGCGTAGCCCGGTCCGGTATCGGTGGCTTCTTCATCGGCAACAGTGCCGAGAAAGTGCTCAACCACATTCCTTGCGATCTGCTGCTGGTCAAGCCCGATGGCTTCAGCAACTCCATCCCCGATCAGCGGCGCGGCGCGCGCGTGATCTCGGTCGGCGCGTATCAGTGAGGGTCAGGGCTCATCGCGCTCAACCGCGATGAGTCCCTGCGCTTCCACATCGCCGTCATATTGACCCGAGTCGACGGCCCAGAACAATGCCCAGGCCGCCAGTGCCACGAGCACCAGGCCCAGAGGGATGAGCAACAGTACGATGGTCATGCCGAAAGCCTCGGCGAGCTCCACGCCAGGCGCGCGGCATTGCTCACCACAGCCAGGGAACTGAGGGACATGCCCAGCGCCGCTACCCATGGAGCCATGAGTCCCGCGGCGGCCAAAGGCACGCACACGAAGTTATATCCCACGGCCCAGACGAGATTCTGCCGTATGATTCGGCGTGCCTGTCGTGCCACCTCGATGCCGGTGGCCAGCGACTTCAATGAACCGTTCAGCATCAGCAGATCCGCGGCGGCCTGGGCTATGGCCGAGCCTTGAGTCATTGCACAGGAGACGGTGGCCGCGGCGAGCACGGGAGCGTCATTGATTCCGTCGCCAACCATGAGCACGCTGTGGCCGCTCTTCTGCGTCCGTTCGATGTAGTCGAGTTTGTCCTGTGGCGTCATCCGCGAATGGTGTTCCTGGATGCCCAAGGTGTCCGCGACCGTGCTGACAGCCTCCGGCGCATCGCCGCTCGCAATGACGATCCGCAGCCCGCAACGCCGCAGCTCATCGACCGTGTTGACTGCCTCCGCCACGACGGGATCATGAACCGAGAGTGTCGCGGTGCCGGCTTCTCCGGGCGATCCGAGATGCAACAGCGAGTCCGTCCGCGAGTCGGGGCTTCCATGGACAAAGGCCCGGGTACCCAACCTCCAGCGCCGCCCCTGGACGATGCCCTCGATTCCGGCGCCCGGGTGCTCATGGAATTCGATGGCGGTTAGAGTCGGCTCGGCGTACGGCTGAAACGCTCGCGCGAGCGGATGATCCGAGCCGCGCTCGAGTGCGGCTGCAACGGCGAGCGCGCGCTCGGGTGTGATGCCATTCGCGCTGATCACGCTCGCCAGTGCAGCGCCCTGCGTCAACGTACCGGTCTTGTCCAACACGACGGTATCGATTCTCGGCAGGCGCTCGAGGGCGTCGGGTTTGACCACGAGCAATCCCTGGCGTGCCAGATAGGAAGTCGCCGCGGCAAACGTAGCCGGAATGGCCAGGGACAGCGCACATGGGCAGGTAACGACCAAGACGGCGAGCGTGGCCGGCATGGCCCGCTGCGGATCGACCCAGCTCCAGAACACCGCGACTGCGAGGGCGAGGAGCAGGGTGACCAGCGAAAACCAGGATGCCACGCGATCCGCCACGGCGATCGTGCGGGGCTTCTCGGAGCTCGCCAGTTGGAGCAGCTCGATGATCCCGGCCAGTGTGGAGTGAGCCGCGGACTTCGTGCAGAGGATCTCGATCGCGTTGCCGGTGTTGATTGCGCCGCCGGGAACGGCTTCGCCGGCGCTTCTGCCCACGGCCCGCGATTCACCGGTGATCAGCGATTCATCCAGTGAGGCAGTGGGGGAGGTGAGTTGCCCGTCTACGGGAACGGCTGCTCCCTTCGATACCCGCAAGCGATCTCCCGGGACCACCCGCGCCAAGGGTACTTTCTCAATGGTGCCGCTCGGCAGCACCCGTGTGGCTTCGGTCGGAACGGTTCGCGCCAGCGCCTCGCTGGCACTGAGCCTGCGTTGTCGTACCGACATCTCGGCGAACCTTCCCAACGAAAGCAGGAAGATGAACATCGTGACGGAATCATAGTAGACCTCACCCGTACCCAACAGCGTGTGATACACGCTAGCGGTGAAGGCAACAGTCAAGGCAACCGCGACGGGTACGTCCATTCCCACCCGACGGCGTTGGAGGTCGTGCACGGCCGCTTGGTAGAATGGCATTCCCGAGTAAAGCAGCACCGGGGTGGTCAGTAACATTCCCGCGATCTGCAGGTATTTGGCGATCTTGGGATCGATGCCGTGAGCGCCGCTCGCGTACAGCGCATACACGAACATCATGGTCTGCATCATGCCGAGCCCGGCTACGCCGATGCGCTTCAACGCCTGCCGCCGCTCCTGGACGGCGGCGGCCTCGGCGGCTTCGCCAGCCAGAGGAACCGGACGAAATCCGAGCTTGCGAATGGCCTCGAAAATGGGCCTCAGAGTGAGCTTCGCCGGGTCCCAGTCGACTCGCGCCTTGCCAGTGGCTGCATTGACCGAGATCGCGTGCACGCCATCGAGGCTCCGCAACGCACGCTCAACCGAGTTTGCGCAGTTCGCACAATGCATTCCTTCGATGCCGAAGGCCGTGCGTGAGTCCGAGGCAATCGCGGCCATCAGCGTGTGCCGGCTGACAGTTGCACGGGGCCGCCGTTTCCGGACCAATCCTGGCGATAACTCCAATCGCCCGCGGTGGATTTCAATTCGAGATGCCAGTTTCCCCCGGGCAGCGCAGTGCACGGAGCCGTGTAGGTGTCCGAATCGCCGGCGCGATCGAAGCGCATCCGCCGATCGAGCTCCGGCCGGCTGGCGTGAACCGCATCCAACAGGACCGCACCGGGCAAGGCCGTGCGCAGGTGCATCGACAGATGGCAGGTACCCTGCGTGGGTGTCAGATCGAGGGTCGCCTGGAGCCCGAGGGCGGCCGCCCGGTGCGCGTCCGCGAAATCGTGATCGAGCCGGTCTCCCTCCCAGTGATACTGGCCGGGCAAGGGCGGATCCCCGCGGGTCATCGCGATCACCGCGGTGCCGATACTGGCCAGGATGGCGAATGCCGGCAGGGCAATGATCAGGACGACGGCCCCATTGGGGCCACGATGAACTGCTTTGGATGTGCTCATGGGGTGCTACTTGTTGGGGGCAAGAAACCGCGCCGCGGTGGAGGCCCGCAACCGCGGGTTGTCCTCGGCCTGAACCGTGATGCTCACGGACTCGGATCCGACCGGGTCGAATGCCGAGCGCCGGATGCGTATTCCGGCCGGAAATACCTCACCCGCGGCCACCGTGAAAACGGCCGGCTCGGGGTCGAGACTCAGGGTGCCCGGTCCGCTCACCGAGACGCGAAAGCGGTGTGGCTGCTCGCTCTTGTTGATGATCTTGACGTCATAGACGTTCTCAACCCGCCCGTCGTCCAGCAGGCGATAAAGGGCATTGCGGTCGCGAATCACGTCCAATGCAACCGGCTTGCGCAGCAGCAGGGCCGTCGACCAGGCGCCGATCAACAGCAGGAGCAGCGCGCTGTAGAGAACCACCCGGGCCCGCAGAACGTGCGTCGGTTTGTTCTCGATGGCGTGTTGGGTGCTGTAACGGATCAGTCCGCGTGGATACTGCATCTTGTCCATGATGGAATCGCATGCATCGATGCAGGCCGCGCAGGCAATACAGTTCTGTTGCAGGCCCTCGCGGATATCGATCCCGGTCGGACAAACCTGTACACACCAGGTACAGTCGATGCAGGCACCCAACTTCAATTGCTTCGGGTCGGCGCCCCGCCGGCGCGGTCCTCGCGGCTCTCCGCGGTGGGTGTCATAGGTGATCACCAACGTATCCTGATCCAGCATGGCGCTCTGGAACCTCGCATACGGGCACATGTACTTGCAGACCTGCTCACGCAGGTAGCCGGCGTTGCCGTAAGTGGCCAATCCGTAAAACAGGATCCAGAACAGCTCCCAGCCGCCGACCGCTCCCGTCAGGACCTCATGCGACAGAGTGCGGATGGGGGTGAAATAACCGACAAAGGTGAAGCCCGTCCACAGCGCGAAGCTGACCCAGAGAAACTGTTTCAGGGATTTGCGCGCGAGCTTGTTCCAACCCCACGGCGCGGCGTCCAGCTTCATTCGCTCGGCCCGGTCACCTTCGGTGACCCGCTCCATCCACAGGAAGACTTCGGTCCACACGGTCTGCGGGCAGGCATATCCGCACCACAGCCGTCCCGCCAGGGCCGTGAAGAAGAACAACGACATGGCCGCGATGACCAGCAACCCCGTCAGGAAGATGAAATCCTGGGGCCAGAAGACCACGCCCAACACATAGAACTTGCGTGCCGGCAGATCGAACAGAAAGGCCTGGCGGCCGTTCCACTGCCACCAGGCATTCACGTAGTAGAGGCCCAACAAAACCCACGCCGCCAGGGTTCGCAGCCGCGCGAAGCGGCCCGTGATTTCGCGCGGGTAGATTTTCGCTTGCGCTTCGTACAAGGAGTCCGCGGGATCCGCGATCACCTTCGGACTCCGGGCCGCCCGCCGCGCTGCGTCAGGGTCGGCGGGAGGCGGCACCTGTGCGATTTCGCTCACGGCGCATGCTCGGTCGCTTTCGCATCCTGCTGAGCAGCCGTCAGGTCCGCGCCGCCGAGGCTGATCACATAGGCCGTGAGCAGCTTCACACGCGTGTCTCCGAGGCGCTCGAGATGCGCGGGCATTTCAGCGTGCCGGCCATTGGCTATCGACTCCCTGACCGTGGCGACAGCGCCCCCATTCAGCCAGATCTGGTCTGTCAGGTTGGGCGCCCCCAGTGCCTGATTGCCATGCGCGTCGGGTCCGTGGCAGGCGGTGCAAATGGCCGTGAATTTGGCCTTACCGTTGTTCAGATCGCCGGCCGGCAGCTCGCGTCCCGAGAGGCTCATCACGTAGCGAAGCACATCCTCCACGCCCGAGTCGCCACCGAGCGCCTGCTTCCACGGCGGCATCGCGCTGGTTCGACCCTGGGCGATCGACTGCTCGATTGCTTCCGGCGTTCCGCCCCACAGCCAGTCATGGTCCGTCAGATTCGGAAAACCGGGTGCTCCGCGGGCGTCCGAGCCATGACACGCGGCGCAATTGTTGACAAACAGGTTGCGCCCGATCCGCACGGCATCGGGTGTGCGGGCCAGCTCAAGGGCGCTGTGATGTTCGAACGGCTCGAAAGTCTTCGCCAGCAGCGCCTCCGAGCTCGCCGTCTGCTCGGCGAGCTGTCCCGCCGAGGTCCAGCCGGATGTGCCGCGGTAGTTGCCCAGGCCCGGATAGATGACGAGATAGCCGAGTCCGAACACGGTGGTGAGCACGAACAGCCACAGCCACCAGCGCGGCAGGGGATTGTTCAACTCGCGCAGGTCTTCATCCCACACGTGGCCGGTGGTTTCAGTCGTGGTCGCCTGCTCGTCCGAACGGCGGCGCAGCCCGAACAACAGATACATCAGGGCCGCGATATTCAGCAGCACGGCGCACGAGATTACGATTGCAACGGTTGGATTCATGATTTCTCAACTCCGGCCCGGTCTTCTTCCAGAGGCAGGCGCGAGGCCGCCTCGAACGCGGCGCGCTGTCCGCGGCCGAATACCCAGATCCACAGCCCGACAAACATTACCAGCAGGATGCCTGCCATTACGCCCCGGAGCATTCCCGTGAGCGCTTCCATTTCGTGACTCATCAGTGCCACCCCTTCGATGCAACGCCGAGTCCCTGCAGGTAGGCGATCAACGCATCCATCTCTGTCTTGTCCTGGACGTCTTTCGATGCCTGCTCGATATCCTGCTGCGAGTAGGGCACGCCCAACTCGCGCATCAGCCGAAGCTTCTTCGGCGTCAGGCTCGCATCGACCGGGTCCATGGCCAGCCAGGCGTACGCCGGCATGTTCGATTCGGGAACCACATCGCGTGGATTGCTCAGGTGAACCCGATGCCACTCATCGCTGTAGCGGCCGCCCACCCGCGCGAGATCCGGCCCGGTGCGCTTGGAACCGAACTGGAACGGGTGGTCATATACGGACTCGCCGGCGAGCGAGTAGTGGCCGTACCGCTCGGTCTCGGCGCGCAGCGGCCGCACCATCTGCGAGTGACAGTTGTAGCAACCTTCGCGGATGAAGATGTCGCGCCCTTCCAGTTGTAGAGCGGTGTATGGCTTCACACCGGGAGCAGGCGTGGTGACCTGACTCGAGAAGTACAGCGGCACGATCTCCACCAGACCGCCGACACTGATCACCAACGCAATCAGGACTCCCAACAGTCCCGCCCGGGTTTCAATTACTGCATGTTTCATTGTGTTTCTCTCTTCAGGCAGGAACCGGAACAGCCACGGGCTGCACGGCGCCGCGCGTCTGCTGAGCGGTCTTCCAATAGTTGTAGGCCATCACCACCATGCCGCCGATGATCAGCACGCCGCCCGCCAGGCGCACCGCGTAGTACGGGTAGGTTGCCTTGAGCGCCTCGACGAATGTATAGGTGAGGGTTCCATCGGCATTGGTTGCGCGCCACATCAGGCCCTGCATCAACCCGGCAATCCACATCGCGGCGACGTACAGAACCACTCCGATCGTCGTTGTCCAGAAATGCCACGCAATCAGGCGTGTGCTCCACATCTGCGACTGTCCGTACAACCTCGGAATCAAGACATACACGGAGCCGATGGTCATCATGGCGACCCAGCCGAGCGCGCCGGAATGAACGTGACCGATCGTCCAGTCGGTGAAGTGCGATAGCGCGTTCACCGTCTTGATCGACATCATGGGACCTTCGAAGGTCGACATGCCGTAGAAGGACAGCGCCACGATCATGAACTTCAGAATCGGGTCGGTGCGCAGCTTGTCCCAGGCACCTGACAGCGTCATGATGCCGTTGATCATGCCGCCCCACGAGGGTGCCAGCAGAATGAGCGAGAACACCATGCCGAGGGTCTGCGCCCAGTCCGGCAAGGTCGAGTAGTGCAGGTGGTGCGGGCCGGCCCACATGTAGACTGAAATCAATGCCCAGAAGTGCACGATCGACAAGCGATAGGAATACACGGGACGGCCGGCCTGCTTCGGAATGAAGTAGTACATCATTCCGAGGAAGCCTGCCGTCAGGAAGAAGCCGACGGCATTGTGTCCGTACCACCATTCCACCATGGCATCGGCGGTGCCGGCATAGGCCGAGTAGGACTTGGTCAATGTCAACGGCAACTCCGCGCTGTTGACGATATGCAGCACCGCGGTTGTGATGATGAACGCGCCGTAGAACCAGTTAGCCACGTAAATGTGCTGAACGCGGCGCTTCACGAGCGTCCCGAAGAATACGATCAGATAGGCCACCCACACGATCGCGATCAGAAGATCGATCGGCCATTCGAGCTCCGCGTACTCCTTCGCCGTGGTCCAGCCCATCGGCAGACTGATGACCGCCAGCACGATGACCGCCTGCCATCCCCAGAACACGAAGGAGGCCAGGGTGTCGCTGAACAGCCGAACGTGGCAGGTGCGCTGCACTACATAAAACGAGGTGCCCATCAGCGCACATCCGCCGAAGGCGAAGATCACGGCGTTGGTGTGAAGGGGGCGGATGCGGCCGTAACTGAGCCAGGGGATATCGAAGCTCAGGGCGGGCCAGATGAGCTCGGCTGCGATGAAGGCTCCGACAGTCATGCCGATGATGCCCCAGAACACGGTCATCACCGTGAATTTCCGGACCACATCATCGTTGTAGGTTTCTGCGGGAATCGTGGCCGCGAGGCCGGTGGAGGCGATGGCATTCATGGTTGGGTTCCTACAGGGCGCGCCGTACGGCGGCAACGAACCGCGGGTCTGGATTCTGCGTGTTGGAGGTCCGGGCGAGGACGTGTCCGGATTCATCCAGCAGGGCGAAAGCGCTTTGATGATCGAAGGTGCCGTCCGCCGCAGTCCGGTACGTGATACCGACACCGGCAGCGAACCGCGGGACCGAAGAGACCGCCGGGCGGCCCACTGCTTCCGACAGCCCGCGCTGTTGGATCGGGGCCCAAACGGTGATCATGAACAGAGCGGCCGCCACCGCCAGCACGGATGCCAGTGGCAGGGGATATCGATCTAGGGAGCTCACGCTGAATCGGGACATGTTTGTTATTCCTGCTTACGCAAACGGCGCAAAGATACAGGCGCGCGCCGGCACCAGTATCCGTACTTGTCCCTACGAGTACGTAGTACTACGTAGGCGCGGAGGATCCGTAACAATGCGTATGTGAGGCAGTGCACGTGCCAACTACGCTTGGCCCCATGACACAATTTCATCACGCGATCGTCTGGATCGATCATCAGAAGGCCACTTTGTTGCGTTTCGGACCGGCAGGGGTCGATACGCAGGTGATTCACAGCACCCATCGCCATGAGCACCTGCACCACAAGGCCAACTCGGGCGACAGTGGCCGGGCGCCGCAGGACCACGCATTTCTGCAGCGCGTTGCCGCCTCCCTGGCGAGCACGGCAACGATTCTCGTCACCGGGCCCGCCAACGCGAAAGGCGAGCTGGTGTCCTTCCTCGAGGCCCATCAGCCGGCGATCGCCGGCCGCGTGGCCGCCGTGCAACCGCTGGACCACCCATCCGACGGGCAGTTGGAGGCCTACGCAAGGAAGTTCTTTCATGCGGACGAGCGCATGCATCTTCCGCCGGGACATCGGCAGTGAGGATGAGATGGGCGCCGTTGGCGGTTGCTTTGCTACCGCTGTGGGCGGGGGCCGCTGAAAACGCTCGCAGCGAGCTGGACGCAGCTCTGCGCAGCACGCCGAACCTGAATCACGGCGCCGAGCTGTTCAGAAACTGTGCGGTCTGTCACGGCGGGTCAGGTCAGGGATCGCTCGATGGTGGGGTGGCCCGGATTGGCGGGCAACACGCCTCGGTCATCGCCAAGCAGTTGGTGGACTATCGTCACGCCCGCCGTTGGGATATCCGGATGGAGCATTTCGCTGACCAGCATCATCTGGTGGATCCGCAATCGATCATGGACGTGGCCAGCTATATCCATCACCTCACGCCGGACGTGCCTCCAGGGGTGGGCGACGGCCAACTCGTTGACCATGGCTCACAGTTGTTCGCCGAGCGTTGCAAGAGCTGTCACGGCCTGTCCGCGGAAGGCAGTGCCGCAAAGATCATTCCGCGGCTCGCCGGACAGCACTACGAATACCTCATGCGACAGATCTACGACGCGGTCGACGGCCGCCGTCCGAACATGAGCCGCGCGCACGTTCGGATGCTCGCGCACCTCGATCGCAATGACATTGTCGGGCTGGCGGATTTTCTGTCACGCCTCGAGCCGCCCCCCGCGGAGCCGGCGGCCCTCGCAAGCGCGCGCCTCAGGGGCCGGGGAGCTCCTCGAGATCCATCATCATTCTGACGAGCTGCGCCAGGGAGGAGGCGTGCATCTTCTCCATGACGCGGGCGCGGTGGATTTCCACCGTTCGCTGACTTACGTTCAAGTCGGCGGCCATGACCTTGTTGGCCTTGCCGCTGGTCACGAGGGACAGCACTTCGCGCTCCCGGGGCGTCAACGAGTCGAATCGCTCGCGCACTTTCGCCTTCTCGCCCAACTCCGCGCGGTTGGACTGATCCTTCGCCAGGGCCCGCTGCACGCGTTCGATCAGGTCCTGGTCGCGAAAGGGCTTCTGCAGGAAGTCGAACGCGCCATGCTGCATGGCCTCGACCGCCATGGGGATGTCGCCGTGGCCGGTGATGAAAATGACCGGAATGATGGCACCGCGCAGATTCAACTGCTGCTGCAGCTCGAGGCCGCTCATGCCGGGCATGCGCACATCGAGGATGAGGCAGCCGGGCTGCTGCGGGTCGTACGTGGAGAGGAATTCCTGCGCCGTGGACAGCGGGCGGGTGGCGAGTCCCAGGGACTTCATGAGCAGCCGGATCGAGTTACGGACGGCATCATCGTCATCCACGATGAATACCAGGGCGGGCCGGTCTTTCATGTCGGGTCCTGTCGTTCCGGGGCGAGCCGCACTGTGAAACGGGCCCCCCTGGGTCCGGTCTTTCATGTCGGGTCCTGTCGTTCCGGGGCGAGCCGCACTGTGAAACGGGCCCCCCTGGGTTGATTCGGTTCGTAATCGAGCGTGCCCTCATGGGCGGCAACGATAGTGCGGCTGATGGCGAGCCCGAGTCCAGTGCCGGTGGCCTTGGTGGTGCAGAAGGGGTCGAAGATCCGATCCTTGAGGGCCTCGGAAACGCCGGGACCGTTATCGCTGATGGAGATCTCCACCCGTCCGTCCGCTATCCGGCGGGTCGCAACTACAACCTCGGCCTGCGCGGCCGCGCTGCGCGCCGGCGCCAGGGCTTCGAGGGCGTTACGCACCAGGTTGACCACGACCTGTTGAATCTGCGCGGCGTTCGCCGCCACAGGCGGCAGGTTGGGTTCCAGGTCCTGACGGAAGGAGACCCCGTGCGCTTTCGCATCGCTGTTGATGAGGGTAGCCAACTCATGGATGAGCGTATTGACATCCACTGCCGCGCGGGTGGATTCCTCGCTCCGGGCAAGAGCCCGCATGCGCCGGATGATGTCTCCCGCTCGTACCGCCTGGTCCGCGATGAGCTTCAGGGCGGAACGCACCTCTTCAATGTCGGGATCGGGTAAGGCCAATAGGCGATCGCACGCATGTGCATACGTCGCCATGGCGGCCAATGGCTGATTCAGCTCGTGCGCTATCCCGGATGCCATCTCACCGACCGTGGCCAACCGAGAGACATGAGTGAGGCGATCCTGAAGGCGGTGCGCCTCGGCCTCCATGCGGCGGCTGTGGGTGATGTCGTGAACGAAGCCGACGAAGCGCGGCGGCTCCTCCCCCGAAATGACGCCGACCGACAAGTGGGCGGGAAACGAGCTGCCGTCCTTGCGCTGGACGATTAAATCGCGGCCTTTGCCGATGATATGGGGGGCGCGTGTCTGCAGGTAGCGTGACAGGAAGTGGTCGTGCGATTTCTCATCCTCACCGCTCATGAGGATGCTCACATTGCGACCGACCGCCTCGTCGGTGGTGAATCCGAACAGGCGCTCGGCCGCCCGGTTGAAGCTACGGATGATGCCGAGGTGGTCGATGACTATGATGCCGTCGACCGCGGCGTCCAGTAGGGCTTGAAGCTCTCGCGAGGTATGGGTAGTCACTGAGGGGCGCTTCGCAGTCCGCAAACGCACATTTTCTTTCAAAGCGAGCGCGGATCTGTACGTATCTTCCGCAATGACCCGGCGTGCTCGCAGCTTAACGCTTCTGGCCATCGGCGGGGCAGCCGGCGGTGCCGGCGAGCGCGATCTTCACGCCCGAGGCCGAGATGTTAAATCGCAAACCCGTCACCCGGCTGTCCAGTTGCAGCGTGACGCCCCGATGATTTTTGAGGAGGGCGGAAGACTCCCCCTTGATCATCGCCGCGCCCATGGACACCGAGGAATATTTCCCGGGGAAGTCAGCCAGGGAGCTCATGTGGAAGATCACACCCTGGGCGTCGAAATCCGCGGCTCCGACTTCGCCGACAGCAATGCCGCGTATGCAGAAGGCATATTCCTTGCCTTGGTAGGTCATCGTTCCGCGGCCCCACTCGTAGCCGATGCCTGCGGAAACCAGTCCGCCCTTCAACGTGAGTGTGGCGTCGGCGGAGGCTGCGTCAGCCGCTCCGGCGTGCAGCGGGATCATCAGAAACGCCGCGACCATGAGGCCGCAGAGAGCTCGCATCAAAGGACTCCTTGGGTGCCGCGGCACCTGATGAAGTCACCATACGTGGCCGCGGGCCGCGCCGATATACGTAGATCGCGTCGATTGGACCGCAGCCATTGCGCAATATACCGACTCGCCCGAAATCAGGCGGCCTGGCGTTCCAGACTCTCCGTGAATGCGCGCTCGATCACGTAGTCGCCGCAGACTCCAATCTGCGGTGAGATGGCGAATCCGCTGGCATCGAGCCACTGGCGCGTGTCGGCCAACATGCTCATGTTTCCGCAGATCATCATGCGGTCTGTCCTCGCGTCCACTGGGGCGATTCCCAGGCTCTTGCACAGCTCGCCGGATTGCAGGGCGCTTGTCACCCGACCCACGTGCTCGAAGGGCTCGCGCGAGACGCACGAGTAACGCAGCAACTTCTCCCCGATCATCGCTCCGAGATACGGATCCTCGCGCAGCGCCGCCAGCATGGCATTGCCATAGGCAAGATCCGAAGACTCGCGCACACCGTGTACCAGCACGACCTGTTCGAATGCTTCGTAGGTTTCCGGGTCCTTCACGATGCTCACGAACGGTGCCAGCCCCGTGCCCGTCGCCAACAGGAACAAGCGCCTCCCGGGCCGCAGATCCCGCAGCACAAGGGTCCCTGTTGGTTTGGAGCTGATCAGAATGCTGGCGCCCGGTTGCACGAGCTGCAATCGAGAGGTCAGCGCCCCGCCGGGAACCTTGATACTGTAAAATTCGAGATGGGGTTCATAGTTGGCGCTGGCGATGCTGTAAGCGCGCACGATCCTGTGGTCCGGCAGCTGCAGTCCGAGCATCACAAACTGCCCGTTCTCGAAACGCAGACCGGCCGCGCGGGTGGTGCGAAAGCTGAACAACTTGTCATTCCAGTGTTGTATATCGAGCACGGTTTCGGTCGTAAAGACAGCCAAGGTCGGCTCCTGCGAATCACATCTGACGCGCGGATTGTATGCGGCCGCCCGCGAATCCACCCATACGGACAACCACCTACTTGTCGGGCCGCACCGATTGAGCACAACGTACGGCAACGAGTTGGGGCCATCTTCATGCTCAAAACCATCCTGGTGCCGGTGGTCGGCACCGATATTGAAACGCCGGCATTCGCGACAGCGGTGAGTCTGGCCCGTCTGTTCGAGGGCCACGTGGACTGTTTGTACGCGCGACCGGAACGCAGCGAGAGCCAGGAAACGCCCATTCGTCAGGCATTCTTGGATACCTGCCGCAAAAGAGGCATTCCAACGGACAATGTCGATCCGGCCGCGAGGCAGGTGACGGCGCGCTGGCACCGTGAGACGGGCAAAGTGCGAGATTGTGTCGCCGAGTACGCACGCACGTCGGATCTCATAGTGGCGCAGCGCGGCTGCGAGATTGCGGCCGCTCAGGCCCTCGAAGCAGCTTTGTTTGAATCCGGCCGGCCCGTTCTGATTCCAGGGTCGCGTTTACCCTCACTGGAAACGATCGCGATCGCCTGGAAACCTACGCGCGAAGCGGCTCGCGCGGTGAGCGCGGCGGTACCGCTTCTGGGGAATGCGAAACGCGTAGTGCTGATCAGCATCTCAGAGGACGCAACGGTCGACCGCGACGACGCGGAGCGCCTCGCCACGAGTCTGAAGCGCCATCACCCGAATGTGGAAACCCGGTTCCTGCGGCCGGGTGGCCTGCAGGTCAGCGAAGCATTGCTGCTGCACGCCTACCGCTCAGGTGCCGGGCTCCTGGTGATGGGTGCATACGGTCGCACGCGGATGCGGGAGCTGATCCTGGGCGGCGTCACGCAGAACATGTTGGAAGCATCCGAAGTGCCGGTGTTGTTGGCACATTAGCGCTCTTGTCGCCATTGCGGGCCGTCGCCACTGTCGTGGACGACGGCCGCGTCCCGCTGCACGGGTACTTTCATTACCCGCCGTTGAAACGGTAACCGACACCGACTCCGAACAGGAACGGGTCCAACCGCGCCTGCGAGATCTTCGTGCCCTGGAATTTGACATCCGAGCGAATCATGATCCACTTGATATCGCCGCTGACATACCAATGATCCGCCAGCTTGTAGTCCAATCCCGCCTGCGCCGCCGGTCCCACGCTGTGGTTGTCCAGGTCCAGCCGCCCGACTGTCGGCACTTTGAGGTTGACGTCGGAGATCAGCGTGAAGTTCAAACCCGCGCCAATGTACGGCTGGAATGTGCGATCGGGCAGGAAGTTATATTTGAGCGTCAGGGTCGGCGGCAGATGCTTGAACGTACCGATCGCTGTCGGGCCGCCGAGAGCGCTGTGCTCGACCGTGACCGTCTGTTTCTGCGGGTACGTCAGCAACAGCTCGCTCGAGAGGCGTGACGTGAAGAAATACTCGATATCGACATCCGGAATCCACTTGCCGTTGATATGAATGGCATCCTTCGGTATCAGCAAAGGGTCGAAGGCATCCGAATGGTTGGTGGGATCGAGATTGACGGCGCGCAGGCGCACCTCCCACGTGCCCGGCCCGGCATGGGCCCCGCCGGCGCCGAATGTAGCAACCAACACCGCGGCACACGATCCCAATAGACGACTCACTTTCATGTTTGCTTTCCGTTACTCGACACAGGAGCAGTTTAATGGGGCGGCCCGCGAAGTTGGATACGTACAGATCACACTGGGATTTTGACCTCATTGGCGCTAAATGACAGTCAGATCAAGCCGCGGTGAGGCAGTCGAGATGAAAGTCCGTGATGTAATGACAACCACCCCGGTGGTTGCGCGCCCGGAATCCTCGCTCGAGGAGGCCGCGAAGCTGATGATCAACAACCGCATCAGCGGGCTGCCGGTCGTGGATCTGGCGGGCCGCGTAGTCGGCATGATCACCGAAGGCGATCTGATACGGCGGGCGGAGCTGGGCACCGATGGCCGCGCTCCCAGCTGGTTGTCGCAATTCCTGGCTCCCGGCCGGGCTGCCGAGCGATTCGTACATACTCACGGTCTGGTGGTCCGCGACGTCATGACCGGGGAAGTCCTGTCCGTCGAACCTGACACGCCGCTCATCGAGGTGGTGCAGGTAATGGAATCGCAACAAGTCAAGCGGCTGCCGGTGGTGGACAACGGCAGACTCGTGGGGGTGGTGAGCCGTGCCGACCTGCTGCGCGCACTGTTCAATCTGCTGCGGGAGCGCGCGGTTCCGGCAGTCTCCGATACGGAGCTGCGCGAACGGATCCTGGCCGCGATCGACCGCTTGCAATGGGCACCGCGGGCCACCGTCGATGCAACCGTGACCAACGGTATAGTGGAGCTGCGGGGAGCGGTATCCGATGACCGCGAGCGAGCCGGCCTGCGGGTGCTCGCCGAAAGCACGCCGGGCGTTCGCGCCGTGCATGATCGGCTCATCTGGGTGGAACCGCTGTCGGGCACTATCATCGACGCTCCGCGGTAGCGGTTCTCTACTTCGCCGCCTGCACCGCGGTTCGCACGCAGTGGAGCAAACGCGGTGCCGGTCCGCAACCTGCGGAAAACACTCATAGGCGGCGGCCGACCGTGGGTTCACGCTGTGCTCGTACAATGAAAGACACGCAAGAGAGCACTAACATGAACGTGAGATTTCCAGTTACCTGCAACGTGTGGCTCGGCCTCGCGGCCGCGGCGGTATTCAGCATGAATTCCTTCGCTCAGGAGCCGGCCACCGCCGAGGTACGAGTACAGGCGAGCGCCGTGATCAAGAAGCAGACCGGCCGGAGCAGCAGCGGAGCTCCGATCGAGACCGCGGTAGTTGCAATGCGTGTTGGTTATTCCGACCTGTCGCTGGCCACCAACGCGGGGCAGGCGTTATTGCGTGAGCGCGTCGCGGATGCCGCCAAGGACGCCTGTGCGCGGGTCGGCGCTACGTTCGCGCTGGGCGGCAGCCCGAGCAGCAACTCCGACTGCATTCGGACCGCGATCAGCGATGCTCAGACGCAGATTGAATACGCCATCGAAGCGGCCAACACGCGCAAGAGCGGCGCACATTCGTAGCGCCGCACTCACCGCCGGACGGGAGGCCGCGCCGATTCCGTCGTATTGATACTGACACTGAATCGGCGACCTCTGCCATCGAAGAGATTCGGCCTTGCGGCGCTGCGTCGGGGCCAAAGGTATAGTAGCCGGATGACCGAGCTACTGATTCAGGGCGAGTGGGTGCCTGCCGACGGGGCCGCCAGCCACCCGCGGGTTGATCCGACAACGCGCAAAGCGCTGGAACCCATTCGATCCGCGAGCCCTGCCCAGCGCCAGCTGGCTTCAGAGGCCGCGCGCCGCGCGTACGAAAGCTGGTCCCGGCATCCTGCCGAGGACAGGCGTGCAATCGTGCGGGGTATCGTTGATGAGATTCGGCAGGCGGCCGGCGGGCTCGCCGAGCGTCAGGCGATCGAGTCGGGGCAGCCTTTGCGCGAGTGTCAGGATCTCGTTGTGAATGCTCTGCGGCGGTTGCAGGCAGGAACGCCATCGGGGGAGCCGGCTCAGTTCCAGACTAGTCAGTTACCCGAGCAGGCGCTGTGGTCGTTCTGGGAGGACGCGATAAACGCCATCGCGGCGGGGTCCACGATTGTTTGCGAGTTGCCGGTGGACCGCGCCATGACCGCGCTGGTAGTGGGTCGCTACGCGCACAGGTTGCCGCCCGGTGTGCTCAACATTGTGACCGTCGACATCGAGGCGCAATCGCCAACCGATGCTGCGACGGATTTTGTATATGTCGGTGCGGACACTTACCTGGATGTAGCGGTTGCTGGATCGGCAGCGCAGCGCTTGTATAACACCGGTCAGCGAACGGGGCAGAGCGCTAGAATTCATGTCGAGGCGTCCATAGCATACAAATTCGCTGACCGACTCCATGAGTATCTTGCCTTTCTCGAAGCCGGTGACCCACGCAAGCCGGTGACGGACCTCGGCCCCCTGCGGTCCGAACGGGTAATGGACCGCGCCACCGAGCAGATCGCTACTGCATTGAAACGAGGCGCACTGGTGAAGCTCGGCGGACGCCCCTATCAACCGTGGGGCCTGCGAGGTTACTTCCTGCAGCCCACCCTGTTGATTGAAGGGGCCGGTCCGGAACGGGCTGCGCTCGAGTGTATCGCGGGTCCCGTGGTGATCGTTTCACCCACCGCCGACATCGGTGCGGCGCTGCGCGAAAGCGTGGGCGAGCGCCAGGGCCCGCTGCGACTGTGCGCATTCACTCAACAGGCGCGGAAGATCGAACAATCGCTGCAGGCCGCCTCGCTCGGGCAGCGCACGACGGTCGAATGGATTCAGGCGCCGCGCGCCGACTGGTTTCCCTACAAGAATCGGCGCGGGATGAAGCTTTGACACTCAGCGGCTGAATGGACCGAATCCGCGTACGCCCCGGCGGCCGCCGGAGGTGACCGACTGCCGGACATTGGCGTGCCCGGCCCGTCGGGCTGGCCCGAGAGGCGCCGAACCGGTCTATCCGCCTGAACAGGCGAGCTCCCGCCGGGCGATTGAGTCCGGGCCCGAGTGTTGCTTAACATCCCGGCATGAGCTGGTCAGCCGCCCTCGACGCCTTCCTGTTGCTGATCGTCGCGAACCTGATGCCGTGGGCGTTGGGGCGGACCTGTGGATCGCGATGGGCCGCACCGTTGGATTGTGGTGTGATCCTGCGCGACGGCCGTCGTCTGTTCGGATCCCACAAGACCTGGCGCGGCCTCGGCGCGGCGATCATCGGCTGTACGGCGATAGCTGGATTGCTGAGACTGCCTGGGTGGCTGGGGGCAGGGTTCGCCTGCCTTTCGATGCTCGGCGACGCACTGTCGAGCGCCTGGAAACGGCGCAGAGGGCGCGAGCCGGGCGAGGACGATCCCGGTCTCGATCAAATCCCCGAGGCTCTGCTGCCGTTGCTTGCCTTGCAGAGCCCCCTCAACCTGGGTTGGAAGGAGATCGTTCTCGTGGCCGCGACATTCTCGATCCTGAACCTCATCAGCCTGCGCGTCAGGCATTCGCGCCCGCAAACCGGCTGAAACCGACAACAAGTTGCGCCTGCGGGCTGCCGCGGGTCGGAATCAGTTGTCGTCCTCGCCGCTGCGCAGGGTGACGGGCACCCGCATCTTCTTGCCATCGCGCCAGACGGTCAGTTGCACAACTTCGCCCGGCTTGCAGTCATCGAGCTGCGCGAACAGTCGGCCGACACTGTCGATCGGCTTGCCATTGAGCGCGACGATGACGTCGCCCGGGTAGACCGAATTACGGCGCCCGAAGCGCACGCCTCTGAGGCCCGCTTGCTCGGCCGGGCCCCCTGGGCGGATGCGCAGGATGACAGCGCCGGTGACACCGAGCTGGCGCGCGATGGAGCGGCTCAGGTTCTCGTCCGTCTGGATACCCAGGCTCGGCGCGGCGTAGCGGCCCTTGGCAATGAGCTCGGGGACCACGCGGTTGATCGTGTCCACCGGCACGGCAAACCCAACACCGGCACTGGCTCCGGAGGGGCTGTAGATCGCCGTGTTCATGCCGATCAGCCGGCCAGCGCTATCCAGCAGCGGGCCGCCGGAGTTACCGGGATTGATGGCGGCATCCGTCTGCACCAGATGTTGGTTCAGCACGCCGTTCTCGCCGGTGAGGGAGCGGTCGAGCGCCGACACGATGCCCACCGTCAATGTCCAGTCGAGACCGAACGGATTGCCGATGGCGTAGACCTTCTGGCCCACGAGCAGATCGTGGCTCGTGCCAATGGGGATCGCCAACGCTGCGCTGGTGGGAATTTTAATCTTCAACACGGCAATATCGTGCGCGGCGCTCACGCCGACGAGCGTGGCCGGATAGTCCTTGCCATCCGACAGACGAATCGTGGCCTCGGCGGCATCCGCAACGACGTGCAGATTCGTGACCACGTGTCCCGCGCTGTCCCAGATGAATCCCGATCCCGTGCCGTGCGGCACCGTCATGATGTTGCGGGTCCAGTAGTCGAGAATGCGCTCGCTGGTGGAGATATAGACCACCGATGCTTTCGCATTCTCGAACACCGCGATGTTGTTCTTCTCCTCGGCGGTCATCGGACCCCGGGGAGTGATGGGTCGCGGCGCCGCGTGCGCGCTGCCAACCAGCACACAGAGCGCCATCAGGAGAAGCCTCACGCGAGTGCCTCCCGCAGCGGCGCGAGCCACTCCACCAGGTCCTCGTAGGCGACGTGCAGTACGCGCCCGGGTAATACTTCATCCCAGTGTTTCATCAATCGTAACTCTTGTAGTAACGCCCGCGGGAATGCGAGCCAGAATCTGTTCAACCAGCGTCGAGCCCGATCGCGGCAGTCCCACGATGGCGACCGGCGTCGGCTGTGGAGTCCAGGCGTCGATCCCAGGGCCCTTCCGAAAGACATCGGGCTCACGTACTTCCCAGGAACGGATCATAGCTGGGGTCACACGCACATCGCATGGAATCAGGGTCGGTACGACCCGTGGGCCACCACCAATGGCCCGGTCACCCTCAAAGCCTGACCCGGACGCGGCGGGGTGGCGGTCTGACACGACCCCCCGCTGCTGCCTTCCGCTGGGCATCGCCTGAGCTTCGTGCCGTACGCGCACAGATCTCGGGTTCGTCAAACTCGCGTCGCTCGCGGGCCCATCTGGCATGATGGCGAGGGCAACGGGTGCCGGGACACAGGGGATTCGATCTTGCGAACGGCGATTGCCTGGGTCGGTTTTTTTTTGCTGAGCAGTCTGTGCCGGGCACAGGACCTCCACCCCGATATCCCGCCGTTTTCACATTACGTGACCAGCGCGCAAGGATGGTCGTGTGACGACGGCTACCGGCAGGTCGCCGGATTTTGCGTGCAGGACAAGCAGGATCCACCCGGCCAAGATGGTGTTGAAGTTTACGATGGCGAGTGGCGCTGCCTCCCCGGGTACCGCCGCACGAACGGAGTCTGTGCGCTTCCCACGGCTCCCGAGCATGCCTCGCTCGTCGGGATGAGCGGCCGTTGGGAATGCGATTGGGGATTCAAAAAGGTCGCCGAGCATTGCGAGGAGATCGTGCCGCCCGCGCACGGATATCTCGATGCCGACGGTCGTAACTGGGCGTGCTTCCCAGGCTACGAGCGTGAAGCCGACCGCTGCGTTTCAGCCGGAACTACCCAGGCGCCCGGCACGCACCAGTGAGGCGTGTGTTGGAAGGTCCAACGCGAACAACGTGTATAGCATCGGGCCTGCCACCCAAGGGCACACTGTTGTTACCTATCGCAGTCGTTCGGATATAGTGTCGGAATGCTCAACCGACGCGACTTTATAGTAGGAACCGGCTTGGCGTTTGCGTTCACGGACGTGCCGGCAGCGGATGCGGATACTGAGACCCTCCTTGCAGGGATGGCGGAGGAGTTGTTGGAGGAGTATCCCGAGAACGCCACTGGTCTCGGCATCGATCAGGGCCGGCGCTCGAGCCTGAAGTCCAAGCTCACCGACCGCTCGGCCGAGGGACAGCACGCCATCGCGGAACGGGCCCGGGAGCGCCTGAAACGCCTTCAGGCTATCGATGTCGCCAAGCTCAGCGATGCGACCCGCATCAACGTCGATGTGATGCGCACGGCCCATGAATTCGCTCTCGGGGGCTTTGCCTTTCCCTTTGGGGACGTCACGACCCTCAACCAGTCGTGGGCCTACCGCAATGCTCCGTACGTTGTGTCACAGAACACCGGCGCGTTTGTGGAGATTCCCAATCTGCTGGACGACCGCCACACAGTAGAGTCGCCGTCGGACGCCCAGGCCTACCTGGCCCGGATGGAGGCCTATGCGGGGCAGTTGGATGGCGAGACTGGCCGGTTGCAGGCCGCGGCCGCACGCAACGTGATTGCGCCGGATTTTCTGCTCGATCAGGCCTTGAAGCAGATGGAGCTGGCGCGCGGCGGCGCCGTTACGGACTGGCTCCTGGTGAAATCGCTCGCGCAGCGCACCCGGAACATGCCGGGTGACTTCGCAAGACAGGCCGAAAGGATCGCCGCCGACAAGGTCAGGCCCGCACTCAACAGGCAGTTCGATGAGTTGACTGCTCAGCGCAAACGGGCAACAGCCGACGCCGGTGTCTGGAAGCTGCCGGATGGCGATGCCTACTACGCGTGGGCTCTGAGCGCCGGCACGACCACACACCTGACCGCGGATGAGATCCATCGCATGGGTCAGGACCAGCTGCAGCAACTTCAGGCGCGGATGGACGGCATCCTGCGCAGCCTCCATCTGACCTCCGGAACCGTCGGCGAGCGGATGTCGGCGCTGGCCAGGGACCCGCGCTATCAATTTCCGCCAGGCGATGCGGGCCGGGCACAGATTCTGTCCTACCTCGAAGGCCGCATTGCCGACATGCGGACGCGGTTGCCGCGTGCGTTCGCGACGCTCGTGCCCGGTAAGCTGGAAATCAAGCGCTTGCCGCCCGAGGTTGAGCCGGGTGCGCCCGGTGCCTATGGAGGTCCAGGCACGATCGATGGCAAGGTGCCGGGGCGGTTCTGGATCAATCTGCGCACGACGAGTCGCCACAACCGGTTCAGTCTGCCGACGCTCGCCTATCACGAGTCCATTCCCGGCCACGTCTGGCAGGGTGAATACACGTTCAAACTTCCGTTGGCTCGCTCGTTGCTCGCATTCAATGCCTACACGGAAGGGTGGGCGCTTTATGCGGAGCAACTCGCCGACGAGCTGGGAGTGTATGAGGACGATCCGGTGGGTCGGTTGGGATATCTGCAGTCGATTGCATTTCGTGCGTGCCGACTCGTTGTGGACACAGGCCTGCACTCGAAACGTTGGACGCGCCGGAAGGCTATCGAGTGGTTCGCGAGCACCAACGGCTCGGGCCTGGAAGAGGTGACCAGCGAGGTCGACCGCTACTGCGCCTGGCCCGGCCAGGCGTGCGGTTACAAAGTCGGGCACCTGTCTCTTATACACATCTAGATGTGTATAAGAGACAGACACAGGCCTGCACTCGAAACGTTGGACGCGCCGGAAGGCTATCGAGTGGTTCGCGAGCACCAACGGCTCGGGCCTGGAAGAGGTGACCAGCGAGGTCGACCGCTACTGCGCCTGGCCCGGCCAGGCGTGCGGTTACAAAGTCGGGCACCTGTCTCTTATACACATCTAGATGTGTATAAGAGACAGGCCCATGGTCGTGCTCGCGCGCAACATCGATGCCTTCATCAAGGGGCAGGCGTAACGGCCTCGCAGGTATTGGCGGCGCTGCTGTCGAGATCGATGCAGCGCCCGTCAACCGCCGGGTGCGGCACTCCAACCAACGCCGCCAGCGTCGGTGCGATGTCCACTGTTTCAATCGGCAGATACTGCTCGTATCCCGGGTGTCCCGGGCGCCAGAACACAATGGGAACGCGCCGGTCGTAGTTCCAGGGCGAGCCGTGCTCGGCAATGTAGAAGCCATTGGGATCGACCCGGTCCATGGTTGTGTAAGGTTTGAACGCGATGAGGATGTCGGGACTGCGTTCGGCGTCCAGGCTCTCGGCGAATCGCTCCTGCAGGGTCATTTCATCGGGTGGCACGCCTTCCCGAATCTGCACCTTCAGAATGTCCGCCTTCGAGAACGCGTCGGCGACCCAAGGTTGTTGCTTCAAGTAGTGGATGGCCGATTCACTGAGCGCCGCCCGCCGCAGCGGGTCGGTTGACAGCGAGCGCGTGAAGTAAAGTCCATACGAAACATACTCGAAGGCCTCCAACCCGAGCTCCCGATTCACCACCTGGGCCACATCGAGGGTCATTCGCTGGGCTGGAAATCCCTTCATTCGAACTCGCTCGGCCGCATCGACTGCCCCGTGATCTGCTGCAAGCACGACTACATAGGTCACCTTCGTGGCATCCAGTTTCCTGAAGAAGGCACCCAGTCCCCGGTCGAGGTGGGCCATCTGGTCGCACATCTCCGGCCCTTCGTTGCCATAGCGATGCCCGATGTAGTCGGTGGCGCTCAATGAAATGGCGAGGAGGTCGGGTGCGGTCCCGCGACCGAGCCGGTAGCGAGTGAGGAGGGTAGTGGCCAGGTCGAGTGTCAGCTCATCGACAATGGGACTGGCGCGGACCCACCGCTTGAAGGCTTTGTCGCTGCGATACGGTTGACCGGTCGATGCCAGCTTCCAATCCGGCGGCACATGATGGTTGACGTGCCAGGTGCCGTCGTAGGTACCTTCCGAGTTGAGTCGCGCGCACGCGGCATCCAGCGGCTTCCAGGTCGGCAGTTTCTCATCCCACCGCCTGGCAATGGCCTCGTTCGTGGCTTTGACCGGCTCGAGACGTAGGATCGCATCGGCGCCGGGCGGTACGTAGGTGTTGAATCCCAGCTCGTCATCCCACCAGAAGACGGCGTCGGGTCCGTGTCCGGACAGGTTGATGGCCGCCCGGTCCTTGCCGGAGACGGCGACCACCCGCGAGGCGGGATTCCGAGCCTTCAGCCACTCGCCCAAGGTGGAGGTCCGCAGGTTGCTCGGACCGCGCGGCTCGCTGGGACGCCCGGGTACCGTCATCGCAGGATCTGCCACGCAATAGGTCAGCTTGCCATCCGCTCCCGGCCATTCATTGGCAATGATACCGGTGCCGCTGGGATGCTTGCCCGTCAGCAGGGTCGAATGGCCCGGACAGGTCTCGGTCGCCGCGTGGCTTTGATAGCCGTTGGGAAAGACGACGCCCGCATCGATCATGCGCCGCAGCCCGCTTTTGAAGCGGTCCCGGTATTGATCGAAGATTCCGGCGGAAAACTGATCCACGGCGATGACAACGATGAGGGTCGGTCCGCGCGCCGGCTGCGGGGGCAGCGCGGCATGGGCATTCATCCCGCCGACGAGGGACACCAGGAGGGTTGCGGCAATGGCTTTCGGATTCATGGCCGCGATGATATCGGCGGGCGCGTGGGCTGCCCATCCTGCACGGAAAAATTCGTCCAGGACACTTCCAACACGCGATTCGAAATCTCACACCTGCGGTGGCTATCTCACCGGGTCGCGGGAGCACGGGGTCGCGCCGAGCCCAGCGAGCTCCTCCTTGCTCGCCGCATGACTTTCGGCACTTAGATCAGGTATCGCCTGCACGTATCGTTGCTCCCACACCGCCGCTGAATGGCGGGTAAACAAGTAACCAAACCCTCAGGAGATCCAAATCGTGTTCAAGAAATCCCGTCTGGCTGTTGTGGTGTTAGGCGCACTGGCGCCCCTGTCGAGCTATGCCGCCAACTACTGCATCGCCGTCGGCGGCGGTTTCGGCAGCGGCGGAGAAACTTTTGTCGGTACCGGCTTTGCCGTCCCCGCAGCGGGCACCTGCTCGCAGTGGTCGGGCTTCACGAAGGCGTTCTCCAGTGTCATCCTGTTGACGCACGGCAGCGGTTGTCTGTCGACGGATGGCAAGGTGCTGACGTTCAGCCTCTCCAGCGCCGATCCGTCCTTCTACGGCGCGGGCGTGGTCGTGAACGACTATATCCGCATGTGCCCCGCCGGCACGAAGAGCTGCCCGATCGGTGGCGGCGTCGACGCCGGCAACTTCGGGGGGGCCGCTGCCCCTGTCACCTGCTCGACCTCGGTGCTGTCGCTCCCGGCGATTCACGACTAGGAGTCGTACCTCAGGCCAGCGCAGTCGCGCTGGCCTGATTCCGTCAAGGCAATTCCTGCTCGGCCAGTTCGCGGAACGCATCCGGGACACCGCCGCGGGAATTCAACACCACTGAACCGTATCCGATCGCTTGCCGTCCAAATCGCTCGCGGATCGTGTCGACAGCGTGGTCGGCCGCGCCCCGCGTTCCCGTGCTTCCCAGCGGCAGCTCGAATTGACGGCCTTCATCCTGAGTGAGATGGGAGACCTGGATCGCCAGCAGCGAGATTTTTCGCTCGCGCGGATACTGTGCCAGCACCGCCCGCACCAAACGTTCCGCGATCTCGGCCAGAACGGCCGTCGTGGATATCGGCACGTCAAACGTGACAGAGCGAGTGACGGCCCGAAGATCGGCAAAGCGCACGCGAATGCTCACGGTCCGTCCCGACAAGGATCGGGCCCTGAGTCGGCTCGCGATCCGGTCGGCCAGATGTCGCAGGGTAGGTCGGTAGACTCCTGTCTGCGCCGGCTCGAGCCCGAGCGCGGCCTGCGCTCCGGCCGAGCGAGCGCGCCGGTGTGTTTGGATTTCGCGAGGATCGCGATTCCAGGACAGGGCCGCCAGCTTCTGGCCGGCGGCGCTCCCGAGCAGCCGCTCGAGTGACTGTCCGGGCAGCTTCGCGAGCTGTCCTATCGTACGAACATCCATCTCGGCCAGCCGCGCCTGGGTGACCGGTCCGACTCCCCACATCAAGCCGACCGGCAGGTCGTGCAGGAAGTCGAGCTCGCACACGGGATCCACCACCATCAGTCCGTCCGGCTTCGCCACCTGCGAAGCAATTTTGGCCAGGTGCTTGGTGCGCGCGACGCCTATTGAAATCGGCAGGCCCAGCTCGCTGCGCACCCGGCGCCGGATGGTGCGAGCGATTTCGGCAGGCGGGCCGAACAGATGGGTGCATCCGTCGACATCCGCGAACGCCTCATCGATTGAGATCCGTTCCACCCGCGGCGTGTAGTCCGAGACGATCTGGATCGCGGCATCACCCAGCCGCTGATACTCATTGAAATGGCCACTGACAAAAATCAAGTGCGGACACAATTGCCGCGCACGGCGTCCGGACATGCCACTTTGCACGCCAAACGCCTTTGCTTCATAGGAGGCCGCCAGCACGACGCCGCCTCCGACCGCGATCGGCTTACCCCGCAGGCGCGGCGCCAGAAGCTGTTCCACCGAGGCGTAGAAGGCATCCAGGTCCGCATGAAGAAGGGTCGCGTCCATTCCGCCGCCAAGCTGTGTATTTGTACAGTATAGCATGAGGCTGCAAATTTCCCCAGGCCCCGAAAGCTGGGGTCCTCACACCGACTAAAACGAGTGCGCGATGCGATAGGGCAGATCAGTGTTGATGAGGGCGGTCCGCAGTCGACAGGCAGCATGTCGGCGCACCTTCCGCCTATGCATTCACCGGCATCGGCACCAGAGAAGCTGCGATGCGACAACTTCCACGAGCGGATTGCGGCAAGTACTAGCGTGCCTGTGTCCCTAAATTCCCGACGGCTGCTTTTAATGCCCGCCGGCGCGCGGATAATTCCAACGATACGTCGCGGCTCACAGGCCGGACCGTTTTGCAGTTGTTGATTGGGCGGAAGCAGCGGGATCGACCCGTGCTGCGGCGCGAAGCGCTCGGAGTGGCGTTGCGTACCGTTGCATCGCAGCGGTGGATGCGGAACCAACTCATTTCCCGGCGCCGGGCGTGTCGGCAGGCAGGCGAGCTGACCGGCTGGCGCCCGTTGAATGTTCGAGGTGTTGATTCATGAGCGACTACTTTGAGTGGGATGTGGCGAAATACGGGATCAACGTGCCGGCCATGGACCATGAGCACGAGATTCTCATCGGTCATATGAATGCAGTGCATTCGTTGTACCTCGCCGGGGCGAGCCCCACCGAAGTCGGCGCCGCCCTGGAGAAACTCGCGGCGTACACGCGCAAGCACTTCGCGGACGAGGAAGCATACATGGAGCGGATCGGCTTCCCCGAGCTGCGGGTGCATGCAGGCATCCACAAGCAACTACTGGCGAGAATATCCGCATTCGCCGCGGAGTTCGCCAGAACGTCAACCCTGAGCGACGAATTCTTCTCGTTCCTGAAGATGTGGCTGAAGGCCCACATCTGCGGAATCGATGTCAAATATGTCGCTCACACCGTCCCCGTGAGCTTGGACAGCGCGGCACATGGGATCAAACTGCAACATCATTGAATCTGAACGAGCGCGGCTCGAGGCGCTGGAGTCATACAGGGTCCTCGATACTCCAGCCGAAGCTGTGTTTGACGAGATCGCGCGCCTCGCCGCGCTCGTTGGGGCAACACCCACTGCTTTGGTCAGCCTCGTCGACGGACGGCGTCAGTGGTTCAAGGCCCGAGTCGGTCTTGATGCAGTCGAGACTGCCCGCAGTGTGGCCTTCTGCGATCACGCGATCCGAGGCCGTGACGTTCTTGTCGTTGAGGACGCGACCCGGGATGCACGCTTCGCCGGCAATCCGCTCGTAACCGGCGAACCCGGGATCCGTTTCTACGCGGGAGCCCCGCTCATCACCCCGGACGGGCACGCTCTGGGCACGGTTTGTGTGATCGATTACGTCCCGCGCCGCTTCGAGCGGCAGGAACGCGAGGCTCTGCAGGCGCTTGCAACTCATGCAATGTCGCAGTTGGATCTACGTCGCCGTCTGGCGCACTTTTCCCGAAGCGACCGGGCAAGTTCCGAGGTAGTGAGCGAGTTGCGCTCTGCCTTGGATGGCGGCGAGTTCACCTTGCACTATCTCCCAGTCTACGACGCGCGCACCGGCGCGATGGACAGCCTCGAAGCGTTGTTGCGCTGGCAACACCCCCGGCGCGGCTTGCTCGGTCCGTCTCAGTTTCTCCATCTGTTGGAGGAGTCGGGACTGATCGTGGAGGTTGGAACCTGGGTCTTGAATCGTGCGGCCGCTGATTATCGGCAGTGGCTGGTCGAGGGTCTCATCGCACCCAGAGTGAGTGTCAACGTGGCGTCTCTGCAGATCAGGCACCCGGAATTCATAGCCCAACTGGGCTATGCCCTGGATCCGGACGGGGCGAGTCGCGTGCCACTCGACATTGAGATTTCCGAGGATGTGCTCATGCACAACCCGGAGCCCACCATAGCAAAGTTGCAGGAAGCCGCCGACATGGGAGTGCAGGTGGCCGTCGATGATTTCGGTACCGGCGATCTATCACTGCGACGGTTGGCGCATCTGCCGATTGACGCCTTGAAGATCGATCGCTCGCTGGTCACGCAGATGACCGAAAGCCCGGACGGGCTGAGCATAGTATCGAGCATCCTGAGCCTGGCTCACACACTCAACTTCAGCGTGATAGCGGAGGGCGTTGCGACGGAAGAACAACGCAAGCTGCTCACCTTGTTGCGCTGCGACCGTATGCAAGGTTTTCTGTTCACCGCTCCGCTGACCGGAGCACAAGTGTTCGAGGTTTTACGCCGGGATCAGGCCTTTGCCCTTCAGGAAGCGCGCTCTTGATCTCGATTGTCCGTACTGGCTACCCCATGTATCTTGGAGTGATTCCATGCCCCCGCGACGCACGCCTTTGAAACGCGATCGACTGAACCGACCGGCGCTGGACGCGCTCACGACGAATGTCATGATCGCGGACGATAAGTTCAACATCGTCTACCTCAATCCCGCATTGGGCGCGATGCTGCAGGCGGCGGAGGCCGATATTCGCAAGGATCTGCCGGCGTTCGCCGCGCGCGACGTTCTGGGCAGGAATATCGATATCTTCCACAAGAACCCCGCGCACCAGCGGCGGATGCTCACCGATCTTGCGGATACGCACCGGGCGCGGTTGCAGATCGGCGCGCGAGCGTTTTCCCTCACGGTGACACCTGTCAATGACGCCAAGCGAAAGCGCATCGGATTCGTGGTGGAGTGGGTCGATCGAACCGAGCAGGTGGCCCTCGAAGCGCAGATCGAAGGTGAGATCCTGCGCGTGGTGAATGCCGCCTGCGCGGGCGAGTTGTCGCAGAGAATCAACCCGGAAGGCAAGCCCTCCTACCTGGTGAAAGTGTGCGAAGGAATCAACAGCCTGCTCGGGCGGATCCAACAGGTTAACGCGGAAATGAACCGCATGTCCCAGGAGCATGACGCCGGCGACATCGATGTCAAGATCAATGAAGAGGCGTTCGCGGGCGATTTTCGCAAGATGGCGCAGGGCATCAATAACATGGTTGGCGGGCACATCGCCGTCAAGAAGAAGGCGATGGCGTGCGTGGCGGAGTTCGGGCGCGGCAACTTCGATGCGCCGCTCGACCGCTTTCCGGGCAAGAAGGCGTTCATCAACGACACGATCGAGCAGGTACGCGGCAACCTGAAGGGGTTGATTGCGGAAATGAACACGATGTCGCGGCAGCACGATGCAGGCGATATCGATGTCACCATCAACGGGGATGCGTTCCAGGGCGATTTCCGCGCCATGGCCCAGGGAATCAATGGCATGGTGGCGGGTCACATCGCCGTCAAGAAGAAGGCGATGGCGTGCGTGGCGGAGTTCGGCCGCGGCAACTTCGATGCGCCGCTCGACCGCTTTCCGGGCAAGAAGGCGTTCATCAACGACACGATCGAGCAGGTGCGCGGCAACCTGAAGGCACTCATCCGGGACACCGATCTGCTGATCGAGGCGGCCTCGGCCGGCAAGCTCGACGTTCGCGCTGATGTCAGTCGGCACGAGGGCGACTTCAAGCGGATCGTTCAAGGTATCAATTCGGTGCTGGAATCCATGGTCGCTCCGCTGACGCAAGCCATGCGCGTCATCTCCGCGCTGGCCGAAGGAGATCTCAGTCAGACCATCGACAAGGAGTATGCCGGCGCTTTCGAGCAGATGAAGCAGAACATCAACTCCACCGTGCTCAAGCTCTCGATGGTGATCGGTGAAGTCAACTCGGCGTCCGGCTCGCTGGCCAGTGCGGCGGATGAGATCAGCTCGACCGCGGCCTCTTTGTCGCAGGCCGCAGGGGAGCAGGCATCCGGCATCGAAGAGACCAGCAGCTCCATGGAGCAGATGACCGCCTCCATCTCGAAGAACAACGATAATGCGAAGGTGACCGACGGCATGGCGACCAAGGCCGCCGCGGAGGCGACCGAGGGTGGCGAGGCCGTCAAGGCGACCGTGAATGCGATGAAGCAGATCGCCCAAAAGATCACCATCATCGATGACATCGCCTACCAGACGAACCTGCTTGCCCTGAATGCGGCGATCGAAGCGGCGCGGGCCGGCGAGCACGGGAAGGGGTTTGCCGTGGTCGCAGCGGAGGTGCGCAAGCTCGCCGAGCGCAGTCAGGTTGCCGCGCAGGAGATCGGATCGGTCGCGAGCGGCAGCGTGGAGCTCGCCGAAAAGGCGGGGTCCCTGCTGGATCAGATGGTCCCGAGCATCAAAAAGACTTCCGAACTGGTGCAGGAGATCTCCGCGGCGTCCGAGGAACAGTCGGGCGGCGTCGCGCAAATCAACACTGCGATCGCCCAACTCAACCAGACCACCCAGCAGAATGCGGCCTCCTCGGAAGAGTTGGCGGCCACGGCCGAGGAAATGAGCGGCCAGGCCGAGCTGCTGCAGCAGACCATGGGATTCTTCAAGGTGTCGGCGCCGGCAGCCAAAGGCGCGGGGACTGAGGCGCGGCGCACGAAGCCATCCCCGAAGAGTCAGCGCAAGCTGCCTGGCGCAGCGGGGCGGGTCGTCACGGCCGCTGCCGAGGACAGTGATGACGATGCTCACTGCGTAAAATTCCGCTAGGCACGCGGCCTCATGAAACCCATACAAGCGCAAGCGCCGGAGGAGCGCGTTACCCTCGAGTCACAGCGCAAGCCGCGCCAGTATCTGACCTTCACGTTGGGAACGGACGCGTTCGCGATCGGCATCCTGGCCGTCAAGGAAATCATCGGCTATCCCGATCTGACCCCGGTACCGATGATGCCCGCCCACATTCGCGGTGTCATCAATCTGCGCGGCGCGGTCGTACCCGTGATCGATGCGGCCGTGCGTTTCGGCAGGCCGACTGCGCAGCGTTCCAGGCGCAGTTGTGTGGTAATCATCGAAGTCATGTCGGAGAGCCGCCCTCAGGTGGTCGGCATCATGGTGGATGGAGTCGAGTCCGTGTTGGAAATTTCGGCGTCGGACATCGAGCCGCCGCCGTCTTGCGCCGGGCGGATCCGGGTCGACTTCATCGAGGGCATGGCAAAGGTCAACGGCCGCTTTGTGATCCTGTTGGCTGCCGGGCAGATGCTGGCGGGAAGCGAGCCGAACGCCCCCGGCGGTACGGCTGAGGCGGCGGTGCATTGAACGCCGGCTGCCTCAGGACGCCCGGCGGTTTAGTGGGATCGGCGGGCATGTTGGAGATAGGCGATCAGGAGTACGCCCAATTCCAGCGCTTCCTCTATGAGCGGGCGGGAATCACCCTGGGGGACGCGAAGAAAATACTGGTGACCAGCCGGCTGAGCTCGCGACTGGCGTTTCTGGGCATCCCTAGCTTTGCCGCCTATCTCAGTCTGCTGTGCACGGGCACCGACCCCGACGAAGTGCAGACCGCGATCGATCTTCTGACGACCAACGAGACGTATTTCTTTCGGGAGCCCCGTCACTTTGAGTTCCTGCGTGAGAAGTTGCAAGGTATGAGCACCTCCGCGGCGCAGCCGGTGCGCATCTGGAGCGCTGCCGGCTCCTCGGGTGAGGAGGCGTACAGCATCGCCATGGTGTTGGAGGACTGCCTGCGGGGGCGGGCGTGGGAGGTGGTGGCATCCGATATCAGTACGCGGGTGCTCGAGCGCGCCCGCGCGGGATGTTATCCCCTGGAGCGGGCCCGTAACATCCCGCTGCCCTACCTGCAGCGATTCTGCCTGAAAGGCGAGGGTCCCCGCGACAATACCTTGTGCATCGAGCGCGCCCTGCGGCGCAGGGTGCAGTTTCTCCAGGTCAATCTCAATGCCACGCTCCCGCCGCTCGGTATGTTCGATTTTGTGTTTCTACGCAACGTGTTGATCTATTTCAACACGGAGACCCGCATGCGCGTGGTCGCGCGAGTGGTCTCCCTGTTGAAACCCGGCGGTTGGCTGTTGATCAGCCACACGGAAAGTCTGAGCGACATCACGGTGGGCGTCCGGGCGGTCGCCCCCTCCATTTTTTTCAAACCGGTCGCAGCCGCCCCTGCGACCGCTTGAGCTCGATGCACTTGGCGGGGCGAGGCCCGTGCTGCGCTGCCGCGCAGGATCGGGCGCGCGACTACGTAGAACTACGTATTCAGCCTCGCGGTGGCCTGCCGATCGTTCCGCGGCGAGAGATCGGCTCGATCTCGAAGTTGAATATTCAATGTTGGCTCGGGATGTTTCTGTCGGAAACGGCATGGATGTGCAATACGACACAGGGCGCCGCCGGCGCGAGCACGATTGAGTCACAGTGTCGATTGTCGCACACAGGCTAAATTGCGCCCGCTGCCCGAGGTTGCGGGGATCCGGGGCGGCACCGCGAACGAGTTGTGCGAAGCAACAGAGCTGCCCGCTGGAGGCAATGAGTCATGGCAAAGCGCATTTTACTGGTCGACGACTCCGCGTCGGTCCGGACCGTCGCGCGGATTGCGCTCACCGAAGCCGGATATGAGCTGCTGGAGGCCGCCAACGGCGAGGAAGGGCTGCTGCAGCTCTCCGGAGACAAGGTTCATCTGATCGTCAGTGACGTCAACATGCCGGTGATGGACGGCATTACCTTCCTGAAGCAGATCAAGGCACATCCCAAGTACAAGTTCACCCCGGTGATCATGTTGACCACGGAGGCCGGCGAAGACAAGAAGCAGCAGGGGCGGGAAGCGGGTGCCAAGGCGTGGATCACCAAGCCGTTCCAACCGCGCAATCTCGTCGATGCCGTCTCCAAGCTCGTCCTGGCTTGAGTGGCTTTCAATCAGAGCAAACACATGACAGATCAGGTTCACGTCAAGGGCGGAACGCTCACGCTGGTGGGCGAAGCGACCATCTACAACGCACAGGATTTGCAGGCGCGGTTGCACGCGGCTGTCAAGAAGAAGCGCGGTGTGCGCACGGTCGATCTATCGCAGGTCACCGAATTGGATACGGCCGGGCTGCAACTCCTGCTCGGACTGAAGGCCTGGGCGCAGCGCAATCAGCGTCCGCTCCTGTTCAAGCAGCCCAGTGCCGCGACCCGCGAAGTGCTGGAGCTGCTGCAGGTCGAGTTGCCGATGGTCGAGAATGAGGCCGCATCATGAATCTGAATGACGCATTGCCCGGCTTCATCGCCGAAAGCGCCGATCTGTTGCGGGACATGGAGGAAGGATTGCTGCGTTGCTCCCGCGGTGAGACTGACGCGGAAACGATCAACCTGATTTTCCGCGGAGCACACACCGTCAAGGGATCCGCGGGCCTTTTCGGCTTGGATGAAATAGTGTCGTTCGTCCACGTTGTTGAGACAGTCCTGGATTCGGTACGACTCAAGAAGATCGCCGTCAGTGATGAGCTCGTCTCGCTGCTGTTAGCGTGCAAGGATCACGTTCAGTCTCTTGTTGATGGCGTCGCCGGTGGCGGCGGGACTGATCCCGCAGTGAGCCGGCGGGGTGAGGAGCTCCTGGAAAGACTGGGGGCCTGGGTCACACCTTCCTCGACGAGCGAGGGTCCGGATCGCAAGGAGCAGGCCGGCGGCGCACCCCAGCCGGGCGGCGCTGCGCAGTCGACGCAATGGCGGCTCGTGCTGCGGTTCGCACCGGGCGTACTGACGGCCGGGATGGATCCATTGTCTTTCCTCAGATACCTGCGTTCGTTCTGCGAGTTGCGTCAGGTTCAGGTCCTTTCGGACAACCTGCCGCCATTGGAGACAATGGATGCCGAGCAGTGTCACCTGGCATTCGAGATTCAATTGTCCACCGACGCCGAGCGCTCGCGGATCGAGGCCGCATTCGAATTCGTGAAGGAGGATTGTCAGCTCGAGTTGACGGCAGTCGGACCGGCACCGCAGCCGAACGATGGGCAGTCGGCCACCCAGTCAGAGCCTGCGCCGCCCGCTCGCGAAATGGAGGAAGGTCCGCCCGTGCTGTCGAATGGCTCCGCCAAGGCGGGCGACAAGAGCAAGGGCCCCGCCGAGACGGTCGCTCAGACCGTGCGGGTGGATGCCGCGAAGCTGGATACGCTCATAACCCGAATAGGTGAGCTCATCATCGCGGCGGCGGGTGCGAGCCTGATGGCCCGCAAGGTCGGCAACGCACCGCTCGAGGAGCAGGTGTCCACACTCACTTCGCTGGTCGAACAGGTTCGCGAAGGCGCATTCCAACTGCGCATGGTGAAGATCGGTGGCACCTTCGATCGCTTCCATCGCGTCGTGCACGATGTCTCGCGCGAGCTCGGCAAGCAGATCCACCTCGAGTTGAACGGCAAGGACACCGAGTTGGATAAGACTGTCGTCGAGCAGATCGGCGATCCTCTGACGCACCTGGTCCGCAATGCAATCGATCACGGCATCGAGTCCGCCGAAGTGCGGGCGCAACGGGGCAAGCCGCCGGCCGGCACGATTGCACTGGATGCCTATCACGACTCCGGCAACATTGTCATTCAGGTCAAGGACGATGGTGGCGGCCTGCGCCGCGAAAGGATCTTGGCCAAGGCCCGCGAACGCGGCCTGATTTCCGAGGACCGCGTTCTGTCCGACCTCGAGATCTATCAATTGATTTTCGAGCCCGGGTTCTCCACCGCCGAGCAGGTGACCAACATTTCCGGCCGCGGGGTCGGGATGGACGTGGTCAAGCGAAACATCACTGCGCTGCGCGGTAGCGTGAGTATCGACAGTGTCGAGGGCCAGGGCACGACAGTGACTGTGCGGCTGCCTCTGACGCTCGCCATCATCAGCGGCTTTCAGATCGCGGTCGGCTCATCCAATTTCGTGCTGCCGCTCGATATGGTCGAGGAATGCATCGAGGTGGGACCCGAGAACGGTCATGACTTCACGGACCTGCGCGGCCAGATCCTGCCCTTCGTGCGCTTGCGCGAGCTGGTGGGGACGCGCGAGCCGCCGCCCCGGCGGCCGAGCATCGTCGTGGTGCGTCACGGCGCCGAGCGAGCCGGCATTGTTGTCGATAGCCTGTTGGGCGAGCTGCAGACCGTGATCAAGCCGATGGGCCGCCTGTTCCGCAAGGTAGATTATGTGAGCGGCTCGAGCATTCTCGGCACCGGGGAGGTCGCCCTCGTGTTGGATGTGCCCGCTCTGATGAAGAAGGCGGTCGATCTCAGGAGCGAGCGCAAGTCCGCTTGATCGAAAGTCTCAACTTATATTGGAGGAATTTCGTCATGGTTGCCGATATGAAAGTGAGCACCCGACTGGCCATGGCCTTCGGCGTGGTAACGATACTGTTGGTCGCGATCCTGTCCCTCGGAATCTCGCGCATAGGCCGCGTGAACGAGGGACTGCGGACCATCACCGAAGAAAACAACCCCGAGATGACCGCCGCCACCACGATGCGCGCTGCCTCCTACAGGGTCAGCATGATCATTCGCAACTTGCTTCTGTTCACGGATGAGGGGCAGATGAAGCAGGAATATGAACGTCTGCAAAAGGCCTTTCAGAGCTTTAATGAGAGCGCCGAGTCGCTCGACAAGCTGTTCGGCCGCATAGCCAGCACGACTCAGAAGGAAAAGGACATGCTCGCGGATGTTCGCGGCCACTGGCGCGAGCTGCAGCCGGACTTCGAGAAGGTGGCCGCCCTGGGACTTGCCAACAAGAAGCCGGAAGCCACCAGCCTGATGTTTGGGGGTATCTCGCAGCGCAATTCGGCAATGCGCGACAAGCTCGAAGAGCTCGCGGCCCTCAAAGAGAAGCTGAACGATGAGGAAGTAGTCAAGGCGCGCGACACCTATACCAACGCGCGCTTCCTGCTGTTGGCACTCGGGGCGGCGGCGGTTGTGCTGGCGACGCTGAGTGCGGTGATCGTGACCCGCAGCCTGCTCAAGCAGCTTGGTGGAGAGCCTGCCTATGCAGCCATCGTTCTGCAGTCTGTGGCGTCCGGCGATCTGACCGTATCAGTCGACGTGCGCCAGGGCGACACGAGCAGCATGCTGTACGCCGTGAAAAACATGGTGGAGAGGCTCAGTAGCATCATCACGGAGGTCAATGCTGCGGCTGCTTCGCTGTCGAGCGCCGCCGAGCAGGTGAGCAGTACTTCCCAGACACTGTCGCAGGCCGCGAGCGAGCAGGCCTCCGGCGTTGAGGAGACCAGCGCCTCGCTGGAGCAGATGACGGCTTCGATCGCACAGAATACCGAGAATGCCAAGGTGACCGACTCGATGGCGGCGAAAGCCTCGACCGAGGCCGCCGAAGGAGGCGAGGCCGTGAGGTCGACCGTGAGCGCCATGAAGCAGATCGCTCAGAAGATCACGATCATCGACGACATTGCTTATCAGACCAACCTGTTAGCTTTGAATGCGGCCATCGAGGCGGCGCGTGCGGGCGAGCACGGCAAGGGATTCGCGGTGGTCGCCGCTGAAGTTCGCAAGTTGGCGGAGCGCAGCCAGGTTGCCGCTCAGGAGATCGGCACGGTGGCGAGCGGCAGTGTCGAGCTGGCGGAGAAGGCGGGTGCCTTGCTCACCGAGATTGTTCCGAGTATCAAGAAGACGTCCGACCTGGTCCAGGAGATCTCGGCGGCTTCCCAGGAACAATCCGCCGGCGTCGGCCAGATCAACGGCGCCGTGGGGCAGTTGAGTCAGACGACACAGGAAAACGCTGCTTCGTCCGAAGAGCTCGCCGCGACCGCGGAGGAGATGAGCAGCCAGGCCGCGCAATTGCAGCAGACGATGGAATTCTTCCGTGTGGACGTTTCTGTCGGCGGAACCCGGACGCGTTCAGGCAACGGCGCGCGCAAGTCGCAGCACTCTCGCAAGGCACCCGCTCGCAGCGGGCTGGCCGGCAACGCGCTCGTTCCCGCAAAGGGCATAGGCCCTGCCGCGGATGATGACGAAGACCAGTCGATCGCCGCTTGATCCGTGGAGACTCACATGTCCAATCTCAACACAACTGCTTCGGCCGCGCCCTCCCCGTCCGCGGGCGGGCGCGGCGAGGGCGAGCAGCCCCGCCAATACCTCACGTTCGTGGTCAGTGGTGAGCTTTTCGCACTGGGTATTCTCGTCATCAAGGAGATCATTGAGTACGCGCAACTTACCTCCGTGCCCATGACACCCGACTTCGTTCGGGGCGTGATGAACCTGCGCGGTGCCGTTGTTCCGGTGCTCGATCTTGCGGTTCGGTTCGGCCGGCCTGCCAATGCCGTGTCGAAGCGCACCTGTATCGTCATTGCTGAAATCGCTGCCGGTGATGAACGGCTGACCGTGGGGTTTGTCGTGGATGCCGTCAACGCCGTGGTCGATATCGGTCCGGCGCAAATCGAGCCGCCTCCGGCCTTCGGAATCAATGTGCGTACCGACTTCATCGAGGGAATGGCGCGGATCAACGATCGTTTTGTCATTCTGCTGGACGCCAATCGCATCGTGGCCCTGGAGGATATGTTGACTTTGGCCGGCGAAGGGGCCGCGACCCATGCCGCGCCAGAGAGCATTGCCTCATGAGCGAGCTCAATGACGCCGAGTTCAAGGGGTTTCAGCGTCTGGTCCACAGCGTTGCCGGAATATCCCTGGCGGACAGCAAGCGCGCACTGATCACCGGCCGGCTGCGGCGGCGATTGGGCGAGAGCGGCGCCCATACGTTCGGCGAATATCTGAAGCTCATCACCAGTGGCAGCAAACCCGAAGAGCTGCAGACGGCCGTCGACCTGCTGACCACCAACGAAACCTATTTCTTCAGGGAGCCGAAGCACTTTGAGTTCCTGCGGGCGCAGTTGCGCTTGCCCCCGACCGCGCCCTCACGGGGGCCGATGCGAATCTGGAGTGCGGCTTCCTCGAGCGGCGAGGAAGCCTACAGCATCGCCATGGTCATGGAGGATTTGCGCCCGGCGCGCTGGGAGGTCATGGGTTCCGATATCAGTCTGCGGATCCTGGAGAAGGCCCGGGCGGCCCGTTATTCGACCGAGCGGCTCACGAATCTGCCGGCCGCCTACCGGCAGCGGTTCTGCACAATGGGCACGGGCGAGGACGCCGGCACGCTGGAAATCACGCCCGCGCTGCGATCGCGGGTCACCTTCAAACAGGTCAACCTCAATCATAAGCTGCCGAATCTCGGCATTTTCGACGGGATTTTCCTGCGCAACGTGCTGATCTATTTCAACGCCGACACCCGCCGCCAGGTCCTCGAACGCGTGCTCGCCTGTCTGCGGCCTGGCGGGTTTCTGCTGATCGGTCATTCCGACAGCCTCGTGGGCATGAACCTGCCGGTGCAAGCTCTGGCGCCGGCCATTTTCCGGAAGCCTCTATGAAACGCATCGGCGTCATGGTTGTGGATGACTCGGCGGTCGTGCGCCAGGCCCTGGTGAAGATCCTTGCGGAGGACCCCGGCATCGAGGTGATCGCTGCCGTCGCGGATCCGATTTTCGCCATGAACCGGATGAAGGAGCGCTGGCCCGACGTGCTGGTCCTCGATGTGGAGATGCCCAGGATGGATGGGCTCACTTTCCTGCGGCAACTGATGGAGCAACGGCCTACACCGGTCATCATTTGCTCCACCCTCACCGAGGCGGGTGCACCCACCACGCTGGAAGCGCTGGCCGCCGGTGCTGTGACGATCATCACCAAGCCCAAAATGGGGCTCAAGGAATATCTTCACGACAGTGCTCACGATCTGACAGCCGCGATCCGGGCGGCCGCCGCGGCGAACCTGAAGCGCCTGATCCGCAAGCGTGCGCCGGGCGCGCGGCCGCCGGTAGTGCCCAAGAAAAATTCAGCCGATGTGATTCTCGCGCCGGTGTCCGCCGGTGCCATGGTGCAGACCACGGACCGGGTGGTTGCAATCGGGACCTCCACCGGCGGCACGCAGGCGCTCGAGCACGTGTTGACCGAGCTGCCCTCCGTGTGCCCCCCGATTGTGATCGTGCAGCACATGCCGCGCGAGTTTACGGCCAGCTTTGCGCAGCGGCTCGACAACTTGTGTCAGATCGAGGTCAAGGAAGCTCGTGACGGCGATCGCCTGCGTCGCGGTTGTGCGCTGATTGCTCCGGGTGGCAAGCACATGTTGCTGCAGCGAAGCGGGGCGCAGTATCACGTTGAAGTTCGCGAGGGGCCGCCGGTCAGCAGACACTGTCCGTCCGTCGATGTGCTTTTCAGATCGACGGCGCGGGCCGCGGGCCGCAACGCGTTGGGCATCATCATGACCGGAATGGGTGACGATGGTGCGCGCGGTCTGAAGGAAATGCGGGATGCGGGCGCCGATACCATTGCGCAGGACGAGGCGACCTGCGTCGTGTTCGGAATGCCGAAGGAGGCGATCCGAATGGGCGCCGCCGTCAAAGTATTACCCCTCGATGATCTGCCGGAGTCCATCCGATGCGCTTGAGGTCGGCGGCGGCCTCACGCTCGGCGGCACCGTCACGAGTCCACCAGTCGGTTCTCGTGGTGGACGACAGCCACGTGCAGCGTGCGCACACCGTCGAGGTTTGCCGCCTGCTGGGCATTGCAGACGTGCACGAGGCGAGCAATGGGCAGGAAGCGCTTTCGCTCCTGGAGCGCGTGCGGCCCGAGTTGCTGGTGGTGGACCTCGAAATGCCCACGATGGACGGCCCGCAGTTGCTCGCGCAACTGCGCGCCCGCCGCATCGATATCCCCATTGTGCTCGCGACTGCGCGCGATGCTGCGATTGCCAAATCGGTCCAACATCTGGGCAAGGCGCTGGGACTGACCGTCCTCGGTACGTTGCAGAAGCCCTTGAGCCCGCCGGTATTGCTCGATGTGTTGTTGTGCTCTGCCGAATCGCCGGCGAGCGTCGAAACTTCCGCACCGCCGATGAGCATCGACGAGGCTGCGTTGCGCGAGGCAATCGAAAGCGGCCAGCTGATTACCCACTATCAGCCGCAGATCGAGTTGAGCACGGGGACGGTCCGCTGCGTCGAGGCTCTCGTCAGGTGGGCTCATCCGCAGGCCGGCCTCATCGCCCCTGAGCATTTTATTCCGCTCGCGGAACGCTGTGGCTTGATCGGCCCGCTGACTCTGCGGGTCATCAACGCGGCTGTGCTGCAATTGGCGCACTGGCGCAGCGCGGACCTGGATCTGTCGGTCGCCGTCAATCTTTCACCCGCGTTGCTCGGGTACACGCGGCTGGTGGAGGAGATCTCATCGGTGATGAGCTCCTATGAGGTACCGGCACAGAACCTGGTCATCGAAGTAACGGAGACCGGACTGTTCGATCAGGCAGCCGGGCTCGAGGTGCTGACCCGTCTGCGCCTGCGCGGGTTTGGGCTATCACTGGATGACTATGGCACCGGCTACTCCTCGCTGCTGCAGCTCGCGCAGGTCCCGTTCACGGAGCTGAAGATGGATCGATCCTTCGTTCATGGCGTTGCGGCGCACAAGAAGATGCAGGTGGTGCTGCGGTCGGCCGTGGCGATGGCGCGGGAGCTGGGCCTCGCGACGGTGGCTGAAGGCGTTGAGTCGCCCGATGATCTGGAATTCCTGCGCCAGTGCGGCTGCACATCCGGACAGGGCTGGTTGTTCTGCAAGGCGTTGCCGCAGGACGAGTTGACCGCCTGGCTGAAGAGCCGGCAGCGGACTGGTTGAGTCGCAGCTGCCGGCCGGCACGCAATCGAGCGTTGCCGCCTTCTTGCAGTGCATTGCGTGAGACAATGCGCAATTCAACATACGTAATACTACGTAACATACCCTTAGTGTGCGGGAGTTCTCGGTCAATCGAGTCCGAGCCTGAGAAAGTGGCCTCGTATTGTTAGATGGGTCGGCGCCCGCTGCCGCAGCGAGCACGGGGCTGCCGTTCGCAATCAGACGGAGAAATCCGCTTACATGACCTCCACCACATCGATGGACCAAGCTTCCGAACCCGCGCCGGGATCGCAGCAGATTCTGACTTTCGAGCTCGGCGGCGAGCTCTACGGCATCGATATCCTGCGGGTGCAGGAAATTCGCGGCTGGTCTTCCGTAACCAAGATTCCGCATGCACCGCACCATGTGCTGGGTGTCCTCAATCTACGCGGATCGATCGTACCGATCGTGGACCTGCGCATGCAGTTCAACCTCGAGCGTGCGGAATATACGGCAGTGACTGTGATCGTGGTCCTGTCGGTCGCGACGCGTGCCGGTCGCAGGGACTTCGGTATCGTCGTTGATGGTGTTTCGGATGTTGTGAGCCTGGATGTTGCGCAGTTGAAGCCCGCACCGGAGCTCGGAACCGGGTCCGCCAGCGAATTTATCCGCGGACTGTTGCCGGTGGCCGAGCGCATGGTCGTGTTGCTCGACGTCGATCGCCTCATCGGCTGTCAGTTGCCGGGCGCGGTATTGGACCCGTCGGAGCTTTCTCAGGCCGCCGCGGCAGCCTGAGCGTAAGATCTATTCAAACTCGAATTCAGAGGAATTTTCCGTCATGGCGAACAAGCGAAAAATGACCCGTAAGCCGGCCGCGAAGCCCGCTTCGGCCGGTGCCCGCGTGCCAGCAGCGTTGGTGCCCAGGTTGGCTGCATTGGATCTCCTGAACGCCAGCGTCATGATCGCCGACACGGATCTCAACATTACCTACATGAATGCCGGTGTCAGGAAATTGCTCACCGAAGCCGAACCGGAGCTGCGACTCGAGCTGCCCGATTTCAGCGTGGCCAACCTGATTGGACGCAACATCGATGCCTTCCATAAGAATCCGAGCCATCAGCGTGCAATGCTCGGAGCACTGTCGAGCGTGCACCACGCGACGATTCGCATCGGTACGCGCAGCTTTGACCTCGTCGCGACTCCGCTGTTCGATACGGAGGGTCAGCGACTCGGAACGGTCGTCGAGTGGGCCGACGCCCACGCGCGACTTCTCAACGTGGACTACGCCGGTCAGATCGCGGCCATTTCCAAGTCCCAGGCGGTCATCGAGTTCCTGCTCGACGGCACCATCGTCAACGCGAATGATATCTTCCTGAACGCGGTGGGTTATCGCCTCGAAGAGGTGCAGGGCCAGAAGCACAGCCTGTTCGTCGAGCCGGCGTATCAGGCGAGCGACGAGTATCGACGCTTCTGGGAGAGGCTCTCACGGGGCGAATACGACGTCGGCCAGTACAAGCGCATTGGCAAGGGGGGCAAGGAAGTCTGGTTGCAGGCGAGCTACAACCCGATCTGCGATGCCAATGGTAAGCCGTACAAGGTCGTCAAGTATGCCGCGGTCGTGACGGAGCAAGTGGAGTTGCGTCGCCAGATGGAGCAGTCTGTCGCTCAGACTCAGGAAATCATCGCGGCCGCCACCGCGGGCGACCTGTCGCGCCGGCTCGATCTCAGGGGCGGTAGCGGCGATCTGCAAAAGCTCGGGGAGGCCATCAACTCCTTGCTGGACGGAATGTCCGACATCGTACGCAACGTGAAGAGCGCCGCGGCCGAAGTGCTGCGCGGAGCCGAGGAGATCTCGCAAGGTAACGTCAATCTTTCCGGGCGCACGGAGCAGCAGTCCTCGTCCCTGGAGGAAACCGCTTCGTCCATGGAGGAAATGACCTCCACGGTGAAGCAGAACGCCGATAACGCGGGCCAGGCAAATCAACTGGCCAGCTCGGCTCGCGAGCAGGCCAACAAGGGCGGCGAGGTCGTCGGCAAGGCGGTCAGCGCCATGGCCGAAATCAACGAGTCATCGAAGAAGATCGCCGACATCATCAGCGTCATCGACGAGATCGCGTTCCAGACCAATTTGCTGGCTCTGAACGCCGCGGTCGAAGCTGCGCGCGCAGGCGAGCAGGGTCGCGGTTTCGCCGTGGTGGCCACCGAGGTGCGCAGCCTCGCCGGTCGTTCGGCGAAGGCCGCCAAGGAGATCAAGGACCTCATCCAGGACTCCGTGCACAAGGTCGCCGACGGCTCGCTGCTGGTGACTCAATCCGGTCAGACGCTCGAGCAGATCGTGCTATCGGTCAAGAAAGTGTCCGACATCGTGGCGGAGATATCCGCCGCGTCCAGGGAACAGTCCTCGGGCATCGAGCAGGTCAACAAAGCGGTGATGCAAATGGACGAGATGACGCAGCAGAATGCGGCCCTCGTCGAAGAGGCGACCGCGGCATCTCAATCGATGGCGGATAAGGCTCGCGAGCTCTCGATGATGATGAGCCGTTATGACATTGGCGATTCGCAGGAGGCGGCCTCAGCAGCGGATGCGGGACCCTCGGGCACTACAAACGATACACGACGCCCGGCTCAGCGACCGGTTGCCTCAAAGCTCAAAATAGTCCCTAAACAATCGACGCCGCGAGCCGCGGAACCGGCTGCTCCGCCGGCAGGGCGCGCCAAGGCGGTAGCCAACGGCGCGGATCAGGACTGGCGAGAGTTCTAACCAGGCGGGAAGCAGCCGTCAGATAGAGCCGCCGCCGCCGCGCCGCCCGAACATCGAAGCGAGCAGGGTGACCACGGGAAAGATCGCTCCCACCCCGTAAAGCGCCAAAATGATGTCGTCCCCGCTCATGAGGCAACCATAGGCAAACGCCTGAACGGGCTCATCTACCCGTCGATAGACGGGGATCTCTAAAAGGGGATATGCCGTTGCTTCCTCCATGACATCCAGGCGCGTTGCGCTGCCGGAACCCCACTGGAGCGCGGCTCGAGCCATCACGCCACTGGAGCTGATCAGTGACGTGTCGCGGCCAACGCCCGCAGATGCTTCATGCGCGCTTCGGTCGAGGGGTGACTGGACAGGTACCCTTCCTTTGACGCTTCCGGATGACTGGCCAGAATCGTGCGCAGGGCATCGGCCAGGAGCGCCGGCGACATCCCGTTCGCACTCATCAACGCAGCACCGTAGTCGTCGGCCTCCTGCTCGAGCTTTTGCGAGTATTTCGCCTGCAGGATGGCGGTGGGCGCCGCCGCGAGCAGCGTGCTGATGTCGCCGATGTATAGGGTCAGGAACGCGCCCACGGCGGAGCTCTGCAACAGCAACTGCAGACTGTGGTGAGCATTGGCATGACCTGACTCGTGGGACAGGACGGCCATGATCTGTCGGTCATCCTTCATGGAATTCACCAGGTCGTCCAGCAGAATGATCGTGCCGTCGGGGAGGGTGAGCGCATTGGAGCCGAGCTGACGCGAGCGCCGAAACAGTAACTCGGAGCCTGGCGTGCCGCCGCCCGGCAGGCGCAGGGCGTGGAACTGGTGGGTCAGGGAGGACTGACGCTCCTCGGAAAGCTTCGAGTCCTCGAGCCAGGTGCCCTCCAACACGCGCAGAGTCTGAGTCGTCAGGGCCTGCGACACGGCGGGGGGCAGGTGGCGCGCGCCGATCTCGGCGGCTACGGGCAATCCCCATTTGTAAGCGGCCGCGACAATCAAAAGGAACGCGGCGCATGCGACCAGCACGAGCTGCAAATGCCGCTGTATACGGTCCACCCACCCGTCGCGATGCCCCGCCGACCGCAGTAAGACATCGAGCTGCTTCAGGTCACGCACCTCGCAGAAGCTGCCATCCGGCAGACGAACGCGGCGCGATGCCTGGCCGAGGCGCTCATCTACCTTCACCCGCAGGAAAGGCAGGCGGATGTCGACGTCGTCCCCTTTGACAACGAGGTCGTCGTCGACAATGGACAGCACAACCTGGCGAACCCGGGTCGACTGTCCATCGAAGTAGCTCCCCTGGAGCAACTCTGCGCCGCTCAATGTCTACAAGGCGATGTCAAAGTCGAATACAGTCGCCGTTTCCGCACCGACCGCACCTACATCCTCCGCCGGTGTATCCGCGAACTCCTGCAGGTCGGTGGCGGGCGTGATGGTGATCGACTCCACATGCAGGCGCGTCATCCTGACCATCGCCCAGGGTATGAACAAGCCCAGGGTGCACACCACCAGCACCAGGTTGCTCACGGTCACCCACATCAGCGCCAACGGCGACAGGTGACATTCGATCCGGTGCTCGCCGAGCCGGGTGTTGCTCCAGATCAGGTTGGTCAGAAGCGCGTGAATCACGGGCCCGATGATCACCGAAATCAGGATCAATGCGCCGTAGATGACGGCCACGGCCTGCAATACGGCCTTCGGATCGGCGCGACCGCCGTGCTGTTGCGCCAGCATGAGGGGCTTGAACAGGCCGCCGGCGCCCGCCATTGCCAGCACGATTCCGAGGGCCAGCAGCCCCGCCAACATCATCAGGTAGATGAGGTAGAACTGTCCCGGCCGGGCGTGGAAGGAAAAGCGCGTCTGGCCGAAAAAACTGTTGTCGTGCTGATAGGCTTTCAGCCGCTGGTGGGCGAACGGCAGCAGGATGTAGAGGGTAATCAGACTCAGCACGCCGTTCAGCAGGAAAACCCGATAGGCGCCGCCGACATCGCCGCGGAAGTGAAAACGAGTGCCGCGCCAGCTGGTGTTGTACAGGCGGAAGCGCAAGGAATTGCGCAGCAGCCACGGCAGGATGGCGGCCAGCACCAGGATGATCGCCAGCGTCCAGATAGAGTGCAGGCGCACCGACATGTTGTAAGCGACCAACATGGCGAAGGCGATGATCCGGCCGAGCAGGATTCGTTCGGGGCTGCCGTGGAAGTCGAAGCCGGTCCCGGCCAGCTCCGTGTGCCGGTAGAAGTACTGCAGCCGGCGGACTTTCGCCCACGCGGAGTAGATGCCCAAAGTGATGACGGTCAACAACAGGTTGACTATCCAGATGCCGAAGTAGCTGGACCCGGTTCCGGTAAAGCGCAGTTGTTGAGGGGCGCCGATGAGGGGCGCGGCGGGCGCAGTGGTATTGGCCGGAGCGTATTCCATGGACTCTTCCTTTATTGTTGTGCTCGAGCAGAAGGCAGGCTATCACTTACGGGGGTTATTCGATAGCGGACCCAAGGCTCGCTTCAGCGGCAGGTCGTTTCTAATAACGTATTGATTTTTATCAAAAATATGACCGGCGGTCGCCCGCGGGTTGCAGCTGAGGCATACCGATCTCACAACCGGGACGCGTTTTTCCGGATGCTGATGCGCGTGGAGCTACGCGCGCCGGTGGACGAGCCGGACATCTTGCACGTGGATGGGCCGTTCTTTTACTCACCGAAATTCCGTTATATATTCATTTCATAAGAACGTAACCGCTGAGTTTCGGCGAGAATGGCTTGTCGTAAGGGAACTGCACGGATCGGTATCGATCAACGTCATCGAGCGCGGATAGACGAGGTGTTTGAACGGCTCCATCCACCGGCTGTTCATGGAGGTGGTACCGGAGCGGCGCTTGCAATTCAGACAGCCGGGCGCGGCCACCCGGGTGCAGTCGCGGCCCGGCGCCGGTGCCCCTTTCAGTTTCACTACCGCTGACTCGGATGGCGATTTTGGGCGGGGCTGATGTCGGTCAAGGATCTCATCGTTCTGGTTGCCGGTGATTCGCGCGAGGAGCGCGCTGAGTTGCAAGCTGCGCTGCTGCGCGGCTCTGCGCATCGCTTCGATTTTCAAGAAGCGCAGCTCGGCCGGCAGGTCATTGCGGCCTGTTGCAGCGCAGACCCTCCCTCATGCGTGTTTCTGAATCATCGCTTGGCTGACATGAATGCGTTGGAGGTGCTCGAAGCGCTCAAACCTTCCGCCGGGCAGGTCCCTCGGGTGCCGGTGATCATCATCTCGGATTCCTCGAACGAACGGCTGGACGTCAGCACCCACCACCCCGGGGCCATGGGGTTTCTGGGCAAAGAATGGATGACGCCGGACAGTGCTGCGCGGACTCTGGATGCAGCCCTCGAGCATCATTCGCTGATGTTGCAACAGGAGGCGCTTGCAGACTCGCTGCGCGAACGGGAGCGGACTCTCGACCTCGCCCTGCGGGTTGCCCACGCCGGGACCTTTCTGCTCGATATTCAAACCCGCGAAGTCATGTGGTCGAGCGAGCTCGAGTCGATGATGGGTTACGCGACCGGGACCTCGAGTCGTCGCTATGAGGATTTTCTGAAGCACGTACACCCGGCCGATCTCGAGGCAGCTCGCGCAATCATCGACGACGCGAGGGTCCGATGTGACGAATTCGAATTTGAGTTCCGCGTATTTGCCGGCAGCGGTCGATTGATCTGGCTTGCCGGCCGTGGAAGGGTGTATGCCCGCCGTGGCGAACGCCCTGATGCGATCATGGGCGTGGTCCAGGACGTTACCGTCCGAAAGCAGATGGAATTGGACCTGCAGGTGAGTGAGCAACGACTGCGGCTCTTGCAGCGGGCCGGCGGGTTGGGTTCATGGGACTGGCAGATCGCCGCCAATTCCACTTTCTGGAGCAAGGAGGCGTGGCAGATGTTCGAACCGGGCAGTGACATGGTCGGCGCGCCCAGCTACGCTCGTTGGCTGACTGCCATTCACCCTCACGATCGTGAACGGGCCGCGGCGGACGTACAGCGAGCCCTTCACGGCGAACCGTATTTGAGCGAGTTTCGCATATGTTGCGCTGACGGTTCTGTTCGCTGGCTCGAACAGGTCGCGGAAGTGCAACGCGATGGTTCCGGCGCTCCGACCCGAATGGTAGGCACCGTGCGTGACATCACTCGGCGTAAGTCAACAGATGTGTTACTGCGAGACAGTGAAGAGAGGTTTCGCAGCGTATATGAACACGCTGCCCTTGGCATTGTCGTCGCGGATCCAGCAGGACGCTGTGAGCAGTGTAATGCCGCGTACCTCACGATGACAGGTTCAACGGAGGATGAGCTGCGCGGAATCGGGTTGACGGCGATTTTACATCCGGATGATCGAGCCCCTTATGTGTCTCGAGTCGAGAGCCTCCTGCGCGAGCAACTTCCGCACTTTGAGATCGAAAGCCGTTTGGTTCACAAAACCGGGGGTCTCGTGTGGGTGCGCCAATTTGTTTCAGTGATGCGCGATGCCGCTGGATCGCCGTCTCACCTCGTCGCCCTCGTCAATAATGTTACCGAGCGTAAGGTGGCGGCGGCGGCATTGCACGCGCGAACTGCTCAACTGAGTGTGCTGGCTCAGGCCTCCGCTCAGCTGATTCTCCATGGTGCCAAGCCGGAATTCCTTCCTGCCATCCTGTCCGCGGTCGCCGGCTCGCTCGGATTTGAACGCTTTCACTACCATCTGTGCGGGAAGGAACCGCGCACGCTGCATTTGGTACTGTCCGGCGGTGTGCCGCGGGGGGCACAGGTGCGGGTCGGAACCGCGAGCTTCGGTGAGCATCTGTCCGGCAAAGTGGCCCAGCGGCAGGCCCGAATGGTGTTGGGCGATCTGCGCAACAGCGGACAACCGGGTACTGAGCAGTTGGTTGCCGAAGGCGCAACCTGCTACGCGGGATTTCCGCTCGCGGCTCGGGGAGAGTTGCTCGGCGTCATCGAGTTTGTCTCGCGCCAACGCACGCAGCTGACTCTCCAGGACCTGCAGGTTTTGCAGACGCTGTGCGACCAGATCGGCATGATGTTGGACCGGGAGCGGCTGCTGGCCGAAGCACGGAGCAGAGCTCTACCAGGCTGAATTCCCAGCTATGGCCGCGAGCGATGCGCTGCATTGCGGCGGTCCGCAGGTGGCTCGGGCGAAGCTTTCGAGGCGCTCCTCATCCGGCGCGGTTCCCGTCGCTCGTACCGTTGTGCCGCAGGACCGCCTGCCACTCGCTGCTCGCGCGCGCCTGATCTTCGCGCAGGAGGGTCTGCATGGCGGCCGCCGGGAGCGGCCTGCTGAAAAGAAAGCCTTGCATCTGGTCGCAACGCAACAGGCGCAGCAGCTTGCGCTGCTCTTCGGTCTCGACACCTTCGGCGACCACACCCAGATCGAGGCTGTGGGCGAGCGAGATCATGTTGGCGACCAGGCCCATGCCATCGGCGTGACAGGTCATCTCGGCAATGAAAGTGCGGTCGATCTTGATGGTATCGACCGGCAGATGCGCCAAATGCCGCAGCGAAGAGTGCGCGGTACCGAAGTCGTCGATTCCAATGTTGACACCGAGGCTTTGCGCCGCGCGCAACGCGGCGATGACCTCGGTGTTGCCCGAGCTGAGCGCGGCCTCGTTGACCTCGATATCCAATGGCACACGAGTCCGACCATCGCCGTCCAGGGCCTGCTCGAGACGCGCCACAAAATGTGGATCTTGCAACTGCGCAAGTGCCACGTTCACGGCGATTCTCGGCGCGATGACGCCGTCCGCGAGCCAGCGCCGGTAATCGTTCGCGACCTGCTCAATGACCCATTGGCCGGCCGCGACGATCATGCCCGAGCTTTCCAGAATCGGTACGAACAGAGCGGGAGACAATTGGCCGCGTTCCGGACAGTTCCAGCGTATCAGCGCCTCGATCCCGGCAATGTGGCCGCTGCCGACATCCACGGTGGGTTGGTAATGCAACTCGAATTGCTTTGACTCCAGGGCCGCGCCGATCGCATCGATCGTCGCGCGCCGCGACGGGTTGTCGCGCGCGAAGCGGATCGCGCGCCGCCGCAGCTCCAGCTGGCTCATTACCTGTTGGCTGAGCTCGCGCAGCGCCTCGCGTTGCGCCGCGGAAAATTGCCGCGGAATGTAGTCGATGACACACAGGGTACCCAGTGCCTGGCCGTCCGCGGTGAGCAGCGGAGCGCCCGCGTAGAAGCGGATCTTCGGTCCGCCCGTGACCAGGGGATTGTCGGCAAAGCGCTCATCGCGGGTGGCATCCGGCACCACGAAGACATCCGGCTGCTCGATCGCATGCGCGCAGAAAGCCACATTGCGCGGGGTTTCGCAGGTATCCAGGCCGACTCGCGCCTTGAACCATTGCCGGTGCCCGTCCACCAGGCTGACCAGCGCAATGGGAGTTCCCGCGATCGAGGCGGCCAGTCGGGTCAGCTCCTCGAACACCTGTTCCGGCGGGGTGTCGAGCACTTCGTACGATTGCAACGCCTCGAGTCGCTCGCTTTCCGCGGTGGGTGTCGGGTTGTCTGGATCGCGGTGCGTCATGTTGGTTGCTGACAGGGCAATGGAGGAGCGATTTTCGGGCAGTATCGTTGTGAGGGGCGCCTGCGTGCGTGAGTCAATGCACATTCATGCTTGCGGTCGGAGGAAACTGCGAACCGTTGTTCGAATCCGTCATGTTGGCGGGAACTACGTATTGCGCCACGCCCTTGTCTGGAGTAGGGGCGGCCTTCGGTCGATGGTGGGCCGACCAGGGTGTTGGACCCAGGATCATTGGAATGTATATGACATGAAACCGGATCTGGGTCGAGCCTGACTCGTCGATCCGTGAAGCCGTCGGCCTCATGAGCGGCCATTGCGTGCGGCGCGTGCCCGTCGCGCAGCGCGACCGCGCACCGAGCGCAGGAATGATGCAATGCATGGCAGGAGGCGCGTGCAAAGCGCGAACTGATTCACCGGGAAATACGGCTTTCACGTATTCGGCCCGCAATGCGAGCCTCGCTAGATTGACCGCAGGCAAAGCCGCAGTCTTTGCCATTGCGTCCAAGCTCAATTGGGAGGCGAGGCACACGGTGCCCAAGTCGTTCAACTACTACCTGGTCGCCTTGTCGGTGCTCGTTGCTGTGTTTGTCTCGAACACGGCCTTGTCGTTGTTCTCCCGCATGGCGCGTGACGGTGAACGCAACGGTCGATTATGGCTCTACGGCGGCGCGGGCGCCCTGGGATTCGGCGTGTGGGCCACGCATTTCCTCGGCATGCTGGCCCTGTCCACACCCGTTCGACTGACCTACGATTTCGAATCGACCCTGGGCTCGCTTGCGGTCGCCGTGCTCGCCTCGCTGGCTGCTCTGGGTGTTGCGTCCAGGACGCGTGTCAGCACTCGACGGCTCGTGACGAGCGCCATGCTCCTCGGTGGCGGTATTGCCGCGATGCACTACATGGGGATGGCCGCGATCCGGATCGTTCCGGCGATCACTTACGACGTGCTCTGGGTGTTGGCATCGATCGCCATCGCTGTCAGTGGATCTTTCCTTGCGTTACGGTGTGTCTTCAGGCCGCGCGGATCGCTTGGGCTGCGAACCGTCAAACGCGGCATGGCCGCCTGCGTTCTCGGTGCTTCCATCGGCGGCATGCATTACACCGGCATGTTTGCCTGCCACTTCGGTCCCGGTTCCATCAGCGTGGGGGGCGTCGGCGCGGATGACAGGTGGATCGCCATACTGGTCGCGACCCTGGCGGCCGGCCTGATGTTGATCGTAACCATCCTGCTGGCCTACGACGGCTACCTGTCCGCTCGCACTCACGAGTACAACGAGCAGCTCGAGAATGCGAACGAGCGGTTGCAGCACGCGGCCACCCACGACTCGCTCACGGGATTGCCGAATCGCGCCGTATTGATGTGCAAGCTCGATGAGCTCGTGCAGCAGCCGGATGAACACGCGCGCGGCTTCGCCGTGCTGCTGATCGATCTGGATCGGTTCAAGGAAATCAACGACTCGCTCGGGCACCAGGCAGGCGATCAACTGCTGAAGATCCTGGGTGAGCGCATTGCCTCGCAGACACGCTCACGGGACCTGGTGGCGCGGCTCGGGGGCGATGAGTTCGTGGTCCTGGCGGAAGGACTCGCAAGTCCCGCCGATGCCGGATTGCTCGCGGGCCGCTTGTTGAATGTGATTGCGGAGCCTGTCCGCTTGTGTGGAATCGACGTGCACGCGGGGGCCAGCATTGGGATTGCCGTCGGACCCGAGCGGGAGGCTGACAGCGCGGCCTATCTTCGGTTGGCCGACGCCGCGATGTATCACATAAAGAATAAAGGACGGGGCAGTTTCCAGTTTTTCTCCAGCGAGGTGATGACGCCGTCGCGCGAGCGGTTGGAGCTCGAAGATGGCCTGCGCAAGGCGCTCGCGTCGGGCGAGTTTCTGCTCCACTATCAACCCAAGGTCGATCTGCGCACGAGCCGTATCGAAGGCGCCGAGGCGCTCATCCGTTGGCAGCATCCGGAACGCGGCCTGGTGAGCCCCGCCAGTTTCATTCCGCTGGCCGAGGAAACCGGGCTCATCGTACCGATTGGAGATTGGGCACTCCAGGAGGCGTGCAGTCAGATCATGGCGTGGCAACGCGGTGAGGTCGGGCGAGTGCGGGTTGCCGTCAACGTGTCGGCCAAGCAGTTCCAACGGCGTGACTTTGCCGACCGTGTGGCGAAGATTGTGCGGGAGTCGGCCGTCGATCCCAGCCTGCTCGAGCTCGAGCTGACCGAGAGTGCGGTCATGGCGGATCCCGCCACTTCGATTTCGGCATTGCGGCGGCTCACGGCGCTCGGGGTCAGTATTGCCTTGGATGACTTCGGGACCGGGTACTCGAGTCTGAGCTACCTGCGACGCCTGCCCCTGAACAAGCTGAAGATTGACCGTTCATTCGTTCAGGAGCTCGGCGCGGATGATGGCAGCAGTGAGCAGATTGTCCGCGCCATTGTCTCCCTGGCCCACAATCTGAACCTCAAGGTCATCGCCGAGGGGGTTGAAACCATCGCCCAACTGCGCTTCCTGCGGGCCGCCGGTTGCGACAAGTTCCAGGGCTTCTATTTCAGCCGGCCAATAGCCGCCGCGCAGCTCGCGGCGCTGCTCCTGCACCCGCGGGCCGACAGTCCCAGTGTCGAGCCACCCACTGAATACGCGGCGCGCACCGAGCCAGCCAGAGTGTGACTCGATCCACCCCGCACTGCGGGTTTCCGCAGTGCCGAGCCTTCCCCTGCGGAGTCTAATCTGCGCAGGACGCGCTGATCCGTAGCGCACAGGTTGCCGCAGTGCACTATTGGCGCTCAGATCCCCAGTTTCCGCCGGTTGTGGCGATGACGGCTGCCGCTGTGCTGGCCGGACTGGGCGCGCTCGGCTCGGCGATCGTATGGGGTGTGCGTTGGTCGCACACGCCGCCCGCCGCGGTCGCACTCGCTGCGATCCATTTCAACTTCATGCTCGACTACCTGTTGTGCGCAGGAGCGCTGCTGCTGCTCGCCGGCAGAAGGTACCGTGCTGCCGCATGGACCGCGGCGGCCGGCGCAGTGCTGGTGTGCGTGGTGCTGGCCGACTCCCTATTCTCGGCGAGGACCGAAATCACCGCCCAGGCGAGCTGGCCGCTGCTTCCGGGCTTGCTGACCGGCCCGACCGGACTCGGGCTGCAGGGTCTGTTCGGACTGCTGGCGAGCTCCGTGGCCATCCTCTTTTGTGCGCTGTCCGGCGATCGGCGGGTTTCCATCCCCGGTGTTGGATTCGCCTGTCTGGCGGCCGCCGTGGCGGTGCTCGGCCTGCTCGTCCTCGGCTGCGCGATCGATCTTGCACCGGCCGACCCGGTCACGATTCACGAGGACGCGCTGTGCACCGTCGGCAATTCGTTGCTCGCCCTGTGCCTGTTGCTGTGGTGTACCCAGGTCGTGTGGAATCACCGGCAACCGCCGCATCTTTGGTTGTGGATCGGCGCGGCCATTTCGGTCTGCCTGCTTGCGGATCTGGCCGTAGTGAGCGCGGCGAGTGTATTCAACATGGACTCGGCCAACCGGCAGCGTGCCGTGCTCGAACGGACATTGCGCGAGGCGACTCGGCTGTTGGGCGATCTCACGGACGCGCAGCGGGGCATGCGCGGCTACATACTGTCACGCTCGCCCGCATCCATCGAGCTCTATCAGCAGGCGGTTCACAACCTTCCCGAGCGGTTCGCGACGCTCGATACGTTGACATGTACCGATCGCAGCGAGCACCTGCTGGTGGGGAGCCTGCGCTCGGATGTGGACTCGGTCATCGGCTATTCGCGCCAGCTCCTGGGCCAGTTTCCCGACCTGCAGGCCGTCAGCGCCTTGGAGGCTTCCGGCAGGGAGCTCACGCTGATGAATGGGGCCCGGGACACGCTGCTCAGCCTCGTTGAAACGATTCACCAACGTCTGGATCGGACGGCGGTCCGAAACAACGATCAGTTTTCAGCGACCGAGCGCCTGCTGGTGTTGGCCAGTGCAATGGCCGTCGCGATCATCGTCGGTGCCAATGCGCTCACCATCAGGCTCGCCGCGCGGCGGGAAGCGGCCGAGGCACAGCGCTTCGAGGCTGAGCGCCGGTCCAAGGCGCTGCTGGATGCAATCGCGGACTATGCAATTTTCATGTTGTCGCCCGACGGCCGCGTATTGAGCTGGCACGCCGGAGCCGAGTGCCTGCTGGGATACCCCGCGGCCGAGATCCTCGGCAAACATTTCAACATCCTGTATCCTGAGGCCGATGAGCGCACCCGGACTGCGCTCGAGATGGGTGCGCGCGAGGGCCGGTACGAGGAGGAGGAATGGTTGTGCCGCAAGGATGGCAGTCGCCTGTTTGCCAATGTCCTCATCACGGCGGTGCGTGACGAAGCCGGCGCTATCCTCGGGTTTGCCAATGCCACCCGGGATCTGACGCTGCGCAAGTCAATGGAGGAAGCGTTGCAGGAGAAAAACCGTGGCTTACAGCAGGCCGCCGAGGCCAAGGATCGCTTCCTCGCCAACGTGTCGCATGAGCTGCGGACCCCACTCAACGGGATCCTCGGCTTCAGCCAACTGTTGCGTGGCGAGCGCCCGGGGGCGCTCAGCGATGTGCAGAAGGAATACCTGGATCATGTGCTGCAAAGCGCCAATCACCTGCTGCAGCTGATCAACGACATTCTCGACATGGCGAAGATCTCGGCGGGCAAGCTGCGTATCGTGGCCGAGGAGTTCTCCCTGGCCGCCGCCATTGAGCGGGTCTGCAATGCCATGCGGCCGGCCGCGGCGGCCAAAGAGATCCAATTGAGCACTCGTCTGGATCCCACTTTCGATTCGGTGTGCCTGGATCCGCAGCGCTGCCGGCAGATCCTCGCGAACCTGTTGTCCAATGCCATCAAATTCACGACCGAGGGCGGCCGGATCGAGATAACTACCCGCCGGCTCAACGAGCGCTCGTTTGCCCTTCAGGTCAGCGACACGGGCGTTGGAATCGCGCCGGAAAACCTGCGGCGGCTGTTCCGTGATTTCGAACAGTTGGATAACAGTTCCACCCGCCGGTATCAGGGCACGGGTCTGGGGCTGGCATTGACTCGCCGGCTGGCGAATCTGCAGGGTGGGGAGGTCAGCGTGGTCAGTGCTCTCGGGAAGGGTACCGAGTTTACCGTGACATTGCCCTTCACGGTGCTCGAGGTCGCCCCGTGAGCCGGGCGCGCATTCTGGTGGTCGATGACAATCCCATCAATCTGAAGCTGGTCGCATCGACCCTGGAGTACGGCGATTTTACGATTGACGCGGTGCAGGATGCAGAAGCCGCGCTGAGCTCACTGGCGAGCGCCGGCCACCCGGATCTGATTCTGCTCGATGTGTCATTGCCGGGCATGGACGGACTGACACTGACCCGCAAATTGAAGGCGCAAGCGGCCACGGCCGCCATACCGATCGTGATCCTGACCGCATCGGCCATGCGCGGCGATGAACAGGCGGCCTACGCGGCCGGTGCCAATGGTTACATAACGAAGCCAATCGACGTGGCTGCCTTTCCGGAGCAGATCGCGAGCTTCCTGACCAGACGCTAAAGCTGCATCCGTAGTTCCAACACTCGTATTTGTACGTATGTGAGGAGCGGGTATGGCGACCGTGTGGCGTCCGTCAAGGTCCGTCCCTCGCGGATCTTGAGACAATTCCGCCATGAAACTCCCTCGCGGCAAGCTGCCGGCGGCTCGCCTGCAACGCAGAATCCTTCTGCTGTTAATCGTTGCGGTCGTATCCGGGGCGCTCCTGCTGATCCAAAGCATCGCGGCCAGCAAGGTCATTGCCGGTAGTTTCGGCGAGCTGGAGCAGGCTGCGAGTCAGCGCAGTCTGGACCAGGCGGTGCAGGCATTTGAAGCGGACCTGCACCAGTTGGCCGTCAGCGCGCGCGATTACGCGGTCTGGGACTACGCGTACCAGTTCGTCGCGGATCACGACAGGCGGTTTGTCGAGTCGAATCTGGCGCCGCTGGTACTCGAGAAAATGAATGTCGACGTGGTCTGGATCGTCGATTCCAAAGGGAACGACGTGTTGGCCATTGAAGGAGATCCGGCGAATCCGCTTGCTCCTTCGCATCCCGCTTCACCGCAGCTAATTCAACAGATAGGGGCTCACCTGCAGGCCCTGCTGGATGCGGGGGAGTCCGCGAGCCTGGACCGTGTTGTGCGCACGCCGTCGGGGTTGATGTCACTGGCCGCATTTAGAGTGTTGCCGACGGATGGCCGAGGTCGCGCACGCGGGTCGCTGGTATTTGGGCGCTTCCTGGACCAGGACGTGGTAAAACGAGCAGCGCTCACGAGCCAGATGCCTGTAAGGCTGTACAATTCAGAGGCGCAGGTGGCGGCGTTGCCAAGCGAGGCCCGGCGCCTGTGGTCGCGGTCCGACCGGACGCCGCAGCGTGCTCTGATCAACACCAGCTCAACACTGCTCACCGGCTATCAGCTGCTGCGGGATCTTGACGGAGCACCCGTTGGCGTGCTCGCGGTCGACATTCCTCGCGAATTGAGTGCTTTCGGCAGGCACACCGGCCACTCTCTCGTAGCCATCTTCAGCGCCGTCATCGTGTTGTTCGCTTTCGCCATCATGGCATTGATTTTGTACCTGGAGCGGATCAACGCGCAGCGCACAGCCAGCGAGCGCCGGTATCGTGCTGTGGTTACCCAGGCAAGGGAAACCATGCTGTTGGTCGACAGCGGATCGCGACGAATTCTGGAGGCAAACCCGGCCGCCACCGCCACTCTGGGATACCCGGCGGATGAGTTGGCCAACATGGACATCGACGATTTGTTCTATGCGTGCGATGGCGATGTGCTGAAGCCGGTTTACGCAGAGTTGCACGCGGCCGCCAGCCCGGATCGCATTCTCATCGTGCGTTGCGCGAATGGGGAATTCATCGACGTCGAGGTCACCGCGAATCCGCTCTCGATCGACGGCCGCGAGGTCACCAGCTTCGTGTTGCGTGACGTGTCGGCCCGGAAGCGCGCGGAGCGTCTGTTGATTCACAACCAGGATCGACTCGCGCATCTGGCTCATCACGACATGCTGACCGGATTGCTGAACCGCCTCGGGCTCGAGCGGCGTCTGCCGGAGTTGATCGGCGCCGCCGCCCGCGCCGGCCGCGGCGCTGCGTTCCTCTACATCGACCTGGACAATTTCAAGAAGATCAACGATCTGCACGGACACGCCTGTGGCGACAAGCTGTTGCAGATGGCCGCCGAACGACTGCGCCAGGGCGTCGCATTCGATGATCTCATTGTACGCATGGGAGGCGATGAGTTCGTTGTGGTGGCTTCGGACCTGCACGACACCGCCGGCGCCGCGGCAATAGCCGCCCGGGTCCGGGCCGAGCTCGCCAAGCCGTTTGCAGTGGACGGGAATCATTTCAAGATCACGGCCAGCATCGGAGTCAGCGTCTATCCGGCCCATGGCGAGGACTACGATCTGTTGCTGAAGAATGCCGACATTGCCCTGTACGAATCAAAAGAGGGCGGTCGTGACGCGGTGTCGGTGTTTTCGCCGGAAATGACTCGGCGTGTGACCGAGCGCCTGGCCATGGAGACCGAGTTGCGTGAGGCGCTGCAGGCAGGTCAGTTCTATCTGGACTATCAGCCCCTCATCGACGCCCGTACGCAGCGCATCGCGAGCTTGGAGGCGCTGGTGCGCTGGCATCATCCTATCAGGGGTCGTGTGCCGCCCCTGCAGTTCATCGGTATCGCCGAGCGCACCGGCCTGATCTACGACTTGGGTGCCTTCGTCATCCGCGAGGCCTGCCGCCAGATCGGTGAATGGCAGCGCGCGGGCCTGCGGACGGTTCCCGTGGCCGTCAATGTTTCCTCGAATCAGTTGGAGCACGCGGGGACACTGGAGGTACTGAAGCGAGCGCTCGCGCAGGAGCGGGTCGCGCCTGAAATGCTGCGTATTGAGATTACCGAAAGCGTGTTCATGGATGAATCCGATCGCCGCATTCAACTTCTGAATGACATCCGCGCGCTGGGGGTCGAAGTGTCGGTGGATGATTTCGGTACAGGTTATTCCAACCTCGCGTATCTCAAGAACCTGCCTGTGGATTGTCTGAAGATCGACCGTGCGTTTGTACGCGATCTGGACTCGGCCGGCGGTGCCGATGAAGCCATCGTGAGAGCGATCATTCGGATGGCCGAAACGCTTGGTCTGTCCACCGTCGCCGAGGGGGTAGAGACCCCGGAGCAGGCGCGCAGGCTGAGCGAGTTGGGAGCCGACTATGTGCAGGGCTTTTACTTCAGTCCGCCGCTGGCGGCTGATGCCTGCGGTCGATTGCTGCCGGCAAATGCGGCTGCAACATTGGACCCGCTTCGCGCGGCAAGCTGAGCGCTGGCGTTGCATTGCAGCATGAGCTGTCGTGACCCCTGAGATTGCACGTACGGCGTCAGAAGGTTATGTTGGACGCAGAGTCCCTGGAGCTGTGAGCACGGTTGATTCGATGACAACTCATCGCCGCCGCAAGAGCGGAGGTAGCGAGCCCGCACGAGGGACCGCGGGCCTCGAAGAGCAGCGCCTGAGAGTTCTTCTCGACAGCGTCGAGGACTACGCAGTGTTCATGCTGGATCCCCAGGGGAAGGTGCTCAGCTGGAACCACGGAGCCGAGCTGATCAAGGGATATCGGCCCGATGAAATCATCGGTCGGCATTTCTCCCTGTTCTATGCTGAATCCGATCTGGCGCGGGGGCATCCGGAGTACGAGTTGCAGGTTGCACGCGACGCCGGCCGCTACGAAGAGGAGGGTTGGCGCGTACGCAAGGACGGCACACGATTTTTTGCCCATGTGTTGATAACGGCGATACGGGATGCCGACGGGCAGTTGACCGGATTTGCGAAGGTGACGCGGGATATAACCGTGTCACGGGAGATGAGCGCAGCGCTGCGGCGCAGTGCGCAGATTTTGGATCTGGCCAACGACACGATCTTCGTTCGCGATGCTTCCGATCACATTACCTACTGGAACGAGTGTGCTCATCGGACCTACGGGTGGAGCGCGGAGGAAGCCCTCGGTCGTGTGACTCACGAGCTTTTGCAGACGCGATTTCCTATGCCGCTGGCCTCAATATTGGACACAGTGAGAAAGCGGCGCCATTGGGAGGGAGAGTTGGAGCACACCGCCCGCGATGGCCGCGAGCTGCGGGTCGAGAGCCGTTGGAGCTTGCTGTTCGATGACGTGGGCGAGGCCAGCGGCATCATCGAGGTCAATCACGACATCACCGAGCGCGAGCGGATTTCCGCCGAGCTGCGCGTGGCGAACAGTCGATTGCACGATGCAATGCACACCAAGGATAACTTCCTGGCCACGATGTCGCATGAGCTGCGCACCCCTCTGAACGGAATCATCGGCTTTTCCGAGCTGTTGCACAGCGAGCGCCCTGGGCCGTTGAACGAGCGTCAGAAGGAGTTTCTCGGCGACATCCTGCACAGCTCTCGCCACCTGCTGACTCTCATCAACGATATCCTCGATCTGTCCAAGGTGGCTGCCGGCAAGATGGATTTGCATCCTGCGGAGTTTGTGCCGGCGGAGGCGATCCGCCAGGTGTGCAGCTCCGTGCAGGTGATGCGGGAGGCGAAGAACATCGAGCTGCGCCTCGACCTGGCCGCGGCGCCGTCGCAAGTTCGGCTGGACCCGACCCGCTTCCGCCAGGTTCTGTGGAATCTGCTGTCGAATGCGGTGAAGTTCACCGGCAGCGGCGGCTGGGTCGAGGTCAGCGCTCGGGCGGAGTCGGCGGACCGCTTCAGGGTCTCGGTCGCCGATAGCGGCATCGGCATCGCGGCCGGGGACATGCCCCGCCTGTTCGCGGCCTTCGAGCAAGTCAGCAGCGGCAGTAGCCGGCAGTTTCAGGGCACGGGGCTGGGACTTGCGCTGACCCGCCGTCTGGTGGATCTGCAGGGCGGCGCGATTCAGGTGCGCAGCACACCCGGCGTCGGTTCGGTCTTTACAGTTGAATTGCCGATCAGGGCCGCCGCGGAGGCTTGAGATTCAATGGGGCAGCGTGGGAGCGCAGCCTGCATCGATCGCCATGCGTGCGAGCTGCGCCAGGGAGCGCGTGCCCATTTTTTCCATGATTCGCGAGCGGTGCAGCTCGATGGTCCGTTGGCTCAGGTTGAGATCGCAGGCCAGCGCCTTGTTGGTGCCGCCGGCCAGCAGGCCCAGCATGATCTCATTCTCCCGCGGCGTGAGTGAGCGGAAGCGCTCCGCGATCTGCTCGCGCGCCCGCAATTTCTGGCGCATCAGCCGGTCGGATTCCAGAGCATTCTTCACGCTGGTGAGCAGTTGTTCGTTCGAGACCGGCTTTTCGAGCACTTCAAACGCCCCTTCGCGCATGGCTTCCACGGCCATGGGCACGTTCGCGTGGGCCGTCACGAATATGACGGGAATGACGGCTCCCATGCGATTCAGGTGCTGCTGCAGCTCCGGGCCGGACATCTGCGGCAGGCGCACATCCAGCAGCACACAGCCGGGCTCGAAGTGATGATAGGTTTCGAGGAACGCCTGGGCGGTATGCAGAACCTGGCAGCGATAGCTCTCCGAGCTGAGCAGCGCTTCGAAGTAGCGGCAGGTCGTGGCATCGTCATCGACAATAAAGACCGTCGGCGGCGGCTCGCTCATCCTCTCATCCCGAGGCTCATGTAAGTGCATACAATAGCGGTTATTGCTGTCAAGTCCAAACTCAGGCGCCGCGGCAGTGACGCACCGCACAATGGATGGTGCGCTGCTGCACGACATAACACAAAAGCGGGCCGGCATGCGCTTCCCGGAGCACGCCCCGGGATGTTGTTGCGCTGCGGTTGTGTTGGTTACGAATGAAACATCCGACCGTATCACATCGGTGGCGCGGAGTATTTTCCATACTGCTCAGGTACCATGTTGGTATGCTGAAGCGTAACGCAGCGCACTGAGCGACGCGATGGCGCGCATTCTGGTCGTGGATGACAATGAAACCAACCGCAAGTTGGTGAGCGCGACCTTGCGGTTTGAAGGACACGAACCGGCCGAGGCGCTCGATGGCTTCGACGGGCTCACCTGTGCCCGTGAGTCCCGTCCCGATCTGATCATTTCCGACATCCTGATGCCCTCGATGGACGGATACGAGTTCGTGCGCAAGCTGCGTGAAGAAGTCGGCCTGCGCGAGGTGCCGGTGATTTTCTACACCGCCTACTACCACGAAGCCAAGGCTCGGGAGCTGGCGGATGCCTGTAACGTCTCGAGTGTGCTGGTCAAACCTTGTTCCTCCGCCGATCTGCTGGCCGCGGTGGATCGGGCGCTGCACCGCCGGCAGGCACCGGCTCCGCGCCTCGCTCAGGACGATTTCGATCGCGATCACCTGCGGGTCATGACCGACCTGCTCGCCGAGCAGGCGGCCGCGCTCAGCGTCGCGAAGTCGCGCCTGGAGGCATTGACCCAGTTGAATGTGCAGCTCGCCTCCGAGCGCGATCCGCGCCTGCTGCTGGAGCAGGTCTGCCAGGGAGCCCGCAAGCTGATCGGCTCGCGCTTTGCCGTGGCGGTTGCGGCGGGGCGCAGTGGCGCCGAGGCGGCGATTTTCGCCGCCAGCGGCCTCGAGGGCGGGGCGGCCAACCTGCCGATCCCGGACATCCACGCGGGGTTGCTCGGCAAAGTGGTGGCCGAGCGGCAGGCCGTGCGGCTTTCCAAGACCGCCGGCGAGCGGCTCGAGGCGGTGCTGCCGCCCGGTTACCCCGCGGGGCACGCTCTGCTCGCGGCCCCGATCATGTCCTTGAAACAGGCCTTCGGTTGGATCTGCCTGTTCGACAAGCTCGGCGAAGCCGGCTTCGACGCGGAGGATGAGCACATTCTCGCCATCCTCGGTGCGCAGTCCGGCCGTGTGTTTGAAAACGGCAGCCTGTACCGCCAGGTGCAACAGCATGCAATGCAACTGCAGGTGGAGATGGATCGTCGCGAACGCTCCGCCGTCCTGCTGCGTGAGAGCGAGGAGCGTTTTCGGCAGTTGGCGGAGAACATCCGCGATGTCTTCTTCATGTTCTCGGGAGACTTCAGCCGGATTCTCTATATCAGCCCCGCCTACGAGGCCGTCTGGGGGCAGCCGCGCGGCAATCTGCGGGAGCGGCCGCTCCCGTGGCTCGATGCGGTGCATCCCGACGACCGCGAACGCTGCCGCCGCGATACCGGCGATCTCGGCGGCGCCGTTGCCAACGGTCTGCAGTTGGAGTTCAGAATCCTGCCGCCCAATGCTGAGATGCGTTGGGTTCAGGTGCGAACCTTCCCGGTCTACAGTCATGTCGATGATGACCGTCGGATCGTCGGAGTCGCGACCGATATCACGGCCCGAAAGCTGGCCGAGGCGAAGATCGATCATCTCAGCCGCGTGCATGCCATGTTGAGCGGCATCAATTCGCTCATCGTGAGGGTCGGCGAGCGCGGTGAGCTGCTGGGCGAAGCCTGCCGCCTGGCCGTGCAGCAGGGACGTTTCAGGATGGCCTGGTGCAGTTGGCTGGACCCGGACAGCCACGAGCTCAGCCCCGTGGCCTGGGCGGGCGAGGCCGCCGAGCTCGTACAAACCGCACGATGCGATCTGGAGGATCCGGCCGCCGCCGGCTCGAGGGTCGGAACCGCCATGCGCACGCGGCTTCCCGTCTTCGCCAATCAACTACAGGGCGATGTGACGAGCCTCGCGTTCGAGCAGCAGCTGCAACAGCGCGGCATCAATGCCATGGCCGTGTTACCTCTGGTGACGGACGATACCGCGGTCGGGTGTCTCACCCTGGTGACGGATGAAGTTGACTTCTTCACGGAGGCGGAGATCCGGCTGCTGACCGAATTGTCGGCCGATATTGCCTTTGCTCTGGATCACATCGACAAGTCCGAGCGAATCAACTATCTCGCCTACTACGACTCGCTGACCGGGCTGGCCAACCGCGCGCTGTTTCGCGAGCGTCTGAGCCAACAGGTTGAAACCATGAGCCGCACGGGTCGCACCTTCGCGCTCATCGTGGCTGAACCGGAACGCCTGGGTTCCGTCAACGACAGCTATGGGCGCCATGCGGCCGATGAGCTCATCCGGCAGCTTGCGGTGCGGCTGACGAGCTGCGTGGGCAACGCCAGCGAGGTGGCGCGCATCGGCACGGAGCAGTTCGGGATCCTGGTGCTGGATGCGCGCGACGAAACGGAGATTGTTCTTCGCGTCGAGCAACTGTGGAAGGACTGGCTGGGCACCTCGTTCTCGATGGCGGGCCATGAGCTGAGAGTGGCGGCGCGCGCGGGGGTCGCCTTGTGCCCAACCGATGGAGACGATCCGGATCTGTTAGTCGAGCACGCGGAGGCGGCGCTGAAGAACGCGCGCGTCGCGAACGAACGCTTTCAGTTCTATACCGTCCAGTTGAGCGAGCGCGCCGCCGATACCCTGTCGCTCGAAACCGAGTTGCGGCACGCGCTGGAGCGCGAAGAATTCGAGCTGCATTATCAACCGAAGGTGGACACCGACGCACGGGCTCTGCAGGGACTCGAGGCGCTGATCCGCTGGCGCCATCCGCGGCGGGGACTGATCTGCCCTTTGCAGTTCGTGCCCTTGCTGGAAGAAACCGGGATGATCGTCGAGGTCGGCGCGTGGGTCATGCGCCAGGCCTGCATCGACCGTTCGCGTTGGCGCGAGGCCAAGCTGAACGCGCCGCGAATCGCGGTGAATGTATCGACCGTGCAGTTGCGACGCGCTGACTTTGTGCGTTCCGTGGGCAACGTGGTGAAACTGGCCGGCGGGGCGGCGGATCTGGACATCGAAGTCACCGAGTCGGTCATCATCGATGATGCGGCACAGAATATTCAAAAGCTGCATGCGCTGCGCGAGCTGGGAATTCGCATTGCCATCGATGATTTCGGCACGGGTTATTCCTCACTGGGGTATCTCACGCGGCTGCCCGCCGAGATCCTGAAAATCGACCGCTCCTTCATCAGCTCGATGCTCGAGGACCCAGGTGCCATGACGCTCGTGTCCACGATCATCTCCCTGGGCCGCTCCCTCAATATGACCGTCGTCGCCGAAGGCGTGGAGTTGGAGGAGCAGGCGAAGATCTTGCGCCTGCTGCGCTGCAACCAGATGCAGGGCTATCTCATCAGCCGGCCGCTGTCCTTTGAGGAGATGACCGGATATCTCGGTCGTCCGCGGGCCTGAACGCACGGCGGCCGCCGCACCGGGTCCGTTTTGTGACCCGCCTCACGGCCGATTGCGGCTTCCCGGCATGTCGCGATACGGCTGCCCTCGGATAGCGTGAGCATGGGATATCAGTGGATGGAGTTTTGTCAGTGAACGACCCTTCCGCGTACGGTGCGCGAAACGCCAGCAGGTGTCCGCGCGTCGCTGCGGGAACATGTGGAAACCTGTCTCTTCGCGGTTCGTTGGCGCCCGTCCCGCGGTCCGATCTGCGTCTGTTGCATCAGCGCGCTCCGCAGGTGATTTCCTCGTCGTATGCCTCTCTGAGCGAAGCCGAGCGTATCTGGGATGGGGAGGGCGGCAGGTGGGTTGCTTACCTGTATCCCAACGAATACTTCGCGACTCGCGATGATGTAACGATCGCGGCTCAGCTCAGCTGTTGTATTGCGGTCTGCCTGAGCGATCCAGTCGCCGCCATCGGCGGCATGAGTCATTTCACTGTGCCGCAGCTGCAATGCCCGGCGCGGCGCAATCGCACTTCGTCGCTGGCGGCCTCGAGCGGTTGCCGGGCCATGGAAACCCTGATCGATTCCGTCCTGCGCCTGGGTGCCGAGCCGCGGCGACTGAGGTTCGGGTTGGCGGGTGCCGCCCATACCCTGGCCGGTCATTTTGACACGAGTGCCCGCAATCTGGAGTTCGTACGCGATTACCTGCAGAGCCATGGCTGGAGCAGCCAGGCGGACCATGTCGGTGGCATCCAGTGCCGCGCGATTGAGTTTCACGCAGGGTCCGGGAGGACGCGCGTGCGCTCGCTGAGCGCCGCGGAAGCGGCCGGGGTCGCTCGCCGCGACATGACATTCCTGACCGATATTCAGCGCACGGGCCGGGGTCGGTTCACCCGAGCATCCGGCGCGGGCCGGTCGGCCGGCTGATTCAAACACGCCTGTCGTCTTATGAAGCGCACTGCCGAGAAGCTGCTTTCCTCCTATCACGAGCTCATCTGCTCGCTACTGCCGGGCTGTTTGGGGGTGGGGATCCTCGATGGCGAGTTGACTGAATGCGGCAGCCGCGGTGCTTTCGACGCAGCCGGGTTCGCCGCCTGGCTGCGCAGCCGGCCGGAATCGCTGAGCGGCGCCGCCGATCTCAGCCCCGCGCGCCGCCGGGCCGCGGATGAGTTCGAAGTGGCTCTCGCACTGGTTGATTCCACGCAGAAACTGATCGCCGTCGTGGGAGTCGGGTTGTCTCAGTCACTGGCTAAATCGCTCGGCGCGAATCCGGGCAAGGCGCTGCGCCAGCGGCTGCGGCCGGTGTTGGACTGCCTGCACCGCGAGCTGGCGAGCGCCGCCCGGGCCAAGAGCAAGGTGGCGACGCTGTCCGAGCGTACCCGCGACCTCGAGTGGCTGTTTCAGATCTCCGGCGAGCTCGCCGGGGCCGCCAGCAACCAATCGGCCCTGGAACACCTGTTGCGGACGGCCGCGGAGCGGATGCAGGCCGCGTGTGTCTGGATGATAGTTCCGGCGCAGTCTCTTCTCATCCGACAGGCCCGCGTCGGCGCGGAGGAGGTGGAGCGTCATGAGCGCAGCCGCGCGGCAGTCCAGCCTCACCTGCTTGCGTGGTCGGAGAAACATCATCGTCCGCTCATCAGCAACCGAGCGGGCACCGGCAACACAACAGTCTCACCCTGCAAGCTGCTGGCCGTGCCGTTGCGCCCGGCCAAAGGAGCCGCGAGCGGGATTCTGTTGTTCATCAATCCGCCGAACGCCCCCGACTTTGTGAAGCGGCAGGGTTTCCTCGCCGCCGACGTGGCACGCCATGCAACTCAACTGCTCCAGGCGCAATATGATCTCGCCACCGGGCTGCTGACTCGTGCGGCTCTGCAACAGTCCTATGCGCAATTGCCGCCCGCCGCGAAGACTTTGCCGCAGACCGTACTGCATCTGGATGTCGATCGGCTCCACGTCATCAACAACGTCTGCGGCTTTCAGGCGGGCGACAATGTGATCGTGCGTGTGGCGAATGTACTTGGCCCACCTCTGGTGCCGAACGATGCGCTCATCGCACGAATCAGCGGCGATCAATTCGCGCTCGTGCTGCCGGACATGCAGATCTCGGATGCGGTGGCGCTCGCCGAGCGTATCCGACAGCAGGTCTCCGCGAATGCCGCGGAATGGCTCAAAGAACGGCCACAGGAGTTGACCTTGAGCTGCGGCATCGCGGCAATCACCGACAGCCGGCTGGGCCTCGCTCCGGCGTTGGTGGCGGCCGAGGCAGCCTGCCGGACCGCGAAGGAGCACGGCCGAAACCGCGTCGAGGTTTACTCCTGCGATGACGCCAGCGTCATTCAGCGAGTCGGCGATGTGCACAAGTTCGCCTCACTGGGACAGGCGTTGAAGACCGATTGCTTCGAGCTGTTTGCTCAATCCGTCGTGCCGCTGGGCAGCACGGAATTGGCCGGCGGCTATGAAGTCCTGTTGCGCCTGCGCAAGGACGACGGCACTTACGAGGGCCCCAACCAATTCCTGCCCGCTGCCGAGCGCTATCAGATGATGCCGGCAATCGATCGCTGGGTCTTCGATCATACGATGCAGTCGATCGAAGAGTATTCGGGTGTGCTCAGACGGCGCGGGCTCGGCATCTCGTGGAACATGAGCGGAAAATCGCTCGACGATGACCAGTTCGTCGATCACATGTTGACCCGGATCCGAAACTCGCGCTTCCCGCCGGGATTGTTGACGGTCGAGATCACCGAACAGTCGGCGCTTAGGAATCTCGCCTCCGCCGCCAGCTTGATGAAGCGGTTGCGGGAGATCGGATGCGGCGTTGCACTGGATGATTTCGGCTCCGGGGCCAACTCACTGACTTACCTGCGCGAGTTGCCGCTCACCCGGGTCAAGATCGACGGTAGTTTTGTACGGGATGTGCTCACCAACAGCCGATCGGAGTCGACTCTCCGATCGATCGTCGAGCTGCTACGTCCGTTCAATGTGGAGATCGTCGCCGAGTACATCGAAACGCAGGCGATGTCGCGCAAGGTCGGTTCGCTCGGGATCGACTACGGCCAGGGCTATGCATTCGGCCGGCCCGAACCGCTGCGCGCGGTCCTGATTGGGTTACAACAGGATGAGTCTCGCCGCCTGCATCGTCTGGCGCTCGAGATCTGATGGGCCGTGAGGTGCGGAAACTACTAGCGTACCCAGGTCGCGGATTATCTCTCGCGCGCTTCCATCCTTGCGCTGCGTACCGATAATGGACCCGACCGCAAGCAACCTATTTCTGGGGTAGTCATGAAGAATGAGCACAGGATTCTCAAGTACGCCAATCGGCGCATGTACGATACGGATGTGAGCCGCTACATCACCCTTGCCGACATCCGCAAGTTGGTTGTTGACGAAGTACCGTTTTGCGTGATCGACCGTACCACCAAGACCGATGTGACCGACCGGACGCTGCTGCAGGCGCTGGTGGAGGAGGTGCAGGCCGGCAATATGACGCTGCCGCGTGAGTTCATCTGCGAGAACCTGCGGATGTTGAGCACCTCTGCGCCGCTGGCGCCACGAGCGGAAGACCGGGTACAACTGTAGGATGTCATATCGATTCGTAGGCGCGTCATGGATTGGCGCGCCTTGCGGATTGTCGCAAGCGTCATCTCAGAACCGCTCTTCCGGCCGCAGGTAACGCCATTTGCCCAATGGCAGGCCTCCGAGCGGTACGTTGCCACTACGGACACGCTTCAGTCCGGTCACGAAAAGCCCTACGAGCTCGCACATACGGCGGATCTGGCGCTTGCGGCCTTGGCGCAGCACGAAGCGTAGCTGGTGCTCGTTCTGCCATGAAACCTGGGCGGGCTTCAGCTGCACGCCATCGAGCGTCAATCCGTGCTGCAGGCGCTGCAAACCGTTCGGGGCGAGATGGCCCTCGACCCGCACGAGATATTCCTTCTCGACGGAGGAATCTTCGCCGATCAGTTGCTTTGCGATGCGCCCGTCCTGGGTGAGCACCAGCAGTCCGGTGGAATCGATGTCGAGTCGCCCGGCCGGGACGAGCGACCGTAGATGTCCCGGCTGGAACTGTATCGGCGAGGGATCGGCTGCCCAGCGATTCTCCGGACGGATCAGCACGACGGCGGGCTCGTAGCCATCTTCGGCCTGGCCGGACACATAGCCCACCGGCTTGTGCAGCAGGATGGTGACCTGTTCGCTCTGGTGTTCGAGTGCGGCCCGATCGATTTCGATGCGAGCGTTCGGCGATACCCGTACGCCCAGGGTGTCGACCACTTCCCCGTCCACCTTTACCCAGCCGTTGGTGATCCAGCGATCCGCCTCACGGCGCGAGCATAGGCCCAGCTCTCCCATGCGTTTGGAAAGGCGCGGGAATGAAGGATCTTCTGGAGACGGGGGAGAGCGTGTCATGTAATTCGATTGGCCTCGGTATCTGCTATGGCACCGACTGAACGGGCGTGGGCAACCGCAACGTTCGGGACGACGCGTATCATACGGGATGCTGTTTTCCGAACTGGGCTTGTGCCCCGAGCTCCTTCAGGCGATCGCCGAGGTGAAATACGCCGACCCGACCCCGGTCCAGGCGGCGGCGATCCCGCCGACCCTGGGAATGCGGGACGTGCAAGCCTGCGCGCGGACGGGCTCAGGCAAGACGGCTGCCTTCGCGTTGCCGATGCTGCAACGGGTGCTGAATCGAGCGCCTGCAAGAGACCGGCGCGTGGCGGGTCTCGTCCTGGTCCCCACGCGGGAACTGGCGACACAGGTGACTGAGGTGTTCAGAACCCTGGGTCGCCACCTGCCGAGGCCGGTCAAAGTACTCACAGTCATCGGTGGAGTATCCATCAATCCGCAGATGATGGCGTTGCGAGGAGGCACGGACATCGTCGTCGGTACGCCGGGCCGGTTGCTCGACCTGGTTGAACACAACGCGATCCATCTCTCCGAAGTGGGCATGTTGGTGCTCGATGAGGCGGATCGGCTCCTCGATGAAGGATTCGCGGACGAGCTCACCCGCGCCTTGGCTCTGCTGCCCGACTTTCGTCAAAACCTATTGTTCTCCGCGACTTTCCCGCCGGCCGTGCGCTCTCTCGCGGAGCGATTGCTGCGTAATCCGGTGCGCATCGATTTCGGTGGAGCTGCCACGCCGGAGCCGGACATTCAGCAGCGTGCTATCCGGGTCGCTCCGGAACGTCGCACGCAATTGCTGCGTTACCTGATTGAGCAGCATCGCTGGGACCGGACTCTGGTCTTTGTTGCCACACGGTACGCAACCGAACACGTTGCAATGAAGCTCCAGCGGTTGGGCTTTGCCGCACGTGCGTTGCACGGCGATCTCAGTCAGGGTGCTCGGACTCAGGCGCTCGCTGACTTCAAGGCCGGTCGGGTGCAGGTATTGTTGGCAACCGATGTGGCTGCCCGCGGTATCGATGTCGTCGATCTAGCCGCCGTGGTGAACTTCGACCTGCCTCGCTCCACAGCCGATTACGTCCATAGGATCGGGCGCACGGGGCGAGCAGGCGCCTGCGGTGTCGCTGTTAGTTTCGTCAGTCCCGCGACCGAAGGGCATTTCCGGCTGATTGAAAAGCGTAATCGTTTCAGGCTCGAGCGGGAGACAGTGAGTGGCTTCTAGCGGATGGGCGGCGGGCATCCTCACCCGCGCTCGCCGCCTACAGGAACAATCAGCACGTTTGTTGGACAGAAGCGGGCGGCGTAGTCACAAACACCGTTGTAGTTGGGTGCCGTCCGATCTGCCTCGGAGCGGTGCTTGCCCAATACGAGAGTCGATCCGGCAAAGCGGCGGACATGTTCCAGGAGACCTGCGGACGAGTCGACGCGCTCGATGTCCGGCAGTATGTTGAGGGACGAGGGTGGATTGGACCTCGAGATCAGGTCAGTGAGCTCGCGCGTACGCCGCGCGTGCTCATCGGTTGCATAGATGTCGATTGCAGACTCCGCGACGCCGTAGGAGCGAAGTCGGCCGGAAAAGGGAACTTCGTACACATGCAGAATGTGCAGCTCGCCGCCCTGACAAGAGTGGAATGCCCATTGCAGCACTGCGTCCGAGCCGGGGGTCAGATCGACGGGAGCCAGTACAACAGACTGTGGCGTCGCAGACTCACGCCGCACCAGCAGTGTGGGCACAGCCGGTGCATGCATCAGCTTGGCGGCGGTACCGCCCAGGCCCAGCCAGTCTGCTTGCTGCCGGTGCTCACCGCGCACTCCGATGACGAGTAGATCCGAACCGGATTCCAGTGCCGCGTGGGAAATGGCACGTGCGGCCGTTCCCTCGATGACGCCGGTTGTTATCTGCGGGATCTGGGCAGTGTCGATACTTGCCGTAATGCTCTTCAGAGACTTGGCGGCGTGGGCGCAGGCCGCCTCGTGCAGAGAGTCATCGGACCCGAAGAGGCCGTGGAACCAGCGTTTCGGCGGAACCACATGCACGACATGCAGCGCGGATCTATAACGGCGTGCCCAGGCGGTTGCCTCGGCAAGGGCGTGGCTGCCGGCCGCGGAGAAGTCCGTTGCCACCAGAATGCGCTCGAGTTTCATTGCTGCCCACCTGTCGCCGGAGACTGCCGGAGATTGCCGGGGTGCCTCGTTACCGGCATCGGGGCAAACACCTATTGCCGCGGCGGGTGTGTAGGTAGAAATGCGGATTCGGGCCGGCCAGTCCCGGCGCAGATTGCCCGTTTGCGTGTCCAAGCGAATACCGATGCCGCAGAGCGAAATCCGAGGCCTCTCCGAGACGCAAGCGGTTGCCCGCCTGCGTATTGAAGGACCGAATGCACTCCCCGACCCACAGCGTCGTTCCGGCATTCACATCGTGGCCGAGATCCTGCGCGAGCCGATGTTTGCGCTCCTGTTGGGCGCCGCTGTTCTGTACGGGATCCTGGGAGAGCTCGGCGACGCCGCGGTGCTGCTGGTCTTGGCTTGTGTCTCCGTCCTGATCGCGGTTGTTCAGGAAACACGCAGCGAGCGAGTACTGGAAGCGCTGCGTGATTTGACCAGCCCACGCGCGTTGGTCATCCGGGACGGTCAGCGGCGTCGGATTGCCGGACGGGATCTGGTTCCGGACGATGTAATCGTGATCGCGGCGGGCGATCGGGTCCCCGCCGACGCCCGGGTTCTTTCGGCCCATGATCTTCATTGCGATGAATCGATCCTGACAGGAGAGTCCGTGCCGGTCGAAAAGCCGGCCGATGGCTCGATGCGGGTTTATTCAGGAACCCTGATCGTTCGCGGGACCGGCCTGGCAACGGTGGTGGCAACAGGGAGCCGATCCCGCATCGGCGAGATCGGTCAATCGCTGGTTGGAATGCGCGTCGAGAAGCCCCGATTGCAGGCGCAGACCCAGCGGGTGGTCCTGTGGGCCGCGCTTGCCGGAGGCATCGTCAGCCTGCTGGCGACGCTTCTATACGGAATGATTCACGGTGACTGGCTGCAGGCAACCCTGGCGGGTATTGCGCTCGGGATGTCGGTGTTGCCGGAAGAGTTTCCCCTGGTCCTGACCGTCTTCATGGTAATGGGGGCATGGCGGCTGTCACGCTCGAATGTGTTGACGCGTCGGCCCGCCGCCATCGAAACACTCGGAGCGGCGACTGTCCTGTGCGCCGACAAAACCGGCACGCTGACTGAAAATCGGATGTCCGTTGCGCTCATTCGCAGTGGGGAATCGCAATGGCAGCGTGGCGATCCCCTGGACGGACTGCTTCCCGGCCGGAGCGCACACAGCGTGCTGGAGGCGGCTTGTCGTGCCAGCGTGCCGGAATCCTCGGATCCCATGGATCATGCGGTTGCGCAGTTGCTCGCGCAGGTGTCGCCGGATCCGGGTCATGAGCTGCTGCGGAGTTTTCCACTCACCGCGGAACTGCTCGCCGTGACCGGTGTTTGGAAGCTATCTACGGACGGCATCATCGCCGCTGCCAAAGGAGCGCCCGAGGCCATTGCCGCTCTGTGTCGGATGAGCGCTGATGCGAAAGAAGCTTTGGTGGCCCAGGTCAATGAGCTCGGAGGACTGGGCTTGCGCGTGCTGGCCGTCGCGGCTTGCGGGTCAGTGCCACCGCGGCTACCGGATTCGCCGGCTGAGTTGAGTTTCGAATACCAGGGGTTGATTTGCTTTGCGGACCCTGTACGTCAGGAAGTTCCACGCGCGGTCGATGAGTGTCATGCCGCAGGCATACGGATAGTCATGATCACGGGCGACTATCCTGTTACTGCGCGTGCGATTGCCCGACAGGCTCACATCGACGCCGGGGCGGTTGTCTCGGGTGAGGAGCTCGACACCCTCGATGCGACACAGTTGCGCGCCAGAGTTGGAAATGTCGGGGTGTTTGCCCGAATCAGCCCAAAGCAGAAGCTGCGGATCGTCGAGGCGCTGAAGGCCAACGGTGAAGTGGTTGCGATGACGGGAGACGGCGTGAACGACGCGCCGGCACTCGAGGCAGCGCATATCGGAATCGCGATGGGCGGACGGGGGACAGACGTGGCACGCGAGGCGGCCTCGATCGTGCTTCTGGATGATGATTTTACGTCCCTGGTACGAGGCATTCGCCACGGCCGTCGCATCTACGACAACCTGCGCAAGGCCATGGCCTTCATTGTCGCCATCCATGTGCCCATTGCGGGGTTGGCTATTGTCACCATTGCTTCCGGACATGCATTGCTGCTCACCCCCATGTTGATTGCCTTCCTCGAGCTCATCATCGATCCAGCGTGTTCGGTCGTCCTCGAGGCGCAACCGGAGGAGGTGGACGTCATGAGGCGACCTCCCCGCAACCCGCGCAGCCGGCTTTTGACGCCGAGCCTGATTGTGTGGAGCGCGCTACAGGGGACCCTGGTGCTGTTGATCGTCTGCGGGGTATTTTTCGCAGCGAATGCCGCCGGAATGCCGTTCGACCGGGTCCGCAGCGTTACATTTCTCACACTTGTGTTATGTATCGCCGCGCTCGTCCTGTCAAATCGCTCATTCACCCCCTCGTTGCGGGCACTGCTGGGGCAGCCCAATCCCACACTGTGGTGGGAGTTGGCGGGAGCGCTGGGTCTGCTCGGCGTGATGTTGTCGGTCGAACGCGTGCGCGACTTCATGGGCTTCGGGCCGTTGCACTCCAAGGAGATCGCCGCGTCGGCGATGGTCGCCGTGACCCTGTTGCTGGGATTGCAGTTGTTGAAGCGACTTTGGAGCGTTCGGTTGCAGGCCTGAGCGGTCGACCCGGCCGGTTGTTTACTCGGTAGGGCCGTCGGGGTAGCCAACCGATTGTGCGAACAACACACGCTGCTCTGCCCGCAATTCCAATCGTCGCGCGAGGTCGGTTCTGTGACAGCCGTGGAACCACGCGACCAGACCTTGGGCCGCCGCGAACAGGTACACATTGCCCGCGATGAGGCCGGTGTCCACATAGTAGTAGGACTTCTGTACGTCCAGCTCCAGGAAGGCAGGCTCCAAAAATTCGGCTGCATGCGTCAGCCGGTTGAGATCCGCGACGAAGATCAACTGCACGGGCGCTTTGGGAGTCACGTTTCTCTGGCCGGGCGAAAGCGCTCCCGCGCGAAGGTCCTGCGCCAGGACCGGATCGAGGCGGTTATTGAGGGGATCGTACAGGTAGACGCCCGACTCCAGGGCGACATAGAGCTCGATTTCCTGCGAATTGCTGGCTGAAGCCGCCGTCCTTCCCGGCATTCCGTAGGGGCCGACTGGGCGATTGACACCACAAGCGGCCCACAACAGATTCGACAGGTCCTGGATGGAAAGCGGCCGATTGCCGATCTCACGCGTTGTCTTGCGCCGCGCCAATGCCGTGAAGACAGACGTGGTGCCAGTATCCTTGGGCGAGGGTAGTTGGATGACAGGGATGTTCACTGCGTGTATCCATCCAGGGCTGTCGCTTCATCGTCGGTGCAAACGACGCTGGGGTGAATACGTGTATTCCGAGGGTTCCGAGGGCATCGAATCTCCAAGCTGCAGCGATGGTTTCGCGGGGCGCCCCGCGTCAGTGCTCCTGGCGACCGTTTGTTGGGGCGGCGGCCGCTCGCTCCAAAAAGATCAGCTCCGAAGACAAGGGGTCCAACTGTACCGTGAGCCCTCGCGACATCAGTTCGCGGCCGCTCATGACGGTACCTGAGCTCCGATCGTGAAACCTCACCGCATATCGAGCCTCGGGCGCGAGGCCTTGCAGTCGAAATCGGTGGGTCGGCTCATCTCGCCCCGACCCGCGGAATGCATACAGCACGCCGCGTCCGCTCTGTGCAGAGTAATACTGGATTCCGTCCCAATGGACGCCGTCGGGACGGTTCGAGACGTGATAGAGGTCTGCCGCGCGGATCAGTGGCCGCAAAGCGGATTTGTAGAGTGCAATTTGAGCTCGCGCCTCGGTTCGCTGTTGCTCGTTCCAACGACTCGTATCGAGCATCAGTGAGAACCAGCCGAGCATTCCGCTTCGCAGCTGGTAGCGAAAGCCGGCGATGTTCGCGGCAGGCCAGTCCTCCACGTAGCTCTCGAGCATGGCGGGCGGCAACACGTAGCTCGCATCGTAAAAGGCGCGCCGATTGGATAGCGGGTCATAGGTGTCGGTGATTGAGAAATAATCTCCATGCGCGGCGCTGCCGAAGTCGACCATGCGTCCGCCGTCGTTGCAGATCTCGAGCAACAGCTGTGGATGGCGCGCACGAATGCTTTCGTAGATCTGGTAATACGCGCGAGTAGCGTGGTAGCTCACGTCCGTGGCATTAGAACCGTCGGCCCAGAGGTATCCGGAGTCCTCGTACACACGCTGACTGGAAGGATCCGGAGGCACTGCCGGATGATCGTTCCGGGAGCTGCCTTGCGCGACCAGATAGCCGTCATGTTCCAGCATGTCGAGGCGATATTCGCCGATCATGCGTTCGAGCTCGGTGGACACCCATTCGCGGGCTGCCGGTAGGCCGATATCGATCGTGATTCCCTTGAAGGGTTCGCGGTGCTGCCAGCCGCTGGGCGGATCCGTGATGAGCCAATCCCTCGTGGCCGGGGCATCGATGTTGAGTGCGCCGGGTTGTTTCGAAGTCCCGGCCTGCGCCCAGTCCGCCCACAACCCGAACTTCAGGCCCTGTTCATGAGCGAAGTCGGCCACACTGGCGATGCCGGGGGAAAATTTATCCGGGTGAGCATGCCAATCGCCCACATCGCGAAACCAGCCAGCGTCCAGGTGGAACATCTCCACACCGAGCTGCGCCGAGTCGGCGATCATCCGGCGGGCGAGAGCGTCGCTCACCTCCATTCCGCTACCCCAGCTGTTCACGACGATAGAGGGATATGACGGGTCACGCAGTGTATTCGGATTGTTGAGAACTTCACGCACCCAACGGCGAAGCGTGTTGCCGGCGGCGTCTGGGCCTCCCTTGAAGGATCCAATAAAAATCGTCGGGGCGATGAAGGTAGCGCCCGGCAGCAGGCGCGTTCGAAGGGGGCCGGGCTCAGGGTTGAGACCGGCGCTTCCTTGCAGCGAGCTCTTCTCACGGCGAAGCGCTATACGGGTGCGGCCGCTGAATTCAATGCCGAGATACCACCCTCGGTGAGTGCCGTTCGATTCCTCAACAGCCACATAGGGAATCATTTCGCGGGGTTGATTTGCGATGGGACGTGCGTAGGTGCTGGAGTAGCCCTTCCAGATATCTGAATTGCGCAAGGGATCGAGATGAGTGCCCTGTGCAGAGGGCGTATCGGCGCCTTTTTCAACCCAGAAGCGCTCCAAGGCAATGCTCGGCTCGACCGCCCAGTCGAACTGAAAGCCGGGCGATAGCGGCAGCCAGAGCGTCTCGGGTCCGAGGTTTTCAATCGTGACCTCGTGCTCGATCGGGCCTTGGGCCGCGCGGGCGGTCCATGACCAGACACACTTCATACGGGGCGATTCGCTCCGGTACACCAACTGGATCTGTTTGGGTCCGAAGCGGCTGGCGGCACGGTCCAGTTGCCAGTGCAGCGTGTGCATCGAGTGGCTGTCTTCGACGCGATCGGGAAGGGGAGCGGTAGCGCGATTGTACCAAGTCAATTCGTCGCGAAGCGCCAGGCTCACGAGCCGTGGGGCGTCGTCGCGGGCTTCGACGGTGACGGAGGTTTCCAGCGTCGACAGGTGCCCACTCGCAGATGCCGCGTTCGCCGGCTGAGCGGGACCGAACACCGCAACCAAGAGCGAGAAGAGTATCGGTACGTGATTGGTCACGGCTTGCTTCAAATCCATTTGAAGGAGCGTGCCATGATGCCCAGAAGTGCGCCTGACATGAGCAGCCACCACACGCGATCCAACGCTCGGGCCGTGCGCAGCTCGCCGAATTGTCGTTCCATGTTGATGGCCAATGCGCTCACGACATCCTTCAGGCTGTCGAATTTGCCTGTGAGCTTCTGATCGACGCCGTCGATTTTGCCTGTGAGCTTCTGATCGACGCCGTCGATTTTGGCAGTGAGCTTCTGTTCGACGCCGTCGATTTTGGCAGTGAGCTTCTGTTCGACGCCATCGATTTTGGAAGTGAGCTTGTGTTCGACGTCGTCGATTTTGGCAGTGAGCTTGTGATCGACGTCGTCGATTTTGGCAGTGAGCTTGTGATCGACCGCATCGATCCTATCCCCGAGACGTCGGATGTCGATTTTCATCTCGGACACGTCCTGCTGGATATGTTCAACATTGATTTCGAGTCTCGCAATACGTTCTTCCACAGGATCCTCCACATCAATCTTCAAAGCGGGTGTTGGCATGGGTGAGCGCTTCCACTCTCAGCATTGATCTCGATCCTATCGCACCGTCTGCAGGTTGTTAAGTGTATGATTTTAATAAAAAAATCCTGCGGCGTCCGCGCTGAGCGTCGCTCGGCTACGCTGTAATTCACGTTCAGTTCCGACGTTCTCCGAACCACCTGTCCGCGGCGTCGACGACATAGCAACGCCCCGGGCCCATCAATAGGGGTTTGTCCGGGGTACGCGGCGGATTGTGCGGATGCATCCTGAGCGGCAGGCCCGTGAGAATCGCGTTCGATTCGCGGCTCGCATCGTGAATTGATTGCAAATAACCGGCGGGTGATCATGCAGAAGTCTCAGGCCGTAGAGGCGCTCGGACAGCGGCGACTCATGTTGCCTGGATGGGTGAAGTCGGCCCTGGCCTCAAATGATCGGCTCAAGGTCTACCTGACCGTCATTCAGGCGGCCGCCGCGCATGCGGAGCATCCCCAGGCGGACCCCCCGGATCTGGCCACGGAGCTCAACACCGCCGGCCTGAGTGGCGATTGGCTGCGCGATCTAACCAGCGCGGCCCGCAAGCTCAATGGCGACATTCTGATTCCCGAGCTGTTGCGATTACGCAAGTCCATTGCGGATGACCTGGCCGATATGGCTCGGCCGATCCTGGAAACGGCGGCCGCGCAGTCGGAGCTGCCGTCCCGCGTGCGGCATTGGATCGATTGGCTGGCGGCGCTGCCGGCGGATCGATTGAGCGATGCTCAAATTGAGGCGCTCACGCACGGCCGCCGCGGTGGCGCGGACAGCCTGCATCTGCTCATCATGGACCTGCACAAGCAAATCAACGCGCTCGCGGCGGAGCTGGCGAGCGAGGTGATCGACGGCGCCAAGGTGTGGGATCTGCAGCCGGCGGATCGCGACCGGGTCGCGGCGTTCATGCGCGGGCTGAATCGGACAGCGGCCTTGAAGTTTGATCATCCGGGCCTGGAGACCGCCGCCATTCGTGATGGCGAGCGGCTGCTGCTGCAAAACGACATCGGCACGAACGATGCACACGTGCTGGTGATCCAGATAACGGCCCTGCAGATCGCGCTGACCTATTCGGATCTGCATCGCAAACGACTGAAGTTCTTTCAGGATCAGTTGGACCCCTTGGGTGCGCACTGGTCAGTCCCGAAGTCGCGCACGGATGCCGATCTCAACGCGGGCTCGGCCTATCTGGTGGCCACGGCCCGCTTTGATTGCAGCGACTCGAAGCAACTCGATGCCACCCTCGAAGGCATCGGCTCGCGCATCGTATTTCTGATTGATTGGAATCACGCCCGCAAGCGCCTGCAGGCCTTTGTCAGCAAACCCGATGCGGTCGCCGTCCTGACCGAGGTAGCGAGTCGCGACATCGGGCATCGGGCCTGGGTGCAATTGGGCGGGGAGCGGCTGATCTACACAGCGATGCAATCGGCCGGCGAGGGCGCTTTTCGGATCGGTGATCGGCTCGATGAGGTCATGGGTGCATCCGAGGCACGCGCTTTTCTCGTTGCCGTGATGCTGCGTGCCCGCGATGCCTTGCGCGGCGGCCAGCCTGCGGCGTTAGTGGCCGATGAGACCCGCATGCTGCTCGCGCGACACGTGGGACATCGCACGAATGAGTTTGATCTGTTGACCGAGCACGCCTGTTATTGCCATGCGTTGGCACAGGCAGTGAGCGATGGTTTGATCCATGGCGTGGAAAGCTCGGTCGCGGCTGCACATGAGTTGGCGGTGCGCGCCAAGGAGTGGGAGCGCAAAGCCGATCATCTGGTCATGCAAGCTCGGGAAAAGGCGGAACGTCAGCCGCGCTGGCGCCCCATTGTCAAGCTTGCCGAGCAGTTCGACGACGTAGCGGACGCGCTCGAGGAGGCGTCGTTTCTGGTCGGTCTGATCGCGGACGATCACCTCGAAGGTTGGAATGCGCAAGTGCGGCAGACGCTTGCTCAGTTGGCTGCAACGGTGTTGCAGGCCACTCAAGAACACGTGAAGGCGGTCGCCTTGGCTCGCATGCTCGGCTCGGACAGCGAAACGATAGACAACGAGGCGTTTCTGTCGGCAACGTGGCACGTCCTTCAGGCTGAGCGCCGCTGCGATTCGCTGCTCCGCGACGCGCGCCGGTCGATTCTCGCGGCCGTTCGCGATGCGCCGTCCCTGATGCTCGCGAACGACCTCGCCGCCTCATTGGAGGCAACTTCCGACCGATTGCTCACCGCTGCGTATGCTCTGCGGGACCTTGCGTTTGACAGGGCTGGAGTGTCGCAATGAAGCTGCCACCTGAGATTTATCTCATCGGCTGCGGCGCGCGGCAGGATCCTTCCGCCGGGGCGTCCGCTCAGTCCATGGGCTTCAAAGCGTGGAACCTGCTGCGCATGGCGCAACTGGCGCTTCCGGTGCCTCCTGCCTTTGTACTCGGTACGCGATACTGTGCCGATGCGGCCAGTCGCCAGCAGGGTGCCACGAAAGGGTTGTGGGGCGAGGGGCTGCATGCAGTGGAGCGTGCAACAGGTCTGATTTTAGGTGATTCACGTCGGCCGCTGCTGCTTTCAGTTCGATCCGGAGCGCCTGTGTCGATGCCCGGAATGATGGAAACGATCCTCAACATCGGCTTGTGCGATACGACCGTCCTGGGCATGTTGCGCCAGAGCGGCAATCCCCGTTTGGTTTGGGACGCATACCGCCGGTTGGTGCAGGCCTACGGAGAAGTGGTTAGCGGTATCGCTCCGCGGGTGTTTGAGCAGGCTACGACTGCACTCGTGGGGACCCGCGACGAGCGCAGTCTCGATTTCGCGCAGTTGCGCGAGCTCACCCAGCGACTGTTGCAGGTTTACGAAACGGCCGCGGGTCGTCCGTTTCCGCAGGATCCGCAAGAGCAGCTTGCGGGAGCCATCGAGGCCGTCTTTGCGTCCTGGCTGTCGGCGAAGGCGAGTGCTTATCGACGCATGAACCGCATCTGCGATTCGACCGGCACCGCGGTCACTGTGCAGAGAATGGTCTTCGGTAATGCGGGCGGACAATCCGGGGCGGGGGTTGGATTTACGCGCAATCCGGCTACGGGTGAGCGCACGTTGTGGGTCGACTTTCTGTTCAACGCACAGGGAGAGGATGTTGTATCCGGCCGCCGCAGTGCCCACGGCCACGAAGAATTGGCGGCAGTGCTTCCCGGTATATGGCTCGGCTTGCAGAGTGCGTGCCGGCAGCTCGAGCAGGTTTTCACGGACATGCAGGACTTTGAATTCACCGTTCAGGAAGGACAGTTGTTCCTGCTGCAGACCCGGAACGGCAAGCGAACGCCATTGGCTGCGGCGCGCATTGCGCTGGATATGCTGGATGAAGGTTTGATCAATTGGGAGGAGGCGCGCACGCGTACAGCGGGCCTCGATCGAAGGTCACTGGGTCGAACGCGCATCGTCGCCGAGAGCGGTGAGGCGCTCCTGCCGGTCGCGAGGGCCGACACGGCCTGCAATGGAGTAGCTGTCGGTGAGATAGCTTTGGACGAAGCACGTGCCCGCGCGCGTAGCGCCGCCGGCGCGCCCATTGTACTGGTACGTCGGGACGCGGAGACCGGCGACATCGCCGCACTGGAATATGCAGCAGGCCTGCTCACTCAAAGAGGTGCGCGGACCTCCCACGCGGCGGTGGTGGCGCGTCAATTGGGAAAGGTGTGTCTCGTAGGCTGTGCGGATCTGCAGATTGACGAGGCGGGGCGCACGATCAGATTGGGCAATTCGACCTTTCGCGAAGGGGATTCGCTGACACTCGATGGCAATGAGGGCGCGGTATATCCGGGCACTGTCCGGACCGAGACGGAGTATCCGGTGGAGTTGCTGGCCCGGTTGAAGTCCCTCAACGAGAGGGGAGCCGCTCACCCGTTAAGCAATCCTTAAGAAGCCGGGTCTACGTTCGTTCGAGTCTGAACGGCTCTGGAGGAACGAGCATGTCTGAAAAGATCAAAGTGTGGGATGTCCCCGTGCGGGTGTTCCACTGGCTTCTCGCGGGCGCATTTGCCGGAGCCTATGGGGTTGCCGAATCCGAGCAACTGCGGGGCCTGCACACGATTCTGGGTTATACGACGTTGGGACTGATAGCGTTCCGCATCATCTGGGGATTCGTTGGGTCACCCTTTGCGCGTTTTCGCTCCTTTCTGTTTTCGCCCGCGGCCGCAATCGGCTACTTGCGAAGTCTGTCGAGCGCTGAGCCACGGCACTTCGTCGGGCACAATCCGGCGGGCAGCTATGCAATCTATGCGATCCTGCTCCTCGGAATAGCCACCGGCGCAACCGGCTATCTGACACTGAATGAGATCGGGGGCGAGTCGCTCGAAGACATCCACGAGGTTTGCGCGAACCTATGGCTCGGCGTAGTCATCGTACACATTGCCGGAGTGCTCATGGGCAGCTGGATTCATCGGGAAAATCTGGTCGGAGCGATGATTACCGGCTATAAACAGGGAGTTGAGAAAACGGGCGCCGAGCGCGCAACCGACAGCGCCGCCGCCCCCCCTCCAGCCGCGAGTGAGTAGAGATGCGATTCCCCACGACAGCCCAGGACTCGGCGGATCCTCAGCATACCGCGGCAGAGCGCGCCAAGGCCGGTGCCGTGAGTACTTGGGTGAGCGTGGCTGTCAATCTGACTCTGGCCGCGGGCCAGGTTGTGGCCGGCCTGCTGGCAAGGTCCCAAGGTCTGGTGGCGGACGGCATTCACTCCTTGTCGGACCTGGTCGCGGACTTCGTGGTGTTATTGGCTGGTCACCAGAGCAGGAAGGACGCCGATGCGGATCATCCGTACGGCCACCATCGATTCGAGACTGCTGCCTCCTTTGTGCTCGGGGCGCTCCTGGTGGCGGTGGGCGTGGGGATGCTGTGGTCGGCATTGTTGAAGCTCGAAGATCCCAAGTCCATACAGCCCGTTCACGCCATTGCGCTGGTGGTGGTGGGGGTGGCGCTGATCGCGAAGGAAGCCTTGTTTCGCTACATGTTGTCAGTTGCCAAGCGAGTGAAGTCGAGCATGCTGGTAGCCAACGCCTGGCATGCCCGCTCGGATGCGGCTTCCTCATTGGTTGTGGGTATCGGCGTTGTCGGTAACGTGGCCGGTTATCCAATTCTGGACCCGATCGCCGCATTGATCGTCGCAATCATGGTGGCGCGGATGGGTTGGGAGTTCGCCTGGAGCGCGCTGCACGATCTCATGGATCGCGCGGTTGACGAAGAGGAGGTCAAAGCCATCCGCGACACGCTGTTGCAGACGCCCGGAGTTCTGGGCGTGCACGATATCCGGACGCGCAGGATGGGCGACATGATCAATGTAGATGTACACCTGGAGATAGACGGCTCGATCAGCGTTGCGGCTGGGCATGAGATCGCTGTAGCGGCAAGAAGAAGCGTGCTGGCGCGTCACCGCGTTCTCAACGTGATGACACATGTGGATCCCGCCGGCAAAGGTGTGCTCGACTGACGATTTCAAAACCGGCCGGCGCGGCCTGTCGCATTGGCTCGTGAGATGAGGGTCGATCCTTTCAAAGCCCGACGATTCGGTTCATGTGTTGTATGCGGGGGAGCTACCGAGGTTGGAGGCGATGACTGACAGGGCTGCGCGCGAGTCGGTACCGAGCGGAATCGCGCCGGCCTGCACGAGCGCCTTGCGATGTACAGAGGCGGTCGCCCCGCCGATGAAAACCGGAACCCTCACTCGACGCACCAGTGCAGCCAGCTCGCCGTCATAAATCCACTGCACCGTGCCCACGGATGAGGAGATTACCAAACCATCGCTCTGCGCCAGTTGTTGCGCCGCCGCCAACTCCGTGAGCGGATTGTCGGCGCCCAGCAGGGTGATCCGGAAACCCGCCGCGCGCGCCTCCAGCGCGAACAACAGCAAGCCGATCTCGTGAAACTCCAGCGGCGCACAGGCCGCCAGCAATCGTGGCCCGCGAGCGTAGCGCGACGGGCGTTGCAGTCGTGCACCCAACTTGCTGCGCAGATAGGCGGCTAAAAAGTGCTCTTCGGCGATGCCGCCCACCTGACCTTTCCAACGCTCGCCCAAGCGCGCCAGCGCGGGCAGCAACAGCTCACGAGTCACTTGTTCAATGGAGTGTATTGCCAGCAGATCCTCGTAGATGGCATCGAGCTCCTCCTCGTCAAAGCGGGAAATGGCGGCCGCCATCCGCGCGAGGTGACCGTGCCATTGACTCGAGCTCGTAGCCGGTTGATCACCGGGCTCGCTCTGGAGCAGTTCTCCGACCCGGCTTATTTGGATGCCGCGGTCGAGGAACGTGAGTATCTTGCGTATGCGCTCGATATCCGCATGCGTGTAGAGACGCTGTCCTTTGGGGGCCCGCACGGGTCGGATCAAGCCATACCGCCGCTCCCAGGCTCTGAGCGTAATGGCCTTGACGCCCGTCAGCAAAGCGACGGTGCGAATCGGAAAACGCTCTGCGCCCGCGGCCATGACTGTCTGCCCCGAAACCTATACAAGTGCGCCTGAACAGCAAGAATCCACGTTTTCCACCTTCGAGAAAGCTATACAGAACTTATACACTAACCTCATGGATGAGCGCACACCCTCGCTTTACGGCTCGCTACCGGCAGGCTTCCGGCGCGAGCGCTGGTCAACGAGTCTGCTCAATTGGTTCGATACCTCCGTCACTCAGGAGTCGCGCGGACCCGCCGATCGAATCGCCTGGCTACGGGTCTTGCCCTTCGTTGGATTGCACGTGAGTTGTCTGGCGGCATTCTGGGTCGGTGTCTCGCCTCTGGCCCTGGCGGTTGCCGCGGGTCTCTATGGGTTGCGCATGTTTGCCGTGACCGGCTTCTATCACCGCTATTTCGCGCACCGTACGTTCCGAACCTCGCGCGCGCTGCAGTTTGTCTTCGCTGTAATCGGAGCGACTTCGGTGCAACGGGGGCCACTGTGGTGGGCCGCTCATCATCGCGATCATCACCTGCACGCGGATACGCAGTTGGACCCTCACTCACCCAACCAAAAAGGCATGCTGTGGAGTCACATGGGCTGGTTTCTGACACCGGCCGGATTCCGCACCGAGTGGCGGCGCATTCCGGATCTCGCTCGCTACCCGGAGCTGCGCTGGCTGGATCGCTTCGATATTGCGGCGCCCGTGGGTTTGGCGCTGCTGCTGTTCGGGACGGGTTGCTGGCTGGAGTCGACGCGGCCGCAGTGGCATACGAGCGGAGCGCAACTGCTGGTCTGGGGATTTTGCATTTCCACGGTCGTGCTGTTTCACGCGACCGTCACGATCAACTCGCTCGCCCACCGCTACGGCACGCGCCGCTTCGAGACAGCCGACCACAGCCGTAACAACTTCTGGCTGGCACTGCTGACTTTCGGGGAAGGGTGGCACAACAATCACCACTATTACCCGGGTTCGGTCCGTCAGGGTTTCCGCTGGTGGGAAATCGATCTGACCTATTACGCACTGCGCATCATGGCAGCGTGCGGGTTGGTTCGGGGCCTGCGGCCGGTTCCGGCGCGAGTCCTCGCTCGCATGCGTTGACGATGCGCCGAGCAGCGGTGTACCAACCTCATCGTCGGTGGATTCCCGCGCGGCATGATCGCTCCCAGAATTCTGCAACGCTCCATCCGGGTGGCGCACCGGTTATTCGAGAAACCGAGGTTCCCATGCAAGGGTGGCTCAACCTGATCGGTTACCAGGCTGCCTGGTTTATCACCGTGATCGGGGCGGCCCACGGGCTGTCCTGGCCGGCCTGGGCAGCCGCGGCGGTGCTTTGGACCGGGCACTTCGGCCTATCCAGGCACCGGGGCCTGGATCTCAGGTTGGCTGCTTTTGCCGCCGTCTGCGGGCTCTGTCTCGACGGATCGCTCACTCGCTTCGGGCTTCTGCGTTACTCGCCGGCAACCCCTGCCGTGCCTGTAACGGATAGTCCGCTGTGGATTCTCGGGTTGTGGGTTGCATTTTCCACCACCCTGACCCGCTCGTTGGGTTGGCTCCGAGGGCGACCTGCAGTGGCGTTGCTGTCGGGAGCGATCGGAGGTCCGCTGGCCTACTGGGGCGCGGCTAATGGATGGCACGTGATCGTGTTTGAGGCGCCGCAGTGGCACGGCATTCTCGCATTGGCAATGGGCTGGTCCATCGCATTGGTGTTCCTGACTCGTGCCGCCCCGTCCGCGAGCGTGATCTCGCAACGACTGTGATTGCCGGGCCGCAGTTGCCGCAGGTCCGGGGCGCAAGCGCCGTTGTCATGACACGAGACCGAGGGCTTGGGTCGATAGCCCATCCATGGTCCGGTGCAATCCCTATAGTCGCGCCACCTTGGCGGACGGCGCGGCCCCGGTCCGCGGGGGACTGACGGCGCTCGAAAAGACGCCGGTCGCCAGAAGTTGGTATTGCGCTTCATCCATCAGCTCGACGCAGTTGCGGCCGGCGAGCTTGGCGGTGTAGAGCGCCTCGTCCGCGAGTTGCAACGCCCCGCGAGGGTCGCGGCGCAGGCTGGGTTCGATCGCCGCGACCCCGATGCTGACGGTGATCTTCGCGCAATGCTGGGAGGCATGATGCTCGATGCCGAGCTCGAACACTGCACGGCGCATTCTTTCAGCGATGGCGGTTCCTTCCCGGCCGTCGATGTCATAGAGGATCACCGCGAACTCTTCGCCGCCGTAGCGCGCGAAAATGTCCATCGGGCGGTGCACCAGAATCTGCAACGCCTGGGCGACGTTCCGCAACACCTCGTCGCCGGCAAGATGTCCGTATCGATCGTTGTATGCCTTGAAATGATCGACATCGATGAGTAGGAACGTGACCGCGCGATGGCTCTCGGCGGCCTGCCGCCAGACGCCGGCGAGATGTTGATCCAGCGCGCGGCGGTTTTTGATACCGGTGAGTGGATCCAGCTGTGCGAGCTCGGCGCCCAGGCGAGTCTCGATGAAACTGGCTCGTGAGCCGCGCTCGATCTCTCTGCCGGCGATGCCGAGGGCCACCAGAGTGATCAGCAGGTAGGCGCTGGATTGGATGACGAGCGCTGCGGGCAGGTGGCCGAGGACCGCCCCGCCGATGAAGCTGGCTGTCACGAGAACCGCGGTCAGCATCGAAGCGCGGTAGCGCAGGCCGAGGAAAAAGAATGGACTGATCAGCATCAACGGAATGGTCATCAGGACCTCCGGGTGCACGTGCGCCACCTGAGCGAAACCGGCTGCCGCGGTCGCGTTGCGGACGGGGACGAGGACCTCGGCAGCCGGCAGGTAGAGCGTCTCGAAATGGCGACTCCACGAGAGCGCGTTGATGATCATCGATGCTGCGAGTGCGAAGAACGACAAGAAACAGCTGGCCGGCGTCGGAGCGTGTGTGATGGCTTTCTCGATCGCCTGCGCCAGGGCGAGCGGCACCGCCAGGCTGGAGACGACTCTGATCAGGGTCCGATGCCGAGCCAGGTGGTGCCGAACGTACTCCGTTTCGAGGGACGCCTCGAACACTCCCCTCGGATCCGCGCGCCGCAACTGAGCGAGCGCCGAAGGTTCCCGCGGACTGCCGGTGCTTTCTCGTGACCCTGCTGGCATCTACCGAACATAATGAGATCCGAGAGAATTTAGCGTGATGTGGTCGAGAGTACCGTTGAGGTTGTGCTGATGCGACGCCGGAGCTGAACCGCCGGGCGCTCCTGGAGGCGGTGGCCCGTCGGGCCGGGAGCGAAATACGCATTCAGGACTTCCCGACCTGGCGTCGTGTCTTGGGGTTGCTCATGCAATTGGGCGGTGGTGAGCCCGCCGTCGTCGTGCTCGATGAATATCAATACCTGCATGCAGGACAGGACGAGAACATTGACTCAGCGCGTGCCGCGGTCGGACAGATGGTTCGATGTTGACAGGTGCTGTAAAGCGGAGCGCAAAGCCAGTGGGGCGCGGCGTTCACGACCAGCATCCTGACATGTTGGTGCGCCTCGTCCGATCAGGTCACCGATGGGCTCGTGAGGCACCAGAGCCGGATGCGATGTCCCCATACGTTGAGAGTACATGTCAGACCCGTGGCCCGGCCGGAGTCGGATTGCCCGCGCGAGGTTGAATCTTTCCGCAACCTTTCCAAACAGCCGCGCACGGTACCGGATGAGAGGGTCGGTCAACCGAGTCCTCGAGAAAGCGTTGCAGGACCTGACAAATTGCGACGAGAACTGCGCGCGCCGTGAAGCACGGCACAGTGCGCAAACAGACCGCAATCGACAATCCGCCGGCGGCTGCGGATCGCTCGCTCACTTGCGCCGTCCGGTCACTCTTTGGAGCAGTAGTTGTATGCCCTGTAACCTCAAATCGCTGATAGCGTCCTGTGTCGCGCTGACCTTGACGGCCTGCGTGGCGGAAGTCACGCCGCCGCGTGCACGGATCGTTGTGCCCGCCCCGGAGGTGTACGTCCCGGCGCCGCCGCGCGCGGTGGTGAGCGTTTACGTCGAGCCGCCGATTTCTGAACCGGCCCCGATCGCCATCGGGTGGGCTCCGCCGCCCCTGCTGGTGGAGAGCCCGCCGCCGTCACCGTTTGATGGCGCTGTCTGGGTGGGTGGCTACTGGGTTTGGCAGGGCGACTGGGTATGGGCGCACGGACACTGGGTGTCTCCGCCGCGGCCCCAATATTTGTGGGTAAACCCGTACTACGAGCATCGGGACGGAGTGGTTATCTTCATCACCGGGCATTGGGCACCTCCGGGCGTCGCTTTTGTGCCGCCACCGCCCGGCATACATCTGACCGTTGAGGTGGCGGCCGCCGGAGTCATCGCCGGACCGCGACCCTTGGGTCCTAACGGTTGCTTTGTACCCGCTCCTCCCGGGTCGCGGCCGGGTATCATCGTTCCAGCCCCGATCGGCACGGCCCCCGCGGTCGTAACCGGTGCGCCGCCGGTGGTGGCGGTCGGCATGCGGGTGACCGCGAATGTTAACAATACGACCGTGATTCACAACAACACGGTCGTGAACAACACTACCAACAACATCACCAACGTACGGAACGTCACCAACGTCACGAATGTGACAATTGTTGCGCCCCCGAGCGCGACCGCGAATGGGCAGGCTGTTAACGCATCGGTGCCCGCGCAAGCACACCTGGCGGCGGCCCAACCTGCGGTCTTCAAAGCAACCGCCCCCGAGCCCGCTTCGACCAAGCCCATTCCGGCGTTCGTTCACGGGAAGCCGCCCGCGCCGCTGCCGCCCGCGCAGCCGGTTCATGCCGTCTCCACGGGCCCGTTACAGGCACATACAAATCCTCAGCGGCAGGAGAACGAGCCGCATACGCCGCAAGTCAGGCGCGAGACTCCCGCTCAGCACTCCAACTCCCCGGCGGCGCCGGGAGGCAGTCCCCGGACCGGCACGCCAGTCAGCGCGGCCCCAGGCAAATCGCATGACAGTGCCGTGCGCCCCGCAGCCGCGATGGCGACCACTCGCAACCACTCTGACCACCCGCCCTCGGCGGGAGCTGACGCCCACCCTGATTCCGCTGATCGGCCCGTGGCCGCCAACCCAAAACCCAATCATTCGGGGCATCCATCCGGACAGCCGCCGGGCGACCCCAGGCAGGGTGGACACAACCCTGAGGCACGCTCAAAGCCGGATCCCAAGGCCCACGCGAAGGGGGACCACGCGAAGAAGCCGCCCGAGAAACCAAAGCAACGCGAACCCGAGCACCCGGGGGCCTGAGGCCCCCAGCGCGCCTCGCCAATGCTGCGATCGCTGAGCGCGGGTTCCGGGCGGGTCGCCGCCGCCTGCGCGGGTTACAACCCAGTCACATTTCGGCGTTGCCGGTCGTCATGCCGACATTCGCAACAGGCATTTCACCCGCGCCGGACAGGAGGCTAGTCTGTAGAACCGCGGTAGGTTCCATCCATGTCGTCGTTCTCCGATATGCCTCGCTTGCCGGTCATCGACCTCTCGTTGTTCGAGCTGGGGGACCCCTGGCGCGACCACGTCGCTGCCCAGGTTGACTGGGCTGCGAGTGAGTTTGGGTTCTTTTACGTAGTCGGGCACGGCATAGAGGCCGGCGCCATCGACTGCCTGCTCGAGCTCAGCCGCTCATTCTTTCGCATGAGCGACGACTTCAAACGACGAATTCACATCTCGCGGGGCGGCCGTGCCTGGCGGGGATACTTTCCAGTGGGCGGGGAGCTGACCTGCGGTGAGCCCGATCGGAAGGAGGGGCTGTATTTCGGCGAGGAGCTGGCCGAAAACGATCCCCGCGTGCGCGCCGGGACCCCGCTGCACGGGCGCAATCTGTTTCCCGACCTGCCCGGATTTCGCGCGGCGGTTCTCGATTACATGACGGCGCTCGCGGGTCTCGGGCACAAGCTCATGAGCTCCATCGGTCGGGGCCTGCGGGTGGGTGACAACTTTTTTGTCGATCGCTACACCGGCCTGCCCACGCAGTTGTTCCGGATTTTCAACTATCCCGGCAATGCCGATGGGTTTGGCGTTGGAGCGCACACCGACTATGGGCTCCTGACGCTGCTCTATCAGGACGACGTGGGTGGACTCGAGGTTCAATACGACAACCGTTGGATCGAGGTTCCCCATTTACCCGGCTCGCTGGTCGTCAACGTGGGCGACATGTTGGAGCGACTTACGGGTGGTCGCTACACCTCGGCACTGCACCGCGTCATCAATCGATCGGCGCGCTCGCGCATCTCGATGCCGTTTTTCTTCGATCCGGGATTTGATGCGGTATTGCAGCCGATTCCAGGGGTGATGCCCCGAGGAGTCGCCGCTGGCCGGCGCCAACGCTGGGACGGCGTGGATCTGCGCGATGTGGACGGAACGTACGGCAGCTACCTCCTCGGTAAGGTTTCCAAGGTATTCCCCGACCTGGGTCGCCGCCATCTGGCACAACAGGTCGGCTAGAAAACGCCACGTGCGGCAAAGTCCGGGTGTGCGAGGAATTCCGCGCCAGCGCGCAGCTTTCCAACACGCTGTGCTGCTTGCCGGTCATGCCCTGATTCCAATCCGCCATTAGGCACGTCCAGGGAGCGTGCCCGATACTGTGCCCGGACACTAGAGGGGATTCGGTCAGCATGGCTCGATCTGCAGGCGCCCGCCGCTGGGGCGTTCTATCGTTTCTGACAATCGGCTTGATTCATCAGGTTCAGGCGGAGGAAGAGCCCGATACGGTGATCGTGACGGGCACGCGCGAAACGGGCCAGACCGCCTATCGAAGCGCTACTCCCGTCAGAGTGGTCCAGGGTCAGGAGCTGGTCGCCACCGGCCGTGGCAGCTTGTTGGACGCATTGAAGGATGTGCTTCCCTCAATCAACACGCCGGCCGTGCCATATGATGTCGGCGCCCTCGCCAGAACGTTCCAACTGCGTGGCCTCGCGCCCGGCCAGACGCTGGTCCTCGTCAACGGAAAACGGCGCCATGTGTCCGCGAGCCTTTACGCGGACTCCGATCCCGCGCAGGGCTCGAATGCGGTTGATCTGGACCTCATTCCCCTCTCTGCAATCGATCACATTGAGGTCCTGCAGGACGGAGCCGCAGCTCAATACGGTTCGGATGCCATCGCCGGTGTCATCAACGTAATCCTGAAGGATTCGGGGAAGGGCGCCCAGATCTCCGGGCTGGGAGGCGCGTATCAGGATGGCGGCGGCGGCACCGGTGAGGTCGACGCGGACGGCGGCCTCGACCTTCCGGGCGGCGGTGCGTTGCATTTGAGCGGCGGGTACCGCGGCCACCGGTTTTCCAACCGGAGCGGCGACAGCGGCGGGCCGCAAGAGGCTCACGTTCAGGGCGATCCGCGCACTCAGCTCGCGAGTGGCGCATATGATCTGCACCTGCCACTCGGTGAGACAGCCTCGCTGTACTCGTTCGGCACGGTGGCGCATCGCAACGCCAAGGCTTACGAGAATCCGCGCCAGCCCGGAGCTACAGGCGTGGATGCGGTGGATGCCCTATATCCCAACGGATTCTCGCCTCTGGAACGAGCGGTGGAAAATGACTTTGCGATTACCGCGGGTGCGAAGGGCGACGGGCTCGGACCGTGGAGCTGGGATGTCAGCGTGACCTACGGCCGAAACCAGGTCGATCTGTACAACATCAACACGGTGAATCCGGATCTGCTGGCGGATCTCGGGAATGCGCAGAGCCAATTCAACGTAGGCTCCTTCAACTCCTCGGACCTGACGAGCAACCTCGATGTGCGCCGTACGTTCGAGCTGGCGCCCCTGGCGGCGCCGCTGAATGTCGCCCTGGGGCTCGAGCAGCGACGCGAGACTTTCAGGATCGGCGCGGGCGAGCCCAACTCCTATTATGGCGGCGGCCCGGCTGCCTTTCCGGGTTTTCGGCCCTCGGACGGCGCCAATGCCAGCCGGGGCAGCGTGGCCGGATATCTGGATCTCTCGGCACACCTGACTTCCGCCTGGGAGGTGGGTGTGGCCGGCCGGGCCGAGCACTATCAGTCCGTCGGCTCCAAACAGACCGGAAAGCTCTCAACTCGCTGGACAATCACGCCACAATTCGCATGGCGCGCGACCGTCAGCAATGGCTTCCACGCCCCGACGTTAGCGCAACAGTACTATTCCGCGACCACGGTCACGACCGGATTTGCGACGATCCAGGTACCACTGGGCAGTCCAGGCGCCCGTGTGCTGGGAGCGCCCAACCTGCGGCCCGAGACGTCCCGCAGCTTTAGCACCGGGTTTGTGCTGGAGCCGCTCCCCAACCTGCATGCCAGTCTCGATTTCTACCAGATCGACCTCGACGATCGCATCATCGAGACAGGCTATATTTCCGGCGACATCGTCTCGGACACGATTGCGGCGAACGGCTCGATCATTCCCTCGGGCGTGACCGGAGACAATGTCAGCGCGGCGTTCTTCACGAACGGCGTCGATACCCGCACGCGGGGTATCGATCTGGCCGCGGACTACCGTTCAGATCTGGGCCGCTTCGGCAGCCTGCGCTGGACCGCGAATGTCGGCTACAACAAGACGCAGATTCGGGAAATCCACGCAGCGCCGGCAGTGCTGCAGGCGCAAGGCACCCCTTTGTTGGATGTGGTACAGGTCTCCAATCTGACTACCGCAACTCCACATGTGAAGGCGTCCGTTGCCGCGTTGTACACCGGCGGACCTTGGGAAGCCACCTTGCGCGAGACCTACTACGGCAATTCGAGCCAGGCGCAGGGCTATCCACCCGGCCCTTACTACACACTCGAGACCGGCACCGCCTTCATAACGGACGTGGCGGTCAGCTACGGCTTCAGCCGCTACGTCCGCCTGGGTCTCGGTGCCGACAACCTCTTCAACCGCTATCCCGACCGGATTTCACCCGCGGTGTATCAGAACCTGAACTACGACCAGTACTCGCACCTGTCCCCTTACGGCGTGAATGGTGCCTACTACTACGGGCGGATCACAGTAACGTTTTGACGAATCTGCGCAGCCGGCCGGGCCGGTTCAGGGCTGAAGGCGCCGCGCTTCCTCAGCCGGGTGGCCCCGCGGGGCGCGTCGGGTTCCCGGTTCATACAGATACTCTCGGAGTGTGTTGCCTCGATACGCCCGCCAGACTCGTCCCCGCCGCTGCAGCTCCGGAACGACCCATTTCACGAACTCGGGATACGAGAGCAGGGGCATCGGGTCGAGGATGTTGAATCCGTCAACATCGGCTTCGGCCATCCATTGCTCCATCTGGTCCGCGACCGTCGCGGGCGAGCCGACAAACGTCGGCCCTCCAGCGGCTATCCCGAGCGATTGCGCCATCTGGCGTGGCGTCCAGCGGCGCGTCGGGTCGAGCCGGGTGAAGACATCCAACGTGCTGCGGATGCCATCGGTTTCAATGAACTCGAGCGGCGTATCCAGCCCCGCGACCGAGAGATCGACCTGAAACAAGGCGCTATGACGGGCCAGGTGACCTTCGGGGCTGATGTAGTCCAGATACTCCTCGTGTTTCGCCCGAGCTTCTGCGTCGGTCGGCGCTACCACCACGGCGAGCATGGCGATGAATTTGAGATCGTCCGGCGATCGTCCGCGGGCCGCGGCCTGGGCGCGGATATCCGCCACGAGCGGACGCGCCATGGATGCCTTGGGAACGGCCAGAAAGATGCCCTCCGCGTGGCGGGCTGCGAACGCGCGGCCGGCGGTCGACGTGCCTGCCTGGAAAAGTGCGGGCGTGCGCTGTACCGACGGCTCGGACAAAGCCATGTCAGGAACCCGATAATATTTCCCACTATGGCCGACCGGCCGCACGCGGCTCGGATCCACAAACACGCCCGCGGCACGGTCGTTGACCACGGCGTCATCCCGCCAACTCGACTCCCACAACTGATACACCACCGACATGAACTCCTCCGCCATGACATAACGTTCGTCATGCGGAATTTGTGTAGTGAGACCCAGGTTGCGCGCGGCGCTGTCCAACGCGGATGTGACGATATTCCAACCAATCCGGCCGTTGCTCAGGTGATCCAGGGTCGTCATCTTGCGTGCGAAGGAATATGGTTGCTCGTACGTCGTCGAGACGGTCACGGCGAATCCGAGACGCGAGGTCGCACCGGCGAGAGCTGAGATCAGCAGAAGCGGATCGTCGGTCGGAGTCTGCACCCCGTGCCTCAGTGTCTGCTCGGTACTGCCTCCATATACGTCGAGAACACCAAGCGCATCCGCGATGAACAGACCATCGAAACATCCTTGCTCGAGAGTACGCGCGGTTTGCACCCAGTAGTCGAGCGATCGGTACTCCGCTGCCTGCGAGCGTGGATGACGCCACAGGCCGATAGCGGTATGACCCACCGTGGATTGCTTTAGGGCGAACAGGCGCATGCGTTTCTCTGACATCTCCAGGACCCTGGCTAAAGTAAACGGCTACCAGTTTGTTACCTGCGCGCCGGGACAGTAATACGATTTAGGAATGAGGAGTTCGCGAACCGACATTGTTTGTTTGCTCGAGCAATTTCTATCATGCCGTTCCTTCGATGTATGTGGGCATGATGATCTACGCACGTTTCGCGCGGCGCCTCGGAGCCGCACTGTGCTCGACAGGGGCACTTATGATGATTTCGTACACGGCTGCAGCTGGGGATTCGGACGATGTGGCTGAAGTCGTGGTGACCGCCGGGTTGCGATCGGCGCCTGTAAACGAAGTACCTGCGAGTGTCACCGTTCTGGATACGACCGTCTTGCGCGATGCCGGCCAGCAGAGCCTGCAGGATGTGCTCGGCCTGGTGCCCAATCTGAATTGGGCGGGTGATACCTCGCGCCCCCGGTATTTCCAGCTTCGGGGCATCGGCGAGCTCGAGCAGTATCAGGGAGCGCCGAATCCGTCCGTGGGCTTTCTCATCGACGATATCGACTTCAGCGGGCTGGGTAGCGCCGGCACGCTATATGACATTGGGCAGCTCGAAGTGCTGCGGGGCCCGCAGGCGACCCGGTACGGAGCGAACGCCCTGGCTGGCCTCATTTACCTGCGGAGCGCCGATCCGACTACGAACCTTACCGCACGGGCCGATGTCGAGGCGGGCGACTACAACACCCGCTCCTACGGTGCCGTGCTCAGCGGTCCGATCGAAGAGTTGAGCTCGGGATTTCGACTCGCGGCTCAGCGTTACACGACCGACGGGTTCTATCACAACGTCTATCTGAATCGGCGTGATACGAATGCTCGCGACGAGCTGACGCTGCGCGGCAAATGGGTCATTACTGCCGGCGAGCGCCTGCGCGTCGATCTTACGGCGCTGCATATTCAGATGGATAACAATTATGACGCCTATGCAATCGACAATTCGCGCAATACCCAGTCCGACCATCCCGGCGTCGACCATCAGCATTCCACCGGCGCCGCCTTGCACGGCCACTATCTTCTGAGCGATCAGATCGGCCTCACCGCGGTCGCAACCTACGCGAAGACACTTGTGAAGTTCGGCTACGACGGCGATTGGGGGAACCCCGTGCTGTGGGCGCCGGTCACCGATGAGTACGATTACCGGGAGTTGCAATATCGGAACCGCTTCACGAAGTCGGCGGAGCTACGCCTCGGTTCCGAAGGCTCGCACCGCTTCAACTGGCTGGCGGGCGCATACTTCAACCAGCTCAACGAAACACTGAGTGACACGAGCCTGGGTGCTTATGACGACGTCGTCTACGGCGGCGGACTGTCGCTTTCGAACAGCGTAATCAACAGCGGTTATCGTGCGCGCAACGTCGCTCTTTTCGGTCAGCTCGACGGCGAGCTGCTGCCGGCTTTGAAATGGTCGGTGGGCGTTCGCGGCGAGCGCTGGACGGCCGATTACCGAGGCACGACGACCGACAACATTGGCGGAACGGTCACGCCGGCCGCGGCGAGCCCGGCCGACACACTCTGGGGCGGCAATGCCTCACTCGTTTATCAGATCGACCCCTCCGAGTCCGTGTACGTCCAGGTCGCCCGCGGCTACAAGGCGGGTGGCTTCAATCTCAGCCAGGGGCTGCTTCCGAGTCAACTCGGGTTCAATCCGGAGTGGGACCTGAACTGGGAGCTCGGGTACAAGTCCCAATGGTTGGACAGGCGCCTGAGCCTCGATACGGACCTGTTCTATCTGCAGCGGCACGATGCGCAGATCAAGACCAGCTTCCAGAGCGATCCGACCAACCCCAACGCATTCGTCTTCTACACGGGCAATGCTGCCCGAGGTCACAACTTCGGCCTGGAGAGCGACCTGCAGTGGCGTGCGACGGGCAGCCTGACGCTCGGAGCCTCGCTGGGTCTGCTCAGGACTCATTTCGAGGATTTCGTGCAACAGGGCGTCTCGGGCGCCAACCTGCTCGTGGTTTCGCGTGAGCTGGCGAACGCGCCACACTGGCAGGCGGCGGTGAATGCCACCTGGCGCGATCCGAGCGGGGCTTTCCTGCGCGTGGATGCCACCGGCAGCGGTGGGTTCTATTACGACCTGCCGCCGAACGAAACACGCTCCCGATCCTATGGGCTGGTGAATGGCAAGCTCGGTTGGGAAGGAGCGCGTTGGTCGGCCTACCTGTGGGGCCGCAACCTGTTCGACCGGAACTACACGGTGCGCGGTTTCTACTTCGGGGACGAGCCGCCGGACTTCGCCAACAAGCTGTATGTGCAGCTCGGCGAGCCGCGCACCTGGGGTGCCAGCGTGACCGTCAAATTGTAACGGCATCGACGCGCAAGCCGCTGTGTCACCGCTCGAACTCGTTGCGTTCTGCAGCTCGATCCTGGGAGTCTGGCTCACCACTCGCAGGAGCTTGTGGAATTTCCCATTCGCGCTGCTGTCCGTCGGCACGTACGCCGTGGTGTTCCACGATGTGAGGCTGTACGCCGACATGGCGCTGCAGGGCGTTTTCGCCGCCACGTTGCTTTACGGCTTATGGCAATGGACGCGCAGTCGCACTGAGGGTGGTCGAGTCATCGTCGCGCGCGTAACTCGATTCGAGATTGGCTCCTCTTTGGGCGTCGGCCTCGTTGCCGCGCTGTGCCTGGGACAGATTCTGAGTGTCCATACCGATGCCTCCCTGCCGTGGGGCGATTCGTTGCTGATGTCAGCGAGCCTGGTCGGGAGTGTCTGGGCTGCCCGGCGCCGGCTCGAAAGCTGGCTCGTGTGGATTCTCGTCGACTCGGCCTACGTCGGCTTGTATTTGGTCAAACACCTGTATCTGACCGCGGTGTTGTACGCGGCCTTTGTGATCATGGCGATCTACGGCTGGCGGCGTTGGCAATCCGCGTGGTCTCAACAAGCCGGCGCCGCTTCCGAGCGTGGCGATTCGGCGGCGCTGCTGGCCAAGGCAGCGGCTGCCGAGGTGCGCACATGAAACGAATCACGCTCATGCTGGAGTACTTTCATCCCTGGCCGAACTCTGCGGGTTTCTATCTGGCGCGCGAGCGTGGATGGTACCGCCAGGCCGGCCTCGACCTGGAAATTCGGCTGTTCGATCCTGCCATCGGAGACACATTGGAGTACCTGACCCGGGGCGAGGTGACCCTCGGCGTGGCTCCAACAAACCGACTACTGGTTCGGCACGAGCGCGGCGAGCCGTTGATCGGCATCGCCGCCGTCAATCACGGGGGGTTGGAGACCATTCAGACCATCCGCGGTACGGGTATCCAGCGTCCGCGAGACCTTGCCGGCCGCCGACTCGCGATGGGTCCAACACCCCGGGGCATCGCGATGGTGCGGCATCTCGTCGAAGCCGATGGAGGTGATGCCGGTGCCGTGGTCGTTGTCGACAATCACTCGCGGGAATACACGGTCGACGATATCGCCGCGGGGGCATTCGATGCCACGTTCGGAGGTTACTGGGCGTGGGATGCCCTGTTTGGCACTTTGCCGGATCACGAGAGGCTGACATGGCGTGTCGATGATATCGGGGCGCCGCGTTATCACAGTTACCTGCTCGTGGCCCGAGAGGACTGGGTGCGATCCGACCCCGAATCCGCACGTGCCTTCTTGGCGGCCACTGCCCGTGGCTACCAGACGGCAGCGGCCAATCCCCAGGCAGCGCTCGCTTGCATCGAGCGCTTCATTCCTTACTTCCCGCGCGCAATCCTGGAGCGCTCGCTGAAACTCATCGCCACGAGTTGGTTCCATGAGGCTCGGTGGGGCGAGCAGCGGGAGGACCGAATGGATGAATATGCCCGCTGGCTGCATTCCCGCGAGATCCTGTCCAGGCCGCACGAGTGGCGCAGCGCGGTGACGAACGAGTTCCTGGCCACTGATCGCGATGCCGAGCAGGCAATCGCAAGCGATTCACTGCAGCTGCAGGCAAACGGGAGCCGCGCGTGAGCCGGGCCGCCGTAGGGGCTATGCATGACTCAGGCAGCCAACACTCGTGGCCGGCCATAACTCCTGATGAGGCGCAGGCGGCGCTTCGGATCTGGGATCTGCCCAGCACGGGTGCGAAGATCGCCTGGCGAAGCGAGCGACCGCTGTCCGCGGCCGCGATCGTGTCGGTCGGACCAAATGAATTCTTCGTCAAACGGCACCACGCCACGGTGCGTACACCTGCGCAGCTTCGCGAGGAACATGCCTTCATAGAACATCTGGCGTCCCGGGGAGCGCCTGTCAACCTGCTCTTCGAGTCTGTATCCGGTGAGACGGCCGTTTCGATCGGCGATTTCACTTACGAAATCCAACGACGCGCCCCCGGAGTGGATCTGTATCGTGAACGAGCTTCGTGGACGCCGTTCCGATCGGTCGCTCACGCAAGAGCCGCCGGCAAGGCGCTGGCTCGACTGCATCGGGCGTCCCGCGGTTTTCACGCTGGACCCAGGGAATCCAACATCCTGGTCGCCAGCTATCGTGTCATATCGTCGGCGGAGCCGATCGCGGCTCTCGGGCGACTGCTGGAAGTGCGGCCGGGCCTGCAGGCTTACCTGCATGCGAGGCCGTGGACTCGAGAGATCGCCCGCGCGCTCGAGCCGTTTCATGCGCAATTCATTCGCTACGCCGGCGAGCTCGAGCCGCTGTGGACCCACAATGACTGGCACGCATCCAACCTGTTCTGGAGCAATCGCAGCGGGGACGCGGCCGTCTCCACCGTAGTTGATTTCGGTCTGTGCGACCGGACGACGGCGGTTTACGACATTGCCACGGCCATCGAGCGCAACACCATCCCCTGGATTGCGGTACAAGCAGGAGAGGGCGGTCGGGCGGAATTACCCCTGGCCCGAGCCATCATTGACGGTTATCTCGGCGAGTCCGATCTCGATCCGCGCGAGCGTGCCGCGCTCGTCGCGATTCTTCCCCTGGTCCACGTCGAGTACGCGCTGTCCGAGATCGAGTACTTCGATGCGATCACAGACAATCGGGCCCACGCCGATCTGGCCTATGAGGCCTTTCTGCTGGGTCACTGCGAGTGGTTTACGACCCCGCCGGGGCGGGAGCTCCTCGAGAATCTCAGGAGCTGGCTGTCATGAGCCAGGCGCCGCTGGTGAGCACCGTTTGGCTGGCCAAACAGGTTGCACGTGGCGCGGATACGGTCATCTTGGATGCAACAGTGCTTCTGGAGCCCCCGCGCTACAATGGTGACTACCGGGTGCACAGTGGGATCGACGGATGGCAGCACGCCCATATTCCTGGGTCTGTGTTTGCTGATCTGCTGGGTCCCCTGTCCAACCCGTATGCCGCGTATCACTTCGCGGTGCCACGTACTGACGTACTCGTAGCCGAGCTCGAGCGCCTCGGTGTCGGGGACGACCGGTCCGTCGTCATTTACGATCGAGACAATGGATTTTGGGCGGCCCGCCTATGGTGGGTCCTGCGCGCTGTGGGCGTGCAGGCCTCGGTACTCGACGGCGGATTCAAACTCTGGCTGAAGCAAGGGCTGCCGGCGGCTCGAGGCTCCGAAGTGCGCCCTGCACCCGGAAAACTGACGTGGCGGGAGGTCCCCGGCAGTTGGGTGTCCATCGAAGCGGTTGAGGACATCATCGCCGGTCGGGCTCCGGGAACTCTCGTCTGCGCGTTATCCCGGGATGTTTTCGCGGGACGCGCGCTCACTCGTTACGCCAGAGCCGGTCATCTGCCGGGCAGTCTCAATATCCCAGCCCATGACTTGTTGGATGCGGAGGGCCGCTATCGCGCGCGCCAGGAGCTGCGGCGGATTCTGATCGAGCCCCTCGAATCGGCGCCGCGGCCGTGGGTACTCTATTGCGGCGGCGGGATTTCCGCTTCCGTGAATGCGCTGGGTCTCGCCCTGCTGGGCGAGACCCAGGTTGGAATCTACGATGGCTCCCTCGAGGAGTGGGCGGCCAACCCCGCTCTGCCACTCGCGCTGGGCGACTGAGCGGCGAGCTCAGGTGGCAGGGAACGGGCGGGTCACAGTAACTTTTTCAGGAAGCTGCGCAACCGATCGGTCCGGGGCGAGTCGAACAGCTCATCGGGCGGGCCTTGCTCGATGACCTGTCCCTGGTCCATGAAGACCACCCGGTCGGCCAGGCGCCGGGCGAAGCCGATTTCATGAGTCACGCACAACAGCGCGACGCCCCCGGTCGCCACCTCCGAGATGACACTCAGCACCTCGTTGACCATCTCCGGATCGAGTGCCGAGGTCGGCTCATCGAACATCAGCAGGCGGGGCTGTGTGCACAGGGCGCGCGCAATGGCGACTCGCTGTTGCTGTCCGCCGGACAATTCTTTCGGGTACTTTTCGGCCTGCTCCGCGACGTGGACCCGTCCCAGTTGCTTGAGCGCTCGCTCCCGCGCCTGCTGCGGCGACAGTTTTTCGGCCCATTGCGGAGCGAGCGTACAGTTCTCCAGGACGGTCAGGTGAGGGAAGAGATTGAACGCCTGAAAGACCATACCCACGTCACGCCGAATCGCCTGCAGATCGCGTGCATGTTGCTTCACTTCGCGCCCGTTCACCGTGATTCGGCCGCGCTGAAAGCGTTCGAGTCCGTTAATGCATCGCAGCAGTGTCGACTTGCCCGAACCGGACGGCCCGCAAATCACGACGCGCTCGTTCTGCTGTACGGTCAGACTCACATTCCGCAGGACTGGGGTCGCTCCATACCATTGACTGACCTCGTCAACGACGAGCACTTTGATCGAATCCCGAGCGCAATGCGGCAATGTGTTCCGGCCCGATACCACAGCAGCCGCCGATGATCGAGGCTCCGAGGCCGATCCACTCCTGTGCCAAGGTCAGATATCGCGGCGGCGTCAAGTCGACGCGCAGCTCCGAGATCCCCGCATAAGGTTCATCCCCCGGGGGCTCCGGGACAAACGCGTTGGCATAGACGCCGATCCGGCGTTGGCCGGTTGCGATCGGTTGCGCTGCTGCAACGGCGGCAGCCATGACTTCCGGCTGGCTGCAGTTGAAGAGAACAGCCTCCGCCCCTGCATCGAACGCAGCTTCGGAGGCAACTTCCACGCGCTCTCCGGAGCGCAGTTGCGAGGGACCGGACCAACTGACTTCATCGCGCAAGGTGTATGAAACCCACACCGGCAGCTTCGTCGGTCTCGCCACCTCGAGCGCTGTAAGAGCCTCGCGAATCGAGCTCTGCGTTTCAATGAGCCAGAAATCCACGTGAGGTGCCAGGGCTTCGACGAGTACCCTCAGGATTTCGGTTGCCTGCTGCGCCTGAAACAGATTGGGCTGATAGGACGGTGTCGTGGGCGGTAGCGATCCGGCCACCCGGATGGGCCGCGGGGATGCGCTTGCTGCATCGCGTGCGAGCTGTCCGGCGAGGCTCGCGAGTGCAGCGCCATCCGATGCGAAGCGGGACTTGCCGATCATGTGCGGCACGAGGCCGTAGCTGTTGGTAGTGATGACATCGGCGCCGCTCGCAACAAACGCATCGTGGGCGCGTCGGACGTACTCGGGAGCCTGGATGAGCGCCAGAGCGGACCATTCCGGCAGGCGAAACGGCGCACCCATGCGGGAAAGCTGCCGGCCCATGCCGCCGTCGAGAAGGGTGGGGATTTGGATCTTGCTCATGTCAGTGATGGATGGCTGTTATTGTGTCTGCACCGCGCCCGAAATGCCGTTCCAGGCGCACTTGAACCAGCTCGAAGCCAATGGACATCAACCAGTAGATGAGCGCCGCGGAAATCAGCATTTCCATGTAGTGATACGTCGCCCGGGCATACGACTGCGCCAGGAAGTTCAGCTCCCACAGGCCCATGATCGAGACGAGTGACGAATCCTTCAACATGGAGACGAATTGCGCGCCGGCCGGCGGAATGATCAGGCGCAACGCCTGCGGAGCAACAATCTTCCACGTGACTCGCCAACGTGGCAAACCCAGAGCCAGTCCCGCCTCGCGCTGTCCACGAGGCACGGCCATCATGCCACTGCGGATGGTTTCCGCAAGATAGGCTCCGTAGTTGAGAGACAGCGCCAGGATGCCGGAAGTCAATCCACCGAGGATGATCCCGGCCTGGGGCAGCGCCAGGTAAATGATCAGAACCTGAACCAACAGCGGTGTGCCGCGAAAGATCGAGGCATAGAAAGTCGCAACGCCTCGAGCCACCGGGTTGGACGACATGCGCCCGAGCGCCGTCAGCAGCGCGGCGCACAGTGCCAGAACCATGGAGCAGGCGGTTACAAACAAGGACAGGGCTGCGCCTTGAATGAAGCCGTCCGGGGCCCGGCGCAGCCCCAACAGGAAGGGCAGCTTTTCCCAGGTGTAGGCCAGGTCCAGGTGCAGCGGGGCGAAGAGGGCCGCCAGGGCCACGAGGAGCGCCAACCACGTGAGGCCGACATGACGTTGGAAGCGGCGTTGTGGATCTACGGACGAATCAGGGTTCATCGCGTGTGAGGTCGCTGTCGAACCACTTCTTCGAGATTGCGCTCAGTGTACCGTCGGCTTTGAGTTGGTTGACGATGGCGGCTACCGTGCTGTTCCACTCGGGGTCGCCCTTATCGGTCGCTATGACATTCGGCTCGGCGTACAGGATGCCGGGCAGGATCTTCAACGAGGTCGCCGAGCGCAACTGTCCGCGAGCGGTCGCCAGGTCGGACACAATCGCGTCCAGGCGCACGCCGGGACCGAGAGCGAGGTTGCGGAAATTGACGGTCTCATCTCCCGGAATCACCACTACGTCGTGAAATGGATATTGAATCGCGCTTCCCCCCGGAATCCGCAGCGCGCGATTCAGATAGTTCTCATAGCTCGAGCCCGTCCCGACACCCACCCGCCGGCCGGAGATATCGGCGATGGAGCGGATGCGACTGTCCTTGCCATGAACAATCAACACGGCCGGGGAGTGGTAGTAGACCGCCGGAAAGTCCAGGACCTGAGCGCGCTCGTGCGTGGGGCTCATCGAGCAGATGCAGATATCCCACCGTCCATGCCAGTGTCCGGCCGAGATCGTCTCCCAGCCCGGCGTGGCCAGTTTGAGCTGCACGCCCAGGCGCTTCGCGACGGCCCGCGCCACATCGACGTCGAAACCGGCGAGTTGATTCCGATCGTCAATGAAGCCGAAGGGCGGATAGTTGTCGACGAGTACGTCCTGCAGGACTCCGGTACGCTTGACCCGCGTCAGCGTCTCGCCCGCATGCACTTTCCCGATGCAGAGCGCAGCGATGCACGCCAGGAGCGTCCCCGCCCATGAGCTTCTTGCTTGCATTCTCAGTACGCGGAAGCAGGCAGTGATGATGCACCTGCTTCCAGCAGGTCAGCGTGATGTCGTAGCGCGACTTCGGGATGGGAACGCAATCGTCCTTTCAGAGCGTTCTTCCCGACCTCGCGCAGGAGCGGGTTGTGAGGATCCTTTTCCGGTCCCCGGGCTTCCCGGGCAAGTTCCGACGGAAGGCAGAGCGATGACACCACAGCATCCAGGCGCGCACTCAGGAAGAAAGCGACCGACAGCCGTTCGCGACCGGCAGGGGGCGTGACTACCCGATGGACCGTGGCTCGCAAATACCCATCCGTAGCCAATTCCAGTAACTCGCCGATATTTACCACGAACGCGCCCGGAATGGGAGTCGCCTCGATCCAACCTTCCGCGCCCTGCACCTGCAGCCCGCCCACTTCGTCCTGCAGCAACAAGGACAATAGATCGGAGTCCTTGTGCGCACCGACGCCCTGGGTGTCGGTTGTCGAGTCCCTTCCCGGGTAGCGAATGAGCTTCACCAGGAGATGGGGTTCAACCCGGTACAGCGGCTCGAAAGCGTCCGCGTCTTGTCCGAGCGCCAGGGCAAAATACCGCAGCAGCCGTATGAGAACCGCGGTTGCTTCCTGCTGCCAGCGCAGGACGACAGGCTTCAGCTCGGGCAGCGCATCGGGCCATTGATTGGGTCCGCGCAGGCGTTCCCAGGGTGGCGTACCGGGTTCTCGCGTTGCGGCCTCGCGCTCGGCTCCGATATCGATCTGCTCGCGCCAATCCGGGTGACCTCGCGTGATCTCGGCTGCGACCGCAGTGTAGCCGCGGAAATGGGGCGAATGCACCATATCGATCGCTCGCTTCTGTTCTTGCGGCAGAGCGAAGAAGCGTCGGGTCCACTCCAGGACCTCTCGTACGAAACCCGGATCGATACCATGGCCGGTGATATAGAAGAACCCAATTTCCCGGGCGGCCGCTCGCAGGTCCGCCAGGAAGGCCGCTCGCTCCGCGGGCCCAAGGTCGAACCGCTCCAGGTTCAGTACGGGGAGCGCACGTCGCGTCACGAATTGACCCAATCACCGAATGACAGCCCGATACGCTAGCGCTCACTCCCGGCTCTTGTGAAACATCCGTTCGTTGGGTCCTCATTCCCGGTGATCCGCGCCGACCGGCAACCGGTGACATTTCGGTGTCGAACGCAGGCCATTTCCCCGAAACGCAGACCCTTTCAGAACCGCCGAGACCTGTCGCATCGACCGCGATCCATGAGACCTTGAGCCATCGAGTCGTTGCAGCTCTGCGAGGAATACCATGCGAGACCAATATGTCGATGCCGCGCTGGACCGTCTGACAGAGTTGGTGGACGCGGGCGTCACCGTACCCACGGCGCACGAAAGCGTGGTCAGGAACTTTGAGCTGAGCGCATACGAATCTCATGTCCTGCTCTCACGCTACGACACAATGCTCTTCAATCTCGATAAGGTGATCACTCGTAGGGTTCGAGCACAGCCGGCCCTGACGGCGTAGCGCGGTCAGGCGGCCCAACATCGGATCGAACTGCTAACGCGTCTACAAGGCTCAGTGAGACCTGAACGCCTGCGACACCGGAAGGTTCAGCGCAGTCGTTGACGCGCTACGAACAGAGCCGCGAGGGTTCGTGCATCGGTAATGCCTTCCTCGGTCACCAACTCCTCGACACGATGCAGCGGCCAACCGATCACTTCCAGAGGCTCCGGCTCATCGCCCGTGCTCGTGGACGGGAACAGTCCGGTGGCCAGGACGACTTCCATCCGGTAACCCAAAATGCCGGGAGCCAGCGCCAGCGTGTGGAGGGTTCGCAGGTTCCGGGCGGCATAGCCGGTCTCCTCGCGCAATTCGCGGTTTGCGGCTTCCAGCGTCGTCTCGCCGCTCTGCACGCGCCCCATGGGCAGATTGAGCTCGTAGCGCTCGGAGCCGACCGCATATTCGCGCACCAATAACAGATTGCGCTCGTCCAGCAGGGGCACAATGATGATCGCACCCGGATCTGCGCTGCCGGCGACCCGTTCGAATTCACGCACGCTGCCGTCTGCGAATCGCAACTCGACCGCTTCAATGTGAAACAAGCGGGAGCGCGCGGCGGTACGCACGCTGAGTATCTCCGGCTCCGCGCCGTTGGAGCGACGAGTCGTCGTCACCGTTTCAACCGGTCAACCGGTCCGCAGCCAGATCTTCGCTCGCCGTGAGCGTGGCCAGCCCGTGGTGGTCGCCTTGATGGTAGACCAACGGACGCTCGCGCGTGTCCGTATGGGCCCAAATCACCTTGCCGATGAAGATCGTGTGATCGCCACCGTCGTGGGTCGACTCGGTCTCGACCTCGATGTGAGCCACACATCCCTTGAAGAACACCGTGCCGCCGGTTCCCCCGGTGACGCGCGGCACATCGTCGAAGCGGTAGCGCTCAGGCGTCTTTGAGGCGAAACGGCGCGACAGAGCCGCCTGGGACTGCGATAGCACGTTTACCCCGAAGCGCGGAGTCTGCGATAACGCATTATGAGTGTCGCTGTTCCGATGCATGCACAACAGGACGAGGGGTGGCTCGGCCGACAGCGGCAGAAACGCCGTTGCCGTCGTGGCGTGCAGCCGGTCGTCGAGGCGGGTTGTGACCACGAACACTCCCGATGCGAGCTGGCGCATTGTTTTACGGAACGCATCGGCTTCAATCATTCGTACGAGCCTACTCAAAGAGCGATAACAGCGCGGTTACAACAGCATAACCGGATGGAATGTTCGCATGCCAGGCGCCCGTATTCACCCCTGGAGGCGCTATACCCTAGTATCCTGTTTGGCTGTCTTCTGAGGTAATGACGTGGCGCATCCGTTTATTGAATCTATTGTCAAACGACGTACCCAGTACGCGCTCGGTAAGGACTTGCCTTTGCCGCGCGCCGAAGTGGTGCAACTGATCCAGGATGCGGTCCGACACTCGCCGTCCTCCTACAACTCGCAAAGCGCCCGCGCGGTGATCCTCTTTGGCGCCCACAGCGAGAAATTCTGGGGATTCGTGTACGAAGCGCTGCGCGCGCGGACCGCGCCCGATGCCTTCACGCGCACCGCCAGCAGGCTGCGCTCGTTCCAGGCCGCCGCGGGCACGATATTGTTCTTCGAAGATGAGGAGACGATTCGAGGTCTGCAGCAGAAGAACCCGGCGATCGCCGACCTGTTCACGACGTTCGCCGAGCATTCGAGCGGCATGGCGCAGTATGCGGTATGGACCGCACTCGCCAATGCCGGGATCGGTGCGAGCCTGCAGCACTATTATCAGCCCCTCGTGGACGAGCAGGTTGCCGCAACCTGGCAAGTGCCCGCCAGCTGGAAGATCCGGGCGCAGATGCCTTTCGGTTCCAACGAGGCGCCGCCGGCGGCCAAGACCTTCATCGAGGATGCGGTGCGTTTCAAAGTGTTCGGTGAATGAGTGGGTGTCAGATAACACTGGCACGGAAGAGCGCGTGCGGGGGCAATGTGTCTGATCGAGGGCGGTTACCCGGAATCAGCCGGCATCGGCCACGTTCCAACACCGGTTGGAGCGCTGGCCGGTGACGATCGCCGTGCGCTCATAATGCAACATTTCCTCGATCGATCCGATGAAGGGTTTGATGGCGCTCAAAAAGGACTCGAATCCCCGTGAGTGGCGAAAACCGCTGAGGTGCCCTTCGAGCGAGTCCCATTCGATCCGCAGAATGTAGCGATCGGGCTCTTCCCGGCAGCGCGCCAGCTCGTAATGCAGACAATGGGGGCAGGCATCCAGGAAGGTCGCCGCGACCGTGTAGGCCGCCTCGAACTCCTCGCTGGGGTCGGGTCTCGCGCCGCTCACAGCCCCTTTGAGCTTGTAGCGAATGTACTCGATGATCATTCGTGCGCCGCAACCATTCGGTGAACGCGCCAGACCGCCAGCGCCATCAGGCCTGCGATGACGGGTATGCCGAGCGCGATTGTGATCTCCGGGTTGACGGGCCAGCCGGCTGCATGCGCACCCTTGGCTGCGTAGCCCAGCAGACTCGCCACATAGTAGGTCACGGCTGCTATCGACAACCCCTCGACGGTCTGTTGGAGGCGAAGCTGCAAGCGACCGCGGCGGTCCATTGCCGCGAGAATTCCCTGATTCTGCTGCTCGAGGAATACGTCCACCTGGGTCGCGAGCAGTTGCGTCGATCTGGATAGTCGGGCGGAGAGCGTTTCCTGGCGCGCCGCCGCGGAGCGGCAGGTGCTCATGGCCGGTCCAAAACGGCGGTCCATGAATTCCCGAAAAGTCTGCACGCCGGCCACGCGGTCTTCCCTGAGCTCCGCGATCCGCCTGTTGACGAGATCCTCATAGGCCGCGGCGGCACCGAAGCGAAATAGATTGTTCGCGTAACGGGACTCGATTTCCGCGGACAGGCGGGTGAGTCGCATCAGCAACTCGCGCTCGGCGAGTCGGTCCGCAGCCACCATCTGCATCGAGATCTGCGCGAGCTCCTGCTCGCAGCGCGCGAGAAACGGAGCCGCCGCGCGCGCGATCGGCAAGGCCAGCAACGCCAGCATCCGATAGGTTTCCATCTCGAGGAGTCGCTGCGCGGTACGGCCCGCCTGGCGACTCGTGAGACTGATGTCCTGTAGCAGGAACCGGCTGCAGCCATCTTCGTGAATTCGAAAGTCCGTGTACGCGGACGCGGCCCCGCCCGCCACGCGCGCGCCAACCAGCGGATTGCCTCGGAAATAGCGCGCGCTCAGGGCTTCATGATCGAAACGGGGCGCGTCGGTTTTGGCGATCACGAGGTGAGCGGCGGTCAACACCGTGCCAGGGAGTGTCAAAAGCCAGTCAGCCGGAACCGCGCGCAGTGCGGGCTCGGCGAACGGTTGATCTTCCAGTCCGGGGACCAGGAACTGATAGCGCGTGAATTCTCCGTGCCGCTCCCACCTGAGTCGGAAGGCGCCGAGATCCGCGCTGAAGTGATTTTGACCGGACTTCGGAGGGCGGATGCCGAAGCGGGCCGCGAGCTGCGTCACGCATTCCCAGGCAGCCTCGGCGCCGCCGGCGTCATTCAGCAGTGCGACGTAGGACAAGCGCGCGGGCGATGTCAGTTGCTCGGGCGGGCGGGCGTGCACCTCATCGTTGAGCTCGGCTCGCAGCAGGTGATCGGGAAGTCCATAGGTGAATGACAGTTCGCGAGCGGGCACCGGTAGATCATTCATAGTGACCAATCCGAGAAGCAGGGTTCTTCAGCCGCCATCCGGGTGGGAGTGTCGGAGTCAACGGGTCCGTCGCCGCGCACTCGCCAAGAGCTCCAGTGCCCCGCGCGGTGCTGTTCGATGTCCTGCTCGCCGAATCGAAACAGGTACAACCATTCATTCTCGATGAGCTGGCGCACCCTTGAATGTTTCACGAGGACTCTTTCAATCATCCAACGCGGTGAGTCGATGAACACCGACAGGCGCAAGGGCGCATGCAGCCACCGATGGCCATCGTGCAGCGACTGCCGGGCCAGTCCGATGCGCAGGTCGCCCGTGTTGCCTTCGAAGACTCCGATTCGACCGCAGGCGACATTGTGCAGCAGCTTGTTGCCGCTGCCGAAGCGATCGGGGTCCAGGGTGGAGGCAAGATATTGCAGGTTGATCCAATGAGCGACCACCATCGGCGCCGTCATGATGAGCTCCAGTATGGTCCCCTCGGGATCCTGTTGCCATGCATAGTCATGTAGAAACGCCCGCCCGGCCAGGTCCAGGTGCCGTGTTCGCGAGCGCGGGGCGACGATGAATGCCGCATTGCCGGCCAGTCCCCATTCGGGCCGGGTCTGCGCCCAATCGTTGCCGCGCCGGCGCAGCGCCTGCAGCAACCTGGGAGCATCGTTACCGAGGTGACCGAGTCCCAGACTCGGTGCCCGCTCACTACGGGCGCTATGCCCGGCCTGCGCAAGTCTACCCTCCAGGCGGCGCACGTCCTCGAGGTGACTCGGCGGCACCCGCTCTCGATCAAGAAGGTGTACCTCATCCGTCGTGGTGTTGTGCAGGGCTGCCATTACGTAGGTGCTCGACGGAATGTGAACGTCCTGCTCGGCCAATTTGCTCCGCAAGGCAGTGTCATTGAGCAACTCCGCGAGCACGCGCGCATTGATGTCACCGGTTTGCCCACCACAGGCGCCGCAGTCCAGGGCGGCTTTCTGCGGGTTGTTGGCGCTCTGGCTTCCATGGCCGACCAGCACCCACAGGCGGGGGAAAGTCCGACCGATACCCATTGCGTGCAAGATCGAGCCGGCGAGTTGGGCTTTCTTCTCGAGGGCGCCGGGGCCGCTGGCCGCGAGACGGGGACTCAGCAGGGCCCGCTCGGAGCGGGTCAGCCCCAGGTGATCGACCTCCGCGGTTGGGTTCACGCCGAAATGCCTGCGCAGCAGGGCAGCCACGAATCCGATACCAAAGGATTCCACGAAGCAGAAGGCGCTCGACGGCATACGCCAGAAGGTCCGCACGGCGGCAAACCGCCGCAGCCGGCGCGCCCGGCGAATCGAGATTTCCTGATCGGCGCGCGAGCGTCCGGTCGAATCCGACACGCGCCAGCTCGGCGCGAGCAGTCCCGGTACTTGCGGGCGTGCCGCGCCGGTGCCGATCAATTGATATTCAATTGGAAGGCCGAAGAAGCCAGCGAATCCGCGAGTCTCAATGGACGGATCGTCCCTCTCGAGATGGCGGCGCAAGCGCTCCGATCTAACATCGATGCAGAACACGAGCTCGGTGGCAGGGGCCGCGGTCGCGCGCGGCGCATCAGCCTCGATGCGCGTTGTGCTCAGCAGGCCGATCAGTCCCCTCTGGAAGGCGATCTCCTGCGCCCGCTGCGCGATCAGATCTGGCAGCCAGTCCTCGGGAGCGGGTGCGCGCCGCGCGCTCTGCCAGCGGGCGATCCATCTGCCACCACGAGAAGCCGGCCCGCGATCACCGTCGTGCAACAGCGCCTCCCAACTCACTCTCACGGCGAGCAATTCCCGCAGATGCGGATCGCACTTGCCCGCGAGCCGGGCATCCCATTGCAGATACGCACACCAGCTGGCCCAGCCGTTGATTCGCAAAAGGCAGGTCGAGAGAAAGTCCGGCACATCGCTCGCCTCGATGCCGAGGCGGGCGAGCGCCCACTCGATGGCCTCGTTCGCGCCGGTGGGCATTTCGCGCGAGCGCCTGCGGATTTCGGCTGCCTGCACCAGGGAGTGCACGGCGTGGTCAAACACCAACTCGGCGCGCCAACCCGGGAAAAAGCCGGGCGCCCGACCCCGGCGCCAGTCCGCTTGGTGCGCATCGAAATAGGAAGCGCAATATTGGCTGATCTGCTGAGTGATCGTCGTACTCCACCGCGGTCCGTGCGACCGGGCGGGCTCCTCATCCAGTGCATCCGAGAGCAGCGGCAATCCCCGTGGAGCAGGGCGGTCGCTCCCGAGCTCGGCGATGATTTGCGCGGGCGTCCTGTCAGCCTCGTGCTCGCGAATCGCGCGGGCTACGTCAGTGCTCTCCAAGTCAACAGCCTCACGCATCGCAACCGGCGATCCGACCCAACGCCGCAGGGCGAGCAGCGCATCGGCGAAGCGCCGGTCGAGCAGTCCCCAGTAGGGATTGACCGCGATCTGTCGATCCAGTGGCCAAGCCGGTGCGATCACGCCACAGGCCTGCTCGATGGCGGATGCCAGCGACCCGCTGCGCGGCGCGGGCTGCCGTTCAAATGCAGTCATGGATTACCCACCCGAGGTGATGTGGACCGGCCAGAGACGTCGCGTCAGGTGCGTAAAGTATTCATCCAGGTAAAACCCCGCATAAATCCAACGGTAAACTCGGCCGGTCGATGAGGACAGCCAACACGATGAAAACACCGCTTGAGCGAAATACAGCGCCACGAGCACTGCCACTGCCATGCCGGCCGGAAGGCCGCCCGGTTGTCGCGCAACAGGCTCCATGAGACCGGCGAGCAATGCGTGCCAGGCAAGGTAAACTTGAGTTGCCGCGAGCAGCGCCAACAGGCCGGGTAGCGATGTCGACCTGCGCGGAGGCACCGGCCACAACAGAGTTGCCAGCCCACAGGCGAGAATGGCTGTCGCCGTCCAGGGGACAGGAGGCGCGCCCAACCCCCGTTCCCACAGCAAACTGCTGCCGAGGATGATTCCCCAGGCCAGTGCAAGGCTGAATATCCAGCCGGCCACAGGCGCGCGCGGCTGCCGGTGTCCGGCGTTCGTGAGAAGGGCCTGCTCCAGGCTCGCCCGCACCGTCTCACCGGCCGTGAGGAATGCGTGGGCCTTGTAGAGAGCATGCGCGAGAATATGCAGCAGCGCGAGGTCATACAGTCCCAAACCACACTCCAACATCGTAAATCCCATCTGCGAGCAGGTGGACCAGGCCAATCGGACCTTGATGGTGACTCGGGTCATCATGACCAGGCCGGCCAGCCCGGCTGTCAGGCCCCCAACTACCACGAGGAGAGTCTGGGCAGCAGTCGCGGCCGCGATCAGCGGTGCCAGCCGGATCAGTACGTAGGCTCCGAGGTTGACGATGCCGGCGTGCAACAGCGCTGATACCGGCGTCGGCGCCTCCATGACCTGGATGAGCCAGCCGTGCAGAGGCAACTGCGCGCTCTTGATGAGGACTGCGGTTGCAATCAACACGGCAGCCGCGGCTGCGGGGGCGGGCAGCATCGGATTGGCCGCGACGGCGTTCAGCAGGAGCGGTATCTCCAGTGTTCCGCACTCGCGATACAGCAGAACGGCCGCCGCAATCAGGCAGATCTCAGCCAGGCGGCTCGCCAGGAATTTCTTGTGCGCAACCAGAATAGCCGGTGAGCGGTCGCGATAGAATGTCAGCAGGTGATGCAGCCCGGCACTGCTGAGCGACCATGCCAGGATCATGACCCCGAGGTGGCTGGTCACGGCCACGGCGGTGACCGATGCCAGTGTGAACAGGAAAGCGACCCTGAAGCGCCGCTGGCCCGGCTCACCCTGCAGATAGCGGCTGCAGTAATCGCCGATGATCCAGCCCAGAAAAGCGATCAGGGCCGTGAACACCACAGCGGCGGGCGAACCGAATGATCCGGCCGCGCGCTCGGCATTCCAGACTGCGGCGCCCGTGACGACCAGCGAAGACGCCAGGGCCAGTCGGGTTGTAATGGCCACCACGCGCCAGCCGTCAATCCTGCGATTCATACTCGCCAGGGCTGCGGCGAAGTAGACCGCCGGCAGCATCCACAAGATCGGTTGCAAGGGGTCGGGCATCGGGGCTCCACGCGTTTTTGCCGTGCCGCCCAGTATCGACGCGCGGCTCATTCCCGTAAAATAGAATGAACTGAACAAAACGTTCCATAAAAGAGAACATGAGAAATCTCAACTTCCGGCATCTGTTGTATTTCTGGCAGGTGGCCAAGGTCGGGCACCTGACGCGCGCGGCGCGCCAATTGCGGCTGTCGCAGTCGGCTCTGTCCGCTCAGATCCAACTTCTCGAGGGTTATCTTGGACGACCGCTGTTCGACCGGACCGGCCGCACGCTCGCCCTGACCGAGTTCGGCGCAACGGTGCTCGGCTATGCCGATGCGATCTTCGGTCTGGGCCAGGAGTTGCTGGCGAGCGCGCGCGGCGGGCAAGGGGCGCCGATCCAGCATCTGCGTGTGGGTGCGGTCGCGACTCTGTCCAGAAACTTTCTGGAGAATCTGCTGCGGCCGCTCCTGGGTACGCGCGGTATCCGGCTGGCGCTGCAATCCGGCAGCCTCGAAGAGTTGCTGGCGGGCCTGCAGGTCCACAATCTCGATGTGGTTTTCTCAAACCGCGCGGTTGTGGCCGAAGCCGGCCGGCCCTGGCGGTGCGTGCGCATAGACCGGCAGTCCGTGTGTCTGGTAGGTCCACCGCGACCCGCCGCTGCCCGCTTTCGTCTGCCGCGCGATCTCGCCACGGCACGCTTCGTGTTGCCCGGGCCGAGCAGCGACATCCGGAGTCAGTTTGATGTCTGGTGCGAGAAGCGCAAACTGCACATCGATATCGCGATGGAGGTCGACGATATGGCGATGCTGCGGCTGCTCGCCCGAGACTCGGGAGCGATTACCGTCGTGCCGGAGGTGGTCGTGCAGGACGAGCTGCGCGAAGGGCGCTTGCAGCGCTATTGCGCCGTTCCCGGCGTGTTTGAGAACTTCTATGCCATCACAACCGCGCGCCGCAGCCCGAATGCGCTGCTGGATGCCTTGCTGGCCGCACGCAATTGACGGGGCAACGCATCAAACAAATCCGATGGCCCGCCCGGCGAGGCTCACGCCGAACCATGCCGCGAGTGATAACCCAACTGCGAACCTCACGGCGGTCCGAGAGGCGTTGGGCCGCAAGGCGATACGGTTGAATGCCGCGATTTGCACGACGACCGCGACCGCGAGAAGCACCATCTTGCAGGCGAAGGCGGGATTGTAGAAGTAGTGCTTTGGGGCTCCCAGGAACATGACCGCTCCGGAGGCGACCGCCAGCGCCAGTCCGAGCCACATCAGGCGATTCATTCCGGCCGCCACCTGTGAAACCGACTGTTCTGGGAACACCAGGCGCAACAGCCGCAGGCTCATCAGCGCCAGAGACGCCAGCAGCAAAATGAAGCCGATGATGTGAATGAACTGCAGGCCTGCCGTGAAAAGATGGTTCGCCTGGGCTACCCAATGGGACAGGGTGGTGCTCTGGACGGCGGACAGAATGGCATCCACTGACATCGTCAGGTCCAATGAGGAATGTAGGCGATGAGCCGGCCGAAGAGGATGACCAGGGTCCACAACACCAGGGATGCGTAACCGGCGAAGCGGGCACTGGCGGGCAACACGGCGGCTGGCTCCGCCAGGACCTCGGGATGGCGGGCCACCCCCCATTCGAAATAGCTTGCGTTGATCCCGGCCAGCAGGATGAAAGCAAACTTGAACGGTGTCGCCGGACTGTCGAGCACCGCCCGTGCCTCCGCCCAAACGAGCAATCCACCGGTCACGAAAACGAGTGCAAATCCGGTAAGCAGATACACTCGCAATTGCTGCAGCACCTGGACGACGGGCACCTCGCGTAAAGCCGCTCCGATCAAGCGCAGGTCTGTGATGAAGATCAAGCCGACGGACAGGGAGAGTGCGATGAGGTGAATGCCTTCGATAATGGGAAATGCATAGCGCGACTCCGCGATCGCCGTGCCGATCGAGGTCGCCTCGAGCGCGTCGGCCCATCGGTACAAGATCTCAACGGCGCTCATTTTGTCACTGGAGGCGCCGGGGCGGCCGCCGCGGGCTGCGAAACCTGCCCGAACATCTCATTGTTCTCCACGCAGGTCCGCTCGAAATGATCGGGGATGCGCTGCGTGCCCTGCACATTCGCCAGTGCAACCTCGTAATGCCAGTCATCCGGACTATCATCCACGGTGTAGCGTCGGGCGGGAATGGTAGTGGTCCACGGACGCGTATAGACGGTCGGATCGGTTATTGTGGCCACGTAGTTATAGTGTTTGCGATCGTTGTCGAAGATGAATCGCTCTTCGATATGTACATTTTCGCTGGCGAACTCCCCGGTTCGGGCCAGGCGCGCCTTGCCGTTGTTGTTGGTGACGTCAACGACCAGTGTGTTGCCCTCCCAGCGGCCCCGGGAGTCGCCGTTCCAAAGCTTGATGTTGTCCGGCAGGTGGGGTTTGTTGCTCAGGTGGATGATGCGGGTACCCGAGTTGAAAAGAAGCAGAACATAGCCGGGGTATTGACGGATCTCATAGCCATGCCAGGTGAATGACTTGGGCACCCCGCCCGGCGAGCAGCGCGCGAACGGCTCGACATACTCCGGCCGGGTCGGATTGAAGAGGTGTGCCAAGAGCTCCTCCTGGCGTGCCTTCGCCCAAGGTTGGAATGGCACGAGCCCGTCGGCCGGATCCGATATGCGGCTGGGTGCCCGTTCGCTGCGGGGGCCCAGATGATGATTGCGGGTGGAGGGATCGCCGGGGATGCCGCCCTGCGGATCGGTCCAATTGTTGTGATTGGCGATGGTGTTGGACCAATCGCCCTGCACATCGGGCTGTCCATCGGGCAGCCTGGGCCCGTTCCACTTGCCCGATTGAATCACCCGCACCGTGTGCTCCCACCTGATTCCGCCGGCCCGCGCTGGAGTTTGTCCCTGCGTAGCTGCCACGGCAGCCGGCGATTGCCCGTGCGATGCCGCCGCGGCGAGCCAGCCGGCTGCTGCCAGCAGCCACCGCGCTGCATACCCGAGAGTTCTTTCCCGCGTCATTTGCTCACCGCCGGCACTGGGTAGTACTGATCGAAATCCAAAGTGAAGCAGTAGTTCTCAATGAGCTGAAAATTCTTCTCCCGGTGTCGATATAGCAGCACCTCGATGTCCCAGGGGCGGCTGTAGACCTTGGGGTCTTCGAGACGGGCTTGGTAGTCGATGGTGTTGGCATCGAGATACGTCCAGCGCTCGACGACGTGAAGAGATTCACTGTGGAAATCCCCCGCGCGATCGAGCCAGGTTTCATCGTTGAAGTCGGTCACGTCGACTATCAGTGTGTCGCCTTCCCAATGTGCTCGCGAGTCGCCCAGCCAGAATTCATTGACGTTCTCGCCGGTCGGATGCAGCGTTCCATTCGTGTTGATCGTGCGTACCGAGTGTCCAAATTCGAACACCAGAGTCAGATCCTGGGCGCGCTGAAAGATCTGAAAGGGTTCCGGGTAGTAGATGCCGCGGGGCGTACCGAGCGTCCAGCACTTCAACCGCGGATCGTCAGTGCCGCGCCGTTCAAAGTTCTTCTGCCTGCGCTCCAGAGCCTGCGGCAGATAGGGAATCTCGTTTCCGACCACCACGCCCGCGCCCGGCGGCGCGTCCTTGCGCGCTCCGTGCGGCTGCAGGTCGAAGTCCGCGGCGCTCGTAGTCTGCCAGATGCCGGAGAAATCCGGCTTGCCGTTGGGCAGCCGCGGCACCTTGGGGGCAGCCGCCAAGGCACTCGCGGCGTGCGCCACGCACAGCAGGCAACTCACCAGCGCGAGGGTGCCCCGCGCACGTTTCCGGTGCGGCACCTTATTGAGCTCCCGGTGGGCTTCCGGTGGGCGGCGCGTCCTGCGCACCGCCTGTTTGAAACGTGCGTCCATCGGCCAATGACAGGGTCACCGCATAACCGAATGCGCCGCCTGCCTTGGCCAGATAGCCTTTCACATGCACCTTCGCCCCCGGCTGCAGATCGGCCTTCAACAATCCCTTCAGGGCGAGTGAATTGGGGGCTCCGAGCTCGACACCCCAGTTGGTGACGGTTCCCCCGTCTCCCGGGACGTCGAAAAACAGCCAGCTATGTGGGTTGACCCACTTCGCCTTGGTGACGACACCGGTCAGATCGATCGCTTTGCTGGCGTCGTATTCAGCTGCGAAGGCGTGGTGCGCCAAGGCCGGCAGCGCCGGGGCCAGCAGCGAAGCGATGCCGAGAAGACTGAGCGCTGCGCGCGCGGTGAGCGTGGCTCCCTTGAACGAATTCACGATGTCGGGTCTCCCAACCAGATGAGTGGTAGTTGGTTTTGCAAGTCCCGCGCCAGCGGCAGCAAGCGGGCCGGGCCCGCGTACAGGCGCCTCAACTGTTGCAGCAGCGACAGTTGCGGTCTCAGCTGTTGCTGTGCGAGCAGTGTCATGGCAGGGCAGGGATGACCTGATTCGGATACCAGAAGCTCTTGTGGCACCCTTCGCACACCCCGTCCAGGACTCCCCCGGCTTTGACCAGTGCCACGGGATCCTTGGCATCGATCGCCGCAAGCGCCTGACGCGAGGCTAGACGCAGGGCGCGTGCAAAGCCGCGAAACGCTGCCGGGTTGGCATCAATCCGCTTCTGAATCTGCTGTGAGTCCAGCGCACCGGCGGCTTCAGCCGGAAATGCAACAGCCGCGACCCTGCGCCCGCGCACCGAAAGCAGCGTCGATGCTTCAATCAACGTGATCGCCTTGCGTCGAACTTCGGCCCACTCCTCGGGCGTGCGGGGCTGTTTCTCCTGTACACCCTCCTTGCTCAGTGTGGTCTCGACGGCATCCCAGAGTCCATCGGCGGCCGGATCGACGATCCCGTCCATCACCTCCTGGAGGGTCGCCTCGTCAGCCGCTGCAACGGCTTGCCGTCCACCGGAGCGGGCGGTCGTTGCGGCCGACAGGCTGAGGAGCAGGCCGAGGGAAAAGAGCAGCGCGATCTTCGTAGTCATGAGTTTATAACCAACCGGTGGGACCAACATGCAACCTCGGCTGCAACCTGCATGCCAGTCTCCTGCTGGCATGCAGGTTGCACCTGCCTGCCATCACGCCTATCCGGCGCATATCGATCAGTTGGAGAAGAGAGATGCATCCCATAACGAGGGCGGTGCTCGCGGCGTTGGCCGCCGTGGCCGCGGTTGACCCAGCGATTGCTCAGACCACGAGTGAGGGCGGTCAATTGAGACTTGCGGCAGCGGATGCCACGGCGGCGGCTGCCCCGGCGAACAATCCGGACGCCGACGGGTTGGAGACGCTCATCGTCCTCGGGACCGCACGCAGCGATACTACAACCCTGACCAGTACTGCTCCCGTGGATGTCATTACCCCGGAGCAGCTACAGCAAACGGGTGCCGTTACCATCAATCAGGCGTTATCGAAGCTGCATCCCTCATTCAATTTCCCACAGGGCCAGAACGCGGTGAAGGGGCAGGGTGTACGTGCCGCCTCGTTGCGCGGCGTCGGCCCTGCCTATACGCTCATTTTGGTCAATGGCAAACGCCGTAACCCTTCGGCATTGCTGGCAAACACCGACCCATGGCCGGCCGCGCAGGTGGTGGACATCAACTCCATCCCGATCAGCGCAGTGGATCACATCGAGGTTCTCAGGGACGGAGCGGCGGCCCAATACGGCTCCGACGCAATTGCCGGTGTCATCAATATCGTCCTCAAGAACACCGCCAGGGAGGCGGATCTGACGGCCAATTACGGTGCTTATACCGACGGTGGCGGCCAGACCCAGCAGTATCTGGGTACCCAGGCCTGGCAGTTGGGCGAGAACGGATTCATCAATGTCAATGTCCAGCGCCTCTACAACGCCAATGTCGATCGAAGCACGGCCGATTGGCGCCAGCTGTTTCCGAACGGCGATACCCGTAATCAGACATTTCCGGCGAAGTACGGCCAGTGGGGGCAGGCGCGGCGTGACAATTGGTCCGGTCTGGTCAATGCCGAGCTACCCATCACGGATGCCTGGAAGGCCTACGGTTGGCTCGACTTCGCCGATGAGGCCACCAGCGACTACGTGAATCCCGAGCGCGTCGTGAAAGCGAACACCCAAAGTGCCACCGCGACCAATCCGGCGAAGGTGTCCGAGACCGCCGTCCTGAGCGTGTATCCGAACGGATATCAACCCTGGATGAAATACAAGTCCAGGCAGTACGACCTCGTGGCCGGCGCGAAATACGCGACTGCCGAATTCGGCGAGCTGGACACCTCGGTTTCCTTCGGGCGCGACGATCTTGGCCGCTATACCTACAACACAATCAATCCCAGCTGGGGATCCGCGAGCCCCACGGACTTCTACCTCGGCTCCTGGAAGAGTCGCACCACCAGCGTGACCAGCGACTACCATCGCGATCTGCCGATCGACATCGTCAAGACGGCGGTTGTCAGTGCGGGTGCATTGTATCGCCGTGAAACCTGGGGTACCGGCGATATCGGCGACTACATCGGTTACACGGCAGGCCCATTGGCGGGCCAGACCTTGGCGGCGTTGTACGGTCCGGGCGGCGTGTACAATTCGTTTGCGTCCCAGTTCCCGGGTGTCAATTTCGCCGCGGACACTTCGGTCGTTCCGGCCACCGGATCATCGACAGTGGGCATTCAGCCGATCGATGCGGGTTCCGTTTCCCGGCAAGTGCAGGGTGGTTATCTCGGCGTCGACGCCAAGATCATCGAGCAATGGGATGTCGGCGTCACCGGGCGCTATGAACACTACTCTGATTTCGGCAGCACGGGCAATTACCGGTTCACGACGCGCTATGAGCTCATTCCGGCCATTGCGGTGCGTGGCACGGTCAGCAGCGGATTTCACGCGCCCAGTCTTGCCGAGCTCGGTCAACAGGCGACGGGCTACACCAGTACCTTCAGCAACAACGGCATCAGTATCCTCAGTCCCGGCCATACATTGCAGTTCCGGCCCAACGATCCACGCGCCGCCGCTTTCGGCGCCAGGCCGCTGGAGCCTGAAAAGTCCACCACCGAGTCGCTCGGCCTGGTGCTGCGGCCCGACCACAGCAGCTCAATCACCATCGATGCATACCAGCTGTCGATCCGCAATGTCATCACCAACACCGACGCTCTGCAGGGTAAGAACGTAACCAATGCATTTCTGGCCGCGGGGCTCACCGGATACAGCCAGGCCTCCTACTACCTGAATGCCTGGAACTCGCGTACCCGTGGCGTCGATCTGGTGGCGCGCAAGAATTTCAACTTTACCGGCAGTGCGTTCGACCTGTCGCTCGCGACGAGCTTTCTGGACACCAAGATCAGCGATGTGGTGGGGGCGGTCACCGTCAACGGCGTGCCCGGATCGAACGCCGTCATAGGTGCGTCCCGGATTCGCGATGCGCAGACCGGCGTGCCGAAGAACAAGGTGATTCTCGATGGCCGCTACACGTTCGGAGCCTGGTCTATCGATGCCACGGAGACCCGCTACAGCAGCTACCGTTACAACGTGGGGGCCGTGCCGTTTGTCGCGACAGCCAATGGCAACATCGACCAGATCTTCTCGCCCGAGTATTACACCGACCTGTCGGTGGACTATCAGGTGTTGAAGCTGCTGCGTGCCAGCCTGCTGGTGCAGAACCTGTTCAATCGATATCCCGACAAGTATGTGCTCGGCAACCGCTCGAGCGGCATCAATCCGTATTCCTTCATCGCTCCGAACGGGGCCTCCGGCCGCTTTATCGAGGCCGGCCTGACTTATACGTTCGAGTGAGGTGGGTGTCGTCATGCAGACTCGAAGACAGTTCCTCGGAATCGGCGCCGCGGCTGCTGCCGTGGCGCCTGGGTTGTTGCGCACGGTACGGGCGGCGGACGGTCCTGCCGTTGCCGACCCTCTCATTGCTGTAGATTGGCACAGTCACTTCGTCTCGCGAGCGGAGGTCAAATTCCTCGCCGGACGCCGGAAGCCCCCCCGCATCGTCAGCCAGCCGGACGGCTCGACGCTGCTCGACAATCCGGACACGGCCTCTTTCGCCGCCAGTCGCAGCGAGTATTCCCCTTCCGACATCGAGGCGAGGTTGGAGAATCTGCAGGAACACGGCATCGAGCGTCAGCTCCTGACGCATACCGTGGCTGCCGGGTTCGATGCTACCGTGCCGTTGGCGGATGCAAAGCTGTTGTTTCGCGCATTCAATGATGAACTGGCGCAGGTAGTGCGACGCTATCCGGACAAATTCCTGGCGGTCGCAGCCCTTCCGAGCGGCGACCCGCTCTGGGCGGCGCAGGAGCTGCGGCGGGCACATGAGGAGTTGGGATTCATCGGTGGCTCGCTGCCGTTGAATGCGTTCGCTACTCTGGAAGGTGCCCGCACGCTAGCGCCCCTGTTCAAGGCCGCACAGCCGTTGAAAAGTCACTTCTTCATTCATCGGGCGCCCGCCAATCCAGCGGTGCCAGGGCAACCCGCCGTGGTTGTCCCCGCGGACACGGCCTACGCTCGCTGGAGCCTCATCAGCAACGCCCACCTGACGGCCGGTGCGATTACGTTGGGACTGACCGATTTTCTGGATCCGTTTCCGGACGTCACGGTACAGGTCATCATGTTAGGCGGCTTCTTTCCGTACCTGATCGATACGCTGGTGCAGACCGCTCAGGCAAACGGAGTGGCGGATCCGAAAACACGCCTGCGCCGCCTCTACATCGATCCCGGTCCTTACTCTCGCAATGCGCAATGGGTGCAACTCGCCGCCGCCAAACTGGGGGCGGACCGCATCCTCTTCGGCACTGATTATGGTGTCGGCGGCGGCAAGCGCGGTGATGTGGGACCGGCGGTGGCCACTTTGAATGCGGCACTGACGGCATCGCAGCGCCAGTTGATTTACCGCGACAACAGCTTGGCTGTGTTGCGTGCGAAGGGCCGCACTTGAGGGCAGCCGGTTACATTTCGGTATGAGTGGCGTCGTAATCCGGTTTCCCGGGGGCGCCCAGCCGGTCGCAAAGGCGGTATATAACCAGCCGAACAAATTACGTTCCCGCAGTTATTCGACCCCGAGCTCAAAGCCGGATAGTTTGCCGCCCGCCACAGAGGTTTGGAGCGGTTCGTGGATCATGAGTGAGCAACACCCGGCGCGCTTGCTGGCCTTCCCGCCATCGCAGGAGTTGAAAGGGACCCTCCGTCCCACATTTCTCGTCTGCGCGGATACCTGCTCACAGGAGGTAATCGGCAGGCTGCACCGCCTGGCCCCGACCGAAGCTACCGTGTTGATAACGGGCGAGACCGGCACGGGCAAGGAGGTCGCGGCGCGTTACCTGCACGAACACAGCCGCCGGCGCGGCCCGTTCGTCGCCGTGAATTGCGGAGCGTTGAGTGAGCAACTGATCGAGGCCGAGCTGTTCGGGCACGAAGCGGGCGCCTTCACGGGAGCCCAGCACGCGCGTCCCGGCTGGTTTGAGAGCGCCGCCGGGGGCACATTGTTCCTGGATGAGATCGGCGACATGCCGCTGCAGCTCCAAGTGAAACTGTTGCGTGTGCTGCAGGAGCGGCAAGTCGTGCGCCTCGGGTCCCGAAAGCCAACTCCTGTGAACGTACGATTGATCGCGGCGACCAACGTCGACCTGGAGCGAGCCGTGGCGCAGGGTCGTTTTCGGCGCGACTTGTATTATCGACTCAATGTTGCGGCGGTCGATCTGCCCCCACTGCGCCAGCGAGGCAGGGACGTTCTGGCGCTCGCTGCCCATTTCGTGCAGGTCTATCAGTCCCAATCCGCCTACGAGCGGGTGGATATATCCGCGCAAGCCGAACAAGCGCTGCTCGCGCACTCGTGGCCCGGCAACATCCGCGAGCTCGAAAATGTCATTCAATTGGCAATGATCATGTGCGAAGACGGTGTCATACAGGCCCGCGACCTGCGCCTCGTGAGCGAGCGGGAGAGCGGGCTCGCCGGCAGCAATCCTGCAGGTATCCAGGTGAAATCAGCCGACAGCGACGCGTTGGATACACTGCGTGAGGGGCTTTTGCAACTGCTGGAGAGCGGCGAGTCGGAGATCTATCAGTCTGTCGAGCGCCTGTTGGTGACCGCCGCCTATGAGCACTGCCGCGGGAATCAAGTCCATACCGCCAGGCGCCTGGGCGTGTCGCGCAGCGTTTGCCGTGCGCAGCTCATGCGTCACGGCCTTCTACCCATTTCGTCTTCCCGGGGATCTCCATGAAAAGTCTGATACTGATCGCGTGCGTGGCCTTTGTTTCGGTTGCCTCGGCCCAACAACCGGCGCTGAAAGAGACGCAGGGGCCGGCGTACAAAGCGCATGTGCTGTCGGTGGCCGAGCTGGATCATGCGCTGGCCACTCCCGCGAAAGTGCTCCTGATTGATGTGCGCCGCCCGGATGAGGTGAGCTCCAAAGGCGGTTTCCCGGTGTACCTCAGTATCCAGTCGGATCAGCTCGCCCAGAGCCTTGCCTGGATCCCCAGGGATCGGTCGATCATCACCGTTTCCAATCATGCAGCGCGTGCCGGCAAGGCGGCGGACTTGCTGGCCAGTAGGGGGTTCAAGGTGCTCGGCGCGATTGGCAGTCAGACGTATGAGCAAGCGGGCGGCAAGTTGGCGACGCACATTGCCGTACCCCCGCCTAAAGCGGTAAGTGGGCAGTAGCGGTGGTTGTCCTCCGTGTGTGCGCGGGTCGCTATATTGACCAGCGACCGCCCGCCGGACAGCCGATCCAGTCCGGCTGTTAGACGGGCTGCATGTGACGGCCCGGCCACTGTAGAGTTGGTCGGAGGACGACGAGGATGCGTACACTCGCGCTCCCGGCACTTGACCCGATTCACGGTTTGGCGACTATCCGTACCGCCGGTTGCAGTCGTCACCCCGATGTCACCTCGCATGGAATAGAGTATCCGCCATCGTTTGCACATTTCCGAGGATCGTTTATGTCGCTGCATCTTGGCGATATCGCACCCGATTTCACGGCCAACAGTACGGTGGGTGAGATCAGCTTCCATGAGTGGGCCGGCAACCACTGGGTGATCTTGTTCTCGCATCCGAAGGACTTCACTCCTGTTTGCACCACCGAGCTCGGGTACGTGGCCAAACTCGAGCCGGAGTTCGCCAAGCGCGGCGTCAAGGCCATCGGGTTGTCCGTCGATTCCCTCGACTCGCACCGCAAGTGGGCGGAGGACATCGGCGAGACTCAGGGTCATGCACTCAACTTTCCCCTGATCGCCGATCCGGACCGCAAGGTGGCTCGTCTCTATGACATGATCCATCCCGCGCACGATGAGCTCTACACGGTGCGTACCGTGTTTGTCATCGACCCCCGCAAGAAGCTGCGCCTGACCTTGACCTATCCCCAGACCGCGGGGCGCAACTTCAATGAAATCCTGCGTGTCATCGATTCGCTGCAGTTGACCGACAGCTACTCCGTGTCGACTCCGGTCAACTGGGAAACGGGTCAGGACGTCATCATTGTGCCGTCCGTGAGCGACGCGGAGGCTGAGCGCCGCTTCCTGCAGGGCTGGCGGGCGCTCAAACCGCATTTGCGACTCACTCCAGATCCGCGTTCGACCTCCCGCGGGGTTGATGTCGACGCCACCGGTTGATCCGCATAGCGATGAACCCGTACGCGACCGGCCGACCGGCCAGGCTGCAGCACATGGCCATTCGACAGCTCGCCGTCGGTACGGCGCTGAACCAGGAAGGAATTGCCGTGCGGGCCGGCCATCATTGCGCGGAGCCCATTCTGCGCCGCTTCGGTGTCGCAGCCACGGTTCGTCCCTCGCTCGCCTTTTACAACACTTGCGAGGAAGTCGATGTGCTGACGGCTGCCCTGCGCCGATTGACAGCGAGCTCCGGCCGGCGCTAGGCGCCTGCCGCGGAGCGTGGGCGCGCCGGGCCATTGACCGCCCGGGCATCATTTGATTCGGCGGCGGTGGCCGAGAGACAGGGACGGAGAATGGCCGAACGCCTTCGCGTACTCTCTGCTGAAGTGACTGATGTCGCCGAAGCCGCAGGCGAAGCAAACCTCCGTGACGGATCCTACCTCTTCCAACATCCGGTGCGCCCGTTCGAGGCGTCGCTGCCTTACGAACTCCATCGGTGAGTAACCACGGCTCAACCTGAATGCCCGATGTAAGCTGCGCGCACTGGTCCCGGTGACCGTTGCTATCCGCTCGATTCGCAACGGTTGTTCCAGGTTGCTTTCGATGTATTCCTCGGCGCGACGTACTTGCCAGGGCGGTGCCTGCGCACAGTCACCGTCGAGCCTGTCGCGCAGCGTGTGACGGCTCCCGCACAGTAACGCGACCATCAGTGCTTGTTCCAACTCGGCGACGAGCAGACGGCTCGAGAGCGCACTGGCATGGGCAATCGCAGCCAGGAGGCATGCGAGGATCCGTGTCAAATGCAGCGATTCGGGTGTTCCCAGCGGCAGGACGCCGTCGAACTCAATTTTGCGCGTGACGGGAGTACCGGTGAGTGCCGTCATTTTCCGCAGGAGGGCGGCGCGCGACACTCGCCACACAATCTGTTGAAAGTCGGTTCCGAAGTCGATGGTGGCCTCCGCCGGGGATATGCAGGCCGCCTGGGCAGTGATCGGGACGGCCAGCCGCGCGAAGCGCGTCACGCCGGAGCCGGCATGATGAAATTGGATGCGGATGTAATCGTCGTCGGGAAATTTCAACCTCAGCGGTGTTCCGTACGAGCAGAAGAACAGCTCGGAGCAGGGCAACTTGCAGTAGTTGGCCCAGGCATCCAACGAGCTCGCCCGCGGCAGCTCGAGGCATGTGGCCGCCAGTCGGGTCTCGATGATTTGGGACAGCTCGTCAACGGTGTTGACGCGAAAGCCCTTCTGCAACGCCGGTGCCCGTTCGGCGGTGGATGATTCCGCCGCCCCGAGCGCCTGGGAGGACTTGGTGCCCGCGGCCGCAGTGTTGGTCGCTCGCGGCCACGATTTGCTCGCAAAAGGCTGCACGGTCCGTTTCATTGGCTCTGACCCCCTGCCGACTTCAGTGGGCTGAAGCCGGCTGTACTCCCAATGATGCGCACTTTGGCGCGACACGCAAACTCATGGCGGAAACGGCCACGCGCCGCACTGCCGAAAAGCATAGCGTTGTTGCGCCGAGGATTGCGATTTTCCGAGTGCCTGAGAGGACCCGCCGTAACCGGGTGCGTCATTTCCGGCACAAATGTGCGAGAAGTCCATAGCTACGGTCTAATCTCGTCAGGATTGGTTGGCCGACCGTGGTGAGGCGCGCCCGCTGCAGCCGATGGGGTCGCAGCGGGCGTATTGCGCTGCAGCACAGTGCCGAGGATTGCAGACTTAGCGCCTGTATCGAGTTTGCGCGATCAGCGCGCGAGGTCGCGGCATCCGCGCACACACTGCGTCACGAATAGCAACCGCCCGCGACATCGATCCCAACATCGTCCTGATAAATCCATCGGCTGGGATGCGCAGTTGGGAGCGCGAAAGTTGCATAAACGTATGCTCATTCGTTATGTGCACGGCTCAGCCGGTTCCCTTAGAGTGTTGTTTCATCAGTGCGCCGGAGTATTCCATTGAGCGAGCTCACAGGCCGGGAAAACTGGCGATTCGATACCATCGCCGTGCACGGCGGATATTCACCCGACCCGACCACCAGGGCGGTGGCAGTGCCGATCTATCAGACCGTTGCGTACGCATTTGACAACGCGCAGCACGGTGCGGACCTGTTCGATCTGAAAGTCCCCGGCAACATCTACAGCCGTATCATGAATCCAACGCAGGATGTGCTGGAGCAGCGCTTGGCCGCCCTCGAAGGCGGACTGGCTGCGCTGGCCCTGGCCTCGGGGCAGGCGGCGGTAACCTATTCGATACTGACGATCGCCGAAGCCGGGGACAATATCGTCGCTTCCAGCGCGCTTTACGGCGGCACGTACAACCTGTTTGCGCACACGCTGCCCCAGTATGGCATCCAGACGAAGTTCGCCGATTACCGCCAGCCGGAGACCTTTGAGCCGTTGATCGATGCGAAGACCAAGGCAGTTTTCGTGGAATCGTTGGGCAACCCCCAGGGCAATGTGACTGATTTCGCACGCATTGCCGAGATCGCGCATCGTCACGGCGTGCCGTTGATCGTGGATAACACCGTGCCCACTCCGTACTTGAGTCGGCCGTTCGAACACGGTGCCGACATCGTAGTGCACTCCTTGACTAAGTATCTCGGCGGCCACGGAACGAGCATCGGAGGAGCCATAGTCGACTCGGGTAAGTTCCCGTGGGCGCAGCACAAGGAGCGCTTCAGGCGGCTCAACGAGCCCGATGTCAGCTATCACGGCGTCGTTTACACCGAGGCGCTCGGTCCCGCCGCCTACATCGGTCGCGCGCGAGTCGTTCCACTTCGCAATACCGGCGCGGCCATCTCGCCGTTCAACGCTTTTCTCATTCTCCAAGGCATCGAAACACTGTCTTTGCGGATCGACCGGATCAGCGAGAGTACGCTTCAGGTCGCGCGCTATCTGCAACAGCATGACAAGGTCGCCTGGGTCAATTACGCGGGCTTGGAGGATCACCCAGATCACGCGCTGGTGCGCAAATACCTGTCCGGCAAGGCTTCGGGTCTGTTGACCTTCGGGCTCGAGGGGCCCGCCGGTGAAGGGCGCGAGCGCGGTGCACGCTTTCTGGACGCGCTGCGCTTATTTACCCGGTTGGTGAATATCGGCGACGTGCGCTCGCTGGCCACCCATCCGGCCTCGACCACTCATCGACAGCTGTCGCCCGAAGAGCTGGCTCGGGCGGGCGTCTCCGAGGACACGGTGCGATTGTCCATCGGCCTCGAGCACATCAAGGACCTGCTCGATGATCTGGATCACGCCCTCGCGGCTGTTTGATTCCAGCGTCGGCGATCACGGCGCGCACCGCCGGGGGGGCGGTGCGCTCACGAGCGTCCGGCTGCTACTCCAGGCGCCAGTCCGCGGCCAGACCAGATCGCGGCCGCGATCGTGCCAATGACCAGTCCCGCGACGAAGATCGCCGCATGCGGGTCGGCGCGCGACAGGAGAAGGAGTCCAGGACCGGGGCAGATGCCGCTCGCGCCCCAACCCACACCGAAGATAGTCGCCCCAACCAGCAGCTTTGAATCCACGCGGGTGCGATCCGGCAGCTCAATCGCTTCCCCGAGAGCTGTGCGCCGGGTCCGGCGCGCATAGGCGAATGCCGGGATCGCAACCGCAATCGCGCCCGCCATCGTGAACACCAACGCGGGATTCCAGTGACCGGTGAAATCCAGAAACGCCAGTACATTGTTGGGGTTGACCATGCGCGACAGGAGCAGGCCTGAGCCAAACAACAAACCCGCGAGGAATGCATTGAGCGCTCTCAAGACGCGCTCGCGATGCGCAGCAGCGCGACGGTGAGCGCTGCGACGCCGATGAAGGTCAGGGTGGCGATCAGCGAGCGGCGCGAAAAATTGGCGATGCCGCACACACCGTGACCACTCGTGCATCCCGAGCCCAGGTAGGTGCCGAAGCCGACCAACAACCCGGCGGCTGCGTACCAGCCCGCTGAGTGCGTGAACTGGATGGCTCCGGGTCCGAACAGGATCGCCGGGGTGAGCAGGCCCGCGAGGAACGCGAGCCGCCAGCCATGATCACCTGGCTGGCCGCGCACCACCTGGGAGAGTATTCCGCTGATCCCGGCAATCCGTCCATTCAACAGAATGAGTGCCGCGGCGCCCGCGCCGATCAGTCCGCCGCCGGCGAGCGACTGCCACACTGGAATCTGTTCGGCTGCGGCGCCAGTCATGTCGAGTCTCCGTAAATTGCGGGCGAGCTTATGGATGAATCCGATGCCTGGCATATTGTCCGCTGCTCAGTCCGAGCGCGCCATCCTGCGGAGGTAACGGATGTTGACGTAGGGATTGCCGGCGGTTCCCTCCAAGGCGAGGGCCTTGCGTGATGAATTTAGTCCGACCTCCTGCGCGTAATGGTCGTTGATGACCGAAAGCGCCGCATGGCCGCGACGATGAGGCTCAGGTTAGCTCCCGCTGGAATGATGTCATCGTCACTCGGGCTTTCACATTGAAACGGCGGTCCGTTATCGTGAGGCACCTTGGACGACAATGCCCCGAATTTGCCGCATGCCGCGGCCCGACCTTCGCAAAGGCGCGTTGACGAGCTGAAGCAGCCGCCACGGAAGACGCCCGCTTCATTGCTTGCAGGTCAACTCATTGCCTTGCTGACGCCGGCAGCCCGCGCGGACCTGGCGCTCATTGTGAATGCTCCAAAGGGACTTGCAGTATCCGCAATTCCGGATGTCACTCTGGATGAGCTGTTGCGAACACTGGGACCTTTGGTGCAACTCAGCAGTGGCAACGGCGTTCTAGCGGCCGAGTCGAATCGCGTGCGCAGGGAGCTGCAATCGGCGCTGCGAACGTGGAGTGAGCTTCCTGAAGCGACCGACGCCCCCAGCCGTATTCGCGAAGCCATCCTGCATGGGTCCCTCGAGGCCGCGTTGAGCATCTTCGCAGCCGCCGGTGGCGTGTTTTTCGCGCATGTATACGGCGTGGACGTATCCCGCCGGGTCGTCCATTCGTTTCCAGAGGGCCTGCGCCGGACCGCCGAGGTGCTTCGCCTGGCGGAAGCCATCAATGCCATGAAGACAGGTCACATTGCTCATGCGAAGAGCCTCGTGATGGGCATCGAGCCGGCGGCCGCGACGCTCGCCTCGTTATGTCGCGTGGCCGATTCGGTTTCGCTGGACCTGATCTGCTGCCGCATGGTGATCGGCGTGTGCGATGAGGAGCCCATCGAGCGCGATGTCCTGGCGCTTTTGTTTCGGGTTCTCGAGCGCTTGCCCGTCGATTCCGCAATGCGCCGAGGCATGCTTTACAACGTTGCCTTGGATGCGTTTGTGCGCCAGGGCCAGTGGGAAGCGGCGCATGAGGTCGCCCTGCAGGCTCGCTATCATTTCATCAATGCCCGCGCGCAACTCGCGGTGTTCTACATCGATCTGTACCTCGCGCTCATCGATCTGGCGCGGGGGCAAATCCGCGCGGCTCGGGAAACGCTGGTGACGGCAAGCGCAGTGTTCGAGAGTGAGACACCCTATTCGGACAATGACCGGCGGTTGTGGCGCGCACTGCAAGGTATCTGCGATTACGAACTGGGAGAGGCGGGGACACTGACCGAACTGCTCGCATCCCACATCAATGACGGTGGGTTCGGTGAGTTGTGGCCATCCATAGCCGGTCCCCTGATCGCCTACGGCACGCGCGCGCTGGCCTGTTGCGACTCCTTCGCCGCCGCACGGGCCTATTTGGAGCGCTGGCGGCTGCAGCAGTGGCGCTCGGAGCGGTTTGCCGCCGAAATCGCGGTTGCCGAAATAGAGCTGCTGCAACTGACAGAACGCTGGCACTCGGCGGATGAGGCTCATCAACGAGTCGCCGCTTCCTGGGGCGCCGAGCCCGACATCGCACTGACGGAGACGGCAGCCACTGCGCGCCTGGAGCTTTACCTGCGAAGCTGCCGCTCGGCGCTCGAACGGGCGCCCGCCGATGTGAGCCTGCAGGTGTCCTTGGATACCTTGTTGACCGGCAACCGCCTCACTGCGCGCCAACAGATCGTTGTGTTGGTATGGGCGGCGGTGGCGGCCGTCCATCGGGAGGACTGGAATCGGGCGCGCCTGGCGGTGTCGCAACTGGCTGACTGCGTGGAGTCGACCGGCATCGTGTCCGTGCTGTTGGAGCAGCGCGCGCTGCTGCGTCAGTTGTTCGATTCCCGCGAGGCGCGCAAGCGTCTGGCGACATCCGCGAAGGCTGCGTCCTTCCTGCGCGACTACTCGCAATTCGCCGCTCCGCAGATCAATGTCGCGATGCAGGGGTGTCTCACTCGCCAGGAAGCGCGCATATTGAGCCTGCTGGTGGAAGGAATTCCGAACAAGACCATCGCGCGCCGACTCGACCTGGCGCTGCCGACCGTGCGTTTCCATCTCAAGAACGTCTATCGCAAGCTCGGCGCCGCTTCTCGCAAGGAGGTCGTGGCCGCCGCCGGCGGCCTCGGTCTCCTCGACGAACCGACCTATCCCTGACAGCCGAAAACCAACCCCTGGCCGCGATTGATCGATGGCGAAACCGGCCTAGCCTTGCGCATTGCATCGGTGTGGAGCGCGGACTATGAGAGGAAGCAATGCGGATCGGCATTGACGTAGGAGGGACCAATACGGATGCGGTCCTGATGCAGGGTACGCGTGTCATTGCCGCGGCGAAAATGCCGACGAGCGCGGATGTGCTGACGGGCATTCGTGGTGCCATCGCGCGGTTATTGGGCAGTGCGCGGGTGGATCCGGACAAAGTACGCGTCGTCACCATCGGCACAACCCATTTCACGAACGCGGTAGTCTCGACTATTGGGCTGGCGCCGACCGCAGCCGTCCGCTTGAGCTTGCCCGCGGGCAGTGCTGTGTCCCCGATGTCGGACTGGCCAGCGGAGCTCACATCGGCGCTCGGACCCCACATCTATGAGGCGGAGGGTGGATTCGAGTTCGACGGTCGCCCGATCGCCGCCTTGGACTACAGCCAACTGGGTCGTATCGCCGCGGAATTGCGCGAGCGCCGCATCAACAGCCTCGCGCTCACCTCCGTCTTCGCGCCTCTCAAGGCGGACGCGGAGTTGGCGGCGCAGGCGTTTTTTCGGAAGGAGCTGCCGGGCGTACGGATCTCGATGTCCCACGAGATCGGCCGGGTTGGATTGCTCGAGCGTGAGAACGCCACGATCATCAACGCCGCGCTGCTCGAGCTGGCCGAGGTGGCCACGGATGCATTTCGCGGGGCTCTGCAGGATAGCGGCATCCGAGCGCCTCTGTACCTTTCACAGAACGACGGTACCTTGATGGAAGTTGAGAGAGCCCGGCGCTTTCCCGTGACCACCTTCTCTTCGGGACCGACGAATTCGATGCGCGGTGCCGCCTTGCTGTCCGGCCTCGCGAGCTGTGTGGTCATCGATATAGGAGGTACCACCACCGATATCGGCGTGTTGACCGGCGGATTTCCGCGCCAGGCAACCACTCATGTGGAGATCGGTGGAATCCGTACAAACTTCCGGATGCCGGATCTGCTGTCGTTGGGTATCGGCGGCGGCAGCCTCGTGGACCTCGAGAGTCGATCGGTCGGGCCGCGCAGTGTTGGGTTCAGGTTGACTCGGGAGGGGCTCGTGTTTGGCGGGGCGACACTCACTGCTTCGGACGTGGCGGTCGCCGCGGGAGCCGCGGATATCGGCGAGCGGGAACGGGTGGCTCACATCGATCGAAGCCAGGCTCGCGCCGTGCTGGACCGGATCGCCGAGCGGATCGCGGAAGCCGTCGACCGAGTGCAAGCCTCCAAGGAAACATTACCCGTGGTTCTCGTTGGCGGCGGCGCGATTCTGATCGACCGCGGTCTACCGGGCCTGGGGCAGGTTATTCGGCCGCCGCACGCGGACGTGGCAAATGCCGTCGGCGCGGCCATCGCGCAAGTGGGTGCGGAAGTGGATCGAGTACTGACATTGGATGGCAAGAACCGCAGTGCCGAGTTGGATGCCGTCAAGGCGGACGCCGTACAGCGAGTCGTGGCCGCTGGAGCGGATGCTGCAACTGTCGAGCTGGTTGAAATGGATGAGGTGCCGATAGCGTATCTGCCTGGAGACTGTGTCCGCGTTCGCGCCAAGGCCGTGGGCGATCTCAAATTGACGCCGTCGGAAGCGCTCTGATGTCACGCCTGCACAAACTCGGAATCGAGGCCATTCGACGAATCGCGTTGGGCTCCACGGTGCTCGGGACGGGAGGAGGGGGAGACCCCTACATAGGTCGGCTGATGGCCGAAAAGGCCGTCCGCGAGTGCGGTGACGTCGAATTGGTGTCGCCGGCCGAGGTGCCGCCCGATGCGTGTGTGTTCTTGTGTGGAATGATGGGCGCACCGGCGGTGATAGTCGAAAAGCTGCCCTCGGGTCGCGAGGCGATCGCGGCCATCGATGCGCTCACGCGGGTGCTCGGCCGGCCGGTGACGCATATCTCGAGTCTCGAGGCCGGCGGAATCAATTCAATGATTCCCATAGCCGCGGCGGCCCGGACCGGCTTGCCGATGATCGATGCGGACGGCATGGGTCGAGCATTCCCGGAGCTTCAAATGCTGCTTCCGACCCTGGAAGGCATTCGGGCCACGCCGATGTCGCTGGTGGACGAAAAGGGCAACACCCTCGTGATTGACGCAGTGAGTAATCGGGCGGCGGAGGGTTTTGCACGGACCGCGACCGTACAGATGGGGGCCACGGCGACGATGGCGTTCTATCCCTTGAAAGGAAGTCAGGTGACCCGAGCGCTCGTACCTGACTCCATCAGCATGGCATATCGCCTCGGCGAAGCGCTGCTGCTTGCTCGGCAAGAGAGGCGAGATCCGGTTGCGGAGATTGCACGTCAGTTGAATGGCCGCGAGATCTTCAGAGGCAAGATTGTCGACGTGTTACGTCGTACGACGGCGGGCTTCGTCCGCGGCGAAGCCGTCATTGAAGGGCTCGGCCGGGGAGCGAAGCAGGCGCTATCGCTGGATTTCCAGAATGAGTTCCTGGTCGCGCGCACGGCAGAGCGGGTGTTTGTGAGCACACCCGACTTGATCTGCGTGACCGATTCCGAGACGGGGGAGCCCATTACCACCGAAAACTTGCGTTATGGCCAGCGGATCAGCGTGTTGGGTGCCCCCTGCTTCAGCCGCTGGCGATCCGCCGAGGGCCTGGCGATCGTGGGCCCCCGAGCTTTCGGCTATCAGCACGACTACGTCCCGTTTGCAGCCTGAAGGAAACATCGATGTCCACGACCTACAGCATTACAGCTCGCGACCTGGGGGAATTCTCGTACGAGATCGGCAATGGCCATGCCACGGTGCGCACCGCCTGGAATCCCGGTCCTGGCAATTTCCTTGCGACGGAGCTGTTTCTGGCCGGCCTCGGCGCCTGTATGTTGGCCACCTTGATGTACGCGGGGCAGGTGATGAAGTTGGATCTTACCGGCTCCACGGTGCGCGTCGACGCGGATTCCGCCACGAAGCCGGATCGGATGACGAATATCCGCGTGGTCTATCGTCTGCCGCCCGGACTGACCGAGGCGCAAAAGCAGGCGCTCGTACGCGCCGGCAACCGCTGCAAGGTCCACGAGACCATTGAGAGTCATCCGCAAATGATCGTCTCGGTCGAGGAGCTCTGAGTGGCCGAGGCCGGGTTGATTCAGGACTATGGCGACCGCGAGGTCCCCGAGTCCGCGCGACATTCCGCCGCCCGGATCGGTATTACCACGGGCGCGTGGATCATTGCCGTCTCGACTTTCTTTACCGGCGGCGTGCTGGCCACGGGCCTCGATTTCCGGGGCACCGTGCTCGCGGCCCTGTGCGGCCAGACGATACTCGGGGTCATCGGTTTCCTGACAGCGCTTGCGGGGGCGCGGCGGCGCCTCAGCACCGCGATGATCACCTGGGAGTTGTACGGACCGATCGGGGGGCGCCTGGTCGGGTTGCTGATTGCCTTTGTATTGGGCCTCGGCTGGTTCGCGTGGCAGCTCGGCTTTTTCGGTCAAACGATTCACGCCTCGTTCGGTGGCCATGAGTTGACATCCCAGAATGCCGCCATTGTCTGGGGTGCGCTGTTGACGACAGGCTCCGTGCTCTTTGGTTTCCGGCTGCTCTCGGCGCTCAGCGCCTTCGCCGTCCCGGCCATCATCCTGTTGAGTTTCTATGGGCTGTATTTATCAATAGAACGCTTCGGAGGCTTGGCCGCGGTGGCGGCGGCACAGGCGGGTGGGACCGCACTGCCGTTGATGAAGGCCGTCAGCCTCGTGGTCGGCCACGGCATCGTCGGGACGGTGATGTTTCCCGACCTTGCGCGGTTCTCGCGGCGCGCTGTGACAGGGGCTGCGGCGGCGGGCTGCTGCTATGGACTTGCGGGCTTTGTAATTCTGGTTGCCGGCGCGGTGATTGTGTACGCGGCGAAGGCACCTCCGGGGGACCTCCCCGGCGCGATGCAGGCGGTCGGAATGGGTGTTCCCGCGTTCGTGGTCATGATCGTAGCGCAATGGGCTACGAACAAAGGAAACCTGTACTCCGGCGTTCTGTGCTTTGTTGCGGCAACTCGTGCCGATCAGCGTTACGCAACGGTGACTCTGGGTGTGTTGGGCATGGTCGTGGCACTCAGCGGGTTCCAAAACGAGTTTGTGCCGCTGCTGACCTTCCTCGGAAATCTCATGCCGCCGATTGCGGCAGCGATGATCGTGCACGTCCTGGTGTTGCCTCGCAGTCAGCGGCCAACAGCAAGCGCGCTGCTGGCGATTCTTGGAGGCGGGACGGTCGGTTACCTGAGCGGAAATCTACTCGTTCCCGTGCCCGCGGCGGTGCTCTCCTTTCTCGCCGGGGGGGTGCTGCACTGGGCGATTGCGCGTCGCAAACCTATCCCTCTCGAATCGAAACCAATCCCCGGCGGCAATTGATCGTTTCAGCCGGATGCCTAGGCTGGACATACAGAGGCGCCGCACGGTGTTACCTGCTGTAACCAGTTGGATGTTGTGTTGGAACCAGTTTATAACCGTCCGCGTACCTGTGGCAGACCTCAGGTGCGCACAGCACGCGGACGGCGAGAGGTAGATGAGATGAAACGAATTTCCGGAGGCTCGCTTGCCCCAGTGCTGGTCGGCTCGGCCCTGATGATGGCCGGGGGGCCCGCTCTTTGCGCGGCGGCGGCTGACTCGTCCGACGAGGGACTGTCCGAGGTTGTTGTAACGGCCCGACAGCGGGCTGAATCGCTGCAAAGCGTCCCGGATTCGGTGACCGCGATCACCGCGGCTACGATCGACAGCGCAGGAATTCAACAGGTCGCGGATTTCGTCAGCCTGATCCCGAACATGACTTTTCGCGAGACCTTCCGGGAAGGAGCTTCCTACATCACCATCCGCGGCGTGACTACGCCGCAAGGCGGTTGGGCGCCGGTGACCTACGTGGTTGACGGCGTGCCGGCAGGATCCGTGGATGCGATCAATACCGGAGCGTTGGTAGGCGTCGAACGCATTGAAGTATTGAAAGGCCCGCAGAGCGCGCTGTATGGGTCAGGGGCTATCGCCGGCGCGGTCAATGTCATCACACGTGCGCCCTCCGACCACCTCGAAGGTGAGGGGCAGGTCTGGTACGGCAATTATGGCGACGAGCGCGGCGTGCTGATGCTGTCTGGACCGGTGGCCGATCGGGTTAAATTCCGCGTTGATGCATTTTACCGGCATTCGGACGGCTCTCAGGAGGATTCCGACGGGCGTGGATTGAACTTCAATCGCACCGGCGACGTTCGCGGCAAGCTGCTCATCGATCTGGCGCCGGTGCAGATCGATCTGCGCCTCCACTATGTGGATACCCATGCCGGTGCCGCCTTCCAGGAGTTTCTGCCCGGGGGAGCGGCCGGGCTGGCGTTGATTGACAATTTCAACGATTCGCCGGGCCTGCAGCGCGGTATCGTAGGATATGAGGATGTACGCAACATCGAAGGCTCGGTCAAGGTCGAATGGAACGCGGGCTTCGCGACACTGACCTCGATCTCGGCCTACTCGAAGCTCGATGACAGCTTGTTCGCGACCACGTCCTGGCAAAAGCCGCCGGCGCTGAGTTTCTGCGGCCCGGTCGGCGCCGTAGGGGAGCCGCCGGATTGCGGGCAATCATCCGAGGATAACTTCAAGGTGTTCACGCAGGACCTGCGGCTGACCTCCGCCAACGATCAGCCGCTACGTTGGCTGGTCGGCACGTCCTATCTTCATCGGGAGGCGCCCAATACTCTCCTCGTAGGGGCCGCGGCGCTCGATGCGTCCGGAAGCGTTGTCGCGGGTACCAATCCATTCGTCAACAGCACTTACCTGCGGCACGACAACTTTGCCGGTGTGTATGGGCAGGTGAACTACGATATCACCCACGCACTCGAGGCAACGGCCGCCGTGCGCTGGGACGAGAATCGCTACAACTCGACGCAGTACACCTCACTGTCCCTGCAGACGCCGGTACCGACTCCGGACGGCCTGGTGACTCAGCGCAAGACCGACGCCGCGGTGCAACCGAAATTCCAGTTGTCCTACCATTGGACCGACGATCTGATGACGTACGCCACCGCAGCCAGGGGATTTCGCAGCGGCTTCTTCTATTCCGGGAACTTCACCCAGTCGGAGAGCACCTGGAACTATGAAGCGGGCGTCAAGTCCGAGCTGGCGGACCATCGGGTCACTCTCAACTTCGATGTGTTCCACATCAACTACTCGGATCAGCAGTTCACCTCGATCACCTCGGCGCCGCCGTATCGGCAAACATCGAATATTCCCAGCACGCGAATCAACGGCGCGGAAGCGGAGCTCACCGCACGTCCGTTCAGCTCTCTCACGCTCGGGGCGGGCATCGGCTACACGGATGCCACGGTCAACGATGACACCTCCGGCCCCTACACACCCCGATTTACGGCGAACTTGTCCGCGGAGCATTCGCTTGCGCTGGTTGCCGACTGGCGGCTCGTGTCGCGGGTCGATTTCCGTTACCAGGACGCCCAGTACCTCGGACGGGAGAATGCGTTTGAGATCGGGCCCAAGGACTACGTCAATCTGCGGGTTGCAGTCGACAACGGCCGTTGGAAGGTTGCGGCCTATGGCAATAATCTGGCCGACGCTCGGCAGGCATTCCAGTTCGACAACGTCGGGTTCGGCTACCTGCGTTATAACAACAATCCACGCACGTATGGTGGCGAGGTCGCGGTACGCTTTTGAAGGGTCGAGATCCCCGGCGAGCAGGCGCCGGGGATCTTGCATGGCTGGCGCAGGCGCTCAGAAGGTCGCGACCACCGCGCCGTGGTAATTGTCGATGACGAACTTCTTCGCCTCCGGTGAGCGCAGCGCCGCCACCAGCTCCCGGATCGCCGGCGAATTCACATTGTCGGGCCTGGCCGCGACGAGGTTCGCATAGGGCGAGTCCGCTCCCTCGATAAACAGGGCGTCCTTTCTGGGGTCGAGACCTGCAGCCAACGCGTAGTTGGTATTTATCAGCGCCACGTCCACGTCATCGAGCACCCGCGGTAGCGTCGCGGCCTCCAGCTCGCGGATCTGCAGGTGCTTGGGGTTCCACACGATGTCGTGCGCAGTCGCGAAAATGTTGGTCGGATCCTCGAGCTTGATCAACCCCTGCTTCTGCAAGAGCAGCAGCGACCTCGCACCGTTGGAGGGATCGTTCGGAACGGCAATCCGCGCCCCGTCGCGTAGTTGCGCCACCTGCTTGATCTTGTGGGAGTAGGCTCCAAAGGGCTCAACGTGCACCGCGCTGTTGGGCACCGCGACGATGTGTGTCCCGTGTTCCCGGTTGAAGGCATCGAGATAGGGCTGGTGCTGGAAGAAATTGGCATCGAGCTGCCGCTCCTCCACCTGCAGGTTCGGTTGAATATAGTCCGTAAAGACCTTGACCTGCAGGTCGATTCCCTTGGCGCGCAGTTGCGGCTTGATGAACTCCAGTATCTGCGCATGCGGAATTGCCGAGGCGGCGACCTTGAGGACCTGGGCCGCGCTCACCGGCAGAGAGCCCACGAGTAACAAAACGGTTAGAAAACACCTGCGACCTCTCATCATAGGCTGAACCATCCCAAATGACTTTCTTTCATACACAAACCGCCAATTCTCATTGGCGAACCGGCCGGAATCGTCGTAGTTTGTCGGCCGGAACCCCTGGAGGACGCCGGTCATGCTCAGTCTGCTCGAACACGCTCAGCAGCCCTGGATACAGTGGCAGCAGTCCGTCATCCGCCTGTTGCGAGCCGAGTTCAACGAAGTCCTGCAGCACATCGGTTTCGATGAAGTGGACTGGGCGTCCTGGCGGACGTTCTACGACGAAGGCCGTTCGCCGAAGGCGGCCATCGACCGTGCCCTGGAACGTGACTTTTGAATGTTCACGCCGGCGCTCGCTCGGATCGTACGAATGCACCCCCGCATCCAACTTGAGGAAAGGGACCTGCCGCCGCTCGAGCTCGGCGAACAGCGGACGGAACCAGTCCGGATGCTCGTGATAAATGGCTATGCGCTCGCTCATGGGGCTCCCTTGGGAACGATTCAGCGCTGATGGCTGAGGCGGGCGACCCAACGATCGCCCAGCGCCTGCACCAATTGTACGAGCACAACCAGAATTGCAACCGTGATCACCATGACGGGAACGTTGAATCGTTGATACCCGTACCTGACGGCCAGGTCGCCGAGCCCGCCGCCACCGATGACGCCCGACATGGCCGAGTAGCCGATGAGCGCGATGGCCGTAACCGTAATCGCGGCAATCAGTCCTGGAAACGTCTCTGGCAACAGGGCCCACAGCACGGTCTGCCGGGTGCTGGCACCCATTGCCCTGAACGCTTCAAAGACACCTCGCTCCACTTCCCGCAATAGATTCTCCACCAGTCGCGCGAAGAAGGGGGCTGCAGCCACGACGAGTGGCGGTATCGAGCCGGCCACTCCCAGCGATGTGCCGACGATCCAGCGCGTGGTCGGGATCATCAATATCAGCAGGATCAGGAAGGGCAGCGATCGCAGGATGTTGACCAGAAGCGAGAGCGCTCGATAGATCGAGCTCTGCAGCCGTGCATGGGCACGGCGTTCAGATCGTTGACCCGGACCCGTCAGAAACAAGGCCACGCCGACCGGTAAACCGAGCAGAACCGTAAAGGTCAACGACAGGCCCGTCATGATGAGCGTGTCCAGCGTTCCGGCGCCGATCTCCCCCCAGTATTCGAAGGATCGAGCCGTTTCCACGAGGGTGCTCATCGTAGGATTTCGTGCCTGATTCCTATGCGCTGCGCGAGTTGCAGCATCGCCGGCAGGCGCTCGCGCGCCGAACCTTCCAGCCGCACAGTAAAGCGGCCGTAGGGAATCGCCTTCAGGTGACCGACAGAGGCCTGCAGTATGGTGAAATCCAGATCGGACTCCCTGGAGAGGCGTGACAGCAGCGGCTGCTCGGACCCGGGTCCGTGATAGGTCAGCCGCAACACCGTGCTGTCATCCTCGGCAACCGCCGGGTGCGCATCCGATTCAACGCCGCTTTGGGCCAACAATGCGCGAGTGACCTCATGGCGTGGATTCAGGAACACCTCGACCACGGTTCCCGTCTCAACGACTCGCCCGCGATCCAGGATCGCGACGCGGTCGGCGACCATCCGGATGACGTCCATTCCATGTGTAATCAGCACGATCGTCAGATTGAGCTTGCGGTTGATCTCCAACAGCAGCTCGAGAATCGATTGGGTCGTTTCCGGATCGAGCGCCGAGGTGGCTTCATCGCACAGCAGGATCTGCGGGCGGTTCGCGAGCGCGCGCGATGCCCACGCGCTGCCGTTCGCCCCCCGACAGTTGATGCGGGAACTTGTGCGCATTGCGCGCCAGCCCGACCAGATCCAGAAGCTCCGCGACCCGTCGGTCCTGGGCGGCACGGTCGAGCTCGCCGCTCACGCGCAGCGGCAGTCGCACGTTCTCGTGCACCGTCCTGGACTTCAGGAGGTTGAAGTGTTGAAAGATGATGCCGATCCGCTGCCTCAGGCGGCGCAACGGCTCGCCATCGAGGTCGGTGACCTCCGTACCCTCAATGAACACGCTTCCGGTGGTGGGCCTCTCCAGCAGGTTCAGCGTTCGTAGGAGCGTGCTCTTTCCGGCACCCGAGCGTCCGATGATGCCGAACACCTCCCCGGCGCCGACCTTGATATGAACATCCTCGAGTGCTCGGAACTCGGCAGTCGGTGAGTAGTATATTTTTCCGACGCCACGGGTCTCGATCACGATCCGGGCATGGTGCCCGATGGAGGGTATCGAGTCAGTCGAACGGCGGTGACTAAGTGGTTACGAGCTTCGGTCAGCCCGGCTTCTTCGCTGCGGCTGCGACCTGGCGGAACACCCGTAGGAAGTTTCCGCCCCAGATCTTGTCGATGTCCGCCTCGGAATAGCCGCGGCGCACGAGCTCTTTTGTCACATTGATCGACTCGGCTTCGTCATTGAACCCGACGATCCCGGCGCCGTGATTGAAGTCGGTGCCGATCCCCACGTGATCGACTCCGATGCGCTTGACGATATAGTCGATGTGATTCACATAGTCCTCGAGTGTTGCCTTCGGCATCAACTCACGGAATTCCGCAAAGAACGCCCGTAGCTGATCCGGCGCCAGCGCGTCGATGCCCTCTTCAGCCCCGACAGGTCCATGGCGCTGGGTCGGCGGCAGACCGAATTTCCGGCGCAGCAGCGCCGCCTTTGCATCGAAATCGGGGGCCAGCGGCCGCAGGTAAGGATTGAAGGGGGTGACGTGGACCACGCCGCCATTGCGTCCGATGGCATCCAGCTCCTCATCACTCAGGTTGCGTGTGTTATCAACCAATGCGCGAACATCCGAATGGCTCGCGATAACAGGCGCCCTGCTGAGCGCGATGACCTGTTTCAACCCCTCGGGCGTAAGTTGCGATACATCGATGATGATCCCGAGCGAATTCAACTTTGCGATGGCCTGCTTTCCGAGCGGCGACAGCCCGTGGTGCTCCACGGCGGGGTCACCCGTCGGTCTCGACGAGTCCGCCCACTCGTTGTTGCCGGCGTGGGTGAGACCGAAAAGGCGCACACCCGCCGCGTGGAAAGTATCGATCCCCGACAGATCGGTCCCCAGCGAGCGGGCATTCAGAAAGCTCTCGATGATTGCGATCTTGCCGGCTGCATGAATCCGCTCAATATCCGCGGCGCTCAACGCCAACTCCGCACGGTCGGCGTGCTCCTTCAGGAAGGATTGAATGGACTTCAACTTTGCGTCGGCCTCGGCCCGGGCGGACTGCGTGCCTTGCGCTGTCCGCGGTCCGGGTCCAACAGCAATCGCGAACGCGACGGCGCCGATGTGGCCACTTTGCAGGTTGGCAATATCGGTTCTGGAAGTGTGACCGGGCGCATAGTTGACGTCCGCCGCCCCTGGTAACAGCACATCCGTATGCGCATCGATCTTCAATGCTCGTTGATCGATCTCGCGAGCCCTGGCGTCCAACCCGGCATCGGCGGCCTGTGCTGCCAGAGCCAACCAGGAAAGCACCGATGCGAGCGCGAATCTGCAAGTTCTCATGACCGCAGTGTTGCATCTAAGAGTCGAGCCGCCCAATACGACTGCGGAATCCCGTCAATACTTTTAGTCATGTGCGCCGAGGCTCGAATGTGGTTACGATTCACTCGTGTGCAACCAGTCCAAGGGAACACGATAATGAGCTCCAAGCGCGTTCAAACAACAACAGCTCTGGCTGTGCTGCTGGCCATCGCCGCGGCCGGCGCGTCCGCGAAAGACATCAAGGTCAGCCTGACGGGAGCCGAGGAGACCCCGGCGGTGACCACCTCCGCGACGGGCAAGGGCACGCTCCACATTGCCAAGGACAAGTCCGTCAGCGGCAGCGTCAAGACGAGTGGGATCGAGGGAATCGCGGCGCACATCCATATGGGCGCCAAGGGGGAGGCCGGTCCTCCAATCATCACTCTCACGAAGGGCGCCGATGGCACCTGGACCGTTCCCGCCGGCTCCAAGCTCACCGACGAGCAGTGGGCGGACTACAAGGCCGGCAAGCTCTATGTCAACGTCCATAGCGACCAGCACAAGCCCGGCGAGATTCGCGGCCAACTGCAACCCTGATCGATACCGCGCCGACGAGTCGCCTCAAAGGTGGGGCGGCTCCGCCGGTAGGGCCGGCACGACCTCGGCGAGTTACTTTCCATCCTTCTCGTAATCCTCGGGCGAGGGCGGCACGGCCGGTAACGGCGGCACATCGTACCCGCGGGTGCCATCCTTACGGATGGGCCCCGGTCCGGGTCCCAAGTGCGCCCGGTCAACGTTGTTTTCGCTGCAGGAGTATTCCTTCAATTCCTCTCCGGGCTTACCCAACAGCCACGTGCGGGAGTATGTGAATTTGCGTGTGTAGAACTTGGCATCGTCCACGGTCAGATCTAGGTGGATGTGACTCGCATCCGGTCGCGTCCAGCGCTCGATGGCATGCATGGCATCGCTCTGCGGATTCGCGTTCTCATCGATCCAGATCGGTGTCCCCTTGAATCCGACCGAATCGATCACGAGCGTGTCGCCCTCCCACCAACCGATCTTGTCGCCAAAAAAGCTGGGATCGGGATCCTCGGTATGCTTGCGACCATCGATCGGGACTGAACGAAAGTACGTGTACAGATACAAAAACACCACGCGATTGCCGTTCTGCACAATCTCGAAGGGCAGCGCGCTGGCGCTGTGTCTGGGTATCCCGCCGATGATGCACAGCGCCTCCGGGTCGATCGTTTCCGTTAGGTTGTGTTGTAAAGCGGCCTGTCCCGCCGGTGTGAGCGGCAGCTTGAAATCGGGCAGGTCCTTACCGATGTTTCCGACCGGAGTCGTCGCCCGGGAGCCTTTCCAAAACCCACTGAGGTCAGGGTGCCCGTCCGCGGTGCGCGGGGCGGGTCCTGGTGGCGAAGTCGGCTCCGTCCCAAACAGAAAGCTCACTTCTTCGGGACTGAGGTCGGGGTCCCGAGTTTCCCTTGAAGGCTTTTTCCCTTGTGCGGTGGGCGTGCCTGCAGTCAGCTTGCTCGTCGCGGCTGTTCCCGCGCCGTCCTTCGCACCCGGGGTGGCCGCACCGGCGATGCCCGTTACGAACTGACATACCAGGAGGCTCAGGGCCCCGACGGCGGAAGCTCCAATACGAAGCGGGCTCATTTGGCGGGAGCACCTGTATCGCCTGGACCGCCATCCCCGGCGCTCCCTCCATACACGACCCGCCCGTCCGGCAAGGTGACCCTGCGGGCATCAATGAACTTCGAGCCATCCTTGGCCAGATATCCATCCACCACCAGCTTGTCGCCGTATTTGATATCTCCCTTCTTCCAACCGCGCCGCGACAGTGCCCCGGGGTTGCCCGACTCACACGCCCAGTGGGTGACCTTGCCCTTGGAATCGGTGACATCCAGGTAGAAGTAGGAGTGCGGGTTGGTCCACTCGATCCGGGTAATGATCCCCACCAGCCGGACCGGCTTGGTTCCGTCAAACTCCGCGGCGAAAGAATGGTGCGCCCAGGTCGGGTGCGCCGCGGTTGAAAGGATGCAGGTGAGCAACACGGCTAGACCGACGCGCAAGATGACACCTCCGTTGGATTCTGCGCAATGTCGGGTCACCCAGGGCCTCCCGTCCAATGTCTTTTGCTCATATCTCCATGACGTAAATTTGGATGCCGCGTGGGGCATTACCTCTACGATCACGCCATGGCATGGGAATGGTTATATGAGCAATCCTGGGCGGCGGCTCTCAGGGAATCCGACAATGTGTATCCGCTCATCGAGAGCGTTCACGTTCTCTCGATAGCGGTCGCCGTGGGTACCGTTGTGGCGGTGGATTTGCGAGTATTGGGCCTGATCCTGAGAACCGAGCCCGTCACGCGAGTCACCCGGGCCTTGCTGCCCGTCACCTGGTGCGGTTTCCTGATGATGTTGATCACCGGCTTGCCGCTGTTTGCCTCGCAGGCGGTTCAGTTGGCTTCGAATCCCGCCTTTCGGCTGAAAATTCTGCTGCTGACGCTGGCTGGTGGCAACGCGCTGCTCTTCCACCGGACGACCTATCGCACCGTCGGCGACTGGGACCGGTCAGTCACCGCCCCGGTCGGCTCACGAGCGTTGGCGGCCGCCTCCATTGCCCTGTGGTCCGCAGTCATCGTGTCGGGACGCCTGATTGCGGTCTTCCATGTCCGCTGACAGCGTCTTGCACTGGATCGAGCTGAGCTCCCTCAGCACCGTCATCCGCCAATCGGACTGGGCCGTCATGCTGCTCGAGGCGGTGCATCTTCTGGGGCTGGCCCTGCTCGGCGGCGCTGTAGTCATTGCCGCACTGAGACTCGTGGAGATTCCCGTGGGAACGATCGTTCGCGAGCTGCGGCCGGTCGCGGCAACCGGCTTCATTCTGATGGCGCTCTCCGGCACGCTCATCGCGGTGTCCATGCCGTTCAAGTACTACAACAACACGGCGTTCCAGTGGAAGATGGCGTTGCTGCTTTGCTCAGCGATCGTGACGCTGTGGCTGGCTCGCAGACCCTCGCGCGTCCTTGCGCTTGGGTCCCTGATTTTATGGCTCAGTGTCGGTTTCAGCGGCCGACTGATCGGCTTTCTGTGATCAGAACTTGTACGTCAGGCGCGTATAGTAATATCCGCCGTTGATGCCCAATCCGGTGTATGCATCGTACAAGGCAGTTCCGATGTAACGCTGCGCCGGCGGCAGCAGCTTCGGATACACGTTGAACAGATTGTTGGCGCCCACTGCCCACTGCAGCCCGTGCCACTCGTAACCCAGCTCGAGGTTGGTGACGTACTTCGGCTGGTTGACCGACTCATAAAACGTCGTGATCGAGAACGCATTGGGTCCCGTAAAGTACTGATCGAGCGGCGCGCTCTTGCCGTAGCGGATCTCGTGGAGCGATGCGCTGAAGCCGCTGTACTTCCAGATGCCGCCGACAATGATTTTGCTTTGCGGTGAGGCGCTGGTCAGATCGGCAACCTGCTGCGCGTTGAGCAGCGGATTGCCGTTTCCGTCGAGTCCCAGCCGGGTGAGGGTGGTGCGGTTGTAGTTGAACGCGGCGTCCCAATCGACGCTCCCCGCCGCGCCGAAATCAGTCCGATAGTCCGCGGTCAGGTCCACACCGTAGGTCTTTGTATCCGCTCCATTGGAAAAGAAGACCGCCGTGACATCCGCAGGGTTGATCTCCGGCGGGAACGTGACTCCGTTCGCCTCCAGAGCCTTGATGGCCTGCTCGCCCGCATAACTGCCGCCATCGACGATGCGGTTGGTGATTCTGATGAAGTACCCATCGAGCGTGGCATGCAGTCCATCCAGCGGTTCCGCCACCGCGCCCACGCTGAAACTGACGGACTTCTCCGGCTCGAGCGTACCCGCGCCGAGTACCTTTGCGGCCGGTGAGCCCGCCGCGATCTGACCACTCGCGCCGGTGGGAGAGACCCCCAGCGCAGCGTAGAACTCCTGCGCCAGCGAGGGTGCCCGGAAGCCGTTGCTGACCGTAGCGCGCAAACCGAAGCGCGAGCTGAAGTCATAGCGGGTGGACAGCTTGCCGCTGGTGGTATTGCCGAAGTCCGTGAAATGCTCGTGCCGACCCGCGAGATCCACCTGCCAATGGGGCAGGGGATTGGCGGCCACATCGACATAGGCCGCCCAGTTGCTGCGGCCATACGAGCCGGCGTTGACCGGCGACAATCCCTGTTCCGACTGCGCGCCGCCCTGTTCGTAGGACGCCGGATCGCCGGGCCGGATCTTGTAGGTCTCGCGCCGCCACTCGCCGCCGAATGCCAGATTCACGGGGCTGTCCAGCCCCACATCCAGGGGTCGATTGATATCCAGTGTGTTGGTCCACTGAGTGATCTTGAAATAGGCGATGTGGAAGCTCGTGGGTGTGGCCGCACCCAGCGCCGGATTACCCGAATTGATCAATCCCTCGCCGTCCTGGTCGGCGCCGTACGTGGAAGAGAGGTCCCAGCGCCAGCCGAACAGCTGATCGCCCTTGACCCCGACTGTCCACCCGAAATCGTTCTCATCGATGGTCGCCTGAGGCGAGAATCCATTTGGATAGACGGAGGGAATCTTATTGGGCAACCGGAAGTTCTCGTAGGACTGGCCGTCGCGGTGAGCGTACGTAGCGAAGCTGTAGACCTCAGCAGCCCCTCCCGGCAGCGGCTTCAGCGCATTGAAGGCAATCGTCTCGCGCTCGACCTCCGGATCGCCGAAGATCAGGTTGTCGCGCACACCCGTACGGCTGTCCACGCCCGAGCGCACGCTGTGGTTGTGATGTCGATAGTCTCCGCTCAGATGCAGAAATCCATCATCGCCCAGGGACGTACCGAAATCGCCCCCGCCGCCAGCGGTAAATCCGCCTCCGTCGTAGTAGTTGCCGACATTGGCCGTGGCCGCGCCACCATGATTGCCCGACTTGAGGATGATGTTGATGACACCGGCGATGGCGTCGCTGCCGTACTGTGCCGCGGCGCCATCACGCAGCACTTCGATGTGATCGATGGCACTGAGTGGGATCAAGTCCAGGTCGACGGGCGCAGATCCCTGCAGCGGTCCGCTGTCCGCATAGATGTTGGCCGTGGTGTGGCGCCGTTTGCCATTGATCAGAATCAGGACGTGATCCGGGCTCAAGCCACGTAATTGGACCGTATCCGTCAGTGCGCCGTAATCGCCGGCGAAAGCCGCGTGGTTCAAGGAGGGAAGCACGCGTTCCAGCGCATCCCTCAGGTCCGTCGCGCCCGTTGCCTGCAGCGCCGTGGCTGGCAGCACATCGATCGGTGCCGCGCTGTCTCGCGCCTTGATATTGGTCTCGCGCGTGCCGGTGACGATGACGGATTCCAGCGAATCTCCCGAATCCGCATCCGCCGCCGCCGCGGTGGGACTGGAATCGCTTGCCGGACTCACATCGGCGCCGACCGCCGGTGCGACAGCGGCAATGAACGCAGTGGCGAGTACCGCCCTGACTGTCAAATCAATTTGTGTCATGGTGTTAGTGTTTTGTGTGGGGAAAACGCGACGCAGGGTATTCGCAGACACTACGAAGCGTCTAATTCCCATTTATCCGGCCCAGTTTCCGATGTGTAATCTGCGGCGGTAACACAACGGTGACATAACTATCACTCATGCCGTGACCTGCTTTGGCGATTGGACGGCGGTTGCGATGGGGCACTACTGTCGCGGCCCAGGAATCGGTCCCTTGGGCAGCAATGACGCTTCAACAACTGCGCTTTCTGGTCGCGGTCGCGCAGAACGATCTCAACATCACGGCGGCCGGCGCGAAGCTGGGCGCCACCCAACCCGCACTGAGTCGACAACTGAAACTCCTCGAGGAGGAGTTGGGATTTACCCTCTTTGTGCGCAACGGCCGCGCCTTCTCGAGCATCACCGCCCTGGGCGAGCGCGTCCTGCAGCATGCACAGAGTCTGCTGCGGGAGGTTCAGGCGATCCGCGAGGTCTCCGCGGAATCGCGCGATGCCAAGACGGGCGTTCTTTCGATCGGCACAACCCACACCCAGGCGCGCTACGTTCTTCCCACTGTCATTCAGCGCTTTCGTTCACGGTACCCCGAGGTGGAGGTTCATCTGCATCAGGGCACCGTCGAGCAGATCGCCGAGATGGCGTTGCGCGACCGGATCGACCTGGCTATGGCGAGCGGCTCGCGCGAGCTGTTCGCCGATCACATTCTGTTGCCTTGTTACCGCTGGCATCGGCGGATCATTGCCCCGAAGGATCATCCGTTGGCCCGGATTGCCCGGCCGTCCCTGCGGCAGCTCGCGGCCTATCCGTTGATCACGTACGTGTTCAGCTTCAGCGGCCGCTCCTCCTTGTACGAGTTGTTCACCAGCGAGAAACTGCATCCCGATGTGGCGATCACGGCCCAGGACGCGGATGTCATCAAGACGTATGTGCGCCTTGGACTGGGTGTCGGGATCATTGCCGATCAGGCGCTCGAGCAGGAGGATGTCGAGACGCTGGCCACCATCGATGCCAGCCACCTGTTTCCGGACCACACCACCTGGATCGGCTTTCGCCGCGGCGCCTTGTTGGGGCGTTACACCAACGACTTCCTGCAATTGCTGGCTCCTCACCTGACCCGGCACCTGCTGACGCAGGCACGCTCCGGCGACACTCAGGACCAGGTCGATGCGCTCTTCGAGCGGTTTGCGGTGCCGGTCTTCCAGCCGCCGCGGCCCCTCGCCCTGCATGGCTGAATTACCAAACGGCATGTCGGACCGACGAAATGTCATACCCGGCGCCGCCTCCCAACCTGAAAACCCCCTATAGAATTCCCCGATGTCCCGACATTCGTTGCTGTTGCTCCTATGTTGTTCGCTTTTGACCGGTGCCTCGAATCCGCCACCGGAAAGAAACCTGAAGATACTCCCGAAGGACATCTCCGCCGGCGAGCTCGCCGGCCTGATGGTGCGGTACTCGCGGGAGTTGAACGTGCAGTGTCAGTTCTGCCACACGGAGACCCCCAACGGCATCGACTTCGCCTCGGACGAGAGTCCGGCCAAGTTGACGGCGCGCGTCATGATCGGCATGTTGAACGATATCAACACCAAGTACCTCGCTCAGGTCGGCGATCGGCGCTACGCCGTGCCGCTGACGTGCGGCAACTGTCATCAGGGCCAGACCACGCCGCCGGTGTACGAGGCAAAGCCATGAGCCGCGGGCTGCTTCTGTTGCTGGTCTGCGCTACGGCCGCCCACGCTCAGACTCCGGATCCGAAGGTCGACTGGGTGGCGTCCTGGACGACTCCGACGAATCTGCAGCTATCCGGCCACGTGGAGGAGGGCTGGCACGTCTATGCCCTGTCGCAGAAGCCCGGCGGTCCCATCCCCCTGCGTGTCAGCATCGAGGACAATCCGGTTGCCAGACTGGCAGGCGCACCGACAGGATCAACTCCCGAGACCCGGCTCGATCCCAGCTTCAACTTGGAGACTCAGTTCTACACCAACTCGTTCGCCGTGCACGTGCCGGTCGCATTGAAGCAGGGAACCGCCGCTACGGCAGATCGTCAGGTCCCCCTCAGTATCCGCTTTCAGACCTGCAGCGCGCGCGAATGCAAACCTCCCAAGACCATTCACCTGTCCGTCCCGATCGAGGTGCGCTCGTGATCCGTGCGATGATCCTTCTGGTGGTGCTCGGGGCGATCTCGGTGCCGGCCGCCGCGCAGATCGCCGTTCGCAACCAGGGCTATATCCCGTTCAGCGATCCCCCGATCAACTATCGGTCCGACGATCTGCACGATCCGGTCGCGAAGCTCGAGCAGAAGTTGGAAAAGGGGACCGCCAAACTTCAATACGATGCGCAACGCGGCTATCTGCCCTCCGTGCTGGCTCTGCTGCGGATACCCGTCAACTCGCAGATTCTCGTCTTCTCCAAGACGAGCTTCCAGTATCCCAAGATCTCCCCTGAGCATCCGCGCGCGCTCTACTACAACGACGACGTCTACGTCGGCTCCGTTCACGAGGGCAAGGCAGTCGAGATCGTTTCCTTCGATCCCATGCAGGGCGCGATCTTCTATCTCCTGGACGAGCGTAAATCCGAGCAACCCCGCTTTCAGCGCGCCGAGCTCGACTGCACCCAGTGCCACATTGCACCCGGTACGCGCGGCATTCCCGGTGTCTTGCTGCGATCGATCTATGCGAGCGATTCGGGCACCCAGGTTCCCGGCACCCGCTCGTACATCACGGACCAGGAGAGCCCTTTCAGCGAACGCTGGGGCGGTTGGTATGTATCCGGTGCGCCCGGTGCGCCGCCCAGCATGGCCAATTCCGCGGTGCCCGCGACCGCCTCGGATTCGAAGCTCGTTCCGCTGCCACAGCGCTTTGACGCCTCAACGTACTTGACGGGCAGCAGTGATGTAGTGGCCCACCTGGTCTTGGCACACCAGACGCAGATGCACAACCTCATCACTCTCACCAACTACAAGACTCGGCAGGCAGTGTACTCCGCGGTCCCGCGTGACAAGAGCGGCGAGGCGGCCGCGGACACTGCGTTGCCCGATGGACTGCGCCAACAGTTCGAGCGGCCGGCAGAGCAACTTCTACGCTACCTGCTGTTCGTCAACGAGACGTCGCTTGCGGGGACCGAGCTTGCCCCGTCGCCGTTCGCTCGCGATTTCCAGGCGCGTGGCGTGCGCGACGCGAAAGGGCGATCCCTGCGGGACTTCGATCTGCACACGCGCATTTTCCGCTATCCCTGCAGCTACCTGATCTATTCGGAGGCCTTCGACTCCCTGCCGGAGCCGGCGAAAGGCTACGTCTACCACCGTCTGTTGGAGGTCCTGAGCGGTCAGGATCAGAGCGCCGATTTCGCGCGGCTCACTGCGGCGGATCGCCAGGCCGTCCTCGAGATACTGCTCGCCACGAAGCCGGGCCTGCCCGCCGAGTGGCAGCAGTACGCCCAGTCCAAGCACATTCAGCCACAATCACTTCACAGGGATCCAACATGAGCACCTCATTGATCAGAACGACCGTCGGTATCATTCTCGCTGGAGTTGCCGGGTCGGCCGCCGCGGGCGCTCCGGCGCCTGCTCTGGATGGCCGTTGGGATGCGGCTCTGCTCAACAACGGCCCGGCGGTCCCGTTCCGTCTGGACATCTCCGGCTCCGGCCCCACGCTGAAGGCCACCTTCTACGACGGCTCCCGCCCCTATGAAACCACGACGAGTGCATCGTTCAAGGACGGAAAGCTCGTCCTGAACATTGACCACTATCTCACGACCATCACCGCGACCCTGAAAGACGGCGAGCTTACGGGCACCAGCGCGCTGGGTGGACCGAGCTACACCCTCAAATATGACTTCCACGCCGTCCGCCATGTCGAGCCGCCGAAAGTCGCGGCCAACGTTCCGGCCGTCGCGGGCTCATGGGAGATTCCCCTCGATACTCCGAGTCCCAAGGGTGAGAAGGCCTTCCGCCTGATCGTCAAACAGGACGGACCCGACGTCGAGGCATCGATCCTGCGCGTCGACGGCGATACCGGCGCCTACAGTGGCCGTTTCGAGAACGGCAAATGGATACTCAGCCACTTCGACGGCCATCGTCCCGGTGTCATCGAAGTCAGCCCCGGCCAGGACGGCACGTTGCAGGTCATTGCCCATAACGAGGCATTCAAGCGCGCCATCGAAGGCAAAGACAGTGCGAAGGAGGGCGAGGGGAACAACGCCTACGCCGAGACACGTTACGCCGGCACGGCTCAGTATGTCGCGTACCGATCCGAAGTCGCTCGCGCGAAAAATCTCCCGGCCCCGGCCAACTATGAAACCCACACCACCGTTCGCGATCCGAACGAGAAGTTCGCGTTCAAATTTCCCGATGCGGACGGCAAGTTGGTTTCGAGCGACGACCCGCGCTTCAAGGGCAAGGTCGTCCTGGCCATCGTGACCGGAACCTGGTGTCCGAACTGCCACGACGAGGCGCAATTTCTCGTCGAGCTCGACAAGAAGTACCGCAGCAAGGGGCTCGAGATTGTCGCTCTCGATTTCGAGGAGCCCGAGCAGCAGAGCACGCTGCTGCGGGAGCGCGCCTTCGTGAAGCAGTATGGGGTTGAGTACACCTACCTGATCGCGGGCGCGCCGGCCGAGATGTGGGAGAAAGTTCCGCAGTTGGTGAATCTCAACACGTGGCCCGCCACCGTGTTCGTGGGGCGTGATGGCCTCGTTAAGTCCATTCACTCCGGCTTCGCATCGCCCGCCAGCGGCGACTTCAACCGCCAATTGAAGGAAGAGTTCACCGCCAAGATCGAAAAGCTGCTCGCGGACAAGGCCCCCGCGCAGTCAGCCGATGCCGGTATCGCCCAGACGACAACCCGTATTGCAGCCAACTGAGCGGCGTGACGACTCGTCAATGAGGCATTGGGCGGGAAGCGGCGGCAGCACCCGCCCAGTGCCGCTCGGCAGTCAGCCGACCTGACAGAGTCGCTGGCTGCCGCTTGAAATTCGGCAACGCGGCGAATCTCCCGCTGGAATGCGCAATGGGGTGGCGGGTACCCCCGTCGATTCTTCAGTCGCGCGCCTCCGGTTCGCGCCCCCCTCGCGTACGCGGTATAGTTGGGTTCTCACCTGCAGGGAGCCCCGATTGCCTCGCCCTACGAAATCCTCGCCCAGCACGAGGTCCCCCAGTAACCGAGTCGAGAAGCGTCGCGCAGGACGTCCCAGCGCGCGTGCGGCCGAGGCTCTCGATCGCAACATCCTGAGCACGGCGCTGCGACTGTTTACCCAGCAAGGGTATTCCGACACCGCGATGGAGCAGATCGCCGCCGCCGTCGGTGCGGGAAAAGAGACCCTCTATCGCCGCTATCCGAGCAAGGAACACCTGTTCAAAGCCGTCATCAACGCTGAAATGCACAATCTCGTGGCATCGACGCGGATGGCTCCGAGTGATGTATCCGACCCGCTGGCAGCACTGCGTGAGGTCTGCCGTGTGCAGTTGGAGATGATCCTACGTCCTGAGCTGGTTGACCTCTTCAGGGAGCTGGTGGCTCAGTCGCGACGCTTTCCGGCGTTGGCCGATCATGTGATGGATCACATTGCTCAGCCAGTTCAGGAGGCCATGCGGCAGTTGTTGCGCGCCGCGCGCAAAGGCGGTCAGATCCGCGGGGATTGCGATGTTGAATTGCTGCTGGCGGCGCTGACGGGGTTGATTACGGGCTGGGCCACGCACCAGGTGCTGCTCGGGCGCAAATGTTTCGAGCAGGGGCGGGAGCGGACAGCCTTCTTTGATGGAGCTTGGTCCGTGTTCATCGAGGGTGTGGCTCCCGCCTGAACACGCATGCGGCCGCTGCCTTGACGCGCGGCCTCCCTCCGAATCGATGCGCCGCCGGCGCGCACTGTGATGCAAGTCCAATCTTCGGGTATACAACGCTCCCCGGCCGGTCCTATAATAGAACGAGACGGTCTCGTTCGATAAAATCATGAGCTCAAATCCGCCGCCCGAAACTCCCATCACCTCCGGACCTCCGCCGGCCCCGGCGGGCGCTTCCCTGAAGGATCCCCGCCGCCGCCGCTGGATGTTCGCCGCCGGCACGCTGCTCAGCTTGGCGCTCGTTATCTGGGTTGTCCGGTATTGGACCCATGGTCGTTATGTTGAGTCCACAAATGACGCGTACCTCCAGGCGGACCAGGTCAATGTCACCTCACGTGTCGCCGGATTTGTTGAAGCGGTTTTCGTGCGCGACAACGAGTCGGTGACGGCCGGCCAGCCCCTGGTCAAGCTGGACGAGCGCGATCCGCGCTCACATCTGGAGCAGGCCCTCGCGCAAGTGGATCAGGCGAAGGCGTCGATTGCGCAGTCGCGGGCGCAGATCGGCCAGCAGCAAGCGCAGATTGCGCAATTGCAGGCGCAACTGCGTGCAAGCCGGTCGCAGGCGGACTTCGCGAGCACAGAAGTGGAGCGCTATTCGGACCTGGTCAAAGCCGGCGCCGAGACCCATGAGCGCTACGATCAACTGCGCCAGAATCGCGATCAGAGCCAGGCCGCCGTGCAAAGAGACACGGCAGCACTGCTTGCCGCACAGCGTCTGGTTGATACATACAGTGCTCAGATCAAACAGGCCGAAGCTCTGATTGAACAGTACCTGGCGCAGGCGCGCCGCGCACAAGTGGACCTCGACGCGACGTTGTTACGCGCTAGCGTCAATGGGCGCGTTGGAGACCGTACCGTCCGCGTTGGCGAGTACATTCAGACAGGGAACCGGTTGATGTCGGTGGTACCCGTAGAGAAGGTGTACCTGGTCGCCAATTTCAAGGAAACGCAGATCAAGCGCATGCGGGTGGGTCAGGCCGCGAGAGTTGTGGTGGATGCGCTCGGTGGGCTCCCGATAGACGGTACCATCGAGAGTTTCTCACCCGGGACGGGTGCGCAATTCGCCCTCATTCCTCCCAACAACGCAACCGGGAATTTCACGAAGATTGTCCAGCGTGTGCCGGTACGAATAGAGCTGCACGCTTCTGAGGAAGTGCGCCGCTCGTTGATACCGGGTTTATCCGTCACGGTCTCCGTCGACACAGCTGAGGCGCACTAGTGAGTGCCGAGGTCAGTCTGCCCGCACCTGCGCAAAGGGCCAGCGCAGCCGCATGGCTGGCCGTTGCCGCCGGCACCATTGGCGCTCTGATGGCGACCCTCGATATTTCAATCGTGAATGCCTCGCTGCCGACCATTCAGGGTGAGATCGGCGCCAGCTCCAGCGAGGGCACCTGGGTCTCCACGGCATACCTGGTGGCCGAAATCATCATGATTCCGCTCGCAGGGTGGTTCGAGCGTATTTTCGGCCTGCGCAAGTTTCTTCTGTTCGCTACCGGCCTGTTTGTGCTGTTTTCCATGTGGTGCGGACTCTCTCAGACATTGCCGCAGATGATCGTAGGTCGAGTCGGCCAGGGATTCACCGGCGGGGCGATGATACCGACGGCACTCACCATCGTCGCCACTCGCTTGCCTGCACAGCAGCAACCCGTGGGCGTCGCTCTGTTCGGCATGACCGCGGTAATGGGGCCCGTGTTGGGACCGATGGTCGGCGGCTGGCTGACGGAGAACATCAGTTGGCACTATGCCTTCTTCCTCAACCTGCCACTCGGCATCGGCTTGATCGTGCTCATCCTGTTGGGTCTTCCCGCGCGCCGGATCGACATGGCGGAACTGCGCAATACGGACCTGGCGGGTCTGGTGGGGCTCATTCTCGGTCTGGGTGCGTTGACCGTGGTGTTGGAGGAGGGGCAGCGGGATCGCTGGTTCGAGTCCGAGCTCATCCGCTGGCTTGCAGGGGTCGCCTGCGTCGGCTTCGCGCTCGTGGGGTTGGGGCAGTTCACGTCGCGTCAGCCCATCATCCGGCTGAGCATTCTTCGGAGTCGAAGCTTCGGCAGCGCATTCACCATGAACCTGATGATCGGGGCAGCCATCTACGGCATCCTCTACATCATCCCTCAGTTTCTCGCCTCCGTGGCGGGGTATAACTCCCAGCAGTCCGGGCTGATCGCCGCCATCAGCGGTGTACCGACCCTGCTGATGTTGGCTTTATTCCCGGTCCTGGTGCGGATCGTCGATGTCAGGCTCGCCGTCGCGTTCGGCTTGGCGCTCTATGCGGCGAGTTGCTTCATCGACTCCCAACTGACGCCCGATTCCGCCGGCGCGCAATTCATCCTGACGCAGGTAATGCGGGGCTTTGCGCAGTTCTTCTCGATCTTGTTCCTCAACCAGGTGGCCACCAGCTCGGTACCGCCGCAATGGGCCGCGGATGCATCGGGCCTGTTCAATGCCGCGCGGAATCTGGGCGGCTCCTTCGGCCTGGCGGCAATCGCCATTCTCCAGGACAACCGCACGCGGCTGCACCTGGATCGGCTGTCCGAATCCATCACGGCCAATTCCTTCGCGGCACGGCAGCTCACCGCGCCCGGCGCGATCGAACAGCTATCGAACGCTCTCACGCAACAGGCGACCGTCATGACCTACGCGGATCTCAATTGGGTGTTTGGAGTGGCTCTCCTCGTCATGATACCGCTGGTTTTCGCGCTCAGGCCGTTGCCGAAGGATGCGCCCATCGGAATGGGGCACTGAGCAGATGGTAAGGCGTGAAAGTATCCGGATCGGGTCCGCGCCATGCGGCGGATCGGTGCTGCCCGCGGCGCGGTCGATCATCCAATGCGCGGCCGTTGCAGGCCTCTTTTCGCTGTGCTGCGCCTGTACCGTAGGGCCCAATTACCGGGTCCCATCCCCACCCGCGGGTCTCGCGACATTCCATCGCGGATCAGAAGCTGCAACGACGAACGAGACCCCCGCCGCTCGTTGGTGGCTGACTTTGAACGATCCGATCCTGACTCGGCTGATCGAGTCTGTCCTCGATAACAGTCCCGATGTGAGGCTGGCGGAGGCGCGGCTGCGAGAAGCGCGCTACTCCGTCATCGAGCGGCGTGCAGGATTGTTCCCGCAGGGTTCGGTGAGCGGTTTGGCCGGCCGTACCCGCGTACCGAGCGGTCTAACCGGATCCGGCTCCGGCAATTCCTCCGGCTCGACGCAGCTCAACTTGTTCGATGTCGGCTTCGACGCGAGCTGGGAGCTGGATTTGTTTGGGGGCACGCGCCGGGCGGTGGAAGGCGCCCGTTCTCGAGCGCAGGCAAGTGCGGCTCGCCTTGCGGACGCGCACGTACAGCTGGCAGCCCAGGTAGCTCGTTCCTACATCAATCTGCGTGAAGCGCAACACCGTATCGCGCTCCTCCGGCGTTCAATCGAGATCGAAGAGCAGATGCTCGATCTGACGAAGTTGCGGTGCGAAGCGGGTGCGGCCTCCCAGCTCGACATTGAGCGACGGGAAGTTCAGGCAATGCAAACGCAGGCAGCGCTTGCGCCGCTGCAGGCCCTCGAAGACCAGAGCCTCAACGAGTTGGCCACCCTGTCGGGGCTCGCCCCCGGCGCTCTCGACGCACAGTTGCGCGAGCCACAGGCGATTCCGCTTCCGGCCGCGACCGTGGCGATTGGCGATCCCGCCGGCATGCTGCGGCGGCGACCGGACATCCGCGCGGCGGAGCGGGAGCTCGCGGCGAGCAATGAGCAGATCGGCGCGTCCATGGCCCAATATTTTCCGACGGTGAGGTTGTTGGGCACGGTGGGATTCGTTGCCACCGATTCGTCCCGCCTGTTTGACAGCAGCAGTCTGACCGCCTTCGGGCTACCGGTGCTCTCCTGGAATGTACTGGACTTCGGGCGCACGCGCGCGCGAGTTCATGAAGCCGAAGCAGGCTACGACGCGGCGCTGGCTCAATATCAATCCGTCGTGCTGCGTGCACTGGAGGATGCTGAAACATCCCTGTCGCGCTACGGCCGCGAGCGCGAGCATGTAGTCAAGTTGACGGCGGCGCAGGCGGCCGCCGCGCGAGCTTACGATCTGACTCAACATCGGCAGAGTGCCGGTACCGCCGCTTTGATCGATCTGTTGGACGTGGAGCGGCAGCGTATCCAGACCGAGCAGGAGCTCGCTGAGGCGCAAGCTGCGATGACCAATGACTTTGTGTCCCTGCATAAGGCGCTCGGTCTCGGCTGGGAAGGGCAGGGCAGCGACGCGGATCCGGCGGACACCAACCGATAAAACTGAGACTGCTACACGATGCAGTGCACGCCAAGGACCCTTTCCTGGCGAACGGGTCCCATGGGTTGCACACCCTGAACGCTGTCGAACGCGTTGACGATCAAGCTGGCTCGGGCCGGCGCGCTCGCCATGCGATGGCACCCAAAATCGCCCAGACGCCGGTCAAGAGCCACTCCAGCGGCAGCCCCCGATGCTGCTCGAGGGGGGCAATGGCCGCATAGACAGCCATGGCCGCGGAGCAAAGCAACCCGGCTATCAGGACAGGACGGCCGCCCGGAGTGTGGTACAGCCGGGCGTCCCAGTCGCCCCGGCTGCGCAGCTTCAACGCCGCCAGTACAGTCAGGGTCATCGTGAACGCGCCGCAGATGGATGTCATGTTCAGCAGAGGTAGCAGCACGCCCCGGCCGAGAATCACACCGCAGATGTTGAGAGCGGTCACCGCCAGCACCGCGAAGTGAGGCGAACCGAATTGTCCATGCACCTCGGACAGCCGTGCGGGCAGAAAGCCGGCGCGGGACTGCGCCATGAGAAGTCTCGCCGACCAGAGTGTAATCCCGTTCCAGATCTTGAGAACTGAGAGCGCGGCCGACAGCAACAGCAGCCGCGAGAGCGCACCGTGCGGCAGGAGCGGCTCCACGGCCACAGCGGCGGGCAGCGCTTTCCCGGGGAGCATCTCCCAAGGCGTCGACATCGACGTCGCCAGAATGATGCCGCAATAGAAAAGGCAGCCGAAGATCACGGCCGCGTACATTGCATATACGACGTATCTGACATCGACTCCCGCGCGGCGCTCTTCGACCACTTGCGGCACCGACTGGAAGCCGCTCAGAAAAAACGGGGCGGACGCGAAGATCCACAGCGCCCCTTGCCACCAATGTTGCGGCTTCGAGGGCGTGAACAGCGGGGAGAGGTTGTCTACGGAGCCCAATCCGATTCCTGTCACGATCACCGCGCCCGCCAGCAACGCGAAACCGGCGGTCACAGCCTTTTGAAGTCGGGCGGCGCCCGCGATGCCTCGGTAGTGAAGCGTACCGAGTGCCACCGCGCCGCCCACTCCCAACACCACACCGGACAGCCGGACATCATGGTCGAAGAGGCGGTAGAGCGTGGGCCCTTCGAGACCCGGCACGAGCGTATTTAGTATCCATGCGAGCGCGATGCCCTCGAAGGAGGCCACGGATAGCAGGAACAGAATGGAGAACCAGCCGACGGCGAAGGCCGTTCGCGGACCGAGGACCTGGCGGGCAAATTCGAACTCCCCGCCGGCGCGCGGAATTCGCACCGTGAGCTCGGCATAAGCGGCGCAGATTGCCAGCATTCCGAGTGCCCCGCCGATGAATCCGATCACCGCTCCGCCGGGCGCGGCCGCGGCCAGCCAATCGCCCAGAACGACGACCCATCCGGATCCGACGACGCAGCCGAATGCGATTACGAAAAGCTGAGAGCGGCCGACGGCGCGCGAGAGTTGACTCACGGGCAACCCCGAGGCTCGCGCGGCTCGCGGCGCGGTGCTGGGGCCGTCGACCCGGTAGCTCTTTGCAACGGAGGCATCAGCGGTGTTCGTCGAACCAGCCGGTGATCAATGGCACTTTCTGCGCGAAATGACTCGGGTAGACCCGAAGTCCATGACTTTCCAGAGGCACGCGTACAAACACACTCTCGACTCCGTGATACCTGAGCGCGGCGAAATACTGCTCGGACTGGGAAATCGGCGTCCTGAAATCCGACTCACCCGTCATGACCAGGGTCGGCGTATGAACCTTGCCGACGTCGGTGAGCAGGGAGTGAGCGCGGTACTGGTCCGGTTGCGACCAGGGTGTCCCATGAAAGAATCCGTGGAACACCAGAGGCAGTATGTCCGAGGTCAGAGCCTGGCTCTGCCATTCGATGACGGGATACAACACCCCCGCCGCGCGGAATCGGTTGGTGTGGCAGGTGAGCCAGGCCGTGAGCGTCCCGCCTCCGGAGCCGCCCGTTACGTAGAGCCGCTTCGGATCCACGTGACCGCCCTGGATGACGGCATCGACCGCGCTCAGCAGGTCCTCGACCTCGTGGCCTGGGAAGTCATCCTGCAGCAGATTGCCGAATGCGTGCCCGTAGCTGGTACTGCCGCGCGGGTTGACATACAACACCAGGTAGCCCGCCGCGGCCATGAGCTGCTTCTCGATGTCGAAATACGGTCCATAGGCGGCGTCCGGGCCGCCGTGAATCTCCAGGATCAGCGGATAGAGGCGCCCCGGCTCGAATTGCGGCGGCTGGATCAGCCAACCCTGGATGGGAAGGCGATCGTAGCTCGAGACAGCCCGCACTTCCTGGAGCGTTCCCAGGGTGCGCGAGCCCAGCACCGGCTCATTGAGCTGCGTCAGCCTTCTGGGGGCGCTCCCGGTGCGGTCGATGATGGCGATCTCGCCGCTGACTGTTGTGTTGGCCCACTGCAGGGCAATTCGGCCGTTGCGCGACACGGAATATGACGGCTCGGCTGTATATGCCGTGAACGCCATACCCATCTGCTCGGTGATCAGCCTGTGGCCTCCGTTCAGGTCGAACAGGGCCAGCTTGTTCACGCCATGGTCCGCGAAGAAAGCGTAGATACCTTTGCCGTCGGACGACCAACGCGGGGAGAGCACGTCGCGATCCAGCGAGCCGGTGAGAGCGCGCCGTTCGCCGCTCCGGCGGTCGAGTAAGAAGAGTTGACCGACCGTATAGCTCTGTTGTTGCTCGTCGTGACCCACGTATGCGATGAACCGGCCGTCCGGTGATACAGCAGGGGACGCTTCGGGTCCGTCCCGATCGATCAGCTTCCGCGCCGGGCTGCCATCGACGGGAAGGCGGTACAGACCGCTGTCAAACATGTGTCCGTGAAGGATTGCGGTCTCGGATTGATGGACGAGAGCAGCGATGAGAGCGCTGCTGTCCTCATCCCAGGCGTAGGGGCGGCCGATGAGAGGCAGGCTCCCGCTATCGGTCGCCGTCACTCGCGTGACCACTCCCCCGCCAGCGGGCACCACGAACAGATGCTCCTGGCCCGTGGGCAGGTATCCCGCGCCATCGGCCCGGTACAGCGCCCGATCGATGACACTCGGCCCGGGCTTCCACGACGCACCGGGTGGCTGTTGGGGGAGACTGCCGATCTTCCGGGCGGGGGCGGATTCCAACATGCTGAAGGCCAGCAACCGGCCGTCGGGCGACCATTCGAGGTTCCCGGGTGGAGCGGCGAGCCCGCCGATCAGGGTCTCGATTCCGGATGACATCCAGCGCACGACGATTTGCCGGGCACCGTTGCGGGTGGCAATGAAGGCAATGCGTGTACCGTCGGGCGACCAACGGGGATTGACCGCTGTCTCCCCGGCTTCGGTCAGCGGGTGTTGGTTTCGGCCATCCGCATCCACGATCCACAGCGAGGGTTGGAATTCATCCTGGACGATGTCGGCCCGCACTTGAACATAGACGATCTGCTTGCCATCCGGGGATATCTGCGGGTCGTTCGCCGTGCTCAGCGCAAATATGTCGGTGGGTTCCAGCGGTGCAAGACGTTCCGTGCCCGTGGCCTGGGTGGCCGAAATGCTCAGAAGGAGGGTTGCGAGAAGTCTGCCGGGAAGGGCAGCGGCAGAGCACGGGCAGGTGATCGACATGACGGTATCCGCACGGCCTGAGGTCAGGCTACGCTAATGCAAAATTAATAATTGATCAAATATGGGTTCGACCCTGACCCGCTCGCGGCAGGTGCCGGGCGTGGGGCAACGGTCGAGCGCTGCTCACGGCGCCGGCCGGTCCCGGGCGCCATCGGATGCGAATCGGTAGTGGCGGTGGTACCAGCCGGCGGAGGCGAGAATGATCTCGCGCACGGCGGCTTCGGCGACTCGCCCGTCGCCCGTTTCGAGCGCCGCGATGAGCCGCGAGTGGTTTTCCTCCTGGGCGCTCAGATATTCCGCGCGCGGCCGTCCAGACGCCTTGAACGGAATGCTCAGCAGGGGGCTGACGCGCAGCCACAGCCCGTCGATGATGCTCAGCAGGTGATGATTCTCGGCCACCGAGTAGATGTCGAAGTGGAAGCGGTAGTTCTGCTCGATGATCTCGGTGGGCCGGGTATCGGCGGACACCAACTCCTGCATCTTGCGGTAGCTGATCATGATGCGCTTCAGGGCGCGCGCATCCATGAAGCGTGCGGCCTGGCTGGCGGCCAACCCTTCCAGCCGCAGCCGGATCTCCTTGATGTCGTCGAATTCCCTCGCGGTCAAGTGAGCGACCCGGACGCGCCCCGTGGGCAGGCTCACCAACGCGCCTTCGGCGGCCAAGCGCTGTACGGCCTCGCGGATGGGCATGAGGCCCGCTCCCAGCTCCTGAGCCAACAGCTTCACGGTCACCGACTCCCCGGGTTCGAACTTGCCGGCCTGAAGGGCCCGCCGCACTTCGTGATAGATCCGGTCCTTCTGCGTCTGTCGGGGTACGGCCGGTAAGCCGCGCCTGCCCGGCTCCGCTGACCGTGATGACGTCCCGGCCGCCCGGGGGGGAGTTCTTCTCATTGGGGCAATCAGGCTCCGCGCAACCTCGCCGCGGATTCTAACCGGTGGCCTGCCGCGGTTGAATGGTGTTACGCCGCGGTTGAAAATAAAAATTTGATCAATTATAAATTAACCCATGGACCGACACCGGGGGCGGCCATCCTACAACGCGCAACTCAACAAGAAGGTGAAGCGTGAGCAACACACGACTGCGGATCAGAAGTGCACGGGATCGATTGCGGCCATGCTGTATGGTGGTCGTGGCGGCAACGAGCGGGGGCGCGCTGGCGGACGAGGTTTCGCCCGCCGCCGGTGTTCAGTTGGACGAAGTCGTCGTCACCGCTCAAAAGCGCTCGGAAAGCCTGCAGACCGTACCGCTGAGCGTGGCGGTGCTCTCCGAGCAGGAGCTTGCACGGACGGGTGTGTTCAGCACGAGCGAGTATGCCTCGCTCGTACCCAATGTCTCATTCAACGCGAAGGCCGGTGGAGACGGGCGCGCAACGGCTGAAAATCTGGTCATCCGCGGCGTGACTGGCGGAAACACGACCGCGCGGTACATCGACGATGCCGCCGTGCCGCCGGGCATCGATCTGAAGATCGTGGATGTCGCGCGAATCGAGGTGCTGCGCGGGCCGCAGGGCACGTTGTATGGGGCAAGCTCCATGGGAGGAGCGACGAAGATCGTCACCAACCAGCCGTCGCTCAGTAGCGTTTCGGCCGATACGGCGGCGCGCGTGAGCACCGTCGACCACGGCGACGCCAACTACCGGGTCGATGGCGTGGTCAACCTGCCGGTCCTCCAGGACTCCTTCGGCGTGCGTCTCGTGGGCTACTACGACAATGAAAGCGGTGTCTTCAACCGCCTCGTCGGCAACTCACCGGTGACGGTGGAACATCGGATCGACGGCGAGCGCGACAGTGGTGCGCAGCTCAAGGGACTCTGGGTGTTAGGGGGCGGGTGGTCCGTCGCGCCCTTCGTCATGTACCAGAAGGAGGTCGCGGACGGCGCGCACCTCGCGGATATAACGCCCGGCAACTTCACGCAGATCCGGGTCGCTGGCCTCGCGGAGCCCCTGCACGACACGCTCGTGCATTCCGGCGTGAAAGTGGACTATGCGGGCGAGTCCTTTCAACTAACCTCCGCGACGTCCTATTCGAGTTGGAAGACCCGTGAAAGGGAGGATGCCACCGAATTCATCGCTTTTGCCTTCGGTCTCGATACACCGATCCCCTCGCCGATGGACAAGGAACAGCACACGCACGTGTTCCAGCAGGAGATCCGGGCCAGCTCCACGGGCTCCGGCCCGTTCGGCTGGCAGGCGGGAGCGTACTTCACGCACTCGAACAATGAGACGCAGTATCTCGAGTACGCTGCGGGCATCGGCGATTTGCTCGGATTGGGAACGGACCTGATCTACCACGCCGACGACCACATTTCACAACACGAAATCGCCGGCTTCGGCGAGCTCAGCTATGCGCTGACCGAGCGCCTGAAGGCGACTGGCGGCCTGCGCTGGTTCCATTCGGTGCTGGACGCGGACATCCAGCAGGACGGCATCGTCAACGGCGGTGTTTCCCAAAGCTCCGGCACGCAGAGCCAGAGCGGTGTGGACCCCAAGGCCATTCTCGAATTCCAGGCGACCCCCGACACGATGTTGTATACGAGCGCCGCGAAGGGTTACCGTCCCGGCAACATCAACCAGCCCGTGCCCGAGAGTCAGTGCGGCCTCACCGGTCCCGCATCGTTCAACTCGGATTCGCTCTGGACCTACGAAGGCGGAGCGAAGACGAGCTGGCTCGACCATCGCCTGCGCGTGAACGGCGCTCTGTTCTGGATCGATTGGTCCAACATTCAGCAGCGTGTCCTGCTGCCATGCGGATTTTCGTACACGGCGAACGTCGGAGCGGCCCGCAACCGTGGCGCCGAGCTCGAGATCACCGCGCGTCCGTTGCAGGCGCTCGAGCTCTCGGGGGGCCTCGGCTACACGGATGCGGTGATCACCCGCGGAGCACCCAACGTGGAGGCGCAGCCCGGGGATCGTGTACAGCAGGTCCCGAAGGTCACGGCGAACTTCAGCGCTGAGTATCGCTGGTTTCTGCCCGGCGGCATGGATGCATTCCTTCGCGCGGGCTACCAGTATCAGAGCCGTTCGTTTACCACCTTCAGCCAGACGAATCCCGCCCGGATCCGCGATCCCTTCAATCTGCTGAACCTGCGCGCGGGAGTCGCGAGCGGTGCGTGGCGCGTGGCCTTGTTCGCGGACAATGTGACCAACGAGCACGTGAACTACTCCGACACCACCTCGCTGGCCGCGGAGGTCCCCGGCCGGCCGCGCTACGCGACCAACCGGCCGCGCACCATCGGAATCGAAATGGGGTACCACTTTGGCAACTGACAGCGGCAAGCGGCGCGTGATCTTGACCTGCGCGGTCACCGGAAATGCGCCGCTGCATCCGAAATATCCGTACACGTATCCGGTGACTCCGGCCCAGATCTGCGATGCGGTCGCGGATGCAGCCCGGGCGGGAGCCAGCGTTGCCCATATCCACGTACGCGATCCCAAGACGGGACAGGGCAGCCGCGATGTCGCGCTGTTTCGCGAAACGGTGGATCGGATCCGCCAGCGTGGCATCGACATTGTCATCAACCTGACGGCCGGCATGGGCGCGCTGCTGCTTCCCGATCCGACAGATGAAAGCCGCGCTTTGCCCGAGAGCGACATCATCGGCGTCGAGGAGCGCGTCGCGCACCTGCGCGACTGCCTGCCGGAAATCGCTTCGCTCGATGTCACGACGGGCAACCAGATGGAAGCGGGATTCGAGTATGTCTACCTGAATACGACCCGCACATTGCGCGGCATGGCCAGGCGCTTCCGCGAGCTCGGCGTGAAGCCGGAAATCGAGGCGTTCCAAGCGGGCGACGTCCTGTTCGGAAACCAACTGGTCGAGGAGGGGCTGATCGAGGGCCCGCCGATGTATCAGTTCGTTCTGGGCGTGAAGTGGGCATCGCCGGCGGACTCCCGGACGATGATGTACCTGCGGGATCTGTTGCCGGCCGGCGCTTTCTGGGCGGGGTTCGGCATCGGAAAACAACAGATGCCGATGGTTGCTCAGGCGGTGCTGCTCGGCGGCAACGTCCGGGTGGGGCTCGAGGACAATCTGTACCTCGAGCGCGGCAAGTTCGCGACCAACGGCCAACTCGTCGAGCGTGCCGTCAGGTTGATCGAGGACATCGGCGAAAGTGTCGCGACACCGGCCCAGGCGCGCGCGCTGTTGAAGCTGCGAAACTTCGGATCATTGCCGGTCGGGGATTGAATGATGAACCCAGCAACTGCCAGCCTGCCGCCGCCGCTGCACGGCATCGATACGGTAGCGATCGTAGGTTGCGGAGTCGTCGGCTGCGGCTGGATTCCCGTTTTCACCGGTGCCGGCTGCCAGGTACGCCTGTACGATCTGGATTCCAGGAGACTGGCGGTTGCGCAACAGAGGCTCGCGCAGCTGGGGGCGCTGATTCCGTCGCCTGACGGACGCAGGGGCTCGGTGACGTTGCATACGGATCTGGCCTCGGCGGTTGCGGGGGCCGGCTATATCCAGGAGAGTGTTGGTGAAGATCTGAGGGCAAAGCAGGCGCTCTTCAAGGAGCTCGATGCGCTCGCGGACCCACGTGCATACCTTGCCAGCAGCACCTCGTCGCTCGACATCAACGCCATTGCCTCCCAGGTAACGCGTCCCCACCGCTGTTTTACAGCCCACCCGTTCAATCCCGCCGCCGTGGTGCCCGTGGTTGAGATCCTCGGAACAACTCGTTCGCGACCGGAGGATCTCGCGGGGATTACGGCATTTCTGCGGCGGACGGGTCAGATGCCCATCGTTCTCGGTCGGTTCGTGCCCGGATACGTGGGCAATCGACTGCAAGCGGCGATCATGCGCGAGGCGTTGAGCCTGGTGGTCGAGGGAATTACCGATGCCGATGGCATCGATGCAGTCGTGAGCCATGCTCTTGCGCTGCGCTGGGTCCCGCTCGGTGTCTTCGGAACCAACCATACGAACGATGAGAACGGACTGCGCGGTTACTATGGCCGCTTCTGGCAAAGTTACCGGGGTTTGATGGACACACTGGCCAACACCGCGCCCAATCTAGATACCCCGGATATCGAATCGATTGCCGCGACTGTCGAAAGGCGCTTCGAGTCCGCCTCCGTTGCGCAAGTGTCCCGCTGGCGCGACGAGTTCGTGCAGGAGCTGCGGCGCCTGCAGATGCGAGAGCCGTTCCGTCCATGAAGCACCGAGCCGCGCGAATTGCTTGTCCCGGCAGAGGCGTGCTCGGCGGACATCTGCTGGCAATCGGACGAGGCTGGTGGCTCGTCGCGGGAATTCTGGTGTGCGCAGCCACCGCTGCCTTCGGTGCCGACAGGGCAATCCCGAAGGCCGCGATGCCCGAAGAGGTGGGTATCCAAGGCGCGGCGCTGCGGGCGCTCGATGAGGACATCGTCAAGGGTAAATACGGGTTCGTGGACAGCCTGTTGGTCGCGCGCTGCGGGCGGGTTGCGTTCGAGCGATTTTACGAGCATGACTACGTCGCGGCCTACGGCGAGCGGGCAGGCCACAAGGGTCCGATGAATGCCCACGGCTCGGGTCCCTACGATTATTTTGATGCCCGCTTCCATCCGTATTTTCAGGGTAGTCAGCTCCATTCGTTGCAGTCGGTGACCAAGACGATCACGGCGCTGATCATCGGAATTGCCATCACCCGCGGTGATTTCCACGCGCCCCTGTCGCGGCCCGTGTTGGACTATTTCCAGTCGGTTCCGGTGCGCAACGCCGATGAGCGCAAGGCGCGCATGACCCTGGAGCATCTTTTGACCATGACGAGCGGGTTGGATTGGAACGAAGATGCGCCTTATCAAAGCGGACAGAATACGGCGGCTGCATTGGAGTCGGCGGCGGACTGGATCCAGTTCGCGATCGACAGGCCCATGGCGGCGGAGCCCGGGACGGTGTTCGCCTACAGCAGCGGAGTGTCCGAGCTGCTTGCGCATGTGTTCGTGCGGGAGACCGGTCGGGATATCGAGGACTATGCGCGGCAGGCCTTGTTCGAGCCTCTGGACATCCGCGAGGAGCATTGGAAAAAAACGCCGACCGGTTTGACGGATACCGAAGGAGGGCTGTATCTACGAAGTGAGGACCTGGCGAAGATCGGACTTTTGCTGCTGGGTGATGGAAGCTGGAAGGGCAGGCGCATCGTCTCCGCGGAGTGGATCCGCAATATGGTGAGTCCGCATGTGGATACGGGCGCGGACTATCGGTACGGTTTTCAGATCTGGCTGCGGCCTGGCGGCTCACCCGGCGGGTGGATATGGTCGGCTCGCGGCTTCGGCGGACAGTATCTTCTGGTCGTGCCCGACCGGGAGCTGGTGCTCGTGGCAACAGGATGGAACATCCTCGAGCGCTCGGCGATCGAGCGCGAAGCGTTGGACCGGGTCCGCGCCGCGACCTCCCCCGGAGCTTGCCGCCGGCAGTAACAGCCTGGCGGGGGCGCCCGTCCAACAACTCAGACTAGCGGAGAGTTTTCAATGCCCCACGGTGTAGATACGATCATCCGGGATCACGTGCTCGAGGTGACCCTCAACCGGCCGAAGGCCAACGCGATCGACGCTCGCATGAGCAGGGAGCTGGGTGCGGCGTTCGCGCGCCTGCGCGAGGATGAACAGCTCCGGGTCGCCATCGTGACCGGACAGGGGGAGAAATTCTTCTCGGCCGGCTGGGACCTCAAGGCGGCCGCGCTCGACGGCGAGGACGAGAGCACGGACCAGGGGGTTGGTGGGTTCGCGGGTCTCACCGAGGTATTCGACCTGAACAAGCCTGTCATAGCCGCGGTCAACGGCCTTGCGGTGGGAGGCGGATTCGAGCTTGCCCTGGCGTGCGACATGATCGTCGCGTGCGAGTCGGCCAGTTTCTTTCTGCCGGAGACCAGCATCGGCGTCGTCGCGGATGCCGGCGGCGTGCAGAGGCTGCCTCGGCGCATTCCCCATGCAATTGCGATGGATTTGTTGCTCACGGGCCGGCGCATGCCAGCGAGCGAAGCGGCGCACCACGGACTCGTCAACTATGTCACGACAGCAGCGGATCTGATTCCCCGGGCGCGGGCGATCGCGCAGTCGATCGTCGATGGCGCGCCACTGTCTGTTCAGGCCATCAAGGAGATGGTCCGGGGCATGGAAGGCATGTCGGTGGAGGAAGCGATGCGTGTCACCCGCGCAAGGAGCTTTCCTGTCTATGCGCGGATGTTGAATTCTGAGGACCATACCGAGGGGCCGAAGGCGTTTGTGCAGAAGCGCAAGCCGGTCTGGCTGGGACGGTGACATCCAACACAGATGTGGATGCCTCGAGGCGCCAGTTGCTGCGCCGCTGGTTGGGAGCCGAAGAAGGGACGATCGTCGATCTGCTCCGCGCCCGCGCTCATCTGGCACCGCAGGCCCCGCTGCTCGCGGACGACGACAGGGTCATATCCAACGGGCTCGCTTTGGAGGAGGCCGAGCGAATCTGCGGCCTGCTGACGAACGAGGGATGTTTGAGACGGGGACATCCGGTCGCGTCATATCTCTCGAACCGGGTCGAGGAATACTTGTGGCGGCTCGGTGCGAATCTCGGCGGCCACGTGCATGTCAGTCTGAACCGCGAATACCGCGGCAACATGCTCAAAGACGTACTCCAACGATCCGAGGCGTCGTGGCTGGTCACCGAGCATGCCGCGTGGCCCCAGCTTCGGGATGTGTTGCAGCCCGTCGAGCCACTGCACGTGGTATTTGTGGATGCAGTTCCAGACGGATTTCCGCGGGAACCCGGGTTGATTGCCCTGGGGCCCGAGGCGTGGCGCAGCCAGACTCCCTGCCGCGGCGTGCATGCGCATCCGGATGACTGCGCCTCGGTATTGTTCACTTCCGGAACGACCGGTCGACCGAAGGCCGTGAGACTGCCCCATAACTTATTTGTACGCGGTGGCGCGTATCTCGCGGCGGCCTGGGGTCTCGGACCGAAGGATGTCTTCCATGCCTGGTCGCCGGCCTATCATATCGGCGGTCAGCTCTATCAGTTCGGTACGGCGCTGGCGTCTGGGGCTTCTTGCGTCATCTTTCCGAGTTTCTCCCGTTCGCGATTCTGGGAGCAGGTGGACCGTTTCGGCTGCTCGTTCACGGCGGGATTCGCGAACATAGCGACCTACCTGTTGTCCGCACCGCCATCGGACCGGGACGCGCTGCACGGTTTGCGAATCGCCCTGTTGGCCGGAATTTCCCCAGGTGTGCGCGCCGCGTTCGAAGGGCGATTCGGCGTGCAATGCGTGGATTCCTATGGCATGACCGAAGCGGAACCGATCGCGTGCTCGTTACCCGGGGTGACGCCGACGGGCGCCTGCGGCCCGGTCAATCCGGACTTCGCGGTCCGGTTGTTGGATGAGCACGGGCGGGAGGTTGCCACCGGGTCCGCGGGTCGGGTTCAGTTCAAGAGCCGACATCGCTCCGTCATGATGCTCCGCTACGTGGAGGATGCGACGGTCGACCGTCCTGGCCCGGCGGGCGAGGCCGAGTGGTTCACAACCCACGACCTGGCACGGTTCGACGCCGAGCTCAACTTGCATTTCATCGGTCGAGAGAAGGCTGCCCTCAAGCGGCGAGGCGAGAATGTATCGCCGCGCGAAGTTGAGGTGGCCATCCTCGGTTGCCCCGGCGTGAGTGAGTGTGTCGTCGTGGGGATCTGGCTGGAAGGGTCGGCAGAGCCCGAAATCAAGGCCGTGGTTGTTCCCGAGGCCGGACGCGCGCTGACCGCTCCGGAGATTGCCGCCTGGTGCGAAAAGCAATTGCCCCGGTACATGCGGCCCCGTTTCGTCGAGCTCGTGCCGGAGCTGCGATATACGGAAGTCGGCAAGCTGGAAGCCTCGTTGCTCACGGGCGTGGGTTCGGGAGTATGGGACGCAACCGCCTGCGGGTAACGCACGGCCTCTCGAGCCGCCGCAGCGCGGGTTGTTCATCGCGGGCGCCAGGATCACGGAGGGGCGTTGCCGACCTCCCAGATCCTTGAATGAGTGAGCGCATCGGATTCACCCGTTGAAAGTGCGACAATGCGCCGCTCCGTCGTTACTGCCCGAGGATTTCCGATGACCGGCTTGCCCGCTTGCCCCCAATGTCGTTCCGAGCTCACCTATGAGGATGGGCCGATGTACGTCTGCCCGGAATGCGCACACGAGTGGTCGGGGGATTCCTCCGCTTCCGCAACGCCGGTTGAAGGCGCAGAGCTCGGAAGAGTCGTGACCGATGCCAACGGTAAAGTGCTCGCCGATGGCGACACCGTCATCGTGGTGAAGGATCTGCCGGTGAAAGGCGCTTCCACGGCGCTCAAGGCCGGCACCAAGGTCAAGAACATTCGGCTGACGGACGGCGATCACAATATCGACTGCAAGATCGAAGGCTTCGGTGGAATGAAGCTGAAATCGGAGTTCGTCAAGAAAGCGTAGCGGCCCTGGTCTCGAGCAAGACGCGCATCTCGCGCCGGGTGGCGGAGACTGAAGTCGAGGCGCAAAGGCAACGTACTGCACGATCAGACTCTCGGTTCCCGACCATGAATACTGTCAGTGATCCCGACTAACAGTCGTTGCAGGCCATGCCCGTCCAGGACACAATGCAATGTCGTGTGGTCGATAGTGTTACGGCTATGAGCACGGCAACTGATAGCGCAATCACTGCATCCGCGCCGAACATGAGAAGACCGCCGGCCAGCGCGCCACTCACACGATTGGCAAACGCGGCGCAAATGGCAGGAGATACCCACATTGCCGTGATACAACCCAAGTGTGCGGCCGCCACGCCGACTCGCCAGATCGCGGTGACTATGAGGCAGATCCCCATTGCGGCCATCATTGCCGGCAACAGTTGCAGCTGCAGATGAATCAGGCTGCCGATCGGGATCGGACCCGACGCGCATAGAGAGAGCATCATTCGCAGCCCCGAGTGCTGGAGCTCGTCCAGGAGCGCGCCGAGCAGGGCGGCTCCCAGGATCACCCAGGAGTGAGTCGTTGCGGACTTCACGTCCAGGAGCAGAGCTCGGCGTAATTCGGAGCCTTTCCTGAGTCTGTTCGTACTGTCTGCGGTCATATCCGGCTGAGCAGTATACGGACCGCCGACGCTGTGCTCGATCGTGGACTCTACGTATCCAGGCGGCGCGGACTATCCCGTCCAGCCGCAGTGAGCTCGCGCCTGAAGCGTCGCGCGACAGCAATGCGTCCGGCCCACCGGCTGCCACAGCTGTCATGGCGAGGGCAGACATATTTCCGGCCGGCGGGCGTGCCGAGGATCCTCGTGAGGGTGGATTCAGTCTCCCTGATTGCGGACGTAGCCACCTTCACCGGGGGTTATTTTTGAGCCAGTACACCAGCTGCGAGCGCGTCATCTGGAGGGCTCGGGCGCCCGCAGACACATTGCCGGCGGTGCGGACCAACTGTGTTCGTGCGGGGAGAAGCTCCGCTTCCCCCCCGATCCCCATCTAATTTCGCGTCTTCCCACAAGCGCATCTAGTGGATGCATGACGCCGAATATTCCCCGAGTTTGCAGCGCTGCATCGTTCATGAGCCGGCTGAACCGCTAGTTGAAATTGCGTTTGAGGGTCAATGACCACGTACGCGGCATTCCCACCTGCCCGATCGTCGTTCCGTATTGGGCTGTGAAGTCTAGCTTGCTGTAGTAGTAGAGCCGGTTAGTGAGATTGCTGACTTCAAAGGATGCTTGCCAGATTTCGCCGGGTGAGAACCACAGGAGGTGCCCGTTCATGAGAGCGTAGCCATGAACCTCGTTGTATACGGAGTTGACGGCGTTGGAAAAATACTCCGATGTGTATTCGGCATCGACTCGTGGCGCGATCGACCCAGATTCCCCCAGCGGGATCTCGTATTGAACGCCAACGCTCCCTTTGTGCCTGGGCGTGTAGGGTGAGATCATGCCCGGTGTTATGCCGATCTCCGGAGCGACTCCCGTCACCGGATCCGGCGGGCCGAAACGGGCCATCGGGTCTATGTGTGTGTACTCGAAATTGAGGTAGCTGGCGGATGCATCCAGGATCAGCCCCCTGAATGGACGCGCTTCGATCTCGACCTCCGCGCCCTTCACGTCGGCGTCGCCCGCGTTGGCCGGAAGGAAGCACGGTGTGCCCGGCGGGTCCCCGAGTTGCGGACAGCCGAGTAGTGTCAATTGAATATCCTTGTACTTGCTGTAAAACAGCGCGGCATTCAGCCTCACCCGGCGGTCCCACAGCTCGCTCTTCGCGCCGATTTCGTACGCTTGCAGCGTTTCCGCCCGGAACGGCCGCACCTGGTTGGCGGTGACAGGGCGCGGATTCACACCACCGCCTTTGAAGCCCGTCGAGAACTGAGCGTACGTCATGAAATTCGGCGTCCAGCGGTAATCCAACGAGGCGCGGTAATCCGAGCGCGACCCCGCGTAGGTACCGACTTGACTGTTGAGTGGTGTGAGTCCCAGTACATCCAGTGTCCACGGAGGCGGGGCGCTGTCGGGACTGAACCGTTTATAGGAGAGATCCTTGTCCTCCTGGGTGTACCGGTAACCCAGAGCCAGGTTCAGCCGGTCGGTGGCATGCCAAACGCCGTGGAGAAAGCCCGCTTTGGTATGCGCGGGCAGGGTGTCCCTGGCCTGGAACGCGAACTCGGGCAGCGAGTAGCTCAGATCCGACCGCTGCGACATGATGGTCTGTTGATCGAGGTAGAAGCCGCCTACCGTGTAGTCAATTGCCTTGTTGAACGCAGAACCGTTCAGGCGCAGCTCCTGAGTCCAGTGATGATGTTGGAAGTTTAGAACACCCATCCCGATGATGAGCGGCGTGCCGTCGTCCTTGAAGCTGGAAATGCTGTTGTAATCCCGATAGGCGGAGATCGATTTCAGCGACAGCGATTCTGTGATGTTCCAATCGGCCGTGAAGCTCGCGCCCCGACCATGATAGCTCGCCTCGTCGGGAGCCACGAATGGGCTCTTGTTATAGGGAGGAAATACAGGCACCGACTGGTAGGTCCCTCCGGGGATGTACAAAGAGGTGTAACTCGTATACGGGTTGGAAGGAATGAACTTTGACGGCGTAAATCCGTGAGCGGGATTCCCGTCGGGGCTGTTGAGAACGCGGATCAACGTGTCTTCGGCCGCCGAGGTGGGAACATACTGCAGCAGTACGTCCGGTTGCCTCTGGGAATTGTCATTGACCACATCCAGTGCAAGATTGAATTCGAGCGCATCGGAGGCCAACCAACGTAACGCGGCGCGTCCGCCCGTATATGCCTTGCCGCCTTCGCCACCCAATTTGCAGCCGCCCGAGGTTTGGAGGGAGGGGAGCGGGACGCCAGTATCGGGATATACGGTACCCGGGTGCGCGCAGGCATAATCCACACGATCGACGTAGCCGTCCTGGCTGCGGCTGACTCCGGATATCCGGACAAACAGATGATCCGGTACCAGCGTGAAGTCGCCGGCGGCCCGCACATCCGTGCGTCGGTAACCGCCATAGGTCACCTCGATGTAGCCACCGTGACCTTCGGGCTTTTGGGAGTACAACTTGACCGCCCCGCCAATCGAATTCTTGCCCGACAGCGTTCCCTGCGGACCGCGGAGCACTTCAACCCTGTCGAGATCCAGCAGGGAGAAGTTGGCTCCGGTCAGAGACGGGTAGTACACGTCGTCGACATACATGCCCACACCGGGCTCGAGCGCCGGACTGGAATCGAACTGGCCGACGCCGCGGATCGAGGCAGTCATCCCATTGCCGAAAGTATTGGCTCCCGGTCTGAGCGTCACGTTCGGGGCTTCGGCCGCAATCTGATCCACGCTGGATTGGCCGCGATTCTCCAAAGCTGCCGCAGTGACTGTGGTTATGGAGATGGGCGTATCCTGCAGACGCTCCGCGCGAAACTGAGCGGTGACCACCACTTCCTGGACTTGATCGGACTTGGTGGTGGAGTCTTCCTCCCCCGCATGCGCGTACGGCAGAAGCGTTGCAATGCAGGTAGCCGTCCCTACACAAATCTTAGCCGTGTGTCGCGTTTGCGCCCGCAGGTTGAGCGCGACGAACCTGCGATTGACCGATCTGCTCTCGGCGACCATCTACATACCCCCCTCTCAACAGTATTGATGAGCAGTGTGTCGACGAGGACCCTCAATCGGCGCCACTGCATCGTTGAGCGTAAGAGCGAACCTTCGCGGGTGTCCCCCCCGCGAAGGGTGGGCCTTGCGGCCACGGTGGCCCTATGTCTCAACCGGTTCCCAAATTGACAAGTGAAGCGGTCCAGGGAGCAAATCACCTCAGGGTTGGGGCGAGCACAATCCGCGAATCGAGGGGTGACCACCATGCTGCAGAAACCAGTTATCGAATGGGACGTCGACCCGAGCGTCAGGCTCGGACCTTTCGGCGCCGAACCGTCGTTGGAGCCTGACGAGCAGCTCCTGATGGACAATGTGCACCGCTTCTGCTCGGAGGTGATGCGCCCGGCAGGCGTTCGGCTGGATCGAATGACACCGGCGCAGGTCATGGGAAACGACTCACCTTATTGGGAATTTCGGCGCAGGTTTCTCGAGCTCGGAGTGAATGTCGCCGCCTTCGGTGCGATGGAGCCGGCCGTGCGCGCCCGTCTCATGCCGATGGTGTTTGAAGAGTTCGGCTGGGCCGATGCCGGTCTGTCGGTGACGATCGGGGCGTGTCAACTGCCAAACGGGCTCGCGCATGCCTTTGGAAATCAATGGCTCATCGAGCGCTTCCCGAACGAGCTGATTGGCTGTTGGTCCATCACGGAGCCTGATCACGGCAGCGACAGCCTGGACCCCGGTCGGCAGATCTTTCATGCCAGTGGAGAGTACGGCAGACCCAACTGCGTCGTGACCGTCCGTAATGACGCGACTATCGTCATCAACGGCCAGAAGTCGGCGTGGTGCTCCAATGGTCCCATCGCGGACGTGTGCGTCCTCTGTTGTTCGGCGGATTGGGGTTCTGGTGCCGACCCCCGCACGGGCGCAATTGTTTACGTGCCCCTGGATGCCAAGGGGGTCTCGCGTGGCAAATCCATTGACAAGCTTGGCCAGCGCACCTTGCCCCAAGGCGAGCTGTTCTTTGACAACGTGGTGCTGTCTCGGGACTACCTGTTGACGAAGACCCCGGAAGAGTATCGCCGCGCCGTCTACGCGATTCACGTCGAAGCCAACGGGCAGATGGGGGCGATCTTCACCGGAGTTGCGCGAGCGGCTTTCGAGCTCGCACTGGCGTATGCCCATGAGCGGCGGCAGGGCGGGGTCCCGATCATCCGTCACCAATCGGTCGCCTATCGACTGTTTCACATGTTTCGCAAGGTTGAGGCATCGCGAGCACTCACGCGGCGCGTAGCGCTCTTCAATGCCACTGCACCGGTTCCGGCGCTGCACGCGGCGATGACGGCGAAGATCACCGCGACGCAGACCGCGTTCGAGGTGGCGAGTGAGGCTCTGCAGATCTTCTGTGGCAATGGCAATACGCGGGAATACGAGATTGAAAAGATTTTCCGCGATGCGCGTGCGTCGCTGATTGAGGACGGCTGCAATGAGGTGCTTGCGATCAAAGGAGGCACTCACCTGATATCAACAGCTCAACTTCGCGGATGAAACTGAACGCGATTGTAGCGGGCGTCGGGATGACAGCGTTCGGGAAGCATCGTGACCGAACGCTCAAATCGCTCGCAGCGGAAGCGATTCTGGCCGCTCTACGTGATGCCGGCCTCGCGGCCAGTCAACTCCAAGCAGCGTACATGGGGAATGCCGGTGCCGCCGTCATCACTGGACAGGTATGTGTGTCCGGGGAGGTGGTGCTGCGGGAGCTGGGAATCGGCGGCATTCCGGTACTCAACATCGAAAACGCCTGTGCGACCGCATCCAGTGCCCTGCACCAGGCAGCGGCGATGGTGTCCTTCGGCGCGTATGACGTAGTGCTCGCGTGCGGCTACGAGAAACTGACGCATGAGGATAAGGCGCGAACCTTCTCGGTGTTCACCGGGGCCGCGGACGTTGAAGAAGCGATGCAGCTGCGAGACCTGATTGATACGCGCATGCGTGCCGTCGGTGTTGAACCGGATGCCAGCGGTGCTTCGGGGCGCTCTGTGTTTATGGACATTTACGCTACAGAAGCTCTGGCGCACATGCAAAGATACGGTACCACGCGCGAGCAGCTTGCGATCGTCGTGGCCAAAAACTCCCGCCACGGGCATCTGAATCCGAGGGCGCAGTACCGCGAAGTGCTGTCCGTCGAGGAAGTGCTTCAGGCTCGTGAGATAGTCTACCCGCTCACTTTGCCCATGTGTTCGCCCATCGGCGATGGAGCTGCGGCGGTGGTGTTGGTGAGTCCGGCAATGGCCCGCAGGCTTTCGCTTTCCAACCTCGTGACGTTGCGGTCGTGTGTGTTGCAGACCAGCTGGGACTATGGCCCTGGCGAGGAGTCGGCGGTGTTCGGCAAAACCATACAGGCGGCTTACGCAGAGGCGGAGCTGGGTCCGCGAGACCTCGATGTCATCGAGCTGCACGATGCGTCCGCTTCATCGGAAATCCTCCATACCGAATACCTGGGGCTGTGTGCACCAGGAGAAGGCGGACCGTTGGTAGAGTCGGGCGCGACAGCCATCGGCGGACGGATACCGGTGAATCCTTCCGGCGGATTGCTGCGCAAAGGCCATCCCATAGGGGCAACGGGTCTGGCACAAATCGTCGAGCTGACAGAACAACTTCAGGGCCGTTCCGCCTCGCGACAGGTTGCGGGTGCGCGGGTGGGGCTGGCCGAGAATGGGGGTGGCTATGTCAACGGCGATGTGGCGGCACTGGTCGTGACAGTTTTGTCGCGGTAATACCGATGTCAATCTCGATTGCCCACATGGTGGCTGCGCATCTCGCCGCCGACGCCGATCTGGATGTTCTGACCTTCGAGCACGAGGGCGCAATCGAGACTCGCACGTATCGCGAGCTTTGGGCAAATGGTCAGCGGATTGCCCACATGTTGAGGGGCCGGAATTTACGCCGCGGTGAGCGGGTGGCGCTGCTCATTCTCAACCACCCGGAGTTTGTGGACTCGATGGTGGGTGCAGCGATCGCGGGCGTCGAAATCGTGCCGTTGGACGCCCGCGCCCGCGGTGCCCGCCTGGCTTTCTTGCTGCGCGATGCCAACTGCAAGGGCATCATCTGCGGAAGTTATTCGCTCTCGGCACTGCTGGGCGTCCATGCCCACGGCGTGCCGATATCGTGGTGTTATGTGTTGGATGGAAACGGTGCCGGTGTAGCGGAGAATAGTCCTTTTGAGGTCGTTCCGTTTGCCGAAGTGTTGCGAGCCGATGTGCCCGAGCCGGAATTGCCGATCGTCGTGCAGGAGGCCACCGAGCCCATGCAGGTCATGTACACGTCGGGAACCACTGGAGATCCCAAGGGCATCGTGGTGCCACATGCCCGGTTTGTAACAGCGGCCGGCCACGGTGAAGCGGTGTTCGGCTATCGGCGGGGCGATCGGCCCTATACCGGGCTGTCTCTCACACATGGCAATGCCCAGTTCGTCACACTGGCCCCGTCATTGAAAATGGGCCTCAGAGCTGTCATCAGTCGCAGGTTCACCAAGTCGCGCCTGTGGGACATCGTGCGTACTCACGGCTGTACGACCTTTTCGCTCCTTGGTGGAATGGCGACAGCCATCTGCAGCGAGCCGCGCAAACACGACGATGCCTCCAATCCCGTGCGCCGAGTCGTCAGTGCAGGGATGCCCGCAGCCATCTGGAGCGATTTCGAGACGCGTTTCGATTTGCAGGTGTTCGAATTCTACGGTGCGATGGAAGGCGGCATGACTTACAAGCCGGTCGGACAGGGTCCGATTGGCAGTTGTGGTCGTCCCGCGCCCGGTTTGATTGCCAAAGTGGTGGACGAGGAGGGCCGGGAAGTGCCTCGCGGAACCTCCGGTGAGCTGTGGTTTCGGCTCGCCGACGGTCCATTTCCTCCGGTGGCCTATCTGAACAATTCCGAGGCCTCGGCCCGCAAGACCCGAGGAGGGTGGCTCCACTCGGGCGATGTTGTACGCATGGATGCGGATGGTTGGGTATTTTATGAGTACCGCAAAGGCGGTGGCCTGCGGCGCAATGGTGAGTTCGTACAACCTGCGTTCATAGAGAAGACGTTGGCCGAGAATGCGATGGTCGATGATGTGTTTGTCTATGGGATTGCGGCGGACAATGGTGCGCCCGGTGAGAAAGACATCGTGGCCGCCGTCGTTCCTCGCGATGCAACAGACTTCGACCCTCACATGCTCTTTGCGTGGCTGGGGGAGCGACTCGAGCCCAACGCGCTACCCACGTTCATCCAACGCGTGGCGCAGATTCCGAAAACGGCCTCCGAGAAGCCGCAGGAGCGCCTTCTAGTGGAGTTGTTGAAAAAACATCCGGAGGCGGTTGTCCGTACGCGCTCCGCTGCGACTCGCTGAATATAGGAGAATCCTGGTGAGTGAACCTCAAGTCGTCCTCTACGGCGCGAGTGGCTATACAGGCCTGCATGTTGCCTGGAAGCTGGCCGAGCGCGGTATTGCGTTCATCGCCGCCGGGCGCAATGCGCAGCGCCTCGAGCGCCAGCTCAAATCGATGCCCGAGCTGCGCAACGCGCGGTTTGAGATCTTTGCCGTAGAGCACGAAGAGAAAGCGCTCACGGCGCTCTTCCAAGGGCGCAAGGTCGTTCACAATCTCGTCGGTCCCTACATGCAACTCGGCGAGCCGACCGTGCGTGCCGCGCTGGCGGCCGGTGTGCATTATATCGATGCGACCGGTGAGCAGGACTGGATGCTCCATATTCGTGAGAAATATGGGGCGGCATTCGCGCAGCGGGGGCTGGTGCTTTCACCCGCCTGCGCCTCCATGTGGAACTCGGGGCTGCTTGCCGCCGAGACGGTGCTGGAGAAGGAAGGGGTCGATTCACTCGACATTCTTTACACCCTGCACGGAATTCCCTCCGTATCCTCGACCCTCTCGTTCATGCGGATGTGCTGCCAGCCGCAATTGTATCTCCTGAATAAACAGTTGGTCCCATGGCCGGCGGCTACCGCAGTGCAGGTGAGTGTCCCTGGCACGCATCAGATGCTGACGGCGCTTCCGTGGAGCGGCGGCGGCGAATCCGTTTTCTACCAGTACGATTCCCGGGTTCGCAACTGCACGACGCTGGTGGCGTTCCGTAACCAGGCGCTCATGGGCCTGCTCATGCCGAGAATGGCCGAGTTCCAGCAGAAATATGCGCATGTTTCACCTGAGGAACAGGAGCGCGCGACCAACGAATGGGCCATGCAAATCGCGCCGGATGGCGCGATGGCGCGCGAGGACTTCAGGCAGCATCGCGTGCTCTTTACTTGTCACGGTCGCGGTACGCTGGTGGCCAGATCCGTCTCGATCTGGGGAGTGACCGGTTATGTTCTGACCGCATCGATAGGCGCGGCCACCATAGACACTTTGTTACGGGACCGCGCCGCCGTGGTTGGTTTTCAACCTGCAACCCGTGTCGTCGGTGTCAAGAGGCTGCACGCCGAGCTCGTGTCAGAGGGTGTATTCGGCCAGACAGATGTGCTGATCTGAAGCGAGCTCATCCACCATCGACGAGTCCCAACGCGCGAGCGCGTGCTATCGCGTGCTTGCGACTCGCCGCTTGCAGTTTGTGGAACAGGTTCTTCATGTGCCACTTCACGGTCTGCTCACTGACGGACATCGCGATTGCAATCTCCTTGTTGCTGAGGTTGCGGTTCAACAGTGTCAGCACGCCACGTTCCTTCAACGTTAGCAGGCCTCTCCCGCGCGCCTTCGAGGAGATGGCCTCGCTGAGTGTCCCTTTGCGTGGCTCCGCGCTCATCTGCTTTGGTGGGATGAGCATATCCCGCACAGCACCGTGCGCGACACCCCGTTGATCAGAGTACTCGCGCACCAGTCGTAGCATGCCGTTGGCCTGAGCGAGGCTCAGCGCTTCGTTCAGTGCATTAACCGCCTCTCGCGACGACCGCATCAGAGCCTGCGCACGCAGTAACTGCGCTTCGACATTTTCGACACCCAGCTTCAACCCGGAGGCTGTCGCCGCGGCGGATTGTGCCGCCTGCAGCGCGCGGCCCAAATGCCCTTCCTCATCACTTGCCAGCTCCGCGTAGGCGCGCGCCAGGTGTGCTCGGACTTCCAGCCATGGGATGAACATACCGGGTGTGTGGGTGCGGGCCATGTTGACCAGTGTGTCCAGCTCGCCGCTTAGAGAGCATGCGGCATCACTTCTGCCGCGGCGCGCATGCAGGCGAACCAACTCGAACTGGGCCGCGACCCGCAGTCGGGGAAGAGACAGGTTTTGCCCCAGCGCTCCCAACGAATCCAGCAGATTCAGAGCCTGATCCTGTCGTCCTTCGTGGTCGGCGATCCGAGCAAGCGTCTGGTAAGCGATTATCGGTGCATCGGGTGGGGCGTTTGTTTCGAGAACGTCCAGTCGTCCCACGAGCAGGGTCTGGGGCTCATCGTTCTGACCGCCTTCCCAACAAGCTGTGGCCAGTGCGGCAGCCAACATGCAGGCAATCGGGTGCTGTCGGGAGATACGCTCTTCGGCCCGCGCGAGTGCCGGGCGGAGCACCTGTTCCGCCAAGGCGTATCGGCCTTCCCACAGGTGGCTCACTCCGAGGCCGTAGTCGGCCATTCCATACGAAACGGGTGAGTAGGCCTGGGTCTGATCCAGTCCCGCAATCCGTGCCCAATGCAAGCGCGCCTGATCGGGGTGTCCGCGATGAAGTGCATCGAATCCGCGGGCGATCCAGTAGATGACCGCGGCGCCGGCATCGGCATGCGCCGGCGGCTCCGGCCACGCCTCCAGCAGCGCGGCCACCCGGTCTACTCGATCTGCGAATCCGGCCGAGGTTGCCTCAATGAGCATGGCCTCAAATTGCTTGGTGAGCGAAACATCCGGCTGTGTCAGGATGAGCTCGAGCAAGGTTTTGGCCTCTTCCGAGCGCCTTTCCATCGCTAATGCCCAGGCCGCCGGCGCCCAGAATCCCGGGTGGTGTCTGATTTCCGCGGAGGACAGCCGCCGGTACCAGTCGAGCACGGCCGTGCTACGGCCGCTGATCAACATTCGGTGGGTATTGCCTTCCACGAGAGTGATGGCCGTGGCGATGTCGCCGGAGAGAAAAGATTGTTGCGCGGCTTCTTCAGGAAGCTCGTTCGCCCGGTACCAGTCGGATGCGCGTCGGCATAGTCGGCGGCGCTCCGATTCCGGCAGTTGACTCCACCGCTCTGTCAATGCCGCGCGCGCTACCGGATGCAGGCGGATCCAGTCGGTGTCCTCGGTGCCCATGAAAAGCGGCGTCTCATCCTGTAAACGGCGAAGCTCCTGCGTCAGAGCTTCCTGTTCCAGCACGGCGCTGCAAAGGCTGGGATGGATGAGGTCAAAGTTGGCGAGCCGCACGAGCAGATGGACGGCTCGTGCAGGTTGGCGCTCGATCAGCGTTTCGATGAAATACCGACGTATGTCGGCCGTGGCGACTGATAACAAGTCTTCTACATCGCCTCCGCGTCGTAGCGCCGCGATTGCAAGCTGTACACCCAGGGGCCAGCCTTCGGTCAGCTCATGAAGCCGTACACCGGCTTCCGGGTTGCAGCGCCCGCCCAGAGCCGTCGCAAGCACTGTCAGTGTCTCATCGAGCCGAAAACGCAGATCCGCCGCCGTCACCCGCACGACCGGCGCCGTGCTGAGCGTACCGCTGGCCATCAACGCGCTCGTCGGTCGAGCGGATAGGGCGATGTGAAGATTGGGAGGCGTATTGCCGAGCAGGTACGGTAGGACCTGAGTGCGTGTGAGCGTCGGCAACTGATCGACATCGTCGAGAAGCAGCAGCACTTCGAATGCCAGCTCGGCAATCTCCGCCAGCCAGCCGGTCAGCGCTTCGTGCGGATCCGGGCATTGCTCGATCCAGCGCAGGGTCAATTCCGAGAAGCCCCGTTTACCACAGGATATCTGCGCGCAATACGCCAACCCGCGGGCGAATCTCATCGGCTCATCCCGCGCATCTACGCTGTGCCACAAGGCGACTGCTCCCCGGGCGAGCGCCTCGTGCCGCCAGTGAGCTAGCTGCGTGGTCTTCCCGAATCCCGTCGGAGCCAGCAGCGCGGTCGTGCCCGCACTGTTCAATTCCAGGCGAGTCAGGTGCAGGCGCGTGCGATCCAGGAATCCCCGAACGATACGTGGCGGAGTGGATTTCAGCACCGCTGCGGGATCCCGGCTGGGCATGTGGCTCGACATAGCCGACCGCATCTTATCACCCACCCCTACTCGGGGGGGGCATACGAAGAGTGTCCTTCGTATCTTTGGGTGAGTTGCAGGTTCGGGTGAATGGGGGCCTCGGACACGTCTATGACTCGAGTACCAGAACGCGTAGTGCGCCCCGCCTGGCGCTTACGTCTCATGCTGCTCGCCCTAGCTTTATGCCTGTTCGAAGTGGGGGCAGCCAGAGCCGAAGGGGGTAGTCGCCCAGCTGCGGCGCTCCACGAGAGCCCCGATGAATGGCTCTCCTATGGCCGCGACTATTCCGAGCAGCGCTTCAGCCCGTTGACGGACATCGACGCCCAAAGCGTACCTCGCCTCGGATTGAAGTGGTATCTCGACCTGCCGGCCGCCCGCTCGTTGCAGGCGACGCCACTGGCTGTCAACGGAGTGTTGTACTTCACAACGAGTTGGGCCGTGGTGTACGCGGTGGAGGCCCGCGGCGGCAAGGTTTTGTGGACCTACGACCCGCAGGTGCGGCAGGTTCTGGCAAAGGACCCCCGGCGGATGATCATCAACTGGGGTACCCATCGCGGCGTAGCCTATTGGAACAACAGGATCTATGTTGCTACGAACGATGGGCGCCTGGTGGCGCTTGCGGCCGACACGGGCAAACCCCGCTGGAGCGTGCAGACATTCGATGAACATACGCCCCGCTTCATCACGGGTGCACCGCGGGCGTTCAATGGCAAGATCATCATAGGCCACGGTGGCGGCGATGTGGGCGCGGTGCGTGGTTATGTCACAGCGTATGATGCAGAAACCGGCAAGCAGGCTTGGCGCTTCTATACCGTGCCGGGCGATCCGGCGAGCGGTTTCGAAAACAAAGCCATGGAAATGGCTGCAGCAACCTGGAGCGGCGACTGGTGGAAGCTGGGAGGCGGAGCAGTTGTCTGGAACGCGATAACGTACGATCCTGACTTCAATCGCATCTACATCGGTACGGGCAATGCGGCACCCTGGAACCAGAAGCTGCGCGGCACCGGCAGCAATCTGTTTGCTGCGTCCATTGTCGCCCTGGATGCCGACACCGGCGAATACCGTTGGCACTATCAAGCCGTGCCCGGTGACACATGGGACTATGATGCCGCCACTGACATCATCCTCGCGACGATCGATGTGGATGGCATGCGGCGCAGGGTGCTCATGCAGGCCGGCAAGAACGGCTTCTTCTACGTGATCGATCGCGCCACGGGAGAGCTCCTGTCCGCCGACCCTCTGTGGCATCAGACCTGGGCCGAGCGTGTTGATTCGGTAACCGGAAAACCTGTCGAAGTCAAAGGGGCCCGCTATGAATCGGGGGAGGCGCTGGTCTGGCCGGGACCCGGGGGGATGCATAGCTGGCAGCCGATGTCTTACAGCCCTGTTACCAAACTCGTCTACATACCCGTTCTGGATGCACCCGGATACTACAACGACCGTGGCCTGCGGCCGGGCTCTTTCGAGACTACCAACTTCGGCGCCAACTTCGGCCTGAATCTGTCAGATGCGGACTTGCCGGTGGGCGCAGCGTCAGCCGCGCTCATCGCCTGGGATCCAGCGCACCGGCGTGAACTCTGGCGGGTACCGCAGCCGGGTGCCTGGCCCGCCGGCACTCTCGTCACACAGGGCGGACTGGTGTTCGCCGGTAATGCCGCCGGCAAGTTTGTCGCTTACGAGGCCGGCAGTGGTCGCAAACTCTGGGAGTTTGCCGCCCTGCGCGGCATTGTAGCGGCACCCATCAGCTACCGCGCGGGCGGCCGGCAATGCATTTCAGTACTCGCCGATTGGAGCGGGGGGGCCGTCCAGAACGGTGGCTCTTTGTTCGCTCAACACGGTTGGACCTACCGTAGCGAGGGCCGCCGGCTGTTGACATTCGCGCTGGATGCAAACCAAGTCTTGCCGAAAACCGAGTCCGCCCGCGTCGTGCCGCTGGATGTGCCCGGCTACAAGATTGATCCGGCGCTGCAGTCGCGGGGCAATCGTCTGTATGCCAGGAACTGTGCATCCTGCCATGGTGCTGGCGTCATCAGTGGAGGAGCTGCTCCCGACCTGCGCGCGTCGGCCCTCGCAGCCGACTTTCAAACATTGGAACGAGTGGTGTTGAAAGGCGCTCTGCTGCCGCAGGGCATGCCGAAGTTCGAAGCCCTGAGCAGCGAGGATGTCGCGGCGATCTACGCACATATCCGTGCAAGGGCGCGCGGAGCCCGTCCATGAGGGAGCTCGTGGAGTCTGCGATCAGCGTACCCGCGGCGTGCTCGCGGTCCTGGGCCGAGACGCTCTCGTCCGTTTTCGTCGAGCTCGAGTTCGAGGCCCTGGAGATGGCAGGAGAGCCGATATCCGGACACATCCGTCAGTATCCCTTCGGTGACCTGATCTTCCACCATGCCGTGGCCCGCGGCGGCGCTCATCGGGTAACACGATCTCAATCACTCATTCACGGCTCAAAAAATGACGACTTCTTTGTTGGCTTCGTTATCGCTGGGAGCAGGGTCGTCTGTTCGCAAGACGGGCATAGGGCAGTGCTGGACACGGGCGATATGGTCATTGTCGACAGCACACGAGAGTACACGATCGAAGTGCCTCGTGTTTGTAACACACTGTGGATACGGGCTCCAAGAGAACGGCTGGCCTGCCGCGTTCGCGACCTTTGGGAAATGATGGCGTGCAAGATCGATGGAACGATCGGTGTAGGGCGACTCGGCTCGTACATGCTGCGAAATGCGCTCGTGGAAGCCCCGCATCTCAGCGTGTTGCAGGCGAATTCCGTGGCGAGCTGCTTCCTGGATCTGCTGGCGGCGGCTCTTCCGCGCCGGCCCGGTCCTGTGCCTCGGCAAGCGACCCGGCGGGAATTGCGCTTGCTGCGCGAAGTGCAGGGGTTCATCGACGCGCGGTTGGATGATGACTCCCTCACGCCTCAGACAGTTGCTGACGCTCGCAGGCTGACGATTCGTTATCTCAACAAGGTGTTGTCCCGGGATGGAACCTCACTGGCCCGCTTGATCCGCACCCGTCGCTTGGAGCGCTGCCGCCTCGATTTGCAGGACCCGAGGCTCGCGGCTCGCCAGGTCAGCGAAATCGCGTATGCGCGCGGCTTCAAGAACGTATCGAGCTTCAATCGACAGTTCCGGGCTCATTTCGGCTCGGCGCCCCGGGCGTTCCGGCGCTGAACAGCCCCGACGTGTTTTTCAACGGGCAAGATAGAGGATCCACATGTTTGAATCAGTTAGCTTTCGAACCACCGACGGTCTGACGCTGCGGGGACGTTATTATCGGGTCAAGAGCGCAAACCCCGGGCCCCTCGTCATCGTGACGGGGGGGATATCCTCGGTCGTCGACATGGAGATGTGGCGTTTCCCGGAGGCCTTCCGCAAGGCGGGCCTGTCGGCACTCATCTACGATCACCGCAACTTCGGCTGCAGCGACGTCCAGGTGCCCCTGGAAGTGGAGCCGTTTCTGCAGGCCAGTGACCTGCGGGATGCCATCACCTTCGCACAGACTCTCGATGGCGTCGATCCACGGAAGATCGGCCTCTGGGGCTCGAGCTTCAGCGGCGGACATGTGATCTGGGTTGGGGCCACCGATCGGCGCGTGCAATGCGTCGTGGCTCAGGTTCCCTTCCTCAGCGGAAGCGCGACGGTGGCCCGGCAGCTCACACCGGAGCAACTGGGAATGGCTCGACAAGGATTCGCGGCTGACCGCCTTGCCCGCATGGCCGGTGCAAAGCCGCAGATGATTGCCGTTGTCACTGACGATCCCGCGGTCCCTGCAGTGCTCGCTACCCGGGAATCGTTCGAGTGGACGGAGCGGTTTAAGGCGACCTCCAAGACATGGGCGAACCAGATCACCCTGCGCTCTCTCGAGTTGGGTTCAGCTTACGAACCTGGCGCCTACATCGAGAAGATCGCGCCCACCCCCTTTCTCATGATCGTTGGGACGGAGGACACAATAACGACACCCGATGTGGCGTTGGATTACTACGCGCGTGCACGGGAGCCGAAAGAGCTGGTCCTGATCAAGACCACTCACTTCGGTCCGTACGATTCGCACTTCGAGGCGGCTGTACGACCGGCCAGCGAATTCTTTCTCCGCCATCTCGGCTGAGCGCGGAATATGAGCTAGTGATACGACAATGGTTGATGTTCAATCAAACATTCGTCGATGCCCGCACCCGCTGCGGATCTGGTGAGCACCCGGATACCGGGCGGTCCGGACTGGACGCTGGCGCAAATTCAACCCTTCCCCCGGGGGTCAGAGTGCAGCGTCCTCCATTGCCATGACCCACTGGCTCCCGTTGATCGCCACTTCGGCGAGCCCAGTGGCCTGAGGCAGGACCTGTGAACTATAGAAGCACGCGCTTATCAGCTTCGCCCGCAGGAAAGGCGCATTCCCACGGCCTTGCCGAAGCTGCTCCTGCGCTACCAACCCCGCACGCGCCATCTGCCAGCCGCCCGCGACAATGCCGAACAGACGTATCAGCGGGACTGATCCGCCGAGCACTTGGAGGGGTCGTTGCCGATAAGTGACGAGCGCCCAATTGGCCGCTCGTCCCAACGAATCAAGAGCAGTGCGCAGTTTGATTCCAATATCCGTCAGTTCCGTGTTTGCGGTACGTTCGAGTTGCTGCAGGCAGTGGTCGACCTGGGACATCCATGCGCGCAGCGCGGCGCCGCCATCGCGCATCAACTTACGCTCGACCAGGTCGCGGGCCTGAATCGAGGTTGTTCCTTCGTAAATAGTCGTCACGCGCACATCCCGAAACGGCTGCGTTACGCCGCGTCCTTCAATGTATCCCGCCCCCCCATGCACCTGGATGGAGGTGGAGGCGATCTCGGTGCTCGTCTCGGTTGCCCAGCCCTTGAACATGGGAATCATCAAGTCCACATATGCTTGGCGCTCAGCGCGCACCGCAGGATCCGGGTGCCGCGCGGCGACGTGGCGAGCTGCTGCTATTTCATACGCAACCGCGCGCATTGCTTCGATCTGGCTACGCATCATCATCAGCATTCGCCGCACGTCTGGATGACGAATGATGGGTACTGACTCGCCCCCACCATCCGGCAGCGTTCCTTGAATGCGTTCGCGTGCATACGTCACAGCCATCTGGTATGCGCGCTCCGCGACCGCTAATCCCTCCAAACCCGCGTTGAATCGCACTCCATTCATCATGACGAACATCGACTGGAGGCCCTTGTTCTCCTTGCCTATGAGCCACCCGAAGGCACCTGTTCCCTGTGCGCCATAGACGAGTGTACAAGTTGGGCTCGCATGATTGCCCAGCTTGCGCTCGATTCCCGTACACTGCACCTCGTTACGCCGGCCGTCCGGCAGGTATTTCGGCACCAGGAACAACGAAATTCCCTTGGATCCCGCTGGCGCGTCCGCGATGCGCGCCAGAACGAGATGCACAATGTTGTCGGTGAGGTCGTGATCGCCGTAGCTGATGAAGATTTTCTCGCCAAAGAGGCGATAGCTGCCATCCGGGTGCGATTCGGCCCGCATGCGCAGGGCGCCTACGTCGGAGCCGGCCTGCGCCTCCGTCATATTCATGGTAGCGGTCCATTCTCCGCTCACCAGTTTCGGAATGTAGAAGGTTTTCAGAGGTTCGCTTGCGGCGGCGGCCAACGCCTCGACCGCGGGTGAAGCCAGATCCGGACACATGCAAAAGGATTTGTTGGCTGCGACAAACATTTCGTGAATCGCGCTGCACAACACGGCCGGGAGGTCCTGCCCGCCGTATTCGGCCGGCATGTCGATGTTGTTCCACGCGGCGGCGACGAATTCTCGATACGCTTCGGGAAATCCTGGTGCTGTGTGGACGCCGTGCTCGGTCCAGCGCGCGCCTTGTCGATCACCTACACGGTCGAGCGGACTGAGCACTTCCGCGGCAAAGCGCGCAGCCTGCTCCAGAATGGCGTCGGTCAGATCGGCATCCCCCAGCACCTCGGAATCCGAGAGTTGGGCAAGCTCGTGGAGGTCGATCAGCTCCCGCAGAACGAAGCGAATGTCGTTCATCGGAGCGACATAAGCGTCCATCAGATGTCCCGTGTCGCATGCCGTTCGAGGCATTTTCGGGCGGATCGCCCCAAGGCCATGCGTCTCGCTATCACGAAGGTGTTCATTTCCGGTCCCGTCACCTGCTCCGAGGGGGACGATACCTGGGGTTCGTGCGATTGCCCCCACTCTTTCATGGGGGGGTGACAGCGCTCGAGTCTTGGCGTTCGTCCACACAGATGAACGATCCGAACACGAGATCTTCCGTCAAGAACATCACCCGGTTGGAACCGGCCTCCCGCGGCGTGCCCCCGTGTTCCGGTGTGGCGCCTCTTGCGAGGCGATATCCCCCCAGAAACACCCGCACCATGCTATCCGGAGTGGAAGGGCAGTGTGGGGCTCACCTACGATCTGCCGTTCGCAACCGCATCGAAGTGGACCATCCATGCGGACGCCAACTATCAGGGAACTGCCGAGACAGACGTCTACAACACCCGCAATACGCAAATGCAGGCTCGCTTGCTGCTCGACGCGTCCCTGACATATCACGACAAGGACGGCCGCTGGACCGTCACGCCGTGGGTCTCGAACATCACCGACAAGATCTATCGCGTTGCCGCGTTGCCGGTCGCAGGCCTCTGGAACTTCACGAACTACGGACCGCCGCGCTCCTTCGGAGTGACGGCCAATCTGCGCTTCGAGTAGGAACCGACCTCGAGGGAAACGGTCAGCGCGCTGCCTGCAAACCGGCAGCGCGGTCTAACCACTTCCGTGCGGGGAGGAGTTCCAGCATCCCCGGGCATGAGCAAACTCGTTCCTATTCGTGAGCTGCCGCAAGCTGCGCCTGTCGTTCGCTCGACATGAGAGACAGCAATTGCGGCAGCCTCTTCGTCGCAAACGACTCGATGTGTAACACTGGTTGGGGATCGATCGCGTCGGCGACGTGGACCTTATATCTCTTCGCCACTTTGCGGCCTGCGTCGGACAATGCCAAAGTTTCGATACGGCGTAAGTGGCGCAGCGTAACAGGTCGTGCCGCCGTGTTCTGGTGTGGCGCCTCTTGCGAGGCGATATCCCCCAGAAACTCCCGCACCATCATGACCGCCAGTTGCAGTTGTGCAATACCGTGTTCGTCCTGCTTCTCTACGATCCTATATACATTTTCGAGCCTGCCCTGCAGCACATCCAGTGGATGCATGACGCGAAACTTCCCCGCAGGGCTCTCAGCAACTATCGAGCGCTTTCCCAATCGATCAGTGCTGACGTCGCCGTACACGCGGGACAAGACGTCGATGTTGATGTAGTCCCCTCCCGGCAGATCTTTTTCAATGCGTCCCGCGAGCAGAGTCATGTCTCGTTGTCGGCGGAATGTCGCTTTTCCGTTCAGGCCCCGCGCAAGTCGCTCGACGTCCTCGCGGGTTCCTACGAAGTCCACATCCTTTGTGACTGCAATCGCAGGCGCGGGGACGTCGTAATACGCTGCCCAGAATGCAAGCGCTTGGCCGCCGACGAGAATCATGTCGGTGCCGGCAAGCTCCAGGATGCGGGCGAGCAGCTCAGGGCCGGGAGGGGTCGCGCCGGAAGGGGCCAACGGTTACTTCCCCTGCAGCTCTGGGAACCGGATCTTCGTCTTTCGTGCCAGCGCAACGGGGAAGAGGTACATGCTCTGCGGATTGGCCAAGCCCGCCTTCAGGAGGGCGCGTTCACGCGCTCGCAGGTCACCTTCGATGACCTTCTGTGCCTGTAAGGTGGTGACGCCGGAGGCCTCGACAGCTCGTCCCAACGCCGCCCAGTATTCGATTTGCTGAGCAAGGGAGCGATGCGCGCCGGCACTAGCCGACTCAGCCAATTTGTACAAGTCATCGGAGACACGAATGGATTTCGCCATGTATCGCAGAATATCTCAATGTGTGGCGTTTTGCCACAATGGCTGCCGCGGAAGTTCGGCAATCATTGGCTTGCTGTCCCGTCGGCGCGGTTCGCGCTGATGTGAATCGTCTCTGCTGCGAAAGATTCGCACAGGGGGCAGTGGGCCGCCTGGGCGCGATTGATCTGAGACTCATTACCCTGCTAATGTGAAATGCTGACCATCGCAAAATCCAAGCTCACGGCACAGGGGCAAATATTCGTACGGTCGGAGATTCGCCTACGTCTGGGCGTCGGGCCCGGGTCCGTCTTCCGCCATCTGAGCTCATGAGAAAAACTTCTCCCAAACGTAGATCCAAGCCGCGGTTCAGCGCCAAGACGGCCGACAAGCACGATCTGTATCAGCGCAGCGTGCAAGACCCGGATTTCGAAGTAGGCTTCATCACACGAGTCTTCCGCAAACTCCGCGGGCGCAAGCCGCTCAGCATCCGGGAGGACTTCTGCGGCACGGCGCTATTCTGTGCGCACTGGGTCCAAAGTGATGAGCGACGCAGGGCAACTGGGCTCGACATCGACCCGGGCGTGCTCGAGTGGGGACGGAAGCATCACCTCGCAGCGCTCGGCGCTGCACTGGACCGGGTCACCCTGCTGCAGCAGGACGTTCTCGATCCAGGACCGCGAGGGTTCGACGTTGGCGTCGCGTTGAACTTCAGCTATTGGTGCTTCAAGGACCGACCCACGATGGTCCGATACTTCAGGCGCATGTACGACAGTCTGTTGAGCGATGGTCTTTTCATATTGGACGCCTACGGGGGCTATGAGTCCTACCAACCCGACCTGGAGGAGCCCAGCAAGATCAAGGGAGGGTTTACGTACATCTGGCATCAAGATGTGATGGATCCCATCTCCAATCACGTGATCAATCATATCCATTTCGAGTTCAGGGACGGAACCCGCTGGCGCAAGGCCTTCACTTATGACTGGCGCCTCTGGTCGCTGCCCGAGCTCAGAGAGCTTCTGCTGGATGCTGGGTTCTCGAACGTAACGATCTACTGGGAGGATGCCGATGAAAACGGGGAAGGTTCAGGCGTCTTTCGTCCACGCAAGTCCGTTGTCAATGAAGCGGGATGGATAGTGCACATTCTCGCTGAGAAGTGACGCCATGAATGGGAGCCGCAGGCGGTTCATTGAATCAATTTGAGCAGCGCGTGGGCCGCCTTGCCGCTGAGGTCACGCGCATACAGCCTGCCGAAGTGCTCGGTATCTGTCTTCCTGAAAAGCCGTTCCACCAGCGCCAGGTACTCTTCTTTCGAGAGCGTGCCGTCATGGTCCGTGTCAGCACGAGCAAACATCTGTGGACCGACGATCTCGCGCGCCTCCGAAGTCTCGAGCGTGGTGTCGCCGTCGCGGTTGAGTGCGTCAAAATGCGCACTGGCCGCGGCGCGGACTTCCGCGAGATCGAGACCGTGGTCGTGGTTCCTATCATATTTCGCAATCACCGCGTCCATGGCGTACTGCTTGCCGGCGCACTGGAGCGGCATGGCTGCGATTGCGAAGAGAGTGAGAACGGCGCGCCGATATTCAGAGATCATTTTGCTCGGATGCCGACGCTTCGGCACGTGGCGACAAACCCAGCCGCCGCGCTATGACGAGCAACTGCATTGCGCTGCCCGCCCCCAGCTTTTGTTTGATCGCCGTCTGCCGGTTGGCTACTGTCTTGACGGAGATGCCCAGGCGCCTGGCAATCTCGCTCAGGTCATGCCCTTCGCTCAACAGCCGCAGGATCTCGTGCTCGCGCTGACTGAGCTCCCGGGCGATTGAGCGGGCGTCGGGCGACGCCTTGGTCAGATTCCGTTGCACGTCCGGGCTCACAAACCGCCGCCCACCGGCAACCGCCCGGATTGCTGTCAGAAGCATGTCGGGCGGGCTGGACTTGGTGAGATATCCATGCGCACCCGCATCCAATGCGCGAGCCACATACAGTGCGTCCTTGTATGGACTGAACATCAGCACGCGCGCTGCGGTCGGCCGGGTATCGACGACTCGCCGCAGCGTCTCTATCCCGCTGATCCCGGGCAACGAGACATCGACGACGATCACATCGGGATCCGGCCCCCCTGACGGCCCGGCCGGCTGCTCGGCAGCGGTTGCTGCACCCAACAGTCGGAGCTGGTTGTCGCGAGCCAGCATCCGTCGCTGACTTTCGCGCGCGATCGCGTGATCATCAACCAACAGCACGTTGATGGGTGAATTCGTCCGGCGCCTGCCCATGCAGTATCGTAGCGAACGCAGTGTCGAGCGGATGCGCAAAAGCACGAGTTTCAGAAAAGTCGGGAAGCTTTCCCTGGTCGTGCAGGGGACAGATGATGCATGCTCAAATGCGGATGTCTCTGCGTGCCACTCTCATTCTCTGGATCGGCCTCGTTCTCGTGGCGAGTCTGTCGGTTGGCAGTGTGCTGATTTACTGGCATGCGGTTCGGAAAGTCGATGTGGAGATGCGTGCCGCGATCGCGGTGGGCGAGCACACGGTCCACAATGCAACGGATGACGCGGAGGAGGCGGCTGTCCCCCTGCGCCAGTTGCGACTGTTGGTTGCCGACCTCAATGGCGACCGGCATCTGAGAGGAACGCTCTATTCGCCCGAGGGTGCCGTACTCGCACGCTCCAGGCCGCTCGAGCCCGAATCACCGGCTCCTGGATGGTTCTACTCCCTGCTGGCTCGCTCTACGCCGGCCCCGCGCGTTTCGCTGGGTTCACCCTCTGGGCCGGGTGGCAAGATCGTCCTGGAGGCTGATCCGCGCAACGAGATTGCTGAAGCCTGGAGCGATGCCATGCTGACACTCACCGTGCTGGCCCTCTTTTGCGTCCTGGTGGCTGTTCTGGTTTTCTGGACGGCGGGGCGCGCCCTGCGGTACTTCGGTGAAGCAGTTGCTGCATTCGGTCGGGTTGGAGTGGGGGACTATTCCCTGGAGTTGCGCGAGACAGGCTCGCTCGAGTCGCGGCGGTTGAGTGCCGGCTTCAATCAAATGGTCCGTCAACTACGCGATATGGAAGCTCGCAAGCAACGGCTCGAGGAGCAACTGATCGAGGTGCAGGAGGAGGAGCGGGCTGAGCTCGCCCAGGACCTGCATGATGACGTGGGCCCGCTGCTGTTCGCCGTCAGCGTCGATTTGTCCGCCCTGCGCCAACGTGATGCCTTGCGAGCGGACCTGCTGGTCAATGAGCGTCTGGAGGCCATGAACGAGGCTGTGTCGCGGATTCAGCAACATATCAGGACGATCCTCGGTCGTTTGAGGCCACCCACCGTAGCCGACCTGGGGCTGTCTCATTCAATCGAGCGACTGGTGGGGTTCTGGCGGACTCGGTACCCGGGGGTGAAGTTTCAAGTCAGTACACCGTCAACGAACATCGATGCCGACATCGGATCCAGGATCTACCGTATTGTGCAGGAAAGTATCAGCAATGCGCTCCGGCACGGGCGCCCCAGCATGATCGGCGTGAACATTCATCTCGAGGATTCAGAATTCATTGTCGTGCGTATTTCCGATGATGGTGTCGGCTTGAAGCACGGGTCGACTGGCGGTGGGCTGGGACTGACGGGTATGCGAGAACGGGTGAGCTCCCTCGGGGGGACGCTGACGATTTCCAGCGGATCGGAAGGTCACGGCGTCGTGATTTCGGCGCGATTGCCGGCGACTGGGCGTGCAGCATGAAAGTCCTGATTATTGACGATCACGTCATCGTTCGTGAGGGAGTGCGCCGGCTGCTCGCGCCGATCGTCGATATCGTCGTTTCGGAAGCTGCCACTGCGCGGGACGCCCTGCCTCGATTCCGCGCGGTACACCCTGATGTTGTCCTGCTCGATCTGAATCTTCCGAATGGCAGCGGCCTCGAGCTGCTGCGGCGGTTGATTGCGGAGGATCGCACCGCGCGCATCCTCGTTTTCACGATGCATTCCGAGCCGCTGTACGTGGCTCGAGCCCTGGACGCCGGGGCACGTGGCTACGTCACGAAGAGTGCGGCGGCCACGGAGCTGGTAGCTGCGATCCAGCGAGTGGCCGCCGGTGGCCGATACGTCGAGCACGAGATCGCCTCGCAAGTGGTTCTTTCGCGCCGTCCCGGTGGTGATCCCTTCGACCAGTTGACCACCCGGGAAGTGGACATCATGCGGCTCCTCGGAGAAGGCAAGTCGCTGGTCACCATAGCCGATGCGCTGGGCGTTACCTACAAGACGGTGGCCAATTCCTGCAGCGTCATCAAGGCGAAGCTCGGCGTGGAGCGGGCGGCGGACCTCATCCGGCTTGCCATGGAAATGCGCGAACCCTAGCTCGACATGTGTTTGTATCCAATCCGGTCAGGATGCTCCGTTGCAGAACGCAGACCAGGAACGGAAAGTGACCTTCAACCCGTGTCCAGCAGCCTGGCATCAGGGCATGACGGCTATGCCCCAGGGCAGCCGTCCGACCTGCACGGTCTTTTCCACCTTTTTAGAAGCGACATCTACGACCGACACATCGTTTGTGAGGCCGTTGACCGCGTACAGCCGGGAGGCATCCGGGCTCATCCCGAGTTGCCAGACGCGGCGGCCGACCGGGATGTATTGCTCGACTTCGTACGTCTTCGCATTTACGACGGCGAGGTTGTTGGCCCGCCCCAAAGCCACGAACGCGGTAGTCCCGTCCCTGGAGAACTTGATCCCCTCGGGTTGCAGGAACTCCTTGCGCTGGCTCGGGACCGCGAAATTGATCTTCTTCTCGATCTGTTTCGTGGCGGCATTGATGATCTCCACGGTGCCGCCGACCTCCGCCGCGACCCACACGTATTTCTCATCGGGGCTGAACACCACGACGCGAGGGCGTGCGTCGACCAATACATTGGCGGTTACTTTCTGGCTCTTCGGGTCGAAGAAGTGGGCCATGCTGCTCGACTCGGACACCACTACACCAAGGCTCTCATCGGCGTTGACCGCTATGCCTTCCGGCTCGATGCCGACCGGGATGTGGCCGAGGGCCTTGCCGGTAGCACGATCCAACAGGGTGACCATGCTGTCATCTTCGTTGGCTATGTAGACAGTGTTGCCGGATGCTGAAATGCCCAGGGTCTCCGGATCCGGTCCCGTATCCATTTGGCGCGTGACCGTCAGTGAGGCCGTGTCGATGACATCGATGCGGTTGTCATCGCCCGCGCAGACCAGCACTTCTTTGCCGTCCGGAGTGATCACCAGCCCGCGCGGGCGGCGGCCGACCGGGATGGATTTGATCGTGTTCAGATTGTCTGCGTCCAGCACCGTGACGGTATTGTCGCGCTCATCGCTGATGAATAGCTTTCCGGCCTGTGCCTGGCCGACGGCGGTCACGGCCAGAAGGCTGCAGAGCGCTGCTAGTGGTTTGCCCACAATGGTCTCCCCTCAATGAATCCTGCGGCACTCGGAGTGCTGTTGATCGACCCCCAGGCCTTCCGCGGGCGCCATGGCAACCAACATGCGAGGTCCGAACAGCAGCAGCGGCTGGCGAAGCTGCTGATCCCAAGGTTGGAAGGACAGGCCTTCCCCCTTGTTGGCCGCCAGAGAAAATCGATTTGAACGAAAATACGCGGCGATTGCCGCCGCATCCGATTTTCCGCCACGGATCACGGCATCGCCGAAGGCCGCCATGGCAATGAAATTGCCATAGTCCCTCTCTGTCATTTCACGCGCAGCGGACTTGTAGAATCGATACAAGACGCCACGGGCGGCGTATTCCCTGAATTGGGAATCCCAGGCCTCCGCGACCATGCCGTGGGTTCCCACCAGGAGACGCGGGGCAGCGGTGTTATATAGAAGGTAGTCGCCGAAGGCGTTGGTGGTGTCGGCTACGAACAGCACGTCGTAGTCCGCAGTTGCCTGGGTGGCGCCTGCCAGCTGCGCCTGGATCTGCTCCCGGCTGCCTTCAGGGTCGTCCGAGCTGGGGTGGAAGGTCTTCTCCGCGATGATCTGTGCGCCAAAGCGCGCGGCCGATCTTTTGACCGCGGCGGCGTAGGCTTGATCCTCGGGCGTCGCGCCGCTGAAGACAAACCAGCGCTGCCAGTTCCTTTTCGCCAGATACTGACCGATCGCATCCACGCGCATCGCCCAATCCGGAAGCAGGTGAAACACATTGGCTCGGCAATCCGCCTGCCGCAGGATGGTATCGCTGGTACGCGCATCCAGGATGACCGCGCTTTGAGCCTGCGCGAGATCAGCCAGTGTCAGCAGGTCTTTTGCACCCAGGTCAGCCACGATGAGTGAGTGTCGGCGGAGCGCGATGCGCGCCGCGGCTGCGAGATCGCCGTCCGCGGGCACTACCACTTTGACCAACTCGTACCGCTTGCCGAGAAATCGGCCGCTATTGTTGATCTCCTGCAGGCCGAACTCGGCGCCTTGCAGGCCGTAGTGGGCGTCTACGGGTTCGAGCAGCGAGGCCCGCGACGGATTGGTTTGTTCGCGTGAGAGGTAGGTAATGACCAGTGGCGCGGTCGCGGTAGCGTGGGCCGCTGATGCCGGTTGCATGGGCGCCGGTGCCGCCGTCGCAGCGCCGGCGAGCAGGGCGCCGATCAAGGCGCCTGCGGCTACCTGTCTCATTCCCAGGTTTTCTTCTTCGGGTCGCCCTTGTACACGCTGCGGACCCACGTGAGGATTTCCCACAGCTCCTCATCAGACTTGAGAATGTTGCCGAATGGCGGCATGGGCATTCCTGTCGGACCGCCCAGATGTTCAAAGCCCGCCTTCTGCAGGTCGATGCTGCCCAAAGTGACGAGCCGGAACAGCGTGTCGTCCGAAATGCCGTAAAACCAGACGTCGCCGGTCAGGGGAGGGCACATGCCGCCGCCACCGGTGCCGCCGTGGCACCCGTTACAGCTATAGCTCATGAACAGATCATGGCCCTTCTGGACCCGGTCCGCGTCGGTGGTCTTGAAGGGATTCTGCAATGAGCCCTTGGGAGCATTCTGCACAACTTCGGCCGGGGTCTTGCCGGTAGGCGCCGCGGGCGCATCGGCCGCAAACGCGCCCGATTGCGCGATGCACAGGCCTACACACAGAGCTGATGATCCGATCATTCTCGAGCACATGGACATCTAGTAACTCCCGAAAAAAATCAATGGGCTTGCGGTTGGTTGGTGCCGGTCTGCTGCAATAGTTGCAACGTACGGGCCGCTGAATCGTTTCCATTCTGCTCCGCGATCTCGAGCGCTGTCTGACCTTCCTGCGACTTGACGGAGGCATCGGCACCGGCCTGCATCAACACGCCGATCAGAGGCGAATTGTCGTGCGCCGCCGCGATCATCAGCGCCGAAACACCACGTGTAGTGAGCGCATTGGCATCCGTGCCGTGTTTCACCAACTCCTGTGCCAACTCAACCGGACCAACCACCTGCAGGAGCTGAACGACGCGACGTTCCGGTGGTTTCTGTGATGCGATAGCCATCAGGAGCGTCAGGTGTTGAGGGCCCTCGACGACATCGCATCTGGCACCGGCATCCACCAGTGCCTTGGCAACGGCCAGTTTTCCTTCGCCTATGGCGATGAACAGTGGGGTGTAACCACCGGAAATCGTCGCCTCGAGGTCGGCCCCCCTGGAAATGAGCAGCTTGGCCGCCCTGGTCTTGTTGCGGGCGGCCGCCAGCGCCAACGGCGTGTAGCCGTCGGTATCCGCCTGGTCGATCCTGGCGTGGTGATCGAGGAGCAGGTTGATCATGTCGAGGTCGCTGTTGATGACAGCCTGATGCAACAGTGTCTCGCCGTCATAGCCCTTGTAGTCGACATCCGCTCCCTTCTTGGCGAGGAGATACTTCACACGCTCGATATCGGCGGCAATGGTGCCGTTGTACATCTCGTCATTTATAGACGTGCCGCCGGCAAGCGATTTATCAATCTGCGCCTTGGGTGTCCGGGTCCGTTCCGGCGGACGATCGGTCGTCTGAGCTTCCTCTGCCTGGAGGATATAGTCACCGTGTGCGGGAATGTCTCCCGAAATGAGGCACTCACTACATTGCACCAGAGGTACTCCGTAGGCCTTCAAAATGTCTCCAATCTCCTGCTTCTTGTCCTCCATGGCGTCTTCGAGCGCGTACTTCATGACGGCGTCATACTTTCTGACACCGATGGCGACGCTGAATTCCATGGGAACTTTGTCATCCATGAGGTTGACGGGTTGTAGAACGATGGGCGCGTGCTGAGTCTCCTTTACCCACCCTGCGAAGGGCCCCCAGACGGCAGCGATATCGAGCTCACCTTTGACTACCTGTTCCACCTGGTGCCAGGGCTGGTGCGCAGGCACCAGGTCCGCGTCGTGACTCGTGGCCAACACCTGCACGTTGCTCCTGGCGCCATTCTTGGCTAACGCGCTGCGCAAACCGGATGTCTCATACACCCCGATGCGGGCCGTGCGGAGAATCGGATCGTTCAGGCTCTTGATGGCGATGTTCTTGTCTTTTCGATAAGCGAATACATAGGTACTGCGGTACAACGCAGTCGTGGTGAGCAGAGCCTCATAGTCGGTGGGAATGCCGACCATTACATCGCATAGATTCAGATCGCTCATGGGCTGGCGGGTGAGGCCGCGCTCGAAAGTCGGGCGCCAGGCATAGGTGACGTGCGCTCCCATGGATTGCGCGAGGACTTCGGCAATCTTGTTCTCAAAGCCTTCCGCTTTCATGTCGGAGAAGGGCATGTTGCCTGGATCGGCACAGACGCGCAGCAGGGAGGGTTTACGGGTGCGCGCGATCTTTTTCGCGGCATCGCGCTCCTGCTGACTCATGTCCTCGAAGTTCTTCTCGCCGCCGACGTAGGCACTCTGTGAGCCCTGGTTGGCGACCTGCGCAAGCGCGGCGGCAGATCCCAGACTGATTGCTACCGCGACAGCGACCAATGAGATTACACGCATTCTGTTCCCTCAAATGAAAATGGCGCCAAGTGCTGCCAAGAGCACTTGGCGCCAATGGTGTTGTAACGGGATCCGCGTGGCCTACATCACGCGGAACGTATACAACATACCACCCGACGGGATGTTGAACAGCCCGGTGGCCTTGGACATGGCGGTGGCGCCGATGGCTCCATACTTGTCATCCGCGTCCAGTCCGTAGGCATAGTTGGGTGACTGGCCCGAGCCGGCGACCGCCGGCAGGCCGATCCAACCGCCGATTCCGCAGAACACCGAGATGTACTCGTGTCCGCCCGCCTTCCAGGCAATCGGATTGCCGATGATGCCGGAGCCCAGACGCCGCTGCCAGACCACCTTGCCGGTGTTACGGTCGACGGCGCGGAAATCTCCTCCCAGGCTGCCGTAGAAGGCGAGGCCACCGTCGGTTACCAGTGCGCCGCTCCAGTTCGGATAGGGGTCCGGAATTTCCCACTCGGTCTTGCCGGTGAGAACGTTGAACTTCTTGAACTTGCCGGATACGCCGGGCTTCTCCGGATACATGTACACGTTCGCGAACACATATACCGTTCCCTGCTGAGTGTGGGTTCGGGCCTGCGGCTCATCTTCCATGCACCAGTTGTTGGTCGGCACGTAGAAGTTGGTCGGATCGGCCGGATCGACCGCCACCGGCTGCTGGTCCTTTCCACCCATCGCTGACGGACAAGCCTGTGTGTTGCGCTTGATGTCGAACGGCGAGTGCTCTTTCACCTTGACCGGGCGGCCGGTTTTCAGGTCGATCTTCTCTGCCCAGTTGACGGTGACGAACTTGTTGGCGCGCAGGAGCGTGCCATCGGTTCGATCGAGCACATAGGCAAAGCCGTTGCGGTCGAAATGGACCAGGACTTTGCGGTCCTTGCCGTCCACATTCATGTTGACCAGGACGTTCTCGTTGACACCGTCGTAGTCCCACTGGTCGAACGGAGTCATCTGGTAGGCCCAGACCACCTCGCCGGTGGAGGCCTTGCGGGCGAAGATGGTCATCGAGAACTTGTTGTCCTGATGGCCGTCGTTGCACTTCTCGTGCGTGTCGCTGTCGCAGCGCGTTGTCGGGCTCCAGTTACCGGGATTGCCGGTGGACCAGAAGATCATGTCGAGCTCCGGGTCATAGCTGCCCCAGGCCCACGGTGATCCGCCGCCGCGCTTCCACTCGTCGCCCGGGTAGCTGTGCAGGCTGATGTCCTTGCCGAACGTGCCGTATTGAGGGTTCTTCTTATTGGTGTCCTTGGTCAGGCACACTTCTTTATCTGTTCCGTTACTGTGACACTCCCACAGCTTCTTGCCGTCTTTCAGGCTGTAGGCAGTGAGGCGGCCGCGCGCAGCGAACTCGTCACCGCCGAATCCGGCAATGACCTTGTCGCCCGCGATCAAAGTCGGGCCTGTGATGGTTTCGCCGTGCTCCGGCCAGGCGTGCTTGACAGACCAGATCTCCTTGCCCGATTTCGCGTCCAGCGCTATGACGAAGCCGTCAAGCGTGTGCATGATGATCTTGCCGTCAGTGTAGTTCAGTCCGCGATTGACAACGTCGCAGCACGCGCGCGGCACTGCGGAATCGTCGCGATCCGACTTCTTCACGTAGTTCCACACCTGTTTCGGAGCGTCCGGATTCGACAGATCCAGGGCCTGAACAATGTTCGGCCACGCGCTGACGAAATACATCATCGGCTTGCCGTCTACGTCGACGACGATGGGCTGACCTTCGTGACCGCGCAGGGCGCCAGTCGACTGCGACCAGATCATGTTCAGCTTGCCGACATTGTCGGTGTTGATGTCCTTTAACGTGCTGTGCCGGGTGAGTGACAGGTCTCGCCCCGGTGCCGGCCACAGATCTGCATTCTTCGCCGCGGCAACAATCTCCTCACTTCCGGCGAAGCTGCTCATGCTGGCGGCGACCGCCGCGGTGGCAGCCGCTCCAAGCAGGACCAGCCTGAGCCGGTGGCCTACGCATTGACTACTCGATTCCGACCTGTACATAGCGTCCCCTCTCGATTTTGATGGCGGTGCACACGCAAGGCACTTTGTTACGTTTTGTGATGTCACACGCGTCGGTGTCAGGAAAAAAGCCCGACCACGCAGCGACGAGCAGGATGTGCGGGCCCGGAGGAGGAGACAACTGGAGAAATTCCCGAAATAGACCGGGAAAAATTCCCAAGATGGCGCCCTGTTGTGGGTGTGCCGCGGATGGAACAGGCCGGAAGGCCCGACGCGGATAGGAGTCGCAGGTCAAAGCGAAGGCCGCGTAACGAGCGCTGGAGGCTGCTCATTACGCCCAGGATGCAGACCCGCCAAGACCTGCACGACCTTCGCATTGACCTGCGAAGAAACAGCGGTGTCAGGTTGACATCGCCGCCATGCGGTGCCAAGGGACTTTTTCCTGATTTGGCGGGAAAGACTTCCTCGCTTCGCGCCGCGAGCGCTCACAGCATCCGGTGGCGCATGGCCAACAGCATCAGCTCGACGTCGTTGTCGATGCCCAACTTCTGTTTGATCAGCGTGTGATAGTTGGCGATGGTCTTGCCGCTGAGTTTGAGGGTCGCGGCGATCTCGGCCGCCGGCCGCCCGGAGATGAGGAGCCTGAAGATCTCGAACTCCCGGGAGCTGAGCTCGCTCACGGGGTTGAAATCGCCAGTGAGCTTGAGGAGCGCAAGGGATTGGGTGATGTCCGAGCTGAGATAAAGCCGGCCGGCGGCGGCTTCCGCAACGGCGGTCGGCAGGGTTTCGGGCGCGCTGGTCTTGGTTACATAACCCCGCGCGCCTTGCTGTATCGCTCTTTCGGCGAGCGAGGCATCCTGATGCATCGTGAAGACGAGGATGCGACAGTCGGCCTGCCGGTTGAGTATGCGCCGGATGGTGTCGAGCCCGCTCGCGCCAGGCATGGACAGATCCATGACAACTACGTCGGGCTTGTGTTGCAACGTGAGGGCGTAGGCCTGATCGCCGTCCTCGGCTTCCGCTACGACGCTAAACCCCGCCTGCTCTTCGAGCAGGCGCTTGAACCCGGCCCGCACGACCGCGTGATCGTCGACCAGGATGATTCGGGTTCCCCCGTGGCTCACGCGGCGTGCACCATTTTGGCCGGCAGCGGGACGTCGACACTCAGCCGCGTACCCCGGCCGGGATTGCTGTCGATTTCGCAGCGGCCCCCGAGCGCCGTGACGCGCTCGCGGATTCCGGTCAGGCCGTAGCCTCGCCTGGGTGAGACCACGAAGAATCCAACACCGTCGTCGGCAACTGTCAACTGCAGCCGGTGATTCGCCACTGGCGAGACCCGGATGGCGACGTGCCGGGCGCTCGAGTGGGCCGCGATGTTGGTCAGGGACTCCTGCATGACACGGTAGAGGGCGACCGCGATCTCGCCTTCGAGCTCGGATACCAGGGGCGACAGCGCAAATTCGCATTCGATTTCGGGGTGGCGTTGTTTAAAGGTTTCGGTCAGCTCCTGCAAGGCGGCTCGCAGACCGAGACCCTCCAGGACCGGCGGTCGCAGACGTTGCAGCATGCTCCGAATGAGGGTCTTCAAGCCGGCGGTGACTGTGATGATGGCCTGCGCACTTTCCAGGACCTGCGGGCCGCCTCGCTTGCGAATGACCGCCGCATCCGCGTGAATCGCGGTCACATACTGGCCGATCTCATCGTGCAGCTCCCGGGCGAGGCGCTTGCGCTCCTCTTCCTGGACCTCGATCATCTGCCGCGTCAGGCGTTGATTTTCGGAAACGCTGCCTTCCAGCGTCTCGGCCATGTGGTTGAACCCGACACTGATACGAGACATTTCCGGAAGGCCGAACGCGGGCAGGCGTGCGGCCAGATTGCCGCGCCCGATTTCGCTCAGCGCGGCGAGGATTTCTTCGATCGGACGCATCGCAAGCGACACGGCATACCACACCAGGACGTTGATCAGCAGGAAGAAGACCAGCAGCAGCTCGAGAAGGTTGCGTGAGGTCGTCCAGATCTCGTCCACTTCGTAGGTCGGATCCGGCGCGATCACCAGCGAGCCCACCGGCTTGTCATCAAACACGATGCGGCGGGTGTGAGCCTCCATGGGTTTTGAAGTCAGACGCACGAGCCGGGTGAACCAGTCGGGCGCCACCGGATTGGGGTTGTCAGTGTCGGCGTTGGAATCGAGAGTCCGGCCGTCGATGCCGTAGAACGTCACGCTCAAATGGCGCACATCCTGCAGCTCATGCAGGTGAAACAGCGGCGCCGAGAACCCGCGCACGTACGAGCGATCCCGCATGATGGCTGCCTCCGCATCAATGAAGTGGTCGGCGAGATTCATCGCCGAGCGCACTTCTGCCCGGGTGTCATCGCTGGCCTTGCGGACGATGTACGCTCCACCTGCCAGCGTCGCGAGAGCCAACAGAGCCGTGATGATGAGACTGAGCCGAAACTTGAGCGTTTTTCTCATGTAATCCCGCCCTTTACCTCGAGCGCGCCGCTGACCGCCGCGCTTGCAGTGTGACAGCCTCTTTCCGTCGGTCCCTAGGGATGTATTCCCGATTACTCCGCTCGGCGCGTGGTCGATGCGACAACTCGGGATAAAATCCCGAATTGTTCGGGAAAGTAGCCCGATTTTTAGCTAGGATCCACAGTCCCTATTTGCAGGAGTCATCAATGGCACGTTGGAATGCATTGGTTTGCCTGGCCGCCCTGGGCGTACTTTCGACAGCCGCGTTCGCACGGACGCCCAATGCCGAGGCGTCACTGGCAAAGCATGATGAAGATAAGGACCAGACCCTGGATCTGAACGAGGTCAAGACGGCCGCCGCCGCGCACTTCGACAAGCTCAATCAGGACGGGGACTCGACTCTGGAAGCCAAGGAGGTCAAGGGGGTTCTCGGCGCGAAGGCGTTCGCGGCTGCTGATCCTGACAACGACGGCTCCTTGTCTAAAGAAGAGTATCTGGCCCTGGTCGAGAAGCTCTTCAAGAAGGCCGATCCCGATCACGACGGCACGCTCGACGCCGCTGAATTGAAGTCGAAGAGGGGCACCCAACTGCGCAAGCTGATCGGCTGATTGTCCGGATGAGGCTCGGCCGGCCGGCTCGCCGGTGAAATGAAAGCCTGCTGAAAGACCCAGGGAGTGGGTCTTCCGATGTGAATTGGAAGCGACACGCAACCCTGACTTTGAGCAGTTAAATCGGGAGGATTTCCCTTCAAAGTCGCAATTGCTCCGTGGATCATCGCGCCGGTGTCCACTATCTGCCTCCGGCACGAGCGAGCGGTCCTTGCCAAGTCAAATTGCCGAGCAATTCAATGCGCGCCTGATTTCACTGACAATCGGAGCGATCGTTCTGACTTCGGTTGCGGGAACGGCACGGGCCGACAGTCCGGACACCGCGGCGGACTCCTCTCAGGAGGTGGTGGTCATCGGCACAACGCCGATTCCCGGTGCGACCATCGATGCAGACAAGATCCCTGCGCATGTTGAATCCTTGTCCGCGGCTGACCTGGCACGCACGGGCACCGCGAATCTGACCGCCGCTCTCAACAGCCAGGTGAGCAGTGTCAGCGTCAGCGACACGCTTGCAGACCCCTTCCAGCCGGACATCCTGTATCGCGGATTCGAGGGCTCGCCCGTGTTGGGAACCCCACAGGGGTTGGCGGTCTATCAGAACGGTGTGCGGGTGAATGAGCCATTTGGCGATGCCGTGAACTGGGATCTGATTCCCGCCATCGCCATCGATCACGTGGATTTCGTCAGCGCGAATCCCGTTTACGGTCTGAACGCCCTGGGCGGGGCCGGCTCGATCTCCATGAAGAACGGGTTCACTTATCAAGGTGCCGAGGCCGAGCTGTCGGCGGGTTCGTTCCAACGCCACAATGCGGCGGCGCAGTTTGGCGCCAATGACGGAACGTACGGCGTCTACTTCGCGGCCAACTTCTTGAATCAGCGCGGATGGCGCTACTTCGCCGCGGATTCGGTGCATCAGATATTCGCGGCTCTCAGCGCGCATGGCGAGCTCGGGACGCTCGATCTGAGCTACACGCGAGATGACAACCAGCTCTTCGGGCAGGGAGCCGCGCCCGCGCAAAGCCTGGCGTTGAGCACTGAAAACACCTTCACGGGCCCGCAAAGCAACTTCAACCGGCTCGATATGGTCACCCTCGACGGGAGCCTGAAGGTTGCGGCCGGGGTCTCCGTCCAAGGCGCTGTGTACTACCGCAACTATCGACAGAGCGTGCAGAACGGCAACACCACCAACTACACCGCTTGCATAACGGAAGAGGGGGCGGGTCTTCTTTGCCAATCCGACGGAGTCACGCCGCTGGCGAACGCCGCCGGGCAGCCGCTGCCGGACATTTCGTCGGGGGGCACGATTCCAATCGGGGAGAACGACTCGGAGTCCATTCATTCAATCGGTGATGGCGGCTCGCTGCAACTGACCGACTCCCAATCCTTCGCCGGGCACGACAATCAGTTGACGGTGGGTGCCAGTGTCGATGCATCGCGAGTCGACTTTCAAACGGCCGCTCAGATCGGCGTCATCGATTCACATCTGAACGTACTGCCTGCGGATCTCTACGTCGATACGCCGGAGGGGCCTCCGGGTGGTGCCTTCGGCTCCGTGCCCACGATTTTAGCGGCTTTCAACAACTACTACGGTGCGTTCGTCACGGATACGTTCGATGTGAGCTCCGCGCTGTCGGTGACCGCCAGCGGACGGTACAACATCGCGAAGATCGACCTCGACGACCGGAGGGGCTCCAACCTCAATGGCACCAATCGATACACCCATTTCAATCCCGCCGTCGGCGCGGCCTACAAGCTGGGACCGGCGGTGACGGCGTACGGCAACATCTCGGTCACCAATCGCACTCCCAATGCCAGCGAAATCGAATGCTCCGACCCGCTGTTGCCGTGCCTGCTGCCGGCGAATCTGGCGGGCGATCCGCCTGTGTTGCGGCAGGTAATCGCCCATACATACGAGGTGGGGTTACGAGGGCGCGCCGGCAGCGACCCGACGTCCGCGTCGCTGACCTGGAGCCTCGGCGTTTTTCGTACTAGTCTCAGCGATGACATCTATGCCATTTCCACCTCGGTCAGCAGCGGCTTCTTTCAGAATATCGGGGCGACGCGCCGGCAAGGAGTGGAAGCGGGTGCGCAGTACCGCTGGAGTAGAGGCTCCGCCTATATCAACTACAGCTACGTGGATGCGACCTTCGAGTCTGCATTGGTGCTGAGCTCGCCGTCTTCGCCCACCCAGGACCGGAATGGCAACATTCAGGTCGAGCCCGGCGACCACTTGCCCCTCATCCCGCGGCACCGGCTCAAGGCCGGCGTTGACTACAACCTGGTGCGGGATTGGACCGTGGGTGGCACCTTCGTGCTGGTCAGCGATGCCTACTACAAAGGCGATGAATCAAATCAGAATCCGACGCTCGCGGGACATCACGTATTCGGCTTTCATTCCGCCTACCATTTCGGCCAGCATGCCGAGGTGTTTGTGACCCTGGAGAATGCATTCAACGAGCGCTACTTTACCTATGGACTGTTCAGCGACCCCACTGGTATCGGAGCGCCAGGCGTACCGGTCGAGGGTGTGACGAACGGTCCTGGCGTCGATAATCGCTTTCTCAGCCCCGCCGAGCCACGCGCGCTGTTCGTCGGACTGCGCGCGCGTTTGTGAGGTGAACCGCGCTCGGATGAGCGCCTTCGTAGCAGCCGCCGACCTGCCGATGCAAGGAGGCTAGAGGCGTCTCGCGCCGACCGCGGCCAGAAAATCCATTAAAATCAGTTACGTGGTTGGCGCGAGAGCAATGTTGATGTTTGTCGGTCCAGTCGCCAGCACTGCCTATCGATGTGAAGAGTTTGCGGTAAAATCAATATGTTGGACCGCCGCATCAGCGTGGCCGCCATGATGGACTGGACCGACCGAGCCGATAAATATCGATTATTCAGTTGCTTACGCAGGATGCAAATCTGGGGTAGCTATTTGGTGGCAGTGAGCAGTTAGGGTCACCAGTTCGAACAGAATGGTCCGCCGTATGGGAGTTGGATATCAGGTTTGCCCGATTCACCGGTTGATCCGGATGGATACGGCTGGGCTGAAAGTGCGGCCTGCCTCGCCAGGCGAGAGCCCGTTATTCGATGCAATCAGAGATGCGACTGGCTCGCCGGCGCAGGTTAGTGACGAGCCGTTGCGCACCCGGTCACCGGATGTCCGGAGCATTCTTGCTTGGCGCCGACGGATCGGGATCAAATATCGAGATCAACTCGGCGAGAACCTGGACTGGAATGAGCGCAGCACCTACGAAGATTCCGAAGATGTCGCGACCAGCGGCGACGTAATGTTCCACTTTGCTGCGGCGGTATTGGATCAGAGCGGCGAAGCCGGGCTCACAAACATGATTCGACGGGGCCGCCCTACGTCCGATGAGATGGGCGCGGCTTTTGCCGATGCAGAACGCAGAGGGTTCGGAGGGCGTTTCCCTCAGTTGCTGCTGGGTGCATGCTTCTGGCTGCCGTTCTCCCGAAACATGATGATCGAAGAACCTGACTGGGACGGGGTTCAGCAGCGCTTTGGATCTGTTCCCTGTCTGCTCGATGAGATAACCGTTGTCCGCGCTGCACTTGCAGATGCAGATCCGTCGGTACAGCGAGCCGCCGAAATCGATGCTCCGCAGTACAGCCTCGCCGCGGCGTGGCAAACCTCGGCTACGGTATTGCGCCTCGCGACTATCGCGACGCGTAAGCACCTGCTGCTGTGGACGACTGGCTGATCTAGCGACACATGCGCGCGCTTTCGCGGTTGTTACTCAATCAATTCTATTCGTGCTTTGTGACCGTGAGACCGGGCTAGCTTTGCATCGCAGGTGATCAGTGGGCTATCCAGAATCTCGGCAAGGACAACATAGGCTGCATCGTAAGCGGTGATAGAGTCGCGCCACGACCAGACTCGCTCGAGCAGGTCTTTGTGCGCTGCGCGTTTGATGTTGAGTGCAAGGTGATCTTCGAGTGCCTGTTTGCCCCGAGCTGCGGTGATTTCCTTGAGGATCACCAGCCGGCGAAGAGTTTGAGTGACCTCGATATCGATCAGATGGGGTGCGTGGAGACTCTCTCCGGAGTCCAACACCCGCTTTTGTACCTCGACCCCCTTTTCCGTGCGCAGCAGGAGTTCGAGGACGGCTGACGCATCAACAACAATCAACGCGAATCACGCTCGGCGCGCAGGATTTCGGTAGGGGATAGCTTGCCTCGATAGGGGTCGCGCTGGGCCAAACGCTCCCGCATCTCTTCGGGAGTAGGATACTCAGCGATTTTCCGAACCTCACGGATCAGAAAGTCGGACAGCGCCATGCCTGCCAGCGCGGCGCGAGCCTTCAATTGCCGATGCAATGAGTCGGGGACATTTCGCAGTTGAATCATTTTGGACATGCAGCTGATACTATTCGCATGTGGCGCACATGTCAATGAGAGATGTTGCTTTAGATATCCCTAGTAAGTGACTGACATAGATAGAAGAATTTCGGTGGCCCCCATGATGGACTGGACCGGCTGAGCCAAAAACTATATTGAAAACAGTGGCTTATGAGTGTCGAGAAAGGCTGGTAGCTGTTTGGTAGCAACGATATTCCGCTAGCCATCCCGCGCCGCCGATGAAAATGTAGACACAAATGGTGTATCTGTGTACGAGTTCATCGGTGAGTCGCAAAATCAGCACCTCATTTCGTGAAGGACTTCCCCCGTCTTTACCTACAGCAAGGCGAGGGCAGTTGGCATGTCGGCTGAACGGCTCTATGCCTATCGAGACAAGGGTTTGATTGATCAAATCGGGCGGGGCCTTTATCGCTGGGCCGACGCTCCCGAGATCGATCAAGATCTATTGGAAGCAGCGTACCGTGTTCCGCGGGCCACTCTGTGCTTGGCTACGGCTCTGGCGCGTCATGGATTGAGCGATGCCATCCCAGATCGCCTCGACATTGCGATCCCTCGGGGCAGCCGAGTAGCGGCGCTCCGGCCGATCGTCGCTATTCACGTTTTTGCCAAAAAAACATTCGATCTTGGTCGTGACGAATTGGCAGTCGGCGATGGAATATCCGTCGGTCTGTATTCGACCGAACGCTCTCTCGTGGACGTCATCCGCCTACGGCATAGGGAGGGTTCCGATGTCGCATGGGAAGCTCTGCGTAGATGGTTGCGCCGTAAAGGTTCGAAGCCGGCGGCGCTGTTGGCGATGGCAAAGCATTTTCACGGCGCGGAAGCCGCCGTCAGGAACGCACTCGAAGTTGTCCTCTGATGCGCGCTACCAAGGAAGCCACCGCAGGACGCAAGTACCCCGAGCTTCAACGGGAAGGAAGACGTACTGGTCGCCCCACAGACGAGCTAATTCAGCTATACGCGCTGGAGTGCTTTCTCGACCGGTTAGCCCGCTCGGAGTTTTCTGCCAATTTCGTGTTGAAAGGCGGTGTGCTTTTGGCCGCGCTGAACGCCCGAAGACCCACTCGCGATATCGACTTTGCTGCGCGAGCCATCAACAATGACACGGATACAGTTTTACGGCTGGTCCGACGGATTGCCGCCGTTTCGCTCGATGATGGTGTCGAGTTCCACGCAACAGATGCGGTTGCGGAAACCATCCGTGACGAGGAGGCATACAGCGGAGTACGCGTTACGCTAACCGGCACTCTGTCGCGCGCGTCCGTGCGGCTCCACGTCGATGTGAATGTCGGCGATCCCATCTGGCCCGAGCCGCAAATCATCACGCTGCCCCGGCTACTGGATGGAAAGTTTTCTGTTCCTGGGTATCCGCTGGAAATGGTTCTGGCAGAGAAAATAGTGACAGCAATTGCCAGAGGTACTTCACACTCCCGCGCGAGCCTCCATCATGGAATTCCATCATGGACCTGCCCCACTCAGGTCGCGGATAGTGGCCACGCAGCGCGCGAATCCATTCCTCGAGGAGGAACTTCCATGCAGACTACTCGAAAGGGCATGCTCACGATCGGCCTGACCTTGTTGCCTCTGGGTGTGCTGTCTCACAGTTCGAAGTCGGCAGAAACGGAAACGGCCGCGGTGGGATTCCAAAGCGATCCATCGCCGCTATTTAACGTCAGGATTCCTGTTGGATACCGGCAGTGGCAGCTCGTCGCCGTGTCATATGAAGCCGCCGTGGACGAATTCAGAGGCATCCTTGGGAATGCGGCGGCCATCGCCGCCTATGAGAAGGACGCTGGTTCGTTTCCCGATGGTTCGGTTCTCGCGAAGTTGGCGTGGAAACGCATGCCGTCGGCGGAGTTTCCCGGCGCTTTTGTGCCGGGAGCGGCTTCAACTGTTCAATTCATGGTCAAAGATTCGAAGCGTTACGCGTCAACGGGTGGTTGGGGATTTGGCCGCTTCGTCGGCGGCAAACCCGCTGATGAGGCGCAGCACCGGACCTGCTTTGCATGTCACCAGGCCAACGTTAAAGATCATGACTTGGTGTTCACGCGGTATGCGCCTTGAATGATTCCCAGGCGTCCAGACGCCGGTAGAATCAACGCCGTTGACACCGTCACGGTGTCGACCGACAAGCGCCCGTGGAGATCGGGCGGGGCCTAATAGTCAGTGTTGTACGTGACCGGTACCCATTCAAAACTATTCGCGTCCCGACGGAGATGACCTATGCCGGGAAACGGAAGATGCGCAGCAGCAACGAGGTAGCGGCCGCTCGCCGCTGCTTTATACGCTGGGAGACGTTGATGCACTGTGGTCGCGGGATCATCGTCGAATACGATGGTCACTGTCGGGTCAACGAATTGGACGGCAACGATCTCCATCAAGGTAACCGTGTGGTCCCGGACGCATGGCGCACGCGCTGCGGCCGGGTGATACTTTGTACAAGTGCGCCCTGAATGAGCTGAGTCGGCTAGCGCTTTTTGCGGATGCTCGAAGGGGACAGCTGGAAGCGGCCGCCGTTGATTTCGTTGGTCACGCGTCCCTCGTGAACGGCTTTGCCGACAGCGTTATCGAGCCGATTCAGTAG